>Ga0209958_1000021_pt1 | contig 741252 bp, 687 predicted proteins | sample ThiBio_inoc_plan_FD_183942 | JGI IMG/M metagenome (GOLD analysis project Ga0209958, IMG submission 183942) | Wastewater bioreactor microbial communities from Cape Town, South Africa - Thiocy_inoc_plan (SPAdes) | ecosystem: Engineered > Bioremediation > Thiocyanate > Unclassified | place: South...
CTCAAATCCCAGAACCAACATCACTACCTTTACTATTTCAAACATTCAACCGCCTCGTTTAGCGGGGACAAAATTACACACTTTTTGGTCTTTTACAAACCTTTTCTATTTTATTTTTTTTGAGAAATCACAATCTCATAATTATCAATAGGATAGCGTAAGTAATTTTTCAAGAATCTCCATGTCTTCCCTGGCTATTTTGTGTTTCCGACCTACAGCATCCTCCAATTTCACCTTAGATAAGGTGTTATTTGAAAATCCCACCATCAATTTGTTCTCCTTGTTAATAAGGCTTTCTACAGAAGCACTTCCAAGCCGGGTTGCAAGAATTCTGTCAAATGCACTCGGCCTGCCTCCACGCTGAATATGCCCCAATACAGTTGTTCTGACATCAAATGCTTTAAGATAAGGCGCCAGCTTATTGGTCAGCTCCTCAACTCCGCCCAGCTCATCTCCTTCCGCCACAATAAAAATACTACCTCTTTCTCCTTTATTCATCCGGCATAAGCTATTTGCAAAAGCCTCCAGCTCCACTTCCCTTTCCGGGATCAAAACCATTTCCGCTCCGGAAGCAATAGCTGCATGTAAAGCAATATATCCGGAATGCCTGCCCATTACTTCAACAAAAAACATACGGTGATGGCTGTTCGCCGTATCTCTCAGCTTATCTACATTTTCAACAACAGTGTTTAAAGCAGTGTCAAAACCTATGGAGTAATCTGTCCCGAAGATATCATTATCAATTGTTCCGGGCACCCCTACAACAGGTATATTAAATTCGTCAGAAAAAACCGAGGCTCCTTTAAAGCTACCGTCCCCACCAATCACAATCAAGCCTTCAATTCCGATTGCCTTCAGATTATTATATGCTTTTTCACGGCCTTCGAATGTCCGGAAATCATCTGATCTTGACGAACTGAGAATTGTTCCTCCCTGAAAAATAATATTATTTACATCTTTATAGTTAAATCGCCTGAATTCATTTTCAACCATTCCCTGGAATCCGTTGTAAAAACCATAAGGTTCACAATTATGAAACAAACATGTCTTTACAATGCTCCTGATCGCGGCATTCATTCCGGGAGCATCACCTCCCGATGTTATAAAAGCTATTTTTTTCATGAAGTTAACTCAGGCTGGTTTTTAGTATTACATTGATTTTTATCAGATCGGGAGGATTGGTAGTGTTCTTTCTGGTAATGGAAACAGATCCGTCATTTATTATATAATCATTCAGTTCTTCTCCTGAAACCTGGTCAGTCACCTTAATAATATCGCCTTTATTAAACTTTATCCCTGTTTTATAGGTAAGAAATCCCGAGTTATCAATAAATTCAAACAGCAGCTCTCCTTTTTCAACCTTCTGCCCGCTCCTTACATACATTTTTCTGAGAAGAACGGGTTTTTCATTAATAAAGAAATAATCTTTCATTCCCTCCTCAGTAGATGAAGCCTGTTCATATAACTTGTAAAAAGACTGGTTTTTGAACCAAACCGTAAATTCTCGTGGAAATTTCTCCGAATCCACCCGCGGCAGTAAATTATCCAGGCTCAGAGATGATAACAGCATTTTTAATTCACCGGAATATTTTGCTCCTTCCTGGGTTGCAGCCAAAGATAAAGCATTTGATAAATCTGACTTTAATTTTCTCAGCCTGATAAATTCATTCTGATTGTCAATCGCAAGGATCAAAGTGCTGGTATCTAAAAACTGGGGAATAAAACGTTTTAATTCAGAATTAATAACAGTACCGTCTTTTTTGGAAAATACTTTTATCACTTTATCGGACAGTTTCATATCCAGGACAACAGTATCGTTTACCGCTAATTCTTTCGGACTCTCTTCTTTGGCAGATACCGCATCAGGAGCATGCTTTTTTTTATTCTGCGACTCTGAACAGGAAAAAAATAATAGTAAAGAAATTATGAAGAGAATTTTATTTTTCATTTTTATTTAATAACAGAAAACTCACGTTGTTAATAACTTCGTTAATAAAGCGGACTTCAAGTAAAGATAACAAAAATACACATATTCTATATTTGTAAGAATAAATGGTATTGTATGTTTGGCACTTTACTGAGAAAAAGACTTTCAAGCGATCAGTTTTCCAATATATTCATCAACGCTATATTTGAGGCTACTGAAGCTGGCTTTGAAGTAATAGCGGATATGATGAATAGTGATCCTGCGTTTGTTGTCTCTCCTGAAATTAAAAAGGAGAGCTTTGATCAATTTCAATTAATCATATTAGCCGCTAATTTCCATTTATTAGATAAATTCTTTGAACCTCAGGAAGTTGAGGAAATAAAATCTGACATCATTTCTAAATTAGCTATTATTTACAATGCAGACGCTTTAAAAATAAAAGAGGTTATCAAACATTATTATCAGTTTATTCAGCGTGTCAATCATCCGTCAAAGAATGTATTGTACGGAATCTCAAAAGCGATTTTCTTCAAGTATAATTTAAGTGATTTTCAGGACGAATATTTTAAACGAATGCAGACTCCAAATCCTTTGTTCCTCAAAAGGCTCGATCATCTAATTGAGAACTTTCTTTGGGACTGGGACGTATTCATGAAGAAATATAAGCTATAAAGTTCAGATTAAACATAAAAAAAGCGGACTGTGAAATCCGCTTTAATTTTATCTATAAATCATCAGGTAACGATGCCTGCTTATATGATTTTGGCTTTGGCTTCAGCTTATCTATGAAAACGATTTTTAATTTCTCTCCTTTGCTGGTAACGATCATATCTGATATTCCATTTGTAATTATAACAGCCTGCTTTTTTGCATTATAGATATCTTTATCCATAAACAAGTCGTAAGTATCATCTTTATATTGAATAAAAATCGATTTTATGACGCCATTTTCAACTCTCGCTTTACCGTTATAACAATAAGATTCATTTCCTTCAAAGAAAGAAACGATTACATTCCGGTACATATCGTCGGGAACTGCGTATGAGCCTCTTTTTGCAAAAGCGTCTTCCAGCTTTTTAAAACAGTCATCCGCTTGTGCTACAGCGACAACAGCAGAAAAAAGTAAAAAACTAACTAGTAAAATTTTCTTCATAAATTAAATTAAGTTGTTAAACCCTTCTTTTCAAATATAGCAAGTTTGTTTTAAACAGCGACTAATCTTTCAACTTTTTGTCATTCTGTTTAAATGCGAAATATTCTAAACAAATAACCTGCCAAATCTTTATAATAATTTAAAACTCTTGATACCAATTATTTAATCTCTTAATTAAAAATTTATTTTTTCACTTTAAATGTAAAATGTTTTTGTGTCAGGTAACTGAATGTAACAACGATAACAATCGTCAAAAATTTTGAAACAGTCGGAAAAATATGAAATACTTCGACGAAAATTTTCAATAATGCATAATTCAGCAAAAGGTTCATGAGCACTAACAGAAAATAACGAAACAACTGTATTCTTCCTCTGATATTAGATTCCGTCCAGACAACGTACTTGGAAAGCAGAAAGCCTGTAGGAAAAGTAATGATGAATGAAAAAAGAAAAGCTGCAATATATGGTTCAAATGCGATGGAAGGGGTCAGCTGAACAACCTCTTTTTTGAAAATGAAATTAAACGCAACGAAATACAGCAACAAATCCATAAACATATTTATTCCTCCGCATGCCGCATAATGAAACGTCTGCTTGTTCATGACCGGCCGGAACAAAGGATAAAAAAGATCCAGAAACCGAAGGATTAAATTTCTCATGTCTTAATTATACTTTCCAATAGCGAATATTGCAGGGATCTTATTCAGATCATACGCTTTTTCTCTCCATTCTGCAACGGTCATTGTCTGAATACGCTCATTAGGGTTTGTGAGATCCGAACCAATGCACAGCAGTGTGTCGTCCATCAACTCGTTCAGCAAATCTTCTATCATATTATTATTCCGAAACGGAGTTTCCATAAAAAGATTTGTGACTCCCGACTTTCTGGAATTAAACTCCAAATCTTTTATCTTCCTGACACGTTCTTTCCTGTCTTTCGGCAAATATCCGTGAAAAGCAAACTGCTGTCCGTTAAATCCGCTCGCAATCAGTGTCAGTAAAATCGAAGAAGGGCCAACAAGAGGATGCACGTGAATTTCATGCTGATGTGCAACAGCAACTAATTCCGCTCCCGGATCAGCGATTCCCGGACATCCCGCTTCAGAAATCACTCCGACATCTTCACTACTTAACAGCAAGCGAATAATAGGCATTACATCTTCAGCTGTGCTCCTTTTATTAATAACAAAAAAACGGGATTCATCAATCGGAAATTCCCTGTCCAGCTTACGCAGATAACGGCGTGCCGATTTTATATCTTCCACGGCAAAGCTTCTTAGTCTTATTGCCAGCTGAGCTACTTCCGCGGGAATAATATGCTGTGTTGTCTCACTTCCCAGAGTTGTTGGTATCAAATATAATTTACCTTTTGCCATTCATTTTAAAATTTGAAATAATTTTATCCGTTGCTTCGTCCAGCATTTCGTACACATCAATAAATCCCTGGGTTCCTCCGTAATACGGATCCGGAACAATTCTGTTTTCTTCAGGATAAACCAGATCCAGAATAGGAATCACTTTTTCGCGCTGTTCGTCTGTAGAGCATATTCCAATCACATCCCGGTAATTGTTTCTGTCCATGACATAAATAACGTCAAATTCATCCAGATCGGATTTGGTAATCGGGCGGGAACGAAGAAAACTCAGATCAGTCCCGAAATTCTTTGCCGTCTCTATCATTCTTGCATCTGCCTTTTCTCCTTCATGAAATCCCGAAGTACCGGCAGAATCAACAATAAACGGCAGATTTTGTTCTTCTACCTTCCTGCGAAGCAAACCGTCAGCTAAAGGCGAACGGCAAATATTCCCAAGACAAACCATCAATACTTTCATATCACAAAGTTAATCGTTCGCAAAAAATAGCAATCTTTCATCTGAGATTTAATTAGTATATTCGCAAAAAATCGAAATTATTATAAAAGTACGATATGAATTACGACATCATTGTAATCGGTAGCGGCCCGGGCGGATATGTAACTGCGATCCGTGCCTCTCAATTAGGACTAAAAACGGCTGTTGTCGAAAAAGATTCTTTAGGAGGAATCTGCCTGAACTGGGGATGTATTCCGACAAAGGCTTTATTAAAAAGTGCAAATGTTTTTGAATATCTGACACATGCTGCTGACTACGGTATCCAGGTGAAAGAAGCAAAAGCTGATTTCAAAGCAATCATAGAAAGAAGCCGCGGCGTTGCGAATGGTATGAGCGCAGGAATTCAGTTCCTGATGAAAAAAAATAAAATCGATGTAATTAAAGGTACGGGAAAAATCAAAGCAGGGAAAATCGTTACTGTTACGGGAGAAGACGGAAAAGCAACTGACTACACTGCTGCTAAAGGAATAATCCTGGCAACGGGTGCACGTTCCAGAAACCTTCCTAATTTACCGCAGGATGGTAAGAAAATCATTGGTTACAGAGAGGCGATGAGCTTGCCGGAGCAGCCTAAAAAACTGGTTGTTGTAGGTTCAGGTGCTATCGGAGTTGAATTTGCTTATTTCTATAATTCCATCGGTACTGAAGTAACAGTTGTTGAATTCATGCCGAATATTGTTCCGGTAGAGGACGAGGAAGTTTCAAAACAATTAGAAAAATCCTTCAAAAAAGCAGGAATCAAAATCATGACTTCTTCTGCTGTGGAAAAAGTAGATACGGCAGGAAAGGGTTGTAAAGTGACTGTGAAAACCGAGAAAGGCGAAGAAGTGATCGAATGTGACGTTGTTCTTTCTGCTGCGGGAATTGAAACAAATATCGAAGGGATCGGACTGGAAGAAGTTGGTATTGCTACTGACAAAGGAAAAGTACTGGTAAACGAGTATTACCAGACAAATATCCCTGGTTATTATGCTATCGGAGATATCGTTCCCGGACCGGCATTAGCGCACGTTGCTTCCGCGGAAGGTATCATCTGTGTAGAACAAATTGCAGGACATCATCCGGAGCCTTTGGATTATAATAATATCCCGGGCTGTACTTACTGTAATCCGGAAGTGGCTTCTGTCGGATACACTGAGAAAAAAGCAAAAGAAGCAGGTTACGAAATCAAAGTGGGTAAATTCCCGTTCTCTGCTTCAGGAAAAGCAAGTGCTGCCGGAGCAAAAGATGGTTTTGTGAAATTGATTTTCGATGCAAAATACGGTGAATTGTTAGGGGCACACATGATCGGCGCAAATGTAACGGAAATGATCGCTGAGATTGTTGCTGTGCGTAAACTGGAAGTTACAGGAGAAGCATTGATCAAAACAGTACATCCGCATCCTACAATGTCAGAAGCAGTAATGGAAGCTGCCGCTGCTGCATACGGAGAAGTGATTCACTTATAAGATGTGATTTTAAATATTAGAAAAAGGACACAGATGATTCCGTGTCCTTTTTTTATTCCAATATTTTTCAAAAACTATTCTATTACTCTTTAATCAATTATATTTTTATTATTTAATAAATTGAATTTTGTGAGAATCTTGTCCTTTTTAACAATGTTATTTTTAGTATGTAGTTGTACTACTAAACATAATAAACCGAGATCATTTGAAAAGGAAGATAATTACACCACTTTCTTTTCCAACTTAAATTTTTATTCCCTTAATGATACCATTTTTATTTATGCCAGATTTAGTGAATGCAGAGAATGGGGCGGTCATAAAGAGATTATTAAAGTTTATATCAAAGACACTACATATTGCGCTAATTATATAAAATATGATACTGATTGTGACAAAATGGATCGATTTGGGATTTTACCGTTAGAAAAAGTAACAGATACTATCGTAAATATTACAGAGAATGCAGAAAGTGCGATTAATAAATATTGTCATCAATTGATAGATGCAAAAATAAGCGAAAATCCTCTTGGAAATGCCGGCAATATTTTTCTGCTTCAAAATTCAAAAGAAACATTGAAAATATCAATATATGACGACAACAAATCTAATGTGAAAAATTTCCGGGAGTTAGTGAATACTTTATTAAAAAAAGCTGAACTATAAAATGAAAACATTTATACAATTATTTACGATAACAGTCCTTATCTTTTTAGGATATTTTACCTTTTCTTCATTATTTCTATTTAATAAAGATGGCGGAGGAGATATTATGTTTTTATTTTTAACATATACTTCAATTACAATTCACTTTATCATTTTGCTCAATAATCTACTTCGGAGAACAAAGCGGGTAAATGCTTTATACAAAATCATCAGTCTTGCGATAATTACTTTTGTTCTTGTTTATTCTCAAAACAGTTATTTCTCTCTGATAAAAAAAATTATTTTCTAACCGTTTTGATAATTGAAAAGATCATAAAAAAAGCAGCTATCCTTAAATAGCTGCTCAATATCTGATCTGTAAAAAATTTACTTCGAAATCAGCTCAAACAGGGCTTTCAAATTCGGAGCAACAATAATTTCAATACGGCGGTTTTTAGCTTTGTCATTTACATCCACAGGATAATATTCAGAACGTCCCGCAGCAGATAAAATTTTAGGATCCATTTTCGAACTTGCAAGCATTATCTCAACTACAGATGTTGCTCTCAATACGGAAAGTTCCCAGTTATTTTTAGGATGGTTCGGAGAAATAAGTTTATCCGTATCCGTATGACCTTCTACAATAATCTCCATATCCTTTTCTGTTTCCAGAATCTTTGCCAGATCGACCAAAGCTTGTTTCCCTTGTTCTTCTACTTTTGTACTTCCTGTTTTAAACAAAAGCTTCGCTTCCAGGCTAACATATAATTTTCCATCTTTCTCAACAACGCTTAAACCTTTATCTTCATACGGTTTCAATGCGCTCAGCACACGGTTTTTGAGATCGTTGATTGCTTTGTCTTTCCGGTTAATCAGCTCCTCCAGCTCATATACTCGCTTTTCCCGGTCTGCTAACAACTGCTGTTTTTGCTTCAATTCATTCTCCAGCTCCTGTAATAATTCCTGCTTTCTTCGCAGCTCGTCACTTTTGGAATTCAATTCACCTTGTAAAGAACTACTTTCCTGCTGACCTCTTTTTCTTACTTCATCCAGCTGCTTTTCATACGCCACAACCTGATTCACCATTTTATCATATTGGGATTGTACCAAACGTAGCTCTTCTCCTACCTTCGCTGTATCTTTTTTCATTTGCTCTACTTCACCCTGAAGTAATCCCAAACGTGTGTCACAATCTTTAAATTTCGATTCAAAATCAATTGCTGCTGACTTGTATTTCTCCAGCTCTTCATTACACGCCCGCTCTTTCTCTAAAAGCTCATTGTATTTTTTAGAAGGTACACAAGCCACTGCCATCACCACAAAAAAAGATAAAACAAAAAGATTCTGCAATTTCATACCATTTATTTTTTATCAATTCTTACAAAGTTGAAGAAATATCGACCTGAAAAAACAGAACGGGAGAATAGTTATAAACAGCGTTTTTTTGAATACGGTGGCAGGACTTTAGAGGATTTGCAGGATATTATGACTTTAGGATGTTATAATATCAGGACGTTAAGATATTAAGGCAAAAGATGGACGTTTATTTCTTACTTCTAACGCTCTGACTTCTCTCTTAAAACAGGTCACAACCTGTCTGCGTTTTTTTATAAGCTTTGCAGCCACTCAGTGTCAAACTGATCTCATGTGAGGAATTCGGGAAGCCTCCTAAAGGGCGGAAAACATAATCAAACGAATAGCCGATAGCGAACATCTCTTTGATCTTTATATTAAAGGCAAACATTACTGCCTCGCTTGTCCGGTAAGAAATCGCATAGCTGAACTGGTTATTATGGTCAAACAGCAGGACAATATCCGCGGAAGTTTTTCCTTTTACCGGCATTTTCAAAAGCATGGACGGGAAAAAGCTGAATCCGTTCTTACCAACAAAACGGTAGCCTCCGTTCAGAAAAGTGTGCATTGTATATCTGGATTCCAATCCGATATTTTTCCATTTGGACCCTAAAAACTCTTTGAACACTAATCCGACATAGTAATTTTTTGAATTCCACCAAAAACCAATATTTGCATCAGGCATCCAGTTAGAAACGTACTGATGAACGGTCGGATCGAAATTTTCTGTGGTAATGCTGCCGATATCTGCCGCCAATTGTTTTACACCGGCATCAATTCCGACGGAAAGCCGGTTGTCTTGTGAAAAATTAAGATGGGCCGCATAGGACAGATTAATGCGGTTCGTCAGAAAAATACCGATTTTTTCCGTTGCCATTTTCAGCCCGATCCCGTGACGCGGCGTTAGAAATTCTTTCCGGGGACGATTTATAGGAGTCGTCAGTGTAAAGTTACCGTAATGAGGCATTCCTTCTATTCCGGTATATTGAAAACGATATTGTGCTTTCAGCTCAAAGCAATCCCTGATTCCGGCATGAGCAGGATTCAAAGCAAACTGATTCCAGTACCATTGTGTATATTGCGGCAATTGCTGCCCAAACGCAAAACAACCGGTAACTACCAACAAAATAACCAGCAGCTTCCTCATCGAATCAGATTTATTGCTCCCTTAATCAGATCAGGAAATGCGGAATCTTTAAGATCAATAGTATAAAAATACGTTCCTGCTTCCAGCTTCTTTCCGTTATGCGTTCCGTTCCAACGGTTCCCCTCAGTGTAACCAATTGAGAAAAATACACGCTGTCCCCATCTGGTGAAAACTGCTATTTCACAGTCCGGAAACTTCTCTATTCCCGGAATTACCCAGGTATCGTTAATCCCGTCCCCGTTCGGAGAAAAGGTGTTGAAAATTTTCAGATCCTCCGATACTTCCACAACTATCGGCTTCGAAATTTTACACCCGGAAATCCAGGCATTCGCATAAAACGTAGTTGTTTCGTTCGGAAAGGCAAAAGTATAGACAGAATCCGCATTCTGCACAAAATAACCCGGCTCCCACAAAATCGAATCAACAGCCGTATAACACCGTAAAATGGCATTCTTACCATAATTCACAGCAGTATCGTTGGATACCTGGATATCAAACGTCTTCACGGTTAAAGCTTGTGTATAGGCCCTGAGCGTATCAATGCAATATTGAAAGCAATTGTTTTCTACGGCAAAAATATCTCCATCACTGATCTGGGAAGTAAAAATATAATCATCATCGGAAATAGCGAAAAGCTGTCCGTTGCGATACCACCGGTATTTCCCGGCATCGGGACAATCGTTCAGGTAAGCAGACAACGCTATTTCTTCGTGAGCGCATAAAACGGTTTTGGAAGGTAAGACGGAAAGTGTTGGCTGCACGCGATTCACGGCTTTCCCGCTGATCGTAATGTCCAGTGTAAACTCAGAAATTGTTCCTGCAACATCTGTCCCCGAAAGGCAGATATAATATGTTGATAAGGGATCCAGGCTGTCCACCTGTATCAGGTAGCTCGATTGGATATCTGCCACACAAGTATCGTTTGCATACGTTGTCCCGTCACAAGGATAGGCAGGCTTCACCAAAATAAAGTTCACACCGCTTCCGGCAGAAGTATTAAAATTAAGGCCACTCAAAAGGATATTTGTTGCTCCGCCATTATTATTCGTTTCAAATTTCAGCCAGATTGTTTTCCTGGGTATAAAGCAGAAATTAAAATCATCTTCCCCAAAATTGTAGCTTGTATGTGTTGCTCCGATGTTATTTACTGAAAAGACTTCATTCGGACAGAGCATCAACGCATTGGAACAGGCATCATAAGCCGGTTGTGCAAGAACGGAAAAAGAATAAAAAAACAAGTAAAATATCATTAGTAAATTCAGCATTTTTCTGAATTTCACTATTGAAATCAATTTATTTTTAAAATTCCTGTATTTTTCCATTTAATGGTATGCACTTTTTCAACTCTACGAAATAACGAAAAAATAATGGGTTTCGTTTAAATTTCAAAGTGAAAATACTCGAAACAACTCTTTCACCCGTAAAACGATCTGTGAGAAAATCCTTGCGGCACTTCCTTTTTATCCAAATTCATTACTTTTGGAACGACTTTTGATTTTATGCGAAAAAATTCAGTTTTTATGAAATATATCTACGCCCTTATCTTATTGTGTTTTTTATTCTTTTCAGAAAGTGCCGGTGCACAGTTCTACAAAAGAACACACAGTAATTTCTTCTTAACTCCTGAGATCGGAATGACTTATACCGATGCGGATGTTTCTACCCGGTTCAATGCAGGAGCAGGTTTGAAGTTCGGTTATACATTTGCTAAATACCGTGCGGTTGAATTTGATCTTAGAATCCGTTATTTCGGCGGAGGCTGGGACGGACAGAATAAGCATAATTCCTATCTGACCAATTCTACAGAGGCTATCTACAGCGAGCCGGGAACGGATTACAAACACCAGTTGGGTTATACTGTCCGGAATTTCAGAACCGTGAATCATCACTTTGCACTGGAAGGGCTTTTACGTTTTAACGTGGATTCAAAACGTATTTTCGCGCCGTACATTTTCGGAGGAATTGCAAGTTCTAATTATACGGTAAAAAGTAATTTGCTGGACAGCGATGGGTTTATTTATCCATACGATGCCACATACGTTCCGCATTTAAAAAGTGGATACGATGCAATGCACGACAAAACCTATGAATCTTATATCTACGGGAATAAAACATTTTCAGCGCTGACAGGAAATGCCGGGATCGGGCTGAGCTTTAATGTGAGCGACGGGTTCCGTATCGGACTGGAGCACACCATGTCATTTACCAATAAAGACAATTTTGACGGCTATACTGCTGAAAAAGCGTTCACTAAAAATGACGTTTATCATTTCACCACTATTTTCTTCCAGTTTTACCTGCGTGGAAGACACCAGAAACAAACGGTAAGAGAAGAGAACACTCCTCCTATTGTAGTGACGCCAACACCGGGAATTCCTCCGACCATACGTTACACGAATCCGTATGCACAGGGAGAAGTAGTCAATGAGCCTCGTTATACCTTTACGGCAACGATAAAAGAAGTTGATAATCAGAACAACCTGACTGTTGAATACAACGGGCGGCAAATTTCCGATTATACATTCAATGCCGGAAACGGTCGGTTTACAACGACACAATCGCTGAATCCCGGAAATAATGTGATCACAATTACGGCAAGAAATGCTTACGGAACAGCTACTGAATCAACATCCGTGATCTATGAGCGCAAGGCAGAACAACCTCCTCAGGTATATTTCACAAATCCGGCAACAAGCCCGTACACCAGCTCTTCCAACAGATTTACGCTGAATGCAAAAGCATTGTATGTTAACGGGAAAGAGAATATCATTTTCAGACAAAACGGTATTGTCAATAACAACTTCTCATTCAACAGCTCCACAAAAGATTTTTCCTGTTATGTTGTTCTTGAACAGGGAAATAACATTTTTGAAATAACGGGAACGAACCAGGACGGAACTGCTGTTGCCAGCACAATTATCGTTTATGGAAGAACCGTGAACTGCCAGAATCCGGTAATTTCTGTTAAGCAACCGTTCAGATCTCCGGAATATACCAGCAATTCTACTTATACGCTCATCGGAAGCGTGTTCAATGTAACGAACAGAAATCAGATCTCGTTTATCTATAACAATCAGAATTATACCAATTACACATTCAATCCATCTGACAACACCATTACAGCACAACTTCCATTGCAGAAAGGAAATAATACTGTCACAATAAAAGTGACCAATGAGTGCGGAACGGCAAACGAATCGGAAACAATTATTTACACACCTGCCCAGGAATTGCAGAAATATCCGCCGACGGTGGCATTTATCACACCTTATCAGTCCAATACAACTGTAAATACCAACGACTATACGTTTACAGCAACCACAACGAATATTTCCGGGAGCAACCAGATCAGTGTAAATCTGAACGGGAAAAATATTACGAATTTCACATTCAATCCTGCCAGTCAGCAGATCTCTTTCCGGACAATGCTGATCGAAGGCTATAATACTGCAACTATCAATGTAGCTAACAATGACGGAAACGCGACTACGACAACTACGGTAATTTACAGAAAAGCCAATCCGGCTCCGACAGTAGATTTCACGCGTCCGGCAACATCTCCGTTAACAGTTATACAAAACAGCTATGAGCTTGTTGCAAAAACGACAAACGTTACCCAGCTGAACCAGATCTCTTTCTCTGTCAACGGAAATAAAACTAACCTCATCAGCTTTGACGCTGCATCAGGGGAAATTCGTTACAATGCAGTTTTAAGAGAAGGAAGCAATGATTTCAGCGTAACTGTTAAAACAGAAGGAGGCAGTGCTTCTGATCAGACGACTATCATTTACCGCCCGAGAGCAGTTGTTTCTCCTCCAAAAGTAGAATTCACCGTTCCGGACAACAATATCCAGGTGAAAAACAACACTTACAGCTTAGTTGCCCGAACAGAAAATATTGAAGCCAACAACCAGATCAGCATTTCTCAAAACGGTACGGCAATTACTTCCTTCAGTTTCGATGCAGTAAGCCAGGAGATCCGTTTTAATTCCTCCTTAAATGAAGGAAGCAACCTGTTTGTTGTAAAAGTGACCAATGTAAGCGGAAGCGCTGAAGACAGAGTAACTATCCAATACAATAAAGAAATAGTAATTGCGCGTCCTTCTGTAAAATGGACTTCCCCTGAGGCACCGGGAGCAACTGCCAACGTAAAATTTTATAACTTCACAGCAAAGACAACAGCTGTCACTTCCAAGAATTACATTTCCGTGACACTCAATAATGCGGAAGTAACAGATTTCGACTTCAATACATCGACCGGAATAATTTCATTCAAAGGAATACTGAATAAAGGAAGCAACACGGCGGTAGTAAAAGTACGAAATGAAGCGGCCGAGGCAAGTGACATCACCTCTGTTTCTTATACAGCGTCATCGGTTGTGCTGGAATGTCCGAAACCTGTGCTCTCACTAAATGGAAAAACATTCCGTTCTTCTTCCTCTGATTACACACTTTCCGGAACGGTTCAGAACATTTCGGAAGCAAAAGACATTGCAATTATCATCAACGGGAAAGCATCAGGAGAAGCGATTCAGTACAATGCAGCCGGAAAGACATTCGGGGCGAAATTATTCCTTGCCTCAGGTTCCAATGTAATTGAGATAAAAGCAACGAATTTCTGCGGAAGCACTTCTGAATTCATCACAGTAGATGTAGCTGTGTGCAATCCACCTGAATTGTCAGTTATTTCTCCTGCTCAAAGAATACCTTCCACTCAGGAAAGTGTTATGAAAGTGGAGTTCGGAGCAACAAATATCAGCTCTAAAAATGAAATTTCACTGAAAGTAAACGGTGCTGCACAAGCATTTACTTACGATCCTGTCAACAATCGGATCACTGCGAATGTCAATCTGACCGTAGGGAAAAACAATGTGGAAGTCATTGCATCCAACAATTGCGGAAGCGTCAAAAGCACGGTTGAAATTACAAGAACAGCTTGTGACAAGCCTACTCTGTCGGTGGTTAAATCAACAGTTAACAATAATGGAACAACTACTGCCCAATACTTCAATCTGGATGCGAATGTCGGTTATATTTCATCGAACAGCCAGATCAGCATTACCCACAACGGAAGAGCTGTCAATTTTGTTTACAATAACGTGACAAATATTCTATCACTGGACAGAAGCACAATGACCGGAACGAACACTATTGTAATTAAGCTTACGAACACCTGTGGAACGACCACTTACACACATACGTTCACGCGCCAGGAAGATCCGAATGCGAAACCTCCGGTATTGACATTTGTAAATCCCGCTTCCGAGGCCACCGTAACCCAAAATTTATACAGCTTCAGGTTATCAACACAATATGTCACAGCTCAAAGCCAGCTGGCGATGAAAGTGAACGGTCAATCGGTTAACTTTACATTCAATGCAGGTACTAATACGGTAACATTTACGGCTTCTCTGAAAGAAGGACAGAATACGGTGCAGGCTTATGCTGTAACACCTTACGGAAGTGATGAAAAAACAGCGGTTGTCCATTACAAAAAACAACAGACCGTAAATCCTCCGTCCATTGTCATTACCTCGCATTCCTGCCCGGTTCAGCTGGTTTTAGGAAACAATACCATTTCAGGTTATGTGACTAATATTCAGAATGCCGGTGACCTGGCCTTCTATATAGATGATGCGGTTGTCAATAACGTTTCTGAAACAATAGAAGACGGAAAAATCACCTTCTCATTCATGCTGACAGCCAGAACCGGAAATGCTCCCAAAACATTAAAAATTGTCGCGAAGAACAGTGCTTCTACAGAAACAAAAACATGTGTGATCAACTATCCTTCAGCTTCAAATACGCCAATGACGCCGATAGAAATAACCAAACCGATTAAAACAACACCGCCGCCGGTCAAAACCACCATTCCGACGAGAACAACAACACCAACCAAAACGGAGGAAACACCGATCCTCATACCAAGAGGAAGGAATTAATTAATACACTCAGAAATTAAGAGGAGGCTGCTTCAAAAAGAAACGGCCTTCTTCTCTGTTTTTTCATTTCAGAGGTTCTAAAAACAAAAATTCGCAACCACGATTAGCAGAGCATAATAATTCGATAATTAACACATATAATCCGCAAGAGCAAACTTCAAAAATAACAAGCCGGACAGCCGTAATTATGATCGGGATTTGGATGCCACAAGCCTGTGACCGGGAAGTTCTGAACAGTACAAAAAACAAGAATGTCCCTTGCGGGACATTCTTGTTAACCTAACCTAACCACTATTCACTGAAAAGACTCTAAGTCGTTCGACTTATATCTCGATAACGAAAGTAGTAATTTTATTTAATATATAATATAACTTCTTTAAATATTTTCTAAGTTAATATTTAGTTATATATTTAACATATTGAAACAAAAAGCCTTAATCCCTGAAAAAATTGCACGTTCATCGATGCAAAACTGCGGATGATGCACACTAAAATGGGTGTTTTCATTATTATTTGATGTTCCTAAGCGAAAAAAACAAGCCGGTATTTCCTGCGAATAATAAGAAAAATCTTCTGATGTCATGCGAATATCCAGCTCTACCATTCTGACCTGATCAGTTATTGCAGTCATATTCTCTAAAAAAGAATCAACCGCATCGGGATCATTTTTCAAAAAAGGATATCCTTTCTCGATCTTCAGATCAACAGTTCCGCCTGCCGACTCAACATGCGAATAAACATACTTCCGGATCCATTCATGCGCTTGCAAACGCCAGCCTTCATCGAATGTCCTGAACGTTCCTTTGATCTTTACCTCAGAAGGAATAACATTTGTCGCACCTATGCCCTCAAAATGGCCAAAAGACAACACATTCGGTACTCTCGGATCTGCTTTTCGGGAGATCACCTGCTGCAAATTTAAGATCAGGGAAGCCCCTATGACGATCGGATCAACACAATTCTGCGGTAAAGCACCGTGTCCGCCCTTTCCGTGAATATCAATATACACCTCATCGCATGAAGCCATATAAATACCTTTTCGCCAACCCAGCTCACCAACTTTCAGCTCAGGTGCCACATGAAGCCCAAATATCTTATTGACTTTCGGATTTTCCAGAATTCCTTCTTTTATTAACAAAGAAGCTCCGCCCGGCAATTTTTCTTCTCCCGGCTGAAAAACTAATTTCACAGGAGATTCCAGGTGCTCTTTAAACTGATACAACACTTTTGCTGTCCCCAGTAAAACGGAAGCATGTACATCATGGCCACAGGCATGCATTACTCCTTCATTTTGCGAAGCGAACGAAAGCTCTGTCTTTTCCAGGATCGGAAGCGCGTCAATATCCGCCCGCAATGCAACGCAGCCTTTCGAAAGATCATGCCGCTCATTTTTTATAACAGCAACCACTCCCGTTTTTCCAATGATTTGAGGCTCCAGCCCAAAGCTTTGCAGCTTTTCGAAAATAAAACGGCTCGTATTGACTTCTTCGAAAGAAAGCTCCGGATGCTGATGAAGGTGTCTTCTTATAGCAACAATTTCCTCTTCTATTCTTTCAATGTATTTTAGTATTGTTTCCTTCATTATTTAAACATTTCAGTCAGTACTCTGCCCTTGCTTGTCGGCATCTGAAATTCCAGTAAATGAGCGATTGTGGCTGAAATATCAATCAGCCCGGCTTCTTTTTCGACTATTTCACCCGATTTAAAATCAGGCCCTAATCCCATTAAAAAAATATGCTTACATCCGCTGCAGTGATCTCCGTGTTCTTTAAATCCCGACCTTCTTCCGTCATTGTGACGGCCATGGTCGTTCGTGATGATCACAGTCGTTTTATCTTTCATAACCGGATCGTTCTGAACATAATTCCACAATTCATTGATCAGAAAGTCAATATTTTTAATCCCTCCGACATATCCTTCCCAGTTCCCGTTATGTCCTCTGGCATCGGCCTCCAGGAAATTTACCAGCATTAAACGGGGATGAAAAGCGGAAATTACTTCCTTTACCTTCTCGTAGTTTTGATTGTCTCCTTCATACACCACGGACTGGCCTTTTACTCCACAATATGTCATCGGCATATAGCGGTTCCACCATTTCCGATCCTTCGCATTGGCCAGCATTTCCAGCTTTCCTTTGCTTGACACGATCCATGTTTTCGTTTTATCGATCCCTTTTTCCCGCTGATAATATTGAAAAAGGTTGGGTTTTTTGGGCAGCTGCGAACCATTATTTTTAATACACTGGTAATTACCCGTCAAAATGGACGCATGTCCCGCATTTGTAAATGTCGGGCCGTTATTCTGAAAATTTGTATATAAAACTCCCTGGTGCTTTAGGCGGTTCAGATAAGGAATATAGCGGCGAAGAGAATCGCCGAATGTTTCCTGGTAACGCGCTCCGTCCATCACGACAATAATCACATGTTCCGTTTTAAAGCTGGTCTGACCCGACAACTGAACAAAGGAGCAAAGAATTAGTATCAGGTAAATAAATTTTTTCATAATCCTATTTTTAATCGTGGGTCCACCGTTACGGACTGATCAGTAAAGTCCCCGTTAAGATAGCTATAATAAGCTGTAATTGCAATCATTGCCGCATTATCCGTACAATATTCAAATTTAGGAATAAAAACATCCCATTTTCGGTTCTTTCCTTCTTTCTGCAGGCGTTTTCTCAATCCGCTGTTCGCAGAAACACCACCGGCAATAGCCACCTGGGTAATTCCGTACTCTTTTGTTGCCTTGATCAGCTTATCAAAGAGAATATCAATAATCGTTTTTTGAACAGAAGCGCATAAATTGGATAATTCTTCTTTAATAAAATCCGAATTTCCCTTTTCCTGCTGCTGAATAAAATATAAAATTGAAGTTTTTAATCCGCTGAAGCTGTAATTAAAATCAGCAATTTGCGGCTTGTTGAACTTAAATTTATTTTCATCACCTTCCTGAGCGTATTTATCTATCAGGGGACCACCCGGATAAGGTAAGCCGAACAGCTTTGCCGTTTTATCAAACGCTTCACCCGCAGCATCATCTATGGTAGAACCGATCACTTCCATATCCAGATAATTTTTCACCAGCACCAACTGTGTATGTCCGCCGGAAACCGTCAGGCAAATAAATGGAAATTTGGGTTTTTCTTCATACTGCCCGTCAATAAAATGAGCCAGGACATGCCCGCGCATGTGATTAACACAAATTAACGGGAGTTTATTCGCCAATGCAAGGCCTTTCGCGAATGAAGTTCCTACCAGCAGAGACCCCATCAAGCCTGGCCCTTTGGTGAAAGCAACCGCATCCAAATCAGACAAACACACATTAGACTGATTTAAAGCCTGTTGAACTACGGGAACAATATTTTTCTGGTGCGCACGGGAAGCTAATTCCGGTACAACTCCCCCATAAATCTCATGTACTTTTTGGCTGGCAATTACGTTAGACAAAATGGTACTATTTTGGATAACAGCAACAGATGTATCGTCACAAGATGATTCAATTGCCAGAATAGTAATTTTTTTATCGGTCAATTTCTTTAACTTTGTTTTCTCTATGACAAAAGTACTGATATTTATAGGAAAAACAGTTCTTCGAATGTTAGAATGGATCGTGATATTCCTGATCCTTTTCGCTTTTGCCATCAGAGCGTCTAAAGTTCAGACATTCATAGCACAACAAGCCACTAAAATCCTGTCGGAAAAACTGGAACACCGGATTTCAATCGGGCGGGTTGATTTTATGTTTTTTAACCGCCTGATCCTGGATGACGTGTATATTGACGATGTCAACAGAGATACCCTTGCCGATATCAAAAAAATAGAAGTTTCCCTCAATTATCTTTTTCTAAAAGGTAAAAAAATGGGAATCGGAAACGTAAGGCTGGAAGACGGATTTGTACATCTGAAACAGGATAGTGTAACAAAAACATTTAATTTCCAGTACCTGATTGATTTCTTTGCTTCGAATAAAGAGAAGGAAGATACCCGGCCTTTCCGGATAAACATCAGTAAAGTCGACCTGAAGAACGTTCACTTTAAGCTCGACAATGAATCCTACTTACCTATTCCTTTCGGAGTAGATTATAATCATCTTGATGTTTCTAAAATTTATCTTTCCGCACAGAAGATCTCTATCAAAGGATCAGATATAAAAGCGGATATCCGGCATATTTCCTTTGAAGAGCAATCCGGCTTTAAGCTCGCGAAGCTGGCTGCCTCGGTTCAATTATCACAGAAAGGATTATTTCTTGATAAAGTCAGCCTGATTACTGAAAATACAAGTGCAAAAGTTCCGAAGCTGCATTTCAACATGGACAGTCTCAGCAAATTTTCAAAATTCGTTGATGAAGTCAGCTTTGATGCCGTAATGGATTACAGCCAGGTCAGCCTGAAAGACGTTTCCTATTTCGCAACTGCGCTTCAGGGAATGGATGAAGTCATAAAGCTGGAAGCTGTTGTTACGGATAGAGTAAAGGATCTTAAAATCAGTAATCTTAAAGTAGATATCCGGGAAAAAACAACATTACAGGGAAATTTTGTGCTGCCGGATTTCAGAAACCTGAAAGAAGAAGAAATTTCAGAAGAAATTACGTATGCCTATATCGATTTAAATGAAATAAACAATATAAAGCTTCCTTCTAAAGATGAAGAAAAATTCCTGAACCTGAACGAATTGGTCAGCCGTTTTGAATATGCGCAGATCGATCGTGTAACAGCTTCCGGAACCACAGATAATCTTTTCATTAATCTGCGACAGCTGAAAACAGGTATCGGGGATATTCAAATTGACCACAAGATCAATCTGTTCAGGAAAAATGAACATACAATGGCTTTTAGGGAAATTCACAAGGATGAGCTCCCTATCAGCATAGATAAATTTGATTTAGGTAAGCTCCTTGATCAAAAGCAATTGGGGATAATTGATGGAAACATTCATCTGGACGGAGAGTTTTCCACCAAAACAGGTATTGCCCTTGAAAATATCCAGGGACACTTTAATCGTTTTGATTATAACAACTACAGCTATTCAAATATTTCTTTAAAAGATGTTTCTTACAAGCAGAAGACGATCAATGGAAATATAGATATAAACGATCCGAATATTGATCTGGAGCTGGATGGCAAGATCGATTTAAACCAGGAACAATCCTACCTGGCGACACTGCGCATCAATAAAGCATTTTTAAACCGGATTAACCTTATACAGAGCGATTCCGTCTTCTTTGTAAAAGGAATTGTAAAAGCGGATATTAACGGAAAAGATCTTTTTTCCTATACAGGAAATATCAACCTGGATTCTGTTCAGCTGATCAACGGGAACCGGTCTTTTTATATGCAAGATGCGGATATTGATATGGTCAATTCGGATGGAAGCAATTCCATCTACGTGCGGAGCGAGATACTGGACGCGGACATTGAAGGCAGCATTAACTATACGACGATCGCAACAGATCTGAAAAATACGCTGGCAATCGCATTTCCTGCTGTAATTGAGCCCGTAACTGTAAAACAAAGGAACAGGAAGCAAAATGACATCAGCTACACTTTTAATTTAAAAAACATCAACCCTGTCCTGAACGTCTTTATCCCGGATCTGTACATAGAAAAAGGAACTAAAATTTTCGGAAAATACCTGGGTGAAACAAATGACCTAGATTTAACCGTTCAGTCTCCTCAGATAAAATTCAAGAAATTCAAAGCAGATACTATAAATCTCAGCAATAACTTCTCTTCTGCAGGAGTGGACGCTGTTTACTCCGTTAAACGATTTTATCTGAATGATTCCATCTCGTTCGATTCATTAAATTTTGTAACCCAAGGAACAACAGAACAGCTCAATTCCGTTTTAAACTGGGACTTAAATACACCTGATGCATCGGAATTCACCTGGAATACACAGCTGAAAAGTATGGATGATATTCTACTGAATATTGAAAAATCCTATTTTACAATCAACGCCCACCGGTGGAATATTGAGAAAACAACATCCATTGCTTACAGCCCGAAAAGCATAACTATCAGCGATTTCGAACTGACCAACAATGATCAGTTTTTAAAAGTCAGCGGAAAGCTGACAGAGGATCCGGAGGATAAGCTGAATGTGAGTGTCAATAACCTGGACCTGGAAGATTTCGCCAATCTGCTTTCTACGGATATGAATATCAAAGGAAAGGCAAATGGTGATTTTCATATCGCGGATGTGTTCAACTCCGTCCGTTTTTTCGGAAACACCAACATTAAAAATCTAATTCTCAATAACTCTGAAGTAGGTGACATCAACGTAAAAGGAAAATGGGATAACGAAAAGAAAGCCATCAGTGTCAACGGAGATCTGATCTATAGAAATAATAAAACATTTAACATCTACGGAAACTACTATATTGACAGGAAGCAGGATAATCTGGATTTCAAATTACAGTTCGACCAGACCAACATCGCTTTTCTGAATGCATTCATGGATCCGAAAGTTATTTCAAATATAAAAGGATTGCTGGACGGAGAGCTTGACGTGAAAGGAGAATTGTCACGGCCGCTTATCTCCGGAATGATCGATCTGAAAAAAGGAAATGTGAAAGTTGCCATGTTTGGTGTCAACTATGGTTTCAACGGAAAGGTCAAAGTTTCCGAAGGATTGATTCAGATTGACTATATGCCGCTGATCGACGAAGAAGGAAATAAAGGATTCCTCAACGGTGGTATCGTTCACGAGAACTTTAAAAACTTTAACTTCGATGTATTTGTCGGCCTGGACGATATAAAAACTCCGGACGGAACTCATGGAAGCTTCCTGGCGATGAATACCCAGTATGAAGAAGGACAGATCTATTACGGAAAAGCGTACGTCACCGGTTGGGTCAGTGTCGGCGGGCATATGGATAATATGAATATTGAAGTCAATCTGAAAACAAATAAAAACACAACTGTCGTTATTCCGTTATATGGTGCTGAAGAAATTGATGATGAATTAAGCTATACCATTGTAAAGAAAGACACGATCAACGCAGACTCCGTTAAGGGACTGGATTTTACTGGTATTAACCTCAATCTGAATTTTGATGTCACGCCGGATGCAACTATAAAGCTGGTTTTTGATGACCAGACAGGAGACGAAATCACGGCGAACGGACAAGGGCAGATATCCATTAAGCTGGATGCGAACAAAGATCTGTCAATGGATGGAACTTACACTATTACCAAAGGTGCTTACAACTTCGTTTTTAATCCTATCAAAAAAGAGTTTAAAGTCGAAAGAGGAAGCCAGATTTCATGGAAAGGAGGTTCACCTACGGATGCAGATCTGGATATTACTGCCATCTACAGTGTCACAACAGATGTGTCTGTTATTGCTCCGGAGCTGGAATCAAAACGCTCAACGACCTCTACTCAGAATGTGGACGCAAGAATTTATATGAACGGAAGCTTAAACGCTCCGCGCCTGAGATTTGAGCTGAAAGCACCGAAAGCATCCGAAAGCGCCAAAGCGGCTATTGAACGCATCAACAGTGACAATGACGAATTAAATAAACAGTTCTTCATGATCTTGTTAACAGGGCGTTTTCAGGGAACAGGCAGCGCATCCGGATACGGAGGAAATGCGGCTTTGGAAGCGCTGTCAGGGCAGATCAACAACTTACTGGATGCAGTTTCAAAAGACGTACGGTTAAATGTCGATCTGAAAAATAATGAGGTGACCGGGCAAAACTCTCAGGCTATCGGATTTGAAACGAATGTTCTGAACGATAAGCTGGTTATCAAAGGAAACTTCGGTGTTCAGAACAACACTACAGGAACAAAAACTTCTACCATTATAGGTGACCTGAACCTGGAATATATTATTGATGAAGCCGGGAACCTGCGTGTCAGTATCTTTAATGAATCAAACAGCTATTCTGTCATTCAGGATAAGAACCTGGGACTGTTTACGCAAGGGATCGGGCTGATCTATTCGGAATCTTTCAACAAAATCAAGGAAATGAATATTATCAATTTTGTTGCCGACTGGTTCAGAAAAGATAAGCACTTTAAATTCACCAAGCACCGCCGTCAGAAAACATTACCGGAATATAGAAAAGGAAATACCATACAAGAGGAAAACCGCAAAAGTGAAGAGGAAGTTCCCGAAAAACCAATCGCTACGCCAAACGAAGAAGAATAAAGAAGGGTAACATTTTATTAATATTGGAATCTTTTAGATAATGTAAAGTTAAATTTCACACTATTTATTTCACATAGATTTGTTCCCAAATTAATATTGGATGAAAGTATTTGCATTTACTTTATTACTGTTATTGATAACAGTTAATTCATTTTCTCAGGACAAAAAGGTAAGTGATACCATTCCGGCCAGACCTTCCTACATTAAAACGCCGGTATTGCCTTATTACAGCTTTAAAAAGGGTATCGGGATCACTTCACCGGACAGCATTTACCAGCTCAACATCCGTTTCCGAATGCAGAACCGGGCGACTTATAACCTGAATGACAACGACGTCAGCAGCATAGATTTTCAGATCCGGCGGCTGAGATTACGTTTTGACGGTTATGTCGGAAGCCCAAAATTTCAGTACACCATTCAATTGGGATTTGCCCCGGGAGATCTCGGAGGTACCGTTACTGCAAACGAGAACCTGAAAATAATCCGTGATGCTGTTATCTGGTATCAGCCGAATGCAAGATGGAATTTTGGATTCGGACAAACCAAGCTTCCCGGAAACAGGCAGCGTTTCAATTCATCAGGAGCGCTCCAGCTGACAGATCGTTCTATCAATAATGCAGAATTCACCCTCGACCGGGATTTCGGAGTTCAGATCCATCAGCTGAACATGCATAAAGATCATTTTTCCTACAATTTTAAAGCCTCCCTGACACAAGGCGAAGGAAGAATGTTTGCAAAAAATGATGATCTGGGATTATGCTACACGGGGAAAGTCGAATTGTATCCTCTGGGAGCTTTTACATCCGGCGGCGAATATTTCGAAGGTGACCTCAAGCGGGAAAACAGCCCGAAGCTGATGATCTCCGGGGCGTACTCCTTCAATAACAAGGCAAAGTTATCCAACGGACAGCTCGGGAGCCAATTATACGAAAAAAAAGACTTTCATGGGATTTTCGGCGATCTTATCTTCAAATACAGGGGCTTCGCGTTCATGACCGCCTATATGGCAAGAAATACAGCTAACCCGATCACAACGGATACAGCATCAAATAATATCCGTTATGTTTACGCGGGGCAGGGACTGGATTTTCAGACAAGCTATATTACTAAAAATTTCTTCGAATTCATTTTGCGATATTCTTACCAGAAAGTAAGCAGTAAAATTCACAATTATGCCCCGAATATCTCACAATACTCCGTTGGTGTGACAAAATACTTCTGGGAACACCAGTTCAAGGTACAGTTAGAGCTCACTTATGAAAACAAATATTATGTCAATAATCTGGTAAGAGATAATTTTTATGCGCGTTTCCAGGTTGAAATAGGAATATAGAAAAATCAGATACCAGACTTTCAGAGATCAGACAGCAAGACATCAGATACCAGAGAACAATAAATTAGAAAATCAGATCCTATTAAGGGTCAGAAGACCTGCGTTAACGGAAGTTTTCTGCAAGACAAATTTTCAAAGGCTAAAACAACCGTCTTTCGATTGCTTTCGCTATTTTTGAAACCTGTTATCCAATGAAACGCATGATGAAAAAGATACTAATAGCCAATCGTGGCGAAATTGCAAGACGTGTAATCAGAACTGCAAAAAAAATGGGAATTAAGACCGTAGCTGTTTATTCAGATGCGGATGCTAACGCACCACACGTCTTAGAAGCAGATGAAGCTGTTTATTTAGGTAAATCACCTTCTTCTGAAAGTTATTTAAAACAGGATCTGATCATCGAAAACTGCTTAAAATTAGGAGTGGACGGAATCCATCCGGGATACGGTTTCCTTTCTGAAAATGCAGGATTTGCCAGAAAAGTAAAAGCAGCAGGAATTACTTTCATAGGGCCTTCTCCGGAAGCGATGGAAGTAATGGGAGACAAGCTTTCTGCCAAACAGGCAGTTGCCAAATACAATGTCCCGCTGGTTCCGGGCGTTGACAGAGCTATCTCTGATCCTAAAGAAGCGATTGAAATCGCTAAGAACGTAGGAATTCCTGTATTGATCAAAGCTTCTGCCGGAGGCGGAGGAAAAGGAATGCGCCTGGTAGAGCGCCTTGAAGACCTTGAAGAACAGATGAAGCTGGCACAAAGTGAAGCACGTTCTTCTTTTGGTGATGACAGCGTATTCATTGAAAAATTCGTTACAAAGCCAAGGCATATTGAAATCCAGGTATTTTCCGATACACATGGAAACCATGTTTATTTATTCGAGCGCGAATGTTCCATCCAGAGAAGACATCAGAAAGTGGTGGAAGAGGCACCAAGTGCTGTTTTAACTCCTGAACTACGGAAACAAATGGGCGAAGCAGCAATTGCCGTGTGTAAAACCTGTAATTATGTCGGTGCAGGAACCGTTGAATTCCTACTGGACGCAGATCATAACTTCTACTTCCTGGAAATGAACACACGTTTACAGGTAGAGCACCCCGTAACAGAAGAAATTACCAATCTGGACCTGGTAGAATGGCAAATCCGCGTGGCAGAAGGAGAGCGCCTGCCAAAGCTGCAGGACGAATTATCCATTGACGGACACGCTATCGAAATCCGTGTTTATGCGGAAGATACTTTGAACGGATTTACTCCTGATATCGGAAACCTGAAACGCTACCGCCGCCCGGAAGGAAAATACATACGTGTGGACGATGCGTTTGAAGAAGGAATGGACATTCCGATTTTCTACGACCCGATGATCGCCAAGCTGGTAGTTAAAGGCGCTACCCGTGAGGAAGCAATGGATCGGGCAATTGAAGCCATTGACAATTATCAGATCTCCGGTTTGAAAACAACACTGGACTTTGGAAAATTTGTCTTGAAGCACGAAGCATTCCGTTCCGGTGACTTTGATACCAATTTTGTAAAGCAGTATTTTTCTTCTCCCGAATTGCTCTATGCAGCATTTCCGGAAGAAGGTGAAGCAATGAAAGCTGCTGTTGAAAAGATCTGGGATCACCTTGAAAAAGAAAAACGAAAGGAATTCACTTCTCGCCCGATCCACGGGGCATGGAAGCTGATGACGAAATAATTACTTTATCCCTGACAGAAGTCGGGGATTTTTTTTACCTTACCGCAAAAAACAATTTTAATGAAAAATATCAGCATCAAAAGTATCGAGCAGGCAATAAATAAGGTAGATAACCTGGATGATGACGGATTGGAAAAAATCGCGGAATATTACTCCACAGCTCAGCCGACTTTATTAGGTTATGCTATGCAGGCAGCAATTGAATATGATAATCCGCAGCTGGAAGGCTTATTAATTTATTACTTCTGTTTAATAGCAGAATCTTTTCAGCAGGAAGGAACCAATCCGAAAACCGTTACAGAAGAAATGATCGACGAATTCGAAGAACCGTTCTTTCAGATGCTGGACGAATATTTCAATTCCGATAACGAAGAAATTATTGAAGAGTTTTCCGATCAGCCGGAGCTGATTCGCTTCATGTTCATGGAGATCAGTGAGCCGGATGAAGACGGTACAGAACTGGATGATGAAACTGCCACTCAGCTGTTCATCGTTTCTACTGCCATGATCACTCTGCTTTCAAGAGCAGCAGCATAAAACAGATCCCCCTTCAAACGGCTCAGAATATTCGTGCCTCTTTTTCAAAGTACCTTTCACTTCTGAGAAAGTAATCTGTTTTTTTAAAGCGATTTAAAAGACCATTCAACTATACACCAATATCAATGAAATATAATTAGAGCAATATTGATTTTATCTTATTGCTCTAATTAATATTCGTTTTCGGCATAAAATGATCGCCGGTGATAAAATTTTCCCAAAAGCATAAAAAATATATGTACGCATAATATTATTTCAAATCATTTTACTATTTTTATTGGATAAAAAATATTTATCATTAAATGAGCGACGAAAACATTCAACTGGTAGATTATTACATCCGAATGAACTGGCATAAATTGTCCCGCATGTACAATAACAAGGCGATGGAATACGGATTGACGATCTCTACAGGCTACATATTACTTATTATTGACAAAGAAGGAACTCCCAGCACACAGCTGGGCCCTAAAATGGGAATGGAGCCGACCAGCTTATCCAGAACTTTAAAATCAATGGAAGATGCCGGTTTGATTTACAGAAAACAGGCAGACGGGGACTACCGTAAGGTGCTGGTATTTCTGACAGAAAAAGGTGTGGAACTACGTAAGCTGACAAAAAGCACCATATTGGAATTCAATGAAAAGCTGAAAATCAGGGTCAGCCCGGCAAAGCTGAAAAGCTTTTACGAAGTTATGAAGACGATTGACACCATGGTTGAAAAGGAACTTAATGCACACAAAAACAAGAAACAATTTTATTAATCCATTAAAATTAACAGTAGTAAAATGAATCGAATAATTAAAAAAGTAGCCGTTCTTGGTTCCGGTGTAATGGGATCCAGAATTGCCTGTCATTTTGCGAATGTTGGATGCGAAGTAGTCTTATTAGACATCGTACCAAGAGAGCCTAATGATGCAGAAAAAGGAAAAGGTCTTACCTTGGAGAGCAAACAGGTAAGAAACAGAATTGTCAATGATTCCTTACAATTTGCCCTGGCCTCTAACCCGTCACCTATTTACAGGAAGTCTTTTGCAAAAAGAATTACCACAGGAAATTTCGATGACGACATGAAGCTGATAGCTGATTGTGACTGGGTGATCGAAGTGGTGATCGAACGGTTGGATATCAAGCAACAGGTTTTTGAACACGTTGAAAAATTCCGTAAACCGGGAACAATCATTTCTTCTAACACTTCCGGAATTCCAATCCACCTGATGTTAGAAGGCAGAAGCGATGATTTTAAAGCGCATTTCCTGGGGACACACTTCTTTAATCCTCCGCGTTATTTACAATTACTGGAGCTCATCCCTACTCCGTCCACACAACAAGAAGTTATTGATTTCCTGATGGATTACGGAACAAAAATCTTAGGCAAGAAAACTGTTCTTTGTAAAGATACACCGGGATTCATCGGAAACCGTATCGGAGTTTACTCCATGGCAAAAGTAATGGAGCTGGCACAGGACTTAGGGTTAACAATCGAAGAAGCGGATTCACTTACAGGAGCAATCCTTGAGCGCCCTAAAACAGGAACCTTTAAATTAGGTGACTTAGTTGGTCTGGATACGGCTTACAATGTTACAAAAGGCCTTCAGGCAAACCTGAAAGATGATGAGATGGTGAAAGAGCTGAAAGATTCTAAAGTTCTGAACTTCCTGATCGAAAATAAATTTTTAGGTGACAAAACGAAAAAAGGTTTCTACTATAAAGAAAAAGATGCGGAAGGAAATACCAATCGTTTTGCGCTGAACCTGAAGACGCTGGAATACCGCCCGATGGAAAAAGCAAAGCTTCCGGTTCTCGAAATGGCGAAACAAGCTCCGGATCTTAAAACAAGATTAGGGATCCTGTTAAGCGACAAAACCAAAGCCGGTGATCTTTTAAGAAAGCATTTCGCTTCACTTTTCGCTTATATTTCTCAACGTCTTCCGGAAATATCAGATGTTCTTTACAGCATTGATGACGCCATCAGAACCGGATATGCATGGACTTTCGGCCCATTCGAAAACTGGGATTTAATTGGTATCAAAAAAGGCATCGAGCTGGTTGAAAGCGAAGGTTATAAAGTAGCGGAATGGGTAAAAGAACTCGTTGCTGCCGGACATGAGTCTTTCTACAAAGTGGAAGGCGGAAAAAAATATTTCTATGATATTGCCAGCAAATCCTATAAAGTAATTCCGGGGACAGAAGACATGGTTATTTTAGATGCTTTAAGAGCGGAAAATACCATCTTCAAAAATGCGGAAGTGACCTTAGTGGATCTGGGTGACGGCATCTTAAATCTTGAATTCCATACCAAAATGAATACCATCGGCGGTGGTGTTCTTGAAGGAATTAATAAAGCGATTGATATCGCTGAAAAAGACTATAAAGGACTAGTAATCTACAATACAGGCGCTCACTTCTCTGCCGGCGCAAATGTGGGTATGATCTTCATGATGGCCGCAGAGCAGGATATGGACGAGCTGGATTTCGCGGTAAAAATGTTCCAGAACACCATGATGCGTGTTCGTTATTCTAACATTCCTGTTATTGTTGCTCCTCATAACATGGCTTTGGGCGGCGGCTGTGAAATGTCCATGCACGCAGACAAAGTTGTTGCCCATGCCGAATTGTACATGGGATTAGTAGAATTCGGAGTCGGATTAATTCCGGGCGGTGGCGGTTCTAAAGAATTCGCAAAACGCCTCTCTGATGAACTAAAAGAGGGCGACATTAAAATCAACAGATTGAGAGACCGTTTCCTTACAATCGGACAGGCAAAAGTTTCCACTTCAGCCTATGAAGCGTTTGATCTAGGTTATTTACGCGAAGGCACTGACGAAATTGTCGTTTCAAGAGATTATCATTTGACAAGAGCCAAACGTGCTGCCCTTGAATTAGCTGACAAAGGTTATGTCGCTCCGAAACGTGAGAAGAATGTAACAGTAGTAGGACAGGAAGGTTTAGGAATTGTGTATGTCGGAGCGAACTCCATGTTATCCGGAAATTATATCTCGGAGCACGACAAAGTCATTTCTGAAAAACTGGGCTTTGTACTTTGTGGCGGAGACCTTTCAGAAAATACAGTAGTTTCCGAACAATACTTACTGGATCTTGAACGAAAAGCATTCCTTGAATTGTGCATGCAGCGTAAAACACTGGAAAGACTGGAAAGCTTAGTAAAAAGTGGGAAAATATTGAGAAATTAGAAAGAGATTTCAGATAAAAGACATCAGACAAAAGACTTGATTATGGCTCATAATTTTAGAGAATTGAAGATTTGGAAAGATTCCATGAAAGTGGTAAAGTCAGTTTATTTGCTTACCAGTCAGCTTCCAAATGATGAAAAATTCGGATTGGTGAGTCAGATGAATCGATGTTCTGTTTCAATTCCTTCAAATATCGCAGAAGGTTCAGGAAGAACAAGCAGTAAGGAGTTCCTTTATTTTCTGAATGTAGGCTTATCGTCAACGTTTGAACTTGAAACACAGTTAATTTTATCAAATGAACTTTTTGATCTGCCAATTTCCGGCATTGTCGAGCAGATTCATGAATTACAAAGAATGATAATCGGATTCAAAAAGACATTGGAAGTTCAGGCAGTCTAATGTCTAAAATCTAATGTCTTTTGTCTCTAAAAAAAGAATTAAAAATGGCACAAAACGCATATATCGTAGCTGGTTTCAGATCAGCAGTTGGAAAAGCAGGAAGAGGAGGTTTCCGCTTTTACCGTCCGGATGACTTAGCAGCGGATGTTATCGCTCATCTGGTAAAAAGTGTTCCGCAACTGGAAACTAACCGTATTGATGACGTCATCGTAGGAAATGCAACTCCGGAAGCAGAACAAGGCTTAAACGTAGGTCGTCTGATCTCTTTAATGGGATTAAAATCGGATAAAATTCCGGGAATGACGGTAAACCGCTATTGTTCTTCCGGTTTGGAAACAATGGCGATCGCTAAAGCGAAAATCGAAACGGGAATGGCTGACTGCATCATCGCAGGTGGTGTTGAATCTATGTCCGTAATGCCAATGGGAGGATGGAGAATCGTTCCGAATGCAAAAGTCAGCAAAGAGAACCCAACCTGGTACTGGGGAATGGGGCTTACTGCAGAAGCGGTGGCGAACGATTTCAAGGTTTCCCGTGAAGATCAGGATGCTTTTGCTTTGCATTCACATGAAAAAGCGATCGCAGCAATTAAAGCCGGCAGATTCAAGGATGACATCGTACCGGTTGAAGTAGAGCGTATTTTCTTAGATGCAAATGAAAAACGCCAGGTAGAAAAATACATCGTAGATACAGATGAAGGCCCGAGAGCATCCACTTTGGAAGCTTTAGGGAAGCTGAAGCCTGTTTTTGCGAACGGTGGATCCGTAACAGCAGGGAACTCTTCTCAAACATCGGATGGAGCAGCATTTGTATTGATGATGTCCGAAAAAATGGTGAAAGAATTAGGGCTGGAGCCGATTGCGCGCTTAGTATCGTATTCCGTTGTAGGCGTTGAACCGAGAATTATGGGAATCGGACCGGTTGAAGCAATTCCTGCCGCTATCAAAAAAGCAGGATTGACATTAAACGATATTAGTTTATTCGAGCTGAACGAAGCGTTTGCTTCTCAATCATTAGCTGTGATCCGTGAAGTAGGATTAAACCCGGACATCGTAAACGTAAATGGCGGAGCTATCGCTTTAGGCCATCCACTCGGATGTACAGGTGCAAAACTGTCTGTTCAGCTTATTAATGAGCTGAAACGCCGGAATCAGAAATACGGTGTGGTAACGATGTGTGTTGGTACCGGACAAGGCGCAGCCGGTGTGATTGAGCTGTTATAAGAGAAATAACTATCAACAATTCAAAATAAAAACAAGAAGCTGTCCTTTTGGACAGCTTCTTGTTTTTCAACATAACTCAAACTTCCGGACGGAAACGATAGGCTATAACAGCAGTTCCCCGGCTTATCTCTTCCCATTCGTTACATTCAAAAACCAGCTGGATAAATTCTCCTGTCCGTAATTCAACAACCTGTTCCGTAAGATAACCTGCCAGGTCTGATATTCCGGAATTATGCCCGATGATCAGCAAATCATTAGCTGAAGAATGATTCACTATTTTTTCAAAGAATTGTTCCCGTTCGGCTAAATACAGCTCATCCGGGAAGCTGGTTGAAACTACCTTTCCGGAAGATTCCAGCGACTTTTTTATCCCGTTAAAAGTCTGCTGGGTGCGCTTCGCCGGAGAAATCCATATTTCAAATGGCTTTTCAAATACATAATTTGCAAAAAAACGGTTCAGCTCTTTCATCTGCCGTTTTCCTTTGGGCAACAGCTCACGATCAAAATCTTTTCCTGTTTTTGAAAACTGATCCGTTTTTGCATGACGAATGATATAAAGTCTTTTCATATTTATTGAATTACAGCAATTCATTGGCAAGGTTTGCCAGTTCCGAACGCTCTCCTTTCTCTAATTTAATATGCGCAAACAGCTTCTGCCCTTTCAAACGATCAATCAGGTAAGCTAATCCATTACTGTTTTCATCCAGGTACGGAGTATCTATCTGATGAACATCTCCGGTAAAAACAATTTTAGTATTTTCTCCTGCACGTGTAATAATCGTCTTCACCTCATGAGGAGTTAAGTTCTGGGCTTCATCAACAATAAAAATAATATTGGACAAGCTTCTTCCCCGAATAAATGCTAAAGGTGTGATGACAATCTTCCCCTGCTCTTCCATTTCTAAAATGGCCTTGTATTTCTTCTCATTCTCTCCGAACTGCGATTTGATAAATTTTAAATTATCCCATAAAGGCTCCATATAAGGCCCGACCTTGTCTTCTGCGCCTCCGGGCAAAAATCCGATTTCTTTGTTGGAGAGCGGAACGATCGGACGGGCAAGTATGATCTGGTGATAATGCTTGTGCTGTTCCAGAGCAGATGCAAGCGCCAGCAATGTTTTCCCTGTTCCTGCGACTCCCTGCAATGCTACGAGTTTGATCTTATCATTCATCAACGCGTTAAGCGCAAATGCCTGTTCTGCATTTTTAGGTTTTACACCATAAATAAACTCTTTCTCGATCCGTTCGATCTGATCCGTCCATTGGTTATAAACAGCCAGCGAAGAAGATTTTCCGTTCTTCAGAATATAATAACCGTTATTGACTTTTTTATCTCCCAGGATACCTTCTTCATCAATCATGCCCTTCGTGAAGATCTGGCGTATGACTTCAGAATCCACATGCTCTATCGTATTGGAGCTGGGTTCATTTGTATCAGCGGCTACTTTCCCTGTTTCATAATCCTCCGATTGTATTCCCAGCGCTTTCGCTTTAATTCTCAGATTAATGTCCTTCGTCACCAGAACTACTTCCGTCTTCGGCTCATTTTCTTTTACACAAAGTACAGCGTTCAGTATCTTATGATCGTTCTTGGCAGAAGAATACACCGTTTCCGCATCCAGATGATGCGGGTGATTTTCCAACACAACTTTAAAATTACCCAGCTTAGGCCCTAATGAAATCCAGTCTTGTAAGCTATTGCTTCCCGACAGCTTATCAATAAACCGGATCACTTCACGAGCGCAGAAGTTTTTGGTGTCATTTCCTATTTTAAATTTATCGAGCTCTTCTAAAACAGTAATGGGAATTGCTACGTTGTTCGAGCCAAAATTGGTGATGGACTGGTGGTCATGTAAAAGTACAGACGTGTCCAATACGAAGATCTTTTTCTTTTTAGCCATATTACAAGGTGAGTTATATCTCTAAAAATAACGGAAATGTGAGGTGATATGACTGCAGCTGCTTCAATAGTTATTTACAACGGTTTGTTAGTAGTGTTATTTGTTGCTAATTTAAATCAACCGCAGCAATCAACCGGATTTTTCAGAAAAGACAATATGGCTTGATTTTTTATTAGGAGCGGCTTGTGTGTAAAGGATACTGAGAAAAGGAGAAAGTAAATTACTTTAAAAGGAAGAAGTAAATAATCACCCAGACAGCAATAAAGAAAAGCCCTAAAGAAAAAACGGATCGGAACAGCTTTCTGTCCTTTTTGATAAGTAAAAGGTACAGTGTATAAACAATAAATACAGCAATTAATCCTATAGGAACGAACGGATATGTCATGACATGATGATTTCTAACAAAGATAAGAATATTACTGAAATCAGCTGTAGATAATACGGGTACGTAAAACGGAAAATCGCTAAGCTGAATATTTTAACTTAATGAAACCGGAAAGGGTCTCACTAATACAACAAACCCCGCAAGAATGCAGGGTTCATTATTATCCGGACTATTGCTGTTTTAAAGCTCTAAAGTTGTTATATCAATACCCAAAGCTCTTGCCACACCTGCGCCGTAAGCCGGGTCCGCCCTGTAACAGTTTTTGATATGACGTTCCTGAATAAATTTCTCTGCACCACCCACTTCTGCTGCTGTATTACTAAATAAAACTTCCTGCTGCGCGGGAGTCATCAACCGGAACAAGTTACCCGGCTGTGTATAATAATCCTCATCTTCACGATGGTCATAATGAAAAGCGGCACCTTCCAAAGCCATTGGCGGCTCCGTATATTCCTTACTTTCCGCCCACTGCCCGTAGCTGTTAGGCTCATAATGCAGTGTTGCGCCTTCATTGCCGTCCACACGCATGGCACCATCGCGGTGGAAATTATGGAACGGACATTTAGGCTTGTTTACGGGGATCTGGTAATGATTTACACCCAACCGGTAACGCTGTGCATCACCATAAGAGAATAATCTTCCCTGCAGCATTCTGTCAGGTGAGAAACCGATACCGGGCACTACATTCGCAGGATTAAAAGCCGCTTGTTCCACTTCCGCAAAATAATTTTCCGGGTTACGGTTCAGCTCCATCACTCCCACATCAATCAACGGATAATCACCGTGTGGCCATACTTTCGTTAAATCAAACGGATCAAAGCGGTACGTTTTCGCATCCGCTTCCGGCATGATCTGTACCTTTAATTGCCATTTAGGGAAATTGCCTTCGTTGATCGCATCAAACAAATCCCTCTGATGGCTTTCTCGATCCCGGCCGATAATTTCCCTCGCTTCCTCATTCGTCAGATTCTCAATACCTTGTTCCGATCTGAAGTGGAACTTTACCCAAAACCGTTCGTTTTGAGCATTTAAAAAACTGAACGTATGACTTCCAAATCCATGCATCGTACGGTACGATTTCGGAATTCCCCGGTCGCTCATTACGATCGTTACCTGGTGTAACGCTTCCGGCAAAAGTGTCCAGAAATCCCAGTTGTTATTCGCGCTGCGCAGATTGGTATGCGGATCTCTTTTCACCGCTTTGTTAAGATCAGGGAACTTATAAGGGTCTTTCAGGAAAAATACAGGCGTGTTATTACCTGCTAAATCCCAGTTTCCTTCTTCTGTATAGAACTTTATTGCAAAACCACGAATATCTCTTTCTGCATCAGCAGCGCCCCGTTCACCTGCAACAGTTGAAAAACGTACGAATACATCCGTCTTTTTGCCTATCTCCGAAAAAATTTTTGCTTTGGTGTATTGCGAAATATCATTTGTTACGGTAAATGTACCATAGGCTCCGGAGCCTTTAGCGTGCATCCTTCTTTCGGGAATCACTTCACGGTCAAAATGTGCCAGCTTTTCCAGGAACCAGAAATCTTCCAGCATCATTCCGCCGTGTCTCCCTGCTGTTTTTACGTTTTGGTTTTCGGCAATGGGACGGCCCGATACCGAGGTAAGCTTTTTCTTTTCTTCTGACATAATCGTTAAAATTTAACTGTTAAAATTATTTACGTTTAACTCCAAATCAGCATTCATCACCATCCCAACCAACAAACTGTTAACCAACACATTAATCACAACTAAAAAGTCTTCATTTTCTCTATCCGCAATTTATTTCCTATTGATCAACTATACTGAATACAATGATTTTTCTTTATTAAATACTTTAGTTTTTTATGAAAGTTATGTTCTTTAAGTATGTATGCTTATAAATCCTGTAATAACATCAATTTTCAGATACTTATTTCAGTTTTTTCTTCAAAAAAGCATGTACTTAAAGATAATCATTCTCTTTTAAAAACCGGCATTTCTGACAGGAAATATTGTTGGTTCAACAGTGTACGGTTTCTTAATCAGATAAAGTAAGGCATTTGCCGTATTTTGTCAAATAAAAATTTACATCAATTTTGCTCCGTAATTGCACATCACCCTTATTATAAGAACCAGCTATGAACAGGCACATTATGAGAATTCTGTTTTCAAAATTATTTTTTTACATCCTCTTGCTTTCTTATTCCATTTCCGGATTCGGACAGGATAAAGAATATGAGAAATACCTGGATTCCTTAGAATCTTACCTGACAAAAAAAGACGACAGTCTGAAGCTGCTTGCTATCAGCGATCTGGCATGGGAATATAATTCCATTGATGTAAACAGAGCTATCCGGTTATCGCTGAAAGGAGCTGCGATCGCTGAAAAGCTGAAACGGAAATATGCAATAGGACAGGCGTATGCGGATTTAGGAACTTCTTATTACTTCAAACGTGACTTTGACTCATCCGCCTATTATTATCTGAAGGCCTTAAACATCACAAAAAATACAGGTGATTCCTTAGAACTGGCTTCTTTATATAATAAGCTGGGAGCACTTTACAAGGAACGGGCAGAGTATCAGACTTCCCTGTCCTACAGCTTCAAATCACTGGCGATTTATCAAAAGCTGAAAAACCAGCGCAAAGCTGCTTTGCTTTACAATAATATCGGTGTTTCTTATGAAGAACTGAAAAACTTTAAATTGGCAGCATCTTATTATAAAAAAGCCCTGAACATTAATATTCAGGAGAACAACAAGGAAGGAATTGCACGGAATTACGTCGGTATGGGAAATGTTTCCATAACGCTTAACAAAATGGATGAAGCATTCGTTTATTACCAAAAGGCAGCAGCTATTTTCCGTGAGCTTGGCTGGGGGATTGAATTATCGGTTGCGTTAAACAATATGGGAGATGTGCTGGATCATCAGAAAAAGTATGCTGCCTCTCTTGAAAAACGATTAGAAGCGCTGCAGATTGCCGAAGAAATAGAGGACATTCAGTCACAGGCAAAATATCATCTTTATGTGGCAGATGTTCTTATGAAAATGAAGCGTTTTGAAGAGGCGTTACCTCATATCCATACTTCGGAAAAATTGTTTACCGATATAAGATCACACGAAATTCAAATGGATTTATTCGAAATGTATTCCAAATATTATTTCGGAAGTGATGATTTCGAAAAAGGAAGTGATTTCCTTAACAAATTCCACGCATTAAAAGACAGTGTTTACAGCGCAGAGCTTTCCGAAAATATCGCTTCTATGGAAGTAAAGCACAATACACAGCAGCTGCGCCTGGAAAAAGCAGAGGCAGAAGCTAAAAAGCTGCGTGCCACGCAACAACGGAACTATATCGCTTTGGGGACACTTTTTCTGTTAATTACCGGAAGCGTCATTTTTTACAATTCGCGCCAGAAGATCAAACGAACGGAAGAACGAAAAAGGATCAGCGCCATGCTGCAATCTGAAGAAGAGGAACGGGCACGAATCGCGCGGGATCTGCATGACGGGCTGGGACAGATTCTGTCCACTGCACGGATCAATGCAGCGGCCCTGGAAGGTGTTATTGCGCAGGAAGACGAGCCAATTTTACGGACAACATTAAATCTCATCGATCAGTCCGTTACAGATCTGCGAAGCATTTCACACAACCTGATGCCGCAGGTACTTTCCGAAAAGGGATTAATTGAAGCTGTAAGGGAATTGACAGATAAAATTAATTCTGCCAGAGAGCTGCAGGTTCAGTTTTTCTATCCACAAGGATTTCCCCCGCTGGAGAAACCCGTACAAGTCGTACTTTACCGCGTCATTCAGGAAATTGTCAACAATATGCTGAAACATGCGTCAGCAACGGCAATTACGATCACTTTATTGGTGAGGAACCGGACTTTTATCGTTCAGATCGAGGATAACGGAAAGGGATTCGACACAGAACTGATCGAAAAAAGCAGCGGAATAGGCTGGAAAAACATCAAAACCCGCTTATCACTGATAAGCGCACAATTACGCCTTACCAGCGAAGCAGGAAAGGGGACAAAAGTACTAATTGAAGGAACAATATGAATGCAGAGGAAAAAATAAAGCTCATGATCGTGGACGACCATCAGATGATCATCGATGGAATAAAATCATTGCTTAGAAAAGAAAAGCAGTTTGAATTTATCGCGGAAGCAACAAGTGGAGAACAAGGCGTAGAAATGCTGAAAGTTACTGTTCCTGATATTGTGATCGCAGATATCAGCATGCCGGGAATGGACGGAAAAGAGCTTATAAAATACATCAAGGAGCAGTTCCCGGAAATCCGGATTCTTGTACTGTCCATGCACAATGATGCGGAGATCATCGGAGATGTGATGCTGCTGGAAGCAGAAGGTTACATCCTGAAAAATACAGGCAGGGAAGAACTTGTAAAAGCATTGCAAAAAATTGCTGACGGCGGAACTTTTTACAGTGAAGAGGTCTTTCAGACGCTCATTAAAAAGCAAAAGGAATTTATACGGGAAAACAGAGCCCAGCTGGTATTAAGTGACCGGGAAATCGAAATTATCCGGCTGATCACGCTCGAATACTCCAATGAGGAAATCGCGGAACAATTATTTATCAGTAAACGCACGGTAGAAACGCACCGGAAGAATATCAATTTCAAAACCAACGTAAAAACGGTAATAGGGCTGGTTAAATATGCCATCCGGAATGAGCTGGTTACGGTTTGAGGGGTTGCAAATTACAGATTACAGATTGCAAATTGCAGATTGCAGATTGCAGATTTTAGGATTACGGAAAATAAGCTATCTCTTTTTTTGGCAATAATAGTAGCGAATATCATTGTTATCAGCAGCAGATGAAACTGTCCGGGCATGGTTTCAAGGTGTTAGCATTGTGCTATAACAGTAATCAGTGATCATCTTATCTGATCAGTGTCATCAGCGTTCTTTTACAGTCTGTCACCTCTTGCTCTGAACAAGATATTTTCCTGATATTAGGTATTTCCGGTATTTCTTGCTCACCACAGGCGACAAAGCTGATTTCAACATTTTTACTGTCATAAAAATACTCTGCCAGTAATCCTCCGAAGTAGCCTCCTACTCCACCGATTCCCGCTATAATTATTTTTATTTTCTTCATTGCTGCGTCCTGTCGTTTTGAAACGATGTCTTATATAATTCTCTTTCCGTCTTTGATAATTATTTTTTTACCGATAAAGTTTTGTGCATTTTCAAAAGGACTTTTCTCCCAAATCAACAGATTTGCCTTTTTTCCTTTTTCTATACTGCCCACTTCATTTTCTATCCCGATGGCTCTCGCACCATTATAGCTTGCGATTTTAAAAATAGCTTCTGTTTTAAAACCGTATTTAGCCAGGATGATCAACTCGGAAAGATTAACTTTTCCACCATTCGGCATATCAGATCCTAAGCGGATTTCAATTCCTGCTTCGTGCATTTGCCGTACATAATTCATCATTATTGTGAAGTTTTCCCTGCATCTCTCCAATTGTTTTTCACTTAAGGTCAGATCTTTCTTTTGTGTAAAAAATGTAGGCTCGATCTGTTCATAAAGACGGTGCAAAGTAGTAGAAAATGTTGCATTATTTTCTTTCAGCTTTTTAATGAAAAGGTGCATTTCTGCCTCTCTGTTCTCTTTTATAAAACGAAATTGTTCCAGGAAAAATTCAATCACTTTACTTTCTGAGGTCAGCTCCCCGAAATTGGTTTGAAATTGCTGATCGAGCTTTGCCCAATCTTCATCGCTCATGATCACACTATTCGGAATCAAAGCTATATGTTCATAATTTTTCAATCCTTTTTCTAAGGTTTGCGGAATGGTCAGGTATTCGGGATTGAAATCACCAATATGACCATAAGTTCTTATTTTAAGGCTGTCGGCAACTTTTAAAACGGTGGAAAATTCCGGTTCCTTCAAACGGTGATAAAGCTTAACCTGCCGGATACCCAAATGATAGTATTCCAGCAGTTTTTGCCTTGCGACCTGAGATGAAATAACTTCTGTATGGGCAATATAAGGTATTCTGTTGTCTTTTGAGATCAAAGCACCGCCACAGACAATAAGATCAACACTTTTATATACGGAATGACGCTGCCAGAACAGCAGCTCTTTCAGCCAGCTTTCGGGTTGCCCCATCGTCATTACAGTAGTAGTTCCGTAAGGCAGGTATTCATCTGAAAGCCTTTTCCGGAGCAGATCCAGGCTGTCTTTTGGTAATGTTACAGGCGCTTTCTCGTAGTCACCGAACACATCTGTAGGATGAATATGCGGATCAATAAAAGAAGGTGTTACCAGTTTTCCTTTAGCATCAATAATTTCTTTTGCAGCGTAGTTTCTGCTATTGGAGATCTTCTCTATTTTTCCGTTTGTAATCAGGATATTTTTGTTGTATAAAATCTTTCCTGATTTAACATCCAGCACGTTTGCGTTTTGAATAATCAGGTCGTATTTTTTTGCAGGCTGACAGCTTAGGAACAATAAGGTCAGCAACAATAATGCAGAGAATGTCAGCTTCATTAAATTTATTTCGTGTTACTTTTACACTTTTTGACCTTTAACATTTACCTAGCTCAACACATCCTGAATACCGGTATCTTTCTTAAATGCAGCGGCTGCAAACGGACAAAGCGGAATAACTTTCAGATCGTTTTCCCGGGCAAATTTTACGGCCGCTAAAACCAGTTCTTTTCCGACACCTTTTCCACCGAAGGCAGGATCCACTTCAGTATGATCGATGATGAATTTGTCATTCCCTGCCCAGGAATAAGTCATTAATCCGGCTTGTTTTCCATCGGAAAAAGCGCTGAACTCACCGCGTGTTTCGTTATTGTTTTGCTGTATTTCCATCTTTAAATTTTTTAATCCATATTTTTTTCAATTCTCCGGTCAGGAATCAGCCAGATTGCCGCAACGATGGCGTAGCAAAGTGTACTGATACCGGGAAAATAAAAAGACAATGCGATTCCGACAATATATAAAAACATGGATAAATATTCCTTTTGATTGTTTTTAACTGCTTTTGCCAGTACAGAATCCCGGCCTTCGAGCCCGATAATTGATTTTTCTAAAATAGTAAAAGCTATTGCACATAAAATCAATACGACTCCGTATGCAGCAACAGTATTTTCAGCAAAATGATTTTCGCCCATCCAGCCGGTCGCAACCGGAATTAAGGAAAGGCAAAAAAGCTGAAACAAATTCGCCCACAACACTTTTCCATTAACTTTTTTCGCCGCCTGAAACATGTGATGATGGTTGTTCCAGTAAATTCCGACGTAAATAAAGCTCAGAATATAGGAAACGAATTTCGGGATCAAGGCTTTAAGGTCAGAAAAAGCAGAACCTTCCGGAACTTTGAGCTCCAGCACCATAATGGTAATGATAATAGCGATAACTCCGTCGCTGAATGCTTCTAATCTTCCTTTAGTCATTGTTTACAGTTGTTTTTTGAAATTTTCAATTTTGGCTTTTAAACCGGAAAGAAGCTCCGGATCAATTACACCGTTTTCTGCATCAAAATTCTCATAAAACTTCGGCAGAGAAAAGGCTTCCTTAATATCAGCTCCGAATTGCGGGAAAAATTTCTGTGCTTCTGCCATAACATTTCCTCCTCCAAAACCTCCCGGAGAAGCGGTCATTAAAAACATCGGTTTGTCCTGGAAAACTTTCACATTGATTCGTGAGCACCAATCGAAAATATTTTTAAACGCAGCGGAATAAGAGCGATTATGTTCTGCTAAGGAACAGATTATAACATCACATTCCTCAATATTTTTTAAAAAATGATACGCCGGTTCCGGAAAGCCGTTTTTTTCCAGATCAACAGAAAAAACGGGCATCAGATAGTCGTTGAGATCAATTAAATTAACTTCTGTGCCGGGAAAGCTCCTGAGTACAAATTTTACCAGCTGCCTGTTAATCGAAGTGGAAGAATTGCTTCCTGCAAATGCGAATATTTTCATCGTTATTGTATTTAATCGTTTGTTTAATTTTTCAGCTAATCCCGGTTCCCTTTTAAAATCCGTTTACCAAAGCAACCAGGTTCCTTTTACCGAAGATAATTAAAAACTCTGTAAATAGTTTTTATCCTGTTCGTTTACTAAATAATAAAAAGGATAAATTATGAATTTTAAATATTTAATTATGAATTAAATTCCGGAGCAGCTGAATTTACAATCTTTCAATCTTCAATTTTTACATCACCAAAATACCGGATAATACGTAGTGCAAATACCAACCGGACGGTATAGACGGAGCATTCCGCGTGCTTACATTTGTTTTTGAAAGATGGAGCAGAATCCACTCTGAAAAATAACCTGCTCCATTACGGAATAAAAATTAAAATAAAACTAATATTACGATGAAACAAAAATTCTTCAAGGTTCTGGCAGTTGCAAGTGCAATTGCTTTAACAACAGGTGCAACAGCACAAAACTGGTTCAAAACCTCAGCTCCGGACACTATCAATTATCAGGGTATTCGTACATTCGGGAACGATACCATTTATGCATGGGGTATTACCGGAACTAATTATAAACCGAATAAACTCATCAGCTCTTTTGACGGCGGCCAGACATGGAGTGTTCATAACATGAGTACCAACTATAGTGGCTTTGTAGCATCTCCGGCAGGATTACATGTTAATTGGCAATACTCCGTAAATATGAAAGTAGAATACACAACAGACGGCGGCGCAACATGGCAGCTGATGCAGGGCAGCGAGGGTTACAAACTCCAGGGACAGACGTTATTACCTAACGGGAAGCTGCTGTTGGGAGAAAACGCAGGCGGATATCTGAACGTATCACCCGATTATATTTCGATGGGAACAAATTATGGTTCAATATATCAGTATAAAACCGACTACTGGACATCTGACATTAATCCTTCTTCAGGACGTATTATTCTCGGACGCAGTAACGGAGAAACTCATTTGGGAATTTCAGACGATAACTGTCAAACAATCACAGACGTTTCGTTAGCAGGTCTGATAGGAAATATACACAGTCCGCTTGTCAGCTATTCCAAAAACAATACCTGGTTTAATGCAAGGTTATACGGAATGTTGGTCAGCACCGACGACGGAAATACCTGGGTGAGCTGTAATACAAGCGCTTTCACTGGCGGGCTGAAAGATATGACGGCTACTCCAAATAGGGTCGTGGCAGGTTTAAACGACGGACATGTTTTCTCTTCTACTGACAACGGGCAATCGTGGTCGCTCTTCATGAACGGGCTTCCGGACACGCTGGGAATAAACGGTCTCGGAAAAAGCAATAACGGAAGAATATGGCTGACCGAAGGAACATCAACATGGACGGAATCCACGAATGTTTGGAATCATAATGGCGGAATCTGGTACACCGATGATGCAGGTGCAACAACAGGTGTCACAGAGGCGGAACAACAAACCATTTTGAATATCTACCCGAATCCTGCCAAAACGGTTTTGAACATTGAAACAAGAGAACCCGCAACTGTCAAAATACACAATGTATTAGGTGTTATGGTTGCTACACATAAGCTGAATGCAGGCAATAACAGCATTGATGTGAGTGGGCTTACGAATGGTGTTTACTTGATTAGCAATGAAAAAGGCAATATCGTAAAATTTATTCGTGAATAATTCACGACAGGAAATTTTTAATCGCAAACAATAAAAGCACTAATGAAAAAAATAATCTTACTGTTAACACTCATGAGCATCGGAGCCGGAATGGTTTCCTGCGAGAAAATTTTTAAGAAGAAAAACAAAGGCGAAGAATTACCAGATGGCTGGAAACGCTATCAATACACACTTCCTGCAGGGCCTCTTGAAGTTGTCAGCCTGGCTGTTGATAATGCCGGTGTTCCTTATATCGTGACTTCTCACACGCTTTACCGCTTAGATGGCGAAACATTTACATCTGTTCCGGCTGACCATGTAGATGCTTCTGTTTCCGGAGTAACATTTGACAAGAATAATAACTTATTTATTTCTTATTTTGCTCCTTTCAGCACAAGTGGCGGTATTTCCAAATTAAACGGAGCGAGCTGGACGCGGTTAAATACGGACAAAAATTTTAATACCGTCTTTGCAGATAAATCAGGTAACGTTTTCGCAGGAAGTAATGACGGGCTATATGAATACAACGGAACTGAATTTGTGAAAATTGACGGATTTGATGATCCGGTCTCAGCTATAGTACAAGATGCTTCAGGCGCATTGTGGTTTGGAGCGAATGTACCCGATCCAAACCAGGGAAATGCGGATATCACAGTCAGATATGACGGCACATCATTTACACAATATCACCCGGGTGCTGTTGATTATGACAGAGGTACTAATGCAGTAACAGCTGATTCCTACGGCAATGTATATTTTTCCGGTTGGAATAAAGCGGGAAGCGGACAGATATGGCAACTTATCAAAGTGTTGAAATACGATGGCTCCTTATTTTCACTGTTAACGCTTCCCAAAAACAACGAGGGTGATTTTCTATACAGCTATAATGGTGCTTTAGTATGTGCTGCAGGCTCAACCTTATGGGGAATTCTTGACGGTGATCTCGTTACTTTATCAAACGGGGAAAAACCTTTGAGTGATTACCTGGGAGGTGAAAAATGTGAATGTAAAGGCAACTCATCCGATTTCGTTGATATGAAATCGTACGGGAGCAAATTATGGGTGCTGTCCGGTCACGAAGATGAAAATGTAGTAAGTACATATAATTTCGGAAAACCTGAAACCGGCTACTTATATTTATATGAATAATCAAGGTCGTAAAAAAACAGACAATTAAACCCGTTCAGATTTATTAAGAACAAACCAAAAGCAGAGCCGGAACAACTCTGCTTTTGACTTTTTAGCATTATTTTCCTTTTATTACACTGCCTGCAATGCTCCACTGACGGTCTTTATCAGTAAAACGTACCCAGAACGCTTCCATATCTTTCAACGTTGTTTTCTCAAACGGAATCTGCACCGTTATTTTTAAATCCATTGCATCAGCATTGTCCGTTTCTTCTGTCAGCAGCTGATAATCTGAAACTGCCCGGATCTTTCCATTTTTATCCAATACCTGTAATTCCATATCAGAATTTCTCAGCTCTTTTACAGAGAGTCCTTTGGCATTTAAGCTAAGGGTAGCAATTGAAGTACTTCCTGAAGTTTCTTTAATGTCCCAATCCATCCCGTACAGATGTATCCCTGTCGATTCTCCTTCCAGGCCTTTATCCGAGAAGTAGCGATAGGTCCTGCTACTCTGATCTAAATGTCCGCCGGAAGTAATGATGTAATTGCCTTCAAGGCTCACAAACTTGTCTGAATTTCTGTCGTAGAATACAACTTTCCCAAATATGGTATCTCCTTCTTCAACATCTTCCTTAAACGCCAGCTTCACATTCAGTGAGGAGAAAAACTCTTCGTGAATACCTGAAAAATCGTCTCCAAGCATATTACCGGCATATCCTAAAGTATCTGAATTTGTTTTAGTGAACAAAACAGAAACACCCGGGAGCACTTTTCCTTTCTTCACAGCAAAGCCTTTGGGCTCTTCAATTAAAATCTTAAAGGTTTTCCCTGCAGGTAATTTATTGGATGTCCATTTGAGTTCGTCTAATGTTATCGCAACTGATTTGTAACTCACTCTTCTGGTTGTCAGCTTAAATCCCTGAAAGGGTATAAATTTTGAAATTTCCTGTGAAACTGCCACCGGAACAATCAGCATTACGATGAAAAATAATATTACTTTTTTCATACAGCAAAAATAAAACCGCCGGCAAGCCGGGAAAATAAGGCATCTGCCGTAAAATAAAAAATCCCGGATCATCTGAATCCGGGATTTTCCAATGTATCACGTAAAATATATTAGTCTCTGATAATTCCCAATTGATTGAATTTTCTCAAATCAACCGGATCTGCTTCTTTATATAAAGCCTGACGGATCCCATTGTAAACACCGTTTTTAGCAGTATTCAACAGCTGGTCTCTCTGAATTTCATAGTTCTCCGTTTTCAATGCTTTTGTCGTCTTGTTAACAACAACTACATATACACCGTTCTCACCTTTAATCGGAGCTGTAATTTTTCCGTCTTTCAGGTTATTGTATAATGCTCCCACTACTTGTGGTTCGTAACCTGCGCTTCCCAACTGCGGGTTAGCAAATGTAACACTCGCAGACTGAACAGTTGTACCGATTTTTGAGGCCGCCGCTTCCAGGTTATTCGTCCCCTGAAGCTGGGAAGCGATACGTTTCGCTTTCAGCTCCTTGATCACCTCGCGTTTCATTCTTTCTTTCACATCTTCAAACTGAGGAACTCCTTTTTCTCTGACAGCAGAAACTATTGCAACAATGTACTTGTCCGTATCTTTAAAAGGAACTGAGCTCAATGTACCTGTTTCGGATTTTTTATCGTAAGCCAGTTTAATCACATTGTCTTTTGCCAGCGGGCTTGTAAAGTTGTAAACTTTCGGGCTGTTATCATAAATTGTAATCGGGCTGGAAACAAAGAAATTGTTTTGCTTCGCTACCGTATCAAACAAGTTTACTTTTTCAGACGCATCTTTCACTTTGCTGATCTTAGCGTCGATCTTCTCGATCATCTCATAAGCAACGTTCAATGTGCTGCTCTCTGTCGCCTCGCTCGGAGCTAATGTTTTCTGGATCACCGCAAGCACCGGGTAATTTACTTCTTCTTTTTTCAGCACTTCAATAATGTGAATTCCAAACTGAGTTTTAACATACCCAATTTTTCCTACCGGGTTGTCAACGATGAATTTAGAGAACTCAGGAACCATTGCGTAATCAAAGAACTCTTCATATTTACCTCCGGTACTAATAGATGGTCGATCCTGTGAATATTTCGTAACGTACTCTTCGAAGTTATTGCTGTTAATCTGCTTCACTAAAGAGTCCGCCTGTTTCTCCGCTTTAGCTACCGATGCGCTGTCCTGAGCACTTAACAGGATATGTCTCGCTGACAACAGGTATTTGTTTTTATCAATGACCTTAGCGATCTTAGTTTGTGTTCCTTGTGTATAAGGTCCTACAATCTCACCAACCTGCGCATTTTTAAATACGCTGTCCATATAAGAAGGATAAGTTAATCCCTGCTGTGCATTTTTATGACCTTCCGGAAGATAAGTGAACCGGTGGTCTTTCGAGTACAATTTGAATTCACTGTTCGCAATTACAAACAAACTGTCATTTTTAGATTTCGCTAACTTATCTTTTAATGATTCCAGCTCTTTGTTAAACTCCTCAACATCTTCATTAGAAGGTCTCAAAGGAACTTCAAAATATTTTACATCTCTGCTTGCTGCAAAAACTTCCCATTTTTTCTCGTTTTTGTGCTCGTCATAATATTTTTTGATGTCCTCATCTTTTACTTTAATTTCCTCATCCGGAATTTCAGAGTAACGTTTACCAATAAAGGAAACATCTTTCAGCTCATTCTGAGCAAGGTATTCGTTCTCCGCCTCCAAAGTCGTAACATAAGAAGTTAAAGTCATCAGCTGCACATATTTTTCATATTCTCTTGATTTCTTAACACCTTCAACCGTATTTTTCCAGTTTTGCGCTTCCTGCGGGTCTTTTGATGTTTTCATCTGGTCAATACGCTGTTCTAACATTCGTCTGTTGAACTTTCCTGTCGAATCCGTAAACTGCTGCTCGATTGTCGGGTTCAAAGCAAATCCGTCAACACCCAGCAGGTAAGATTCTACCTCTTTATCAGATACACTCAGCTGTAATGCTTCGAACTCTCTTTTGAAAATTTTCTCCTCCACGATCGCATTCCATGCTTTTTCTGTGGAATTAGCTTCATCATCAGCTGTGTATGGTTTTTGTTGTTGCTGGAACTCCTGCTGGTCCATCGCGATCATTTCCCGGAGTTTTGCTTCATACTCCGCATTGTCGATTTCTTCACCAAAAACTTCTCCCGGATAAAATTTAACCTGTTGATTTTTATTAAATTCCGGTAAAATAAATGCAATTAGGGCAACCCCGATGAATACTAGCAGTATCCAAGATTTTTCTCTAATTTTTCCAATAAACGCCATTGTTCGTATTATAAATTGAAGTGCGAATATAATTAACTCCCTTGAATTAATGAAAATTTATTTCAAACATTTTCTGTTTTACCTGTTTCCACTATTTAAACGAATTTTTCACAAAAAATAAAAAATAAGATTTTTTGTGAAAAATTTGGAAATAGAATTTTTAGTTGTATATTCGCAGAGGTTTAGTTGTAAAGGTAGGTTAGGTTAATGGGGGCAGAGCTTTATGTTCTGCCCCTTTTTATTTTAATTAATATACTACAATCCAGCAGAATATACATTGCTTCAATTAACTTATCCCAATTGAAATTCTACTGATTGTCTTCTTGTAAAGCAGCGCTGTTTACAGCATTTTTTATTAAAATTTACTATTCAGGCATATAGTTAACCTGGTAAATATCTGTAATAAACCTGAGGCATATTACTGAATATTGAAGAGAGAATATTGAGTATGAATAGGGAATGTTGAATGGAGAATTTTAGTTGCCAATCTTCATTGCACTCAGCTGTCCGAACGCATTTTTAATGCTGGAAATCTGCGAAAAGGTGATTTTCAGCTTCCCTTCTTTATCGCTGATCTTGCTGTTGTCCGCATGGGACATAACATATTGCAGAATATGCTGAAACTGTTGTGTATCGTAAAACTTAGATTGTGGATTATTAATGAACGTACAGATCATCTTGTTCATTTTGATAATAATCTTCTCAATTCCAAGCGATTCTGCCAGCCAACGCAATTCAAACGATTTAAACAGCTCGGAAACTGCTCTTGGGATTGGTCCGAAACGATCTTCCAGCTCTGCCCGGAACCGGGCCAGCTCTTCCGTTGATTTCAGATTATCCAGGTGCTGGTACAGGCTCAGACGTTCATTTACATTATTGACATAAGTTTCCGGGATCCGTATCTCCAGATCTGTTTCAATAACACAATCTTTTACAAAACTCTGGAAAGAATCCGTGTTCCGTTCATCAAACAGATCTTTAAACTCGTTTTCTCTCAATTCATCAATGGCTTCATTCAGGATCTTCTGGTACATCTCAAATCCTATATCCGTGATAAAGCCGCTTTGTTCTCCGCCCAGCAGATTTCCCGCTCCACGAATGTCAAGGTCTTTCATCGCTATATTGAATCCTGCTCCCAGGTCAGAGAACTGAACCAGCGCTTCGAGACGCTTCCGTGCCTCGGTTGTCATTTCATGTGTTTTCGGAGCGATCAGATAACAGAATGCTTTTTTATTGGAGCGCCCTACTCTTCCTCTCAGCTGATGCAGATCGCTCAATCCGAAATTGTTCGCATTGTTGATGATAATCGTATTGGCATTCGGGATATCAATGCCCGATTCGATAATGGTGGTTGCCAGCAATACATCGTACTCACCCTCAATAAAATCCATCATGACCTTTTCCAGGTCTTTTCCATCCATCTGTCCGTGACCGACAGCTACACGAACACCGGGACAAAGACGCTGGATCATTCCGGAAATTTCCTTAATATTCTGCAGGCGGTTGTGTACAAAATAAACCTGTCCTCCGCGGGAAACCTCATACGAAACGGCATCTCTTATTGCCTCTTCGTTAAATGAAATAATTTCTGTCGATACCGGCTGACGATTTGGTGGCGGTGTGCTGATAATGCTCAGGTCACGCGCTCCCATTAATGAGAATTGAAGCGTTCTCGGAATAGGTGTGGCAGTAAGGGTAAGCGTATCCACCGTTTCACGGAGTGTTTTCAGCTTGTCTTTTACAGCAACACCGAACTTCTGCTCTTCATCAATGATCAAAAGACCGAGGTCTTTGAACTTCAGCTTATCGCTGACGATCTTATGTGTCCCAATCAAAATGTCAACCTTGCCTTCATTGACCTTTTTCAGGGTTTCATTATTTTGTTTTGTCGATTTGAACCGGTTCATATAATCCACCGTTACCGGAAATTCTTTCAGCCGGTAACGAAAGCTTCTGTAATGCTGCAAAGAAAGAATAGTCGTAGGGACCAGGACTGCTACCTGCTTCCCATCGCATGCCGCTTTAAAAGCAGCACGCATAGCCACTTCCGTTTTTCCGAAACCAACATCACCACATATCAGGCGGTCCATCGGTGCAGCCGATTCCATATCTTCCTTGACAGCCTGTGTGGCTTTCAGCTGATCGGGAGTATCTTCGTACATAAATGAAGCTTCCAGCTCATTTTGCAGGTAGCTGTCCGGGGAAAATGCAAAGCCCGGCTGCGTTTTTCGTTTGGCATATAACTGGATAAGGTCAAAAGCGATCTCCTTGATCTTAACCTTTGTTTTGTTCTTTAAGTTCGTCCAGGCTTGTGTTCCTATCTTATTCAGTTTCGGAACAACTCCTTCTTTTCCTGAATATTTTGAAATACGGTGCAGTGAGTGAATGCTCACGTAAATTACGTCGCCGTCTTTATAAATCAAGCGGATAGCCTCCTGTTGCTTCCCGTTGACATCTATGGTTTCCAATCCACTGAACTGCCCTACTCCATGGTCGATATGAACGACATAATCGCCTTTCTGCAGATTGTAAATCTCTTTCAGCGTCAGGGCCTGCTTATTCTGCGCAAAACCTTCCTTCAGACGGAAACGGTGGTAACGTTCAAATAATTCATGGTCGGTATAGCATGCCAGCTTCAGCTCAGGAAATTCGAATCCTTCATGAATGGAAAACTGCATCGGTGTGAATTTCACTTCTCCTTCCAGATCCTCAAAAATCGCATAAATCCGTTCGATCTGTTTCGGCTGATTGGAGAAGATCAGATTGGTATATCCTTTCTTTGTATTTTCATTCAGATGGTCCCTGATCAGCTCAAAATTCTTGTGAAAAGCCGGCTGCTGGTTAATTTTAAATTCCTGCTGTAAATCAGGCTTAAAAAACGGGGCAATTCCCGTTTCAATCACACGCAGTTTTTCTATTTCCCTTCCAAATTCTATTGGATTCAGATAACGTTCCTGCGGAAGTGATTTCCGGACGGTCTTATCCAGCTTTTCATAAATATCCTGCGCTTTTTCGAATTCTTTTTCGACGACTTTTGCGGTCTTTTCATAATCATCCAACCAGACAATGCTGTTTTTTCCAAGAAACTCAAAGATAGTCGCGTGTCCCATATTCAGAAGTGTTCCCTGAACATTCGGAACAACATTAAAAAACTGGTGTTTAGATATTGACAGCTGATCCACGGGATTGAACGTACGGATGGAATCCACCTCATCTCCGAAAAACTCGATTCGGAAAGGTTCCTCGTTTGCGTACGAAAACACGTCAACAATTCCGCCGCGAATGGCAAACTGTCCCGGTTCATAAACAAAGTCCACATAATCAAAATGGTATTCCATCAGCACTTCCTGAATGAATTCGATGGAATAATTCTTCCCTGCCTCAATACGCAGGGTATTTTCAACCAGCTTCTGCTGGGTAGGCACTTTCTCAAATAATGCTTTCGGATAAGTCACAATCCAGGCATTTTTCCCCGAGCTTATTTTTTCCAGAACTTCTGCTCGTAAAACCACGTTTGCATTATCTGTCTCTTCTGTCTGATAAGGAGTCCTGTAAGAATCCGGGAAAAACAGAATCCGTGAATCATTCGGATAGAACGATTCCAGGTCGTTATAAAAATAAGCGGCAGCCTCTTTGTCTTCCAGAATGAACAAGTGATTTCCGGGAACCTGCTCTGCGAGCTGTCCGGCCACAATCGGTTTTGCGGACTGGCTGATCCCTTTCCAGAAAATCTTCGCTTTTTCATTTCTCAGCTGTTCTGCTGACTTCTGAACCTGATCTAAAGATGAAAATAGTTTGCGAAATGCCTGAACATCCATTCTTATTCTCCCTGAATTTTACACCGTTTTAATTTCGGCTTCCCGGATCAATTCCATTACTTTTTCCACCTGGTTTTTAGACCCTGTGAAATAACCAACACGCTGATGCAATTCTGTCGGCTGGATATCCAGAATACGGTTTTTCCCATCTGTTGCCAGACCTCCCGCCTGTTCCGCAATAAGTGCCAGCGGATTACATTCGTATAATAAACGTAGTTTCCCTTTAGGCGAAGTTGTTGTCACAGGATAAATATAGATTCCTCCTTTTATAAGGTTTCTGTGAAAATCAGCAACTAATGAACCGATATATCTTCCTGAATAAGGTGTTCCGTAATCGTTTTCAAACGACTGGCAGTACTCAGCATATGCTTTGATTCCCGGATGACAGACAGCTATATTTCCTTCGTTCATCGCATACAGACGGCTTTTTTCCGGCATTTTCATATCCGGATGTGATAAGCAGAATTCTCCGATAGAAGGATCCAGTGTAAAACCGTTCACTCCGTTTCCGGTAGTATATACCAGCATTGTAGAAGATCCGTACAATACATATCCTGCGACTACCTGCTCTGTTCCCTTTTGCAGCATATCTTCAATTGTCACCAGAGATCCTACAGGAGATTTTCTTCTGAAAATGGAAAAAATAGTTCCGATGGAAACATTTACGTCAATATTCGAAGATCCGTCTAACGGATCAAACAACACCACATATTTACCATTTCTGGAAACTTCATCTTCAAAGGCAACGAAATCGTCATTTTCCTCTGAGGCGATACCACATACTTCTCCACCGTTCCGAAGCATTTTAATGAACTGCTCATCGGCAATCACATCTAATTTTTGCTGTTCTTCTCCCTGAACATTGGTGCTTCCCTGTGCCCCGAGAATATTGTCAATCAAACCGGCTCTGCGTACATCCCGCGAAATAACTTTTGCTGCTACAGCAATATCGTTTAAAAGGCGTGACAGCTCACCTGTCGCATTCGCAAATTCCGACTGGCGTTTGATGATGAACTCGCTTAGTGTGATCGTTTTTCCCATGGTAAAAAGTTTTGCGTTGCAAAAATACGATTGTTGATCGATATTTCAAATGGAAAAATTGCAGAAGCAACGGAGAAAACATTAGGGAAGGTATTGACTTAAAAAATGAAAACAGTAACGGAATCTGGCAATATTCATCTCTGAACGAGTAACCTTTATTACTTTTCGAAGAAGGAATTTATTGAAATGCTTTTAGCCTGCATATGTATTTCAGGTAAACCATCACGCAATGACTGTTTAACTATAACTAATAAAAATACGCAACTTATTAAAAAGACAAATTACTGAATGTATGATTATTATATGTTATTTTTGAGAAATAATAAAAAGTAATTAAATTCGTCAATTAATGAGTTGGTGGCAATTATAACAGACACTCTACAATGACAATAAAATATCTGACATTTATCCTTTTGACACTTTTAGTTTTGACAAGTTGTAGACGTGGTTACAAAGTTGAAGACGGCAAAGTTTACTATGAATATTGGAATGAAGGAAGTGGACAAAACAAACGACTAATTGAACAGGCAGACGCAAATACTTTTCAAAAGTTAACCTTTGACTGTGATTGCGACTTTGTGTTTGGTAAAGACAAAAATCACCTGTTTATTGACGGAGAACTAATAAATAATATTGACCCAAACACTTTCAAATTTATAAGAAATTATATTTTTCGTGATAAAGACTCTGCGTACTTTTTTGGCTTTTACAATAAAAAAAATGACTGTGTTATTAAAGGAGTAAATCCAGACAAAATAAAATTGATTAAATATCCGTGGGCAAAAGCAGACAATATGCTAATTCACGGAAGTGCTACTGTTGAACTTGATGATATAAATGACTTCAAACCGATAGATGATTATTGGGGAAAGACAAAAAAGTATATCGTAAACAACAACCAGATATTGATTAGTGCCTGACAGTAAGCGGTATTGTCTGCAACTTCTTCTTGTAAAATATCAAACAAAGCATTTTCCGATTGTTCTTTTGGAATAGTCGTTTGTTCTGTAAACTGTACTGTTTGCTTTATTTTAAATTTTATTGGCATTAGTTGCTTTTTATATTACCCCTTTTGTTTCTGTCCTGTTACCTGCAAATAAGTAGTAACCGCTAACTTATATTGCGTTTGTGCTTCTGTCAGTTTATCGGCTGTTTCAGTAACTAATGCCTGTGCTTCCAATAAATCAGATAAAGTAACTACACCACTATTGTAACCTGTTTGACTTACTTTCAGGTTTTCTTCGGCTTGTATTGCTGTTTCTTTCATAATGGCGATTTGCTTCCACGCTTCGTTTACATCTGTCCACGACTTTTCTATTTGCAGGTTCAATAAACCTTTGGTGTCCTCAAAGGTGTTTTCCGCAATGCGTTGTTTTATTTTATGTTCTTTGATGCTGTGAGAACCGCCCCACCAATCGGATATTGGAATAGAAAGGGAAACATAAGCCAATCCATTGGTAAAATTGTTCGCTCCTTTTTCCAACATATTGATATGATAACCTGCCAATCCAACTGCAACGGTGGGCATATAGTCGCCTGTTTTCATTTTAGTTTGTAATTGTGTGGCTTCTACCGATTTTTCCAACAACTGATATTCCGTTCTACCGCTTAATGCAATTTGGTTATCGGTGTAATATTGATTGGGGCTTTGGCTTACATCAATTACTTCCTGCAATATCAATGTGCTGTCATACGGTATTCCTATGGTTTGGCAGAATTGCATTGTTGCTAATTTCTTTCCATTCAGCAATTTATTTTTATTGGCTTCTAATTCGCTTTGTTTGATTTGTACTTTCAGCACATCGTTTTTAATAATCAAACCCGATTTAAAAGCATCGTCCACTTGTTTGCGAATGTCTTTTAACAACAGTTCATATTTTTCAAGCGTTTTTTGTTTTTCCTGTAAGGAAATCAACAACCAATATTGTTGCTCGGTTTTAAGCAATATTTCGTTTTCGGTTAGTTGTTGCTGCTTTTCTTTCACATCTACATTCAGGGCTGCCAATTTGTTGCCTGTGCTTATTTTCCCGCCTGCGTAAATGGGTTGTGCGATATTCAGCACGCCTATTGCCGAACGTTGAAACATACTTAATTCCATTCCGGGAAAATAAGCAAACTGCGTAGCTGTGGGCAGGTTGGCAGGGTTACCGTCATATACAGGCAGGTTGCCGCCTTCCATATTGAACTCAATGATTGGATTGATTGCCTGCATACCAAAGACATTGGCACTTACTTTCGGGAAATAGTTGGTGTAAGCATTTTTCTTTACCTGCTGTGCTGCTTCTGTTTCCAAAGCACTGTTTTGTAATGCTTTGTTATTCTTCAAAGCAAGAGCTTTGCTTTCTTCCAACGTGAGTGTTGTTTGGCTGTATGCGGTTGCTGATGTAACTACCGCAACTGCGATTATCATTATTATTTTTTTCATCCTTGTATATTTTTTTTAATTGTCAATAATTCTTTTTCAAATGTTTGGGCATATTCATAACCGAACTGATAGATTTCGTCTGCTTTATTGATGTCAAATGTGCCGAAGCGATTGATTTCATCGGGTTGCATATACACATCACAGTTACTGCTGGCATCTGCTTTTATACTTGACGTAGTAATACGGATAATTCTGCCTACTATTTCCTTATAGCCCAATTTGCCTTCTGCCCTGTTAATGGGATTGATATTTACTCCTATGCTGTTATTACAGGTTGCTTTTATCTGTTCTACAGGGAAATTATTGAGCAAGCCTCCATCACACAGATAGGTGTCTTCCCCGTACAGTACAGGCTGAAAGACCAACGGAAAGCAGCAGGAGGCTTTTACCGCAAAGGATAGTGACCCTTGATTGAATATTAAGGGCTTAGAATTTGTCAAATCAGTAACAGAAACATACAAAGGAATTTTCAATGCTTCAAAACTGTCGTGAGGGATGTACTTTTTTATGATTTTTTCAAATATAGCCGTGCTGAATATCCCACCATTCCTTGCTGATATATCAGAATAACTGAAAAATTTTTCTTTTTTGGCGAAGCTGAAAATTTCAAGTGGTGCATATCCCGCAGCGATAAACGAACCTACCAATGCACCTGCACTTGCTCCTGAAACGGCATCCAATTCAATTTGTAATTCTTTCAAATACTGCAAGACCCCCAAATGTGCAATACCCCTAAATCCTCCTCCGGAGAGTGTAATGCCTGTTTTGTTATTCACTATCATCTCTTAATTTTTAAGCGTAATTCTTTTTTAATAATTGATTGTACATTACAGGTATCATATACAGCGTGAGTATCATTGATACCAATAATCCGAAACACACCACCGCCCCAAGCGGTCCCCAAAGGGTAGAGCCGCTTACAATCATCGGCACAACACCAACGGCTGCCGCAAATGATGTCAGGAAAATGGGTCGCATTCTGCGTTTTCCTGCTGCTATGGCGGCTTCGGAAAGCGACATTCCGCTTTTGCTTCTCAATTCTTCGGCATAATCAATCAGGATGATACCGTTGCGGACTACAATACCCATAAGGCTCATGATGCCTAAGAAGGAAGTTAAACCAAACGGATAACCTGTAATAATCAGTCCTAATGCTGCACCCAAGAAACTCAACGGCATGGTCATCATTACCAGGAAAACCAGTTTTGGTTTTTTGAATTGAAACAACAGGATAAAGAAGATAAGCATTACACCTGCAAACAATGCTTTCGCAAGTGGTATGTAATTTTCAACTTCGTTTTCCTGTTCCCCGCCATAGCTTAGCATAATTTGTTCGCCCTTGCCTATTTTGTTGATTTCAGGTTTTAACTCCGACAATACTTTGTAAGGCAGTACGCCACGCTTTACATCAGCACGAACCGTAATTGTTCTTGTGCCGTTTCTGCGGATAATTTGCCCCTCGCTCCAATCATTGGTAATACTTGTTGCAATTTGTCTTACGGGAACGGTTGCACCTGTTAATGGCGATGTTACGTTTTGATTGGCAATATCATCAAAGCCGTTTTTTTGCTCGGTTTCATTTACCAATTTTACGCTTATAGGATAATCGTTTTCCCATATTGTACCAACAGGCATACCCGAAAAACCTGCCGCTAACGAAGTGGCAACAATACCTTTGGTTAATCCCAATCGGTTAGCGGTTTCATTGTTTATCTGAACGCTTATGCCTTGTCGTGGATTTAGGTAATCGGTTCTTGCCCAAATAACATTTTCGTTCTTTTCCATTACGGTTTTTACCTGCTGTGCTAATGTTTTGATAGTGTCTATATTGTCCCCACTAATATGCACTTCAATAGGTGCTGTGGTACTCAACAGGTCTAATTGTTTCATTCGCACATACGCATTCGGAAACAAGTTTCTGTACTTTGTTTCGTATTCGTTCAATAGAGCAAAGGCATCATCTGCCGTTTGTGTATTAACGACTAATTGAGCATAATTTTTTGACGGAAAATTGGGTGCATAAGTGGTATGAAAGCGGGGCGAGCTTGTGCCTACAAATGCTGCAACATTTACCACTCGTTTGTCTTTCATCAGCATTTGTTCCAAGCTGTCGGAAACAAAAGCGGTTTGTTCTAATGTGCTGCCTTCGGGCAAATAAATTTCTACCGCAAATTGATTGCGTTCCACTTTTGGGAACAACTGACGTGGTACTAATGCAAGTATAACACCGCCTAACACTATTGAAACAACACCTATCAGGATAGTTGTTTTAGGAATACGAAAAGCCCATTCTAATGTACGGTCATAAACTGCCTGTACACTATCCAACAATGATTTTTTCTTCTTTTTGCCTTCATCTTTTTTAATTCCTTTTTTGATAAACACATAGCTCATATAAGGCACAAGCAAACAGGCTATCAGCAATGATGTAATTAATGCTACACCAATGGTTATAGGCAATGAACCTACAAAGTCGCCCACCATTCCGTCAAGAAAAAACACCATAGGGATATAGGTAGCGATGATTGCCATTGTTGCCGAGAAAACAGGAACAAAAAGTTCTTTGGTACTTTTCCAAGCTGCGTCCCAGGGATTTTCTTTGTGGTCTAATTTTTCAATGTGTCCGTCCAATACTACAATGGCATTGTCCACTACCATACCCAAAACCACAATCAAACCTGCCAATGAAACCGTGTGCAGTTCTACACCTAAAGCATACAAAATACCAATGGTTATGAAAATTGAAATCGGAATGGTTGCCCCTGCAATGGCTGCCACACGGAAAGGAAGCAATAACATTGTTACAATAATTACGGCAATAATGGCTATACAAAACTCACTTAAAAAATGCGTAATGGAATGTTCTACCGCTTGCGGCATATCGGCAATTTTAGCCACCTGCACATCAGGTGAAATTTTGCCTTTCAAAGTGTGTAAAGTTTCATCTACCGTTTTGCCAAACTCAACAATGTTGTTGCCGGGTTGCATTTCCAACGAAATCAACAGGCTGTTTGCACCGTTGTTTTTAATGTAAGCATCGGGCTTTGGATATTCACGAACTACACGGGCTATATCTTTTACACGGATAACATTTCCTGTCGGGTCAGTATAAACGATTTGGTTTTTTATGTCTTCTTCCGAATGGTAAGTAGCGGGAATGTGTATCGGTGTAATCAACGCCCCATTGTCCAACTCCCCACCATAATACACCGAGCCTTCCAACTGTGCTGCCGCCAACACACTCATTGGTTTTACGCCATAGTAAGCTAATTTATCATTGTCGGGGTAAATAGTAATCTGTTCCTGCGTTAAGCCAAAGTGTTTTACTTTTGAAACTGCTTTTATTTTTCGCAATTCGGTTTCAATAATTTTTAATTCACGGTCAAGTTCCTTATAGGTTTTACTATCAGATTGTACCGTAAGCAAAATAGCTGATGTGTTACCAAAATCATTGTTGGCTATCAGTGCTAAAACCTGTGGTGGCAGTTCCATTTTCAGGTTGTTTAAGCCGAATTTTATTTTATCCCAAAAAGCATCAGGGTCTTTTACATTGTTGTTTACTTCCACAAACACAATCAACATTCCCTCTTTGGAAATGGAATAGGTTTTTTCCCTGTTTACTTCTTCAAAGCCATACAAGAAACTTTCTACTTTGGTGGCTAATTGTTCTTCTACCTGTTCGGAATTAGCACCGGGATAAACACCTACAATCAGTCCCTGACGAATAGTAAATTCGGGAAACTCATTTCTCGGCATTACTATCAGTGAAAACACGCCAAACAGTACGAAAACAGATGTAATGATTATGGCTATCTGCTTATGCTTCATAGCCAATTCTATGATATTGAAATTCTTCTTTGTCATAATTACTGAATGATTTTAACAGGTGTACCGTTGTTTAATTTTTGCTGTCCTGAAATGATGATGTTTGCGTTTTGTGGCACTTCGCCCTGTATCAAAACTTTGTTGTCAATCAAGGCAATGGTTTGTACAGGTATTTTTTCGGCTTGTCCGTTTTTTTCAACGTACATAAATTGATTGCCTTTTACATCTTTTTGCAGTGCCTTACTGGAAACCAATAATCCTGAACGGTTGTCTTTTGCCGTAGTCTGAACGGAACAAATCATTCCGGGCTTTATATCGCCTGTGCTGTTTTGCACTTCTATTTTTACAGGATAAGTATGTGATAGCACATCAGCCAAAACGCCGATTTCCTTTACCGTTCCTGTAACAGTTTTATTTATGGCATTGATAGTTATTTGAGCGGTTTCACCCTTTTTGAACAGGCTTATTTCGTTTTCGGAAACAGGAATTTTAATGTAAACCGATTGGATATTCAGCAATTCCAAAACGGTTGTTGCGGGTATTACATTCATGCCTGCCTGCACATATTTTTTGCCTAATACCCCGCTTGCAGGTGCATATAAGCTGCAATCACTAATGCCTTTTTGTGCTATGGCTACGGCTGCTTTTGCCTGTGCCAGGCCTGTTTCCACCTCCACCCATTTTATTTCGGGAAGTGTGCCGTTGTCTTTCATCGGTTTCATTCTCCGGTAAGCATCCTCTGCCTGTTGTCGGCTTGCTAATGCTGCCTGATAAGCATTTTGAGCATTGGAAGCATTGACCTTTGCCAATAACTGCCCTTTGCGTACTGCCTGTCCTTCATCTGCAAAAATTTCCGTTATTGTTCCCATTGTGGCAAAGCTCAAAGCCGTTGTTTGTTGCGCTTCTACCGTACCCGAATAGCCCGATTGGATAAGGCCGGTGTAGCTTGCGGGCTGTTCCGTTTGAACATTGATTACATGGTTGTTTTCTGCGGTTTGCTCATTCTCTTTGTGAGAGCAGCTTGCCAGTACAAGTATTCCCGCTACCGCTAAATGATTTACTTTACTCATTGTCTTGTTTTTTTTAAAATATACTATTCGACTAAATACGTTTTTTGGTCTATTTTTGTTTAAAAAAAATGCTTTGGGAAGCATCGTTGTTGTAGGTTATCTGCCGATACCTTTGATAAGGATTTCAACCAGCATCCCTGCTTTATCTGCCAAAGCCTTATTTTTGTTATGGGCGATGATGTCCATTTCCACACCTCTGATGCAGCTTACTAAAAGTTCGCTTAATGTATTTATTTCGGGTGTGATATCGTTTGTGAATAGCTTACTTTCAACGCCTTTTGTCAAAATAAAACCGATCAGCTTCCTTTCTCCATTGTCGTACCTGTTTCGCAGGTTAGTAAACTCTTTATTAAGCCTACCCTGTAAATCATTTTCAATCGCAAAGCTGTACAGGTTGGCTTTATCCCTTAATGTTTTGACTTTCGTTACAATGTATGCTTTCAGCATACTGATTGCATCTGCCTGTTTATTAACGGCAGTTTTTACGGTTTGGAAAAACTCGTCTATTTCAAGGTTAATAACCCTGTCAAATATTTCTTCCTTGTCTTTGAAATAATAATACAAGGTGCTTTTGCTTTTACCCGCAGCTTTGGCAATATCTTCCATTGTGGTTTTTTTCAAACCATACTGTTGCATTAGTTTTTTAGCACCATTTATGATGTCTTGCTCAATAATTTCTTCTTTCCTCATCTATCACACCTTTTGACTAAAAACGTATTTTGGTCAGCAAATATAGAAACAGTTTTTTAATTGTGCAAATTTTTTTTCTTGGTTGTGAAAAATTGATTGATTTAATTGATGTATTTATCTACTGCATTGTAATACCGAAGTTGGTTTTATTCTTCTGTACTGCTGTTTTCAAAACAATCAATTATCACACATTAGTAATCAACTCAACCGTTTGAAACCAATAAAAAGGGCTTCGCCTTTTGCCGTAAATTTCAGGCGTTTGTTGAGAAAATTGTAATCGGGGTGGGTTATCATATAATCTGCAAGGGGAATAGCGGTGCTGAATTTCTTTACTTCGCTCTTGGCTTTCAGGATAAGGGCAGACAAGTAAGCGGCTTTTGCTGCGGACACCTGTGCTTCCAAAAATTCAAACTCCCCTACAAAATACAAAGTGCCTGAACTGATTAACGCCTGTATGAATTTCGGCAAACTTTGCTTTTTCATCATCGGTTTTCAAAATGTCTTTTTTGGCTATGAGCAAAGCGGTTTCAATAGTGTCGTGTAGCACCTGTTCAACGGTTTGAATGTTACGTTCGGGACGATAAGCAATTTCTTCATCGGCAGTTTTCAGGTACGATTTTTTTTACGGTGGCAATATCATTCAGCAAATCAAACAGGTTTCCAATATCAAAAAGTTGCTTCAAAATTTCCTTTTCCTTTTTAAGTTTGCAACAGCCATTCCGTTTGTAAAGGAAGTTCTACTAATTGCGGATAGTGATTTTCGGCAAAAAGAATGTCTAATAAAATTTCTCTTTCGGGATTAGATATTATATGCCCCTCTTTGTTTTTGTTGGCAAAATTGGAAGTGTAAATAAACTTATAATGTGCTTTGGGAATACCGTTTTGATAGCTTCGCTTTTCGTCTAATTCCATTCTCACAAACGCACTTGTTTCAGCGATTTTTGAAAGGTGTTTTTCCAATGCTTCCCTTGTAATGTCGGGACTGATGATAATGTCAATATCCACCGAAAAACGTTTGGGCTCGTTCATCAGTAAAATTAAACTCATTCCTCCTTTGAAGATAAAGGGTAGGTCAGTCAGCTTTAATTGTTCCAACAGATACAAAGCATAAATCATACTTTCCATTAAAGCAGGGTCGTTGGTGTATTTCTTACATTTTTCAGCAATCCAATCGGCTGAAAGTGTTTTTACGTCAATCATTCAATATATTTTTTGGAATATCGGTGTTGTCATTAAAAAACTGTTTTAATTCAAGGTCTTTTCTTCTTCGCTTTGCGTAATGAAACAGTTTGGTAAAATCAATAGCATAACGATTGTAAGAATTGTTTACGATGTGAACCAACTCGCTGCCCTGAAAAGTGGTAAACAATTTTTTGTCGGAATACAAATCCACAATCAGTTTTTCAAGTGTAGTGGTCGTAACCTTGTTTACTTTCTGTACAGGCGATTTGGAAACCAACGGCAGCAAAACAATCGGATTTTTGCTTTCGTAGATGTATCGTTCTATTTCCTTTTCTTCGGGCTGAATAAAAATGTCGCCCGATTTTTGTTCTTTCAAAAAATCGTAAACAGGCTCTAACGCTTCTTTTTCCATTTGCATAATGGTAACAGCTTTGGCAGGAATATGAAGCATAAATTCGCTGACGATTTGGGTTGTCCAAATACAAAATTTGAGCGTAGGAAACTGCTTTTCAATTTTGGTGTAAATTTTCTGTTCTGACTTATCTATGCCGGGTTGAAAAACAGGTTTGAACGCCAACGTAAACAACCCACGAGAAACGGAAGTGATAATTTGCTGCTCTTTGAGATTGAAGATAACCCACCTGAATGTTGTTTCTTTCAAATCGGGCTTCAACTGCTTGTAAAAGGCATACGGTTCCGCTCTTGAAAAAGATTGCCTTTTTCAAAATGCTTTTTAAGTTGTTGATGTATCTTGTCTTTTACCACAATTTTACCTGATTTCGGGACAAGATTACTGTTAAACCTGAGAAAATTTCTTTTAAAGAGGAAATTTCTTTTCCTGTTGACAAGTTATCGTCAGACGAAATTCAGACTTGGTTTCCTAAACCATATTATGAAATTAGTAATGGCAAGGCAATAGCAATTTATGGCAATTATGTGGAAGACTTATTTAAACTTAAACAACAAACAATATTAAAAGCAAGAGGAATATATTAAAAACCACAGCATTGACTTTTTTTCTGTAATTTAGCCAACGGCTCATAACATTGGCTACGTTTCTGCTAAATTGAACTTTCCGCCCAATTTATCCGCCACTGCGCAAAGCCCCGAACCGTTATAAGTAAACCACTGAACAACGAATATGAAAAATAAATCTCAATCAATAATATTTCTAAGACTACTTTCTCTGGCTTTAGTCTTGACGTCAAATGCAATTCACTCTGACGCATGCACAATTTTTTGTGCTAAAGACAAAACCGGACAAGTTTGGGCAGGAAATAACGAAGACCTGCTTTTTAACTTTAGAACATACCTAAATATTGTGGAACGCACCGACTCAACGTTAGGTTGCATTTACTTTACTAATTCAAATAAACAGAGTGAATTTATACAAGGCGGAATGAATGAGGCAGGACTTTTTTACGACGGCAACGCTGTTCCGTACACGACATATAAAGACTTCGACAAAAAGAAAGCGTTCCCCGGTAGCGAAAGAAATATGATGGAATACATTTTAAAAAAATGTAAAACAGTTCCCGAAGTATTGGCACTTTTTAAAATCTATAGACTTCCGGGCACTGAAACAAGCCAAATGCATTTTGCTGACAAATATGGCAATTTTGGTATTGTTGTGGCTGACAGTATGTGGTTGACAAATGCGAACTATCAAATTTCAACAAATTATAATTTATGTCACCCCAATAGAGACAACGTGGAATGTTGGAGATTTCCAATTGCTGAATCAATTCTAAAAACAAGAGAAATTAATTATGAAACTTTCAAAATGATTTGCGACTCTACAAGTCAAAAGAAAATGGCAGGAACAATCTATTCAAATATTCATAATCTCAATACTGGAGACATTTGGCTTTTTTATGGCATGAATTATAAAGCTCCTTTTAAAACAAATATTGCGACACTTTTATCAGGAGGTACTCGTTCCTTTTACCTTTATGAATTATTTAGTGACTTGCCTCTTGTATTAACCTATAAAACCTATTTAGCTTCAGATACTAAAACCGCTATTGAAAACCTGTCTTCATTCAATTTGTCAGAAAGTGAAATACAAATCATTCTGCAACAAATTTCAAATGATTTAGTTGTTTGTAATCATGATTTTACGGCTTATCCGTTTCTATCAAAATTAATCAGCTCAATGAAAAAACCTAACGATATTCTTTGTATGTTTAATGCCTTTGCCCTGTTTTGTATGGACAAGAAAACTGAAGCGAAGACAATTTTAAAAGATATTTTAAAAGAAAACCCTAATGACGAACTTTGTAAGGATTTGCTTAATCAAATGAATGGTAACTTTAATAAAAAAACTAATCACAAATTTGAATTGAAAGGATATGAAAATGCAAAGTTTGTTTATGTTGAGGGGTTAAGCGATCCGAGCATTGAGTATTTTTTAATAAAAAAAAGAACCAAATGGGTTGGTAAGTTTAGCTTGCCTCCCGAAGAGTATCAATACTATTTTTTGGTAGATGGCAAGAAAATTCTTGATCCGACTAATAGTAACATATTAAAAGAAGACGGCGAAACATATAACAGAGTTGTAATTAAAAACTGAATGCTGCTGCCAGCTTATAACAGCAGTTTTGCGCCAGGTAGCCGGACGAGATCCGTACCAATGTTTGTGCTAAATGTGAACTTTCGGCTTCGTATGAAAGGTAATGCTAAAAATCATGCCCATCGCCAAGCCTCGAACCGTAGATGAGAATCATGATACAACCTATATAATCAAAAAGACAAAACAAATATGATAGAAGATAAACTTGCAGTATTAATTGATGCGGATAACGTACCTTATTCAAGGATAAAAGAAATGTTGGAAGAAATTTCTAAAAACGGAACTCCAACTATAAAAAGGATCTATGCAGACTGGACAAAACCAACCGTTTCCGGATGGAAGAATGTGCTTTTGGAAAATGCGATAACACCCATCCAGCAATACAGCTATACTACAGGAAAAAACTCAAGTGATAGTGCAATGATCATTGATGCCATGGATATACTGTACTCTGAGAAAGTGAATGGTTTCTGCATTGTATCAAGCGATAGTGATTTTACCAGATTAGCAACAAGACTCCGGGAAGCAGGAATGACGGTCATCGGATTTGGAGAAAGAAAAACACCACAGCCCTTTATTTCAGCATGTGATAAATTCATCTATTTGGAAATCCTGAAAACTGCGATTCCCGAAACTAAAAGCTCTAAAAAGCAAACTGCAAAACCAAAACAGAAAGAAGAACCAATTAGTAAAGTAGATGCCAAAACAATTAAGCTTATAACAGATAGTGTTAATGATTTGGCGGATGAAAGCGGATGGGCATTTTTAGGAAATTTAGGAAGTTATATCCTTAAAAAGAAACCGGATTTTGATTCAAGGAACTATGGATTTCCTAAACTTTTGCCATTGATTAAAAATATTAATAAATTTGAAATTGACGAAAGAGAAACCGGAGTTGGAAACAGAAGGCACATATACCTCAGAGAAAAAATACTTTAAATCTTAAACTTCATATAACAATAACATTTTAATTGACTTCTTTTAGAATTAAGCTTCTCCGCATAAGGAATCCTACTATAGAACATTAAATTAAACCTGAAAAATATGAAAACATTAATCGCAGCATTTCTCCTGACAGCCACCTTGTTCTCCTGTGATCATCAGGCGCCTTCCGCTCAAAAGAATTCAGAAAATGAAAAAATTATCCGGAAATATTTTGCTCACTTTAATAAGCACGAATGGAAAGAAATGGCAGATATGTATGCCACTGTTTCCGAGTTTAAAGATCCGACATTTGGCAACGAAACCGTAAAGCAAAACCGGGAGCAGATCATTGAAAAATATTCCGGGTTAAGCGAAATCTTTCCGAATGTACAGGATAAGATCATCCGGATCTATCCTTCAGGTGAAAATCACATCATTGTTGAATTTATCTCTACGGGAACAGCTCCGGACGGCTCAACATTTGAACTGCCGATCTGTACTATCTTCACTATCGAGAATGGGTTCATCACTAAAGATTTCACCTATTACGACAATTTTGAGGAACCTAATGAATAAACGGTAAGTAAAATTCTTTACAGAAAGATCACACAATTTCCAGGTACACCGGGCAATGATCCGAACCGTAGATGTCGTTTCTGATATCTGCATCCAGGACTCTTTCTTTCAGTGCTTCTGAAACTAAAAAATAATCAATTCTCCAGCCTACGTTCTTCGCTCTTGCTCCGGCACGGTACGACCACCATGAATACTTTGCTGTATCCGGCTGCCTGAAACGGAAAGTATCTATAAATCCATGTGAATGATAATTGTTCATTCCGTCAATTTCTTCCTGCATATATCCTGCCGCTTTGTTATAATTTTGTTTCGGGCGGGCCAGATCAATGTCTTTATGAGCGACATTCAGGTCGCCACAGACCACCACCGGTTTTTCCTGCTGGAGACGCAATAAATACCCGAGAAAATCCTTGTCCCATTGCTGGCGGTACCCTAAGCGCAACAGGTCACTCCCGGAATTCGGTGTGTAAACCGTCACAAGGTAATAATCTTTAAATTCCAGTGTAATTACACGCCCTTCTTTATCATGTTCCGGAAAACCAATATCATACGTTACCGCGATCGGCTTTACTTTTGTCAGGATCGCAGTGCCCGAATAGCCTTTACGTTCGGCTTCATTCGCATAAATTTCATATCCTTCCAATGTCTGCAAAACCTCTTTTACCTGATCGGTTGTCGCTTTTGTCTCCTGCAGGCAAATAGCATCCACATCCAGCTGCTGCATATCTTCTGTAAAGCTTCGCTGTGCAATCGCACGAATGCCGTTTACATTAAAAGAAAGTATCTTCATTCTTATTTTATTTCTTCAAAATCATCAAAATCATCGTCTTTGTCCTTGTCCTCTTTTTTTTCCCTGAATTCCCTGCGGACAGTAAATAAGGGGGCACCGGTCAGTAACGAAAAAATACTGTTGATAATTTTCTGAACAATATTCAAAAGGAAGAAGAAACCGATCACCTTGAAGACAAAGCCGATTATAAATGTATTTTCAATGCTCAGAATCCCGTCATAGAACCATTGACTGAGCCCGTAAGAAGCATATTGAGGAAAAGAAATAAAAAATACAAACGCAGCAGCACTAAGTGTCACTGCTACTATTTCACCTGTCAGGCTGAACTTCGACTGGAACAACGGCATATCCGTCTGGATTGTTTTCATGAACTGATGCTTCTGCTGATCTTTTTGCAGATTGCTTATAAAATACATGAACAAAATAAGTCCGGTCAGCAGCAACTCCCGCATCATCAGCTCGTGCGTTCCCCGCTCAAAGCCGTTTAGTACCACTACATTAACCAACAGGATATATTTTGCCGTTTTCAAAAGGTATTCTTCCACAACAGACTGAACCCCTCCTCCTCTCAGTAAACTCAAAAGCAGGCGAATAATTCCCCAGATAAATCCAAAGATCGCAATCATTATTCCCAGCCTGAACGCTAATTCAAAAAACTTCACAGATGTAATTTTAGAGCACCAAAATACATAAAAAAAGGAGTTTTTACTCCAAAAATGTATCTTTACACATCAAAATCAGAAAAAATGAAAAGATTTACATTGTTCGTAGTTCAGCTTTTCCTCGCTGCTGCCGTTTTTGCAGAAGAAGGAATGCTGATTCCCTCAGTGATTGATGCTTTTGAAAACGATATGAAAGCATTCGGAATGAAGCTTTCCGCAAAAGATATTTACGATATCAATAACGCCAGCCTGAAAGATGCCATTATTCATTTTGGCGGCGGCTGCACCGCTGAGATTGTTTCTCCGCAGGGACTGATCCTGACCAATCACCACTGCGGCTACGGGCAGATCCAGCAGCATTCTTCATTGGAGAAGGATTATCTGAAAAATGGCTTTTGGGCGAAAACATTGAGTGAGGAGCTGCCAAATCCTGGCCTGACCGCGACAAGAATTGTACGTATTGAAGATGTTACCGCAGACGTTTTGAAAGGAATTGACCAGCTAAAAGATCCATCCGAAAAGAATGCAAAGCTGCTGGAAAATATCAAATCAGTCAAACAGCGTATGACTGCCGGGACAAAATTTGAAGCAGATATCAAAGCGTTTGATTACGGAAATTCCTATTACTGCCTGATCAAGGAAACGTTTAAAGATGTGCGCCTGGTGGGAACTCCTCCCAATGCGGTCGGGAAATTCGGAGGTGATACGGACAACTGGGTATGGCCGCGACATACCGGGGATTTTTCTGTATTTCGCATTTACGCAGACAAGGACAACCAGCCGGCTGAATATAATGAGAGCAATAAACCGTATGTTCCTTTGCATTACCTGCCGATCGCAGCGGGAAAACGAACAGCAGGTGAATTTACTATGGTATATGGCTTTCCGGGAATTACCGAACAACACCTGATCAGCAATGAAATTCAGTTCTACATGGAAACAGAACGCCCTTTACGGATTAAAATGCGCGATCTGTCCCTGGAAGTAATTGATGCTGCAATGCGGAGCAGTGATGAGTTGCGGATCAAATATGCCGCAAAACAGGCACGTATCGCCAATGCGTGGAAAAAATGGATCGGACAGTTAGATGGCTTAAAGCGGCTGGATGCTGTGAACGTAAAGAAAGCTTACGAAAAAACATACAATGAAACAGCTGCAGGCAACAACGAATGGAATTCCAAATACGGAAAAATTACGGCACGGCTCAACCAGATTGAAACGGAATATAAAGCTTATAACCTGGATTATGCGCTTTTCGAGGAATTCTTATATGTCGGTCCGGAATTTTTCAAGCTGATCCGCGGTTTCGAAAGCTTCAAAGACAAATATGCTTCTTATGAAAAAGAAGGAACATTGACTGAAAAGCGTGACGCCTATCTGAAATCCATCGACAATTTTTTCAAAGATTATGATGCTAAGATCGATCAGGCGATTTTCGATAGGCAGTTTCCATTATTTTTAGTAAATTATGCGCTGCCGTCCGAAAATGCCATCCGTAAAAAAGCAGCAGCGGAATGGAGCAAACAGATTTACGGTAAATCCATCTTTACTGAAAAAGAGCGACTGAAGAATTTTGTAAAAAATTACTCTCCGAAATCCGACAAAACACTTTTAAAAGACCCTGCAATTCAGCTGTACAATGGAATTACGGATGATTTCTCTGTCCGCGTAAGGCCATCTGTAATCAATTACAATACGGAGAAAAACGCGCTTTTAAAATTATATGTGGAAGGAAAATACATTATGTTCCCGAATGAGAAGCACTGGCCGGATGCGAATTCGACGCTTCGTATTACGTATGGTAAGCTCGAAGGTTCTCAGCCGAAAGACGGTATCAGCTACGTGGAACATACTACCGTTGACGGTATTCTGGAAAAATACCAGACAGGAAATCCGGATTTTGAATTACTGCCGGAACTGGTAGATTTTTACAATAAAAAAGAGTACGGTGATTATGCCCAGGATGGAGAGATGTGGGTATGCTTCACGGGATCGAATCACACTACCGGGGGAAATTCGGGCTCACCGGTAATCAATGCGGAAGGCTTCCTGATGGGATTGAATTTTGACCGTTCATGGGAGAGCACTATGAGCGACTTCATATTTGACCCGACCAGATGCCGGAACATTGTAGTAGATATCCGCTACGTGCTCTGGATTATGGAAAAATACGCAGGAGCGACACGATTAATTAACGAGATGGATATTCGTAGGTGAATTGAAGATTAGAAAATTACAGATTACAAATTGTGGATTAGGGAACGGGAACAGAAAAATTTTAATCTGGTTTTTAAATTCGCTAACTTTGAAAAAATGATTTTAAACAATATGAAACAATCAGGAATTATATTATTCTCCGCTATTTTTCTTTCTTCCTGTGCGAAGACATGGAATTGTGAATGTCAGACGGCTTACGACGAAACAACGGACACTCCTGTAATGAATACGTATGAAATTTCAAAAGCCACAAAACGGGAAGCAAAAGAACGTTGTGAGGGTACTTACTATGACGGTCCCTTCAAATTTGAGGCAAACAACATGTGTAAACTCAAATAATTACTGAAATTCTGATTATATTGATTGATCGGTATTTTCAGAACCAATGAAAAATATATATTTGTAGCTAGCTTAAAAATTGATCTATGAAAAAAGTTTTATTTATATCTGTCTCAGTATTTGCTTTAACTTCTTGTGTGAAAGACCATACCTGTGTTTGTACCGGCAAAAGCCACATTGAAAATACAGACATTAACTACAATTATAAGGTAAACGGTACAAAAAACAAAGCGAAAAAATCCTGCGAAGAGGACAGCTACACCAACACGGCAGCGGAAGTTACCTGTACATTAAAATGATTTTGAAGCACATCGTGATTCTTTCTTTCCTTGTCCTTTTACTCTTTTCCTGTAAAAGGCAATTTGCCTGTTGGTGCACAGCAAAGGTAACCGTGGATGGAGTGACTACCATCCATAAATACCAGGAGGCGGTTGTAGCCAAAACACGGAAAGAAGGAAAAAAACGATGTGAAAAGTATGCTCAGGATACGGAATATTCAGAAATTGAATGTGAACTATATGACTATTAAAAATATCGTTCTGACAACATCATTTTTAATCCTTGCTGCAGCCTGCAAAAAGCCATATACCTGTACCTGCACATCTACCTTGGGGAGCTTTGTGAGCACATCTGCCAGCGAGTCTAATTTTTCCTCAAAGAAGGAAGCGGAGGAAACCTGTAAGAAAAATGAAAATCTCACAGGATCGCCGAAGGTTGAGTGCAATATTATCCAGTAAACCAGTATTATGTTATTAATCGTCAGCCTTCTTCTATCCACTCTCACCGTTGTATTTCATACATCTATTGAGGCATTTGTCTTAAACAGCGGCTTTTCGTGGACCGTAGCAAAGATTTTACCGTATTCTCTTTGTCTTGCTTTCGGAGCCATCGGCTTCTATTCGCTCTACAAGCTTTTAAAAGCAAAAAATAAAATGATCGGAATCATTGCAGGAATTGTTCTGATGAATCTCATTTTCTGGACGGACTTCAAATTTCATCCTATTTACCAGGGAGATTTTTCTAACGGAAGTGAGCAGTTCACCTCTGACGTTAAAGTGTTAAGGCCCGGATCACTGAGCGTCTTTGCAATTCCCGGCTGCCCTTTCTGTCACGGAAGCATCGAAAGTCTTAAAACCATTAAGAAACGCAAACCCGAGCTGGAAATTAATTTCATGGTCTGCTCGCTTGATAGTACCAGCGTAACTCAATATGAGAAGCCTGTCGACGGGAATTTCGGATTAATTCTTCTGAACGACAGCACTACTTTCTCACAATTGAATATTCATTCTTTTCCCACTTTTATTTTTACCGATAAGCAAGGTAAGAAATACCGCTGGTCGAACGATACTTTTGGTGCTCCTGCCAAAGATTTTGTTGAAAGGAATGTTAAATAAGTTGGATAAAACTTCTTTTTTTCTGACATTTACTTTGCTTTTGTTTATTCAGGCATGAAAACATACAAAAAAATAGCTGCTTTTCTATTGATCGCCGTATTCATTTCTGCGACAATGGGAGTTACTATTTATAAGCATGTATGCCGTTCTGAGGGAGCTTTTACTTCTGTTTTTATCCAAAAAGAACACTCCTGTAAGGAACACAAAAAAGAAACAAAAGAATGTTGTCACAAAGAAACGAAGGAGACAAAGGAAGATTGCTGTAAAGATGAGATCAAATCCTATAAAGTTCAGAGTGATTATAATTACGAATCTCAAAAGATAAAATACCATTCGGTTTTATTGCTTCCATTCAAATGGCTTTTTAAAATCATTGGAAATTATTCCGATTCCGAGATCTCCCCGAAAAAAGTTTCGGGCTTTTTTGCAAACGCGCCCCCTTTTAAAAGCGGCATTTCTTATTTGCAGCACCTGCAAGTCTGGAGACTGTGATTTGATGTAGATTTTAGTCCTTATTTAAGGCTTTCAGTTTACATTTCAAATCACTTTTTTTATGAAATATATTAAATATGTTTTTCTCATTTGCGTATTTCAGCTGAATGCACAAGTGAAAGGCGTAGTTTTCAGCATTGAGGAAAATCAGCATAAAACACCTCTTGCCTACGCCCAAATTAACTCGTCCGATAAATCTGTTTTCTATACGGATGAAAACGGGAATTTCGAATACATCATCTCCAGAAATGCTCCCGATACACTTATTTTTTCCTATCTGGGATACATTTCAGATACACTTATACTGAATAAATCCGACCGGTTTGCAGGTTATGAGATCCAGCTGTACCCAGAAAATATCCTGAAGGATATCATCATCACAACGACTAAAAAATCTCACGGCATATCCAGAATGGACGCTTTGCAGGTAGAACGGATCGGACAGGGTGAGCTGCGGAAAGCAGCTTGCTGTAATCTCTCCGAATCATTCGAAACCAACGCGTCCGTGGACGTAAACATGACAGATGCTGTCACCGGGACAAAGAAAATCCAGCTATTAGGGCTCGACGGTCAATACACACAGATCCAGTTTGAAAATGTACCCGCACTCAGAGGCCTTGAAATGCCTTTCGGACTAAATTCCGTTCCCGGAACATGGGTAAACTCCATTCAGATTACCAAAGGTGCGGGAAATGTTGTAAATGGTTACGAATCAATGGCGGGATTAATCAATGTGGAATTCCTAAAAGGACACGATCTTCCTCTTCTGTTCGTAAATCTTTACGGGAACATTTTCGGGCGCTTTGAAACAAATGTTCAGACAGGAATCGAAATTGGCAAGAAATGGTCAACCGGAATTTTTCTGCATTATTCTGAAAATTTTATGGAAATGGATCAGAATAAAGACGGGTTCAGGGACATTCCGGTAGGAAGACTGCTTTCTGCAATGAACCGCTGGAATTACGAAGGAGAAAAAATAGAAGCTCAATTCAGCATCAGGGCATTCCAGGAGAATAAATTTGCAGGACAGATCAATACGTTTGAACGGGATTTTGATACTCGTTACGGAACGGCATTAAATCAGTCAGGTATAGAGTTTACATCAAAAACAGGCTTTTTATTCAAACAGGTATATCGCAGCCTCGGCGTAATTCTTAATTATAAATACCAGGATCTGAACTTTAAGTTATCCAACACGAACTTTCAGGGATTTCAGAACAGAGTCTATGGGAATATCGTTTATGATGATATTTTCGGAAATACCTATCATAAATACAGAACCGGTCTGAGTTTTGTATATGATGACCTAAGCCAGAACCTGCTGCAACGAGGCAATCAGCTGTCAGATATCCGGACAGACGTGGTTCCCGGAGCTTTTTTCGAATATACCTATACCAGTACACGCTTTACAGGTGTGGCAGGACTTCGTTACGACCATCATTTAAAATTCAAAGGAATGCTTTCTCCGAGAATTCACGGAAAAGTAATTTTGACGGAAAAGACCGATCTTCGGTTTACCGCCGGAAGAGGCTGGAGAATGCCTAATTTTATGGTAGATAATCTTTCGCTGCTGGCTTCTTCCCGAAACTGGATAGCCAGTCAGGAATTACGCCCTGAGATTTCCTGGAATACCGGAATCTCCCTTGTACAGCGTTTTAAATTATTCGGACGGGATGCTTCTGTCGTTGGAGATTATTATTATACATTCTTTGAGCAACAGCTGATTGTTGACCGGGATTTGGCATCCAACGAAGTGGTTTTTAAAAATCTGGATGGCAGGTCTTTTTCTAATGCCGTTCAGATAGAGCTGGAAACAGAACCGCTCAAACGTTTTTTTGTAAGAATCGCCTATAAGTACCTTGATATTAAAGCAGAATATGGCAACAAGCTGCAACAACAGGTACTGATTCCAAAACACCGCGGAATGGTCAATCTCGCTTATAAAACGAGAAATAAACGCTGGGAGTTTGACCTGACAGGACATTTGTACGGGACATCACGACTTCCCGCTTACCAGGAAAGCGGAGTCGTAATCACCGACAAATGGACTCCTGTTTATCCAATTCTGAACGGCCAGGTGACTCATATTTACAAAAATTGGGATTTTTATATCGGTTTGGAGAACATGACCAATTATCGTCAGAAGAACCCGATTGTAGATGCGCAAAATCCATTTGGAACTACTTTTGATGCAACACAGGTTTGGGGCCCCATTATGGGAACGAACGCTTATATTGGTATCAGATTTAACTTAAAACAAAAAAAACATGAAGACAACGATTAAATTATTCATTGGAATAATATTCATATTCATTTCCTTTAACTCAAACGCTCAAAGCACGCCTGCAGTGACGGAAAAAACATTCAAGACTTCTGCGAATTGTTCTATGTGTAAAGAGCGAATTGAGGAGAAGCTCAATTACACCAAAGGAATCGTCTTTGCGGAATTAAATGTTCCTACCAAAATGCTGACGGTTAAATGGAAGACGAAAAAAATATCCGAGAGTGAAATAAAAAACCTCGTTTCTCATATCGGGTATGATATTGACGAAGTTCCTGCAAACGTGGAAAATCAAAGCAAACTACCATCTTGCTGTAAGCCTAATGCGGCGTGTGAGCACTGATTGTTGAATGATGAATTTTGAATACTGAATATTGAATGCCGGATTGCGAATTTGTAATGTGCAATTTTCATTTTAAACCAGTAAATAACATTTTTAAACATTTTGATAAGCCCGTAATGAGTAATTTTAGTAATTAAAACATTTCATTATGGGCTTATCTTCTTCCACAACGAATCGATTAATTAATCAGTTGCTGAATTTTACTTACGACAAAGTAAATGCTGGTTTTTTGAAATTCGATTCTGCTCAGCAAATTGTTGATGATTTGAAAAAATCAACAGTTTCGGATGAGGAATTAATACAAAAGATTATTCGCAAGCACCGGTTTTCCGCATTAGGAGCAGGCTTTGTAACCGGGATGCCGGGACTGGCATTTCTACCCATAACTTTGCCTTCCAATATTCTTGGTCTATTATTCATCCAAATGCGCCTGGCCTGTAGTATCGCGATTGCCTGTGGCAATGACCTCGATGACCAGAAAATCCGGGAATTAATTTTTCTTTGTATTGCAGGAAACAGTGCATCTTCCGTGCTGAACGGTGTCGGAAATTCACTTTCCACTTATTTTATAAATAAAACAGCACAGACGATCAACACTAAAATGACTCAATCCGTATCTCAGAAAGTCATTGAGAAAGGAGTGAAAAAAGTTTCCAAAAAGAAAAACCGCCTGATGCCGGTTATCAGTGGTGCCGTTAACTGCTTTTACGATCTGTTGTCAACCAATCAGGTAGCAATGACAGCTAAAGAAACATTTTTCAGGAATAATTAAATTCCGGATGAAAACCAAATAGGAAAGAATGCTAATTTCGGTATCTTTGTCTTCGAAAATTCAAGCGCATGAGGACAATACCTACAGCCTGCTATTTCCAGCAGATCAATGAAGCTGCCAAGGCAGGGAATGATTTAAAGATTTACAAAATCAATCATTCGGATTATGAAAATTTTGATTTCTGCATCTATCAGAATCTGAGCACCTTGGAAATAGAGCTGGTTACCGATAAAGAAACAGCTTCCGGCTATGACTCCGACAATAGCTACCGTCAATTGCTGGACTGGAATAAATACTATCCTTTCATTCCCAAAACGCCAATTGCAGCTTATGTGCTCCCGAAAGACCTTTCGGTCGGTGAAGAAGTGATCTTAGAAGATTATATCAGTAATGAAGGACCTACAAAAACCTCCCGGAAAGCAAAATGGAACGGACAGGATTTTGAGCTTCTTTAAAGTGTTGTCCTCTTGAGTATTTCTACTTGCTGCTACTACGCATTTTTCCCTGTTTTAACGGTATTTTCTTGTTTTTAATTTTTAGTTAATTAATTTCGAATCTGTTATTAATTTTATTAGTATATTCATTACTGTTTTAAAAAAATTGAATATGGTTATTATTTGGAAAGGGATAGGCATTATTGTCCCGATAGCTTTAGTAGGAATCGGATATGTAGTGTCCTTATTTTATGATGATCGCAGGCTCGGAAATACAGATTTACTGGGATGGGCTTTATTGTACACTTCTCTGCTCTGTTTACTGGTTGGGTTAGCTGTCAGCATTCCTTCAGAAGAAGAGCTGGAACGTACTCAGAAGAAATTAATCTTAAGGAAGCATACTTTCTTCTTTATTCCGATTCTGCTCTGGGGAATTCTGTTCTTGGGAATAAGCATTTATCTTCTGGCGATCTACGATCCAAATAAGAAAAGTAATATTTCAGAAGAAAATTTCACTACAGAACTCTCGGAGGAAGAAAAAGGAACAGTCCTGAATTTTTACAATCCAACCAATGATACGCTGGTTTATTATATCATTGACAAGAATGGGGAGAAAATATCGGAAGAGCTTGCCGGTTATCAATCCGGTTCTCAGCTTTCCGCCATGACAGACGACAGAAGCTATCTCATAGGAAGCAAAACTTCTGACGGAAGCCTGACATTGCTGATCGGAGGAGCAAAGGAAAACGAAAATTATGATAAAGACAAGTTCTTGATTGCCAAGGAAAATGGAAAAGAATTTCTTTTGAGAAAAATTCCGTCACCGACAACACCTTCCAATGATTACGATGAAGTATGGATTCTGGCCGATCAGAATTACAATCTGGCGTTAATTGATATTTCTGATTTGTACAAAAACGGGAAGCTGAACAAGGATTTAGTCAATAAAATAAACTGGAAAGGTAAAATCAGGAAGCACTATAGTGGCAATGACATTATAGAGGTCAAAGTAAATCATCCGGATAAAAACGGTACTGTTGAAATTGTAGGGCCAAATACTGAATTCCCGGAAGAAATAGCAGATAAGACAGACATTTATTTCTTGATTGATTATCTTGAAGACAAAGATCTTACTGAAAAATATCTGAATGAAGAAATAAACCGGTTAACAGAATAATATGTTTTTCCTGCAAGAAACGCCTGTTTTTAAAACAGGCGTTTCTTGTTTGGTAAGAACTTATATTTTAATACTATTGATTATTATACATTCACGAGAGGGGAATCATCATGCTTTCGGATTGGCAAATTTCTTTACTTCTTCTCCACTGATTTCTCCTCCGCACAAAATAATCAATCGCTCAACGATATTTCTCAATTCGCGGATATTCCCTGTCCAGTCAATTGTTTTGAGCGCTTCATAAGCTTCCTTCGAAAAAGATTTTTTCGCAATCCCATGCTCCGAACAAATCATTGTCATGAAATGATCTGCCAGAAGAGGAATATCTTCTTTGCGCTCATTAAGATTCGGGACATGGATCAGAATCACTGCCAGGCGATGATACAGGTCTTCACGGAAACGCCCTTCTTCAATCTCTTTTCGCAGGTCCTTATTCGTAGCGGCAAGTACACGGCAATCCACCTTAATGTCTTTTTCACTTCCGACACGCTGAATGACATTTTCCTGCAATGCTCTCAACACCTTTGCCTGAGCGGCAAGGCTCATATCTCCGATTTCATCCAGAAACAGCGTGCCACCACTGGCCAGCTCGAACTTTCCTTTTTTATCCTTGATCGCAGAAGTGAACGCTCCCTTCTCATGGCCGAACAATTCACTTTCTATCAGCTCTCCGGGGATCGCAGCACAGTTTACTTCAATAAACGGCATTTTTTTGCGGTTGGAATTATCATGCAGTGAGCGGGCAACCAGTTCTTTTCCCGTTCCATTCTCTCCGGTAATCAGCACCCTTGCATCTGAAGGAGCTACTTTTTCTATCATTTCCTTGATATAAGTAACTTCGGGGCTTTCACCTATAATAGCGGATCCTTTAATTTTTTTGACTGTTGAACGAAGTGCTTTTGTTTCCTCGATCAAGGCGACTTTATCCGTTGCATTACGGACCGTAACCAGGATACGGTTCAGATCAAGAGGTTTTTCAATAAAATCATACGCTCCCTTTTTTATCGTATCGACAGCTGTTTCTATATTTCCATGGCCGCTGATCATGATAAAAGGAGTATCTATATGTAATTCCTGGGATTTTTGGAGTACTTCTATCCCATCCATTCCAGGCATTTTAATATCACAAAAAGCCAGATCATAACGGGCAGCCTGGAGCTTTTCCAATGCCTCTTTTCCGTCAACCGCTTCTTCTACATCAAACTTTTCAAATTCCAGGATTTCACGGAGCGCGCGCCTGATGCTTCTTTCGTCGTCAATAATTAAAATTTTACCCATTTCACTGATTTTACGCTAAAATTATAAAAAGCAGGGCAAATACTATACCTTAAACAGAAAAAAGGGAGCTTATCATGATAAGCTCCCTTTTTATAATTTGACAAAACAAAAATTACTTCACAATCGTAACATGCCCTTTCAGTTCCATCCGGTCATCTGAGTAAAGCTTTTTAACGTTGATCTTCCAGATATATGTGCCGTCCATCTGTACCTTTCCAAGATATGTACCGTCCCAGCCATAATCGTGATCTAACGATTCAAAAATCAGTTCTCCCCAACGATTGAAGATCTGAAGCTGATAGCTCGTAATATCAAATCCTGAGGTTAAGACCGGTTTGAAAACATTATTATATTCGTCTCCGTCCGGAGTAAACGCGTTTGGCACATAGTAGATCAGATCTTCCAAAACTCTGACAATTCTGTGAGTAGTATCGATACATCCGTCCTCAGAAATCGCAGTCAGGACTACAGCGTAATTTCCGGGATGAGTATCCGGAAAATAATGAACCGGATTTTCCTGATTGCTCGTAGCACCATCTTCAAAATCCCAGTGATAATTTACCGCATCTGAAGAATGGTTGAAGAAATTAACCATCGTATTCGAAGATTTCACTTCTCCCGGTGTCAGTTCAAAAGAAGCAACAGGATTTTTCAGAACACACAAGAACAACGGAGCGGTTTTACTGTTGGTACACCCTTCAGGTGTTGATACGGTTAATGTCACATCATAACATCCCGGCTCTTCCAGAATCAAATTCAGCTGTCCGCAACCAAGATAGGTTGTATCGCCGATTTTCCACTGGCAGCTGTCCAATATTCCGGTTGACAGGTTTGTCAATGAAGTGATAAGCGGTGAACAGGCTGAACCTTCGGAGGCTACAAAATCCACCTGCGGAATCGGAATTGTAAAGATCCGAACGGTATCCTTATCTTTACATCCATGAATATCCACTCCTTCAACGATGTAATCTAAAGTGTCCTGAGGAACAAATGGGATTCCGTTGTAAACTCCGTTATTCCACTGGTAAGTCGCCGCTCCCTGCCCAAACAGTGCTGTGGACTGGCCTTCGCAGATTGAAAAATCATTTCCGGCGGAAACTACCGGTAATTCCCAAACTGTGATCACAGCCGTATCCGATACGGTATTCAGACAAGCCGAAACAGAGCTTTCCTGAACGGAAACCAGCTCATACTGATAGGTTCCAGGAATTGCTGTCGGAACAGAAATTGTAGCTTGTCCGGTCGCTGAAGTTATGGTTTGAGGCGCTCCGCCGTTGATAATATACGTAAATGTGAACGGAGACACGCCGTTTGAGCCCTGAAATATTACAGTTGGCTGGGAATCGTTCCGGCATATTTGTGCGTTTCCGGAGATAGTCGCCATCGGCAATGGATTTATCGTCACTGTCGCTGTTCCTCCCTGAGCAGCAGAACACTGCGTTACAGAAGCATCCTGTACGCTTACCAGCTCATAGACAAATACTCCAACCACATTTGTCGGTGCATCAACGGCAGCTACATTCGATCCGGACGGAGTTGTTACGGTATGTTGCACCCCGTTTAACGTATAGGTAAATGTGTAAGGTGCCACTGTATTTCCTCCTGTCAATGTTACCTGAGGCTGATTGGAATGCTGACAGATCGTAATATTCCCGGCAATGGTTGCTGTCGGCAATTCATTTACAACCACCGTCACGCTTCCTGTTTGTGGATTCAAGCAGGCTGTCGAGCTCGCGTCCTGAACACTGATCAGGTTGTAAATATGTGAGCCGGATACATTGGTCGGAACATTGATTGTCGCTGTTCCGGAAGCATTGGAAGTTACCTGCAGCGTAGCACCGTTATTGTATGTGTATCTGAAAATATAAGGCCCCGTTCCGTTTGAGGCGTTAAAAGTAACTACCGGCTGAGGATCGTTCAAACAAACGGTTATATCTCCTGCGATAGTTGCTGTCGGTAAAGGATTAACATTTATATCCCTGCTGTCTGTATTAATACATCCTTCCGCGCTTGTTGCGGTTACGGTATAGGTTGTCGTCCCGACTGGCGGCGTGATATTTGCGCCATTTGACGGTACGTTATTATTCCACACGTACGATACCGCATTTCCTGTTGCCAGCATTGTTACAAAATTCCCGCTACAGATCGTCGTATCATTTCCTGCATTTACCACTGGCAAAGAATAAACTGTCACAGTCACCTCATCCGTATTCTGACAATTGTTATTATCAGTACCTGTAACGGTATAAGTTGTTGTCACATTTGGATTTACCGTGTGAGAAGCGCCGGCTCCCAATCCGTTATCCCAGCTGTAAGTGGATGCGCCGGAAGCTGTTAAAGTCGTATTATCTCCGATACATATTCCCGCATCAAGACCTGCATTTACCATCGGCAGCGGATTTACAGTTACCTGTACCTGATCTGTATTCACACAGTTGTTTGCATCCGTTCCCGTAACGGTATAGGTTGTTGTCACAGTTGGATTTACCGTGTGAGAAGCGCCGGCTCCCAATCCGTTATCCCAACTGTAAGTAGATGCGCCGGAAGCGGTCAATGTCGTATTATCACCAAAGCAAATTACGGCATCTGCACCTGCAGTTACGTTCGGCAAAGGATTCACCGTTACCTGTACCTGATCTGTATTCACACAACCGTTCACATCGGTTCCTGTAACAGTATAGGTTGTCGTCACAGTTGGGCTGACAGTGTGAGATGTACCGGCTCCCAATCCGTTATTCCAGCTGTAAGTGGAAGCACCGGAAGCGGTCAAAGTGGTATTATTTCCGATACAAATCGCAGTATTAGTTCCGGCATCCACGGAAGGAAGCGCATTAACCGTCAGTTGAGCTGTTGCCGCAGAATAGCAGGCATTTGTTGGTGTAAAAGTAACAGTGTAAGTTTCGGAGGAAGTTGTCGAAGAAGAGGAAAGATCCACCACACCTGTCGTTGCATTAACAGAAACAGTATTAGGTGAAACAGAATAGGTTCCCGCCAGCGGAGTCGAAAGGGTCGGCGAAGGATCTGCCGCATCAATACAATAAGCAGGGTCAGGATAAGACAGTGTGTAATTAATCAGTGGATTTACAGTCACCAGCACCTGATCTGATGCCGCGCAACCATTATTATCAATTCCGTTCACCGTATATGTTGTGGTTGCAGCAGGTGTGAAAGCAACGCCATTTGTAACTCCGTTATCCCATGTAAAATTAGTTCCTCCGGAAGCAGCAAGCGTTACGCTTTGACCTGCGCAAATAGTTTGATCCGGACCTCCGTCGATATGCGGAGTAAAAACTGTTACGCTGAATGGTGCAGACTGACACAGCAAATTACCATTATCGTCATAAACTCCTGCTACAATAACAGTATCACTATAGATCGGAAGAGTAACCGTATTTCCGCTTGCCGTATTTGAGCCGTTAACATCCCATCCGATATTTGTTGTCAGACAAGGCCCTGCATTCACAAATACATTATCCAGTCCCCAGTTATCACAACATCCTCCGGAAGATTGTGTCTGTACCCATCTGAACTTTGTACTCGTCGTCTGAGCTGCAGGAGGAATTGGAACGGCATAGGTATTCCATGTCGTATAAGGAGTATTTCCTGCAGCGATAGAGTTATTTCCTCCGGGATTTGAAGGCAAAGTAAATCCTCCGGGGCTATAGTAGATAATATCTATCCAGGTTGCGCCGTTATCCGTACTGTATTGTATAGTTACTCCTTCATCTTGTTCATCAGGCCCTTCACAAGGAACAGCTCCTGCCTGAATGGCATACTTCATTTCAAATTCCAATGTTCCTCCTGTACATACGTCAAAATTATCCGTTACAATCTGTGGCGTTCCTGTTGCTGTGGATGCCCAGAAATAAGGAGAGTTATCCAATGAATTCCCGCAGAAAACACCATAATTCGCACCTCCGGAAGATTGCCATCCCGGTGGAATCGTCTGGTTATTAAAGTCAAATGCCTGATTGGCCTGCGTTACCGTTGCTGTTCCCGTATAAGTTATGGGAACTCCCGGGCAAACCTGGTTAGGGCCTGTTACGACAACTTCACAGGTTTGGGTATATGCCGTCAGGAAACAGCAAAGACTGCCTAATAATAGTATAGCTCTCATGATGGTAGGAATTAAATGAATGAATTATTGAATTATTGCTGTTTATTTGATATCTAAGTTTTCTATCCGGATCTCTTTGAAGTTCCATGCGCCGGAAAAATTAGGATTCCTGATAAAAATCAGAGATCTGTCATCTGATTCGCAGGTAGCTGTGTATAACTGATTGGGGTTGAGTTTGAGGTAATATCTTGATTCGTCACTTCCGTTACAGCCGTTACATCCTTCTTCATATTGCACAGCAATATTACAGCCAATGGTTAATTCAGAATTTGTCAGATTTTTAATCTTTAGAAAGGCATATTGATACGGCAGTTTTCCGGGTTCAATTTCGCAGGAGCCGTCCGAATAAGATATTTGAAGCAGTTGGTTAGATACTAACGTATGTTCCTTTTGAGAAAGGGAAACAGAGCTGATTGCACAACAAAATACGATGCTCCCTATAAGGTTTGGTAGATTTTTTTTCATATCCCACAGTTTAGTTGTATCTATTAATTAAACAGATTTAACCACCGGAAGGTTGCCAAAACAGGAAAGAAATTTTATTAAAAATTCAGCATCAAATTACAACCTCTTAGTTCTGAATAGTCTATGCGTCCTAAAATTTCGAAATATTTTTCTGTTTTTTTTCCTAAATCCTGTGTCTGGATAAAGGAACAGGAATATAAATTCGCTAAATCCACCACATTTACTCCTCCTGATCTCCCGCCTTCCAGGTACGAAAAGGGATCATTCTTATCCCGGATCAGGATCTTCATCCAGGAAGGAGTTTCAAATTTTGTTCCTTCGGAGTAAGCCTGAGAAAGTAGCTCACACATTCCGTATTCCGAAAAAACGGTTTCCACCTGAAGCTTATCTTTCAATATAGCATGAAGCTCAGATTTTGAAATTTCTTGTCGCCTGCCTTTCATTCCTCCCGTTTCTATTACTTTTATACCCGGAAGCTCTACTCCTTCTTCGGCTAAGTCCAGCAAAGCGTACGTAACGCCGAACAGCACTGCTTTTTTCCCCTGGAGCATTGCCTTTTCATAGGTATCACGGATCATTTCCTTATCGTATAAGTAGAAATCTGACAATTCATTTTTACTTGTTTTGATCAGGTGATCCACCATATAAACCAGGCTGGAGAATTGTTGTTCCACATAGTTCGGCAGCAGCGCGATAATGATCTGTTCTTCAGGATTTCCCACAAATTGCCGGTATGCTTTTTCAAAAGACAGCTCATATACTTTTTTATTTTCCAGGAAATGCGTGCTTCTGATCTGCTGTGTGGTTCCGCTGCTCTTAAAGATAGCTTCTACTGCTCTTTTCCCGGAACGAATCTCATGGTATTTAAAAAAGTCGATCGGAAGAAAAGGAATTTCTTGCAGCGATTGTGGCTGATTCTTACGTATTAAATCAGCATAATCCCGATAAACGGGAATTGTATCGTATTGGAAATAAAAAGTCTGAAGTGCCAGATCTTCAAACTCTTTATCTGTTTTAATTGAAAAAATCTTTTCTATGTGCTGATCAGGATTCAATCTGCTGGTCAAATTCTTCGATTTTCAACAAAATATCACTCAACAAATGGCTTTTCTGCTCATTATCCATCAGTGTTCTGATATTTTCCTTAATGATAATCTTCGCGTCCATTACTGTCGCTTCATCGAACGGCCCCGGCAGATTATCAATAATCGTATGGCACTCAAGCGCTTCCATGAAACTTCCGTTAACAGCAATACGAACAAATTCATTTAAGTAGTCGTTGTAATCGTTTGTACTGTTCCATATTGTTGAAAGCAGAGCAACACGTAATTCTTCATCTTTCGAGCTCAGAATCACATCCATCAGAGCTTCAGGAGATGCTTCATCTCTAATATCAGAAATAAATGCGACAATCTGGACCTTCTGCTCTTCGGAACACTTATTATAAATCTCTGCCAGAACAGCTATAACGGAGCTGTCCCCGTACATTTTGAATCCTTCTATGGCTTCTTTGAATTTCTTTTTGTCCAGTGATCGTAAATCATCGACAAAACGCTGCAATTTAACCTTCCGGTTTTTTTCTTCCTTTTCGGACATATTATATCTTATACCTTAGAAATGATGATTATTCATTTTCAGCCACTACTTCCTTCACTTCCGCTATGTGCTGCTTTAAAATCGTCTCAATACCATGCTTCAGCGTTACTGTCGAAGACGGACAGCCGGCACAGGATCCTTTCAACATTACAGTAACCACTCCTTCATGAAAATTTCTGAATTCAATGGCACCGCCGTCATTTTCAACAGCAGGGCGTACAAATTCATCTAAAATATTACGTATGGCATCATCAAACTCAGACGGTGCATAACTTTTTTGCTCAACCATACTCTCTTTTGAAGGTTGCGGACGTTCTGCCGGCATCTGAATCAAAATGTCCTTTCCTTCCTGAATCCAGTTTTTAATGAATTCACGCAATTCCATTGTAATATAATCCCAAGTAATGCTTTCGTTTTTGGTAACCGTTATAAAATTACTGGAAATAAAAACGGATTTCACAAACGGGAATTTAAACAGCTCTTCCGCCAGAGGAGAATATCCTTTTGCTTCTGCCACTGAGTAAAATTCCGCTGTTTTCTCAGACATGATAAGGTATTTGTTAGCTACAAATTTCATAGTAGCCGGATTCGGAGTCATCTCCGCATATAATGTAATCGGAACGTTCATATTTTTATTTTGTAATGCAAAAATACAATTCGGTAATCAATCTTTTTCTTTTTTATATAAACTTTAAAAGTTTCAGTACAATATACACAAAACCCACAAAAGTTATCAAATTGTTAAATCAAATATTAATTTAAAAAATAAGGATTCATAATTAGTTTTTTTTTAGCTACTTTAACGTCATAATTTCAAAAAACTTAACAAAATGAAAAAAGTATTATTTGTTGCTGCTGTTGCAGTATTAGGATTATCATCCTGCAAAAAAGATTGGACATGTAGCTGCACAGGAACATCAGGTTCAGCAAACGTAGCAACTTACAGCAACACAACTAAAAAATTAGCAACGGATGCATGTAAGACTTACGAAACAAATGCAAAAACTGTTTTCCCTAATATTGCTTGTGAAGTGAAATAATTTACGTTCTTATCGTGATTAAAAATAAAAGCTGTCCTAAGGACAGCTTTTATTTTTATGATGAGAATAGATTTATAGCTATTATTCAGACAAACTCAAAATTCAAGCATACACTGTTCGATCTGCTAACCAATTGATTTTATTCATCTCCAAAACAATCATTATCCATTAGAATTTTGCAATTTAAAATACCAGCAAATACGTAATCTAAATACCAACCAGACGGTATTGACACGCAATCAGGTTCCTCTACCTTTGAGACAATAATTATAATTATCTAAAATTTATGAAAAAAGTATTATTTGTTGCAGCTGTTGCGGTATTGGGATTCACTTCCTGCAAAAAAACATGGATGTGTGAATGTAAATGGTCTTACAATACTACATTAGACGGAATAGTGGATACAAAGAAAAATGCTCAGACTGCATGTGAAGCAAAAAGCAATGCTACTGTTGGAAAAACCTGCACGCTCTTGTCACACTGACTTCCGGTATTATTAAAAAAATCAGGCAGCCTTTCAGGCTGCTTTTTTATTTAAAAATTAATTTTAACTTAATACTATGTTTTTATTCAGGATAAATTAAACTTTTAAATTGGCGCGATTTTGAAAAAGAAGATGAGGTTTAAAAATTTTATTTCCCGGGATACCAGTTGGCTGAGCTTCAATGCACGCGTTTTACAGGAAGCCGGGGATGCAACTGTTCCGCTAATCCAGCGAATCCGTTTTTTAGGAATTTTCTCCAACAATATGGATGAGTTTTTCCGCGTCCGTGTAGCTACATTGAAAAAAATGGCAGATTACACGGAAAAGACAGAAAAAAAAGGCAAGCATCCATCTGAACAAAATCCACAGGCTATCCTTGATGATATTCACATGACCGTGCTGCGGCAGCAGAGTGAATTCAACCGGATCTGGGACAATGTCCAGTCTGAAATGAATAAACGCGGAGTTCATATCATCGACGCAGAACATCTAAACGAAGAACAGCAGGTTTTCGTCCGCAATTACTTTGAAAATGACGTAGAATCGAATATCATTCCCTTACTCATCGAAAACATTCAGGAGATGCCTTATCTCCGGGACAAAAGCTTATATCTGGGCGTAGTGATGAAACGGAAGGATTCTTCTTACAGCCAGAAATATGCGATCATTGAAGTTCCCAGCCGGATCTTAGGCCGTTTTAAGGAGCTTCCCGCTCCCGAAGGAAAGCATGACATTATTTTACTGGAAGATGTTATCCGTTTTAACCTTCCCCATATTTTTTCCTATTTTGGATTTGATTCATTCGATGCACATGTCTTCAAAATAACCAAGGATGCGGATTTTGATATTGATGACGACATTTCTACTTCCCTGGTTCAGAAAATTGAAAAAGGCTTAAAAAGCAGGAGAAAAGGGAAACCTGTCCGCTTTGTGTATGATAAAAATATGGATTCCGGGTTGCTGGAATACCTGATGCGGAAACTGAACCTTTCAAGGAAGGACAATGTCATTCCCGGCGGGCATATCCACAATTTTAAACATTTCATGGATTTTCCGGATATTCTTCCAAATCTTATAAACGATGACCGGAAACCATTCATCCACCCGGACTTTAAAAATAAGCTGCGTGTTACGGATGTTATCCTGAAAAAAGATGTGATGTTGTCTTTCCCTTATCACTCTTATGTTTCCGTTATTGACTTACTGCGTGAAGCAGCGATGGATCCGGAAGTTACCTCCATTAAATTAACTGCTTACCGCCTGGCTCCCAATTCAAAGATCATTAATGCGCTTATCAATGCCATCCGAAACGGGAAAGATGTCACTGTAATGCTGGAATTAAGTGCCCGTTTTGATGAGGAAGCCAACCTGGAATGGAAAGAAGTGCTGGAGCAGGAAGGAGTAAAGGTATTGCTTGGCGTTCCAAACATGAAAGTTCATGCCAAATTGTGTATCATAAACAAGAAAATTAACGGGAGGACAAAAAGCTATGGATTTGTCAGCACAGGAAATCTTAACGAAAAAACAGCCCGTTATTATGCCGATCAGCTGCTGCTTACCGCCAACAGGAATATCATGGCAGATATTCACCGGATTTTTAAATTTCTGGAGTCACCAAAACCGGCGATGAACTTATCAATGCTGGAGAATTGTAAAACACTGCTCGTCAGCCCTGTAAATATGAGGCAGAAAATAGTCGAGCTGATTGATAAAGAAATCGCTTTTGCAGCAGCTAAAAAAAATGCGGAAATGACTATTAAGCTCAATTCTTTAAGTGATCTGGAAATGACAGAAAAAATTAAAGAGGCTGCTATAGCCGGAGTGAAGGTCAATCTTATTGTAAGAGGAATTTTCTCAATGAAATCGCAAAACAATAAATTCAAGTATCCCATCAAAGCAATCAGCATTATTGATGAGTATCTGGAGCATGCCCGGATTTTCATCTTCAACAATAGTGGTAAGGAAAAAATCTATATCTCTTCTGCTGACTGGATGCCCCGAAATTTAGACCACCGTATCGAAGCAGCCGCACCGATTACCAACAAAAAAATAAAACAAGAATTAAAAGATTTAATTGAAATACAACTGAAAGGCAATGTTAAAGCCCGTATTCTTGACAATGAATTAAAGAATGAGTATATTTCAACGGACGGGAGCAAGCCTTTTCGTTCCCAGACAGAAACATACAAATATCTTTCAGAAAAGAAACATTGAAGTACAGGATGAGATTAGCAGCCATTGATATCGGGAGTAATGCGGCAAGACTTTTAATTGCTGAAATTATTGAAAAAGAAGACGGAACAGTTGAAACAAACAAGCTGAACCTGATCCGGGTACCTTTTCGCCTGGGGATGGATGTCTTTAACAAAGGTAAGATCGGAAAGCAACGTGAAAAAATGCTGGTAGAAACATTGCAGGCTTTTGGCCATCTCATGAGCGCTTACAGTGTTGACAAGTACCGTGCATGTGCCACAAGCGCCATGCGGGATGCTAAAAACAGTAAAGAAATTTTACAGGCTGTAAAAAGAACTTCCAAGCTGGACATTGAGATTATTTCAGGTGATGAGGAAGCTTCTTTGGTTTTTGAAACGCATATCACAGACAAGCTGGATGCTTCCAAATCCTATTTATACATTGATGTGGGCGGAGGAAGCACGGAATTGAGCCTGTTCAGTGACGGAAGGCACATTTACCGGAAATCGTTTAATATCGGAACAATTCGCTTGCTTAGTGGTCTTGTAAAGGAAAAAGACTGGGACAATATGGAACGTGAAATCAAAGAGCAGGTAAATGATAAAGAGCATGAGCTGATCGGGATCGGTTCCGGAGGAAATATCAATAAAGTGTTCTCCCTGACAAAAAAGAAAGACGGAAAGATGATTTCGGTTTCCACGCTGAAATCCTACCTGAAAGACATGGAAAAGATGACTGTCGGAGAGCGTATGAAGGAATATAATTTCAAAGAAGACCGTGCTGACGTTATTGTTCCTGCACTTGAAATTTATACCAAAGTTGCCAGATGGGCAGGCATTCATGAAATGTATGTCCCGAAAATCGGAGTGGCTGACGGTTTAATTCATCAGCTGTATGAAACTGAAAGAAGAAAGTAATTTCTTCATTCTCTATATCTGAAATACTTACCTGTTTTTGAATCTCTTGTAACATTCATCTGTTCTCCGGAATCAATACTTCTAACAAGCAGGTAATTTCCTTTATCACTTTTCTTAGCTGCATTTGAATCGAACCGAAACTCAGGAAAGCCTTCAACGGTCTGAATATTCAGGCTTTCCAGGTAAACAAGCCGGAGCGAATCATGGCTGCGTTCCGACAATTCTTTCTCTATGTTTTCAATCATTCGTTTTTTTACAACTTTTTTTCTCCAGTTTTCTGCTTTATTCTCCCCCAAATCAAACAGACTTGTGGAAGGAGGTTCATTGTATAATTTCTGAAGCGTAACGTAAGTAGCAAAATCTGATTCTTCAGATTTTAACAATTCGAGAATATCGTCTGATCTGAGAGTTTTCAGATAATTAGTATAAGAGCTGTCCAGAATTATTTCAAAGCCTATTGTATAATACAGCCCATTATCGGCTTTTCCGGATGATAAGACAACCTGATAGCTAAAAGAATCATTCAGCAGCATGCGCTCTCTTTTTTCCAAATATATTGTATCATTGCCGTGCTCCTGTGAAACAGAATAATCCGCTTTTCCTTTACAACCAGGTAAAAGAACAAAAAGTACAACAATGATCAATCCGATATTTTTAATTTCCATACTTCGAATATTTACCTGTTTTTGAATCTCTTGTAACATTCATCTGTTCTCCGGAATCAATACTTCTAACAAGCAGATAATTTCCTTTATCACTTTTCTTAGCTGCATTTGAATCGAACCGAAACTCAGGAAAGCCTTCAACGGTCTGGATATTCAGACTTTCCAGGTAAACAAGCCGGAGTGAATCATGGTTACGTTCTGACAATTCCTCTTTCCAATATTCAATCACTCGTCTTTTTACAACTTGCTTTCTCCAGTTCTCAGCTTTATTTTTATCTAAATCAAACAAACTCGGAGAAGGAAATTCATCATATAATTTTTTGAGTGCAACATAAGTTGCCAAGTCTGATTCTTCTGACTTTAACAACTTAAGAATATATTCTGATTTAAGAGTTTTCAGATAATTGGTATAAGAACTGTCCAGAATTATTTCAAAGCCTGCGGTATAATACAGACCATTCTCCGACCGGTCATATATCCGTGCAATCTCATAATAAAAAGAATCATTCAATAATATATATTCTTTCTTTTCTGCAAATGTGGTATCATTGACATGTTCCTGTGAAATAGAATAATCCGCTTTTCCTTTACAGCTCAGTAAAAAAACAAAAAACGAAATAATGATTAACCCATTGTTTTTAGTCTTCATATTTTGAATATTTACCTGTTTTCGGATTTCTTACAACGTTCATTTCTTTTCCGGAATCAATGCTTTTAACAATCAGGTAATTTCCCTTACTGCTTCTTTTCGCAACATTTGAATCAAATCTGAAATCAGGAAAACCTTCAACCGTTTGAATATTAGCATGATCCATTAAATAGGCTTTTCTTAGATCAATTCCCAACTGCTCATAACGTGCAAGATGCGTCGTCCCTGCTACTACTCTGGCCCTGATATCAGTGGTCTTATCATTATTATATTGCTCCAATAATTTGTCTGTCTTCTCATCACCATACGAATATTCGATCTGCGCAGCTACCTTTAACTGGTTGATCTCGCCTTCCTTTTCAAGCTCTGCCCATTTTAAAGCAAACTGTTTTGGAGTAATTTCACCTTTTGCTACTAGATTTTTATATTTTCCAAATTTAGCCGTCAACAATCTGTTGGTCATCTCATGTGCTAAAACCAAAATAATAGTCTCTAATTCAGATATTTGCTTAATTCTTATTTTTCCCGTGTCAGGATCAGTATCTCCCAATACGCTAATTGTAGTTGATAACGAAATAACTTCCGAATAGTTTGCTAAAGTGATACCGTTTCGCTGCATTAATACTGCAAAGGTGACACTTCTCTTTTTCGCATAGTCCAGCGCTTCATATATAACAGACGGTGGCTCGCTTTTTGTCTGCTGGAAGGCAATGCTTATTTCTTCCGGTTTTTCGGATTGTACTTCCTGGAAATTTACTTTTGTTTCCGGTTTTTTCGGCATTACCTTCCGGCGAAACAAGCTATTATGAGAACTCGTCAGATTCGATTGGGGTTTATGAAGGCGTGTATGCATATTCCTTGGCAGCTATATATTGGTAAAGATCGGAAATCAAAAACTTCTGTGGTAGAGTATTTATACCCTATTTTATAGTAACGAACAAAGAATATTTATATTTTTTACCGGTCAGGAGTGTGAATAAGAATTAACAAAGAAAATTTTACCCTATTTATAGTATCTTCCCAATCTGTACTGACATTAAAAAATTTTCTTCTTTGAAAAAAATGAAATTAATACTTCTCCAACATGAACCACGTTAATTTGTGATATTTGCACTATACACGTTATTGCTCAACTGATTATCATAAATATTATCTGCTGGAGTTGATCCATTCAAAATAAAATTATTCCCGCTAATAATATCTCCGGTACTATCTTCTAATCTAAGTCCTCCGGTTCCGTTTTGAATGACTTGATTATTAGAAATAATAACTCGTTTTGCATTAACAATTCTTATTCCATTACTATGATTACTTATCACCTGATTACCTATAAAAGAATTGTTATATGAACTATTCTCTGTTGAATCTTCATAATAGAAGATCCCATCACATTTATTATTTTTAACTATGTTATTAGAAATCAAATTCTTTTGAGCCCCATTCCCCAAATAAATTCCCGATTTTGTTTTTCCTGATTCGCATACACCACCATTGTTATACACCTGATTATTTGACACAATACAATTTTGCGGCCCATCTCCGGAGTAAGAAACAATGCCATCAAGGCCTATTCCGTGCAGCTCATTTCCATAACTGTAATTCCCAGTGATATTAATGTATTTTGACTTATTTACGGAAATTCCGATTCTGTTATTTGATGTAGAATTACCAACAATATTGCAAAAATAAACACTTCCGTCATCATCACTAAGGGCAATTCCTACTCCAGATTCGCTAAGTGCCCCGGTTACCGTATTTTCTCTAACTTCAACATTATAGGTATTAGGACCCCTCAACAAAATTCCTTTATCAGCGAAATCCTTTATAGTCAACCCGCTAATGTAAATATTAGATGAACTTTTTATCTGAATACCTTTAGCTGTTGGGTTCAAAGTACTGTCACGATAAATTAACGCCCCTGTACGATCTCCTATTATACTGACATTTTTACACCCTATTATATTTATTATATCATAATTCCGGTATAATCTTCCGTAAATTTTTAAAACAATATTGCTTTTCATATTGATTGACGGAACATTATAATAATCTCCCGATTCAATTTCAATACATCCTCCTCCATTTGCAGACAATGTATTAATGACAGTATTAATGCTTGCGATATTTGCTTGATTTATTGCTACGCAATTTTGGGCTTTTACCGTGCTAAAAGCCATAGATAATAAACTTATAATAAATATTCTCATGTTGATCTTTTATTGCAATACAAAGCATTCCTTGATAATATTCAAAATTATTTATTTAAAAATTAACAAATAAATACATTTTAAATAGAAAACAAAACGGATTTATGATTTCACCTCACTACCCCAAAAACACTTTCTACCGCAATTTGTTTAATGTACTCCGTAGAAATCTTTCCTTCTGTTGGCTCTTTACTGTTAGTCAGCACAAAAACACGTTCTCCTATTGGTCTCCATCTTCCCGGGTGAATCGGGCGTGTTTGTGAATAAATCCCAACAGCCTTTAATCCCAGTACAGCTCCGATGTGCAGTGGTCCTGTACTACAAGCTGCAATCGCATCGCATTTAGAAATGAAACATATAAATTCCGGCAGCGAGAATTTACCCGTTACATCCTTAATATTAGGATGTTGCGGAATCTTATCTCTGAACAATTCTCCTTCCTTTTCTGTGCCTGTAAAATAAACGGTTTGTCCTTCTTCTGCCAGTTTCAGCGCCAGCTCAATATATTTTTCTATCGGCCATTCCAGAGCGCTCCCTTGCGATTTGGGATGTAAAATCACTTTTTTTCCTTTGGAAAGCATCACCGGTAAATTCTGTTCTTTTGCCTTAAATACTGATAGTAATTCCCTTATTTCTTCCAATGAAGGCACAGCGGATACTCCAAAATATTCGAACAGCTTAAAATTCAGCTGTGATTCATGTAAATCCGATTTTTTTCGGGTAAAGTCCGGGCGAATATTACACGTAAACAAGTGAAATAAGCGATGTGAAGTCCCGATACGATTCGGAACTTTCGCTTTTTTCATCAGCTTAGCAATTTCTTTCTTCGGGAAAACATGAACACAGGTATCTATTTTCAGTGACCGGATAAAATTTACCTGCTCTTCCGAAGATTTGCTTTCTAAATTTTTCCATTCTATAATTTCATCAATTACAGGGAAACACTCCAATACAGGGCGTGTGTAAGTATTCCCCAGAAAAATCAGCTTACAACCCGGGAATTGCTTCTTTAACCATGCACATACCGGCAGTGTTAAGATCACATCACCGATACTGTCTGTCCTGGAAATTAAAATCGTTTCCGGTTTCATGATTTTTGTAATGTTAGCAGTTTTGTATATTTCACATACGTTGCATAAGCACTTCGCTTAGAAATAAGCCAGCCTGTACGGCCATCCAGGAAGCCCAGCTTCAAAAAGAAACTTTTAATAAATTGAAAGCCGGTTTTCAGCAAGATCAGCAGCCAATTAGTACGCTTTCCATTTCTGTAGGCTGCTTTTGAGGCTATTTCTCCAAAATATTCGATCTGCTTATAATGCTGTTCTGCCGAATAATAGGAATAATGCAATAGGTCACCTTTCAGATGAACAATATTATTCCCAGTGATAACCTCCAGGCGGTCGTGCGGATTTTCCCCGCGCCACTCCGCATTTGATTTTTTCACTAATCTGATCTTTGTATCCGGATACCAGCCGCAATATTTTACCCAATGCCCGCAATAATATGTCAGGCGGTTAAACTTATACGCATCTGCAACCGGATTCTCCAATGTATTCAGGATTGAATTTGCTAATTCCGATGTAAGGGCTTCATCTGCATCTAAGGACAATACCCACTCATTTTTTGCTCCTTGTAGGGCGATATTCTTCTGCTGGATGTGTCCTTCAAACGGATTTTCTATAAAATGTACCTTCGGATAAGACAAAGCAATTTCTTTCGTTCTGTCTTTTGAAAAAGAATCGACGATCAGGATCTCATCTGCCACAGGCAGTAATGATTCGATACATCTTGCAATGTTCTTCTCTTCGTTGAAAGTAATGATTGCTGCGGTAATGGAAGTCATCTTAACAATTAACGAATTTCACCACCTGCTTTGAATCCTTTCTCCGGGATCATAAAGCTCAGCTTACCATTTTCATCTTCCGCCATCAAAATCATTCCCTGAGATTCTACTCCTCTGATTTTTCTTGGTTCCAGGTTCAACAGGACAGCGACTGTTTTTCCGACTACTTCTTCCGGCGTATAGTATTCTGCTATTCCGGAAATAATTGTCCGGGTGTCAATTCCCGTATCTACCGTTAATTGCAGTAATTTATCTGCCTTTTTCACTTTTTCTGCAGCTGTAATTGTTCCCAGACGAATATCCATTGCAGAGAAAAGATCGAATGTTGTCGCTGCTTTTTGCGAAGCAGGCTCTTTGTTCGTTTCAACCGGCTTATTGTTTTGCTGGCTTTGCTTCAGGATTTCCAATTCTGCTTCCACCAGTGTATCTTCAATTTTCGGAAACAGAATATCCGGAGTTTTCACTTCTGTATCAACTGCAAGTAAATCAGTCTTCCCGATCTCCTCCCAAGTCGTTAAGTCAAGTCCTAAACAGTTTCTTAGCCTAGCTGCTGTCGTCGGTAAAAACGGTTCCAGAATCAGGGACAGATTAGCTGTAATCTGCAACGCTATGTGCATGATCGTTTCTACTCTTTTTTCATCTGTTTTCACCAGCTTCCATGGTTCTGTATCTGCCAGGTATTTATTACCTAATCGTGCCAGATTCATTACTTCAACCTGCGCATCACGCAATTTATAAGCGTATATCAATTTAGAAATACGCTGCGGGAATTCTTTGATCTCCGCTAAAATCGCTTCGTCTTCCGGAGTTATTGCCCCCAGAGCAGGAACTTTACCTCCGTAATATTTCTGGGTCAGCACCAGTGCTCTGTTCACGAAATTACCCAAAATTGCTCCCAGCTCGTTATTTACACGTGCCTGATATTCTTTCCAGGTGAATTCACTGTCTTTTGTTTCCGGAGCAATCGCCGTCAACGTATATTTTAATTCATCCAGCTTATCCGGATATCTCTCTAAGTATTCATGTAACCACACTGCCCAGTTCCTGGAAGTGGAAAGCTTGTCTCCTTCGAGGTTCAGAAATTCGTAAGCAGGAACGTTATCCGGCAAGATCAGATCGCCGTGGTCTTTCAGAAGAATCGGGAAGATAATCGTATGAAATACAATGTTGTCTTTCCCGATAAAATGAATCAGCTTCGTATCTCCTTTCCAGTAATCTTCCCAGTTTTTATTATTATCGATAGCCCACTGCTTCGTAGCGGAAATATAACCAATAGGAGCATCCAGCCACACATACAGTACTTTTCCGTTCGCACTTGGTAACGGGACTTTCACACCCCAATCCAGATCCCTTGTCATCGCACGTGCATGTAAGCCGTTGTCGATCCACGACAGCGCCTGCCCCAACACCTGGTTCCTCCATTCTTTCGGATCATGCTGTTGTTTTCCGTCCAGAATCCCGTCTTTGATCCAGGGACGTAGCCATTCTTCATGACGGTCCATCGGCAAAAACCAATGTGAAGTCGATTTTAACACCGGTGTCTTTCCGCTCAGCGTAGAAACGGGATTAATCAATTCCGTGGGACTCAGGTCCGAACCACACTTTTCACACTGATCACCATACGCGTTCGGATTGTGGCATTTCGGACACTCTCCTGTCACATAACGGTCTGCTAAAAATTGCTGGAATTCCTCGTCAAAAAATTGCTGTGTTGTTTCCTCCACAAATTTTCCATTCTGCTCCAGCTTCAGAAAGAACTCCTGCGCTGTTTTATGGTGTAATTCGGAAGAAGTCCGGTGATAAATATCAAAATGGATGTTGAACTTTTTAAAGGAATCCCCAATCATCTTATCATACTTATCGACGATCTCCTGTGGCGTGATTCCTTCTTTTTTAGCCCGTAATGTAATGGCCGCACCATGTTCATCACTTCCGCAAATGAATGCAACATCGTGCTGATTCATCCTGAGAAAGCGCACAAAAATATCAGCGGGAAGGTAAACTCCTGCTACGTGTCCTAAGTGAAGCGGTCCGTTAGCATAAGGTAAGGCTGCCGTAACAGTATATCTGGATTTTGTCATTGTCTGATTTCAATTGTATGCAAAATTAAAAATTACGGCTTGCAAATCACAAATCACCTATTAAAATTGAACGCAGGGAAGCCGGAATTCGCGTTGTGCACAGAAAAGATTTATTCTTTTCTCCGGATCATTTATTTTTCGCAATTTCATACACTATCAAAAACGGGAGCCAGGAAGCAACAGAGAGTAGTGCATACTGCCAGCCCTGAGACAAATCCCTTCCAAATATCCAGAGTAAGATTCGTAAATTAACCCCGGATAAAAGCAGAATATAAAACCGCGTCATCCAGAGCCGGTGTTGCTGAATATTTCGTTGCTTAATCCTTTTCAATGCAAATATGAGAAACATCAAAGAAAGTCCTGTCAACAAGAGAAATGCGGCAATTCCTGGTGCTCCTCCAAATGAATAAAAACTCATCAGCAGCGACGAGGGAAGAAAGAGCAGTAAAGCAATATAAGCTGCTGTTTTTCCCAGCAAACGGTGGAGCCGTACAGACTTCCGGTGAATATTAAAGAAAATCAGCAAACCACACAGCACCATCAGAAACGGTGTGCAAATCAGGTGCATCCATAAAAAGTATTTATAGAAATCGTCCCAGATATCTATTTTGTCGTATAAAAATCCACGATTAAAATCCGGATAAAAATAACTCAGGCCGGTATAGAATATCAAAGTGGAAATAACAACCGAATAGCAATAGAGGAATGAGCGGGCGATGATATTTCTCATTTCTTACCCTGCAAATCCGCAAATTGCTATTTTGGATTTCAGGTATTTTTGTTCACCTTCCTTTTGTAAACGGTCAATCCATTCATCCAGAAAGCGGATGTTTTCTTTTTCTACCGGTGTCAATAGCTTTGAAACATCTTTATGTATCATTTTATACCACTTTTTGACAAAAAATACATTTTTCCAGAACGTATCCTGAAAAATATAACCCTTTGATGCAAGTATCTGATTTTTCATGTACTGCAAATCATAAAGGGATAAAAAAGAACGTATTTCGTAATAAGGCTCTTCATTTTCTCTTTCCGGCAATGCCTTTACATATGTCCCTTTCAGGTAATCTTCCGTCAGCTTTACCACTCCGGCCATAGGGAATTTAAACTGCTCCCCGAGTGCAACAATCTTTCCTTCAGGACGAATTGAAAAATAGGAATAAAAAGTAGCGATGGTGTAATTCAATGTATCACGATCAGTAAATTCCGGCTCATAATCCACTTTCACGTATTTCAGCTCAAGTAAAGTATCATTGATGTACCGGACTTTCATCTCTTCCTCAACAGCTGCTCCGTTGCAATAAAAATTCACTCCATAATTCTCAATTAGTTTCTTTTTATCCAACCTCTTACCCATTTCATCAAATGAGTTCACCAGATATTCATTGCGTAAATAATCCCTTCCGAAAACTCCCTTCTCCACAAAACTGTACAGGATACTTTTATATTTCCTTCCACTCCGGCGAATCTCATTAATTTTTCCGTTGTAGCTCTCTGTTCCCATCTCCTCATTATCGAGAGTCAATGAAATATATTCTCTTTCTTCCTGATTTAAAACAGAAAGGTAGGATGGCAGGTAAACCCGTGATCCTGAAAATGAATCTTCTTCTTTGTTCAGCTCAAACCATTTTGCAAAGCGCTCATCTCTGGCATTAAAAGATTTTCTGTCATCAGATAAGTATTCAAATGGATTTTTTTCGTCTTCCAGCAGCTTTAATTGTCCGTCATCCATGATTTTAAACTTCTTTCCGTCACGAAAACCAATAGCAGCATAAGCAGCATAACCAACAGGGATAATATAATCAAACTGGGGCTGTACTAAAATGTTGTTGATATAGTCAAACAGTCCGAATTTTCCGCCTTTTTTTATTTCAACAATTCCCGAAGCAATTGTCCCGGGATTTCCGATCATCTCATATTCCGGCTGGAGAAGCACTTCTCCTTTCGAGCTCAGCAAGCCTTGCTTCTTATAAGCATCTTTTGCAGAAAGCTTAACAGAAGAAAAAACATATAGATTATCGTGTTCCGTTCTGCTAACACAAGTGAGATTCGGGAACTTTTTTAAAAGGTCTTTCTGTTCCTTTTGGAGATTTCGATCATTGGTATTATAGGCCGTATAAGTCTCTTCCAGGCGAGGATTCAGATCTTCAGCAAGCGTGTTCTTTTCCGTTTCCTTACCCTCCTGAGCATTACTTTTACAGGAAAAAGTCATCCCGGCAAACGCTGACATTATTAGTGCTAAAAGTATTTTTTTCATCATTGATATTTTAATGAAGATACAAATTAATAAAGAACCGGTTCATTGCCTGTTTAAAAGTAAACCTCCGTTCTGGAAAAGTAATTATCCTTATACCAGATTAATGCTCCGCCCAGATTTTCGCCAGCTCCACCAATGTTTTCACTGCTTTTTGCATGTCCTGAACAGAAACATATTCGTGCTTCGAGTGGATTCCCATTTCTCCCGTGAAAATATTCGGGCAAGGTAATCCCATAAATGATAAACGGGAACCATCAGTTCCGCCACGAATAATCATAGGCCTCGGCGTAACTCCTGCCTGTTCCATTGCTTTAACGGCATATTCTGTAACAAACGGAACTGTATCCAGCACTTCTTTCATGTTACGGTATTGTTCAATTACTTCAAATTCCGCTGTCGCACCGGGATATTGCGCGATCGTTTCATCTAAAATGGATTTTAACCGTGCTTCATATTCAGCAAGCTTTTTAGTATCATGGTCACGGATAATGAAACTCACCATTGTTTTCTCCAGAACACCTTCAATGGAAGTCGGATGAACAAATCCTTCTTTTCCGGAAGTTGTTTCAGGAGACCATTCGTTTTTCGGCAAAGCCGTTAAAAATGCTCCCGCAACTTTCATCGCATTTACCATTTTTCCTTTTGCATATCCCGGGTGAGCCGAAATACCATGGATTGTAATTTTCACTGCATCAGCAGAGAATGTTTCATCTTCAATGGAGCCTAATTCACCACCATCCAGCGTATAGCCATAGTCAGCTTTCAGCTTATTCATATCCAGCTTTTCTACTCCTCGCCCTACTTCTTCGTCCGGTGTGAACAAGATGCGAATATCTCCGTGTTCTACTTCAGGATGATTTACCAAATAATTAGCCAGATCCATAATAATTGCTACTCCTGCTTTATCATCAGCACCTAATAATGTCAAGCCGGAAGCTGTAATAATATCATCTCCTATTCTTTCCTTCAGATATGGGTGCTTTTCAGTTGTAATCACCTGTGTTGTATCATCCGGTAAAACAATCGGGGAACCATCCCAGCTTCGGTGTACAATCGGCTTCACATTCGTTCCGCTGCAATCAGGAGCCGTATCCATGTGTGAGCAGAAACAAATCGTAGGAATCGTATCTTTTCTGCTTGTGGAAGGAATGGTTGCAAAAACATAGCCCCATTCATCCATATATGCATCTTCTAACCCTATTTCCAATAGTTCTTCAACAAGCACCTTTGCCAGGTCTTTTTGCTTCATGGAAGACGGAAATGTTTCTGAGTTGGGGTCTGCTGTCGTATCTATCTGAACGTATTTCATGAAACGTTCTTCGACTGTATAATTGTAGCTCATAAATTATTTATTCAATATTTTAAATTAAAAAAACCGATAATAAAATTACCGGTTTTTTTATGAATGAGGTTTATTTCCTTAGAATTTTTCTCTTCCGGAAAAATGAAAATTTCCTTCAATTTCCGCGTTTTCGTCGCTGTCAGAACCATGAACGGCGTTTTCACCAACTGATTTTGCGTATTTTTTACGGATCGTTCCTTCGGCTGCATCTGCGGGGTTTGTCGCCCCGATCAGTTTTCTGAAATCTTCCACCGCGTTATTTTTCTCCAGAATTGCAGCAACAATCGGTCCTCTTGTCATAAACTCCACCAATTCTCCAAAGAAAGGTCTCTCTTTGTGTACTGCGTAAAATTCCTGAGCGTCAGCCACTGTCAATTGTGTCAGTTTTAAAGAAACAATTCTGAAACCTGCTTCTGTAATCATATTCAAGATACCACCGATATGTCCTGCTTCAACAGCATCCGGTTTAATCATTGTAAACGTTCTGTTTCCTGCCATTTTAATTTGATTTGGACTGCAAAGATAAAGCAGTTTAGCAAATTAATGAATTTTTGAGAAAAAAATATTGGTTTCTGCCCGATCTGCTCTGCACTTTGAAACCGGAAGATTTTGAACAGAAATTAAATCCTTCAGAGTAATATGAAATTAAAAATCCTGTCTCATTTTACTGAAACAGGACTCTTTAAGTGAATAGTGGTAAAGTCAGGCAGAGTCTCCCATATTAAGTAGTTTTACAAAATTACGGCAGTTTCCGAAGTTATTCTACAGGGTTAACCCTATTTATTTCTCTACATTTTGACATTACTTCATGTATCAATTATTTTTGCTTTATGAATAGACGAGTTTTGATTGCCGCAGGAAGCATGATTCTCCTGGCCGGAGTATTCTTTTTTCTGCCAAATCAGCCGGAGTATAAGTCTGTCCGGACCTCAGGCAATAACATTTCTTTTGAAGAGGACTCATTGCATTTCATTCAGCTTCTGACAAAGGGACAAGAAATATACGCGTTGAGGGACAAGCTTGAAAGCGTACAAAAATCGCTGGTTTATTTTGATTCCGCGTTGGTTATTGCCGAACGGCTAAACAATCTTCAAATGAAAGCAGCTGCTCATTTTTATATCGGGAATGTGTACAATGCGTGGAACGGGCAGCCTGAAAAGACCATCGAGCATTATCAGAGAACATTTGATCTCTATAAGCAGATACCAAGACAGGAAGCCCGGGACTACTATCTTAAGTACATACTTGCCCACGCTTATGATAAAGCCCATGATACTCTGAAATGCACTGAAATTTTGAATGAAGTTTATGAATCATTAAACTTCACTCCTGAAGATGTCAAAATGAAGCTGGGATTCATGGCAGAGTATGCCTGGATCAGCGCTAACATCGGGAATTACCTGCTTTCAGAAAAATTTTTAGACCGGCACGTTGACAGAAAATCCATTCAGAATGATCCTCAGAACAATAATTATCTTGATCATTATTACATTACCCGTGCAAAAATAGACATCCTGGGGAAAAAGCGGGTTCGTTCCCCTTATACGGATTCGATCGAATTATCTATTGGCGAGCATTTAAGTAATTTTGACAAACAATATTATTTTAACAGCCTGTCCAATCTTTATCTGGCTTCAAAAGAATATAAAAAAGCATTTGAAACCCGAAATAAAGAAATTGCTTTGAGTGAAAAGATCAATTCCGGCGAGATCACAAATCTTTTACAAAAGAATCAGCTTTCAAAACAGTTAAATGATACTATAAAAGAAAATCAGATCATAGACTATAAATTGAAGATAAAAAATCTATGGCTGCTCATTTCCGGTTTCTTAATACTCCTGTTACTGGTATCTTTCCGTTTATTTCAGATCCAAAAAAACAGAAAACAGATTAAAAAAGAAACGCAGATGAAAACGCTGTTCACCAAACAGCTGTTCAAGGCCATAGAGGATGAGCGAAAACGTATAGCAACAGATCTACATGACGGAATCGGAAATGAGCTCGGGGCAATGAAGCATCTTTCTGCTGCTCCGGTCGAACAATGGAATACAAAAATTGATTCTATTATTGAAGAAATACGCACTATCAGCAGAAATCTTCATCCTGTTATGTTTGACAGGATCGGATTAAAAATCACGCTGGAACAGCTGGTGGAACGTGTACAATATCACCAGAATTTTATGCTGACGACAGAAATTGATTACACAACAAGCCTGGGTTCAGATGTAGAATTACAGGTGTACAGAATAATACAGGAAGCGGTAACGAACATAATAAAGCATGCTAATGCAATTGCAGGGAAAATTACGATCACAGAAAACGATAGAATTGTCTTTGTCGAAATCAAGGATAACGGAAAGGGATTCAATATGAAAGACATACTGGAAAACGGGAAATCTTTCGGCCTGTTGAACATTATAGAGAGGAGCAGAGCTATCGGAGGTCAGGCAATAATTAAATCGGACAACTCAGGTACACTTATTACTATTGAAATATTTAAATAAAAATATATGAACTTCCTTATAGCAGACGATCACCCGTTCACACTCGCCGGAACAAAGAGCTTCATTGAAGAATCAGGACACAAAGTAATCGCTACTTGCACGGAAGGAAGATCAGCGCTGGAAAAAATAAAAAGATTGCTCCCTGATGTTGTTGTTTTAGATATCAACATGCCCGGTCTGGACGGAATCGAAGTGCTGGAGCTGATCCGTTTAAACAGGTTACCCGTAAAAGTAATTTTTCTCACCTCTCACAATGAAATGAGCATTTACAAAAAAGCAAGCGAATACGGGGTCGATGGCTATCTGCTCAAAAATTTTGCACAGGAAGAGCTTGCTGACTGTATCAGCACTTTGCTGCGAGGAGAAGAATACTTAAGTCCCAGAATTTCATCAAACCTGGTCAAGGACAATCAATATCATAAGGACCAGATACTCGCAAAGCTTAATTTTGTGGAAACCAAAGTATTTGAGCTTGTTTCCCGGCAAAAAAGCACTAAAGAAATAGCCGAATTACTGTTTTTATCGGAAAAAACAGTGGAAGCTTACAGAACCAGCATTATTGACAAACTTGATTTGCCAAAGGAAAGAAACTCCTTATTGAAGTTCGCAAGCAAATTCTCACAGTTTTCCTAAAGAAGGAGCATTATCAGTCAGCTTCTGCGCAACTATTTTATCAACCGGGAATTCCAGCATTTCCGGAGTTAATTCTGATAAGGCAATCCACCTTAACTGTTCTCCTTCGGAAGCTAAAGGCATTTTTTTTTCTGAAACTGATGCTATTGTTTCTTTCTCTATCTCTGCATAAAAGTAGAAAGAGATCAGCTGTGCTTCCGTGTTAAACGCAGATATCTGAAGAAAATCGTTCACATAAAACAGCTCACCGACAGTAGCTTCCAGACGGAATTCTTCCTGGAACTCACGCCTTAAACCTTCTTTCAGGCCTTCTCCAAACTCCAGGCCTCCGCCCGGAAACTTAGTAAATGCTTTACCAAAACGAAATTCATCAGAAACCAGGAGCTGCTGCTGCTCATTAATCACAATTCCGTACACACGGATGTTAAAGTGTTTGGGTATCATTCCACTTCCAGAATCTTCCTGATATCCGGTTTAAAGTATAATTCTGACTTCAAAACTTTTCCGTCTTCACGATAAATCGGATTCCCGTCTTTATCTAATTTGCTCATGTTGGAACGTTGAATTTCTTCAAAAACTTCTACAATTTTATGCTGCAGACCGTGGCGGAGAATAGTTCCACATAAAATGTAGAGCTGATCGCCCAAAGCATCAGCGATTTCAACAAGATCTCCGTTTTTTACCGCTTCGAAATATTCTTCGTTCTCTTCTTTCATCAGGTTAAAACGCAGCTCTGCTTCATTTTCCGGAAGGAGCACAGGTTCGTAATGATTTTTTATTCTGAACGCATCGTGAAATGCTTCAACTGCTCCTATGATTTTTTCAAATTCCATCGTTTTCATTTTTTATCTGAAATAGAAAAGGGCTGAATAACTCCAACCCTTTTTCAATATTGTTTTGTAAAGAATTATTCTCCTACAACTTCAAACTTGAATGCTGCTTTAACAGTTTTATGCAAGTTTGCTTCAGCATCGTAAGTTCCAACTTCTTTAATCGGCTCGTCTTTAATTTTCAACGATTTTCTGTCGATCTCATGACCTGCAGCTTTTAATGCTTCCGCCAATTGTACAGTGTTTACAGAACCAAAAATTTTACCGTTTTCACCCACTTTAGTAGTGATTTTCAATACTACTTCCTGGATTTTAGCTGCTAATTCCTGAGCTTCAGCAACAATTTTGGATTCTTTATGAGCGCGTTGCTTCAATTTCTCTTCGTGCGCTTTTTTGTTAGAAGGAGTTGCTAAAAGCGCATACCCCTGAGGAATAAGGTAATTACGTCCGTAACCTGGTTTTACAGTTACCAACTCATCTCTATATCCTAACTTATCTACGTTTTTCAATAAAATTACTTCCATTTTTAACTAATTTAAATGATTTGACAACCGGCTTATTTCAACATATCACCAACGTATGGTAAAATTGCCAGATGACGCGCTCTTTTAATAGCTTTGTTAACCTTCGTTTGGTATTTTTTAGAAGTACCTGTAATGCGGCGAGGTAAAATTTTACCTTGCTCGTTCACTAATTTCAATAAGAAGCTAGCGTCTTTGTAATCAATAAATTTAATACCGCTTTTTTTGAAGCGACAGTATTTTTGTTTTTTAATGTCGATGTTAATCGGCGTTAAATAACGAATATCATTTTGTGCCATAATCTTCGAAAATTTTTAAGTTTAATAAATTAAGCTTCTACTTTTTTAGCTTCTCCGTGCTTCGCTCTTCTTCTGTCCGCATAAGCCAGATGATCAACATCCATCTTAATAGTCAGAAAACGCATAACGCGCTCATCACGTTTGAAAATCACTTCTAAGTCACCAACAACAGTTCCTTCACCTTCGAATTCAATCAAAGCATAGAAACCAGTTGTTTTTTTCTGAATCGGGTAAGCTAATTTTTTCAAGCCCCAGTTCTCAATGTGCTTAATTTTTCCACCAAAAGCAACAATTTCATTTTCGAATTTTTGCACTGCTTCCTTTGCCTGATCATCAGACAAAACGGGAGTTAAAATGAAAACAGTTTCGTAAGAATTCATATAATAAATATTTAATTTAAGGGTGCAAATTTAATCCTTTTTCTGAAGAAATCAAATTTTTGACAATTATTCGTTGATAAAATTTACTGCTCTTCTATATGCTTGTTAAATTCCTTACCGACATTGATCGGAACGTATTCCAGTGCGACATTCGTACGGTCCAGCCCGAAATCTTCAACAGAATCCAATCCTAATTTTTTAACGAAACGATATGTTTTTACAACAGTCAGCTGAAAAGGAGTCAGCATATTAGTGGTCGCTACACGTGTATTGATCACCACAAATTTAAAATCCACATCTTTAAACGTATCTCCGATAGAATTGAATACACTTCTGTTTTGCAGCTCACCTTTCTCCACTAATTTCTGGTGAATTTTACGGATCATGTATTCCATACGATGCTCCTCTTTAAATCCGAGGTGTAACGCAACATAATAGCAGTGCTGAGGAACAATTGGTTCCACCGAGTAGCCGACACCCCAAGGTTCCGTCGTAATATCCAGATGGACAAACCAGGTAACTTCCGCTTTTCTCGGCTTCTTACGGAACAATGAATAAAAGATCGTTGAATCCAGTTTTTTTACATTTGCCGAACGTGTCGGGTAAACCAGGTTCGTCGCTTCGTACATAATCCCGTTGTCTTCTCTTATTTTTCCGAGCAAAGGCACGACATCCGCCATTTTTACATATTCGGTAATACGGGAACGCAATTGCCTTGCTTTGTAATACATATAAAGGAAAAAGAAGAAAATAGCAGAAAGAAACAATGCAAACCAGCCACCACTGTGAATTTTGCTCGTATTAGCGGACAGTAATTTCATTTCTATTGCCAGAAAACCGATAAATATAACCACATAGAACCATTTGAACCGTGGAAATCTTGCCATCAGCAAGTAACCCAGCAGCAATGAAGTCATGATCATATTAATGTTTATCGCCAGTCCGTAAGCAGCCGTCATGCTTTCCGAGCTATTAAAAACGATCACCACACAGGCTGCACCGATCATCAGGAACCAGTTAATAGCAGGAATATAGATCTGTCCTTTATGTTCTGACGGATATTTGATTTTGAAATTTGTCCACAGACGCAACTTCATTGCTTCGTTCATCAATGTGAAGATTCCGGAAATTACTGCCTGAGAAGCAATAATAGAAGCTGTGGTCGCCAAAATGATCACAAAACCTATCAGGTATTTTGGTACCATTTGGTAAAACACTGTTTCTCCTTTTTGCAGCTGGAAATCAGGTAATGTGCAGATAGCTGCCTGACCGAAATAATTCACTAAGAGCGCTGACAAAATAAAGATCCAGCTGATCCGGATATTTTTCTTCCCGCAATGCCCCAAATCCGAATAAATCGTCTCCGCCCCGGTAATACATAAAGTGACACCTCCTAAAATCGCCAGTACATAAGGGGAGCGAAAAATCAGGTTTATGGCATATTTCGGGTTTATAGCTTCAATAATAGCCGGGTTTTTCATAATATTGATAATTCCCAGATACATTAACATTCCAAACCATAAAACCATTACCGGCCCGAATGTCTTTCCTAATTTTTCAGTACCGAACTGTTGTACGAAGAAGAGGATTAAGATAATCCCGAGAACATACGGTTTCGGGTTAATGTCCGGCGCAATATACGCCAACCCTTCAACGGCTGAGGAAATAGAGATCGCAGGTGTAATGAAGCCATCTGCCATCAGTGTGGCGCAGCCGATCAGTGTAGGAACAATAATCCAGCGTTTTTTCTTCTTTTTCAACAAAGCGTAAAGGGCAAAAATTCCTCCTTCTCCATTGTTATCCGCGCTCAGCGCATAAACGATATATTTCAAAGTGATGATCAGCATCAGCAACCAGAAAATACAGGAAATCCCTCCGTAAATAGTCTGTTTATCCAGATGCCTTCCTCCTTCGGTAATCGCCTGGAATACATACAGCGGTGAAGTACCGATATCTCCAAAAACAATCCCCACTGTAACTATCAATCCTGAAAGGGTCAAAACCTTCTTTGCACTGCTTGTCGAACTCATTTTCTAAAGAAATAAAACCCAAATGTACACGGAAACTTAAAGTAACAAGAGAAAATTTTCTTTTTTTTCTCACTGTCCGTATAACCTGTCTTATTTTTTACGTTATACCGGATGTAATAATTTGCAGCAACCCCGGGCAGGCTTGATCTGATTCCGGGCTGAACAGACCTTACACCGGCATTACTTTACTCCCGGATTTCGGGAAATCCTTCTGAAAATTTAAAAATAGTTTGAGCTGTTTTTAAATCAGAATTGGTATTATTAACGCATCATGATGAAAAAAATAATAGTATTTATTGCATTTCTTTCAGCAGTATCAGGCTTCTCTCAAAATATGAAAATCAGCGGTACAATCATCGACACTAATCTCTTTCAACCAGTGTATTATGCCAAAACATACCTGATCCGTGTTTCCGATTCCGTCATTTACCACTATAAGAACACAGATGAAAACGGTACGTTTGAATATATTGTTCCTGTTGATACCTATCGCTTATTTCTATCGCATCCCAATTTTAACGATAAGGAATTTATATTTGTCGGAACAGCGGAAAATAATGATTTTGAATTAGGCGAACTCTCTCTGGCCGAAAAAGGAAGTATGATTGAAGGGTTAACGATTTATGCCTATAAAGACCCGATTTATTACAAAGGTGACACGCTTATCTATGTTGCAGATTCTTTTGCCACAAAGGACAACGCAATGGTCGAAGACCTGCTGAAAAGACTTCCCGGAATCACAGTTGAAGATGATGGAAGCATTAAATCCCAAGGAAAAGAAATTTCAAAAGTCTTAGTGGACGGAGATGAGTTTTTTGGATCGGATCCGACTATCGCCACCAAAAACCTTGCTGCAAAAAGCATCGATAAAGTACAGATCTATGAGACCAATCCGGAAAATGGTTCAGCAACGGATGATAAAATTCAGGTGTTGGATCTGAAGCTGAAAGCAGAAGCTAAGAAAGGATGGTTTGCCAAAGCAAGTGCTGCAACCGATTTTCGTCAATTTTATGAAGGACAGCTTCTTTACAACCGCTTTCAGAACAAACAAAAGATCTTTGCATTCGGACTTGGATCCAACACACTCAATTCCGCTGTAAGTAAAAGTGATGCATCCGCAGCAGGTGTAAGCAGTCAGTTTCTTGGTGGAGGCGGCTCTGTCAGCGGTTATCCGCAGACATTCCGTCTGGGAGGCTTATTCAACGATCAGATCACCGAAAAATTCAAGCTGGGTGTGGATTATATTTTTTCTGATTCCCGCGTAAAAAAGGAAACGGAGAAGAATACGGAATATCTATTACCTGATACCACTTATTACTCGCAGTATAGAGAAGAGCAGTATTCCAAAAACCAGACACACAATCTGGGTATCAACATTAATCTTAACCCGGACTCTTCGCAGACATTGATGATTCAGCCACGATTCTCATTATCAACAGCAGAAAATAATTCACTGTCCGTCAATAACTTCTTAGACGCGAATCAAAATGCTGTCCGTCGTGCAGACAACAGTACCTCTTCCACCACCAACTCATTTTCAACAAATACACGCCTGCATTACCGAAAACGTTTTGCAAAAGAAAGAAGGACTCTGGAACTGACCGATTACATAGTTTACAATCAATCTAAAAATAAAAACTCACTGCTGTATTCAGACTACTTCTACCTGCTTGGCTATACAGATAACGAGATCAGACAGATGAAAAACAATGACAATAATAATTTTGGAAACACACTGAATGCAGCCTATACTGAGCCACTTTCCGACAAATGGAAAATGACATTCAACTACGAATTATACAATAATGTTAACAGTAAAGAGCTTCTCTCCTACAATTATGACGGAACAGCTTACACTGATCTGGATTCCGCGACCTCAAACCGGTTTAAAACCAATAAGATACAAAACAAAGCAGGAATTGGGATCAATTACGACAATAAAACACACAGCATTGCTATCGGAATGAATGTCCGCAATGTGCTGGTGAACAACGAGAATTTTTTCACTTTAAAAAGCATTAACCAGAATGTCACAAACGCCTTACCTTCTTTCACCTATCGTTATAAAATTTCTCAGAATTCACGGTTAAACACCCGGATCTCCACCAATTCCAGTTTACCAAATGTAGATTATCTTTCTCCCGCACGGGACAATACCAACCCGAATGCAGTACTAATGGGAAATGAAAACCTCAAGCCGGATTACAACATTTCGGCAAATGCAGATTATTCCATTTTCAAGCCGATTTCGGGCATCAATTTCAATATTGGAGCAAGTGCGAAATATACTTTCAATGATTTCGCAAGATCGGTAACTTACGACAGCCTGGGAAGAAGTGTTTCCATGTATCAGAACATCAATACGTTCAATGCCCTTTCCGGAAATTTATACTTCAGTGTTCCTTTGTTTAAAAAAGTAATCCGCCTAAGTCCCAGATTCGACTACACGAATTCCAATCAGAACAGCTTTGTGGACGGCGTCAATAACCTTGCGAACGTCCATAATTTTATTCCGGAGCTGAATATTTCAGCTCTCACCGATTTTATGGAAATTTCGACCGGATTGCGCCTGACAGAGCAAATCGGAAAAAATTCCATCAATACAAATCTGAATATCAGAAATACGGTCTGGAGATATAACTTTGACATGAAATTTTTCCTGCCGTGGAAAATTGATGTCAGCACCAATGCCAATTACAACAACTATTCAAATATGTCACAAGGTTACAATATCAACTATTTCATCTGGAATGCGGCAATTGAAAAAAGAATAGGAAAATATGATCAGTGGAAACTTGGAATTGAAGGTTACGATTTGATGAATCAGAATACACAAGTCAGCAGAACCATCTCTATCAATACGATCGTTGACAGCCGCATCAATATTATTACCAGGTATTTTCTGTTCCGTATAACTTATTCTTTCAACAGCACTTTACGTGTCAATACATCGAAAAATGAAGCTAAATAATCTGTTAATCACGTTTCTGTTCACGCTTTTGTCCCACATCTGCATATCTCAGATGCGTTACGGGACAATTGTATTTGAACGAAAAACCAATCTGGAAAAACGTTTTAGTTCAGCTTATAACAGCAGAGAAACAGGAGGCCCCGGCGGACGAGGAGGAAAAGAGTATAACAGCTCAAACAAATATCTTACGGAAAAGCTTACATTGTATTTTAATGATACTGTCAGCCTGTTCGTTACTGAGCCATTGGAAAACATCAATGACCAGCAAAAAACATTTCAGACACAGACACTGATAAATTTTAATAGGAAAACTATTGAAACACAAATTAATATTCTGGGAGAAAGCTTCCTGATCCAGGACACCTTGCCAAAAAGAATATGGAAATTCACCGGCAAGGTAAGAACAATTGCCAGTACGGAATGTAAGCAGGCAATCTGCACGATCAATGATTCCACGATCATTTACGCCTGGTTTGACACAGAAGTGATGCCTGCGGTCGGGCCGGAAAGCTACTGGGATCTCCCGGGAGCGATCCTTGGACTGGCTTACGAAGACGGAGCCGTTACCTATTTCGCGCAGTCAATATCATCTGATTTCGTAGATATTAACCAGTTATACGCCAAAACAAAATCTAAAAAAACATATTCCCGCCATTCGTTTATCACTGAATTTGCGGAGAAATACACAACAAATTACCGCTTGTACAATTTGATAAAAGACCTGCTGCATTTTTTCTAAACTTTACCATGGATTTTTAAATTCACGACATTTGAAAAATTTAATATTACCCTTATTCTTACTTTTTGCATCCAGCAATTTCGCGCAGAATCTGGAGATAAAAGGAAAACTAATTGATCCGGCAACATCTGAAGGACTGAAAAATGCGGTCGTCTTTCTTGTAAATGTGGATGATTCATTAATTGTCAGCAGGAAAGTGACCGGAGCAGACGGATTAATTGATATGCAACAGCCGCTGGGAAATTATCAGCTGTTCATCAACCACCCGAATTTTAACGAACGGGAATTCTACTTCATCGCAACCGAAGAAAGTTATTTCTATGATTTGGGAGACTTTTCGCTTCCCGATAAAAGCCAGACACTGGATGAAGTAACCATTTTTGCTTATAAGGATCCAGTGTATTATAAAGGAGATACGCTGATTTACGTTGCTGATTCATTCAAAACCAGTCCGAATGCGGTTGTAGAAGACTTATTGAAAAAGCTTCCCGGAATCGAGGTGGACAAAGACGGAAAGATAAAAGCACAGGGAAAAGAAGTGTCCAGAGTATTGGTTGACGGTGATGAATTTTTCGGTTCAGATGCTACCATGGCCACCAGAAACCTTTCCGCTAACAGTGTGGAAAATGTTAAAGTGTATGAGAAAGAGCTGAATGACGCAGCGGCAGGTGACGACAAGGTACAAGTCATTGATCTGACCTTAAAAGATGAGGCTAAAAAAGGCTATTTCGGAAAAGCAAGCTTCGCAACGGACTTCAGGCGTTACTATGAAGGAGAAGGGCTCTTCAATTATTTCACGCCAAAAAGAAAGCTTTCCGCTTACGCACTTTCCTCCAATACCACAAAAACCAGCTTAGCCTGGCAGGATGCCAATAAATTCGGGATCGAGCTCTCCGGTAATTATACCTACGATGAAGAAACGGACAGCTGGGAGAAAAATGAAAACGTAGTGAGCGAGGAAGGTTACCCGCAAATGTGGAAGACTGGTGTCTACTATGAAGAGAAAATATCAAAAAAGCTGAAGCTCGGCGCGAATTACACCTATACCAATTATCGTGTCAAAAAATCCGAAAACCGGTTTTCACAATATTTCCTTGAGGATACGGTGTATTACAACAAGGCAGAAAGCAATTCGGAGCTACAACATCAGAAGCACGAGCTGAACATGAGTGTAAAATGGGACATTGACTCTACACAATCTCTTGAGATCATACCAAAGTTCAATTATTTTGAAACAGGTGAGAACATCCAGTCCCTGCAACAGTATCTTTCTCAGGATACCGTAGCCATGAGGAACGGTACAACGAATAAAGAATATGACCAGCACGGAAGCAACCTTAAAACAAAGGTTACTTATATCAAAAACTTCGGCTCCAAAAAAGGGAGAAAGCTGATGCTGATCGATAATTTTACGTTTGATGAATTCAATAAAAATACCAACCTGTACTACGAGGATGAACTGCCGGCTATCGGAACTTCCTTTAACCTGATCGACCAGCAGAAAGCGGAGGACAGAACGATCCTTTCCAATCTGTTGATTGCAAGATACACCGAGCCGATCAGTAAAAAATGGGCGCTGGAATTCAGCTACGAAAATTTCAACATTAAAAATGACCGTGCTCAGAACTCTTTCAATAATAACGGAGGAAGCTATGATCAGTTAGACTCCCTGACATCCAATGATTTTCAATCTCTGAAATTTCAGAATATTGTTGGTGTTGCAGGTATTTTTACTCATAAGAAGATTTCTTTCACCCTCGGAACAAAGGTCAGAAATGTCCTGATAGACAATGAAAATTACTTTACAAATACAGTGATCAATCAAAATATCACCAATATTCTTCCATATACGAAGTTTGTGTACAAATTTCATGACGCATCCAAGCTGGAATGGAACAACAGAACTTATTCCACACTTCCGACGATCAATCAGCTGCAGCCTGTATATGATAATGAGAATCCGAATAATATCCAGATCGGTAATGCCCGTTTACTTCCGACCTATTCCATCAGCTCTACTCTTAATTACAATACTTACAAGCCCGTTTCAGGAATATGGGTATATGCAGGAGCAAATACACGTTACACTAAAAATGACTTTGCCCAGAACATTACTTTCGATCAGCTCGGAAGAAGTGTGTCCGAATATAAAAATATCGACATGTTCAATTATTTCAATTTCTGGGGAGGTTTCGGATTTCCGGTTTATAAAAAAGTGCTTTACATCGGGCCGAATCTTCAATATACATTCAACAATTCTTACAGCTTTATCAATGACAAGCTGATTAAAAACGTGGGAAATACTCCGGGAGCGGAACTGAGAATTGATTTCGATACGGAAAAAATCTCTGCAAATGCCAGCTTCGGATACCGTATGAACATGGTTAAAAATGTTATAAATCCGCAATCCAATCAAAAAAATGACATTTATAAGGTCTCTTTCTATTTCAAGTACCAAATGCCGTTAAAATTCATACTTGAAACTGATTTTGATTATTTTGCGATGCGAGGTCTGAGCGCGGATTATAACACGAATTATTTTCTATGGAATGCTGCTTTCGGAAAGAAATTCTTCAAAAGAGATCAGTTACGCATTGACCTGATTGCCAATGACATTCTTAATCAGAACAAGAGCATCAGCCGTTTCAACTCCGTCAATGTGATTACGGACTCCAGAAAGCTGATTATTACCAGATATTTTTTACTAAAGCTGACGTATCAGTTCAACTCCTCAAAAATTAAATCAAATGGTGAAGATTAAAAATATATTCCTCGCACTGCTTGTTTTCAGCAGCTGGATTTCCTTCTCTCAGGTAACGGAAGGATATATCAGATATGAGCGCCGGATGAACCTTTTCAAGAAATATCCGGATAAAGACTCTCAACGCTGGATCGGTGAAAAAAACAAATACAGCACGGATCATTTTTTCCTTTATTTCAATGATTCATCTTCGGTTTATATTCCTGATCCTGATGAAGAGAAAAACGAAATTATGAAATGGCTGGTATTACAGCATTCCATGATCCAGAACTTTAATACAATGCAGAATGTAAGTTTGTTAAACATTTACGGGCAGGTAGTTGTAATAGAGGACCAATTACGTCCCAGAGCCTGGAAATATACCGGGAAGATCCGGACAATCGCCAATTATGAGTGTAAACAGGTACTTCTTGATGTAAATGATACTACCACGCTTTATGCATGGTTTACGACTGACATTATTCCCCAAGTTGGCCCGGAAAATTTCTGGGGGCTTCCCGGAGCGATTCTTGGTGTTGCCTCTGAAGACGGAAGAATCACTTATTTTGCGACGGAAGTAGTCGAGAAAAAGGTTGACTTAGAAAAGGTAAAACCGAAATACAGCAATAAAAAAGCGGGCGATTTCAAAGCATTAAAGGAAAGAGTTGCAAAGGAATTTACCCAGAAAGAAGCAAAGCCGCTGGTGAATGAAATTATGATCTGGCAATATTATTAGAATTAATAAAATCCAAATAAAGAAGGCTGCCAATGGCAGCCTTCTTTATTTTCAATATTATCAGGATCATCTTCTGATCTCTACTTTAATTGTTTTTTGATTTTTACCGGTCAGGTTAACAAAGTAAACACCGTCACTTAATTCAGACACATCAATCAGCTGGCTGTTTGAAGAAATAATTCCGGTTTTGATCACTTTCCCTGTCAGATCCATCAATTCAAAGGAAGCGTACATTCCGGACAGTTGCTCTCCTTCAATCACAAAATTATTTTGAGCCGGATTCGGATACAGAATAATTTTTTGAGAAGCGATATCCTCAACTGCCAGGCAATCATCTACCGTTACAGTTAAAACAGCTGTTTTTACACAACCTTTATCAGAAGTCCCTGTTACTGTATAAGCTGTTGTAACAGCAGGAGAAACAACCTGAACAGTATTCGGATTCAGTCCCTGATCCCAGGAATAAGCAGCAGCTCCGCTTGCAGTCAAAGTAACGCTTTCACCCTTACAGATCGTACTTTCATCCGCAGTCAGCTGCACATCTGGCAATTCATTCACGACAACAGTAAACCATAATGTATCACTGAATGCCAGTAAATGATTCACTTCCACATATCCCAGCTGGAACGTTCCTGCCTGAGTAGCGGAAAATACTCCGTTCGGGCTGTCAGTAGTTATATTCATCCCTGAAGATGTAAGCCAGTAATGCGCTTTCGTGCCCTGCGGCTGTATATTTGCATTAAAAGCATCGTTTCGGCAGGTATAGATCGTGTCCGGACTCAGCTTTGAAGGAATAGGCTTTACCAGGTTGAATAAGAATTTATTGGTTCTCGGAATCAATGTATCATGCCAGAAAGCATTCGGGCCGGAAGAAGGGAAAGTCCCGTTATCTGAACCATCCAGCATGTGCAGATTAGAAGTGGAATTGATAAATTCATTGTAAACACCGAGATTATTCATTCTTATAGAAACAGGAAAACCGCCATACGTTTCAGGCAGGGTCGGAACACCGAAAGGATGTCCTTTGTCATACGGGACCGTTCCGTCATTTATTCCGTGCATAATTAACGCAGGCACATCTCCGGCCTCAATAATCGAAGTATCCTGAACAGCTCCCCAAAAATCAAGCACAGCGCGTACTTTTGAAGAAACCACATACGTATTTCCGGCGCAGTCCAGGCATCCCAGATTATTCACTGTACCTCCTCCGTATGTACTTGCAGGCCGTTCTGTTTCTTTATCCATATATCCTACATGAAGCGCAATGTATCCGCCTGCAGACATTCCTCCGAAGAAAATGTAGTTCGTATCAATGCCGTAAGTATTCGCAAACTGCTTAAAATAACGAACAGCTGCCTTTCCGTCCTGGATACCGCGATAAACAGCACGTTCCGCACTTTGCCCGTCCAGCGGATTAAAACCTTTCCGGTAAGCAATGGTTGCTGTGACATATCCACGTTTTGCAAAAGAATCACATAATGCTACCATATCATCCACGTCTTTAGAACCATTCAGGAAACCTCCCGCGTGCGCCATGATGATCAAAGGCCGTTTGGTCAGCGTATCTCCGTAAGGACGGTAGACGTTCAGCTTTAAATCTTCATTCCAATAGGGAAATACCCACTGGGGCGCGGTTCCGTACTGCACATCCATATTGGAAGTAGTTGTCGTAAATATTTGCTTTTTATATCTATTGGGATTATATTGCGCCGTTATTAAAAACGAAACAAATAAACAGGAAAAGAGTACAAATGCTCTCATAGGCTTGATTTTTGAATAAATAATTTAATTAACAATTATTGTAAATTTAATATAAAAATGAAATATACGTATCATGTAAAAGAAAAAGACTTCCTGAACTTTCAATTATTCCACCTGAGCCAGGCAGAGGAATTCAAAGCAAGACTACGGAAGCAAAGGCTATCTATCATGCTGCTTAACATTGCATTCGGTATATTTTTTGCCCTCGAAAAAAAGTTCCTGATCACCTCTATTTTTGTTACGATCGGTATCCTGTGGTTTTTTCTTTACCCGAACAGAATAAAGCGCATTTATAAAAAACGTTTCCAAAATGAGATACAGGAAAAGTATCAACAGCATTTTGGTGTGGATGCCGCTTTTGAAATCAACGAAACCACACTTAAGACAGTAGATAAAGGTGGATTTTCCGAAAAAAGATACGATGACATTCTGAAAATTGTGCATTTACCGGAAGCAACATACATCATCTTCAAAAACAAGCAGACGTTCATTCTTCCGCAGGATGCGACAGAAAATTACGACAGTATGAAAAATGAGCTGAGCGCTAAAGCACAGCAGATGAATATCACTGTTCAGGATCTGCCGGACTGGAAATTTTAAATCCGAAATTTGCGTTAAACTTCGTGAATTTTGAATAAACTGAATTATATTTACGCTGTTAAAAAAATAAATTATGTTTAGAGACGATGAATTCAAAAAGTATGCTACGAAACACATGGGTATCAGCAGCATGCATTTATCAAACTATATAGAATCCTCATTAACTCCTTATATCATTGAAGAACGTCCGCTGAACATGACACAGATGGACGTATTCTCAAGATTAATGATGGATCGGATCATCTTTCTGGGAACAGGAATCAATGATCAGGTAGCGAACATTATCAATGCCCAGCTGTTATTCCTGGAGTCTGTTGACGCAAAAAAAGACATTCAGATCTATCTGAATTCTCCGGGAGGTTCGGTATATGCCGGATTAGGTATTTATGACACCATGCAGTACATCCGTCCTGATGTGGCGACAATCTGTACGGGAATGGCCGCATCAATGGGAGCAGTACTGATGTGCGCAGGAGCAGAAGGAAAACGTTCCGCATTAAAGCACGCACGCGTTATGATCCACCAGCCTCTTGGCGGAGCACAGGGACAGGCTTCTGATATCGAGATCACTGCACGGGAAATTCAAAAGCTGAAAAAAGAGCTGTACGAAATCATAGCACAGCACTCCAAGCAAACGTATGAAAAAGTATGGGAAGATTCTGACAGAGATTACTGGATGACAGCGGAAGAAGCAAAAGATTACGGAATGGTCGATGAAATATTGATCAGAAACCCTAAATAAGTAATTATTTAAAAAAGCACAAAGCCTTCAACCTGTGTTGACAGGCTTTTTTTCATATTATATGGCAAAAAAAGATATAACATGCTCCTTTTGCGGGCGTCCTGCTTCAGAGGTTTCTATTATCATTCCGGGACTCTCCGGTCATATCTGTGATAATTGTATTTCTCAGGCTCACCGCATTATTGAAGAAGAATTCAAATATGCTAAAAAGCAACCCAACAGCAAGCAGGAGGTTCAGATACTGAAGCCGGCGGAAATAAAATCAAACCTGGATAAATACGTTATCGGGCAGGAAGATGCAAAGAAAGTACTTTCGGTAGCGGTTTACAATCATTATAAGCGCCTGAGCCAAAAAACGCAGGAAGATGAAACGGAAATTGAAAAATCCAATATCATCCTGGTTGGAAGAACCGGAACAGGAAAAACATTGCTTGCAAAAACTATTGCAAAAATGCTTAATGTTCCGTTCTGTATCGCTGATGCAACGGTTCTGACAGAAGCCGGCTATGTCGGTGAAGATGTTGAGAGCATCCTGTCACGTCTGCTTCAGGCATCGGACTATGACGTGGCAGCAGCAGAAAAAGGAATTGTTTTCATTGATGAAATTGACAAGGTTGCACGAAAAAGTGACAATCCTTCCATTACGAGAGATGTTTCCGGAGAAGGTGTGCAGCAAGCTCTTCTGAAATTGCTGGAAGGTTCGATTGTAAATGTTCCGCCTCAGGGAGGAAGAAAACATCCGGAACAAAAAATGATCCAGGTAGATACAAAGAACATTCTGTTTATATGCGGCGGGGCATTTGACGGAATTGAAAAGATCATCGCCCGGCGGGTAAATACACAAACCATCGGTTTCAGTAATGAAAGTGTACGGATTGAGAATGAAAATTTATTGCGTTATATCATTCCTTCTGACATCAAAACTTTCGGATTAATTCCTGAGCTTATCGGCCGTTTCCCTTCACTTACTTATCTTCAGCCGTTAGACGCAAAAAGCTTAAGACGCATCCTGACAGAGCCTAAAAACGCCCTGATCAAGCAATATGTAAAATTGTTCGAGATGGATGGAACCAAGCTGACATTTGAAGGGGACGCTTTGGATTTTATCGTTGAAAAAGCGATCGAATACCAGCTGGGAGCAAGAGGACTCCGCTCTATCTGTGAAGCCATTCTGAATGACCTGATGTTTGAGCTTCCGGGATCGGACATCAAAGAATTCAAAGTTTCAAGAGGCTACGCAGAGGAAAAGCTCGGCAAAAATGAGAAATTTCAGGTGAAACAGCTGGCTTAATTTCCTTAACGTTTAATTAATGCTACCTTAATTTTAAAGGCAAGTTGAAACTCTACATTTGACAAAAATTAAGTTCAGATAATATGAGTTTTAACTTGTCTATTCCCACCAAAAATCAAACTGTTTTACTCGTTGATGATGAAGAGGACATTCTGGAATTCCTCAAGTATAATTTAGAAAAAGAAGGTTATCGTATATACACTGCAAAAGACGGACAGGAAGCTGTTAATCTGACTCAGAAATACCGCCCGGATTTAGTGATTATGGATGTCATGATGCCGAACCTGGATGGAATAGAAGCGTGTCATGCGATTCGTTCAGACAACAAAATTCCCCAACCGGTCATCGCTTTCCTTACATCACGTTCGGAAGATTATTCCCAGATAGCAGGATTTGAAGTGGGCGCGGACGATTATATCACAAAGCCGATCCGCCCGAGATTACTGGTCAGTAAGGTCGAATCTTTGCTGAGAAGAAAAAAAACAGATCAGGTTCCTTCCAATATTATTTCCCTAAGTGGCATATCCATTGACAGAAACCGTTATATTGTCAAAAACAACGATATTGAAGTGACACTCCCGAAAAAAGAATTCGAGCTGCTGGATTTATTGATTTCCCAACCGGATAAAGTCCATACCAGGGATGAGATTTTATCAAAGATCTGGGGCAATGATATCATTGTGGGAGAGAGAACTATTGATGTTCATATAAGAAAATTAAGAGAAAAGTTCGGGAATCGTTATATTCGTACCATAAAAGGTGTTGGATATACATTTAATTATGAAAAGTAGCAAACCGATTCTCGTTCCTGTTATTGGAAGTCTTGTTACAGGAACCATTTCTGTAATATTGTTCGGCAGTATCGGGTTTTATTTTTACAAGGAGAATATCGGTGTTATTGTTCTTCTGTCCTCCCTCCTTACCATCATCAATTTTATCATTTTTTATTTCCTGTTCCACCGTTACCTGAATAACCGCCTCAATGCGCTTTTCCGGACAATTAAAAATGACCGCGTGCAGAATGAGCAGAACCGGCGTTCCTTTAATATGACTGAAAATGTGCTCGATCAGGCAAATCGCGCCACAAAAGAGTTCGTGAAAAAGAAGCAGGAAGAGATCGTTAGATTGCAGGAACAGGACAAATACCGAAAGGAATTCATCGGGAATCTTGCCCATGAGCTCAAAACACCGCTTTTTGCCATGCAGGGCTATATCCTTACATTGTTAGACGGCGGAATTGACGATCCGGAAATAAACACAAAATTTCTGGAACGAGCGGCTTCTTCCACAGAAAGGATGATTAACCTGATTGAAGATCTGGATGCGCTGAATAAATTTGAATCGAACCGGATCGGACTGGAAAAAACAAACTTCCCGATAAAAAAGCTGATCAAGGAAGTAATTGATTCCTTAGAGCTGAAAGCAGTAGAAAAGAAAATTACATTTGATATTTCAGGCTTCTCCAACCAGGAAGTAAACGCCGACCGCGGGAAGATTAACCAGGTGTTGACGAACTTGATCAACAACGCCATTGTATATGGAAATGAAGGTGGAAAAATCACCATCCGCAGCTTCGACCTGAACGATCTTATCTTAGTGGAAATTGCCGACAATGGACCCGGAATAGAAAAAGACGATCTTCCACGTATCTTCGAACGGTTTTACCGCGTTGAAAAATCAAGAGCACGAAATCTGGGCGGTTCGGGATTAGGATTGGCTATAGCGAAACAGATCATCGATCTGCACAAGCAGAACATCAATGTACGCAGTTCAGCAGGAATAGGAACAACCATCGGCTTTACATTAGACAAGGCGAAAAATGAAGCGCATGAGATCACTACCAGCCGCGGGTTAAAAATTCACAAATCATAACTCGTCAGCAAGTTCGCTGTAATCACTCGCTATTGTAAATTTTTCCCGGTGCAGATCAGCCAGGTATACTTGTTCACTTTGCATCGGAGAGGGAATTAAAATCACTTTTTCCGGATCTAAAAAATGTAGGTCCATAATAGTCGTATAACCCGAATGTGAAATAATTCTGTTTGCAGCAGCGAGTACCTCATCCTGGGCACTCTCCTCTACTCTTTTCAAAAATTCAGAATGAACCGGAAGATCAGTAATACAATGAATCAGCTCATTTTTCCGATCTGCATAGCCTTCCACTGCTTTCAACAGCTCGTTGGCATACAATACCGGCCCGCTGATAACCGCGACAAAAAATGTTTTTTCTGTTTGTCCACCTTTCATTTGAAAGCGTGACTGCGGCCCGGTAAATTCCACCGGAATTTTTAATCCTTTTTCATCAGACAGCTTCCCCGCAAAGGTATGCTGTTCGTTGTCCAGGATCCAGACAGCATTAAAATTTTTATTAATGAGATAATGATGTGTTTTTTGAAGAAGAGCATTTTTAACCGGCAACCAGCACTGGTGCGTCACAAAAACAGACGGCACATGCTTTGAATAAAATCCATACCTGTGATCGCTGATCACAAGATCAACCTGCTCCTGCCTTACAATCTCTTCACACCGTTGATGATCGCGCTGATGCTCTTTTAAAAGGGCGGGTAACTGAATAAAATTTTTCTGTATTAATGATTTATCCAGTGAAAACCGAAAAGAATATTCATTACTTAAATGATACGAAACTTCATGTTGGAAGTATTTAAGGAAAATATTTTTTTGCTCTTCACTACAAGCGATATGAATTTTATTACTTTGATTTTGAAGCTTTCGGACTAAAGGAATGGAACGATACACATGACCAAAACCCCAATTCAGTGCAGACAAGAGAATCTTTTTTGAATAAACTTCTTTTAATAACATCGACCGAAAGCAATTTAACCAAAAGTTTCAAACGTCTGCACTAATGGAGCCTAACTAATAAAATAAACACATTTCAAAACAATTGTTTTGATGTAAAGCTAACTGTATCAAGGTTAACTATAACATAAACGTAAAAATACTTTTTTTTATTTGATTCGCTTCAAATATTAACACTATTAAAAATACTTTAGCAAAAGCACGAACCCGGGAATTTATTTTGGACCCAACTGTAGGGCGATAAATTTCGTTAACCTGTCAGAACTTTAAAACAGATATATGAAAAAATCAATACTTTTTTTGCTTCTCTTTCTCTCGACATTTTTATCTGCACAGGAAGAATTTTCATTTCAGCTGTATTTTGAAGACGCGGCAGGGACTAAAGACACTATTACGTTAGGATATGATCCTTTGGCTACGGATGGCATAGACGCTACTTTCGGCGAAGCGAACATTTTAAACCAACCGTGGGGAGATAGTTTAGATGTAAGAATTGGAGATCTGACATATCAGGCTTATCCATTAGAATGGCTGAGTAATAATAGTTATTTAACGAAAAAACAAATATTAACATTGCTCTGTGATGAAGAATCGATCGAAGTAAATTCTTCATCGGTTTCTTTACAGTTTAAAATTCAGAATTTACCAATTAAAATAAGTTGGAATTATGATTTATTTGGCAATACTTGCAGATGGAAAAGCTCTTTTTATGGAAATATTTATGGATCAGGCTGGTATGGCCCGGGAATTCTTTTAGGTAGCAATAACGGTGATTATCTCTTAAATTATAACAATGTTAACAATAATGACCCTGCTCCCTTTATGATTATAAATGAAGATCAAAATTATCTTTGGAAATTAATTCAAGCTTATGAAACCAATGGAGACACTATAGCGGTTTTGCAATTCGCTTTTTGGGGTTCTAAAAGTAATGGTATAAATACCAATACTTTTCCAATTATGAGTATTTCTCCCAACCCCTCAACAGATCTAATGACAATTGATTTATCAGACAATTGGAATAATGAACCGTATGAACTTACTATTTATCAATTAGACGGGACACTGATGAAAAAACAAGCGCTCTCATCAAATATTAATACTATCTCCGTAAATGAACTGAATAGAGGAATTTATTTCTTCACATTAACAGATAATGCAGGAACAACTGTAACCCAAAAAATTATGAAGAATTAGTAATGATGACACCTACAGCATAAACACAGTCAGTATAATCATAGTTGTAAATTAGGGATTATATCATAAATATCTTTAATATCAGGAAAGAAAAATTCCCAAAAGTTAGTCCTAAAGGAAGATAGAGATGCAAATAACTTATGAAACAAAAATTATATCTTTGTTTCATGGGAAAAAACAAACTTCGCCGCTTTGACGAAATGAAAGGTATGCCTAACTGCTTCGAGCCAATGGCAGAAACTTTATCTGAAGAGCCGTTTCCGTTAAAAGGCAAATGGCGCACAGATTACTTCAGAAATGACAATCCGATAGTTCTGGAATTAGGATGTGGAAAAGGTGAATATTGTATTGGCCTGAGCCGGCATTATCCTGAAAAAAACTTTATCGGAGTAGATATAAAAGGTGCCCGGATGTGGGTTGGAGCAAAGCAGGCACTGGAAAGCAATCTTTCAAATGTGGCATTTCTAAGAACGCGAATTGAGCTTATCGAACGTTATTTTGATACGGATGAAGTAGATGAGATCTGGTTGACATTTTCCGATCCGCAACCCAACAAGCCAAAAAAACGCCTGAGCTCAAAGATTTTCATTGAACGGTATAAAAAATTCCTGAAAAAAGGAGGAATCATCCATCTGAAAACAGATAGTGATCTGCTATTCGAATCAACCTTGGAGGAGATCAACGAGCACCGCTATGAAATGTTAGAATGCACCAAAGACTTATACGCGGAACTCCCTGAAAATTTAGATGAAAAAACAAAAGATATCCTTCATATCAAAACGCACTACGAAAAGCTTTTTACAGCAAAAGGAAGCATCATAAAATACTGTACATTCAAGGTGCATTAGTACGTCACACGTACCACAGCACCTTGATATACAGCTTTCGTTTCAAAATTTGCTTTTTCGGACAACCTAACCGTCCATACATAGCGCGTATTTGGAGCTACCAGTTCTCCAGTTCTTTTATCAATACCATTCCATGGATTAGAGGCCGTATTTGTCATGAAGATAACATCTCCTGTTCTTGGGTCGATGATCTGCATTTCAAAAAGCACATCCCGCTCATAAAGCGCATACGGTAAAAAAGTCTTGTTACGTTCGTCTCTGCTATCCACATTGAAGGCTGTAACAGCTAACAAGTTATAGTCCTCGCGTACCTGAACGGTATAAGCATCTTTTAATTCACAGCCATTCTCCATGCCTGAAAAGTTAACTTTTACGTCTCCTCTGCTGAAAGCAGGAACCAGGATCTCTTTTTTCGTTCCCAGTGTCTGTCCGTTTAATTCCCATTTGTAGGCTGATAAATCTCCATTTGTCAACTTAACAGGAATAAAAGGAAGCCCTTTTTCATAAACGACCTCATCAGCAATAAAGTTCAGCTTGGGAGCATCCACAACTTCAAGAGATTGCAAGAGTTTCCCATCCGCAGATTTCACTTTATAAAATCCGGAAGCAAGGTCAGATGCGTTCAGCTCTTTGTATGCTCCTAACTGATAGGATGTATTCTCACCGACAATAAATACTGCAGCATCATTATTATTCAGCAATGATTTTCGTTCGGTTTTACAGATTACCTTATTCCAGTTCAAAGAAATTTTACTGATAGCAGACGTTGTTCCTTTATCAGGATTAACCGTATTTTTTACTCCCTGAACTTCTTCTTTCTGAGAATCAGGGACAGCTTGTAATTCAGCTAATTGAGAAGCAGGCTGCTTCTCCGTTTTTAATTCCGTAACGATCTTATTCTGAATAGTTTCAGAATTTATCTGGTGCACAGCTTCTTTTTCCTGCGTATTATTGTTTACATCCGTTTTCGGCTGTTCTGTCGTTTCAGGATTTTCTTTCGTTTTCTCAGAAGCAACAACCGGCTGCTGTGCTGCATCATCCGAATTAAAATAAATTACACCGCCGGCAATGGCCACCACAGCTACTGCAGCAGCAATCCACCACTTCACAGCAGACGAAGCTGTTCCGGCAGCAGCAGAAGCATCCAGACGGGAAGAAAGACTTTCCCAAGCTTTGGGATCGTACACTTCTTCGTGCTGTTCTACCTGCTGTTTTATAAAATCATCTAATTTCATATATACTGTTTCAATACATTTTTTTCAACTTATCCTTCAGTGCTTTCTGGAGATTTGCCTTTGCTTTTGCCAGATTCGATTTGGAAGTTCCTTCTGAAATCCCAAGTGTATCCGCTATTTCTTTATGTGAGTAATTTTCAATTACAAACATGTTGAAAACGGTACGGTATGCGGGACTCAACTCTGCAATCGCTTTCATCACCAGCTGTGAATTCATCTCGGTCAGATCTTCATCTCCAAATCCCGAAAGTGTATCATCCACATCTCTGAAAACCGAATCATCATCGTAGAGGACAGGATCTTTTTTTGATTTACGGTAATGATCTATACATGTATTTACCATAATTCTTCTCACCCAGCCTTCAAACGAGCCTGCATCTTCATATCGTTCCAGCTTATCAAAGATCTTAATAAATCCGTCCTGCAATAATTCCTGAGCCGTATCGCGGTCAGAAGTATAGCGCAGACAAACCGTCAGCATTTTTGAATAAAAAAACTTAAATAATGCTTCCTGGCTTGCCCGCTCCTGGCGCAAACAACCCTGAATAATATTATCTAATTTCTCTTTTTTATCCACAAGTTTCTAATTTGAAAAACGTCCCGTTCTTTGAATGGTTGCCTGTTGTAAAAAAATAAAACTGTAAAATTGAATTTATAAAAAAACCCGAGACAAGTCTCAGGTTTTTAAACTATAATGAGTTGAACTATTAAATGATCGCGTCTAGTTTTGATGTTAGTTGTCCTTTCGGAACTGCTCCAACAGATTTGTCAACCACTTCTCCGTTTTTAACGAATAAGATCGTAGGAATATTTCTGATCCCAAACTGAGCTGCTACTCCCGGATTTTTATCAACGTCCACTTTTCCTACCAGTGCTTTACCGTTATATTCACCTGCCATCTCTTCAATGATTGGACCAACCATTCTGCAAGGCCCGCACCATTCAGCCCAAAAATCAACCACTACGGGTTTGTCTGATTTTAATACTAATTCCTCAAAATTTGCGTCTGTGATTTCTAATGCCATAATTTTTATTTTTTTCCGGTAAACCGGGATATTTATACTTAGAATTATTTCTTAACAATTTTACGATTAATTCTTCAATTTACTGTTGTCAATAAGAATTTTTTTGAAAATCTGCTGGTTATTTGTTCTCAGTAAATAAAAATATTCTCCGTCTTCCAGCTGGGAAGAATCAAACTTTAAAATATGCTGTCCTTCTGAAAATTCCTTTGATGCAACATTCATGACCGACTCAAAATTCAGTGTCACAATTTCAAAATCCACCCATTTCACATCGTTGCATCTGAAGCAAAAATCAATAATTCCGAAAGCGGGACGCTGCTCCACGGAAATCAGCTCACAGAACAACTTCGGATCAATATTGCCTTTGTTAAGGCGGCGAAGCAACGCCCGGTAAAGCAGCATCAAAAGAATAATCGCAATTGATACATACAGTATTCCCAACAATATTTTTACCAAATCCATAATTTACAATGAAATGATTCCTTCTATTTTACTTGCTTTACGATAAATATCCAGAATTGACTCGACATCTATCATCACCGTCTTAATGCTCACACTCGTGTATTTATTTGACTTGGATTCATGCATCTGGATATCCGCCGAATCGTCAAACATCGCGTAGATCATTCCTATTTTTTCATTGTCCGTCGGAACGATGAACTTAAAAAAATAAACATCCGGCCAGGATTGTTCGCTTAACTTTTCTCTTAACCGTCCTAAAAGCGCTTCTAAATCTTCCATTAGTATTTCTTGCTTAACAAAAGTAATCTTTTCATTTCTTTCAGGAGCGTAAAGGGCAGTTTGTTTGTATTATTTTTAACATCCGCAAGCGTATGGATTTTTTTGTCAGAAGCTTCTTTAATCGCTTCGTGAATATCCATGGGATCCGGCTCTTTGGAGACAATCAGCTGCTCATCAATTTCCAGAAAGTCAAACAAATTAGCAAAAGTTTTTTCATTCTCGCACATTTCCTTCAATAAAAGGGAAAGTTCTTCTATCGAAAAAGTGGCAAAGAGTCTTTGCTTCAGGGTATTTTTATTAATGTAATAGGCATTGAACAAATCCGCCAGTGACAAATGATCATACGGAACAAGCACTGGCAGCACACTACAGGGAACGACTTCTCCGGGAAATAAATCCCGCTGCATTTCCAACAGCTCTTCCAGGCGTTCTATCCGCTTCTGAAACATTTTCAAAACCGGGACTTTCTGAATGGCAAACTGCCGGATCTCAAAAACTTCTTCTATTATTCCTTCCCGGATCGCTTCCAGCTCTTCAGCGGTAAATTCTATAAATTCATCTTCATTCATGATGTTCCGAGCCCTTGTGCTTCGCTTTATTCTTACGCATCCGGATGTTTAACATTTCCACAAGCAAAGCGTAGCACATTGCAAAATAGATATAACCTTTCGGAATTTCCTGACCAAATGATTCTGCGATCAGTATCACACCGATCGTAACTAAAAATGCCAGTGCCAGCATCTTGATAGTCGGGCGTTTGCTTATAAAACCGGCAATTGCACCGGAAAAAAGCATCATTACCACCATGGAAATAATTACGGCTCCGAAAATGATCACCATCGGGTGCTTGTGCGGATCGCCATGGCCGATTTCATTCGTCATACCAATAGCCGTGATAATCGAATCAAAGCTGAAAACGATATCGATCATGATGATCTGAAAAATCACGCTGCTCAGCTTTGATTTTCCTTTTACCTCATCATCATGGTGAACGCCTTTCACCGTTTCAGACATTTCCTTGGTACTTTTGTAGATCAGGAAAAGCCCTCCCAGCAAGAGCACCAGGCTCTGACCGGAAAACGGATGGTCAAGGAACACAAACAACGGCGTTGTCATTTTCATTATCAGCGACACCAGCGACAGCAGGATCAGCCGGACAATCAATGCCATTGACAAGCCCAGATTTCTGGCCAGCCGTCTTTTTTCTGCCGGAAGCTTATCAGAAATGATGGAAATAAAAATAATATTATCAATACCCAGTACGATTTCCAGAAGTGTAAGGACTACGAGGTAAAAAATCCCTTCAGATGTTGCTAAAATGGAAAAATATTCTCCCATGAGGTTTTAAATTAAATTATGAAAATTTGTTTCAAATTTTAAGAAATTTCTTCAATTCTCTGCTGTTTTCAACATTATTTGTGAAAATTTCCATCACACATGCTCCCTGCTGCGGATCATACGTGTAAAATTCTTCCATCTGCTGCTCTATTTCTTCCAGACTGCCTGCCTTAAAATAGCGGATTCCGTAAGAAACACAGATACCTTCCGCTTTAAACTGGTGCCTGTAAACAAAATTTTCTTTCAGCTCATCCGTCGTGTCCGGACCGGGAATAATATTGAAAATATCTCCACCGCCGTTATTGATAAGGAAAACACGGAGATTAGCCAGTTTCAAAGTACTCCAGAACGCATTTGAATCGTAAAAGAAAGACATATCACCAACAATCAACGTGTGCCATTTTTCCTGCGTAATCCAGCTTGCTCCTGCGGCGGTACTGATGCTTCCGTCAATTCCGCTCGTTCCGCGATTACACCAGTAGTTCAGGGAACGTACAGGGTTAAACAGCTGGCTGTACCGAATAACGGAACTGTTTGCCAGATGCAGATGTGAATCTTCCGGAACGCAGTCTAATAAAAGCTCAAAGACTTTCAGGTCACAGAACGTTTCCAGCTGAAGCAGGTATTCCTGCGCTTTTTCTTCCTGGATGAAATCCATCTGCTTCCATTTCGCACCGAAATTAGAATTTGTTTCTGCAGGATATTTTTCCAGCACTTCAATAAAATCCGCTTCTTCTACCAGCAAGCTTCTGGTTAAAGCCTGATAAGTATCCATATACGGAAATTCATTTCCTATCTTCCAGTGATGCTTCGGCTGATAGGTGCGGAAAAATTGCTTTATTTTTTTGGAAACAACCGCTCCTCCGATAGTAATCAGCAATTCCGGGGCAAAATCAGCTTTGTCTTCTTCTGAAATACCGTTCAAAGTCCGGTCGATACATTGTACAAAATCACGGTCCGTCATATTGGAAGTGTTTTCGGCCATGATCACTATATTCGGAAGATTATTCAGATTTTTTAACGCCGCCAGCAAGCGGGGATTTGGAAGATGCTGTCCAACCAGCACCATTACTTTCTCTGCTGATTTCCAGATGGATTTCAATACAACCTCTTCTTCTGCAGGAATGTGCTGTCTCCCATCAACAATTACGGAAGGCAAAAGCTCTGCAATTGCTTCATTTATGGGTTCTTTTCCGTAAAGCGGTTCTGTAAACGGGAAATTAATATGAACCGGGCCTTTTATTTTACCGTTGCAGGCATGATAGGCAGCGGCTATTTCACGGGAATTATACCAGCTATCTGTGTCATTGTGGTGATTTTCGCGTAACTGCGTATAATAACGAATATGATTTTTTAAAACATCATCCTGGCGAATTGTCTGCCCGTCACCCTGATCTATCCAGTCGATCGGCCGGTCAGCAGAAATTACCATCAGCGGTACATTCTGATAAAACGCTTCCGCTACGGCAGGATAATAATTCAGCACTGCCGAACCTGATGTACAGATGAGTATTACAGGTTTTTCAAGCTGCTGCGCCATTCCCAAAGCATGAAACGCCGCGCTACGTTCATCAGGGATCACGATCGTCTCAAAATACGGATGCTGGTTAAACGCTACAATTAAAGGCGCATTCCGAGATCCGGGCGAAATAACAACATGCTTCACTTCAAGGTATTTCAAATGAGAAACTAACAACTGAACACCTTTTTTTGAACTGGATAAATTCATACTTCTTCTTGTGAACTACAAAAGTAAATATTAGAATTTGAAAAGAGGGCAGGACATTGAGATTTTACGATTTTGGGCTACATGAGATATTTAATTCACTCATTTACAATTTGATTCTTTGTAAAATTATTTTAAATTTGGAAAAGTAAAAACTTTACATAGTCAGCAGATGATTGTGTGATAAAGTTATAGAAAAATATATAAATAATTAAGTTGTGAAATTTTAAACAAGACACTATTGAAATTGACTGAATACCCCAAAAACATAAAATTCAAATACAGTTGGAGAAAATACCAACAACGGGTTCTTGACTATTTAATAGACGGAAATTGAAGACGAAAAAATAATATTTACAGGACTGATTTTAACAATGCTAACAATATTGACAATGGGATTATTTGAGTTTTTTAAACCAAAATCTAACAGCAGGCAATTTGTGAGCGAAACTGCATTTAACGATAACCGTGACAGACAAATGCAAATGACACCGCAGACACTTGAGCAACTAAGAAGTTTAAACGTAACGACTGATAAAGAATTAAAACTTGAATATTTTTTCTACACAAACACGGCAGACAAAGCGAAACAATTAGAAATGATCATTTATTATAAACTTCATACAGCATGAAAATGAAGAAAAGAACATATATTTTGCCTGTATTACTTATGATAATGAGTATTTGGGCTCAGGCACAAACTGCGAATTACACTTGGGCTCAACATTTTGGTAAAGCAGGAGGAACCTCATCCACCGGTACGGATCTGCTGGCAACAGATCGTGCGGGGAATGTGTATGTATCAGGGAATTATGGAGGCACAGGCATTACGTTTGGAACAACTAACATCAGCGGTACAGGAGGCATTAATGGCTTTATTGCCAAACTCGACCCGAACGGAAACCCGATATGGGCAAAGAGCACTCATGAGATCCAAGCCGGATGGGACGGTGACGGAAATCCAGACAAAATAGCAATAGATTCATCCGGCAACGTTTACCTCTGTGGTTTTTTTCAGACAGGGGCAACATTGAACAACGTTCCGCTCACGGGAAATAACAATTATTTTTTAGCAAAGCTGGATCCGATGGGAAATGTTTCCTGGATTCGCACGACTACAATCCAGGAAATATATAAATCCTTAAATGCAATCCATATAGATGCACAACAGCATATCTGTATGACCGGTTTGTTCCAGAATACGATCGGGTTTGGCCAGGGCTTCACGCTTACCAATGTTTCAAATCCTGCCGGAGTGGATGCGTTTTTGACAAAGTACGATAGCGGAGGAAATATAATCAGCGCAAAGGAGCTGGGTGTGATTAACCCTGTATGGTCAAACCAGAATTATCCTTTTGAACAATTTCAGTATGATAACGAAGATAATCTCTACCGTTTTGTTAAACAAAATGCGGTCCTTGCAAAGTATGACGCAAGCGGTAATCTGATGAATACAGATACGATTTCAGCAACATCGGGTACCTTAGCTATCAGATCATTTGCCGTAGATAAAGATAAAAGTATCCTGTTTAGCGGCTCTTTTACGAATGGACCGCTTATTATGGGCAGTGACACGATCTATAACAATGTAAACAATACCGACTATGATGCTATTGTATTAAAACTGAATACTGCAAACAGTTTATTATGGTGCTATCAATTTCCAACCAACCAAAGTACTAATTATTATACAATGGTAAGGACAGATGATATAGGCAATGTTTATGCGTTGGGCAGAGAAGGCTCATCCTTAGGTATAAGCAGGATACCGGTAACCAAGCTGACCCGTAACGGAGACCTTATCTGGAACAATTTTATCACGAATACCAATCCGCCACATTTTACGATTTGGGGGTATCAATTTCAGCAAAATACCATTGTTCCGGCGCGTAACGGCGGGAATGTGCTGGTGCTGGGCGGATTTAACGGAAATAGTAACCCAAATGCGCCTTCGCAGGGTTACATTTTCTTTGATTCTTTACTCAACTTTACAATTCCCGCCACTCCCCAGAGAGGCGATATCTTTTTAGCCCAACTGGGCACCTGCAATACCGCAAATCCCGTTATTACAAGCTCTGTAAATGCTTTTTGTGAGGGTGACAGCGTGCTCGTTTCCGCTTCTTCGGCGCCTCACTGGTTGTGGTCAACGAATGATACCACCAGCAATATTTCTGTAAAGGACTCTGCAACATATTTTATGTATGCGGTAGAGTCTTCAGGCTGTTTTGCAAAATCCAATGAACTTCATTTTACATTGTATCCGACCTCATCCAATACGATTATAGCAACAGACTGTGACAGCTATACTTTCAATGGTCAGCTATTCACGTCAAGTGGTATTTATAGGGACACTTTAATAAATACCAATGGTTGTGATAGCATTGTTACGCTTAATCTCACCCTTAATACCGTCAATACAGGCACTACTCAAAATGGAGCTACGCTCACAGCTACTAACGCTGCAGGCGGCGTAACTTACCAGTGGATTAATTGTAATAGTGGTGTTTTAATTCCTGGTGCAACCAACCAAAGTTATACAGCAACATCAAATGGAAGCTATGCGGTAATAATAACCAAGGCAGAATGTCGGGATACGAGTGTTTGTATCAATGTAGCAACTGCAGGTACACAAGAAAGTGAAGTGCAAGGTCAAATAATCCTTTATCCGAATCCTGTAAGCAATCAGTTAAAGATAGATATCGGAAACATAGGCGATTTAATAATCAACAATATAAAAATAGTAAACACTTTATCTCAAATAGTGCTTGAACAAAAGTCAAATGTCCAATGGGTAAATGTTTCAGCACTTGTTGGCGGGATTTATTTTATCACAATTGAAACTAATAAAGGCAGTTATACAGGAAAATTCTTAAAGCAATGATTCGCTTTTGACAATCAAAAAAAATGAAAAAGTAAAAATATTTGCAAATTGTTGTTGTATATATTATATTTGTCACTATAAAAATATATTATGAGAAAATTAGAATTTGCATCTCTTCAAGTAAGAGATTTAGAGATTTCAAAGGAATTCTACACGAACAAATTAGGATTTGAAGTATCTGAAATGTCAAATCCCTATGCCTGTGTTTTTAAATACAACAAAGGCGAAGCGAGCTTTGCGATAAGAACACCTATGACGGACATAGACGACAAAGAACTTGGTATTGGTGTTCAACTTTGGTTTGCTATTGAGGGCACCATTGAAGATTTGCAGACAAACCTGACAGCAAAAGGAATTGCAATTGTGGGTACAATCAACAACACACCATTTGGAAAAACTGTAATTGTGAAAGACCCTGACGGCTATACTTTAACTTTCTTACAACCAAATGTTTAAAATGAAAGAAATTGAATTTAAGTTTAAAAGTCCAAATGACAGCCCGGGTTATTTGCTCGGGCAGGTAACCATGCTGTGGCAACGTAAACTGAAAAAGGTTTTAGACCCGTTGAACCTGACACAGACACAGTTTGTTCTATTGGCTGCATTAGGCTGGCTTTCAAAAAAGAATAATGCTGTTACACAGGTTGATATTGCTAATCAGAGCAACGCCGACAGAATGATGGTATCAAAAGTATTGCGGACTTTACAAGACAAGAAGTTCATCAGCAGACAAGAACACCCAACTGATACAAGAGCCAAAGTAATTACATTGACAAATGAAGGTGCAAAAGTTCTGCAAAAAGCATTGACAACGGTTGAAAATGCCGATATAGATTTCTTTTCAGTTTTAGGAAACAAATTATCCTCATTTAATCAGGATATGGTAAAGTTGACAGAACAAAACAAAGGCGAATAAAGCACATATAACTTCCACTAACAAGCGTCTATAGAACTGATGTGCTACGCGTCACAGATTATCTCCGTACCTTTATATAGCGTTAATTAACATCACAATAAGGTAATCCATCCGGTCCCGATTTAAACTTTCCTGTTAAATCGTTATAATTCCCTATCTTTGCACAAAATTTCTATCTGAAAAATGATTACAGTAAATAATTTATCGTTACAATTCGGGAAACGTGTCTTGTTTGACGAAGTGAATTTAAAATTCGTAGGCGGCAACTGTTATGGTGTTATTGGTGCTAACGGTGCAGGAAAATCAACTTTCCTTAAAATATTAACCGGAGATCAGGATCCTACGCTTGGAAAAGTAGAGCTGGAACCGGGAAAACGTATGGCGGTTTTAAAGCAAAATCACTTTGAATTTGACGAGCATCCTGTTTTACAGACGGTAATTATGGGGCATAAACGCCTGTATGAGATCATGATGGAAAAGGACGCCTTATATGCAAAGCCCGATTTCTCTGAAGAGGACGGAATGCGCGCTTCCGAACTGGAAGGCGAATTCGCGGACCTGGAAGGCTGGAATGCAGAAACGGATGCGGCTTCGTTACTAAGCAATCTTGGCATTGATGAATCCAGGCATTATATGTTGATGAAGGATCTTCCGAATGACGAAAAAGTACGTGTTTTGTTAGCACAGGCATTATTCGGAAATCCGGATGTACTGATTCTGGATGAGCCGACAAATGACCTGGATCTGAAAACTATCTCCTGGCTGGAGGATTTCCTGCTTGATTTTAAAAATACAGTGATCGTCGTATCACACGACCGCCACTTCCTTGATACTGTCTGTACGCATATTTGCGATATTGATTATTCCAAGATCAATTTATTTACCGGGAACTATTCGTTCTGGTATCAATCTTCGCAATTGGCTGCCCGCCAGCGTGCCGACAAAAACAAAAAAGCCGAAGACAAGCGAAAAGAGCTGCAGGAGTTCATCTCCCGTTTCTCAGCAAATGCTTCCAAATCAAAACAAGCGACTTCCAGAAGAAAATTACTGGACAAGCTGGATCTGGACGAAATCCAACCGTCTTCCAGAAGATATCCGGGAATCACCTTTCATTCCGAAAGAGATGCCGGAAATCAGATTCTTACCGTTTCCAATCTGTCAAAATCCGCAGATGGAGAGATGCTGTTCAAAGACCTTTCGTTCACATTGAATAAGGGAGAAAAAGTAGCGTTCATTTCCAGAAATTCTGTTGCATTGACAGCTTTCTTTGAAATCTTAAACGGAAGAATGCAGGCCGATAGCGGAGAATTTACCTTCGGGACAACTATCACCACTTCTTATCTTCCAAACGATAATTCTGAATACTTCCAGTCAGATGATTCGTTGATCGACTGGTTGCGACAATATGCACAAACTGACGAAGAAAAAGAAGAAGTAAATATCCGCGGATTCCTGGGAAGAATGTTATTTACAGGTGAAGAAGCATTAAAATCTTCCAAAGTACTTTCCGGAGGTGAAAAAGTGAGATGTATGTTGTCTAAAATGATGCTGGCAAAGGCAAACCTGCTGATCATGGATGAACCAACCAACCACCTTGATCTGGAATCTATCACCGCATTGAACAATGCCATGAGAGATTTCAACGGAAATATTTTGTTCACTTCTCATGACCACGAGCTGGTACAAACCGTTGCCAACCGTATTATTGAGATCACACCAAACGGATACATTGATAAAATGATGCCTTACGATGATTATCTGAAAGATGAAAAAATCATCGCTCAGGCAACGGAGCTTTACGCTTAAAAGCTTTTAAAAAAGATATACAAAACCTCGGGGAACCGGGGTTTTGTTTTCACTGAACTAAAATCTCAACCAAAACAACTCACAGTAACTCTGTCAGCCACTTCTCTTTTCTGAAAGTCATTTTGTCAGATTTTTCCGCTTGGCACATCGCTTGACGGGAACTATCGGAATTTAAAAATGAATACATGAAAACAGGTCAAATTAACGTTCAAACGGAAAATATCTTTCCGATCATTAAACGCTTTTTATATTCTGATCACGAAATATTTTTAAGAGAATTAGTATCAAATGCTGTCGATGCCTGCCAGAAGCTGAAAGTATTGTCTTCTACAGGTGAATATAAAGGCGAGTTGGGCGAACTAAGAGTGGATGTTAAGCTGGATAAGGAAGCTAAGACGATCACTATCGCTGATAACGGTATCGGTATGACAGCGGATGAGATTGACAAGTATATTAACCAGATTGCCTTTTCCGGTGCAGAAGAATTTGTAAGCCAGTATAAAGGCAAGGAAGGTGCGGAAAATATCATCGGGCACTTCGGACTTGGCTTCTACTCTGCTTTCATGGTAGCCGAAAAAGTGCAAATCCGGACGCTTTCACGTAACGAAGGTGCACAGGCAGTTCAATGGGAATCCAACGGTTCCCCGGAATTCACCATTACAGAGATCGAAAAATCAACCCGTGGAACAGAAATTATTCTGTATGTAGCGGAAGATGCTTTGGAATTCCTTGAGAAAGCACGTCTTCAGGAAATCCTGACAAAATACTGCAAGTTCCTTCCAATTCCGATTTTCTTCGGAAACAAGACCGAATATATTGATTCTCCGGAAGGAGAAAAAGACGATAATGGCAACATCAAGCGTGTAGCAGTTGAAGTTCCTAACCAGATTAATAATACGAACCCTGCGTGGACAAAAGCTCCTCTGGATCTGACAGAAGAGGACTACAAGGCATTTTATCGCGAATTGTACCCGATGTCATTCGAAGAGCCGCTGTTCCATATCCACCTGAATGTCGATTATCCGTTCAACCTGACCGGAATTCTTTACTTTCCGAAAATCAACGAGCGAGTTGAAGTTCAGCGAAACAAGATCAATCTGTACAGTAACCAGGTATTCATCACAGACAGCGTAGAGCAGATCGTACCTGAATTTTTAACGCTATTACACGGTGTCATCGACTCACCGGATATACCATTGAACGTTTCCCGTTCATACCTTCAAAGTGACAGCAACGTAAAGAAAATTTCAGCGCACATCACTAAAAAAGTAGCCGACAAATTAGCTGAAATGTTCAAAAAAGACCGTTCTGATTTTGAAGCGAAATGGAACGATCTAAAGGTTTTTGTGGAATACGGCTCATTGACAGATGATAAATTTGCAGAAAAAGCAAAAACATTCACTTTACTGAAATCCATTGAGGGTAAATTCTATACCACAGAAGAATACCTTGAAAAAGTAAAACCGCTTCAGACAGACAAGGATAATAAGTTAGTATTACTTTATACCAATGATGAAGAAAGCCAGTTCGGTTATGTTAAAGCAGCTAAAGACCGTGGATACGACATCTTACTTATTGATGGACCTCTGGCTCCTCACTGGATCTCCAAATTTGAGCAGGACAATCAGGATGTAATGCTGACACGTGTTGACGCTGATAGTATTGATAATCTTATCAAAAAATCAGAAGAAATCCCTTCTAAGCTTTCCAAAGAAGAGGAAGATACAGTGAAAACGGTTTTTGAAAGTGTTGTAAACAAAGACAAGTTCAATATTGAAATCAAAAGTATGCAGTCTTCTGATGCTCCGATCATTATTACACAGCCGGAATTTATCCGCCGTATGATGGAACAGCAAAAATTAGGAGGAAATGCATTTTTTGGCGCATTCCCGGAAACTTACAAGGTGATGGTCAATGCAAACCACCCGAAAATTGAAGCTTTAGCGAAAGAAACAGATAATGCTTCCAAATCTGAAAAAGCGAAGCAGCTGACGGATTTAGCATTGCTTTCCCAGGGATTACTTAAAGGTGAAGCTTTGGATCAGTTTATTGAAAGAAGCATCAGCCTGGTTTAAGTATAAACAGATAATAAAAAGAACGCAGGGATTATTTCTCTGCGTTCTTTAAAATATAAAAATACACACATTGAATAAATTCGCTTTTGCTTTTATTGGTTTCATGGTCACCGGATTCAAGCTTTACGGTGCCTTTTTAGGATTTATTGTCGGCTATCTTTTTGAAATCATTCAGACACCGGCTAAAGGTAACAATCAGCAAGGTCAGGGACAACGCCAGTCACAGAGTAATTACGGTTATGATCCTTACCAGGCACTTTTCGGTTATCAGTCTGCTCCGCAAAATGACTTTATCTCCATATTACTGGTGCTCTCTGCAGCTGTTATGAAAGCAGACGGGAAAGTGCTTAAATCAGAATTAAATTACCTCAAAGATTTCTTTCAACGGCAATTCGGAAATCGTTTTACAAACCAACATTTAGTCTATCTGAGAGATTTATTAAATCAACAGCAGATAAACATCAGTGAAATTTGCAGCCAGCTACGTTACAGAACAACCGAAGAGGTACGTATTCAATTAATTCACTATCTGTTCGGAATTGCCAAAGCAGACGATCATGTTTCCGATAATGAAATCAACGTTATCTATCGGATCGCAAGACAGCTGCACGTAAGTGATGCTGATTTTCAGAGCATCAAAAACATGTTCCATCGCAATCCTCAGTCGGATTACCTGATCTTGGGCATTGATGCCAACGCTTCTGAAGAAGAAGTAAAAAAAGCATACCGGAAAATGGCTGTAAAATACCATCCGGACAAAGTACAGGATATGGGAGAAGAGCATCAGAAAGCAGCTAAAGAAAAATTCCAGCAGATTCAGGAAGCCTACGAAAACATCAAGAAGGCACGAGGAATAAAATAAAAGCTCCCTCAGATGAAGGAGCCTTTTGTCTGGTTTAATTGAAAAGGCAGGTGAAGCTTACAATCCGACGACGTGTCTTACTTCTATTTCGGAGATCTTTTTCTGCTCTCCTGTTCTGGAGACGAACGTTCTGTTGACAAGTTTGCCTGTTACTACGATTTTCTTGCCTTTACCTCCGAAATCAGCGATAAACTGCGCCAGATTTCCAAAGCAAAACAGCTGATACCACTGGAAGTTCACTTTCCCTTTTACGCTTGTCGTTGTTACCATATTAAAGCGGGCGACCTTACTTCCGTTATTCAAATCAGACACGTTCAGACGTTCTCCCATATTACCGATTAATGTTACCTGATTGTTATTCATAAGCTGTCAGTTTTTATAATAAAACCAAATCATTGACTTCTACTTCCGTAATAAAACGTTTCTCTCCGTTTTGTCCTTTATAAAAGCGGGAAATCAGCCGTCCTTCTATCGCAAGGTTCAATCCTTTTGTGCCGAATTCTTCAATAACAGACACCCAACGTCCCCAGGCATGTACCCGGTGCCACTGACTTTTTTTCTTAACATTTCCTTCTGCATCTAAATATGTTTCTTCTGTTTTCAGAGAAAAATTCGCGATTTTTCTTCCATTTTCCAGACTCATCACTTTTGGTTCCGAGCTGATTTTCCCGATTAAATTTACATGGTTCATAGTCTTCAGGTTTTAAGCGTTAGTATTTGATTTAACATTCAAAAGAAAAAAGTCATCCACGTGGATATCGGTAACATAACGTTTATTCCCGTCTTTACTTTCAAACTGGCGATTGATGATTCTTCCTTCAATTGCCACTTCCATTCCTTTCTGAGCCTGCTTAACGAAACGTTCCGCATCTCTTCCGAAAAGAACAAGACTCATCCATTGCGTGTCCTCTACCCAATTTCCTTTTTTGTCTTTATAGTTTTGGTTTACCGCAATGGAAAATCTTGAATAAGAAGTCCCGTTAGATGCATTTTGTAATTCCGGCGCCATTCCGATACGTCCGATTAAATTCACTTTGTTTTTAATTGTTGCCATAAGCTTTCGATTTTTGATGAACGATTATGGTACAAACTTCGGTCAGTGGTAAAATCAAAATCGTTTATTAACCGTTTACTTTCGATTATTATTCACTTATATCCGATTAAATTCGAATATTACAAATTAAATATCTGATTATAAATAATATATAAAATTTTAATGTGATTGGAATAGAATATCTAAAATTTGAAAAGTTTAAGATTCTCCTTCCTAAGAATGAATTTTTGCTAATAGATTAAAATCAAAAATGCGGGATTTAAGTTCAGAAGAATGACCTTGCAAATCTCTTCTTCATTTTTATGTGAACGATCAAGATCCGGTAGAATTTAAAAGCAGAAAAGATATGAAACAAAAAGAGGTTTGCCTAAGGCAAACCTCTTAATAGTAATAAATTAGATGTAATCTAATAAAACCTAACTGTAAATTAAACAACAATTCAAAAATCTATATTCCTATAAGATCTTGATACAAATTTAGGTACTTAAAAGATGAAAAATTAGAGGGCTGGCCCTCTAATTTTAGCTTTTTTTAGATTTAATAATCTTTAAACCAACATCCGAAATATGTGAAAGCCGTTTTTGAGTAGTTGCCTGCTCTATAACAAATTTATATTTTCCAGCCTGAGGGAATTTTCTCCCTGAAAAAATCATTTCGCTTTCCACTAATGAACCTGACTTTTTCCCTAACCATTCACCATTTTCATTTGAAATAAAAAACTGGTGCGCTTCTTTATACTCTTTTTTATCCGGCAATGTCGAATGCAGGTAGATCCACGCATTATTATAATCGTAATCCGTATCTACCCGAAGAAAGAAAATAATATCATAAAGCACTGAAGTATCCGTTATTTCCACTTCAAATTTCTGTTGATCCTTCGCCTCCCAGACATTATTTTTGAAATTTCTTACTTCCGAAAAATAAGGTCCTTTTTCACAGGAAACAAGCAGTAAAAGCATTCCTGCAGCCATGAAATTAACTAGTCTGCTGCCCCGAATCATTCTGTTTCCCTTTATTATTGTTATTTCTTCTCCTGTTGTTATTATTCGGACGGTGTCTCGGCTTGTTCTCTTTCGGAACATTTTGATCATTCCCTCCGTTTGTCATATTATCGGCCTGTGGCTGATTTTTTCCGGGTTCTCTTCGCTGTGGACGTTCTCTGTTCTCTCCCTGTTGTACATTTCTGGGTGTGTTGGAACGCTCACCTCTGTTAGAATTAGAATTGTTAGGTCTGTCCGGACGGGATCTTTGCTGACGGTTATCAGCTGAAGGGCGTTTCTTCTTGCCTTTCTTCGACCCGCTCGTAAGCGCCTGAGCCAACCTGTTAAAGCTTTCGTCTTCTTCTACTCCGATGAAATTCACTTTCTCAATTGAAACTGCCGATTGTGTTTCTGCCGCAAATTCAATAAGATCCTTCACTAATTTACCTTTACGGTTAATCTCAAGAATTTTTTCAACTCTGTCAGGAGCTAAAGCCACCAGTGAATTGGAACTTTCAATAGAATACCACATCAATTTTTTAAAGATGTCTGTTTTCACGTGAGACGCATCTCCTTTTTCTGTTTTTAAACGGGCATCCACACTCGGGAAGGTTCTGATGCCTTCCAAATACATATCCAGCTCATAATTCAGGCAGCATTTTAATTTACCGCACTGACCGGCTAATTTCTGCGGATTCAGAGATAATTGCTGATATCTGGCCGCAGATGTTGAAACAGATCTGAAATCGGTCAGCCACGTAGAGCAGCATAATTCACGTCCACAGGAACCGATTCCGCCTAAGCGGGCAGCTTCCTGGCGTGCACCGATCTGACGCATTTCAATTTTAATCCGGAACGCGTCTGCCATATCTTTAATCAGCTGACGGAAATCAACACGGTCTTCCGCTGTATAATAGAAAGTCGCTTTTGTAAGATCTCCCTGGTATTCAACATCGGAAATCTTCATATCCAGCTTAATTCTCGAAGCAAGCTCACGACTTTTATACATCAGCTCGGTTTCTCTTTCTCTTCCCGTCTTCCATTTATCAATATCTTCCTGATTGGCAATCCGGAGAATTTTCCTGAAATCCGTAATCTTAATATCGGAATATTTCTTTTCCTGCTGAATTTTAACCAGCTCTCCCGTAAGTGAGACAACTCCCACATCATAGCCGGGAACGGCTTCAATTACTACAATATCTCCCGAATATAAAGTCAGTTCCTTTGTATTACGGTACAAACTTTTTCTTCCGTTCTTAAAACGTACTTCAACTAATTCGTATGTTTTTTGTCCAAACGGTAAACTCATATTGGAAAGCCAGTCAAAGACTTCCAATTTATTACAACCTCCAGAACTACAGGTACCTTTGTTCCCGCATCCTCTGGGTGTACCGCCATCATGGGAACCACAATTAGAGCATGCCATATTTATCTTTTAAAGAGGTTCGACTATTATTTTAATTTGCTCATGATAGTACCGGGAACTCCTTTCTTATGCAGATAAACATTTATCGTTTTAAGTTTAAAATAGTTCTCTGATACAAACAAATATCCTTTAGGATAATTGGATGTTCCCCATGAGTTTTTTACCAAGAAGTACTGCTTTTCATTTTGATCTTTATAAAGACCAACAATGTGCATACCATGGTCGTCAGTGGTTGTTTTGTTATCATATCCCAACTGACGTAATTCCGGTGTCACCACCACTTCTTCTACCGGCTCAAGAAACGCATTCGATGTTTTGTCCGCTCCGGCATCTGAAAAGTTTTTATTGTCTTTCCCAACAACTTTAATTGTATTGAGATCTTTCGGAACAATCGCAATTCCGTTTTTAAAGCTGAATCCTTTCTCAGATACATCCGCTCCCCAGGCCACCGTATATCCGTTTTTCAAAGCTTCTGCTGTCGCTGTAAACAAATCATCCAGAGAGACATTATAAGATGTTCCGCTCAGCCAGTTATCCTGAATTTCAAGAATACAGGATTTATTAAGATCGTAATTTGTAAATGAGGTCAATGAAATATAATCATCCAGATTCAGATTCAGCGATTCGAAAAACGACTGCGGTGTATATTTTTTCCCTTTATAGGTGAATTCTTTCGGTTCCGGGCCAATATAGGCATCCAGCACACTGTTAACAGCTACTCTCCAGTAAGTGGAAATCCCTTTTCCTTTCGAATTTTCAACGGATTTCACAACACCTTTGACAATTCCGTCCAATACCTCAAACATCTCGGAATGGTCATAGGAGTCCGCTTCTCCGGGAAGACCTTTATAAACATCTTTCGGAACAATTCCGAATTTTCTCATTACATAAGGAATATCATGAAACGCGCCGCCCTGGGCAAAATTGATCTTACCATCATAACGCACATATTTGTCTGCTTTTGCTTCGTATGCTTTCCGCACGATAAACATCTCGGATAAAGTCGGGACATCTTTCATCCCCTTACGGATCAGCTCCGCTTCAAAAAAAGAAATACCGGAAAAGCTCCAGCAAGTACCGGTCATTCCCTGGCTAAGCACCGGCGTGTCATCCAGATGAGCGACTTTTGTAAATTCATACTTTGATTCTTCTGTATTTGTTACTTTATCCTGTGCAAAAACAGTTGTACAGATAAACACAAAAGCTACACCTAACGCTTTATAATTAAATTGCATAATTTACTTTATTAATAACCAATAATTTGAAACTCCTTTTTCCCGGAGCTCCGATTTCACCTGCTGTAACTCCTCTTCATTGGAGGCAACGCCCACCGCAACACGGTATAAGCCATTCACACAGTCCACTACTAAGGCATTCACTCCCTGAACCTTCATACTTTCTACAAAATCGGCTGCATTGGATTCCACTTTAAAGCAATTCCCGATTAAGTAATATCGGGCTTCATTAATAGAAACTTCCTGTTTTGCGGCAACTGTTTCTTCCTTATTTACGACGATTGTTTTGTAGGTTACCTCATCCACTTCATAGGAATATACCTCATCAACATTTGCATTTTTCACAACACTGTCCACATTCTTTAATAGAATTGGTTTGCCTTCTTCAACAGGAACTTTCTCCAGTTCAAATTCTATGTTTTTATGAGGTTTGAACGGATTAAAATCATGTACGGAAAGTATTCCTGATTGTAAAAAATCAGTTTTTACAGGAATCCAAAAGGAATAAAAAGCGATCGGAAGCAATGCAGCAGCAGCCACATAGCGAATCCATGATCTTTTTTCTTTCGAAGCAAAATCAATTTCCAGTACTTCTGCCGTGTTTTCCGATTCCGTATTTTCAGCCTTTACAGCATTAAAATCAATGAAGTCAATTGCCCGAGTTTCTACCTCCGGTTTTTCCACTTCCGCCTGTAGCATCACATTTAATGTCGGTAAGCCATAAGAGGACAGCAGCAGGTTTGTAAATTTATCCTGTTCAAAACGAACCTGCCCGGAATTATCCAGGTATAAAAAGCCAATATGTTCGATCGCGATCCGTTTTCCTTCCGCAAGCTCGCTTTTCCATCCGGAAACAATCGCCGTAATTTCACCGGCAGCGCGCTCGTATGGTTGTGAGGTTTCCTTTGCATACGCTCCTGTAAGTAATCCATCACTTGTAAGCAATTGCTTATTAAACAGGACAGATTTATAAGGAGGCATCATCTTCCCGGTCTTAAAGTCTAAAACAGCCGGAACTCTCTTACTGATGAATCCACCAAAATCAGGCACGACAACACACGCATGCTTAAGAATTAACTGTGATATTACTTTTTCTAACACCATTGTGCAAAAATACATAAACAAAATACAACAAACAAGTGTACTGAAAAAACGGAAAAACGTTACTACAAATCCGTATTTTTATACAACAACCTATCTTCGATCATTCCGGTATACGGGTCATTTTTGTTAAAAACCGGTCTTGTTTTTTATAAAGTCGTTAGTAAATTCCTAAAAAATTACTTTTATGATTATTGAAATGTTAAAATCGGAGAAAGTACTGAAATAAGACCTTATCTTTGCTACAAGTAGTTGGACAACCATTACGGTTGTTTTAATTAGTTTTCATAAGTAGTAGTAGTTAGGTTAGGTTAGTTCAGAATGCAGGCGGAAGTCTGCATTCTGTTTTTATATATCTTTACATCAGGTAAAAGCATGACAGCCTAAATTGAAATAACGTTCCAAAATGAAAACTTTCGTTTCTCAGATCACTGATTTTATTCTCGCCCAAAACAAGCCTGTTCATGAATGGGTAATTATTGTCCCTTCCCAACGTTCCGTAAGATATATTCAGAAATCATTATTTGAAAAAACGGAAAAACCGCTGCTTTCTCCGAAAATTATCACCATTAATCGTTTTTTCGAAACTGTTTCTCCCCGAATGGTCCTCGATAAAACACGTCTTTTAATGAAGCTCTACGAAATTCACCACTCCTTTTCTACTTCGGAGAACAAGTCTTTTGATGAATTTTACAACTGGGGGAAAACGCTGTTAAGTGATTTCGATGAAATTGACCGTTATAGAATTGATTCAAAAAATCTGTTCAAAAACCTGAGAGACATCAAGGAGATCGAAAACTGGAGCTTTAATTCGGAGCAGCTGACAGAAACACAGCTGAAATTTATAAAGTTCTGGGAAGAGCTGGGCATTTATTATAACGAATTTCAAAAACAGCTTTTTGCCTCTAATTCTTCTTACATGGGAAAAGCGCTTCGGGAAATCACTGAAAATATCGACTGGATTTTAAAAAAATACCCCGCTGAAAAGTTTCTGTTCGCGGGATTTAATGCGCATTCACCGGCGGAGCTCAGCATTATTAAACAATTGATGGTGTTGGGAAAAGCCGATATTCTGTTTGACGGCGACGAATATTATATGCACAATGGCCTGCATGAAGCAGGAGCTTTTATTCGGAAAAACCTGGATACGCTGGGAATCCCGATGAAACTGGCTGAATTTAAAAACAATCTTTCTCAAAAATCATTAGAAATTAATGTCATTGCCTGTGCTCAGACAACAGGACAAGTGAAAGCAGCGGCGAGCATTCTGGAAAAAATGCCCGAAGAGCACATTTCAGAAACGTTAATACTGCTGGCAGAAGAAGACCTGCTGGTTCCTCTTTTAAAAAATATTCCCGCAAAAGTAGGCAAAGCAAATATTACCCTCGGGTTGTCATTAGATAACAGCATCCTCAAAACGTGGATTGAGCTGATCTTTAAGGTACAGAAAGGTCTCCAAAATAAACCGGCGGCTTATCATAAAGATATTTTTGAAATCTGCTTCCATCCTTTTATCGAAGAGATCCTAACAGAAGAAGAGAAACAGGAGCTGATCCTGTTTGAAACAAACTTCAAAAAGAACAACCTCATTTACGCCAGCCCGGGCTCATTGAAATTACCAGGAAAAATCAAATCCGTTTTTGAATTGATCTACACCAAATGGGAAAATAACTGGCTCTTTGCGATCGAAAAGATCAGAGATATCAACAGCCGGATCTATCACTATCTGAAAAAGGAAAACGAGTACGAAAAAGCGCTTCTTGAAACGTTCGACAGTGGTATTATTGACCTGCAAAACTGTGCTTCCGAAGGAATCCCTGAAATGGGGCTCGGAACATTTAAAAACCTGTTTACGCAACATTACGCGTCTCTTACTATCTCTTACTTCGGGAATCCGATCGACGGACTGCAGATCATGGGATTACTGGAAACAAGAATGCTGGACTTCAAACGGATCATCTGCATTGGCATCAATGAAAAGAACATGCCACCAAACAATCAGATAAATTCTCTGATACCAATGGATTTAAGAAGCTATTTCGGCTTACCGACCGTTCGTGAGAAACAGGGAATTTTTGCACATCACTTTTATCGTTTACTGCATGAAACCGAAGAATTACACCTCACCTATTCTACGAATATGGAAGGAATGAATTCTTCCGAAAAATCGCGTTACATCATGCAGCTGGAGCTGGAGTTAACGAAAACCAATCCGAACATCCGGTTTAATTACAGCGATTATACCATTGATAACAATGAAGTATTGATCAACGATACTGTCATTGAGAAAAATGAGTATAACCTGGAATTGATAAAAAACTACCTCGAACAGGGCGCTTCCGCATCAGCGTTGGGAAGTTACTATACTTGCCCGCTGGATTTTTTCTATAAATACATTCTCAGGTTCGGAGAGGAAATCCGTATTGAAGAAGACATTGAAGCTTCAACGTTCGGAAGCCTTATTCATGAAACACTGGAAACACTTTATGAACCACTGGCAAATAACACGTTGAAAGATAAAGATACGATTCTCAAAAGATTCGATGGTGAGCAATTGAAATTTTTCAGAAAGCACGCGGATTATGAATTAACACAGCACTTTGAAAAGCATTTTAAAAGCAAAGAGGCCTTTTCTTCGGGAAAAAACCGCTTAAACTTTGAAATGGCAAGCCGTCTGATCCGCAACTTTTTCGATTACGAAAAAAAGCATCTGGAAACAACGGAAGAAGTGATTTATATCGAAGCGCTGGAACAAAAACTGACTGCAGAAATACCTTACATTTCACTGGGAAACTCCGAAGAAACCATTACACTCCGGCTGAAAGGAATTATCGATCGGATCGATTACCACACTAACGGTTATCATATCATTGACTACAAATCAGGAAAGGTAGAATATAACAAGCTGAAAATAAAGGAAGTTTCAGAAGAAGCTCTTTACAAGGCATGTGTAAATTATAAATATTTTCTGCAATATTATTTTTACTTATACCTGTTCTATAAAAATCATGGATTTTGCCCTCAGACGGTTACTTTCGTTTCTTTTGTAAACCTGAAAGAAGTGGAGAGTATCCATAATGACGGCCAGATCTTCGAGGCTATGGTGGAGTTATTTCCTAAAGTAATGCAACGTATTGTTAGTGATCTTTGTAATCGGCAGGAGCCTTTCATACATAAAGAAAAAAATGGTTACAGTTACTGTAATTTCTGTGTATAATAAAATTAGCGCAAAACCGAAATTTATATTGTCAAATCAAAAGTTATTATCCTCCGTTGGGCAGGTAATTCTTTCTTCCCGAAGTCAGCTCCTGACGGAATTTTTCCTGGGCGATCTGTTCAATGGACTTTTTATCAATTTTAGATTCCAGCCAGGCAATAATATCCAGGTACATAAACGGGCGCTGCTCAAACTTTGATTCACTCAGCTTCTTTAAACGGCTCAAAAGCTGCTTAAAGCTTTTCGTTACTTCTGAAGGCAACAGTTTCGGAACATTCCGGATATAGTTCAGTACCTCCCTTTGAACTCCTTGTAAATCACCATTTTTACTCAGATAACGATAAACCGATTTCAACTGATATTCAACCAGCATATCATTCCCCAGCTCATAATGAGCGATCAATATAAGAATATGAGCAAAAGATAAAATATCTTCCCGCAGCGACTGATTTTTGAGTGCAAGCACCTGATTCAGATAATGAATGGCTTTTTTAAAGTCACCTGTTCCAAAATACAAGCAAGCGATCTTGTAATAAAGAACTATGATCCGGTGCGTATCTATCTTTGTTTCAGCAGCATCCAGAAAATCCGTTATTTCGCCTATGCAGCGAAGCCCCCGGCTGTATTCTCCCTGAAGAAACCTCAAATTCAGCAGGTTAGTATAGGTATATTGCTGATGCAGCAACTGAATATTTTCACTTTCTTTCTCTGATGGTTTCAATTGCTCAAAATAATCAAATGCTGCCTGCATCCGTTTGTAATTTCTTAGGTAAAATAAAACTAAAATAAGGTTGTGAATACTCTTAAAGAACAGCTCCTTATTCTGTTCTGCCTGAAATTTATTTTCCTTAAACAAATCAACCGTTTTCTGTGCATATTTGAAGCACATCAGGAAATCCTGCTGAATATAGTAATAACGAAAATAGGCACTATACAAATGGAATTTTTCTGTGAAGCTCAGTTTTTTATAATCAATATCCGGGAGCTTGGACTGAAAAAAATCACGGACAAACATGAAATCTTTTTCATCTCTGACAAAGCCAACTTTCAGATACAGGGAATAGAGCTGTAAAGACAGATTGGACAAACTTACCAAACCGTTCACCCGCTCTTCTATTTTGAGGCTTTTAGCTGACAGCTCATCTGCCCGCGCACCTATGCTCCTCGTCACGTACTGCGATTCAATGAATTTAATTTTTTCGATGATCAGCAAATTCTGAATGGAATTATCCAGCTTTATGGCAAGAAACTTCGCCTTTTCCAGGAGCTTCAACGACTGAAGATACAATCCCCTCATATACAAAAGCTCTGCATTCTCTATATGCTCGTTTACCTCAAATTCAAGGATTTTATTCGAAGAGTTCAAACGGATGGAAGTCAGCAGCTGCCTGTATAAATGTGCCTTAAGATTTGCAAGCTGTACCTTTTTAATCTGAGGATTCTTCTTGATGATCTCCTCATCAGAAGCATCAGGGAACTTTTCTAAAAAGTCAAACAGCACAAGGAATTTTAATTCCTCCGGATTGGATGTGGTTCTTTTGGCGAACAGCTTAAAACTTCGTTTTTCTGCCTTGGAAAGTGATAAAATCAGCTTATTTAAACCCTCTGAAACTGTACTAGACATCGTAAAAAAAGTATAGTGAAAAATGAATTAAGCTATTTAAAATAAGTATGTTAAAAAATATTTTTAAATTTTGAATATCGTAAAATACAATTTTTTTTGTTTTGCATATCCACTATGAACGCATAACTTTGTCGTACACTTTGGATGAATAAAAAATCATAAAGACAGAGTAGGGGTACTCGATTTTGATTAGTAGTGGGAAGGCAGCCGAATGGTTGCCTTCCTTTTTTATTTTTTGGCTATTTTGACTGATCCAGCTTTTTCACCATTGTCAGGATCGTTGCAATAGCAACTGTCTCTCCCGTTTCATCATAAACATCTACCAGGAATTTCACAATTCCTTTCGCGATATCATCTTCTGAACGTTTTTCCTGATCGATTTTTTCCTTTACTGTAAAACGGACACCTATTGTTGCTCCAGGATAAACAGGTTTCACGAAACGAGCTTCTTCCAGTCCGTAATTTAATAATACAGGACCTTTTTTCGGATCCACGAACAAACCTGCCGCTTTAGATAAAATGAAATATCCGTGCGCTACACGTCTTTCGAAAATGGTTCCTTCCAAAGAAGTTGCATCCATGTGTGCATAGAAATTATCTCCTGAAACATTCGCAAAATTCACGATGTCGGCATCTGTCACAGTATGCTTGTGCGTAAATACTGTATCCCCGATTTTCAATTCTTCAAAATACTGTCTGAAAACATGCGGATTGGCTTCCGGCATCGCCGCGCCCACTTGAAACTGCTTGGTTATCGCGGTAATTGTCGTAGGATGCCCCTGAATAGCTGTACGCTGCATATAATGTAAAACACCGCGCTTTCCACCCATTTCCTCACCTCCTCCTGCTCTTCCCGGACCTCCGTGAACAAGCAACGGCATTGGAGAACCATGTCCTGTGCTTTCTTTTGCACAATCTTTATTCAATACCAGGATGCGGCCGTGCATTGACGCTGCTCCCAACACATATTCTGTCGCTTCCTTGTCACTCGGAGTGACAATAGAGGATACAAGCGATCCTTTCCCCATTTTAGCCAGCTCAATCGCGTCTTCTATGTTTTTATACGGCATAATAGTAGAAACAGGTCCAAATGCTTCGATCTCATGCACGTCTGTTTTTCGGAACGGATCATCATTGAAGAATAGAACCGGAGAGAAAAATGCTCCTTTTGAACGGTCTGCTCCGATCACCTCAAAGCTTTCCATATCTCCGAAAACAACTTCCTGGGTCTTTTTCAACGCCTCCACTGCTTCCAGCACTGCTTTCACCTGTCCTGCAGATGCTAAAGCTCCCATTCGCACACCTTCCGCTTTCGGATGGCCAATAGTTGTAGAAGCCAGGCGCTTGGAAACAGCTATTTTAACATCGTTCACCAGTTCTTCCGGAACCATGATACGACGAACCGCCGTACACTTCTGCCCTGCCTTGATTGTGATTTCTTTTGTCACTTCTTTTACGAATAGATCAAACTCTTCTGTTCCCGGCTTCGCTTCTTTTCCAAGAATCATCGCATTTAAAGAATCCGCCTCCAGGTTAAACGGAACATTTTCCCGTGCAATTACAGGTTTTGATTTCAGCATCAAACCGGTTGAAGCGCTTCCTGTAAATGTTACCACATCCTGAGAAGTCACGGAATCAATCAATTCTCTGGCAGAACCAGAGATCAATTGTAAAGAGCCTTCCGGCAGGATCTTTGAGTCAACGATATCTTTTACTACGGCTTCTGTTAAAAACCCCGTTATAGAAGAGGGCTTTACCACCGCAGGAACGCCCGCCAGTAAATTAACCGCGATCTTTTCCAGCATTCCCCAGACAGGGAAGTTAAATGCGTTAATATGAATTGCAACACCTTCTTTCGGTACCATAATATGGTGTCCTATAAAGGAACCGTTCTTTGATAGTGGTGCTGCCTGTCCGTCCACGTAATAAGGCAGATCCGGGAACTGCTTTCTCAAAGAAGCATTGGCGAATAAATTTCCTATACCGCCTTCAATATCAATCCAGGAATCCACACGGGTAGCTCCTGTCCTGTAGCTTATTTCGTAATACTTTTCTTTTCTCTCCAACAGGTATAAAGCCAGTGCTTTCAGCATCCTTCCTCTTTCCTGGAAGGTCATTTTTCTCAGCACTTTGGCTCCTTCTGTTCTGCCATATTGCAAAACAGCCTCAAAGTCAATCCCTTTAGAGGATGCCTCACCGATTACATCTCCTGTAACTGCGTCATAAACCGTCGTCTCCGCTCCTTCTCCCGCAACCCACCGGCCTAATACATAATTCTTAATAGTGTCCATACTATGATTTCAATTTTAGCGTCTTAAAATTATAAATTAAGTTCGAACACAGGAAAGCGGAAGTCAAAAAAAGAACTCGTACCGCATTTTACAGCTTAAATTGCACACTTCAATAAAATTTAAAATTAAAGTTTGCTTTTATTAAATCCCTTTTTACTATGTTTGAAGCATAAAATGTAAAACTAAACGAAAAATTAAAAGTATTAATTATGAGTAAAGAAGTTAAAACAGCGACTGCAAGCAACAAAACAGCGGGTGGATTTTCTGCACTTTTGTCTGCTATTTCCATCGTTATTGCATTGATCATCGGTATCATTATTTACAAATTCATCTTGGGTAACCCGGCAAACTTTATCGATAACAATCCGGAAGGTGAACCACTAAAAGGAAATTTCCTTGGTGTAGTTTACAAAGGTGGGGTAATCGTACCTGTCCTTATCGCCGTGAACCTTATCGTTATCATCTTCATGTTTGAGCGTTTCCTGACATTGGCAAAAATCAAAGGGCAAGGAAAATTAGACGCTTTCATTGAAAAAGTAAAACACTTACTTGCAAACGGAAACGTGGATGCTGCTTTAACTGAGTGCAACAAACAAAAAGGATCTTTAGCAAACGTAGTTCGTGCTGGTTTATTAAAATACAAATTGTTACAGGACGATACTTCTCTGGATAAAGAGAAAAAAATCGAAGCAGTTAAGCAAGAGTTGGAAGAAGCTATCACATTAGAAGGTCCGATGATGTCTAAAAACCTGGTGATCTTATCAACAATTGCTTCCGTATCCGTATTGATCGGTCTTGTAGGAACAGTATTGGGGATGATCCGTGCATTCGCGGCGATGTCTCACGGTACTCCGGACACAGCACAGTTAGCAACAGGTATCTCTGAGGCTTTGATCAACACGGCTCTTGGTATCTTCGGTTCATTGATCGCGATCATCTTCTACAACCTCTTCTCTACAAAAGTTGACCAGATGACACATGCAATGGACGAAGCAAGCTTCACTATTGTTCAGGATTTCTCTAAATCTGTAAGATAATTAGTATTCGTTCTATAAAAAAATAAATAGAAAGTATGGCAAAAATCAGTAAACCAAAATCAGCACCTGCTATCGACATGACGCCGATGGTGGACCTTGCTTTCCTCTTGGTTACGTTCTTCATGCTTTCTGCTAATTTCCGTCAGGACGAAGTAGTTGTTATTGATATTCCTGCTAGTATCTCCGAAGAATTAATGCCTAAAGATTTTTTACAGATCTCTGTAAGCAAGCAAGGCAAAGTATTTATCGGATTTTCAGGAAATGAGGAGGTTAAGAAAGGTATCCTTGCAGATCTGATGGAGAAGACAAAGATCCAGCTGACAACAGAGCAGGCTGCCAATTTTGTTGCTGCAACAGAATTAGGATCTTCTTTCAGAGACTTACCTCAGTATTTGTCTTTAACTTCTGAGCAACGTAAACAATTAGCAGATTCAGAAGACATGAATGCAATACCTGTTGATTCCACAAGAAACGAATTGAAAACGTGGGTCAAAACGGTTTATGAGCATTTGAATAACGACGGAAAAGCACGTTTTGAAAAAATGGTAGCAGAAAATCCGGGATTGGATAAAAAGCAATTAGCTCAGGATATGAAACCTAAATTCATTCTGAAAGCGGATAAAGATGCTCCTTACCATTATGTTCAGGATGTGGTGAACACTTTTAAAGATTTAGACATGGATACGAAATTCTCGTTCATCACGAGCATGGAAGCGGATCCGAGAAAAGAGAAATAATAAAAGAACAATATGGCTCAAATACAAGATACCGGTAACGACAGCGGCAAAGGCAAAAAAAGACCGAAGCGCGGCATGCCGAATGTGGACATGACGCCGATGGTGGACCTTGCTTTCTTGTTGCTTACGTTCTTCGTAATGACAACGACTTTCTCCAAAGCGAAAGTAATGAAAGTAGTGTATCCTGCGAAGCCGAAGAATGAGAAAATTATCCCGGACAATGCGAAGATTAATAATGCATTAACCTTTCTGCTGACAAAAGACCATATCTATTACTATGATGGTGAGTTCTTTACAGAAGGGAATAAAAAAGGAGAACCTGCAACAAAATTAACTGAAATTGAGCTGTCAGGTGTCCGAAAATTGTTAGCTGACCGCAACAAATTTGTGATCGACAAAAAGAAAATTTATGCAGATCAGCTGTACAAAAAAGAAATCGCGGATACCACTTATGTCAAATTAATGACAGAAGCGCAGAAAGACCAGAAAGCAGTTAAAGTGTTGATCAAAACTGACGACAAAGCGCTTACAAAAGCATTTATCGATATGATAGATGAATGTATGATTGCTGACATTGGTACCTACACTCACGTAGATATCAATCAAGACGAGTTAAATTTATTAAATGCAACTGTAAACAAGTAAAGTTATGGCAGCAGAAGCAACAACAGAAGTAGCTGTACAACAATCAGGACTGACTCCTGATGTAGCTATCTTTCTCGTCCTAATGGTTATTATCGCAACCATTTCATTGTATGAGTATTTCTCATCTATAAAATGGCAGCAAGTGACATCTGCTTCGAGGAATAATATTGTCTTCGAAGACAAGAACAAAACGTACGGAGCTTACGAAATCCGTAATAATTACAACCGTAATTTGTTGTTGATTATTCTGGGACTGATACTATTTATCGGTTTATCCTACGGAGGCAGGCTTGCTTACGATAAATTTTTCGCCAAAGAGGCAGCGGCTGATGAGGGAGACTTAGAACAGGTCGTAATTGACTATTATGAAGAACCGGAAGAAGAGGAAGAAGTAATTGAAGAAGAAATTCCGGAAGAAGAAATAATTCCACTGGAGGATCAAACTGCTTTTTTACCTCCTGTAGTAACGAATGATATCGTGGATACTCCTCCCCCAACAAATGCTGAGTTAACAAATTCAAATGTTGGTAAGGAAGATGTAAAAGGTAATGCTGATTACTCAACAGAGCGTGTTCCGCCACCACCACCACCGGTAGAGAGAAAAGTGGAAGAAATCGAAACCGTAGTTGACGAACAGGCTGAATTCCCTGGAGGAAGAGCTGCTTTGATAAAATATCTGAGCGAGCGGATCCAGTATCCGGATATTGCAAGAGAATTGGGATTATCAGGAAAAACCGTTCTTAAATTCGTTGTGAATACTGACGGAACAATTACAGACGTGAAAATCGCAAAAGGAATGCGGGATTGCAGCGAATGTGACAAAGAAGCTGTCCGTGTAGTAAAAAATATGCCGAAATGGGCTCCGGGTAAAAAAGGAGGTAAAGCTGTTAGGTCTTATTTTGTGCTTCCTGTACAATTCGCAATTGAATAGTCAAATAATCAATCATTTTAATACTTCAATACCCCGATATAGAAATATTTCGGGGTTTTGTTATTTTTGTAGGTATGGATTACAAAAAAATCAATAGCATCTTCAGCTTGTTCATGATCTTCGCCATTCTCATCTGGCTCTACTTTTTAATTTTTACAGATGTATTCAACAACATGCTTCCTCCACTTCAAAAATATATTTTTACTGCTGTGCTGGCTTTGTACAGCATCTACAGAGGTATCAGAATGTATATTCAACTAAAAAAATAAATATGAAAAAGATCGCTGCATATTTCATTGGTTTAACTGTTCTCTTCCAATTATTTTCCGGTTGCGGATCCACTCCTCAGGCGAAAGAAGAGATAGCGGATATTTATATTGATGAGTCATTCAAACCATTGTTTGAAACAAGTATTCCTACCTTCGAAAGCCAGATCCAGTCCGGAAGAGTAATTCCTCACTATGTTTCCGAGCTGGAAGCAATAGAAGCATTTAAAAACAATCAGACAAAAACGATCTGTATCACCCGGGAGTTTACTCCGGAAGAAACAAAATACCTTGCCGGTAAAAATGTAGAATTTACAACGGATCATATCGGAACAGACGCGTTAGCGCTGATCGTAAATCCGGCATGCCCGGACAGTGCTTTCACATTGGATGAATTAAAAGCTATTTTTACGGGAAAAGACAGCCTCTGGAAATCCTCCGGAAAAAAGATCAACATTGTGTTTGACCAGTCCAATTCCTCCAATTTCTATTATATCTACAACCTGATAGAAAAACAAAACCTGAGTCCGAATATTTCAGCAGTCAAGTCAAATGAAGAGGTGATCGAGCTTGTCAGAAAGAACAGCAACGTGCTCGGAATTATCGGTGCTAACTGGATCAATGATACACGAGACTCTACCCTGCTGAAATTCAAAGACGGAATAAAAGTATGTGATATCGCTTATAACAAATACTCTGAATATTTTCAGCCTTATCCTGCATATATCTATAACGATGTTTATCCTATGACACGTAAATTCTACCTGATCAATAAAGGAAGCCGGGTATCATTATATTCGCAATTCGTCCGTTTTATGACAGGACAACGGGGCCAGATGATCATCTACAAATCCAATCTGATTCCTTCAACAATGGTTGCAAGAGAGATTGAGATTGTTCAGGAAAAATAAATGATTAATTTTAGAACTGATTTTGAAAAAAAACATTTTTGGCAAACAAATTGTAAACTGATTAAAGTATAAATAAAATAAATACAATGAAAAAAGCAGTCTATTTCGTAGCTTGTACAATTATTTCAGGTTTTACCTTTGCTCAGACACTGGAAAGCGCAAAAGAAAAAACAGCTTATGAACGTTACGATGAAGCAACAAAAGATTTTACTACTCTGATTAGTAAAAATCCTTCTTCAGCTGAGAACTATTTTTATCTGGCAGAAAACTACCTACAATCTGAAAAGCTGGACTCTGCTTCAATTTATTGGAATAAAGCGTATGAAACAAGTCCTGAAAACGCACTGTCTTTAGTGGCGAAAGGAAAGGTTTTGTGGCTTAAAGGAAACAAGGGAGAAGCCTTTGCTCAATTCGAAGCTGCAATCAAGGCTTCCAAGAAAAAAAACGGTGAAGTGTTTCGCCAGATCGGATCCATCTTAACGGAAGCTCCCGTAAAAGATCTGGATAAAGCTATTTCTTACCTCAGAACTGCCGTAGAAGTTGATCCTCAGAACGTAGAAGGTTATTTGTTGTTGGGCGACGCTATCTTAGAGAAAGACCCTAAGAACGGTACGGATGCGATCCGCGAGTATAATAATGCTGAAAAAATCCAGCAATCTCCAAGAACCATCGTTCGTAAAGCGAAGTTATATCAACGCGCCCGCAACTATAAATTAGCAGACGAAATGTATGTTCAGGCTCAAACTCTGGATGCTAAATATGCTCCGGCATATAAAGCACATGCTGAATTACAGGGATTGTTCGGAAAATACGACCTGGCAATTGAAAACTGGAAAAAATACCTGGCACTGAATGATAACAACTATGCACGTTACAAATATGCCGCTGCATTATACAGCTCTCAGAAATACTGTGACGCGCTAAAAGAAGCACAGGATTTAAAAGCGAAGAACTATACTTCCATTTATGTGGAACGTATTGATATCTATTCCACCTACGAATGTCTGGAAAGTTCCGCTGATAAAAATGATCCCGCTAAATTTGAAGCAGGTTTCAAAAAAATCAATGACTTCATCAGTAAATACAGCGCTAAAAATGAAGCGATCGGAATGGATTACAAATATCAGGCAATGTATTTGTCCAAGCTGGGGAAAACAGACGAAGCGATTGCGGCTTATTACAAAGCAGCTGAAGATTCGACTGTAGCTCAGGAAGTATTGAGCGGACTGGCAAAAACATTCACCAAAGCGGAGAAATACGATGAGGCGATCAAAGCTTACAACAAAATTATTGAGAAAGATTCAAATGCCCTTTCCTTAGCTGACTACTTTGAACTGGGTAGAATTTACTTCCTGGCGAAGGATTATGCAAACTCAGATAAAGCAAATGCGCACGTATTGAAATTATCTCCGACTTACAGCTTCTCTCATTTCTGGAGAGGTCGTGCAAATGTGTACATGGATTTAGACAAAACAACCTGGGCAGCAAAGCCACACTATGAAGGTTATCTGAATAACACCTCTGATGAGCAGAAAATTCAGTATAAAAATATGACGCTGGAAGCCTATAAATATCTGGGAGACTATTATATCAATTCCCCGGAAAAAAATATAGAGAAAGCAAAAGAGATCTGGACGAAGATCATTGAACTGGAGCCAGAGAATGAGAGCAACAAGAAAATTCTCGACAAGCTGAATAAATAAAAAAATCTCATAAAATAAGAATCCTCCGGCCAATCGGAGGATTCTTATTTTATATACATATCCATTTTTACTTTGCTGATGTAATACCTTTGACGTGCACTGATCCCACCTTATCCGCTTCTATTTATAGGGAAATATCTTTAAATTTCACATGTTCGGGTAATAATAAAATATCAGCGAAAAACAGCTATCGTATCAAAAATACCGCTATTTTAGCAAGAACTTAGCAGGTAGAACAACAAACACAATATGAAGGATTCTCCACTTATACCTAATAAAACTTCATACAGAAGCGTTATTGTGAAGGTCTTCTTTTTCATGGTTGCACTTACACTTTCTCTGATATGGATTTTCAGTGTAAATGAAAAAGGGTACAACCGTATCTCAGAAGTAATCTCTGATTATTTTAAACCGGATGAAAAATTAGTTCACCTGAATCAGCTCAGAGACGAGGTAACGAATCTTTTAAACTTACAACAATACGAAATCTATTTAGACCACCAGAAGCCTTCTGAAAAATTTAAAAAAGAATCGGAGACCATCGATAACCATCTGGATACCTTGCAGCTGCTTATGGCGGATGAGCCTTCCCAGATTGAAAAAATCATGGAAATAGACTCGTTGCTGGAATCACGGAAAAAACTATTCGCGTCTTATCTTAAAATCAGATATAATTATTCACTGGATATCAATTTCCAGGATAAATTCGGAGATATCAATAACATTCTGACCAAAAAAGTAATCACAGCAGATACCACTACTGTCATTATTGCTCCGGAAAAGAAAAAGTTTAAATTATTCCAGTCCAAAAAGAAAAAAGCGCAACAACAGGCAAATGTTCAGGAAGAACAGAAAATAGAAGTCAAAATCGATACTGTGCAGATCGTAAAGCGGGACAGTGTCCTTAATAAAATCCAGACTTCCATTGATGAAATAAAAGTAGATCAGGAAAAAAATAAGATCCAGATGAAGAATCGTGAAATCTTACTGATCAATACCAACGAGCTTATCGTTAGTGAAATTCTGACGATCATTAAAAACCTGGAGGATAAGCAGCGTATTATCGCATCGCAAAACAACAGGGCATCCGAAAAATTAGCACTTGATGCTATCGAAACCACCAAAACCATACTTATCATCATAAGTTTAGTTTCCATTGCTCTGGCAATTTATATTATCTGGGACTTCATAAAGATCGTAAAAATCAAAAATGAATTAGAAATTGCGAAAAAAGAGGCAGAATTTCACAGTCAGGCCAAACAAAATTTCCTGGCAAACATGAGCCACGAAATCCGGACACCTTTGCAATCGATCGTCGGTTACTCTGAAATTCTGAATAAAAAATTTAAAGACCCGGGAATCAGCACGATCAACAGCTCTTCCAAACACCTGCTGCATATCGTTAATGAGATCCTTGATTACGGGAAAATCATATCGGGAAAATATTCTTTCAATGAGCAGCCTTTTAATGTTCAGGAAATTTTCGATGAAGCCTGGACCATCAGCATGCTGAATCCGAAAGCAAAAAAGCTGGAATTAGTTCAGGATTACCAGTTTGAACAGCTTTATCTGCTGGGAGATGATTTTCGTCTGAAACAGATCCTTCTCAATCTCATCAACAATGCTATAAAATATACAGAGGAAGGAACAGTTTCCCTCGAAGCCAAAACCACATTAAATAACGAGGAAGCGATATTGGAGTTTACAATCACCGATACAGGAATAGGCATTCCTAAATCTAAGCTGGATTCAATCTTTGATGAGTATCAGCAGGCGGATAACTCTCATTTATCTAAAGGCACCGGGCTCGGCTTATCTATCGTTAAAGAGCTTGTGGAAGGCCAGAAAGGAGAAATATCCGTCATTTCGGAAGAACGTCAGGGCTCTGCATTTACTGTTCGCATTCCTTATCAAAAATCTTCTGCAGCCAGCTTAAAAGACGAAGAATCAGACGAAGAGGATTATGCGTTCATTGACGGAAACATCTGTTTTGTCGAGGATGACAGCATTATCCAGAATTTAATCAAAGAGTTTGTCAGTGATTTCATCAAAGATTATAAAATTTTCAATGATGCGGAAGAATTCCTGCAAAGCAGCATCGAAAATATTGACTGTCTGGTCAGTGACATCCGGCTTACCGGAATGAGCGGAATTGAGCTCATCAAAACACTTCGCCGGAATGGTTTTGATAAACCTGTAATTGCTGTAACAGCACAGGTTCTTAAAGAAGAGCATGATGAGATTTATGCAGCAGGGTTTAATGGAATACTTGTGAAGCCATTTACAAAAAAATCCCTTCAGGAAACACTTGCCAAGCACAACGAAAAACATTTAAAATACATCCGGCATAACTCCTTGAATTTCTCCGGATTAAAGAAAATGGTCGAAGATTCCTCCTCTTTTGAACAAATCATCAAGAAATTTATTCGTGATACAAAAAATGAGGTTGCGTATTTAAGATCGCTGAATCATGAACAGTCAATGGATGAGATCCATCTATTGGTTCATCGCATTTCAGGGCGTTTATTACAGATCGGAAGCGAACGCTTAGGGGAAAAATGGCGACAACTGGAATACCTTATCATTAACGATCCTGACAACGTCACCCAGAAAGTCTTAAATGAATATTTTGATGAGCTGACGCATGAGTTGGATGCTTACAGATAAAAAATATTCCGGAACTAAAAGATTATCACCAAGTTTTTAAATTTTTCGATCGGTACAACCTGATTAAGGAAATCAAATATCCAGCTTGTACTTCTCAATCTTCAGATACAGTGTTTTCCGGTCGATATTAAGCATCTTTGCCGCTTTCGATTTATTGAAATTGCTTTTCTCTAAAGCTTCTATAATTTTTGCCCGTTCATTATCTCTCTGAATAGCTTTTAAATCTGTCTCCGAATCAAAAACAGCTGAGTCGGGACGGAAAGAAAGCAGCTCTTCCGGCAGAACCTCTATGGTTAAAGTATCTGAAGAAGCCATCAACACCATTTTCTTAACTGTATTTTTGAGCTCTCTCAGATTACCCGGCCATGAATAGCTGCTGATCTTCTCTGTAACAAAAGGATGAACTTTTGTTACCGACTTATTCAGCTCTTTATTCGCTGATTGAAGAAATGCTTCAACAAAAGCCGGAATATCTTCTTTTCGTTCCCTTAAAGAAGGCATTTTAATCTGAAATTCATTAATCCGGTGATAAATATCCTCTCTGAAATCTCCTTCCGATACAGAAGAAGTTAGATTCTCGTTTGTAGCGGTAATCAGACGGACATTTACTTTAATATTTTTGGAGCTTCCTATCGGCTGGATTGTCTTTTCCTGCAATGCTCTTAAAAGCTTTATCTGGACTTCATACGATAAATTTCCGATCTCATCCAGAAACAGGGTGCCACCGTCTGCGACCTCAAAACAACCTTTCTTATCCTGAGCAGCGCCTGTGAACGATCCTTTTACATGACCAAACAGCTCACTTGCGGCTAGTTCTTTTGACAATGCGCCACAATCAATTGCTACAAACGGTCCTTTGCTTCTGCTGCTCAGATCATGGATCAATCGCGCAATGTGTTCTTTTCCTGTTCCGCTTTCTCCCGTGATCAGTACAGACATGTCCGTCGGTGCGACAATATCAACATTTTTATACAGCTGATTTGCCTTTTCTCCTACTCCACGGACAAAATCAACAGACTTGCCATCGGACACGGAAATATTCTTTTGCTCCGTTTTTAACTGTCTTCCTTTTTCCTTCAGATGGAAATCAATAAGCATCAGCAATTCTTCCTGATTGATTGGCTTTGTCACATAATCCTTCACTCCGAGTTTCATCAACTGCACAGCAGTCCTTACATCGTTGAAGCTGGTAATCACAATAACCGGAACCATCATAAATTCAGGATTAGTCCTCAGAAAATTATCTGCTGTCCCGTCCGGTAAGCGATAATCCAGTAAGATCAAATCGAAAGCGCTGATGGAAGGTTTCAAAGTTGAAAAATCTTTCAGGCTGCTTACGTGCTGAACATCGTACCCTTTCCGGGAAAGATAGCTCACCATAATCATGCTAAAAGTAGTATCATCCTCTATAAACAGAATCCTACCCACAACTTCCATTTTTGTTCATAAATATACGAATTCTGAAAGTAGATGAAATATAATAAAAATTAAAAGTAAAAGACCGTCTAAAAGACAGCCTTTTACTTTTTGAGAATTTACCTAACCACTTATACTTACTTTTCTGAACTTCCAAAATTCCTGTTTCATTATGAGTTGGGGAATTTTTCAATTTACAAATCTAAACTCCCCAACCCTAATTACTAATTTAATTAATCGTGTTTATTATTGGTTTAGTTGTGTCTAATTTATCAGTTGTATAAGAAGCTAACAAATTCATGCCACAGAACATCAAATAAACAACATACTAAATTCCAAATGCTTATTATTTTAACAAATAATCAGCTCCCCACTTTTTTGTAGAACTATTCCACATAGTGTGGGATTATTCCACAACAATCTTCTTCACAACATTTCCTTTCTCGGTGCTGATATTAACCAGGTAAACGCCTTTCTCCAACTGATGTGAGAAATATACATTTGGGCTTCCGTTAGTAAAAGAAAGGGTTTTCACCAGCTGACCATTTATCGAATAGATCTTTAAATCGTAAATCAAATTACTTCCACCGGATTTAATATTGAGCGATTCTTTTGAAGGATTCGGAAAGATCTGAAATTCATTCTCCGAAATTTTATCGACAGATAATGAAGACAGACAAAAATCTATTACAATTTCGGAACCGAAATTAGCGTCTCCTGAATCTAATTCTTTCAGAATAGCTCCGGTATTATCCCTGATCTTCAGGTAACCGGATGCATGTTCAAAGCTGGTCCATCCATCACCTCCCGAATCATTTATCAAAAGCTTATAGCATCCTACAGGAAGGCATTTTGAATACATAAAAGGAGAATGAACGCCATTTGCGACATAGTTCCGCTGATCCCATACTGTCGCCACATTTGCCGCATCCACAATTTTCCAGCTCGTTTCAGAAGTATAAAAATCGTAGCCAAATTCAATATTCACATATTCATCGACTTCTGAATAATTAAATACGGAAGATAACAGATTATTAGATGCGCTGTTATCAGCACCGCCGTTCACTTCCAGGATTTCAGCCTCAAATGTCACTGAACCTCCGGACAACGAAGGAAAGGGAAAGAAAATCGTGTCTGATTGATATTGTACTAAATTTCCCGTCCAGTCTATCATCTGCTCATTCCCGTTAAACTTGTAGCTGATCCGGGCAGAAGTAACATTCACATTCCCGTTATTATAAATTATCAGATAAGGCTGAATAACATCACAGATTTCACTTGTCAGCCACTGAACATTTGCCAGCGCTAAATCCAAAACGGGTGTACCCGGATTCTGATAAACGCCGTCCACATAAACAGCCCCTGTATTTCCCGGATCCAGCCAGTATTTTAATTGCAGGCTGGAATCGCTCAAAGTAGCCCAGGAATAACCGAATCTGCCGAACAGATCATATCCGGAACCCGGATTCATACCGCTACAGCTTGCAGAACCTCCGGTCAAAGCACCGATAATTCTTTTATTCTGATCAAATAAAGGTGAGCCGGAAGATCCCTGTTCCGTTGTTCCATACGTCCATTGGTCGATCCGCCATACCTGGCAATCACTGGCTCCGTTAAAATTCACTTCTGTTTTATATGGATTTAAAAGTGCCTTTGAAATCTTTTTTATATCCTGTTTCGGATGATGGATCACTGTAGCTTCATTTACTGTTTCCTGATCCGAGTTATCCCATCCGTTGTAAAATACATTCCAGGAATTATCAGGTGTCGAATTCAGCTTTACCAGTGTAAAATCAGAGATATTACTGGATGCTTTCAATTCCGTTCCGGTAATAATATTTGTAGTAATGCCATTATTATCAGTGGAATTAGTTTGCGCACAAATCGCGTTGGCAGGAGTTCTTTCCCAGTTAAACCTTAGCACCCAGGTACTGGTTGAAGTCCCGCAGTGTCTTGCTGTCAGATAATAAGGAATAATTGTTCCCGAAGTATTATTTACCAGTGAGCCGGAACATGCCAGCCCTCCACTGATTGTCAACGCAACTCCGTTTTTCTGGTCTTCAAAACCGTTACCTAAAGGGCAGTTAACATCATAATTACACGAGCCGGAACCTCCGAAAGCCTTTGCAAAATAAGAGTCAACATCTCTGAAACCGTGAATTATTTTAGAGAGTATAATTTTAGATGTTCCCCGGTTATACTTCGGTTCAAAAATTTCTATAATGACGTTATCGGACTTCAGAATATCTGTTCCCAAAACATTTTCTCTGTTGTTATTCAAAAAAGAATATGCTCCTGTAAAATATTTATGCTCAGCATCATATATGTACATTAAGCTTCCTTTTTCCAAGTGAAAAGTACCGAAAATAAAGTTTAAAGAAACCGCGCCGTTACTACTAACCAGATAGCGGTATAAAATACTTCCGTCATCCAGCCTGTTTATTTCCGCAGACTTTAGAATATCAAGTTCTACCGAAAGCTCTTCACCAAAGCGATATGATTTCTCTATGGATTCCGGATAGTATTTAGCAATAGAAACCTCATTATCAATTTTCGGGCATTTGAATCCGGATGACGGAATCTTTAAATCCAGATTCCAGGAGAACGGATTACCGTTTTGCAGTAGCTGCGCATTGACCCAGCTACAAAAAAACAATATTAAAACTACGGGTAAGGCTTTTTTCATCAATGAGCAACTCTTTTAATGCTACAACCACGGTTCTGAGTAGAAGTATAAGGAAGTTTTTTTGATTTTTTCACGGCGTCCAGAACAGGAAGAATATAGTGCTCATCCGTTTTTCTTTTAGGATCCCATGTATTATCAATCCCTCCTTTGTAAATTAATTTTCCTGATTTATCCAATAGAAAAAGATGAGGGGTTGTACCCGCTCCCAAATAATCTGCCAACTCAGAGTTTTTATCATAGAGGTAAGGAGAAAGATACTCTTTTTCTTTTGCACGGCTCACCATATCCTCAAAACCATCTCCTGCTGTTCTTTTTGCTTCGTTCGAATTGACAAGAATCATCTTAACTCCTGCCGCTTCGGCTGCCTTATACAATGAGGAGTAGTCCTTTTCCCAACCGGAGAAGTCACCACCACCAATAACAAAAGGACAGGTATTACATGAAAAAACAATTAATAGCCCGTTGTTTCCTGATAGGGTCTCCAGCTTTTTGTATTTCCCGTCAATATCCTGTAATTCAAACTTCGATAATTCCGGCGTTTGCCCGATCTCAAATGAAGCGAGCTCCTTCTGAGCAAAAAGAGAACAAAAGGAGAAAGAAAAGAATAATAAAATAAAATTTCTCATGAATAAATAATTTTCAATTTCTAAAGTAAAAAAATAATCCCGTATTAACGTTCAAAAATTAATAAAGTGTAACAACTAATGAGCAAAAAAAAATCCACCTTACTGGTGGATTTTTATAATATACTCAATATTTTAATGTTCTTCTTCGCCCTCTTTCAAAGGAACAGTCTGAGGAATGAAGTCTTCATCAGCTCCCGGTTTAGAATAATCATAAGACCATCTGTGAACTTCCGGAAGCTCACCCGGCCAGTTACCATGCATATGTTCAACAGGAGTAGTCCATTCAAGAGAGTTCGCTCTCCAAGGATTCTGAGGTGCTTTCGGTCCTCTGAAAATACTATAGAAGAAATTGAACAGGAATACCAGCTGTCCTAACGCTGCAATAATCGCAAATACTGTGATTACTTTATTCAGGTCAAAAATCAAATTAAATGCTCCCTGGTCAAATTCATTATATACGGAATAGTCATAATAACGGCGTGGAGCACCTGCCAGTCCTACAAAGTGCATTGGTAAAAATACTCCGTAAGCTCCCACGATCGTAATCCAGAAGTGAACATATCCCAAACGTGTATTCATCATTTTTCCGAACATTTTAGGGAACCAGTGATAAACACCGGCAAACATTCCGAATACTGCAGATAATCCCATTACCACGTGGAAGTGAGCCACAACGAAATAAGTATCATGAACATTGATATCCAGAGCAGAATCCGCTAAAATAATACCTGTTACACCTCCTGTAATGAAAGAAGAAACCATTCCGATAGAAAATGTCATTGCAGGCGTAAAGATGATAGACCCTTTCCACAAGGTTGTCAGATAGTTAAATACTTTTACCGCAGAAGGAATCGCAATCAGCAATGTTGTAAATACGAACACGGAGCCAAGGAACGGATTCATTCCCGTAACAAACATGTGGTGTGCCCATACAATGAATGATAAGAAACCAATCGCCATAATAGAACCGATCATCGCTTTATAACCGAAGATAGGTTTTCTGGAGTTCGTAGCGATTACTTCAGAAGAGATCCCCAAAGAAGGCAATAATACGATATATACTTCCGGGTGCCCTAAGAACCAGAATAAATGCTGGTACAAAATAGGTGAACCTCCATGGTTCTCCAGCATCTCGCCGTTTACTATAATATCGGATAAATAGAAAGATGTTCCAAGTGCTTTATCCATTATCAGCAATAATACTGCGGAAACCAAAACCGGGAAAGATAATAATCCTAAAACAGCTGTGATAAAAAATGCCCAAACCGATAACGGCAGACGAGACATTTTCATTCCTTTTGTTCTCAGGTTAATTACAGTTACCATATAATTGATCCCTCCAAGTAAGCTTGAAGCAACAAACAATACCATTGAAATCAGCCAAAGAGTCATTCCCAGTCCGGAACCTTCCACTGCCTGAGGTAAAGCAGACAACGGCGGATATACGGTCCAGCCTGACATTGCAGGCCCTGTTTCAATAAACAGAGATGCAAGCATGATTACTGAGGAAACAAAGAACATCCAGTAAGAAAGCATGTTCATAAATCCGGAAGCCATATCTCTCGCTCCGATCTGAAGCGGAATCAACAAGTTAGAGAATGTACCTGATAAACCACCTGTCAAGAGGAAGAATACCATGATCGTTCCGTGGATCGTTACCAATCCCAGATACATATTTTCCTTCAAAATTCCGTTTGGAGCCCAAGTCTCTCCCAGGAAAAAAGACAAGAAATCAGAACTTTCTCCCGGCCATGCCAGCTGAATCCTGAAAAGGATAGACAATAACATTGCGACCAACCCCATTACAACAGCAGTAATCAAATACTGCTTTGAAATCATTTTATGGTCGTAGCTGAAAATATATTTGGATACAAATCCTTCCTCGTGATGATCATGTCCGTGTGAATCATGATGATTATGAGCATCGTGTGTAATCGCAGCCATTTTTTTTATTTTAAGATTATTTATTTATTAAAACTATAGTATCAGCAACTTCAATAGGTTTTCCGGAAGTAAGCGGATCCGAAGATGTATCTGTCCCTTTTTCCTGTACAAGGAAAGTTGAACCGAAAGTTTTCTTGGTTTTCATCCATGTATCAAACTCTTCCTGAGTCTGAACAACCACCATCATCTTCATTTTGTAGTGTGCTGATCCGCAAATCTTATTACACATCAGAACGTAATTGAAATTATCATCTTTCTTAATTTTTCTCATTTCAGCAGTTGTATATACCGGCTTAAATTTAAAACGTGTTGTTAAGCCCGGTACAGTATTCATCTGAACTCTAAAATGCGGAAAATAAGCAGAGTGGATAACATCTTTTGCTCTGAATGTCATCTCATAATTTTTGTTGACAATCAAATGGAGCGTATCTGTTTCGATAACATCGTCATACGCGAATTTATCCTTAGAAGCATCGTGACGGCCTTTCATCTGGTATAATAAACGTAACAAACGTGTCTTTCTGTCTAAATCTGTTTCCAGCTTTTCTCTGTCCTTAGGGATCATCATTAAATTTTTATCATTTAATTTCTGTTCCATCAGTTTAATTCCTAAAACGGAACCGTCATCCGTACCATATTCCATCAGACGAATAGCGCTATCCAATGTTGCGGTGGTAACAAGACCCAATTGATTCTGATCTGTTGTCAGTTTGTAGTCGTGCCCTCCAAGAACATTGTCATCTCCTGAGTAGCGAGCTGTCCATTTGAATTGTTCAGAAAACAGCTCAACATGAATTGCTTCCTTAGGTGAAGCAGACGTGATATCGTTCCATGTTTTAAGACCAAATATGATGATAAAAGCAAGAACTACGGCAGGAACAACAGTCCAGATCATCTCCAGCTTATTATTATGAGGATAATAATAGGCCTTTACTCCTTTTTTTCTTCTGTAAACTCTCGCAAAAACAAACAATAAGGTGTTTGTCAGAAAGAATACCGTTATTATGATTATGAAATTTATATCCAACAACCAGTCGATCGCTTTACCATGTTCTGATGCTGCAGGAGGAAGACATCTTCCGTATGTAATCATCAGGTAAATAAAAGATCCGAAGAAAGCAATCATAAATAATATGAACAGCTTACTGGCCAGATTATTATCTTTCTCGGAAATCTCCTCCTCTTTACGATTCGAAAGCTTTTTTCCTAATTCGTATGTTCTCATTAACAGTGCAATTGCAACCGCACCTAAAATGATCACTATCAATATTAATAACTTACTCATCTTTTTTTATCTTTTGTTATATCAAATTAAATGTCATGATGTAAACTCTCATCCAAATAAGGGTGATTTTTAACCATTAACGGCGCTTTAGTCAGGTTAATTAAGATAATACGAATGAACAGACCAAACACAGCCAGCATCATTCCGATCTCCATTAATCCCAGCTTAGCATTTTCTCCCATTGAACCGGCCATCACCATTACATAAAGATCAACCCAGTGTCCGAAGAAGATTAACAATCCCACAAACACCATTACTCCGGCGTTACGTTTTGCATCTCTTGACATTAATAATAACATAGGGAAAGCGAAGTTCACGAAGAACATTCCGAAATAAAGCAATTTAAAGTGTTCTATTCTTGTTATGAAGTAAGTTACCTCTTCCGGTATATTAGCATACCATATCAACATGAATTGAGAGAACCATATATAAGACCAAAGGAAAGATGTTGCAAATGTCCATTTCGCTAAATCATGAACGTGAGAATCATTCACATGCGGTAAATAGCCTTTACCTCTCAGGTAAATTGTAAGTGTTACCAAAGTAACCATTGCCGTACACCACATTCCTGCAAATACATACCATCCGAACAAAGTAGAGTACCAGTGAACATCAATTGACATAATCCAGTCCCAGGCAGAAGTAGAACTGAAAACTGCAAAGAATACAAGGAAAGTAGCCCCTTTTTTGTAGTTCTTGAAGTGAATGTCCGTGCCTCCTACTGCGTCTTCCTGTAAGGAACGTTTTCTGTAACCTCTTAAGAACAGGATATAAGTAAGGATATAACCAGCTGTTCTTATCCAGAAAAACATTTTATTCAGATAAAAAGATTTCTTGTCAATCAACGCATCATAATGAGCACTTGAAGGATCTGTATGGCTGGAATCCATCCATAAGTAAATATGAGCACCATCCAGAAATGTAATAATCAGTAATGCTAAAAGCAGAATACCTGCACCGTATGGTAAATAAAGTGCTACGGATTCAATTATACGCTTAACAGCTACATACCATCCTGTCTCGGTTGCATATTGTAATGCAAGGAAAAATAACGCTCCTAAACCAATGGCAAAGAAATAAAAACCATCAATCAACATATTCGCTAAAAAGCGTTGTGCGAAATGATTTTCTCCGTGAGATAACTCACAGGCAATTCCCAAGCCTGTAAAAACTACGCCAACTGCAATTAATATAATCGTAAATAAATTGGCTTTTTTAGATATTTTAAACTCCATCTTAATTCGCTTTTTATTTTATTATTTTACAGTTGTTGAATCTGCAGCTACAGTTTCTGCAGCATCAGACCCGTAATTAGGATTTTGTAATTTTTTGATATAATGAATCACTGTCCATATCTCTTTTTTATTCAATAAAGAACGATGTGATCCCATCATACCTTTACCGTAATAAATTGAATAGAACATCTGACCATCCGCAATTGCAAGAGCGCCAAAATTAGCGGCACCAGAATATGCTCCGCTTTTTACCATCGGGCCTTCTCCATCTCCTTTTTCACCGTGGCAATGAGCACACTTGGAAGAATAAATTGTTTTACCGCTGGAAAAAAGAGCCTCGCTGTTCGCCGGAGTCAATGCAATCGGGTTTTTATCTTCCGCTGCTGCTCTATACTCCACCTCAGGATCTTCTGTTATTAATAGATCATCGGCGTACAAACCGTGTGTTTTGGCAAAAGCTATTGTCGCTTTACGTTGATACGGCAACATCAATTCCACTTCTTTTGAATCTGTTCCATAGTAAGGAATTGTAAAAGCCGGAGGAGTCAGTGCGGATTGTGAACGTGCAACATCTGCATGAACTCTACCTCTAAGCTCACCGTAATCGACATAAGGTTCAATTGCAGGTGAACGATACATGTCCGGCATATATTCAACACCGGAACTATCCGGATCACTCGAACATGAAGCGACAAGCATACATGTTAAAGCTGCACCAAATAAACTTGTAATAGATTTATAAACTTTATTCATTGCTTTGCAATTTACCTTTTCTTTAAATTTCTCTTTGGTCTAATTCAACAATCCCCGTAGATCTTAACAAATCATGAATCTCTTCTGCGGAAAATTTTCCATTTTCAGAAAGGCGAACTTCCATAACGAATTTGTCATCGGTAGTTCTCGGATCCGGATTAGAAGACGGCATTCCCGGCAATGTTTTATTTCTCAGGAAATAAGTTAATGCCATTCCGTGAGCAGCGCACAAAACCGTGAACTCAAACGAAATAGGAACAAATGCCAGCATGTTCTCAAGATATGTATTATTTGGCTTACCTCCAATATTCATTGGCCAGTCAACAATCATGAAATAACGCATCCCCAAGGTCGCAACACATAAGCCTGTCAGACCGTAGATAAATGCCATTATCCCCAACCTTGTATTTTTAACACCAATAATAGGATCAATTCCGTGGATTGGAAAAGGTGAAAATACTTCAGATACCTTTATTCCTTTAGCGACTAATTTCTTTGCGCCTTTTTTCAGCACATCGTCATCGTCGTACATTGCATAAAATACTTTATCTGCCATGGTTCTAATTAATGATTGTTAGTATTATGATGAGAATCTTCGTGTTCGTCATCGTGATGATGATCATCTGGTAAGTTTTTGTAATATTCTCCAGAAGATTTCAAAATTGTTTTTAACTCAGCAATCGGTAATACCGGGAAGTAACGGGCAAACAACAAGAAAAATACAAAGAATAATCCGATTGTCCCCAGGTAAATTGAGATATCAATATGACTCGGGTAGTGCATGCTCCAAGCTGCCGGCAAGTAATCTCTGTGGATAGAAGTCACGATAATTACATAACGCTCGAACCACATACCGATGTTCACTACAATAGAGATAAAGAAGGTAAATAACATTGATCTTCTCAGTTTTCTTACCCACATCAGCTGTGGAGAAACCACATTGCATGTCATCATTGACCAGTACGCCCACCAGTAAGGACCTGTCGAACGGTTAAGGAAAGCGTATCCTTCATATTCCACACCGGAATACCAGGAAATAAATAATTCTGTAATATAAGCAACACCCACAATCGAACCGGTAACCATGATTACGATGTTCATGTATTCAATATGTCGTGTATGGATATATGCTTCCAGATTCATCGCCTTTCTCATGATCAGCATTAAGGTCTGCACCATCGCAAAACCTGAAAAAACGGCCCCTGCAACGAAGTATGGCGGGAAAATTGTGGTATGCCATCCCGGAATAACGGAAGTAGCAAAGTCAAAAGATACAATCGAGTGCACCGAGAATACCAACGGGGTAGCAAGACCTGCCAACACTAAGGATACCAATTCAAATCTGTTCCATTGCTTAGCTCTTCCTGACCAGCCGAAAGAAAGGATAGAATACATTCTTTTCGCTACCGGTTTTTTCGCTCTGTCTCTGATTGTAGCGAAGTCAGGAATCAATCCTATGTACCAGAATACTACTGAAACGGATAAATATGTCGAGATTGCGAATACGTCCCACAATAACGGAGAGTTAAAGTTCACCCACAAAGATCCAAATTGATTCGGAAGAGGGAATACCCAATAACCTACCCATAAGCGGCCCATGTGAATCAACGGATAAGTACCCGCCATGAATACCGCAAAGATCGTCATCGCCTCTGCAGAACGGTTAATCGCCATCCTCCATTTCTGACGGAATAATAATAATACAGCTGAGATCAATGTACCGGCGTGACCAATACCTACCCACCATACGAAGTTGGTGATATCCCACGCCCAACCGATCGTTTTATTTAATCCCCAGACACCGATACCGGTTCCTAATAAGTACAGGATACTTCCCACACCATAAAGACCAATAATCAGTGCAATAGTAAATAGGACATACCATGTTTTTGGCGCTTTATCCTCAATTGGCTTACAAACGTCGTTAGTGATATCACCGTACGTTTTGTGACCAAGTATTAACGGTTCTCTAATTGCTGCTTCCTTATGCATTGCAAATTAATTTATCGAGTTATTAATGATGTTTTTTAGTTTCGTGACCTTCAGCTTCATGATGAGCAACTGGTTTATCTACCTGAACCTTCGCTAACTCAGCATTTTCATCATTTCTCACTTTAGTTTTGTACCAGACATTCGGTTTTACGCCGATCTCTTCCAATACCTGATAGGAGCGTTTCTCTTCCGAGCTCTTACGAACCATGGAGTTGATATCATTCCAGTCACCCACGATGATTGCTCCTGAAGGACATACTTCAGCACAAGCAGTCGTTACATCTCCATCCTGAACCGGACGGCCTTCTGTTTTAGCAACCAGCTTACCAGCCTGGATTTTTTGAACACAGAAAGAGCATTTTTCCATTACACCTCGGGTACGAACTGTAACATCCGGATTCAATACCATTCTTCCTAAATCATCCTGTGCAGGATTCACTTGTGTAAATTTCTTGTAAGAAGGATAATTAAACCAGTTAAAGCGACGTACTTTATAAGGACAGTTGTTCGCACAGTAACGCGTACCGATACATCTGTTGTAAGCCATCTGGTTCAAACCTTCATTACTGTGATTAGTAGCCGCTACCGGACACACTGTCTCACATGGAGCATGGTTACAGTGCTGACACATCATCGGCATGTGAACCACTTTAGGATTCAGTGATGCTAATTCCGCTTCATCATAATCAAAGTTTTTTCTGTCTTTTTTCAAGCCCGTAGCAACTTCCTGCTCTGAGGAGTAGTAACGGTCGATACGTAACCACGCCATCTCACGTCCTTTTCTAACCTCATGCTTACCTACAACCGGAACATTGTTCTCAGCCTGGCAGGCAACCAAACAGGAACCACAACCATAACACTGGTTCAGGTCAATGGTCATTGCCCATCTGTGCCCGATTTTTTCTACCGGATGAGCTTCCCACAGGTCAAATTCACTTACAGGAACTTCTCCGTGGTGAGTTACCAGCATATTTGAAGGATTATAAGCTTCTTTACCTGTAGATTTATAAATATCTAACGTTGTTTCTTTAATAATGGAATGACGTCCCATCACCGTATGGTGGATTTGCGTCGCTGCGATCGCGTAAAGCGGCTTGTCTGATTTCTTAACATCAGAAGCAGTGTAATAATTGAATGTTCCGTTATTGTAAGATGTATATTTAAATGCATTCTTACCAACAGGAAGCTTATTACCGTTTTCATCCAGCTCGAAACCTCCGTATTCTTTAGTTACATAAGCAGCAGCACCAACGGATTCACCGTTTTCACCACGTCCGTAACCTAAAGCGATTCCTACTGTATCTAATGTTTGACCCGGCGAAGGAACCACAGGTAATTCCAGCTCAACTCCGTTTACGTTAACCGTTGCCAGATTCAAACCATGACGCTCATCATACGTTGTAGCGTAGCCCAGCTTTTTCATCTGAACCGGGTTCATGGTAATGTAATTATCCCATGTCACTTTCGTAATTGGATCCGGCATTTCCTGTAACCATGGGTTACCAACCTGAAGACCTGTTCCGATTGCTGCTTTTTGATATAGCTCGATCTCAAAACCTCCTTTAGCAGGCTGAGTGTATTTCAAGTTTGATAACGCCGCGTCGTTAAATTCTGCTGAGGCAATCTGTTTTTCCGTATCTATACAGCTGTTGTGAACCAATAAGTCAAAACGAACTGTATTCGCTGCATTTGACTCGTATGTATCACGGATAAAACGGTATGCAACTTTTGAATCTTTCCCGCCACGAATAACAGACTCATCCGACCAAACCAATAATGATTCAACTACTGAAGCTGCATTAAACAACGGACGGATAGTTGGTTGCGCGATAGAGTAATGATTTGCTTTAGGAGCATAATCATTCCATGCTTCCAACGCATGAAGATCCGGAGTGATATATTTACATTTTGAAGCTGTTTCATCCTCATAAGCAGAGAAAGAAACAGAAAGACTGATGCCTTCTAAAGCTTTGGAAAATTCTTTTCCGTTCGGCAGAGTATAAACAGGATTCGCTCCGTAGAAGAATATCGCATCTGTTTTCTTGCCTGCTATCAGATCTTTCGCGAAATTGTACATCTTCTCATCTTCAGAAGCGAACAAGTTCACCGGGTTGTTAATATTAATTGTCGTAGAATAAGCGCCGATTACACTGTTCAGCTTATTTGCAAGGACCTGAACCGTAACATCATTTGCTCCTGCAACCACAACAGACTCACCTCTTGTTTTCTTTAATTCTTCAACTGCTCTGTCTGCGATAGCCGCAACATCTTTTTGCAAATCAGAAGGTACGCTTGTTCTAACACCAAACTTACCTAATATATAAGATAGTACTTTCGCTTGTTCGGACGGTTTGATCATCGCTCTGTAATCAGAAGCGGTACCTGTCACCGACATATTGGATTCAAACTGGAAGTGTTTGGACATCCATGCAGCATCCGGGTTTCTTGTTTCGCCGTACTGCGCCTGGTATTCAACCGACATCAGCCATGAGCCTAAGAAGTCTGCTCCTACGGAAACAATTGTTTTCGCTTTGGAGAAGTCATAATCCGGAATTACATTTTTCCCGAAAGACAGCTCGTTAGCTTTTCTGATTCCCGCGTAAGAAACGGCATCATATTGAATATGCTCAAAATTTCCTTCTGTTCCGTAAGTGGCTTTGAATTTTTCAATTGCAGCTTTTAATGCCGGAGAGATAATTGTATTTGTTACAAAAACAATTTTTCCGCCTTTTGCTTTAATTGAAGCTAATTCACTTTTAATCGGAGCATCTATATCAGCAGACCAGTTTGCCTTTTCAGCACCTTTGAATTTTGGTCCTTTCAGCTTTGTACTATCATATAAAGAAAGTACAGAAGCTACTATCTGAGGATTTACATTCCCTTTAGTAAAACCGAAGTCAGGATTTCCTTTCACAAAAATAGGACGTCCTTCTCTTGTTTTCACCAGAATGCTGGCATACGAAGCACCGTCATAATAAGTGGAAGCGTACCACGTAGGCATACCCGGTGTTACGTTTTCCGGCTTAATTACATAAGGGATTGCTTTTGTAACCGGAGCTTCACAAGATGCCAATGTAGCAGCAGCCACAGAGAATCCTAAGAATTTCAAGAAATCTCTTCGGCCAGTAGAAGCTTCGTTTAACGATTCGTCTCCCAAAAATTCATCAACGGACATAGACTGTGGAAACTCTTGATCTCTTCCTTCAAGATAAGCAGGTGTTTCCTTTAATTCATCTATACCTTTCCAATATTTTTTTGTCGTTCCCATAGATTTTCGACTTCTTCTTTTTAATAATTAATAGTGACATTTAGCACATTCCCAACCACCTAATTCTCTTACAGTAACTTTACCGTCTTTCAGATACTTATCATAAAGCGTACGATCATTGTTCATCAAACGTCTGTGAATCTCATCGTAATATCCTGATTTTTTATCTGAAAGAGGACCGTCTGTAATTCCTTTCTCACTGTGGCACTCAATACACCACCCCATTGTCAGTGTTGGTTTTGTCAGCGGAATATTCCCCTCTATTTTATTTAACTCTTCAACCGGAACAATACGAGCTGTTTGCTGTTGTTTTGTCATGTCTCCGTGACATTGTTTACAATCAACACCTCCTACAACGACGTGCTGCTGGTGGCTGAAGTAAACATGATCAGGAAGAACGTGAACTTTATTCCATACCAATGGTTTTGTTTTGCCTGTATATTCAGAACCATCCCAGCCTGCTGCTTCGTAGATTTTTTTAATCTTAGCTTCCTGCTCAGGTGTGTTTCCTGAAATTTGCTTGTGACAATTCATACATACATTCACAGTTGGAATTCCTGCAGTTCTGGACTTATCAGCCGAGTTATGACAGTATTTACAGTCAATACCGTTAATTCCTGCGTGAACAGAGTGAGGAAAGTCAATTGGCTGTGATGGCTGGTAAGCCTCCATCACGTTAATATTTCCTAAGGCCTGAATACCCATGATCAATAATGCAAGGGTCACAACAAGACCTGTGATCCCCACATAAATCTTGTTTTTCCACATCCACTGTCTGACCTCCGCTCCATAAGAAGGATAGTCATTGACGTTTCCACCTTCTTTTTCAGCTACTGCCTGGGAAAGTTGTCTTCTGACACCTCCCAGCGTTAATATAATTGTTACAAAAATCAAACCTGCAACGATCCACAACCATGTATTTCCGGACTCCTGCTCAACAGTAACATCCGTACTTCCTCCAGGTCCCTCAGCTACTTTTGTAGCAGGATCCTGCTGTGCATCCACATAGTTAAAGATTGCATCAATATCCTCTTTTGTCAGATCAGGGAATTGATTCATGCTGGTCGGCTTTATCTTAGAAACCTGCTCAGCATAAGGATCTGTCGCTGCAGCTTTCTGCCAGTTATTAACCCACGCATAAATAGAACCTTCTTTTGCTCCTTCGCTTGCCCATTTTTCCCTTACGTTGTAAAGCTTAGGACCTGTTCCGTCCTTGAAGATCTGGTGACACGTTGAACACTTGTTCTTGAATAAAGTTTCCCCTTGAGAGTAAACGTCAAAAGATGCAGCTGTTAACATTACTGTTACCGCTACAACACACCAATTTGTAAATTTTCTAATCATTTGATTATAAATATCTTATTTAAATGCTTAAATAACGTTGTTAAATTATCTGAAATCCAACGATGGCAAAATTAATATAATCACTAAATGAAATGACAGTTTCATGACAAAAATGAGGCCCTTCCTCCTAATTTATAATCTTTCTAAATAAAAATAAAACAGAACTTTGGAAGGGTATTTGAGATATCTTTATCCGGGTTAAAAAATAAAACAGAAACCGGATGAAATTAAATCTTTTTATTATCGGATTATTATCTTCAATCACTTCGGTAGTTACAGCTCAAACAGGCTCTGTGACTATTCATAAAGACCAGCGGCTGGACCAGAAAATAGCGGATTACGGCTTAATCGTTCCTCCAAACACAACTCCTCAGATTGACGGCTACCGGGTTCAGCTGACTTTCGAGCAGTCACGGGAAGCTATCGAAACCGCCAAAGCAAAATTTTCGGGTGCTTTTCCGGAGATTGACACTTATGTCATTTATAAAGCTCCTAATTTCTTTTTAAAAGCCGGAGATTTCCGTACGTACAATGAAGCGGAAAAAGTAAAGTCGAAAATTGAAATTGACTTCCCTACAAGCAATGTAGTCAGGGAAAAGATTAACCTGCCGAAAATCAAATAGAATCAGCAAATAAAGACTTCATAAAAAAGTAAAAGGTGTCGAAACGGACACCTTTTGTTTTTTCACTCTTAAATCAAATTCATTTTACATCACTCACTACCACGCCTGTGCTTTCAGCGGAACAACACTTCCATTCTTATCAATGAATAATTTCCCCGAAGCTGCATCGGCCATGTGCCCGATGACCGTCATATGCGGATTTCCTTTGATCTTATCATAATCCGACAGGGCAATTGTGAACAACAGCTCGTAATCATCACCTCCGTTCAACGCTGCCGTTACCGGATCAATATTAAAATCAATAGCCGCCATGGATGTCTTGGCATCTATCGGAATTTTTTCATCGTAAACGGAACATCCCAAGCCGGATGCTTCGCAGATCTGGAAAAGATCAGATGCCAGGCCATCAGACAGATCGATCATCGCGGTAGGCTTTACTTTCAGCTCTTCCAAAAACCGCAGAATGTCTTTTCTGGCTTCCGGCTTTAACTGCCGTTCCAGCAGGTAGTCATTTCCTTCCAGATCAGGCTGGATACCCGGATTTGCTTTAAATACTTCTTTTTCCCGCTCCAAAATCTGCAAGCCCATATAAGGAGCTCCCAGATCTCCCGTCACAACAATCAGGTCATTTTCTTTTGCCGTATCTCTATAAACGATCTGTTCCTTTTTTGCTGTTCCCACTGTCGTAATACTGATCTGCATTCCTGAAACGGAAGGATTTGTATCTCCTCCCACCAAGTCCAGCGTATAAACATCGCAGGCTGTATGGATTCCTTCATACAGCTCTTCTAAAACCTCTATGGGAAAACGGTTGGAAACAGCTACGGAAATGACGATCTGCTGCGGAACAACATTCATCGCGATAACGTCTGAAATTGCCGCTACAACACATTTATATCCTAAATGCTTAAACGGAGTGTACATCAAATTAAAATGGACTCCTTCTAAAAAAGAGTCTGTTGAGATCACCATCGCGTGTGTATCTGAAATGCTGATCACAGCCGCGTCGTCTCCGATGCCTTTCAGTGTGGAGCTCTGACGATTTATAAAATTAGACGTCAGCTTCTGAATCAGCCTGAACTCACCCGTCCCTTCTATTTCTGTTCTTTTTTCACTCATGAATCAACGTAAACAAAATGATAACACTGCATTGATAAAAGCCTCCGGCTGCTCCGCATGAACCCAGTGTCCTGCATCTTCGATAATATCCAGCTGGGCATCAATAAAAACATCTTCTATTGAACTCCAGTCTTCCTCTAAAATATAATTGGAAAGCGCTCCTTTTATGAACAGCGTCGGAATGCTTATCGACTTATCCGGCTGAAACGCTTCCAGGATAGACGGCATTTCTTTCTCCAACAGGGAGACATTCATTCTCCACGCCAGCTTCCCTTTCTCCTTCCAGTATAAATTTTTCAGTAAAAATTGTCTGACACTATAAGAGGAAATCGATTTTTTAAGATCTTCATCTGCCTGGCTTCTTGCGGTATACTTATCCAGATTCAGCGATTTTATACCTGCAATAATATCTGAGTGGTGCGGCGGATACGCTTTCATACCCATATCCACAATAATCAGCTTCTCGATCAGCTCCTCGTGCTGACCGGCAAAAAACATTGCTGTCTTCCCTCCCATCGAGTGTCCCATCAAGATGAAATCTTTCAATTCCAGGTCCTGGCAAAGCTCAAATAAATCAGCAGCCATATCCTCGTAGGTATGTGTTTCAGTCCAGTCCGAATGGCCATGATTCCGCTGGTCCACTAAAATCACCTGATAGTATTCCGCCAGCTTGAGCGCGTGTGTCTGCCAGTTATCCGAACAGCCGAATAAACCATGTAAGATCACAAAAGGTTTTCCTTCACCTAAAATACGGTAATGTAATTTCATGAATTACTTTTCGATTTTTTCAGAATGCGGATTTTCAATAGTGTATTTGTGCTCTTCCATTGTGGTTAATGCAAGAATAATCTCGTCTTCGGAAATCTGATTTTCATCGTAATATACTTTGATACCGTTGAATTCCCTGTTCTCCTCAAAATCGTATTCCACTTTGGAAATTCCTCCGTTACCGTACAATTCTTTACGGATAGAAGAACCGCAACCTTTCACACAGCTCATTCCGGCAATTTCAGCGCTCAAAACAGAAGTCGGAACCACTGATTTATGATTATCTGCCTGCTCCTGAACTGTTGTGTCTTCATTCGTTGCCTGTCCTGCTTTGTTGCCTGTACAAGCAGCAAAGAAGAATGCTAATCCTGCTAATAAAATTACGTTTTTCATATTTTAAAATATATCAGTTACCGGTTCAACTCCTGCTACTTCCGGAACCACGCGCTTAATCGCTTCTTCGATTCCGGCACGAATGGTCATCAGTGACATGCTGCAATCGCTGCATGCTCCCAAAAGGCGGATCTTAACAATATGTTCGTCCGTAAAGTCCACCACCTCCACATTTCCGCCGTCAGCTTCTAAATGCGGACGAATCGCTTCCAATGAAGATTCAATTCTTGCCAATAATTCTTCTCTGTTATGCATGTTGTGCCTTTTTAATTCTGCTTATCCTTGCCAGATTTACGTTTTCAATGAAGCGGTCCACCATTTCATCAATGTAAGAAGCCAGTAAGCTGTTTTCCTGAAAAACCGCCGGACGGCCGGCATCACCTGCTTCACGAATGCTCTGAACCAGCGGTAAATGTCCTAAAAACGGCACATTCATACCATTTGCAAGATTCTTCGCCCCGTCTCTTCCAAAAATAAAGTATTTATTATCCGGTAATTCTTCCGGTGTAAACCAGGCCATATTTTCGACAATACCAATAATAGGAACGTTTATCGTATCCAACTTGAACATATTGATTCCTTTGCGGGCATCTGTCAGGGCTACTTCCTGCGGTGTGCTGACAATCACTGCTCCATCCAGAGGAACGGTTTGTACCAGCGACAAATGGATATCTCCTGTTCCCGGAGGCAAATCAATCAGCAGGTAGTCCAGTTCGTCCCAATGCGCATCCGTCAGCATCTGTGTCATGGCTTTAGCAGCCATCGGGCCGCGCCAGACAACAGCGTTATCCTGTTCTGTAAAAAATCCGATGGAAAGAATATATATTCCATAGCTCAGTACAGGCCGGATCATCGGTTTTCCTTCGTATTCGATCATTGTCGGGCGTTCTCCGACGACATCAAACATGGTCGGCATGGACGGTCCGTAAATGTCCGCATCTACAATCCCGACTTTATAACCTTTCTTTACCAGTCCGCCTGCAAGATTTGCCGTAACCGTAGATTTACCTACGCCGCCTTTTCCGGAAGCCACGGCAATTATATTTTTAATCTCAGGAAGAATTTTTCTCCGTGCCTGCGAAGCATCAGCGGGAAGTGACTTTACCGTCAAATCAATCTCCATATCAGAAAACCGGCCTTTTAAGGTATTTGTCACCAGCTCCTGCATTTTTTTTCGTGCGTGCAATGCCGGATTAGAAGTGGAAACAGTCAATGAAATTCTGTTTTCCTCCAATACAAGATCATCTACAAAATTCAAAGAAACGATATCTTTTTTTAAATCAGGATCGTTCACTGTCCCCAACAGCTCAAGTATTTTTTCTCTTTCTGGAATCATCTTCTGAAAATAGTCCTACAAAAATAGGAATATTTAATGAAAGAAAGGACAGATTAAAATGATTAAAGCACCTCCTGCAGAAGGTTAATTTTCCTTAACACTGAGAATTGTCTGGAGCATTCTTTCAAAATATGCAGGGGCAACACCTTCCTCCAGGGTAGAAATCATGAAAAAAATACCATTTACTTTAATTTTTCTCATGATATAATAAAACTCATTTTCTTCATCTTTATTCAGATGAAAAACAAACAGATCAGGTGCACGTTTTTCTACTGCGGAAGAGAAAAAATCAACAGAAAGCATTGCGTCAATAGTATCATCAAAAAGCTGCTCATCTCCTCCCAGCTCTTCAACCAGAAACTGAAAATCTTCTCCCTTTTTTAAGTGCCAGATGAAGCCGTCCAGCTCATTTTTTACCTGGATCTTATAGTTTCCGATCACCTCATCTTCTACGGGAAAACGTACTGTTAAGGGCAAGCCGTAAGTCCGCAGATCTTTTTCTATACTGTTTATGTCAGTGTATTCTATTATTTTTTCATTCTCCCGGTCGGAACAGGAGAGTTGTGTAAACAACAGTACCAATAATAAAAAAAAGGATCTCAATTTACTTTATGTTAAAGGTTAAACGCTATTAGTGAGCAATTGATTTTTTTTTAAATCACAGACTTTCACGGTTTCTGGTAATTATTTAACGATCTTCCAACATTTAAAGTCCTCCTAAATTAATACAAGTTACGCAATGAATAGTTAATTTCGTAATGTTTAATCAAAAATAGTATGAAATACGATCGCATACCTCAGGAGCTTTTCATCAAAAACAGGGAAAAGTTCGTCAAAAATATGAAAGAAAACACATTAGCGGTTTTCAATTCGAATGATATTTATCCTGTTTCTGCAGACAGTACGCTACCTTTCGCACAGCACAGAGATATTTTCTATCTGACAGGAGCTGATCAGGAAGAAAGCATCCTGGTATTATTCCCGGACGCTTCTGATGAAAAGCATCGTGAAATTCTGTTTTTACGTGAAACATCCGAGCATATCGCTATCTGGGAAGGTGAAAAGCTGACAAAAGAAGCAGCTTTTGAAGTTTCCGGCATAAAAACCGTTTACTGGACGCATCAGTTTGAAATGATCTTCCGCCAGTTGATGGCAGAAGCCGAAGGTATTTATCTGAATACCAACGAGCATTTACGCCATTCTGTTGAGATGGAAACCCGTGAAGACCGCTTTATTAAAAAAGTGAAAGCGCAATATCCTGCTCACCAGGTATATAAAAGCGCTCCTATTCTTCACCGGATTCGTTCCGTCAAAGAAAAAGAGGAGCTGGATCTGATGCAAACGGCATGCGACATTACCAAAAAAGGATTTGAACGCGTTTTGAAGTTTACCAGGTCAGGTGTCTGGGAATACGAGCTGGAAGCAGAATTTATCCACGAGTTTATACGTAACAGATCAAAAGGTTTTGCTTACACTCCGATCATTGCTTCCGGAGCAAGTGCCTGCGTATTACATTATATTGAAAATAACAAGCAATGTAAAGACGGAGATGTGATCCTGCTGGACGTAGCTGCGGAATATGCCAATTATTCATCTGACCTGTCGCGGAGCATTCCGGTGAACGGAAGGTTCACTGACCGCCAAAAGGAGGTTTATAATGCAGTCCTTCATGTCAAAAAAGAAGCGGAGAAGCTATTGGTTCCGGGAATAATACTTGCGGAGTATCAAAAGGAAGTAGGAAGGATTATGGAAGCGGAGCTGATCAAATTAAAGCTGATCGACAGCACCGATATTAAGAATCAGGATCCAAACTGGCCGGCATACAAAAAATACTTTATGCACGGAACCTCCCATTTCCTCGGTTTGGATACGCACGATGTGGGATTGTGGAATGAGCCGATCAAGGCGAATATGGTATTTACCTGCGAACCGGGAATTTATATCCGTGAAGAAGGTTTGGGAATCCGTATTGAAGACAATCTGGTAATACGGGAAGACGGGCCGGCATTCAACCTGATGCGCGACATTCCTATCGAAGCGGATCATATCGAAGAAATCATGAATTCAAAATAATATCATTCAAAATGCCACAGGTTTATCATTAGAGCCTGTGGCTTTTTCATTTCAAAAAATGCTGAACTACGAAATTATCGGAAAGGGATATCCTGTTGTTTTTCTACACGGTTTTCTGGAATCTACCCAAATGTGGACTCCGTTAATGTTGGAGCAGATGCCATTCCAATCCGTTTTAATTGATCTTCCCGGGCATGGGAAATCAGATTTGAACAATATTGATGCGGATTTACGCCTGTATGGTCTGGAAGTTTTCAAAGTCCTGGAAACAGAAGGAATTTTCGAATTCGGATTGGTAGGTCATTCAATGGGAGGATATATTGCGCTGGAGATGGCGAAGCATTCTTCCGATATAGAAAAACTGGTGCTTTTAAACTCTTGTTTCTGGCAGGATTCACCTGCAAAACAAAAAGAACGCCAGCGTGTTTTACAGATATTGGAAAAGAATAAGAACCGGTACCTTCTGGAAGCTATTCCAGGAATGTTCGTTGATCCCGCTGCCCATTCCGTATTTATTGAAGAAATGGTTAAGATCGCTGAGCAAATGCCTTTGGAAGCTATTCTTACAGCAACAAAAGCCATGATGAACCGGACAAGCTCGGAAGGTATTGCTGATTGCCTGGGAACAAATCTGAAGATCATTCAGGGAGAGCTGGACACCTCTGTTCCGATGAACCTGATGCTGGAAAAAACAACTAAAAAACCATTCGACCTTTCTGTTTTAAAAGGCGTAGGGCACATGTCCCATAAAGAGGCAGCGGAAGATGTGAAAACTTTACTAATGGATTTTTATAAGGAAGAAATCGGGTAATTTACCTCTTCACTTTCTCCGGCATCACAAAATACTTCTGCCCTAACTGATCATAGGCTTCCGGAAAATAAGCTTTCAGTACTGCCGTATAATAATTATAGGGTTTGTGCTGCAAAAATTTACTTGGCTGTTTGTAAAGATCTTTATCTTCAAATATTCCGTGTTCATCCCGTTTGTAAATCCGCATCAGCGAATCACTCTGCAAAATGGAAGAATCTTTAAGCTCTAACGGATATTCCGTGGGTGAAAGCATTATTCTATTTCCGGTGTGCACATAATTTACATCCTCATAAAATGCAGGCATGACAATTTCTCCCAGCTCTTTTATCAATTGCTTTTCTATATTCTGCGACATCTTTCTCACCATCAGGTTGACCTTGTCCTTAAAAAGGTACAATCCGCCTTCCAAGGCTGTTTTCTGAATGGAGAATTCTTCCCGGTTCAGGATAATATCCGATAAATTTTCTTTCCAGAAAGTACTGTCATTATAGCTTACGGGCAACCTCGGAACGAAATCTGCAGGATTGTGGATCAGGTAGCTCATACCCGGTTCACAGAACTTTTCATTGTACTCCTTAACAAACGAAGGATTACCAATCATGGGATTTGCAAAAGCGTAAACCTTAAAGTTATTCTTTGCGCTCAGCTCTTTTTCCGGCAAATATGCCAGATAAGCACGTACTATCTGTGCCAGTGCCCCTCCCTGAGAATGACCCGTAATACAGATATTATAAATTCCTTCTTTGTTTAATCCTTTTATTTGCTTCAACAGATCATCCTTAAAAAAACAGACTGCCAGCATATAACCCGCATGAATATGGCTCTCCCTGTTTTCCCCAACCTGGTATTCAAATTCTTTACCGTTAATAAGAATTTTACTCTTCACAGGAATCATAGAAGCATAAAGATTTTCCAGCCAGCTGGATTGCTTTGAGGTAGAACCCCGGAAATGAATCACGCCTTTATTTCCACTCGTATAAATCTGAAATTTATTATCCATTCCGTAAACCGGAGAGGTATATACTTTTTTATAACCGGCGGGAAGAATTTCAATGTCACTGCCATACAGATCCAGATAGGTAAAACTATTGCAGATCTGGATCATTGCACGTGCTTCATTGGCATCAAATCCGCTTTTAAGCTGGGCAGTCACGGAACATGTGGCGATAAGCACAAAGAAAAAAATCAGCAGCTTCATGGTTTTATAATAAGAAAGATGTGTAAAGTTACGAATTTACCGTTATTTGAGAAATTGTTCAGGAACCTGAAATCGAATCCTGAGAACAGTAAATATTGCTATCAGAAATTGTCATAAGATCCTTGCGTCTGAATACCTTAGCTTCTTAAAGTCTTTCTAAAAATTGTATTTCATGGTACGGTCGTCCAGAACGGCAAAAGAGATCTTGAAGCTGTGATGGATCTGGATGTCTCTTCCTTTGGAAAGAACGTAATAAGCACCGATCCGGAGTAGTCGCCGGGAAAATTTAATATTGCGTTCCAAACCTGCCAGCACCTCACCATGCCACCAGTGTCCGTCCTGTAAATAGGCAAATCCCGCTCCTCCAACCAAGCCGATCCGTGTCTTTTTCATGAACGGAATTTTATTGATAATCGCTCCGTTATCATGGTACAGAACATGTGCTTCAATGATTCTTCTGATAGTAGGTATCAGTGTGTCTAATTTCTGGAAGGAGTACATCGGGTTGGAAAACCAGATCGGATCACTCCGGCGAAGGTATTTCTTATCCGCATCCCGCAAATCTTTTGAGCTTAAAAACTCGCCGGATTTAATATGATAGCTTAATGTTCCGATAGAGCTCAGGCTGATCTGCTGGCGGATTCCAAAACGGATGTAGTCGAAATCGACATCACTACCGAACAGCTTAGGGATTCCCCGCTCATAATAGACATAGAAAATCGGCCATTTTGAACCTAAAATCACCTTCCGGTAAGGTTCTCTCATATACTTCTGAAAGGGTGTATAAGACAGCTGCAAACTAGCGACTCCTGCCTGATACGTATGAAATTCGGTAGGGTCATCGTTGTTCAGCGATTTGTCCAGCCAGTTGATAAATTTATATCCTTCCAGCGGGCGGCGCTCTGAGAAATTATAGGTAAAAGTAGAATAAAAGCCATTAAACCATTCGTAATTATGAGTTAGCTGTATTCCCGTCACTTCAATGAAATTGGAACGTTTAAAGATCTGTGTGATGGCATCATAGCTCCGTATGGCGTCAAAATCATGAAAAAAGCTCATGCGGATATATGCAGACTTAAAGGGATTATAACGGAAGCTGGAAGATGTCCTTCCTTTCACATCATTGTTCAGAAAACCGTATGAAACTTCTCCGAACAGATCAATGTATTTTTCATTTTTCCATTTCTTGAAATAATAAACTCCCGGTGCGTAGCGAGGCCCGGCAATATAGATCGGACGAAGGCTTGCCGCAATGGAATTGATGGTCCATTGTGTTCTTTTTTCACGGTTTCGGAAATCAACTCCGTACCAAAGGACTTTCAAAAAGGTAACCCTGTTGAATACACTGTCAATAGAATCCAGGTATTCCTTCCGGCTGTGCGCAAATTTGATGGAATCGTTATACTGAATAAACTTTATTTCTTCCGGTGTCAGCTTGATCTGGCGCTTTTCATTCCAGTAAGTTGAATCACGCTCGTACGCTTCTTGTTCTGTGATTGCAACTTCACTGTTAAAGAATTTCTTTTCAAAGCTCTTGTCAAACTGGTAGTTGGAATAAGCCACCTGTGTTTTGATTTTCCGGACGTAATTATTGTATTTTATTCCGTAATCAAATTCCTGCTTTGCCAGGTAGTTGATTCCCTTTTCATTGTATCCGTATTCCTGATAGACACCGAAATAATCGTATTTCAGCAGGTTCCCCTTTTGCAGCTTCAGATCCAGCTTCTGGATAATGAAGAGCGAGTCTATAACATAAATATATCCTTCCAGCGTTGATGTTGACGTCGATCGGGCAGTCACCTTTATTTTGTAAATTGTTTTATCTCCTTCTTCGTATTTCGACTCCAGCTTGTATTTGTAGGCCAGGATTCCAGGATTGGAAACGGGAGAAAGTATTGCTGTCTGATGGATATCAGGAAGCTCGATTGTGTTCTGAAAAAAATTGAAGTCTGACCTTACAGTTGTCTGGTAATACATATTGTCACTCGTACCGCGTAAAGTATAAGCATTACGGATCTCCTTGACTTTGTTTACCGGGGCATAATTTTTCTCCAGCTGCACTTCAAGAAGGTTTAATTTCTGGTTTTGTCCGGCCTTACTTTCATCGAACAAGTCTTCTTCGATTTTGGTATCTTCTTCTTTCTTCTTATTGTTCTTTGGAGTAATGTCTTCATCTATTGTTTTAATATAAACATTCACCTGATGCGCATAATTCCACGGGCTGATCGTATCTCGCCTCTGAACGACTTTCTTGATCACTTCCCGCCCGACATTTGATTTTTTGGCGCTGATTATAATATCGTCTGTTTCTCCCGAAAGTATCGGCAATAATTGCACCTGGATGGCCTGATCCGAATACGACACCGGCACAAACACTTCCTTGTCTTCATAGCCCCAAAGCGAAAAAATCAGATAGATTTCGCCCGGTTGAAAACGCAGCTCGAAATTTCCTTTCGCATCTGTCTTATAGGGAGTATCCTCACTGAATTTAACGTAGATCTCAACACCTGAAAGTGGGTGATTATTCTCATCGACAACCGTCCCTTTTACGGCGTACTGACCAAAAAGAACCGAGGAGCAGCTCCATAGAAAGCAAACTATAAAGTACCTCCGTATGTCACTTGCTCTTATTTTCAAGTTCGTCGATATGTTTTTGCATTCTTTTCATCATCAGACGTTTCATAAAAACCATCAGCAATGCCAGAATTGAAAAAAAGTAATATTGGTACCAGCGGTCAAATCCGAACCGTATTCCCATAATGGTAACACCAATTGCAGAACTGACAGCAATTATCCACCAAATATAAATCATTACTTTATTATACGTTCCCATAATCAATCTTTTATAATTCTTCCCCTCGGTTTTAAAAATTCGTAGTAAGAAAAGTCCTGCTTTGATTTCACTCCGTCCCCGAAAAACTTGCCGTCGGGAGTTGTTACCGTTACCGCCCGCTGGGAAAAAATGCTTGAATCAGCCTGTGTCCAGATCAATTCTTCCGTTTCCATCTTCTGTTCCAGTGCCGGTTTTAACAAAACTACCTGGTTCCGGACAAACATCTTTCCTTCATCCGGGTAATACTCTCCGTATTTTCCGGTTAAAATAGTTTCGATCTTTCCTTTGGAATCAAAGAAATAGACGCACAGGCTATCTTTCAGCTTCGTCACATTCTTCGGTTCGTAATACGTTTCAGCGATCGTAGCGAACACACGCACCTTCGCGTACCCGCTATCGGTGAACACCAGCTGTAAATCCTGGACACGCTCATTCGGATCATTATTCTTCACTGTAATCTTATGAATTTTTTCAAGGTCATTAACGCATGCCCCGAACATCATCAGTGAAAGAATAATTCCAACGAAACGCATTATTAATCAATTTTATATTTTCTGAACCAGCGGTCATTGATGCTTGGAGCAAAGCTCACACCAAGGCTGAAGTTAAAAAACTTTTCGTTGTAAGAGGCATTTCCGGGAATTGTCTGATTCGTATAGCCAAATGAAAAATTGACGGAAGAAATAGAACGCTGAATCAGAAACGGAAAACCGAAACCGGCGGTGATCGTCTTGCGATCAGCATAAGTCCCGCTTACAGCATAAGGCAGCTGGCTGATGGAGCCCCCGATTCTGTAACGTACTTTTGATAAATATCCTGTTGTAACACGGTCTAAAAATAATTGCTGCGGCACATATTCTATTCCGACCGCATAAGCTGTCGTATTTCTGTAGGAATTTCCGGTAGTTGTCGTAAAATTCTCTCTGTAATCCGTCCACTGATTCATTTTATAATCAACCGTAAATGTCAGACGGGAATTCAGCTTTGCATTCTGATTTCTCTTCCTTGTATTCAACACATATTGAAGACCGATATCCAGAGTTTGCGGAAGCGTCACGGAGCCTTTCACCTGGTCGGAAAGGATATAGGCATAGTCATCAAAGTCATCAACATCTTTCGTATAGGCTTTTTCGTAAATATGCGTCGCTGTCACGTTTTGCCGGGGAGTAAAAGTAGCTCCCAGAATAATACGGTCCTGCCCGATCAGGAATTGATAATTAAGTCCCAGCTCATAATAAAAAGAGCGTAAAAAATAAGTAGTGGAATACATTACACCTCCATGAACAGAAGCGCCGTTATCAATATAAGCTGTTTGTGTATTTACAGTGGATCCGAACAAGAATCCCAAATTAGCTCCTACTCCCAGCTTATGGCGTTTAAGGTTCAGCGCATTTACTGCAAGCCCGCCAAAAAACAAATTGGAGTTTCCTTTTCCCTGGTATAAATGCCTCATCGTTTTGGAGCTGTTCAGCGGATCTGATTCATAAAACTGATAGCTGCTTCTTGAAAAAGGCCGCAAGCCAAAGGATGCTCCCATGATTTTAGCAAAGGCGATCCCGAATGCAAAATGATTGATCTGTGTATAAGATCCTGTTTCTTTATTTCCACCGCTATTACTGATATGAAATGTATTATCCAGCCCGATGGAAAAAATAGGCTGACCCTTGCTGATATTCGCGTAAGAAGACGGATTGTAAAAATTAACCGTGATACTGTCCATCTGAGTGGCCAGCGTATTTCCCAACGCATTGTAAACAGGATGGTTTGCGACATCCATATCTCCTATTCCGTTTGAGCTGAAAGGGTTATTTGTATTTTGCTGCGCAAAAAAAGACAAAGTGAGAAAAATAAAAATAAAGCAAAGAATAAGCTTATTGCTTGTTTTGCTTTTGTAGAATACTGTATAATCCATTAATTGTCAGATGTTCATCATAATTCAGAGGTGCTAAAGCGCTTAAATCCAGTTTATCCGCATCACCACCGGTGACAAAGATAACCAAATCTTTAAATTCTTCGAGATAAGCATTTATCATTCCCTCAATTTCATATTTTGCTCCGTTCATTACTCCGGAAGTCATGCTATTAACGGTGGAATTCCCGATTAATTTTGTAGGAACCTTATTTTTTAATAAGGGTAGATTTCCGGTAAATTCGTGCATCGCTGAAAAGCGCATCTGCAGTCCCGGGGAGATAGATCCTCCGCGAAAAATCCCTTCACTGGTCACAAAGTCAAACTTGATGCAGGTACCAATATCAACAACAAGTGCGTTCGTCCGGGATTTTTCATACGCCGCAACTGCATTCGCAAGGCGGTCTTTCCCCAGCGTTCTGCGGGAATCATATTCCACAGTGACCGGTACAGGTGTATTTTCAGACAGCAGCAGCCCATCCTCCACGCAAGACATCAATTCCGCTGTCTGCCGGTCATTCAGCACGGAAGAAACGATAGCAGTATCATACACAGCATTTTTCAGGAAATCCTGCCATTTTTCTCTTTCTCCAAAGGGGAAAACATGCAGATCATATAATTCTGAGAATAAATAAGCTGCAATCTTAATCCGGGTATTACCTGCGTCAACAACCAGCGACCTCATGACAAATTTTTCAGGAAAAGTAAAAAAAATAATTCAATTCGCTTGGTGAATCAAAAAATGTATCTATCTTTGCCCTCACCAAAACGATGGGAATGTAGCTCAGTCGGTAGAGCAAAGGACTGAAAATCCTTGTGTCGGCGGTTCGATTCCGTCCATTCCCACGCGAAGCCTCTCATCTGAGAGGCTTTTTATTTTGAGATAACAGGGACACTGATAGCGCAGATAAAGCGGATTAACACAGATTATTACCTCCTGTCAGTATTTATAATCTGTACATCCGTGCAAAAGCAATCTTTCAAACCTGGCTTTGATTCCTTTATTTTCGTTAAACGTAAATCTGCCGTTGCAAATTATTATCTTTGTAGTCTAATGCAAACACGTGAAAACAGTATATATTGTCAGAAAGGAGCGTTTTAATGCGGCGCATAAGCTTTGGAGAAACGACTGGTCGGAAGAAAAAAATCAGGAGGTTTTCGGCAAATGCAGCAATAAAAACTGGCACGGCCACAATTTCAACTTGTTTGTGACGGTAAAAGGAGCTCCAAGTGAAGAAACAGGATTTGTAATTGATTTAAAACGCTTAAGCCAGATTATTAAGCAGGAAGTAATTGAACATCTGGACCATAAAAATCTGAACTTAGATGTTCCCTTTCTTGAAGGTTTGCTCCCTTCTACCGAAAACCTGATTATTAAAATATGGGATTTGCTGGAAATGCCTATAAAAAAAGAGGGCGGAATTTTATGCAAGCTCCGGCTGGAAGAAACAGAGAACAATTTTGTGGAATATTTCGGTGATCATGTACCTTACTAAATACGAAACTAATGAGCGATAAACATCCGGATAAAATATTAAAGATCGCATCTGTCTATAAAGATGTGATTGCTGAGCTGGGGGAAAATCCTGAGCGGGAAGGTCTTCAGAAAACTCCGGAACGGGTAGCAAAAGCGCTTCAGTTCCTGACGCATGGCTACGACCTGGATCCGGCAGAAATTTTAAAAGGCGCCCTGTTTCATGAGGACTATTCCGAAATGGTCATCGTAAAAGATATTGAAGTGTATTCTTTGTGTGAGCACCACATGCTGCCTTTCTTCGGAAAAGCACATATTGCCTATATTCCCAACGGAAGAATTGTTGGTCTCAGCAAAATTCCAAGAATCGTGGATGCCTTCGCCAGACGTCTTCAGGTTCAGGAACGGCTGACGCTGGAAATAAGAGATTGCATCCAGGACACGCTGGCCCCGCAAGGTGTCGCAGTTGTACTGGAATGTGCTCACATGTGCATGCAGATGAGAGGTGTACAAAAACAAAATTCATTTACCACAACCAGCGCATTCACGGGAGTTTTTCTTGAAAACGAACCAACCAGAAAAGAATTTATTAATTTAGTAAACGCTAATTTACATTAAAACTAAAAATTATGGAAGAAAATTTCATTCAGGAAAGAGGATCCTTCTCAAAGGAATTATCTAGGGATTTCTTTAAGAAAGTATATGCCTATATGGGACTGGCATTGCTGATTTCAGGAGGTGTAGCTTATTACATTGGATCTTCAGCAGAAACTTTTAAAAATCTCTTTTTTACGGAACAAGGAAGTATTAGCCCATTATTTTACATCATTGCATTTGCTCCGGTAGGACTTGCATTGGTTATTCAGATGGCCTACAGAAGTTTATCTATTCCAATACTTATGCTGCTATTTACATTGTATTCTGCAATGATTGGAGCTAGTTTGAGTACCATCTTCTTTAATTACAGTATTGCATCCATCATGACTACATTCTTTGTCAGTGCGGGAACATTTATCGGAATGGCAGTATTGGGATATACCACAAAAACAGATTTAACCAAAATGGGAAGCTTGTTGTATATGGTATTTATCGGGATGTTTATCGCGTCCATTGCCAATTTCTTTATTAACTCAGAAGGGGTTTCATGGTGGATTTCCTTTTTAGGAGTTTTTGTATTTACAGGTCTGACGGCTTACTGGATGCAGCAGCTGAAAGGAGTTGCTGAAAACTCCATGTTAGATGGTGTTGAAAGAGATAAGCTGGCATTGGTCGGAGGCCTGAACCTGTACATCTTATTTGTCAATCTATTCCTTTCTTTGTTGAGACTATTCGGCAACAGAGACTAAATAAAAAATACATTTATCTGATTATAAAGCTGATGATCTCTCATCAGCTTTTTTATTTCTTAAAGATTTGGTAATACCAAATTGTAAAACTTTTTTTTCTCAAAAAGATTTTTATACCCTATCTTTGGCAAAAAAACTTTAAAGTATGACGAATTTTACAAGAAAATCAATTCTAATACTTGCTTTTATAGCGAGTTGCTTTGGGGCGAAAGCACAATACAGCACAGGATTTGAAAACCTGAACGGAGCAAAATCAGGATGGGCAGAAAATACAACTCCCGTTGATATTGATGGAATAACCTGGACACTGAAAAATGCTCTGGTAGCTTCCACAACTGATGCTGGTGATATGAAAAATGGTAGCTTCTCTATGCGGATGAGAAGACAAACATCAGACAATGCTTATGCAGTAATGGCTGCTGACAAATCAAACGGAGCAGGTACTATCTCTTTCTATTATGCACGCGCTAATTTCAGTCAGGACAGAACAGGGATTTCACCAAAAGTTGTCGTAAGAATCAGTAATGATGCAGGAGCAACCTGGACAAATGTAGGAGATACTGTATTCTTTGCAGGAGTGGATGTACTAACACAATGGACAGCAACAACCAATATCTCAGGAGATATCCGTATAAAATTTGATATTGTATCCGGTGACAACGGAAAACGTATAAATATTGATGATCTTAATATTACTGATTACGCTGCGCCTGCAGCCTGTGAAGCACCTACAAATTTAGTATTGACAGATAATCAGAATGGTTCTCTTACTGCTTCATGGACAGCTCCGGCAACTCTTCCGGCAATTGGTTATTATATAGCTGTCGTTCCGACAGGAAATACCCCTGCTCAAGCTGACTACTTTACAGCAGCTTCTTCTGCGACAACATTTACAACAGATACATTGAAAAACGGAACAGCTTTAGCTGATGGTTCTACTTATGACGTTTATGTAATGGCGGTTTGTGCTCACGGTGCAGGCGGATATGCTACTCCGATCCAGGATGATGTAACAGTAACTGACGTAGCTTGCCCTGCTGCAACAGCTTTAGTTTTAACAGATAACACAGACGGATCTCTTACTGCTTCCTGGACAGCTCCGGCAACTCTTCCGGCAATTGGTTATTATATAGCTGTTGTTCCGACAGGAACTACTCCTTCCCAGTCAGACTATTTTACAGCAACTCCTTCTGCGACAACATTTACAACAGATACATTGAAAAACGGAACAGCTTTAGCAGACGGTTCTACTTATGACGTTTATGTAATGGCAGTTTGTGCTCACGGTGCAGGTGGATACGCTACTCCGATCCAGGATGATGTAACTATAACAATTGCAGCAACACCGTCATGTGCAGCGCCTACAAATTTAGTGGTAACGGATAACGGAAACGGCTCTGTTACTGCTTCCTGGACAGCTCCGGCAACTCTTCCGGCAATTGGTTATTATATAGCTGTTGTTCCGACAGGAAATACCCCTGCTCAAGCTGACTACTTTACAGCTGCTTCTTCTGCGACAACATTTACAACAGATACGTTGAAAAACGGAACAGCTCTGGCAGATGGTTCTACTTATGATGTTCATGTGATGGCAGTTTGTGCTCATGGCGCAGGCGGATACGCTACCCCGATCCAGGATGATGTAACTGTTACTATCTCTTCAGCAAGCTGTCAGGATCCTGCAAATATCACTATAACAGATAACGGAAACGCCTCTGTTAACATTTCATGGACGGCTCCGGCAACAATTCCTCAAAATGGTTACTATTATGCGGTAGTTCCTCAGGGAACAACACCATCTGTTCCGAATGATTACGTTAATACAAGCGCAACTTCATTAACAAATATTAATGCCACTACTCTTGCTACCGGTTCAGCGCCGTTAACAGGCGGAACAACTTATACATTCCATCTTCGCTCATTCTGTTTCCACGGAGCTGGCGGCTATGGTAACGAATTCGAGAATGATTTCACATTGACACTTGGTGTAAATGATATCCATTCGGAAATCTCCGGAATTTATCCTAATCCTGCAGAAACAACGTTAACAATAGACACGAAAGCAGAAGAAGGTATAATTTCAATCGTTGATCTGACAGGCAAAACAATTGCAACTTCAGCAATCAAAGGTAATTCTACAACAATCAGCGTTTCTGACTTACCAGGCGGAATGTATCAGGTGGTTCTTTCCACTTCCAATACTACTTCCGTTTCCAAGTTTGTGAAGAAATAAATATATAGATTACATTATAAAAAAACACCCGATGAATGTCATCGGGTGTTTTTTTATATATCTGTCTAACTTCTGACGTCTTGCTCTCTAACCTCTCTTACGGCATTTCAAAATCGCTCTCGTTTTCATCTTCTTCAAACTCTTCCTTATAGTCTTCTTCCACACGGTCAATTCGTTTCACACCTTCGATCAGCTGGAATTTCTGCACTAAAACATCCAGATGCTCACGGTCAAAAACCAGCACTTCTATTTCTCCTTCAAATAATCCGTCGATCGCACGGAAGTAAATCGAGTGCATATTTACGTTCAGCTGATTCGAAATAATCTCCGTAATTCTGTTTACAATCCCCACATCATCGATCCCCACCAGCTTCAGTTTCACCAAATGAGCTTTCAACTTTTGCTGCTTCCATTTCGCCTTGATACAGCGATACGCGTACTTGGACATTAAATGCTCTACCGCGTGGCAATTGGAACGGTGCACTTTTATACCTTCGGTTTTTGTAATAAAACCAAAAATGTCATCTCCCGGAATCGGGCGGCAGCATTTCGCCAGCTTGTATTGAATATTTTTAAAATCCTCTCCTACAATCAGGATATCTTCCTTTTTGTTTATTTTAGGATAGACATCCAGCTCGTGACGATCTTTCGGGGTATCGGACTTCAAGCCGAATTCCAGAAAACCGTTATTTTCTTCCAGCTCCCGGATCTTGTTCATGTCTATTTTGCCCTTTGCCGCACGGATATACAATTCTGTCAGTGAAGGCAGCTCAAAATAATCTTTGATGATCTCTACATTTTCCTTTGTAACCCGAAGATTGAACTGTTTTAATTTACGTTCCAGAATGTCTTTGCCATCCAAGGCAATCATTTTTCGCTCATCATTGAGAAAGTCACGGATCTTGTGTTTTGCCCGGGCAGAAGTCACCATTTTAATCCATTCCTCTGACGGTTTCTGCTTCTCCGAAGTGATGATCTCTACTTGGTCTCCGTTGTGAAGCTCATAGCTTAAAGGGACGAGCTTCATGTTGACTTTTGCTCCGATACAGGTATTTCCGATATGCGTATGAATATCATACGCAAAATCCAGAATAGTGGATTTTACCGGTAGCACCCGCAAATCTCCTTTGGGAGTAAATACATATATTTCATCGGAGAACAGGTTCATCTTAAACTCGTTCACAAACTCCATTGCGCTCAACCCCTGGTTCTCAATCAAATCTCTGACCTCAGCGATCCAGCGGTCCAACTTGCTTATGTTGGATTCGTTCTCCTTGTATTTATAATGCGCAGCAAGTCCCTTTTCGGCAATCTCATCCATTCGTTTCGTACGTATCTGCACTTCCACCCATTTTCCCTGAGGAGACATTACAGTGGTATGCAGCGATTCATAACCGTTTGCTCTAGGTGTAGAGATCCAGTCGCGCAAACGCTCCGGACTCGGCTGATAGAAATCCGTAACAATGGAATAGATTCTCCAGCAATCTGATTTTTCCTTTTCCGGAGTGCTCTCCACGATAATCCGGATCGCAAACAAGTCATATACTTCCTCAAAAGGAATCTGCTTTGATTGCATTTTTTTCCAGATAGAAGAAATGGATTTAGTTCGGACCTTCACATCATACTTATACCCTTCATTATCCAGTGCTTGCTTAATCGGATATGTAAATCTCCTGATAAACCGGTTTCGGACATCTTTAGAGGATTTCAGCTTTCCTTCCAGCATTTCAAAAATATCCGGATCAGTGTATTTAAACGAAAGATCATCCAGCTCACTTTTAATGGAATACAATCCCAGGCGATGTGCGAGCGGAGCATAAAGAAAACGGGTTTCAGAAGCTATTTTCAACTGCTTATCCGGGCGCATTCCGTCCAGTGTACGCATATTGTGCAGGCGATCCGCCAGCTTGATCAGCACGACACGAATATCGTCCGAAATGGTCAGGATCATCTTACGGAAATTTTCCGCCTGTAAAGAAGCATTTTCATCGAAAACTTCCGGGATCTTCGTTAATCCATCAATAATAATGCGGCATTTACTGCCGAAAAGCTCTTCAATATCATCCAGCGTGATATGTGTATCTTCAACAGTATCATGCAGTAACGCGCACACTACGCTTGTTGCTCCCAGCCCGATTTCTTCCGCACAAATCCGTGCAACAGCGATCGGATGAAAAATATACGGTTCACCGCTTTTCCGACGCATGTCCTTATGCGCTTCAACAGCTACGTCAAATGCTTTTCGTATCATCTTTGTCTTTGCGGGAGTCAGGTTTCTGACAGAACGCAGCAATCCCCTGAACGCCGACAAGATTTCCTTCCGCTCCTTTTCTAAATCTATTTCGTGCATGAAAAAACAGTATTTGAAACTAAAATTAATAACATTACAGGAAAATATTCATTTCCGGACATGCTTTTTATCCTTTAACAGCTATTTTGATTTTCTTTGAGCGGTTTTCATTTCTGTCTTTGAGCGCTACTTACTCGGGAACCCATTGCCGGTATTTTAAATCCGCTTAATTTTTTGTTTGTATATTTGTGGCATTACAGGTAGGCTCCAAAGCCTGAAAAGCAGCAGGTATGAACATTTTTTTGCCACTCATATACTCATGTATTCTATTGATCATCATCTTATTACTAACAGTAATTTACCTTCTTGTAAAAATCAGCCGGAAAAATAAAGCACAAAAAGAAACAGAAGAAGCATTTGAGCATCTCCGGCAGTATGAAAACAAATACAATCAGCTACAGCTTGAGAGCCTGCAGGCCAAATTAAATCCTCATCTTTTCAAAAATATTCTGAACTCCATTCAGTCACACGCTTATCAGACTTATTTCGCGATGGACAAGCTTGCGAACGTACTGGATTATATTCTGTATGAAAGCCGGAACAGGTTTGTTTCGCCGAAAGAAGAAATGGAATTTGCCCTGAATCTGATAGAGATAAACAAAATAAAAATCAGCCCGCTATTTGAATTGAAAGTCAAGCTGAAAGCAGACGAACAGGATGTGCTCTACGAACAACAGCTCCTGGCGCCGCTGGTATGCGTGGAGCTGATAGAAAATGCTTTCAAACATGCCGACATTCAGAGTCCCAGTGCTTTTATCTCAATAGAAATAGGGTTCAGCGATCACCTTTTTTTCATGACGGTAGCAAATAAAATATCCCCAAAAATGCCTCTGAAAAAGGAAAAAAGCGGAATCGGAACGGAAACCTTCGAACAACGGTTAAAAATCATTTACAAAGACAACTTCAAGCTGGAAAAATCAGTAAATGAAGATGTTTTTATTGCTAACTTAAAAATAAACCTCCTTGAGTACAAAACTAAAATGCTTGCTTCTGGATGATGAGCTGCCGGGGCTGACGTATCTCAAAATGCTTTGTGAGCAGATTCCCGACCTGGAAGTTGTAAAATCATTCAATAACCCGGTTGTTTTTCTGAACGAGATTCCTTCTCTTGAATTCGATCTATGCATCATGGATATCGAAATGCCGGAAATGAATGGTTTACAGGTGGCAAATCTGATTTCAGGAAAACCCGTCATTTTCACAACAGCATATAAGGAACACGCGGCAGAAGCGTTTGATATCGACGCAATAGATTATGTGCGCAAACCTGTCAAAAAAGAGCGCCTGCAGCAAGCGATAGAAAAAGCAAAACTCCGGCTAAATCAACACCGTCCGGAGAAAAAATTTATTCAAATTAATACGGATAAAGGGAAGGCTGTTATTTTCTTCGAGCAGCTGGCATATATAAAAGCTTCCGAGATTGACAGCCGTGATAAGGTCGCTCATCTCATCGATGGAAGTACCATTGTTCTGAAAAATATTTCATTTAAATCGTTAAAGGCCATGCTTCCCACAGAGGATTTTGTTCGCATCAACAAGAAAGAAGTCATTGCTCTTAAAATTGTAAAGCTTTTTTCATTTGATGAGATAACAACAACGATTTCCACTGATGGAAAAACACCTTTGAAGCTCTCTCTCGGTGAGGTTTACCGCGAAGTATTCCTGCAACGGGTAAGAACCGTATAAATCAATATCCACCGGAAATCTGGCGCCCGGCTGTCAGAAGCGCATCACTTGATTACATCTTTTTACGGTTTTATTACATTTCTTTTTCCGTTCATATTTACTCCGCTTAATCGTTGCAAATTAGTTCGCATTTTTGCCGAAAAATTAATTTGTTCCGACAGTTAATCTTTTTTTAAATTATTACTTTTGCTAGCACCTCTTTATAAGTGACATACACGGCCGGAAACATAGATAAACAGCCTTCTCTGCTTTTAAAATACAAGCATATAAACAGGCTGCATACATTCCTCAATGACATAAACACCCAACAAGAATGAAAAATTTCAAAAATTCTGTTTTCTATGTTACCACGATAAGCGCGTTCTCTGTGCTGATCTACTGGACAATTATTCTGGGATCGAAATTACAAACAGGGAGAAATATCCCCAAGCCTGTTTACGGAAAAGGGCAATGGCAGGACTTCACAGATACGCTGACGCATAATTTACAACATCCATTGGCAATGCTGCTGGCACAGATCGTCACGATCGTATTAGTGGCAAGATTATTCGGATGGATCTGCACCAAAATAGGACAGCCTACGGTAATCGGCGAAATGATCGCCGGCATCGTTCTGGGGCCATCTTTGCTGGGCTTGTATTTTCCGGAATTTTCTGAAGCATTATTTCCGGAAGTTTCAAAAGACAATTTAAAATTCCTGAGCCAGATCGGTTTAATTCTCTTTATGTTTATCGTAGGAATGGAACTTGATCTGAAAGTTCTAAGGAACAAGGCCAGCGATGCTGTCGTAATCAGCCACGCGAGCATCATTATTCCGTTTGCGCTGGGAATCGGGCTGGCTTATTTTCTTTACAGCTCTTTTGCACCGAAAAATGTTCAGTTCTTATCATTTGCGTTATTCACAGGCATCGCAATGAGCATCACCGCTTTTCCTGTTCTTGCCAGAATCGTCCAGGAACGGGGCATACACAAGACACGGCTGGGCACCATTGTTATTACCTGCGCCGCTGCAGACGATATTACCGCATGGTGCTTATTGGCAGCTGTTATTGCTATTGTAAAGGCGGGATCATTTGTAAGTTCCCTATACGTTATCGGGTTATCAGTTGTCTTTGTGCTCCTTATGATCAAAGTAGTCCGTCCATTTCTGAAAAAAATCGGGGATCTGTACAGCACAAAAGCCTCTTTAACCAAACCAATCATTGCCATCTTCTTCCTGATCCTTATTATTTCATCTTATGCAACAGAAGTAATCGGCATTCACGCATTGTTCGGAGCGTTCATGGCGGGTGCAATCATGCCTGAAAGTGCCAAGTTCAGGCATATCTTTATAGAAAAAGTGGAAGATGTCGCATTGGTATTACTGCTTCCTTTATTTTTTGTATATACGGGCCTTAATACACAAATAGGTTTATTAAATGACTGGGAATCCTGGAAGATAACGGGAATTATCATTTTAGTAGCCGTTTTCGGAAAATTTGCCGGAAGCGCCATTGCCGCCAAATATGTCGGACAGAGCTGGAAGGACAGCCTGACAATCGGTGCATTAATGAATACACGCGGTTTAATGGAGCTGGTTGTCCTTAATATCGGACTGGAGCTAAAAGTGTTGTCACCGAAGATCTTCGCTATGCTCGTGATAATGGCATTGGTAACTACGTTCATGACGGGACCAGCTTTAGATTTTATTAACTGGCTATTCAAATCACCTTCTCCCGGAGAAGATTTTTCTGAAGAAGAAAAGGACACCGGGAAATACAAAATTTTATTTTCCTTCGGCGAGCCTAATTCAGGAAGATCTTTATTCAAATTAGCGAATGCACTGACCAGCAAGTTAGAGAATAATGTCACATTGACGGCTATTCATCTTGCTCCTAAAAACGAGCTGGCCCCACACAACGACGAAGATCATGAAAACATTTATTTTGCACCGATCACTGAAGAAGCAGAAGTTTTAAATCAAAAAGTTACCACGCTGTACAAAATTTCCGGTGGAAGCGTGGACGATGAGATCATGAGCGTTGCACATAAAGGGAATTATGACCTTTTATTACTTGAGCAGGGAAGATCTATCTTTGAGGGAACGCTATTGGGGAAGATACTCGGTTTTACAACACGGATCATCAATCCGGAAACCATTCTTAATACTGTAAAGGGAAAAGATAACATGTTATTTGAGCAATCTCCTCTGGATGATGAGACCCGGCTGATCTTATCAAAGTCACACATTCCCGTTGGTATTCTGATTGACAAAGGTTTTCAGAAAACAGACCGCATCTTTATTCCGGTATTTAACTCAAAAGATACGCATCTTATCACCTACGCACAAAAACTGATTCATAATTCGAATGCTCAGATCGTGATTCTGGACGCTGCCGGAGAGATAAGGAACAGCACAGAGATAAAAGAGAAAATAAGGGCTATTGAACAGCATGCCCCGAACCATATTTCGCTGCTGAATCAGCAGACAATGGATAAAAAGTTTCTGGCGGAGCAGGATCTGATGATTATCGGTATTGAAAGCTGGAAAAAATTAATTGACTCAAAAAGCGTATGGCTGACAGAAGCGCCATCCACATTGGTAATTGCGGAAAAAACCGAGAAGTAATTTTCCTGTCTTTATATTAACTACTTCTCAAATAAATCCGGTAAGAATTTTACCGGGTTTTTTATGGCTAACTACTTTTACGGCTGGCAATCAGCTTAACAAAGCTGCTTAATTTCCGCTGAGAAACAGGGAGCTGTATCCCGTTTTCCATGATCACAATTCCACCTCTGTATTTGATCAGCTCTTTTGCTTTGACAATATTGATCAGGTAGGAATGATGGATCCTGAAAAATTGCTCCGCAGATAGAACATTCTCAAAATAACCAATATTTTTTGATGAAAGATATTGTCCGTCTTTTGTAAAAATATGGGTATAGGTTCCTTCTGATTGAAAATACAGCACATCATCAATAGATATTGCATACTGCATATTTTTATGAGATACAAAAATAACCGATACTTCTTTTCGTCTTTTTACCTTCTGCAGAACGGCATCCATTGCTTTCTTAAAATCCGCATCGTAGATTGGTTTTAAAAGGTAGTAGGAAGCATAATTATTATTGAGGGCCTCTATCGCATAATCTTTATGTGCCGTGATGAAAATACTTTCAAATGTACGGGTTTCCAATTCTCTGATAACATCTATTCCGCTTCCTCCTTTCAAATGAACATCAATAAAAACAATATCCACTTCATTTTCTGAAAGAAACACAACTGCGTCTTCTTTATTGTCAAATATTCCGCAAATATTACATTCAGGAAAAAACTCAAGTTTTTTGCTCAGGATCACCTGCCCTGCTATTTCATCCTCAATAATTACGCAATCTATTATCATATACAGGAATATTAATTAGTACAATTGTGCCGGAAAGATGTTCTTCCTTCATATCAAGTATCTGAAAAGAGATATCATGTCCATATTTTCTTCTCATTATACGTATTTTGTCATTTATCAGACGGGTACCTTGCGAGTCATGATGTCTTCTGTCCTTATTTATTTCAGCGGCTCTTTTCCGCCCGATCCCGTTATCCTGAATACGGATTTCAAGAACATTATCTGCATTTCTGACAGAGATTTCCAGATGGCAGTGTTGCTTACTGTGAGCGATTCCGTGAATAACCGCATTTTCAACAAATGGCTGGATCAGCATGGACGGAATCAGGATTTCTCCGGTTTCAGGGGGATATTCCACCTTATAATCAAACAGATAATTATATCTTTTTTGCTGAATGGAAAGGTATAATTCTATTATTTCCAGCTCTTCTCTCAGCGAAATGAAAAAATCATCACTTTTTTCAAGGAAACGCCGCAGCAGCAATGAAAAATCTTCCAGCAGGCGTTCAGCTTCTTTATGTTTTCCCGTAGTAAGCAGGTAAATAATGTTGTTCAGCGAATTGAACATAAAATGCGGATTCATTTTAGATTGAATGGCTTTGAGCTTTAATTCAAGCAATGTATTATTCACTTTGTTCCTGATCTGAATACGTCTGATCTGGAAACGGACAAAGAAATAAACTACCATAATTATCACAAAGGATAAGAGAAAAACGAACCATTTTGTTTCATAGAAATACGGAGTTATCGAAAATTCATAAGACAATACTTCCGGATCAGGATCATTAAAGCTGTCAACTGCCCGAACACAAAAAGTATATTTTCCCGGAGGAAGCATTTTCAGGACTACCTGCCTTGATTTCTGAAGCGGGCTCCAGTTACCGGGAAAATTCTCTCCGGCTAACTTATACTGATAATAAATGTTATTCTGCCGGGAAAAAGAGGGATAATAAAAATCAAACTGGATCGTGTGGACGTCCCTGCTGAAAATGGAAGACAAGGCAACGATCGTATCGTTTATAATGACTGATTTGAATTTCGGTACAATTTTCCGGTAAAGATGCCTTTTTTCAATACGGAATTCAACCAGTCCGTCAATGGATGGGAACCAGATTTTACCATCTTGCTTCAGATAATTGTTACAAAATCCACCATTAAACTCCGTATTTTCAATCCCTGCTTCTTCACCATAATATTCAGGAATAAGATAAGGAATTATACCTTTATAAAAATCCTGAAGCTTTCGCTCCTGTACAGACCAAATTCCTTCATTAGAAGACATAAAAATCCGTCCATCTCCGCTTTTTATCAAAGTAAATATATCCTGATTCAGTTCGCAACCCAATTTATTGTTGACAGAGGTCAGTTTATTCCGATCATAGACAAATAAGCCTCCTCCATAAGTGCCAATCCATAAACGTCCTGAATCATCTTCATAAAAACATCTCACTTCTCCTTCTCTTAAGCCATCCTTTTCTCCCAAGTGAAGAATCTCCTTTCCTGCCTTATTCAGAATGAAAAATTCACCAGCTCCTCCAAAACAAAGATTCCCGTTTCTTAGCTCATAAACAGATACGATATTCCCTTTAGTGCTTAATACCTGCTCGCATTTACCACCCGAAACCTGCTTTACGATTCCTCCATAACATCCTATCCATAGATTATTCTCTATATCTTTATAGATAACCTGAACATGTAAAGAGGGAAGCAAAGGAGGTTGAATGGAATCCTTCAGAATTCTGTTCTGATATATAAGCACACCTTTTCCATACGTTCCAATATAAAGCCTGTTATTAATCCAGGAAACAGAAGCTACATGCTTGTCAATAGACAAATAGGTTTCCTGATTTCCGTTTCTGTCAATTTTGATAATATTTCCTTTGGAAGCGGTTGAATATACTGAGCCCTGCTCATCCCGGACAATGGAAGTAAATGATTGTGATATGTCTGTTTCTGAAGCTGTATAATAAGTCTTTGCTATTTTGGGTGTCAGCACCATCAGCCCCTTGTTTCCCGTACCGACAAAAATGCAATTTTCAGATGGATGATAATAGAGCGCATACAGAGAGCCGGAAGTAAGTCCGTCTTTCATATCATAAAAAAACGGCTGGCCGTTTTTGACATAATATAATCCTCTCGACGAGGTGATCAGTATTTCGTTTTCAGCCGGGAATTCAATATCACGAAATACGACGCTTGTTGAAGGCGCATCAATTAATGGAACGCGGCGCATGGTGTCTGCACTGATATAAAACACATCTCCGTTTACGGCAATTACTTCATTGGCATAAGGATTCTTCTTTAACACCCCGAAATATCCATCCAGAATAATTTGCTTTTTACCCGTGTTTTTATTGACTTTATACAAATGATTGTTATCCGAAACAAAGTAATAATCACCACACAAAACAATGGCGACCGCATCTTTTATATCCGTTTTACAGGTATTGTAAATTACTTTCATATTTAAACCGGACATACGGATCAGCCCGTCTACCGTAATTCCAACCAGTATATTCTTATCGGATGAAGCACAGGAATAAGAATACAATTTCTCATAACGTGGAAAAATTCTGTGGTAATCACCAGATGATGCCCAGCCGAAAAGCTCTTCCGAACTTTTATTATAAAACAGCTTATATGGCACGCCGCTATATTTCCTGTTAGGGGTTACTAACGGTGTAAACTCTGTTCCGTCATATGATGCAAGCCCGTTCATAGTGGAAACAACAACTCCGTCTTTCCACTCTGTAATCTCTATTACCTGATTTTGGGGAAGACCATCCTTAGCGTTATACTGAGAAACAGAGAACGGAAAATCATTCCGAACCGGCTGACTAAACAAAAGCGAGTGAGCCAAATTCAGGAGAATAGTTAACAATAACAATTTTAGACAGTTATTCTTCTGTATCATTCAGAAAAATTTTATATATACAAGCTCAGCACTTCATACATTTATTCTTAACCAGATAGAGATCAACATACTGATCCTCTCTCCCAACACTTATCTGTTCATTACACCTTAACAAGAATCACTGTCTGTAAATAACTCGTAGACCATTCAACTTAAGTTTGTCTCAGTCTCTCCCTGGTTTTAAAGAGTAATACATCCTCTTCCTGTTTGCCTGGTTAACACAAACCTTGCAATAATTATACACACCTCATTAATACAATGATAATGAGACAATTATAATCAACCTCTTTGTATATCCGCATAAATACAAATGTAACATATACAGCATATGTTAATACACACATTTGTTAAAAAATCAGACTCACTTATTAAGTTTATCACATATAAATAATAACCACACCATAATTTCGCCCCGAATCATTTATTTAAAATTATGAAAAGACTATTTGTAATCCTCTCCTTTTCATGCTTTGTTTTGTATGCGCAAACGGGCATCTCGCAAAGTATGAGAGAAAACAGCAATGAACAGTCTGATCGAATTGTCATCTATTTAAACGAGGATCTTTCCGGTAGTTCGTTAGGTCTTGATGAAGGTGACAGCTGGGTCATTATGAACGATAAGACTGGACAGACGCTGCTGGGGACAGGTGAAAGCATCTATCAAAACAGTTTCAGCGCTCCGGGGAGTTATATGATCCGGTTTACACACACAGATGCATGCGGACATGAGCATGGGCAGGAAAGCAAAATCATAAAGCTGACTGTACTGCCGTACAAAATAACATTCCTGTTCAAGGAAGCGACATTCTCAAAGCCACTGGAAGGAAATACTTTCTTTAACAATGAGATCGTCTCTGTTCCTTTTGTTTTGGAGCGTTTCAGCAGCTCAAATACCGAAATTCCTGATTTCAGCATTCTCGCTGCAGGTATAGGAGCAGAAATGAAAGGTGTATCAAAACCAGGACAGTCTTTCAAAGCAGGAAGGAACAATTATGAGTTCACGCTGACAGGTTCACTAAAACCGGACACTTATATCCGTCTTGATTTTATTGATCAGACCAACAATATTGTCCAGCCATTTTACTACCCGCTTAAAATTAAATAAGATATGGATTATTTTAGATTTAAATCGGCAGCGGTCTTCCTTCTGTTAGGGATACTGTTCGGAATACAGACAAATGCTGCAGGACAATGTGGTTTCCAGGCCACGTGCCCTAATACCAATTACCTCAATTTCGGTATCAACTCTGATAATGATGCAAAAAGTATCGAATACGACAACTTTACTGCCGGATTCCATGCCTCTACCGCACGTACCGCTAACGGAACGTATGAGATCTGGGGCCAGAACATGGCATCAAACGGAACAAGCAGTCTATTAAGCCCGACTGTTGTAAATCCGGCTAATTTCCCTGGATTAACTGGCAATGTATTAAAAGTGCACATCGGTTCCAATTCAACGAACCATCAGGCTGTTTTGTTAACCACAACGGGATTATTCGCATGGGGTTCAAGGGGCGTTGTACTTGCTACTGCACTTACAACCAGCACTGTTTTCCAGAAAGTAACTGTTGACGGGCAGGCTAATGGTCTGCCGGCAGGAATAAATCCGGAGGATGTTAAAATGATGTTTGTAACGAGAGGAACAGTAGCCATTACTACATGTACCGGCGATGTCTATGTTTTAACACAACAATCCTATAATACAGGTACGGGCATAACTTCCGGTGTCACCAACACCTGGTATCGCCCGGAAATAAGTGCGGGGGTTTATCTTTCCGATATTATTGCTCTCAGAGGACAATACCAGACTTTATTCGCCTTAAAATCAGACGGCACGCTTTATACATGGGGAAATCAGACATATTTGGGTGATAATACCGCACAAAGTCAGCAATCACGACCGGTAGCGATGACTCTTCCAAATCCGGCAGGCACTATAAAAATGATCGGATGTACCCGAAGAGATGCCTCCACTTCCGGTATAAGTTATTATGCATTATATACAGATGGTAACCTGTATGCGCTTGGTAACAATTCCAACAGACAATTGGGAGACTGGACTACAACCCATGCCCGGGCATGGGTCCAGCCTCAATATTCCAACACGTCAGGTGATGTAATGAATAACATCCACTGGATCTCACCTCAGGAGCATGACCATCAATATCCTTCTATCAATGTGATCACAGCAGATTCCACTATCTATACGTGGGGAAGCTCCAATAATAACATGATAGGCCGCGGTACAGGAGATGAGTATAATCCTGGCATTCCGGGAGGAATGAGTGGATCAGACAAAGTGCTTGCCGTAGAAACAGGAGGGCATACTTCCATGCTGATCAAAAAATGCGAAAGCTATTTTGGTTATGTAGGTCACAGAATCTCAGGAAGTATGGGAGATGGAACAAATACTACGGATAATAAAGCTTCCTACACTTTCGCTACTGCTACCGTGTTTATCTGTGGAGCAACCAGCGTCAACCTGAGCCTTACCGGTTCACCGGTAATCGGAGCACATGGTCTGTACTGCAATAATCAGACAATCGATCTGGACGTAGATCCTCCGGGAGGAACACTATCACTAAAATCGGGCCCGGCTACACTGGACCCTGTTACACAAGAGCTTACCTTCAAAGGCATGGGAAATACAGCTGTAAAGGTTGCATATAGCTATGCCACTCCGGGTTGTCCGGTTGCTAAGGATGTGGATGTAACGCTATATACCGAAGACTGCAACGGCGATGGAGTTAAAAATGAAAAAGATACTACACTACAGGACGTGGCGATTACAGGGAAAAATGTATTAACCAACGACAGCGACCCAGGCGGAGGCATGCTGACAGTAAATACAACACCTGTTAAAAATGCAAATCCGTCAAAAGGAACATTCACTATCAATGCAGGCGGAAATTATACTTATACACCAAATGCAGGATGGTATGGAAGAGATACAATAATTGTAAGTGTGTGTAACGAATTCCCTTCCTGTGTAAGAGATACGATTTTCATTACGGTAAATCCGAAGCCTGTCGTGAACAATGAGCATGAAACGACTCCACAAGGTGTAGCGATTACAGGGAAAAATGTAAGAACCAACGACAGTAATCCTGCCGGTGGTGCACTGACAGTAAATACAATACCAGTTAAGGATCCGTCACACGGAACATTCTCCGTGGGTTCAAATGGTGCATATACTTATACACCAGCCAACGGTTACCACGGAAAAGATACAGTTGTAGTAGAAGTATGTAATATTTATGCGTGTAAAAACGATACGATCTTTATTACAATTAATCCAAAACCGGTGATCACAAATGAAACTGCTACCACACTGGAAGGAACACCGGTTACTACGGGTAACATTACCTCTAACGACAACGACCCTGACGGCGGTACCCTGACGGTCGGAGCAGGCATCGTAAAAAATGGCTCAAACGGTACGGCGACTAACAATGGCAACGGAACAATTACCTACACTCCGGCTAATGGTTTCCACGGGAAAGATACCGTAATTGTAAGTGTTTGTACAAGCGTGAATGTATGTGCAAACGATACGATTTTCATTACGGTAAATCCAGTACCTGTCGTGAACAATGAGCATGAAACGACTCCTCAAGATGTAGCAATTACAGGTAAGAATGTAACAACTAACGATAGTGATCCTGCCGGAGGTACATTAACTGTAAATACAACGCCTGTTAAGGATCCGTCACACGGAACATTCTCCGTGGGTTCCAATGGTGCATATACTTATACACCAGCTAACGGTTACCACGGAAAAGATACGGTTGTAGTAGAAGTATGTAATATTTATACATGTAAAAACGATACGATCTTTATTACAGTTAACCCTGAGCCAGTGATCACAAATGAAACTGTTACCACACTGGAAGGAACACCGGTTACGACGGGTAGCATTACTTCTAACGATAACGATCCTGACGGTGGTACACTCACTGTCGGAGCAGGTATCGTAAAAAATGGTTCAAACGGTACGGCTGTTAACAATGGCAACGGAACAATTACTTATACGCCAGATAATGGCTTCACGGGTAAAGACACTGTGATTGTGAGCGTGTGTACCAGCTTCAATGTTTGTGCAAATGACACGATTTTCATAACAGTGTTAGGTGTTTCCAACGAAAGCACTTCCACTTCAAAAGATACTCCGGTAGTTGTTGACGTAACAAACAACGATTCTATGGGTAGTGACACGCCGGTGATCGGAACAGTTGTTGATCAAGGAAACGGAACGGTGACAAACAACGGAAACGGAACGATCACTTATACTCCGAACAACGGATTCACAGGAAAAGATACGATTATCGTTACCGTTTGTAATGCATCCAATGTATGTGCAAACGACACGATCTTCATCAGTGTGATGGATATCAATAATGAATCCGTTTCAACAGATAAAGGAACGCCGGTAACAACTCCCGTGATTACAAGCAACGATGCGCCGAATGACGGGACATTGACTGTAAGTCCGGTAGTCGTGAGAAATGGTTCAAACGGTACGGCGGTAATAAACGGTGACGGAACAGTCACTTACACACCAAACGATCCGAACTTCACAGGTAAGGACACCGTTATCGTAAATATATGTGACGGAAACGCATGTCGTCCGGATACTATTTTTGTAACTGTAACAGGAGTAGCAAACGAAAGTGCTTCTACTTCAAAAGATACGCCGGTGGTTGTTGACGTAACTGACAATGATTCCATGGGAGGCGATACGCCGGTGATCGGAACAGTCGTTGACCAAGGAAACGGGACAGTGACAGATAACGGAAACGGAACGGTCACTTATACTCCAAACAATGGATTCACAGGAAAAGATACAATTATCGTTACCGTGTGTAATGCATCTAATGTATGTGCAAACGACACGATCTTCATCAGTGTGATGGATATCAACAATGAATCCGTTTCAACAGATAAAGGAACGCCGGTAACAACTCCCGTGATTACAAGCAACGATGCGCCGAATGACGGGACATTGACCGTTAACGGAGTTGTGAAAAACGGAAATAATGGAACAGCAGTTATCAACGGTAACGGAACAGCTAATGCGACAGTTACCTACACACCAAATGATCCGAACTTTACTGGTAAAGACACTGTGATCGTAAATATATGCGACGGGAACGCATGCCGTCCGGATACTATTTTTGTAACTGTAACAGGCGTTTCTAACGAAAGTACATCTACTTCAAAAGATACGCCGGTGGTTGTTGACGTAACTGACAATGATTCCATGGGAGGCGATACGCCGGTGATTGGAACAATTGTCGACCAAGGAAACGGAACAGTGACAGATAACGGAAATGGAACGATCACTTATACTCCGAACAACGGATTCACAGGAAAAGATACGATTATTGTTACCGTTTGTAACGCATCCAATGTGTGTGCAAACGATACCATCTTTATCAGTGTGATGGACATCAACAACGAATCCGTTTCAACAGATAAAGGAACGCCGGTAACAACTCCCGTGATTACAAGCAACGATGCGCCGAATAACGGGACATTGACCGTTAACGGAGTTGTGAAAAACGGAAATAATGGAACAGCAGTTATCAACGGTAACGGAACAGCTAATGCGACAGTTACCTACACGCCAAACGATCCGAACTTCACAGGTAAGGACACTGTTATCGTGAATATATGCGATGGAAACGCATGTCGTCCGGATACTATTTTTGTAACTGTAACAGGAGTAGCAAACGAAAGTACTTCCACTTCAAAAGATACTCCGGTAATTGTTGACGTAACAAACAACGATTCTATGGGTAGTGACACGCCGGTGATCGGAACAGTTGTCGACCAAGGAAACGGAACGGTGACAAACAACGGAAACGGAACGATCACTTATACTCCGAACAACGGATTCACAGGAAAAGATACGATTATCGTTACCGTTTGTAATGCATCCAATGTATGTGCAAACGATACCATCTTTATCAGTGTGATGGATATCAACAATGAATCCGTTTCAACAGATAAAGGAACGCCGGTAACAACTCCCGTGATCACAAGCAACGATGCGCCGAATAACGGGACATTGACTGTAAGTCCGGTAGTCGTGAGAAATGGTTCAAACGGTACGGCGGTAATAAACGGTGACGGAACAGTCACTTACACACCAAACGATCCGAACTTTACTGGTAAAGACACCGTTATCGTGAATATATGCGATGGAAACGCATGTCGTCCGGATACTATTTTCGTGACTGTAACAGGTGTTTCTAACGAAAGTGCTTCTACTTCAAAAGATACGCCGGTGGTTGTTGACGTAACTGACAATGATTCCATGGGAGGCGATACGCCGGTAATCGGAACAATTGTCGACCAAGGAAACGGAACGGTGACAAACAACGGAAACGGAACGATCACTTATACTCCGAACAACGGATTCACAGGAAAAGATACGATTATCGTTACCGTGTGTAATGCATCCAATGTATGTGCAAACGATACCGTCTTTATCAGTGTGATGGATATCAACAATGAATCCGTTTCAACAGATAAAGGAACGCCGGTAACAACTCCGGTAATCACAAGCAACGATGCGCCGAATAACGGGACATTGACTGTAAGTCCAGTAGTCGTAAGAAACGGTTCAAACGGAACCGCGGTAGTGAACGGTAACGGAACAGTTACTTACACGCCAAATGATCCGAACTTTACTGGTAAAGACACTGTGATCGTAAATATATGCGACGGAAATGCATGCCGTCCGGATACTATTTTCGTAACCGTAACAGGCATAAACAATGAAAACGGAGTAACAAAAGAAGGAACTCCTATCGTTATAAATGTTACCGGTAACGACTCCATGGGTGATGACGTACCGCTTATCGGTTCTGTTATTAATACGGGAAGCAACGGAACAGGAGTTAAAAATCCGGGCGATACCTCTTTGACTTATACTCCGAATCCGGGATTCTACGGCAACGACACGATTGTTGTTACAGTTTGTAATGCAGTAAATGTATGTGTGAATGATACGATCTTCATTCATGTAGTTGCAGATCCTGTCATCAGCAATGAAACAGAATCGACAAATGAAGACACACCGGTAATCATCGATGTAACAAGTAATGACAACGCTCCGGACGGAGGTACAATTAAAATAGGAGGTGTTATCAGCGGGCCAAACCACGGAACAGTTACTGATAATGGAGACGGAAGCATTACTTATACTCCGGATCCTGATTATAACGGCCGGGATACTATTATAGTGAGTGTTTGTAACAACTCAATAAATTGCATAAATGACACTATTTTTGTAACGGTTAACCCGGTTAATGATCCACCGGTTGCACACGGAGATACAGCAACAACTTATGAGGAAACACCTGTTGTAATCAATGTGACAGGAAATGATACGGATGTAGATGGAAACATTGATCCGGCATCTGTTACCATTCTTACAGCTCCTGATAACGGAACAGCTACAGTTGATCCTCTGACAGGTGCTATTACCTACACACCAAATGCGGGATTTGTCGGAAATGACACTCTGACTTACAGTATTTGTGATACAGGAATGCCTGTTTACTGCGATGATACAACAGTTATCATTACCGTTCAAAACTGTCTGGCAAATCCGAATGCGGACTGTGACGGAGACGGTGTGATTAATAGTGATGAAATTACAGACGGAACAAATCCAAGCGACCCGTGCAGCTTTGTTACGGCAAGCCAGACAGTAACACCAAATACTGCATGGAACAACTTAGACTGTGATAATGACGGCATAATCAATGGTGACGAGGTGACCAACGGTACGGATCCGAACAATCCTGATACAGACGGTGACGGCGTAACAGATGGCGATGAAGCAACAGACGGAACAAATCCGAACGATCCGTGTAGTCTGGTAATTGCTCATCAGACAGCTACTCCTTCTCAGGCGTGGACAGATGCAGACTGTGATAATGACGGCGTAACCAATGGTGAGGAAGTAACCAACGGTACGGATCCGAACAATCCTGATACGGACGGCGACGGTGTAACGGATGGTGATGAAGCAACAGACGGAACAAATCCAAACGATCCGTGTAGCCTGGTAATCACTCATCAGACGCTCACTCCTTCTCAGGCTTGGACAGATGCAGACTGTGATAATGATGGTTCTACAAACGGTGAGGAAGTGATCAACGGTACGGATCCGAACAATCCCGATACGGATGGCGACGGTGTTCTTGACGGACAGGAAGTAACAGACGGAACAAATCCGAATGACCCTTGTAGCCTGGTAGTCGCTCATCAGACACTCACTCCTTCTCAGGCATGGATAAATGGAGATTGTGACGGTGACGGTATCACAAATGGTGAGGAAGTGACTAATGGCAGCGATCCTGTTAATCCTTGCGATCCTAAAAAATGTGGTAACATGAACGTTCCGAACGCGTTTTCACCGGATGGAGACGGAACAAACGATGTATGGGTGATCAAAGGCATTGAGAACTACCCGAACAACGTACTGACAGTTTATAACCGCTGGGGTAATATCGTATTCGCGGCCGACGGTTATCTGAACACATGGGATGGAACATCTAACAGCAAGCTGAATGTAGGAGGCGATGTCCTTCCGACAGGAACTTACTATTACGTGATCGATACTAAAGATGAGAAGGTGGGTGTACTGAAAGGTTATGTTTACATCCAGCGTTAATAATAAAAGACAGATTTTTCAAAATCGAAAAAAATAAAAAATGAAAACAGTTAAGTTTTTAATAGGTTGTTTAACATTGGTGGTTCTCGGAACTGCCAATGTTTCCGCACAGCAGGATCCGCACTTTACACAGTATTTTGACAATATGCTGTTTATCAACCCTGCGTATGCAGGAAGCCGCGGGATGTTAAATATGACAGCGATCCACCGGGAGCAATGGGTAGGATTTGACGGCCGGCCGCGTTCCTCAACATTCAGCATCCACTCTCCTCTATCGTACGAATCCGTAGGTTTGGGATTTACAGCAGTGAATGATAATATCGGACCAATGAACCAGACCATGTTTTATGCAGACGCATCCTACACGATCCGTTTCAAAAATCACAAAGGAAAGCTCGCATTCGGCGTAAAAGCAGGATTAAACCTGATCAACGTGGACAAAGGAGGATTGAATTCAGATGATCCGAACGATCCCAAATTATTGCAGAATGTCAGAAATAACGTAAATCCGAATTTTGGATTCGGGATTTATTACCATTTACCTTATTTCTTTGTCGGGGTAAGCTCTCCGAAAATCCTGGAGCGCAGCTACGATAAAGTAAGCACCACCAATCTGGAACGCCGTCACTATTTCGGAACCATCGGAGGAGTAATTACTTTAAACGATCAGTGGAAATTAAGACCTGTCGGGTTAGTGAAAATTACGGAAGGTGCACCTCTAAGCGCTGATGTGTCCCTGGCAGCTATTTACGCGGAAAAACTCTGGTTCGGAGCCAACTACCGATTGGATGCGGCAGTAGGAGCATTTGTTCAGGTGCAGATCTCCCCGCAGTTTAAAGTCGGCGTTGCGAGCGATTTCGGTTTGCAGAAAATAAGAAATTATAACAGCGGAACATTCGAGATTCTTCTTTCTTATGACTTTACCTTCAAAAAACAAGGTATCCGCTCACCACGTTATTTCTAAAACAGCAGATAAAAGATATGAAAAATATACTATTGGTCATCTCCTGCATTGTGTCCCTATCCGTTTTCGGACAGGCAGGAAAACTAAAAAAAGCAGATAATTACTTTGAAAAATTATCGTACGCATATGCGGCGGAGCTGTACGAAAGCCTGATCGGATCAGAAGTGGACAGCCCGAAACTGAAAGCAAAGCTGGCAGCGTGCTATCTTAAAATGGACGACTATCGGAAGGCTGTGGACAATTATGCTAAAATGATCGAATCATCCGATGCGACAAAAGAGGATCTCTATAACTACTCTTACGCGCTGAAGCAAGTAGGAAATTACGCGGAAAGCGATAAGTGGATGAACAAATACACACAACTTGCCTCTGCAGATTCCAGAAGCCTTTTGTTTCTGGATAATACCGGATACAAATCGAAGATTGAAAGCACAAAGCCGTTTTTTGAAATTCACAACCTGGATCTGAATACTTCTTCCGCTGATTTCGGAGGATATTACAATCCGGCGGAAAATGAGATGTACTTTGTTACATCCCGAAAGAAAAGAGTTTTTGTAAAAAATCAATGGTCATGGAATTCCAACCGTTTTCTGGATGTTTATAAAGTGTCCCTGGATGCGGACCATAAAACGGGAAGCGTAAAAAGAGTCAAAAAAGTGAATACGAAATTCCACGAAGGCCCTTTAGCTTTTTCTCCGGATAATAAAACGGTTTATTTCACCAGAAACAACGTTTCGAAAGGAAAAAAACGCCGTGACGGGCAAAAAATCCAGAATCTGAAAATTTACATCGCGGACATCAATGAAAAAGGAAAATGGGTAAAAGAACGGGAATTCCCTTACAACTCAAAAGATTATTCCGTAGGGCATCCGACGATTTCCAGAGACGGTAAAACACTGTACCTGGCATCAGATAAACCGGGAGGCTTCGGCGGTGCGGACATCTACAAAGTTGCTGTCAATCCTGACGGGACATTCGGGGAAATGATCAACCTCGGCAATAAAATCAACACGGAAGGACAGGAAATGTTTCCGTTCATAGACGTTGAAAACCGTTTATTCTTCTCAACAGACGGACAGCCCGGGCTTGGAGGACTGGATGTTTTTGTTGCGCTGCCGGAAGGAGGGAATTTTGTTAAGACCATAAATATCGGCAAGCCGGTGAATAGTCAGTACGATGATTTCGCTTTCACAATGTCCAAAGACTTTAAATACGGCTTTTTATCTTCTAACAGAGCAGAAGGTAAAGGCGATGACGATATTTATTCCGTTCAGCTGATCCGCCCGTTTGTTTTTTCAGTGACGATCAAGGGTGTTGCCAGGGATAAAAAAGGGGAAGTCGTTCCGATGGCCAAAATCGACCTAAAAGACGACAAAGGTAACATCATTGAAACAGTTATGGCGGACGCTGACGGAAACTATGCGTTTGAGGTGGAATATGAGAAAAAATACTCACTGAACGGTTCCAGGGAGAAATATTTTGACGGAACTAATACTGCCAGCACTTTTACAAACGAGCAGGTCGTTTACGCGGATGTCATCCTTGAAAAAGATCCGGGATTATCGCTGTATGCAGTGGTAACAGACAAAAAGACAGGAAAACCGTTGGAAGGTGTGAAAGTAAACATTGTGGATAATTTCACAGGAAAAGCCATCAATATACTTACTCCTGAATCCGGTGATTTCAGACGAGCGCTGAATGATAAAAAGCTGAATGACAGAGGAAGCTACAGCTTCGTACTTCAGAAAGAAGGATATTTCTCCAAAACGGTGACATATAACGTACTGTTTGACAAACCGGGACAGTACAATGTTCATTCTATCCTGGACTTAGGTCTGGATCCAGAGGTGAAAGATTTACGGGAGCTGGTACAGATCAACCCGATTAACTTCGATTTGAACAAGTACAACATTCGTCCGGATGCGGCAAAAGAATTAGACAAAATTGTGGAGATCATGAACAAATATCCGAACATGGTGGTGGAATTGGGTTCACATACAGACTGTAGAGCTACAGCAGCTTATAACATGAAGCTTTCCGACAACCGTGCGAAAGCATCCGCTGAATATATCAAAAAGCGCATTACCAATCCGGAGCGTATTTACGGTAAAGGATATGGAGAATCCCGTTTGTTGAATGATTGTGCCTGCGAAGGAAATGTCAAATCCGACTGTTCGGAAGAAGAGCATGAGAAAAACAGAAGAACGGAATTTAAGGTAATCTCCACAGGTGAAGATAAATTAAAAGTCATAAATACCAGCACAGATAGTTTTTAAAAATTGAAAGACTAGGTTTTAGAGTAGTTAGTTTTTGTTGGTAAAAAAGGGAAGGTCGTCACCTTCCCTTTTTGTTATGAGAAATTATAATACTGAGAATCCAAAATACTTTTTATTTATAAACACCTGATTATTAGCCCAATTTTAAAAGTAGTGTAAAAATTCCAAATTCTGGATTTTGTGGCTTCAATCAAATTAGTACTTTGTACACAACGGGAAGACGGAACAATCCAAAGATCTACCTGCATCCGTTTCATCCTTCTGATAAAAAGGTTTATTACATTCTAAAATTTGCCGTCTGGCTATTGTTCGTCAGGAAGAGTGATTATTTGCATTCAATTTCCTGCATTATATATATGCTGGGTGTGTTCTATGAGAGTACTAACCAGAAGCCAAAATATACAACCCCTATTTAAACTCCCCCTTTCCCCCGCTTCACTTCCGAATTTCCCCACTTCAGTCAGATTGACCCTACAATAAGGAATCAGACCCGCTATTTTTGGCTCTCTTAATGCTCAAAATGAAAGAACTGATGCAACTTTTGATAACCCATAACACCAAAATACTAACCCTGCTGCTGACAGCCATACTCTTTTTACAAAGCTGTAAAAACACGGAGCAGGACACAGCAGACCAACCCGAAACCGTAGTCGCAGCAGTGCTGACCCTGCAACCAGGCGAAGCGGTCATCGAGCAGACATTTCCCGCCAGCCTGCAGGGCAAAGACAATATCGAGCTACGCCCGCAGATCAGCGGCTATATCGACAAAATTTATGTGGACGAAGGCGCTTTTGTCAAAGCCGGGCAAGCCCTGTTCCGTATCAATGCCAGCGTGTACCGCGAACAGAAAAACACGGCCTTAGCTGCCCTGGCAATGGCGAAATCACAGTTAGCGACCGCTCAACTGGAGCTCGACAAATACAAAGTGCTGAGCGAAAATAAAGTAGTAGCCGATTTCCAATACCAGAAAGCGAAAACCAGCTATGAAAACGCCAAAGCTGCCGTGCAGCAACAGCAAACCCTGGTAGCATCAGCCGATGTAAACCTCGGCTTTGCCACCGTGAAAGCCCCGGTGAGCGGCTACATAGGCCGGATACCCCACCGTACGGGCGCTCTGGTCAGTCCTGCGGATGTACAGCCCCTGACGACCTTATCACAGGTGAGCGAGATCTATGCTTACTTTTCGCTTCCTGAAAATGAGATCCTGAAAATCAACGCCACCCGGCCCGGAGCCACCTTGCTGGAAAAGCTGAAGACCTTCCGGGACATCACCTTATTGCTGGCCGATGGGACGCCCTATAACCAGCTCGGCAAAATTGATATGATGGACGGGCAGTTTGACCCAACCACAGGTTCGGTGACGCTACGCGCGTCTTTTCCCAACCCGGAATCCTTGCTACGGACCGGCAACACGGGCAGGATCGTTTTAAAGACCACCCAAGCCAATGTGTATCAGATACCGCTGCTGGCTACGTACGAAGTGCAGGACAAGCTGTTCGTGGGCTTGCTCAACAAGGAGAACAAAATGGAACGCGTGGCACTGCAAGGCTATACCAAGTCGGGCGATTTCTACATTGTCAAAACCGGCTTTAAGCCGGGCGACCGGATCATCGCCAACGAGCTGTCCGCCATTCCCGAGAATGCCATCATCACTGAAAAAGCCGTTAAATAAAATCCGCCGAACAATGCTGAATAAGATCATTAAAAGACCCGTACTCGCTACGGTCATTTCCATTATACTGGTGCTATTGGGGATCGTGGGCTTGCTGCGCATCCCGATGACACAATTTCCCGAGATCGCACCACCTACCGTATTCGTATCCGGTGTTTACCCGGGCGCCAACGCCGAAGCCGTGATCCGCTCGGTCATTACGCCGCTGGAACAGGCTATCAACGGCGTGGAGAATATGCAGTATATGACCTCCAGCTCGGCCAATGACGGCAGCTTTTCGATCACGGTGATCTTCAAGCAAGGGGTCGACCCCGACCAGGCCGCGGTAAATGTGCAGAACCGCGTGGCACAGGCCAATGCACAGCTCCCCTCTGAAGTGATACGGCTGGGACTGAATACTACCAAGCAGCAGACCAGCTACCTGATGATCGTGAATATCAACAGCGATAAGCCCGAAAAATATGATGAGGGCTTCCTGCAGAATTATGTCAATATCAACCTGATCCCCGAGCTCAAACGGATTCCCGGTGTGGGCAATGCTACTGTTTTCGGGGCAAAGGACTATTCGGTGCGTGTATGGGTCAATCCCGTAAAGCTTTCGTCCTACGGGCTGGTGCCTTCCGATGTGGAAGCAGCCATACAGCAATATAGCTTTGAGGCTTCACCGGGCAGCCTGGGCGAAGAAACCGATGCTTCCTTGCAATATGTATTACGCTATAAAGGCAAGCTGAACAAGCCCGAAGAGTTTGAGCGGATCATCCTGCGTTCCAAAACCGATGGTACGATATTGCGCCTGGGAGATGTGGCCAGGATCGAGTTCGGACTGTCCAATTATTCCAGCGATACCTATACGGACGGTAAGCCTTCGGTGGTATTTGCGGTGCTGCAGGCCAGCGGTTCCAATGCCAATGATATCGCTATCGAGGTGCGCAGGTCTTTGGCCAGTTTCCAGAAAAGCTCGCCGGACGGCATCAATGTAGAGGTCATCCAGAATATGAAAGACCGCCTGGACGCTTCGGTTTCGCAAATGCAGTCCACCTTGATAGAAGCCTTTATCCTGGTATTTATCGTGGTGCTGGTTTTCCTACAGGACTTCCGTTCCACCATCATCCCCGCCATTGCCGTACCGGTTTCCATTATCGGGACCTTCTTCTTTATTTACCTGATCGGCTTTTCGGTAAATGTGCTCACCCTGTTTGCTTTGGTGCTCGCCATCGGTATCGTGGTGGATGATGCGATCGTGGTGGTGGAAGCGGTTCACGCCAAGATGCAGCAGACCGGGGAAAGCGCGAAAACAGCGACCGCTTCGGCGATGAGCGAGATCAGCGGGGCGATCATTTCCATTACGCTGGTGATGTCGGCGGTATTCCTGCCGGTCGGCTTTATGGAAGGTCCTGCGGGAATTTTCTATAAGCAGTTTTCCTATACGCTGGCGATAGCCATTTTAATATCGGCGGTAAATGCGCTGACCTTGAGCCCGGCATTGTGTGCCTTGATCTTAAAGAATCAGCATAGCAACGAACCCGGCGAAAAGCAGAAGTTCACGCAACGATTTGCCGGTGCCTTTAATACCGGCTTTGAACGGCTGACGGATAAGTATATCGGGGCTGTACGGTTTTTAGGCAAAAGAAAAAGCATTGCCATCGGAGCATTGGCGTTGGTTGCCTTCGGCGCATTTTTCCTGATGAATACCGCCCAGAAAGGGTTTGTGCCGGAAGAGGACGATAATAACCTGACCTTTGTGGTCAACCTCCAGGCGGGCGCCAACCTCCAGTTCATTACCAAAGAAATGGAAAAGGCCACCGAGATAGTCACCGCACTGCCCGAGGTAAAAAGCATCAGTACCGTTTCGGGATTCAGCCTTTTCAGTTCCGGCTCGGCGCCCAATTCCGCTATGGGCTTTATCACTTTGAAAAACCCGAAAGACCGGGGTAAAGTTTCGGATATCAACGAGGTGATGCACAAGATCGAAGACGCGATGAGAGGCCGGATAAGGGGTGAATTCCTGATCTTCCGTAATCCTGCGGTGGAAGGCTTTGGTACGGCCGGTGGTGTGGAGTTTGTGCTGCAGGACCGGGCTTCGGGCAGCATTGCCGATTTTGAAGCGGTCAGTCAAAAGGTGATCGCGGCATTAAGCGAACGGCCGGAGATCGGGATGGCGTTTACGACGTTCCGCAGCGATTACCCGCAGTACGAAGTGGTGCTGGATGAAGATAAGGCGCAGCAGCTGGGCTTAACGCCCAAAGAGGTGATGGACGCCTTGCAGCTGTATTTAACCGGTTCGCAAACCACCGATTTTGTACGCTTCGGACGGCTGTACCGCGTGAATGTGCGTTCGGAAGCGGAGTTCCGGAAAGATGAGGCATCGCTGAATAATATTATGATCCGCAATAACCTTAGCCAGATGGTGCCGATATCAACTTTGGTCACGCTTAAAAAGGTATTTGGCCCGCAGGGCATCAGCCGTTACAATTTGTACAACAGCATCAGCGTAAATGTGAATGCCGGTGCCGGTGCGAGCAGCGGCAAAGTGATGGGCGTGATAGATGAAGTATTGCAAAAGGAGCTGCCCAAAGGCTACAGTTACGAATACAGCGGGCTGAGCCTGCAGGAACGCAAATCGGGTTCGCAGATGGTCTTTATTTTCGGGCTGAGCATTTTGTTCGTGTACTTCCTGCTGGCGGCCCAGTACGAAAGTTACCTGTTGCCACTGGCGGTGATGCTGTCCCTGCCTACGGGTATTTTAGGGGTGTTTATCGCCACCGGGCTGGCCGGTATCGCCAATAATATTTATGTGCAGATCGCGATGATTATGCTGGTGGGACTGCTCGCCAAAAATGCCATTTTGATCGTGGAGTTTGCCGTACAGCAGCGCAAGGCAGGGCTGCCGGTTTTTGAAGCGGGTATCGCGGGAGCGCGGATGCGTTTGCGTCCTATCCTGATGACGTCCTTTGCTTTTGTGGCGGGACTGGTTCCGCTGATGTTTGCCAAAGGCGGAACGGCCATCGGTAACCAATCCATCAGCATCAGCGCGGCCGGCGGTATGCTCAGCGGTGTTGTGCTGGGCGTGCTGGTTATCCCGGTGCTGTATATGATCTTCCAGCGGTTGCAGGACAGGGTTTCGGGCGGGAAGGGGTAGCGATGGGGTGTGCCGTGGATTGCACCCGAACAGGCTTTGGTATAACGCCGCCGGCTGGTAAAATTTCCTGTAGTTGGTGAAAACTTACGTATGAAAGTTCAGTGGCGCCGCATTACGCTATGCGGTATGTATGTCTTTAAAATTTTGCCGTTCCCACATAGCTTCTTTTTTAAAGATACCGACGAACAGTTTAGTAAAAAATGGTAAATTTGTCTGATAAGCTTAGCAAAGTTATAAACAATGGAAATATTCGGAACTGACAGACATAAAATTATCCACGGAGATGCTTTGGAAGCTCTTAAATCATTGCCTGACAATTCCGTTGATCTCCTGTTTGCCGATCCTCCCTATAATATTGGAAAGAATTTTAACGGGTCCATTGATAAATGGAAAACGGAAGAAGCATATCTGGAATGGTGTTACGAGTGGCTTGACCTGTGCATTCAAAAGCTTAAGCCGACAGGTAGTTTTTATGTAATGACGGCAACGCAGTTTATGCCTTATTTTGACATTTTTCTGCGGAAAAAATTGAATATTCTTTCAAGGTTGGTTTGGAGCTACGACAGCTCGGGTGTCCAGGCAAAGAAATATTTCGGCTCAATGTACGAGCCCATTTTGTTTTGTGTAAAAGACAAAAGTAAATATACGTTCAATGCAGACGATATTTTAGTGGAAGCCAAAACCGGTGCAAAACGTAAGCTTATTGACTATCGCAAAGCGGTTCCAACTGTTTACAGTTCTGAAAAAGTGCCGGGCAATGTCTGGGAATTTCCAAGGGTTCGTTACCGTATGGACGAATATGAAAATCACCCAACACAAAAACCCATCGCTTTGCTTGAACGGATTATTAAAGCAAGCAGCAACGAAGGGGATTTGGTATTAGACCCGTTTTCGGGAACTTTTACCACCTGCTTTGTCGCGAAAGCATTAAACAGAAAATGTATTGGCATAGAATTGCAAGACGAATATGTAAAAATCGGGCTGAGACGTTTACAGTTAGCTGACGAATATAAAGGCGAAAAGCTGCAAAAAGAAATACGCACTTTTGAAACCGAAAAAATCGCCGGCATCAACCAGCAAACACTATTTGAACCTAATGGAACACACATTCACGACTAACATAAAGACAATTTTAGAACAACATTTCGGGAAAGACAGCGAGGATATTTTCAATAACAGCCAGCTGATTCAATACCTGAACTTCAAAACACGGTCGGCAAACAAAGGTTCAAAAGCCCGTTCCAGTTTTGCCAATCTGTATGCGATTTATGTTATCCTTGAAGATTACATTGCAAAAGGTTACGACAAGCAAAATGGCTATGCGGATTACGAAGGAGCAGCTTTCGTAAAGCTTTTTACACGACAACGAGAGCTGCCATTTGGGAGCAAGCTGCAAAACCACGCCTTGAATCACCGAATGAACGCAGAGTTTCAGAAATATTTTCCTGCCTCTGAATTTATTCCCATTTTACGAAATCTTGCAACAAACCGTTATTGGATAAACGAACATTTGCTTAAAGTAAAAGCCGGTAAAACGACATACAACTTAGCGAGTGTAATAATTGAAATTATTGACGAATACGTTAAGACAAAGCAAGATGCTTTCCAGCGTTTCATCAAGGCTCTTGAAGAATTTCAGGAAATTGAAAAATCAGAGCCTGAAAAAGTAATTGAGTTCATAAGCAACCTGCTTGCACCAAACGTTGATGCAAGGCTTTTTGAAATCATCAGCTATTCTATTCTCAAATATTACTACCACGACCGGCATATTTATTGGGGTTACGAAGCTGACAAGCTCAACAAAGAAAACCTGCAACTTTTCAAGACGGGAAGAACCAACGCCAATGACGGTGGAATTGATTTTGTAATGCGTCCATTAGGACGTTTCTTCCAGGTAACGGAAACCTTGGACTTCAAAAAATACTTTCTTGACATTGACAAAATTCAAAAATTCCCGATCACGTTTGTCATCAAATCAGACGAGCCGACGGAAGATATTTTAGCCAGGATTAAAGACAATGCAGGCAAAATTTATTTGGTTACGGCTATCGTGGACAAGTATATGAGCTGCATTGAAGAAGTCATCAACATTCCGACACTTAACCGGCGTTTTGCCGACAGCATAAAATCGGGCTATCTCAAAAATATTTTGGACGAGATAATTACTCAAAGCAAAGTTGAGTTCAATTATACCGACACAGACGAAATAGACGGACCTGACGAATAAAAACAGCTGCCAACAAGGTATTGGAATATTAGCTGCCGAACGGATTTAACAGGACATTTGTTCAGCTTTTGTGCTGATCTGTTGGTTAGCTGGGGTAGAAAAGAATCAAAGAAATAATTTCAAAAAAGTTAGCTTCTTAAAGGAAATCTATCCCCAGGTATCATCGCGGCCGGCGGTATGCTGAGCGGTGTCGGGCTGGGCGTGCTGGTTATCCCGGTGCTGTATATGATCTTCCAGCGCTTGCAGGACAGGGTGTCGGGCGGGAAGGGATAGCGATGGGGTAAAAACCGCTGCCATCATAAACCCCGATCCCGTTTAGAAGTTTAAACGGGGTTGGGGTTTTAATGATTTTGGCTTTGTGTAGATTGTAAAGGTGTATGCTTGTGCATTGATTGGTTAGGCTTCATTTTCATAATAGATTTTATAATATTTTCGTCCGTTTTCGTCAATGCCTTGTTCTATCATTTCCCGGTTCCCGTGAATATAGATATGGAAATTTTTGTCAAGTTTGAGCACGTTTTTAAATACTCTGGCTTGTTTTTTTACTGCCTGGGCCGATATTTCAAAGCTGTCCGATAATTCTACTTCATTTTCTTGTCTGTAGGTCTGGTCAAATTTTCGGAATGATTCAATTACGTTGCTGTCTCCAAAAACTTCTTCTTCAAATTCCTGTTTGTCAAAAGTTTCATTCTTTTTGAAATAATCCACAGAACGGTTCAGAAAATCTATTTGATCGGTTTTAGATACTTCAAAGTCTTCTGAAAGTTGTTTGGTTACGAATTGTTTTGCAATACCCAAAAACTGATTGGTTTGTAAGAAATTCGTTTTTAGGGATTTTACGTTTAAAAAGAAATCTACCCAATATCGAGCATCGTTGGACTTGTTCGACTTATCAATGACACATATTCTATAACCAGTTTCTTTTTCGGTATTAAAAATTAAACAACCTTTGTCAAGTTTATCTATATTTATACCATCGTCATATCTCAGTGAAAAATCTTTTGAGTTCTTATTCAGTTGCAAAAATTCTTGTCTGTTTTCTGATTTGAAAAGTCCTAAAGCATTTACTAATTCTCCGTCAATACTAATATTTTCGAAAGTTACCACAAATAAATCTCCCGATTTTATTTGTGGATGTAGAGCTATTTCATAAAGATGTTTTGCAATGCTTTCACTTTTTGTTTTAAAGCTTTTTTTCTCTGAAAAGATACTAATTGCATATTGGTACAGAGGATTTAGAGTAAAATCTTCATCCGAAAATGTAAAGGAATAAAACTCTTCAATATCCTTGAAAGGATAAAGGAAATATTTAATTAGTAGTTCTCTCAAACGAGGATCTTCTGTATTTAGCAATGAAGCTGACAATATCAATTCTTCATCATTTGTCTGATTGCCAACTTGGTGGGCAATAACATCAAGTATATTGCAATTTGTAAAGTCTAACATATTTTAAAATTATAAGTCATTTCCCCAAAGGGTTTTGATTTGTTCAAGGTCTTCTTCTTCAAAATCATTTGCCCAATTATCTTCTAATGTAAACGGATTGCTTTGAAGCATATACCAAATAATGAAAATTTCGGGTTGTGTTAAAAATAGTATTTCGTAAAAACGATTTCTGTTTTCATCGTATATCCTTTGGATTTTTTGTTCGTTGCTTATTATAAAACCGTCAATTTCATTGATAACTTGATTAATATTGGTTTCATTTTCATAATAGCTGAGCAATATATTAATTGTATTTAAAGAGATTTCTCTATCAAAGTCAATTTTGGCATACTTGTAAAACTTTCCTTCAAGTTTTCTTAACAGAGTGTAAGAATGATTGTCTCTGTATTCTTTTAGAGCCTTATTCACACTTGAAAATTCATCGTCTGCTAATTCATACAAGGAAAGTAGCCGATAGACTTTCCGTTTTAAGTTTGGTGGTAAATCTTTTTCTTGTTTGTATGAGAGTGAATGTGCGGTATTTGACCAAGCGTGTTGATTTAATGTTCTTACTTGTATCTCAAAAACGAAGCCTGCGAGTTCAGTATGTTTTTTAAACTCATTGATACCTAAGTTAATTTGGGCATCATAATGATTGGAAACGTAATCTAATTTATCAAAATCTAAGTTTTCTTGTTTATATTCTACCTCTTTAATTGTAAAAAACTTTTGCAAGAATTCATCAATAATTTTCATTTCCTCTTGAAAAGAACAGATAATTCTGATACCCAATTTGTCTTTCAGATGGTGATATGAATATTCCTTTTGGCTTTGTTTCTTTTTGACTTTTTTGATTATGCTCAAGAGTTCCTTGGTTCTATGCTGAATTTCAGGTAAAAGTTCATAATCAGTAATTTTATCTTTTATGAAAGCACAAACAATCTTTCCTAAATTTTCATATTTAGGTTGTTCTTCATTCCATAAATCAACAATTTCCTGAACATTAGCCATTATCGGACACTTTTTACTTTAGAAACTATTTCAGCTTTGGTTGTGCCATCGTTTTGTTCTTCTAATTTGACATTTTTTTCAAACGTTCCTTTTTTTCCAACAATAGCGATATCATTGGCAAAAATCATTGTTATTGTCTTGATTTTATTGTTGATAAAAGAATTGTCTTTTGGAAACTCGGACATTCGAAAATTTTTCTCTTTCAAATATCTGTTGTAAAGGTCTTTGTCCGATGTTTCCATATAATCATCTGCAAACTCTTTCGCACTTATTCTGTGTGAATTTTTTTGTAAATAAGAATTTAAGTCTTGCGTATATTTTGCTTTCTTAATAGGGTCTTCTATGCTCTGAATATATGTTGTGGTAAAATCATAAAATTTCTTTGTAGTAGTTCTTGGGTCAGCAAGAGGAACACAACCTAAAAATTTTTCGATAAACCAAGTTGTTACTTCTTTTTTAGTTTTTGGGTCTATCTGTAAATCTGCTGTACTTCCGTCATATTTGATTTTGAAAACAGATTTATCAACGAATAGTCCGACTTTATATATTTTTGTTTTTCGGGTAAGCATTAAATCCTTTACGTCTTTAATGTTGAAAGATTTTGTTTTCGGGTCTAATTCTAACTGAGCTCCTTCATCTCTTTCCAGCTTGATGATAATACAAGCATTTTGGTTGTTGATTTTTCCAAAAATCACGACTAATATTCCCGAAGCATTTTGTCCATCTTGAATTTCAAACAGGTACTTTGTCATTAGTTTTGATTGCTCGACAAAATCTGCTCCATTTGAACTTATAATTTGATTAATATAGGTTGATACAGGAGATACACTTTCTACATCATAACAAACTCTTAGTTCTTTATTACTTTGTAAAGACTGAATAACTTTGTCTTTGAAAAACACTCTTAATCCGTCAGGTAGGGAACTCTCTTGTTCACTGTATTCTGGTTCAATAGAAAAATCTCCTTTTTTATGTCGTGGGATGCTATGAACAATGATATTTTCAATGATAATTGTGCTTGTGTCAAGGTGGTTTATAGCCATATATACTTATTTTTAATGTTGTAAATTCTCAAAATCATCCCTCAATTTCCAACTCTCCATTTTCATCGTAACTCCTGATGTTCTCACTCCATCACTATGTTTTTTGTGCACGCTGCCGACCTCGACCATTTTGCTGAATGCAGCAAAATGGTTTTTAACTGCTTCTCCTGCCTCTTCACAAGATTTCTGAGCTTTGTCAATTACATTCCTGAATTTCGCCATTGAGCGTAGCCGGGAATCTCCTGTACATCTCTCGCACTCCACCATTCTACACCTTCACAATCGTAGCAGGCATCTTCCAATTTTTTAAAAAGTTCTGCTATACATTCCTTCTTCATCTTTAAGCATTGGTTAGGGCTGCAACCGTTTTAAGGCTATCAAAATCCTTGCTGAATGCTATTGCTCCATATTCAGAAATAGCATTGTGGCCGGTGGGATTGTTATAGGTATTCCTCAAGTGTCGCTTTTGCACAATTTTAAATTTAAATTTTAAAAAATATGACAAATTAATATAGTAGTTTTAGTTCTGCAAATTTTTTGCTGTATTTTTTCAAGCATTGTAAATATCTAAGGTCGTTTTATTTAGATGCCCCGGCTTTGTACGGCTGGAAAATCAAACGGTTTGAATGCAGGGTTTTGTTCACGGGTGGTGCATAACGCCCGGATAGATACATTTCCGTAAACACCCGCCGCTCCCTTTCCGCACTTCAGTTTCCAATTTCATCAGTTCAGCCGGATTTATGCTGATGCAAGGCTTAAGGGCAGCTACCTTTGGGACTCCGGCAGTAAAAAATAAGCACCAGATGAAAGTAGTAATAAAACACAGCATCCATTTATTGTTGATAGCGGGACTGCTACAATCCTGCAAAGTGACAAAAGATCATACCCGCCCGGAGCTGAACCTCCCGGCATCGTTCTCTGCTGCGGCAATGGGGACGGATACCGGCATTGTTGAAATCCCGGCTTACCGGCAATTTTTCGCCGACCAGGCGCTGGTGGAACTGCTGGATAAAGTGATGGCCAACAATCCCGATTTACTGATAGCATCGGAGCAGCTACTGGCGGCCGAAGCTTCCCTGAAAAGCGTGAAGCTCAACTATCTCCCGGACATCAATTTACAGGTGAATGCGGGCGTGCAGCGGCTGTCCCAAAACAGTATGATGGGCTCTTTTGCAGGCGGATTGCTGTTTGAAGAATACAATATGGCGCCGGCCATTTCCTGGGACATAGACTTCTGGGGCAAGCTGAAAAGGCAACGGGAAGAAGCCTTATCGGGCTATCTTAGCCAGGCCGAAAACCGCAGGGCATTACGGGTACAGCTGATCGCACAGGCTGCACAGGCTTATTACAACCTGCTGAGCCTGGATGAGCAGCTACGCATCGCGCAGGCAGTGGAAAAAAGTATGCGGGAAACGCTGGCGATGCTGCAAACGCAATATGCCGTGGGGGACGTCAGCTCGCTGGCCATCCGCCAATCAGAAGCGCAGCTGGCAGAAACAAGGGCATTGATACCCGAGATCAAAGCCGGCATCAAAGCACAGGAAAACGCTTTGCAGACCCTGGCAGGCAGCTATCCCGATGCGGTACAACGTGCCCGGTCCTTGCAAAACAGGGCCTTCGCCACGGAGCTTGAAACCGGTGTTCCGGCTGATCTGCTGGCGAACCGCCCGGATGTAAAGCAGCAGGAGCTGCAATTGCAGGGCGCCAATGCACGGGTGGGCATTGCCAAAGCGGACTTTTACCCGACCCTGAGGATTACCGGGCAGGGCGGACTGAATGCCATCAAGGCGACCAACTGGTTTTCCATCCCGGCCTCGCTGTTCGGGAATGTCGCCGCGGGACTGACGCAGCCTCTATTCAACAGGAGAAGCATCCGGTCGGCATATGAGCAGGCTGTGCACCAGCGGGAAGCTGCTGTGCACGCCTTCCGGAAATCAGTGCTGGTGGCGGTGGAAGAAGTGAGCACTTCGCTGAGCACCATTACGCACATCAAAGAGCAGCTGACGGAGGCAGGTAACCGTAAGGTCGCGATGGACAAGGCAATGGCGGATGCCCGGCTGCTCTATCAATATGGGGAAGCCAATTACCTCGAGGTGCTGACCGTACAGCAAAGCTATTTCCAGGCGGAATTAGCGCATACAATGGTCCTTCAAAAGGAAATAAATGCTTACATTGCTTTGTATAAATCTTTAGGTGGCAATTAGGCGATGATAAAAGACAGCAACAATACCGGTACTTTTTGGAAGCGGGTGTTCCAGTGGAGCGGCGTGCCGGTTTCGCTGGCCCTGGCCAACCTGGTCCAGTACCTCCTGAACCCTGCCAGCAGCTGGTGGGACTTTTATACGGAGGCCCAATGGTCGGAGATCGGGGCTACCATCGTGGGCGGCATCGTGATGTACGCTATTCTTTTCTGGATCATCCGCCTGCTCTCGGGCTGGGTCAACCGGAAAGTGCTGTTCAGGAATAACATCCTCGTCCAGTTCCTGATCACCACGGGCGTGGTCATTGGCTGTATGTTCCTGCTGCTGTACCTGGAAAATGTGGTGTACGACTGGATCTGGCCGGAACCACCTGAGAATAACCAGGAAATGGAGCTGGCGATAAGGTATTACCTGGTGGTGAACCTGGTCGTGGCGGCGTTTGTGAACAGCTTTTATCATTCTTTTTTCTTTTTCGAGCAATGGAAAGCCAAGGTGATAGAAAGCAACCAGCTGCAAATCCTGTCCCACCAGCTCAGGGAAAATGCTTTGCAGTCGGAGCTGGAAGTGCTGAAGCTGCAGCTGGATCCGCATTTCCTGTTCAATAATTTCAGCATCCTCACGCAGCTGATAGAAACCGACCCCGGGGCCGCGCAGGAATTTCTGTCGAATCTCTCGAGGGTGTACCGCTATATCTTAACGACCGGGAAAAAGGACGTGGTGGCATTGGAAGAGGAGCTGAAATTCGTGGAAATGTATTTTCACCTCATCAAGATACGGCACGGGGAAAGCATCCATTTATCGGTCAATGTCAGCGATGCGGATAAACGGAAGGGCATTCCGCCGGTCACCTTGCAACTGTTGCTGGAAAATGCGATCAAGCATAATATTTCGACCGTGAAACAGCCGCTGCATTTGTCTGTTGAAAGCCCGGGCGATGGTACTATCGTGGTGAAAAATAATTTGCAACGCATCAATATTGACTATAAAAGCACCGGGATGGGCTTGAAGAACATCCGGGAACGTTACCAGCTATTGCAGGGCATCGCACCTGAAATTACAAGCAGTGACAGCTCTTTTGAAGTGAGGCTGCCTTTGCTCCATCTCTAAAATCGCGTTATGAACTACCTGATCATTGAAGACGAACAATACAATGCCGAGCTGCTGAAAAGTATGGTGGAAAAAGCCGATGCTACGGCCAGCCTTTTGGCCATATTGCCCACCATCCAGGAAAGCGTGGAATGGCTGAATGCGCATCCGCAACCGGATGTGATCTTTATGGATATCCGCCTGGCAGACGGCTTGTCGTTTGAGATCTTTAAGCAAGCTGACATCCAGGCGCCGGTCATTTTCACCACGGCTTATGATGAGTATGCCTTGCAGGCGTTCAAAGTTTATGGTGCGGCTTATTTACTAAAGCCCATCGAAAAGGAAGAGCTGGCAGCAGCGCTGGCCAAGGTCAAACGGGTGCAGCCGCAGCTTTCGGGCGATGATGCGGGGGCCATCCTGGAAATGTTCCGCACGCAGCAGAAAACTTACAAAAGCCGCTTCCTGCTGCATTACCGGGAAACTTATAAGATAATCCCGGTAGACACTATTGATTATGTGTACCTGGAGTATAAGATCGTTCATTTCCGGCTTTTGGACGGGTCTGTCATTGCTGTTCCTTACACGCTGGAAGAGCTGGAGGAGCAGCTCGATCCGCAGTATTTCTTCCGGGTCAACCGGCAGTACATCCTGCACATCAACAGCATCGAAAGTATTTTCAAGCATTTTAATGAAAAGCTGAAGATCATCCTGAAACGGGACCGGAAGGCTGAGGTGATCGTGAGCCGGATCAAGATGCCGCAGTTTAAGTTGTGGGTGGATGGGTAGCGTTAAATTTGAAAATTATGAATTTTTACAGTACGGAAAGACTAACTATTCGCCGATTTGAGCAAAGCGATGCAGAAGGCTTGTTTGATTATTTTGAAAAACCAATTGTCAATTGCTTTCAAGATGAAAAACTCCATTCATTGGAAGAAGCCAAAGCAGAAGTAGCGCGAAGAAGTTGGCAGCCATCACAATTTGCGGTTTGTTTAAAAGAAAATAATCAGATCATCGGAAATCTTTTCGCAGAAAAAGAAAAAGACACCTATAGTGTAGGTTGGAATTTCAATCCCAAGTATGGTGGCCAGGGGTTTGCTTTAGAAGCAGCCAAAGGATTGTTCCATTATTTGTTCACGCAGCAATCTGCACGTCGTACCTACTGTTATGTGGAAGAAGATAATCTTTCGTCTCAAAAGCTCTGTAAACGCCTGGGCATGCGGCAAGAAGCTTTGTTTTTAGAGTTTATATCCTTTGTGAAAAATGCAGATGGCTCGCCCAAGTATGAGAATACGATGCAGTTCGCTATTTTGAAACGGGAATGGGAACAATTGAATCGAGAATACAAGTAAATTAAGCATTAAAGCCATTATATTATATAGTCTGCTTGGTAAAAAATCAAATTATATGTCTGGAAAAAATATGTCAAATATCAACAACTTCATTTATCCTGGTATTACAATTTCAACACCCTTAAAAATAACAATGCTTTTAAGAAAATCACGTTTTTCAGTTGTATTGATATGACATTTTTCATCTGCTTTTAACAATAAACAAAATACCTTGTGTATTTTTGATGTATGATTGAGAAGAAGCATCCGGCAACCTTTCCTGTTATGGAACAATTTTACACTTTGCAGGGAGAAGGATTTTATTCCGGCCGTGCCGCTTATTTCGTACGTTTAGGCGGATGCGATGTCGGCTGTGTCTGGTGTGATGTCAAGGAAAGCTGGGACGCGGCGGCTCATCCCGAAAAATCAATCGCTGAAATTCTGGAAGACATTGAAGCCTGTAACGCTGATTTCACGGTTATTACCGGCGGAGAGCCGGCGATGTATGACCTGACGGAATTAACAGATACTCTTCACGAAAAGAATATTGAAGTAGCCATAGAGACTTCCGGCTGCTATGTTCTAAACGGTGCCATCGACTGGTATTGCTTTTCCCCAAAGAAATTCAAAAAGCCGTTACAGGATGCTTACGATAAAGCAAACGAACTGAAAGTGGTGATCTATCATAAGTCAGATCTTAAATGGGCGGAAGAGCATGCTGCATTAGTAAATTCAAATTGTTTTTTATACCTTCAGCCGGAATGGTCAAAAAGGGAACAGCTTTTGCCGTTAATAATCGAATATATTAAACTGAATCCAAAATGGAAAATATCACTGCAAACTCACAAATACATGGATATTCCATGAAAAAAACAGGTGTTTTATTACTGTTGCTGAGCTGCTTTTTTCAGTTTGCCTGCGCACAGATGAACTATTCAACGAAGGACAAAAAAGCCATCAAATATTTTGAAGAAGCCATGCAGTACCCAAAAAATAACCTGACAAAATATATGCGCCCAGATTACGATGGCGGCATTAAGCTTCTGGAAAGCGCAGTTGCAAGAGATGATAAATTCTGGGAAGCATATATGCTTGCTGCTGAATACGCGGAATATGCCAGGCACAATGAACAAGCAATAGATTATTACAAAAAGGCATTGGCGATCAATCCGAATATTTCTCCGTCTGGTGCCACTTTCTTTTTCCTGGGAAATCTGGAATACAAGACGGGACGTTACGAAGACGGGCTTAGAAGCATTCAGACCTACCAGAAGATCAACCAGCGCAATCCCGCGAATCCGAAACTGTATGCCGAGTCGGAAAAAATCCGCCGGAACCTGGAATATTCCATCAAATTAAAATCCAATCCATATAAATTTGAACCAAAAAATGTTGGCCCGGGAGTAAATACAAAAGATCCGGAATACTTTCCGACAATAACAGTGGACGGAAAAACCCTGCTTTTCACCAGACGGATTTACGATCCAAGAGTAAAAATCGTGACAAATCAGATAGAAGACCTGAAACAGCGGCAGGAAGATTTCTATGTCTCAACCAGAGATGAAAAAGGAATTTTCCAGACAGCTGTTCCGATGCCATCAAATATCAATACGGTCAACAATGAAGGAGCACCAACCATCGGACCGGACGGAAGAACACTTATATTCGTAGCCTGCCCGGATGCGACCGGAACGCATTATGGAGACAATCGCTTCGGAAAAGGGAGCTGCGATTTCTTTGTAACAAAAAAATTAGGAAACAAATGGACAGATCCGGTAAATCTGCCGGGAAGAACCAATACGACAGCCTGGGAATCCCAGCCATCACTTTCATCAGACGGGAAAACCCTTTATTTTATCCGTGGAATGAGGACAGAAAGCGGAACAATGAATACCGACATTTATGTCAGCTATTTGCAGGAAGACGGAAACTGGAGCGTTGCAAAAGCATTGCCTCCGAACATCAATACACCGGAAAGCGAAGAATCCGTGCTGATCCATCCGGACGGAAAAACTCTGTATTTCGCCTCAAGAGGACATCTTGGCTTAGGCGGATCCGATCTGTTCATGTCCAGACTGCAGGAAGACGGAACATGGGGTGATCCGGTCAACCTGGGATATCCGATCAATACCCATGCAGATGAAAATTCACTTTTGGTAAGCGCTGACGGTGAAATCGCGTTTTTCGCAAGTGACCGTGAAGGCGGATACGGTGACCTGGACATTTATTATTTCGAAATGCCTGAGAACTTCAAACCGACCAAAACAACGTATTTCGAAGGTCTTGTCTATGATATTAATACGAATGCGCCGCTCAACGGAAAGTTTTATCTATACGACCTGAAAACCAAAAAAGAGATTGTGCGCTCACAAGCCGATCCTGTTTCCGGAGAGTTCCTGGTATCATTACCTACAAACGCTTCATATGCATTAAGTGTGGAAATGGAAGGTTACCTGAATTTCTCCAAAAACTTCGATATGCAGTTGAAGGATGATCAGGAATCTTATAAAATGAATATTCCGATGATCCCGATCACTACTTCTGCTCCAATCGTTCTTGAAAATATTTTCTTCGACCTGAATAAAGCAGATCTTTTACCTGAATCACAAGTAGAGCTTAATAAATTGTACGAGTTCCTTACTAAAAACCCTTCCGTAAAAATTGAAATTTCGGGACATACAGACTTCAGAGGAGACACCAAACTGAACCAGGAGCTATCGCAAAACAGGGCGAATTCAGTTGTTACTTACCTTGTGTCAAGAGGAATTGACAAAAACCGTCTGGAAGCAAAGGGCTACGGTTCTACACAGCCAAAAATCGCGAAAGAGCAGATCGAAGCTATGTCTTCCAATGAAGAAAAAGAAAAAGCACACCAGCTGAATCGCAGAACGGAATATAAAATTATCGGAAAATGAAGCACTTTCTGAATTTGGTCAGGTATAAAAATTTGCTGATCATTGCATTGACAATGTATTCGGTCTTATTTTTCTATACCATTTTCGGATCCTACTTTGTCATGTCCTTTCAGGAGAAAATCGATTTTTTTCTCCTGGTATTTTCAACCGTCCTGATCGCCGCGGCAGGAAACATTATCAATGATTATTTTGATGTGAAATCCGACCGGATCAACAAACCGGAGAAATTGATCATCACCAGACATATCAAGAAAAGATGGGCGATCGTCTATCACTGGACATTTAACGCAGTGGCATTTTTGATCGGTTGTTATCTGAGCTTTCGTTACAAAACATTCTGGTATGTGTTCATCCATCTGATGTCTATCAATATTCTGTGGTTTTATTCGCTCCAGCTGAAGAAAATAAGCATCATTGGTAATTTGTTGATCTCACTCCTGACAGGGATTGTTCCTGTCCTGGTCGGCATCCATATTCATTATCATCTTCGTTTACTCCATGAAAAAATCTCCGTCAATGTCGTTGACCTGAATATTGATCCTGCATTACAGCATTTTCTCAGCCAGATCGGCGACTGGTGGCTGATCATCTTCTTTTTTGTCTTCGCATTCACACTTAATTTCGCGCGGGAGCTGATCAAAGATGCACAGGATATTGAAGGTGATAAGCTGATCCACTCCAGGTCTCTGGCCATTCAGATCGGGGAAAAGAACACACGGATCATAGCGGGAAGCATCTTGCTTCTGATGATCGTTTTATTAACAGCGATATTCTGGGGATTACACATTCAGGACAAAAGCTATTTCATACAGTTGTTTTTACCTTTGGAGCTTGTTTTATGTCTGCTGGTCCTTGCGATTTTCTTTCTGACACGAAAAGGGAGTGCTGCTTTAAAGCTCAGCGACACGATGATTAAAATCTCTTTCCTGCTGGGAATTTCTCTGCCTTTCTGGTGGATTCTGTTTTTGTGAATTTCTTATCAAGAAAAAATCTCCTGCATGATTATACAGGAGATCTCTTAACTATTTTATTCTGATTCAGACTAGGTGAATCAATAATGTATCGTCTGCTTTTTCTACTTTCAAAAGGTTATTTTTAGTCAGCGTTTTAACACTGGTATCCCACGCCTTGTTACTCAACCCCATTTGTTCTTTCAGTTCTGTCAGATTCATGGATCTCTGCTTTTCCATCACTTCCAGAATCGCTTTTTCATTATCATTTAGCTGAACAGTCTGGTTCTTTTCCGGCCTCATCTGCGGGAAAAACAACACTTCCTGTATAGAGGCATTGTTCGTTAAATACATTGTCAGGCGATCCATGCCAATTCCCAACCCCGAAGTCGGAGGCATTCCATATTCTAATGCGCGTAAGAAATCCTGGTCGATAAACATCGCTTCGTCGTCTCCTCTCTCCTGTAAACGCAGCTGCTCCTCAAAACGTTCACGCTGGTCAATAGGATCATTTAATTCGGAATAAGCATTCGCCAACTCTTTACCGCAAATCATCAATTCGAAACGCTCTGTCAGCTCGGGATTGTCACGGTGGCGTTTACACAATGGAGACATCTCTTTCGGGTAATCCGTAATAAATGTAGGCTGGATATAATTGCCTTCACACTTTTCACCAAAGATCTCATCAATCAATTTTCCTTTCCCCATTGATTCATTTACTTCGATTCCCATTGATTGAGCTGCTTTTCGCAGTTCATCCTCTGATTTTCCATCAATATCGAATCCGGTAAAATCTATAATCGACTGGCGCATGGTTACGCGTTTGTAAGGTGCCTTGAAACTAACTTTATGCTCTCCGAAAGTAACTTCTGTACTTCCATTTACAGACACTGCGCAATGCTCCAGCAGACGTTCCGTAAACTCCATCATCCAATTATAATCCTTGTAAGCCACATAAATTTCCATCACTGTAAATTCCGGATTATGCGTACGGTCCATTCCCTCATTCCGGAAGTTTTTTGAAAACTCATACACACCGTCAAAGCCACCAACAATCAATCTCTTCAAATACAGCTCATTGGCAATTCTCATGTACAAAGGAATATCCAAAGCATTGTGATGTGTCATAAACGGACGTGCGGATGCTCCTCCGGGAATAGATTGAAGAACAGGTGTTTCCACTTCCATATATCCCGCGTCATTAAAGAATTGACGCATGGCATTAAAAAGTTTTGTGCGTTTGATGAACACATCTTTCACCTGCGGATTAACTACTAAATCCACATAACGCTGGCGGTAGCGCAGCTCCGGGTCTTTAAACTCGTCATACACATTCCCCTGATCGTCCACTTTCGTAACAGGAAGCGGTTTCAGCGATTTGGAAAGAAGAGTTAATTCCTCCACATGGACGGAAATTTCTCCTACCTGCGTTTTGAATAAATAACCTTTCACGCCAATGAAGTCTCCTAAATCCAGTAATTTTTTGAAAACCTCATTGTACAGATCTTTATTTTCTCCGGGGCAAATCTCATCCCGGTTAATATAAACCTGAATACGGCCCGAATTATCCTGCAGTTCGGCAAAAGAAGCTTTCCCCATAATTCTCTGGCTCATCAGACGGCCGGCGATGCAAACCTTCTTTCGGTCTTCAAAATTCTCCTTGAGGGAAGTTGTTAAATCAGTTACCGGGTAAAGTGCAGCCGGATACGGCTCAATACCTAATTCTCTTAACCTTTTTAAATTTTCTCTACGTTGAATTTCCTGACCTGAAAGTTCTAAACTCATGATTTTATATAGTTTGCATTTTGAAGTCGCAAAGATACGACGATATTTTATTTTCAGGAATGTTTCACCTAAATTAATGCGTTGTAAAATGGCAAAATTCCATCCGGAACTTCATTTCAGAAAATCTTCAGACATGGTGATTTTCATAAAGTTCTGTGCGCTTCAGCTCAAAATTCTTTCTGTCTTTGCCCACTATTACATCCAGGATCAATCCTGTAAATAACGAAATGATCCCTGTCAATGCCAGAAAGCCACTCAAAATAAATGTAGGAAAACGCGGTACTAAACCGATCTTCAAATATTCGATAAATACGGGGATAAAAAACGCCACCGCCAATACCAGCAATAATAAGGACAGCCAGCCGAAGAATAGTAGTGGCCTGTATTCTTTAAAAAGTGTAATTATCGTTTTGATCACCTTAAATCCGTCTGAAAATGTATTCAGCTTTGAGAAGCTGCCTTCCGGACGGTCTTTATACTGAATAGAAACTTCCACGATCTGAAAACGTTTATCCAGCGCATGGATCGTCATTTCTGTTTCTATTTCAAAGCCGGAAGACATCACTGGGAAAAGCTTTACAAATGATTTTGAAAAAGCGCGGTAACCGCTCATAATGTCCCGTAAATCTTTTCGCCAGATAATATTGATCAGCCTGCGCACCAGAATATTCCCTGAATTATGGAACGCTCTTTTGTTTTCCTGAAAATAAGTAGAAGAGAGACGATCACCCGTTACCATATCGGCACGTCCCTCCAATACCGGCCGGATTACTTTTTCCGCTTCTTCCGCAGGGTAAGTATCGTCTCCGTCGATCATCAGATAACAGTCCGCGTCCACTTCTCTGAACATTTTCCGGATCACATTTCCCTTTCCCTGCTGATAAACATATCTTACAACGGCACCTGCCTCCATGGCTATTTCCGCAGAGCCGTCCGTTGAATTATTATCAAAAACGTAAATCTCCGCAGAAGGAAGACTTCTCTTAAAGTCGGCTATTACTTTTGCTATTGTAAGCGATTCATTGTAACAAGGGATCAGGACAGCTATTTTTTGCATACGGAATATCTTACTTATTTCTCAATTTCGGAAGCCGGATCGCCTCCCATCTTATCAGTGATCCGAAGGCCAGAAAAACACCGGAAACAGTCACCCACAAAGACCGGTACGTGAACCAGCTGTGCATTTCAACATGGTTAGCTGTTGCAAATGCCCACAACAGTGGAAGCACCGCAACAGTCAGGAACAATAAGGCTTTTTGAACTCCCTTTTTATTAAAGAATAAAGCAGAAAGTAGTGCCAGAACAGTGATTACGGCTGCCAAAGGAACGAGATTCATTACATTGAAAATTACATCAACCGCGTCAAAACGCGAACCGTGCCACACTCCCGCTCTTTCTTCCAGCTTACCTTTCACTTCTTCAGAGATGGAATAATCTGTAAAAATCAATATCAACAGCCATTTGAATGCCCAGGTGGCAACATATCCAAAAAACCAAAGCAACGAATATCCTACGAGTGATTTAAAATAATTGAAATAGGCAATTACAGCAGGCTGATAAGCAACCCAAACCAGCAACGGAATTCCAAGCGTCAGAACCGGTGTGGTCAGAAGATCAAAATATACCGTGACGGCTCCCAGAATCAGGAATAAAATATCAACGCGCTTCTTCTTTTCCAGCTTTTTAAGCAATATCACAGAACCTAAAAAGGCGATCAGAAAGACGGGGGCAAACTGCATGGACATGAAGAACATATAATAATTAACGAAGACAGCTCCCAACAATAACAGATACATCTGGCGCTTTCCTATCGCATTTGAAACATTAGCCACAAATCCGAAAAGAGCCAGCGAACCAAGACTAAACAGAATCCATCTCACATAAGACAGGTTGAAGATTAAAAATAACCACTTATAAGCATATGAGCTTCCAAGCCAGTATCTCCCATAAATGAAATTCGGTGGCAGATGCTGATTCTCAAAGCTGTATTTTAAATGGATCGGGGCTTCTTGTGTAACTTCTATATAGTATCCCTGCGGGAAAAGAACATATTTGAACGGCTTATGCGGGTTCGCATTGTAGATCACATTCATGATCAGATAATCCGTGAAATTATCCAGCTGATGTGCTTCATTTCTGATGAAATACTGAGGATAAATCACTTCGCCATTGTAAAGCTCAACTGACTTTTCTATATTTTTTTTAACTGTTTCATCAGGCAGCAACACGGAAATTGTCGCGAACATGAAGAAGATCAGCTGTAGCAGTAAAAAAACTTTCAGATAGGTCCATAACGGAATTTTAGCCATTCTCATTGATTATTAATGGTACGAATTTAAAAAATAAAGTCATATTTCGAATAAATCTTCTGCTATCGCATCCGCGTAATGTTTCCCGTCACTGGTCAGGTAGATGATTGTTCCTTCCCTCGTCATCCAGTTTTTTTCACAATAGTATTTTACTTTTGAATTGAATTCTTCGCTGATCTCAAGGATTTCTCCTAATTTTTTCAGATCAACACCCCACATGGTCCTAAGGCCGGTAAGCAATAATTCATTGAACTGGTTACCTGCTGTGAGCACTTCCCGCTCATAAGGGGCAACTCCGTTTTCGAGCTCTTTCATGTAGGTTAAATTATTAGAGACATTCCAGGTACGGGAAACTCCGTCAAATGAATGAGCGGAAGGCCCTATTCCCAGATAGTGTTGTCCTTTCCAATAGTTCGAATTATGCACGGCAAGAAACCCGGGCTTTCCGAAATTGGAGATCTCATAGTGCAGAAATCCATTTTCTGTTAATGTATTAATCAGAAGATCGAAATGTTCACTTTGCAGCTCCTGATCAGAAGGAATCAGCTCTTCCCGCTGCACTTTTTTATATAATGCCGTCCGCTCTTCCACTGTAAGGCAATACGCGGAAATATGCTGAACTCCGGTATCAATTGCTGTCTGAATTTGCTTCTTCCAGCGTTCCGGGCTCATTTCGGGCAAGCCGTACATCAGGTCAATTGTCAGATTGGAGATCCCGTTTTCCTGCGCCGTACGGATACTGTTCAGGCTTTGCTCCGGGGTATGTGCACGGTTCATCCATCTCAAATCCACCTCATCAAACGATTGAATTCCGATACTCAGACGATTTACTCCGAGTGATTTCCATAACTGTACCTTCTCCGCCGTAATATCATCCGGATTAGCTTCCAGCGTAATTTCCTTTATCTGTGACAGATCAAAGTTTTGCCGGATAGCGCCAAAAATTTGTCCGGTCAGCTGATCCGGCAGGATGCTTGGAGTTCCTCCGCCGAAATAAACACTTTCCAACGGATAATTCCTTAATTCCTCGTTTCTTTCTTTCAGCTCTATGCACATAGCATTGACCATTCGCTGATAATACGATGTATTTGTACTGAAATGAAAATCACAATACGTACACTTCTGCTTACAAAAAGGAATATGGATGTAGATACCTGCCATGAAAAATAAAAAAGAGGCCGTTCCGACCTCTTTACAAAAATAATTTTTTAATCTTTATTTTATTCCTTCTTTCACTTTCGCCATCAGCTCATCGCTGGAATGCAATCCCAAAATAGAATGAACCAGCTTTCCTTCCTCGTCGATAAATAACAGCGTCGGATAAGCTCTTACACGGTATCTCCTTCCCAATTCAGGACCGTCAGCACTTTTCTCCATTTCCACTTTCAAATTGATGAATCGATCATTAAAATATTTTCCGACCACCGGATCCTTAAACGTCGTTGCAGCCATTTTTTTGCAAGGCCCGCACCATTCAGTATAGGCATCAATAAAAATGATTTTTTTCTGCTCTTTGGCCAGCTTCAATGCTTCTTCAAATGATATGTTCTGAAAATTAATTCCCTCATCTGCAAGATTCACGGTATTTGAAACTGCTCCCGGACGGAACAATGTGAAGGAGGTAAAAATGAATCCTAATGAGAATAACAAAAACAATACTTTTTTCATAACTATATTTTTAATTATTTTGTGCTTCAGCAAACAAAGTACCAATTTATAAAAAAACCTGAAAAAAGCCGCATTATTATGAGTAAGCTCTTTTTTTTAACAGAAAATCAAGAAACGATTGCTCAGGTAAGGCAGTTTATTGAAGACTGGTACAACTCTGAAGAGGTGATTTATACAAAGACTTCGGGCTCAACCGGAACTCCTAAAGTGATCGCGCTTAAAAAATCATTTATGGAAGCATCTGCTCTTGCTTCCGGAAAATATTTTCATTTCAGGGAAAATGAACGGATACGACTGGCGCTTTCTCCTGCAACTATTGGTGGAAAAATGCTTTTGCTGCGTGGTTTGCTGCACAATATGAACATCGAAATAACAGACGCCGGAAAGCATCCGTTACAACGCATTGAACATCCCATAGATTTTATTTCTTTAGTTCCTTACCAGCTGGAATATATGCTGGAAAATGATCCGAAAGCTTTAAATTCCGTACAGGTTATCCTGCTGGGCGGTGCACCGGTTTCTCCAAAGCTACAGGACCAGATTTCCTCGCTTCCGTGCAGTGTTTATGCCAGCTACGGCATGACAGAAACAATGTCGCATGTCGCTTTAAAAAATCTGAAAACGCAAACTACATTCCAAGCGATTGAAGGTGTACATTTTTCTGTCAATGAAAGTCAGCAATTAATCATTCATGCGCCCATGCTCGGCCATCCGGCATTGCTGACAACGGATATTGTTGATCTGATCTCTGAACGGGAATTTAACTGGAAAGGCCGTGCCGATTTTGTTATCAACAGCGCCGGGATTAAGATTCACCCAGAGCTGATTGAGAATGCGCTTTCTTCTCTTATTTCCGATCGGTTCTTCATAATCGGGGAACCGGATGATACGTTTGGTGAACGGGTGGTTCTGGTGATCGAAAGTGATAAAAAAGAACAGGTTTTTCCTTTTGAAAAAGTACTTTCCAGATATGAGATTCCGAAAAGAATTTATTATCTTCCGAAATTCATCGAAACAGCGAGCGGCAAAACAGATCGTTTAATGACAAAAAAAATAATTGATGCAGCAGCGGATCATTGACGCTTTCAGCTCACTGGAACTTCCAGTTACCGCTTCTTCACAAGAAGTCAAAAAAGCGTATCGCCTGCTTGCAAAAAAATACCATCCAGATGTAAGCACTTCCGGTTCCGGTAAAGAGAAATTTTTGAAAATTACGGCTGCATACGAGCTGCTGAGTGACTATTTTGAGCATCCGCTCCGTTATTCCATCTATAACAGTTATTCTGTTTCTGCAACTGATACAACAGCTTCTCAAAAGAGGCGCTCCAGAGCCGGAAGAAATGATGAAGAACACATCCGTCAAGCCCGGGAAAGGGCACAGAAGAGAAAAGAAGAAGAAAAAAAGGTCATTTATGATGCTTACGAACGCACCAGAACACCTTTCATGAAATACGGCCATCTGGCGACCACTCTTCTCTGTCTTTTGATCAATATCATTATGATTGTTGATTATTTTTATCCGACAAACTACCGTCCGGTACAGATTCAGCGAATTTTCGGAGTGGAGAATGGTGTCGGGCTGGATAAAGTCACCCTGGTGACGACTTCTGAATTTGAATATTTTTATGTCGATTATAATCTGCTCGTCGATCTGCCGATGTATTCCGGAAAAAACACCCGTGACGGTATCATTTCCGAGAGTCCTTTTCTGAAAGTTCCGAAAAAAATAATCGTCAGTACACAACCCGACAGCAGGAATGAATACCCGATCGACAGGACCATTTACTCCTTGTTTCCTTTCGTTAATGTACTGCTTGGTTTTTCCATTCTTTTTTATCTGATCCACCCTAAAGTACAGCATAAAGCGATCATTTTATTTTATTCCACCTGGTTTATTTCTCTGTTTGGTTTCCTGATGGTACTCATAAATGGAACACTTGGAAAAATAATAGGATTAATGACAAATTAAACCAAACAAAAAATCCTCCGGTTAACCGAAGGATCTCTGTTCAATTCTTTATTTATTATCAGAACGTCCATCCGAAACGTTCTTCCAAAATGGTATGAATGTATTCAATAATCTCTTTATTTTCAATACGGTCCAGAACATCACCGATAAATGCGGTCACCATTAATGCTTTCGCTGATTTTTCAGAAATTCCGCGTGCTCTTAAATAAAAAATCGCTTCTTCATCCAGCTGGCCGGTTGTAGAACCGTGGGAACATTTCACATCATCTGCATAAATTTCCAGCTCCGGCTTTGAATTCACAGTTGCTGAATCTGATAGCAGAACGTTTCCGTTCGACTGGTACGCATTGATTTTCTGAGCGTCTTTACGAACAAAAACTTTCCCGTTGAAAACGGCGGTAGCCTGCTCATCAATTACACCTTTATACATTTCATCCGACTCACAGTTTGCAACTAAGTGATCGATTGTTGTATGGTTGTCAACATGCTGGCCTCCTTTCAGGACATAAGCACCGTTCAGATGGGTATAAGCGTTTTGTCCTGCAACATCTACATACACATTATTTCGTACCAGCGCTCCATTCAGCGTGACAGTATTGAGTGTAAAAAGTGAATTCTGAGGTTGCTTTACGTAATCCAGCGACACCTGGTAAACTGATTCATCTTCATTCTGGATCTTATCCACCACCACAGAAGCAGAATCTTCCAGAAAATATTCTGTTACCACATTTGAAAAGCATTCCTTCGCGTCTACGGAAAGGAATACCTGGGAGATTCTGGCTTGTGAGAATTTATCTGCTACGATCACGTTCCGGATATTCGCCGCCTGCTGTTCTCCTGTGCTTATAAAAATCAGCTGAACAGGCTTGTCAATCACCTGCTTCGCACCGATTTTTATAAAGGCGCCGCCATTGGCATAAGCAGTATTCAAAGCCGCAAACACTTTTTGATCCAGATCAACAGCTTTCCCGATAAAATCCCGGGCTTCAGCAGCTTTTTCTATGGATTCAAACTGAAAATCGACTGCATTACCTGACAATTCTGCTTTGAACTCACCATTAACAAAAACAAAATTATATGCGTTGTCAAAAGGTAAATCCGGTAATTTACTAACTGTCATTTCATTCCCCAACGCAAAAGACTTATTTGCGATTTTAGTCACACGCGTGTACTTCCAGCGTTCTGTACGCGTTGTCGGGAAATCCATTGTATTTATAACTTCATTCGCTTTTGCCAAAACAGAAGCATCTACCGGTAAGGAAGTCTGTTTCCAATCAGCTCTGAATGCAGCTAACTTTGTATCTTGAAGTATCGTACTCATTTTTTTCTTTTGTAAAAGGATCTTAAATTCCGTCAATCTCCGCTTTGATCCAATCGTATCCTTTCTCTTCTAATTCCAATGCAAGTTCTTTCGTCCCTGTTTTCACAATACGCCCGTTATAAAGCACGTGAACGAAATCCGGAACGATATAGTCCAGCAAACGCTGGTAGTGTGTAATTACGATTGTTGCATTCTCAGGAGTTTTTAACGTATTTACTCCGTTTGCCACAATACGCAGCGCGTCAATATCCAAACCGGAATCCGTTTCGTCCAGGATTGCCAGCTTAGGTTCCAGCATCGCCATCTGGAAAATTTCATTTCTTTTCTTTTCACCTCCGGAAAAACCTTCATTTACAGAACGGTTTGCCAGCTTCGCATCCAGCTCAACAATCTTTGACTTCTCTCTGACCAGTGCCATGAAATCTTTTGCAGAAATCGGCTCTTCGCCTCTATATTCCCTGATCTCATTCAAAGCCGTTCTGAGAAAATTAATATTGGAAACTCCCGGAATCTCAACAGGATACTGAAATGCAAGAAAAACACCTTCTCTTGCCCTGTCTTCAGTGGAAAGCTCTAAAAGCTCTTTTCCATCGAAAATTACCTCTCCTTCTGTCACTTCATAATCCTCCCGTCCGGCAAGCACTGAAGCTAACGTAGATTTTCCTGCGCCATTCGGCCCCATGATCGCATGGATTTCTCCCGGATTTACCGTCAGGTTCAATCCTTTTAATATTTCTTTGCCATTGATAGAGGCATGTAAGTTTTTAATTGTTATCATTATATATTGTAAATTACAAGTTACAAATTGCAGATTGAAAATTATCTGCAATTCGTATTATTTAATTTTTCCTTCAAATTTCTTTAAGTAAGCGATGAATCCTGACAATTGCTTACTTGTATCAATACATTTTGTTTTTATCACTTCTAAATCTTCATCCGAAATATAATCAAGTTCAAAAGCTAGCTGAATTTGTGTCCGTACTTCTCCGCAAGAGCCTTTTGCTATTGCAAGAAAATACAAGAATTGTTTTTGCGAATCTCTTTCAAACCCTTCTGATATGTTAGATGGAATTGAAATTGCTGATCGGCGAATCTGGTCTTTTAATCCGAAATCTTTTGAAAAAGCATCGGTATTTGTCAAACAATAAACGTGTTTACACAAGTCCATTCCTCCCTGCCATACCTGTAAATCCTCAAACCGTCCGATTTTTGCCATAAATTTGTAATTTGCAATCTGTAATCTGCAATTTAAAATTTCTATCCTACCGAATTCTCTAAGCTGATCGCCAGTAATTTCTGAGCCTCTACAGCGAACTCCATCGGAAGTTTGTTCAGCACTTCCTTGCAATAACCGTTGACAATTAAGCTGATCGCCTTTTCTTCTGAGATACCGCGTTGCAGGCAATAAAAAATCTGATCTTCCCCGATCTTTGAAGTCGTTGCTTCATGCTCGATCTTTGCAGAACTATTTTTACATTCGATGTAAGGAAATGTATGTGCTCCGCATTCATCTGTCATCAGCAGGGAATCACATTGCGAAAAGTTGCGTGCATTCTCCGCTCCTTTATGGATTTGTACCAAACCTCTGTAGGAGTTTTGTGATTTACCGGCTGAGATCCCTTTGGAAATAATAGTACTCTTTGTATTTTTTCCTAAATGGATCATCTTGGTACCAGTGTCCGCCTGCTGGTAATTATTGGTAACTGCCACAGAATAAAATTCACCCACGGCATTGTCTCCTTTCAAAATACAGGAAGGATATTTCCACGTTACCGCGGAACCTGTTTCCACCTGTGTCCAGGAAATTTTAGCATTTCTCTCACACAAGCCCCTTTTTGTCACAAAGTTGAAAACTCCTCCTTTCCCTTCTTTATCACCAGGAAACCAATTTTGCACCGTAGAATATTTTATCTCGGCATCTCCCATGGCGATCAGTTCAACAACAGCTGCATGCAGCTGATTCTCATCGCGCTGCGGAGCCGTGCATCCTTCCAAATAGGAAACATAAGACCCTTCGTCTGCAACTACCAGCGTTCTTTCAAACTGACCCGTACCTCCTTCGTTGATCCGGAAATATGTAGATAGCTCCATTGGGCATTTGACTCCTTTAGGAATGTAACAAAATGAACCATCCGTGAAAACAGCTGAATTAAGCGCCGCATAAAAATTATCCGTCATCGGCACTACTGTTCCCATATATTTTTTTACCAGCTCAGGATATTCCTTGACTGCTTCCGAGAAAGAACAAAAAATAATTCCAAGCTCCTTTAATTTAGCTTTAAAAGATGTAGCCACAGAAACGGAATCCATCACAAAATCAACAGCAACACCTGTCAGGCGCTTTTGCTCTTCGAGAGAAATTCCCAGCTTTTCCATCGTCGCTTTCATCTCCGGGTCGACATCGTCCCAGGATTCGTATTTCTTAGTCTGCTTAGGTGCCGCATAATAAGATATTGCCTGAAAATCGGGCTTATCATATTGAACATGCGCCCACTCCGGCTCTTTCATTTCTTTCCAGACACTAAAAGCTTTTAATCTGAACTCTAAAAGCCATTCAGGCTCTTCCTTTTTAGCAGAAATTAAACGGATAATATCCTCATTCAGGCCGACAGGAACCTTATCCGATTCGATATTTGAAACAAAACCGTATTTATACTCCTGATTCTGAAGATCCTCCGCCAGTTCTTTTTCTGTATAACTCATAATATTTCTCCTTACAGTGAGAAGGACTCACCACAACCACACGTTCTGTCAGCATTCGGGTTGCTAAACACAAATCCCTTTCCGTTCAATCCTCCTGAATAATCCAGCGTTGTCCCTACCAGATACAAATAACTTCTTTTATCAACAACGACTTTTATTCCGTTGTCTTCAAAAGTCTGATCTCCATCTTTTATTTCATTATCGAAGGTAAGCTTGTACATCAAACCGGAACATCCTCCGCTATCTACACCCACACGAATGAAAAACCCTGTTTTTCCGTCATCTTCCATCAATCTTAAAGCTTGCTTCTTAGCTGATTCTGAAACCTTAATCATACCCTATTATTTAGATTGAGTTTAAATAAAATCATTTAAACACTGCAAAAATACCATTTTTATGGTATAGGAAATTACTTTTTTGGAAAAAATTATCACAAAAAGACAAAACATAAACACCTCATCAATTCCCGCGGGAAATCTACCGGTATTTTTAACCTCTTCTTCGATAAAGCCGGATGTTAACAACAGATAAAATTTAAATTCTGCCTGCAACTATTCTTTTTTATGCTACGTTTATAATACAGATTAATTTAAAATATTAACTTCGACAATTCAAAAATAAATACTATGAAAAAAGGATTTATACTTTTTCTATTGGCTGTAATGACGGGAATCCACTCATTATCAGCGCAAACAAAAAACTATCCGGAATACCCTCAACAGACAGTTAATATGTCATTAATAGATGATTTTATGAATGAAGTATATGCCGATATGGACATATACAAGACCAGCGAGCACAAAAAATTATATCTTAAGAATATAGAAAGAATCATTATTCATACAGTACCTTTCGGAGAGTATCCTGAATGTCCTTTATTATCAACTGTTCCGCTCAAAAATAAATACAATCCGAATCTGCAGTCTGACCTGAATAATTTTGATACTTCAAAGTTTAACCCCTTGAAATACAGCTTTAATTACACATCAACAAGCATCACTTACTATTACAGAGTAGATAACTCTAACTACATCATTGAAATTAAACCAAATAGATAACAGAAAACTGACAGTCATGTTAAAAAATATTCTTTTCATATTAGTATTATTTGCAGTCATAACTCCGGATTTATTTGCCGCAGGTGGCGGTGGAGCAGGACCGGAAATCCCATGTTCTTCAGCATTGCCTTTTTGTACAGCAAACACCTATTCTTTTCCGAATGAGACCAATACTTCCTCTCCTTCCGGACTCAACTACGGCTGCCTTAGTTCTCAGCCTAATCCTGTCTGGTATTATATGGAAGTCGATCAGGCTGGAACATTTCAAATAAAAATGACACAATCCACTTCTCAGGGAGGACCTGCAACTCTTGATATTGATTTTGCACTTTGGGGACCTTTCACCAATGTCAGCAATGGATGCGCTGCTATAAACGGAGGGCAAAACCCTATACAATGCAGCTATTCGACCGCAGCCACGGAAACTGTCGGAATCGGAATGCCTGGAGGAACAGGAAGCGGATCCAGCACTCCTCCCGCAGCTAATGTAGGAGATGTTTACATTCTGTTATTAACAAACTATGATCAAGGCCCTGGTTATATCCGATTTAGCCAAACCGGAGGAACAGGAGTAGCGGACTGCTCTATTATCGAACCCAATTGTAATATCCGGACTATTTCAGCAACACCTTCTGCCTGTACCACCAACAATAAATATAGTGTCTCAGGCCAGGTTTCTTTCGACGATCCTCCAAGCACAGGGACTTTGACAATATCTGCTTCCTGTGGAGGGAACCAGGTCTTCAATGCACCATTTACATCTCCGATCAGCTACACTATAAATGGTTTAAACGCTGATGGAAACACCTGTACCATCACTGCTTCTTTCAGTGATACCACATGCGTCGGAACATTCGACTTTACAGCTCCAAGCATCCCTGTGATAAACGGAGGAGCAGACCAAACGGTCTGTCAGGGCGTACAGGTCACTCTTAACGCAACAGGAGCGAATACGTATGCGTGGACCGGCGGAGTTTCTAACGGAGTTCCGTTCAACGCGGCTTCCACTCAGACTTATACGGTGACGGGAACTTCAACAAACGGCTGTTCCAGCACAGATCAGGTAACTATTACCGTAAAACCGTCAACTACTTACACGATTTCCTATACCAGCCCTGCGTGTATCAATGGCAGCGATCCACAACCTGTTATTTCACAACCGATCACAGGAAACTACAGCATTTCGCCCACAACTGTTTCAATAGATCCGGCAACAGGTATCATTGATGTATCAAGCGCTGTTGTAACTAACAGTCAAAATTATATTGTCACCTATACACCGACAGATTCCTGCAACGCAACTGTAACAACCTCCATTATCATCGCCGAAAATCCGGTTGTAGATGGTGGACAGGACCAGACTATCTGCAGAAATGATCAGGTTACATTAAGTGCTACCGGTGCAAACAGCTATCAATGGACGGGAGGAGCAGTCAACAATACACCTTTCGCTCCGACTGCAACTACCCAATATATCGTTACCGGTTTTAACCAATACGGATGCACTGATAAAGACACGGTATTAATTACTGTTAATCAGCTGCCTCCGGTAGTTGCCATTAACGATGTTGCTATCTGCCGGGGAGATTCCACTGTACTTCTGGCAACAGGAGCACCTGGTTACACCTGGACAGGAGGAATTCAAAATGGAGATTATGTGAGTCCTTCCCAGACAACTACTTATTATGTTACGGGCACAGACGCAAACGGCTGTAAAAAGACAGATTCCGTACTGGTATTTGTGCATCAGCTTCCGATGATTGATGCAGGCCCTGAAACGACTGTCTGCCTGAACTTTCCTTATATTCCAAAAGGTGCATACGGCGTTCAGTACGAATGGTCGCATAACGCAACGAATGAACAACCGGTTTTCCTCCCATTGGGCAACAACTGGATGTATGTCATCGGAACAGATGCTAACGGATGCTCTAATACGGATTCTGTTTTAGTCCACGTAATAAAACCTCCGGTGACTCACTTCACTCCGGATAAATACGTGGGATATCCCGGAACCGTATTTACATTTACAAACAACTCTGAAAACGCTAATTCCTACTACTGGGATTTCGCGAACGGATCAAATACAACGACTCACAGCGTAACACAGGATGTAACGAGCCAGTACTCTGCTGAAGGAGATTACATTGTTGTGTTGACAGCGGATAACGGCGTATGTAAATACCCTTATCAGGATACTGTCCACATTATTCCTTTCCCGGATCCGACCATTTTCGTGCCGAATGTCTTCACTCCAAACAATGACGGAGCAAATGACCGGTTCTTCCTGACAGTAGAATGGGGAAAACAAATTGAGGTAATCATTCTTAACCGCTGGGGAAATCACATCGCAACAATTACAGATTTCAACCAGGGCTGGGACGGAAGAACAATGAACGGGCAGGAAGCTACGGAAGGGGTTTATTTTTACAAGTATGAAATCCTGGGATTCAACAATAAAACGTATACCGGACAAGGTTTTGTAACTTTAGAAAGGTAAAAAAGAATCTTAAAAATATAACAGAAACCCCGGATTTCCGGGGTTTTTCGTTTAATGCAGGATTTTATAGGTCTCCCCTCGCTAACTACCAAGATTTTGTATCTTTGGCAAAAAATATCATAATAATGATTCAATCAGCAAATAAATATAAAGAAGGGCAACATGTTGTGATTGTTGCTGATGAAATAAAATCCAAAGAACTACCAAAAGAATTTCAAAACATCACTAAAAGCTTTCTTTCCGATGAGAAGGATTTCGATTATCTGAAGACAGAAAAACAGTTTATTTTCCTGGTAAAGAAGAAAGATACTGACGAGAAAAACAGGATTTATGGCAGTAAAATCAGAGGTTTACTTCCTAAAGAAGAAAAATCTGTTTATATCCTGGGTTCAGAAAAAACACAGCTGCTGATTGCAGAAGGGCTGGCATTGAGCAACTACCAGTTCATTACTTTTTTTAAGGATAAAGAAAAGAAAGAATATCAATTAAAAGAAATTATCCTTATAGGCGGAATTGAGGAGCAAAAAATCAAAAAGCTTAACAACTCCATCACTGCGGTGACCTGGGCAAGAAATATGGTTAACCTTCCTGTCAATCATTTGAATGCCTTAAAGCTGTCACAAGAAATTGAAAATCTTGGGAAAAAAGCAAAATTTAAAGTCGAAGTCTTTGAAAAAGCAAAGATTGAAGCATTAAAAATGGGAGGGCTTTTAGCCGTAAACAGCGGCTCAATAGAACCTCCGACCTTCACCATTCTTGAATATAAGCCAAGTAAGCCTAAAAACAAAAAACCGCTTGTTCTGGTAGGAAAAGGAGTGGTATATGATACGGGAGGACTCAGCCTAAAGCCGACCGCCGGCTCTATGGATTCCATGAAAAGTGATATGGCGGGAGCGGCAGCAGTTGCCGGAGCGATATACAATATTGCGCTGGACAAATCAGATATTCATGTTATAGGGTTAATTCCTGCAACAGACAATCGCCCGGGGCAAATTGCCTATGCGCCCGGAGATGTGATCACTATGTTTGATGGCACAACCGTAGAGGTTCTCAATACGGATGCCGAGGGAAGAATGATCCTGGCAGACGCGCTTGCTTATTCTGCAAAATATGATCCGGAGCTTGTCATTGATGTCGCTACCTTGACCGGTGCGGCTGTCGTGGCAATCGGAACAAAAGCTTCCTGTGTAATGGGAAATGATGAAAAACAGCTGCAGCACCTTGTTGAAGCGGGAAATGATGTACATGAACGGCTTGTAGCACTGCCTTTCTGGGAAGAGTATTTAGAGGATATGAAATCTTCTGTTGCCGACCTGAAAAATATAGGCGGCCGTTGCGCAGGAATGATCACTGCAGGGAAATTTCTGGAGCATTTCGTAAAAGCACCCTACATCCATATTGACATCGCCGGCCCTTCTTTCCTTGATGCAGCACAGGAATACAGACCCAAAGGCGGCACAGGTGTAGGAGTCCGATTATTAACCCAATTCATTGAAAATTACTTCTGATGGACAAAAAAACACTCAAAATAGGTATCACAATAGGAGATATTAATGGCATCGGCCCTGAAATTATCATAAAAGCACTCAAAGACAACAGAATATATTCTGATTGCACACCTATCATTTACGGTTCGACAAAAGTGATTTCTTTTTTTAAAAAGAGTATGAACGAAAATGACTTTATCTATCAGTCAGTTAAATCCATTGAGGAAGCGACGCCCGGAAAAGTCAATATCGTCAACGTATGGCAGGAAGAAACAAAAATTGAGCCCGGAAGCATCACGGAAACCGCCGGAAAATACGCATTTATGGCATTAGAAAGTGCTACAAACGATTTGGCTTCCAATAAGATCGATATATTAATTACAGCTCCTATTTCAAAAGATGCCATTCAGAAAGCAGGATTTCAATTTCCGGGACATACGGAATACCTGGCTCATTTATCAGGGGAAAAAGAAGCCCTGATGTTCATGATCTCAACTCCTGTAAAAGTAGCTGTCGTGACCAGTCACATTCCTTTAAAAGATGTTGCCGCATCTTTAACGAAAGAAAAAATATACGATAAGATCATCGCCTTGAATAATTCACTGATTAAGGATTTTGCTGTTCAGCGGCCAAAAATCGCCGTACTGGGGCTGAATCCCCACGCAGGTGAAAATGGCAAAATGGGGCTGGAAGAGAAAGAAGTGATCATTCCCGCTATCAATAAGGCAAAATCAGAAGGAATTCTGGCATTCGGCCCATTTCCGGCTGACGGCTTTTTCGGAGCGGCAAACCTGGATAAATACGATGCCGTTCTGGCCATGTACCATGATCAGGGCTTAACCGTATTTAAAGCGCTGGCTTTTGACGAAGGCGTGAACTATAGCGCAGGCCTTCCAATTGTACGTACTTCTCCTGATCACGGAACAGCTTTTGACATCGCGGGACAAAACAAAGCATCGGAACAATCTATGCGAAGCGCGATCTACTGGGCTATCGACATCTATAAAAACAGAAAAGAATACAAAGAAATCAATTCAAACCCGCTGCAAAGACAAAACTTAGACGCATTTAAAAAGAAAACGGATATAGAAGAATAGTGATTATCAGCTCATTATCAAACTTTGATACAATTTAACGCAAGATATCAACATTCTGTCTTTAATTTTTTTTAAATTTGCGCTCTTAATTTGGTTTTATGAAAACCTCAAAAAGTGAATTTGTTATACCATTTGTAGGTTTAAAAACTGGCAAACACGAGTTTAACTACAAAATTAACAATACGTTCTTTGAAGAATTGGAGTATTCTCCGGTAACGGACAGTGAGCTTGATGTTCACCTGGAACTGGAGAAAAAAGAAACAATGCTTATCGCAAATTTTACTGTCGAAGGTAAAGTGACAACCAATTGCGATCGTTGTGATGCTCCGATGGAATTATTCATCCGGGGAGATTTGAGGATCATCTACAAATTCGGGCACGAAGAATCTGATGATGAGAATCTGATCGTTTTACATCCTGACTCCTATGAGATCGATGTAACAGACCCTATTTATCAGATGATTATACTTTCCCTTCCTCCCAGAAAAGTCCACGAACCGGGAGAATGTGATGAAGAAATGTGGAAGCTGATCCGGAAGTATTCTGTCAATTCTGATGAAGAAGAGGACGATGACGACTGGGAAGATGATGAAGAGGACGATTTAGGATTTGAGGATTTTGATCCGAAAGATCCGAAATGGTCAATTTTAAATAATAAGAATTAAAAACATATAATAATAAAGTAAAATGGCACATCCTAAGAGACGAACTTCTACAACTAGAAGGGACAAGAGAAGAACTCATTTTAAAGCAGTTGCTAACAATATTGCTATTTGTCCTACAACAGGGCAGCCACATCTTTTCCACCGTGCATTCTGGCATGAAGGAAAGTTGTACTACAAAGGAAGAGTAGTAGCTGAAAAAGAGGTAGCAATATAATAGCTAAAACTTCTTCTTTATGAAGATAGGATTAGATATTTTAGGCGGTGATTTTGCACCTAAAGCTAATATTTTAGGTGCAATTTTAGCCTTGAAGGAATTACCGGAAGATGTAAAAATCGTTCTTTTAGGTGATCAGGGACAGATTGCGGAACAGCTGAAAGAAAACGGAGGAAATCCGGATGATTTCGAAATTGTTCATGCTCCCGACGTGATTACCATGCATGATCATCCCACAAGAGCCATTCCTCAAAAACCGAATTCAAGTATTGCAGTCGGTTTCGATCTGCTGTCCAAAGGTGAAATCGATGTATTTGCCAGCACGGGAAACACCGGGGCAATGCTCGTTGGCGCTATCTATAAAATCAATACTGTTCCCAGTATTATCAGACCATGTATTACATCTGTCTTACCGACCATCAACGGATCTAACTCTATTTTATTAGATGTTGGCACCAATGCGGACTGTAAGCCGGATGTGCTGTACCAGTTTGCTATTTTAGGAGCATTATACAGCAAGCATGTTTACGGCATAGAGAATCCGAAGATCGGGCTTCTGAATATCGGAGAGGAAGAAAGCAAGGGAAATCTGCTGACCATAGCCACTCACAAACTTTTAAAAGAATCCGATGATATAAACTTTATCGGAAATGTGGAAGGGCGGGACCTGTTCTCAGGAATAGCGGACGTGATCGTATGTGACGGATTTACCGGGAATGTTGTGCTGAAAGAAGCTGAAGGAATTTATGGATTGCTTAGAAAAAGAGGAATCCGTGATGAGTACTTCGACCGGTTTAATTATGAAAATTACGGCGGAACACCTGTATTGGGCGTTAAAGGAAACGTGATCATCGGTCATGGTATCTCTAATGAGATCGCTGTAAAGAACATGGTTAAACATAGTTATGAGGTTGCGAAAAGCGGCCTTTCGAACAGAATTAAAGAAGCTTTCAATTGATATGGTGAAAAAAATAACAGCTGCAATAACAGGAATTCAGGGCTATGTACCTGATACAGTCGTTACAAATGATGATCTGGCAAAGGTCGTGGATACCTCTAATGAATGGATTTTAACGAGAACAGGAATTGCAGAAAGGAGGTTGATGAAGGAAGGTGCGACTTCTGACATAGCAACGGCAGCTGTTAACCAATTGTTGGCTAAAAAGAATATTGACCCTCTTGATATCGAGCTGGTCATTCTGGCTACTGTAACTCCCGATTATCCGTTTCCAAGCACTGCAAATGTTGTCTGTGACAAAGTAGGAATGAAAAATGCCTGGGGATATGACATTATTGCTGCCTGCTCAGGATTTATTTACGCGCTGGAGACAGGTGCGAAATTTATCGAATCCGGACAATACAAAAAAGTATTAGTTATTGGAGTTGATAAAATGAGCAGCATCTTAAACTATGAAGACAGGACAACCTGCGTTATTTTTGGTGACGGAGGAGGTGTCGCCCTGCTCGAACCAAACGAGGAAGGCTTGGGGATCCAGGACGCGATCCTGAAAAGTGATGGTGCCGGAAGACAATACCTGCTGCAACCTGCAGGAGGAAGTGTAAACCCGGCTACTATTGAAACCGTTACCAACAGAATGCACTTTGTAAAGCAGGAAGGTAAAACTGTATTTAAGTTCGCTGTTACAAATATGGCTGAAGTTTCAGCTGAAATAATGGAAAGAAATAATCTTACGAGCGAAGATGTGGACTGGTTGGTTCCTCATCAGGCAAATTTAAGAATTATTGATGCTACTGCTGAAAGAATGGGATTGCCTAAAGAAAAGGTAATGGTAAACATTCAACGCTACGGAAACACAACTGCAGGAACACTCCCATTGTGCCTTTGGGATTGGGAAAAACAGTTGAAAAAAGGAGATAATCTGATCCTTTCAGCTTTCGGAGGCGGTTTCACCTGGGGCGCAATTTATCTGAAATGGGCTTATAACTCGTAAAAAAATTATATATTCACATCATCTAATAATCGAGTATTATGAATTTAAGTGAGATTCAGGATTTAATAAAATTTGTTGCCAAAAGCGGCGTAACAGAAGTTGAAATCGAGCAAAAAGACTTCAAAATCACTATTAAATCGGAAAATAAATCATCCAAAGATCAACAGCCCGTAATTATTCAGGCAACAGCTCCTATGGCTGCTGCTCCGGTAGCGATTCCTGCACCGCAGATAGCAGCACCTGCTGTAGCGGCAGAAGCACCGGCAGCTCAAAAACCGGCAGCACCTGCGAGCGATGAAAGCAAATATATTACTGTGAAATCACCGATGATCGGTACTTTCTATCGTTCTTCTTCTCCGGATAAGGATCCATTTGTTCAGGTAGGCTCTTCTATCCAGAAAGGACAGGCTGTCTGCATCATCGAAGCGATGAAGTTATTCAACGAGATCGAAGCGGAAATCTCAGGAAAAATAGTCAAAGTCTTAGCAGACGATGCAACTCCTGTAGAATACGATCAACCTCTTTTCCTGGTAGATCCTGCTTAATTAAACAAGACACTTTTAATGGAGATATGACAAAAAATATCTCCATTCTTTTTATACACCCCTAAATTGTTGAGTATGTTTAAAAAAATACTTATTGCCAATCGTGGTGAAATCGCTTTACGTGTTATCAGAACATGTAAGGAAATGGGAATCAAAACAGTAGCTGTTTATTCTACTGCAGACAAAGATAGTTTACCTGTAAGATTCGCTGATGAGGCCGTTTGTATCGGACCTGCTGTCAGCGCACAGTCTTACCTTTCCATACCGAATATTATCGCAGCTGCAGAAATCACAAATGCAGATGCTATCCATCCGGGCTACGGATTCCTTTCGGAGAATGCTAAATTCTCTGAAATCTGCCAGCAGCACGGAATTAAATTTATCGGTGCCCTTCCTGACCAGATAAACGCAATGGGAGATAAAGCAACTGCAAAAGCAACAATGATTGCTGCAGGTGTACCTGTTGTTCCCGGTTCTGAAGGACTGCTGAAAGACCTGGATGATGCTCTTAAACAGGCAGAAATCGTTGGTTACCCGATCATTCTTAAAGCTACGGCTGGTGGTGGTGGCCGCGGAATGCGGATCGTATGGAAACCGGAAGATCTGGAGCCGGCATGGGATTCCGCAAGACAAGAAGCAGGTGCTGCTTTTGGTAATGACGGAATCTACATGGAGAAATTCGTGGAAGAGCCCCGCCATATCGAAATTCAAATTGCAGGAGACCAGTTCGGTACTGTTTGCCACCTTTCAGAAAGGGACTGTTCTATTCAGAGAAGACATCAGAAGTTAGTAGAAGAAACGCCTTCTCCTTTCATGACGGATGAACTGCGTGAAGCAATGGGAGAAGCCGCAATCAAAGCAGCGAAAGCCGTTAACTATGAAGGTGTTGGTACAGTAGAATTCCTGGTAGACAAACATCGTAACTTCTACTTCATGGAAATGAATACACGTATTCAGGTAGAACATACCATTACCGAAGAAGTAATCAATTACGACCTGATCAAAGAGCAGATCAAAATTGCTTCGGGATATACCATTTCCGGAAAGAATTACTATCCTCAGATGCACGCGATTCAGTGCCGTATCAACGCGGAAGATCCATATAATGACTTCCGTCCGTCACCGGGAAAAATCACTTCTTATCACTGTCCGGGAGGACACGGTGTAAGAATTGATACGCATGCTTACGCCGGTTATATTATTCCTCCGAATTACGATTCAATGATTTCAAAGCTGATCGTTGTCGCTCAGACAAGAGAAGAAGCAATCCTTAAAATGAAACGTGCATTGGATGAATATATCATCGAAGGAATTAAGACAACTATTCCTTTCCATCAGAAGCTGATGGAGAACGAAGATTTCAAGGAAGGAAACTTCACAACGAAATTTATGGAAACATTCAAGTTCTAAATAGAGACGCTCCGAAAATCACGGAGCGTTTTTTTTGCTGCTTACTTTTGCTAAATTTGTGTCCATGATACAGCATAATATTGATTTAAAACCATTCAATACATTCGGGATTTCTGCTGTGGCAGCATCGTTTACTGAAATTTGCTCAACAGAAGATCTGGAGCATCTTTCCCTGAAAACCACCGATAATTACCTCGTACTCGGCGGAGGCAGCAATATCTTGTTCACACAAAATCCGGGAGGGCTGGTTTTAAAGATCAATTTAAAAGGTATTGAAGTTGTAAAGGAAACGGATCAATATGTGTATGTAAAAGCGGCCGCAGGTGAAATCTGGCATCAATTCGTTCTGCATGCCATTCAAAACAACTGGGGCGGAATTGAAAACCTTTCGTTAATTCCGGGAAGTGTCGGAGCAAGCCCTATGCAGAATATCGGTGCGTACGGCGTGGAGATCAAAGATGTTTTCGAGGAACTGGAAGCTTATCATATCGATACAAAAGAAATTCATACATTCAATGCGGAAGAATGCCGGTTCGGGTACAGAGAAAGCGTGTTTAAACGGCATTTAAAAGGCCGGTATATCATTTTGTCTGTTACTTACCGGTTAACCAAAAATCCGATCATCAACACTTCTTACGGAGCGATCCTGTCTGAGCTGGAAGCAATGGGAGTCTCCCAACCGACGATAAAGGATGTCAGCGATGCGGTAATCCGGATCCGCTCTTCTAAATTACCCGATCCGAAAGAAATCGGAAACGCGGGCAGCTTCTTTAAAAATCCTGTTATTGCTGTTGAGCTGTTCAACAGCCTGAAGGAAAAATACCCGAATATTCCTTCTTATCCGGTAAGTGCTACAGAAGTAAAAATTCCGGCAGGATGGCTGATCGAACAGGATGGCTGGAAAGGAAAAACCATTGATCAGTACGGCGTTCATAAAAACCAGGCGCTGGTGCTGGTAAATTACGGAAATGCAAAGGGACATGATATTTTTAATCTCTCAACACAGATCATCGGATCCATTAAGGATCATTTCGGAATTGAGCTGGAACGGGAAGTGAATATCGTCTGACCTTATTTTTCCCATGCACATTTCTAAAGCCTGACGGTCTGGCTTCAAACGTTTAAAATCTGATTCTATTTATCAAGCCATTCGTCTGTTTCAAACTGCTTCATCAGTCGTTTCCAGTCATTTGAGCTGTCTTCCGAACCGAAGATAATCTGGTCATAATCTTCCGGTTTGACCTCGTATTGTAAAATTTCCTCTCCTGTATACTCTTCAATTGCCTCCAATAATAGAACTTCTGTATCGCTGCAAAATGATAAAGCCTGACCTCTGTTTCTTCCACGACCTGTACGCCCGACACGATGGACATAATTTTCAGGATTATCAGGAAGGTCATAATTAATCACATATTCCACGTCCGGAATATCAATTCCCCGGGCAGCGACATCCGTTGTCACCAAAACCCGTTCTTCGCCATTCCGGAATGCCTCCAGTATTTTAAACCGCTCCTTCTGCTCTATTCCACCGTGAAGAAAAACACTTTTCAGCTCCACACGCTCCATTGCTTTGACCACACGTTCCGCCCGGACTTTCGTTCTGACAAACACTACAAATTTTTTATTCTCATATTCTTTCAGGATATTCTCCAGGAAAAAGCGCTTGTCGTCCATTTCAACAAACACAACTGCGTGATCAATATTTTTCGCTACCGGATTCTTAGGTGAAATCTGAATTCTTATGGCATTCTTCACCACCGAATAAGCCAGCTTTTTTATTTTCTTATCTATCGTAGCGGAGAAAAACAGGGTTTGCCGTTTTTTCGGAATATGCTTTAATGTATCTGTAACATCTTTGTAAAATCCCAGATCCAGCATAAGGTCCGCTTCATCCAGGATCAGCATTTTCAGCTTACTGATATCTGCAAATCCCTGATGGATCAGGTCAAACATCCTACCTGGAGTAGTTACCAGCACGTCTGCTCCCGCTGTAAGGCTCTGAATCTGCTTTTCCTGCTCTACACCTCCGTGAAGGCAGGCAACTTTCAGCTTGGAATACTTCCCTATCTCTTCAAAAACTTTTGAGATCTGAACAGCCAGCTCGCGTGTCGGAACCAGCGTCAGGCAACGAATATGCGCATCTGCATGACGTTTTTTCTCCTGAAGCACCATTTCAATAGCAGGAATCACAAACGCAGCGGTTTTTCCCGTTCCTGTCTGGGCAATAGCCAGAACATCTTCTCCGTTCAAAATCGGCGTGATTGCTTTGAACTGAATATCAGTAGGCTTCTTAAATTTCAGTTCTGACAACGCTTTTTTGATACTTTCCGCTATCCGGTAATCTTCAAATTTCATATTTTAAAATAAACTTATGGTAAAGGTACGCCATTCTCTTAAAAAAAGATAATAATACTATGTTGTTTTTGGTATGTTGATAACTTTGCAGGATAGCAGGACAGTAAATTTTACAGATTTATGAGCAAAAGGAAAAAAGTCATTCTTGTAGGCGGAGGGTTCGCCGGAATGGAATTCGCAAAAGCATTGAAAAACAAAGGAAATTATGACATCCTGCTTATCGACAAACAGAATCATCACATGTTCCAGCCTTTGTTTTACCAGGTTGCCTGCTCCATGCTGGATGTCAACAGCATTATTTTCCCGTTCAGGAAAGTTTTTCAGGGGACAAAAAATATGGAATTCAAGATGGCTGCTGTCGAAGTTGTTAATACAGACGAAAAAAAAGTAATTACCAATATCGGTGAATTCAGCTACGATTATCTCGTGCTGGGATATGGATGTAAAACGAACTTCTTCGGAAACAAAAACCTGGAAAAATATGCGCTGACATTAAAAGCGACCGAGGAAGCAACGCAAATGCACAACCATATTTTAAATAATTTTGAGTCGGTTTTGAACACGAAAGACCCGGAAGAGATTGAAAAGCACCTGAATATCGTTATTGTCGGAGGAGGCCCGACAGGAGTAGAGCTGGCAGGTTCGCTGGCTGAAATGCGAAATAAAATTCTGCCGAAAGATTATACGTTTTTTGACTTCAGCAGACTGAAAATCCACCTGATAGAAGGCAGCCCGAATGTGCTGAATCCCATGAGTGAAAATGCTCACAAAAAATCCAGAAAATACCTGGAAGACCTGGGAATTAACGTCCGGACGCAAATGGTTGTCAAAGATTATGACGGACATATCGCTACGCTTGCAAACGGAGAGCAAATACCAACCTACAACCTGATCTGGTCTGCCGGTGTCGTTGCGAACAGCATCCAGGGACTCGACAAAGCGCAATACGTCCGCGGAAACCGGCTAAAAGTAAATCGTTTTAATCAGGTCGAAGGTTATAAGGATATCTTTGCAATAGGTGATATCGCCTATATGGAAACGCCGAAATATCCTGAAGGGCATCCCCAATTGGCGAACGTCGCTAAAAATCAGGGAAAGCTTTTGGGTAAGAACCTTTTGAAAAATGATTCTTTCATAGACTGGAAAGAATATGAATACAAAGACTTAGGATCCATGGCAACAGTGGGTAAGAACAAAGCAGTAGTCGATCTGCCTAATTTCAGGTTCTCCGGGATCTTTGCATGGCTGGTCTGGATGTTTGTCCACCTGATGCTGATCTTAACGGTAAAAAACCGCCTGATCATTCTTATCAACTGGGCAGGAAGCTACTTCTCTTCTGATTCTTCCCTGCGTTCCATTGTGAAGCACAAAGAGAAAGAGAGCTTTTTTAACAACAATCAGAGCGATGCTTCTTTTTAAGCGCAAAATACAAGCTAAAAACAGCTGTCACGTGTAAACACAATAAAACAGCACCAGAAATAAGCAATACGTATGTAACATTTTAATGATTGCCGTATCCAAACCACAACACATCATTAAAAACAAAAAGTTATGAGAAGTATTATTTCTGTTTTTTTCTTTCTGAGCAGCTGCCTTTATCTTAAAGGGCAACAAGTAAATGAATATCCCTTCCACGTATCAAAAACAGGGAATGGAGATCAATCCGTCCTGCTCCTTCCCGGGTTCGCCTGTTCGGGTGATGTATGGAGCGAAACTGTTGAATCTCTCCGGAAGAATTATACTTGTTATACACTGACAATGGCAGGTTTTGCGGGTACAGCTCCCAAAGCCGGCGCGAGCTTCAAAAACTGGGAAAAAGGCATTGTGCAATTTATCAGGGATAATCATATCAGCAAACCGATCATTATCGGCCACAGCATGGGAGGAGGCCTGGCAATGGCGATCGCGTCAGATTACCCTGACTTACCGGAAAAAATAATTATCGTGGATGCACTTCCCTGTATTGCAGCGCTGACAAACAACGACTTTAAATCGAACGACACGAATAATTGTTCCGGGCTGATCCGGCATATTACCGGTATGACCGATGATCAGTTTCAGCAGATGCAGAATACAGCTGCCGCCAGCCTGACAACAAACAAGAATATGCAGGAAGTGATAGCCGGCTGGTCTGTAAAATCAGATCGTGAAACGTTTGCAGCAATGTACTGTGATTTTTCCAATACAGATCTAAGGGATAATATCAGCCGTATAAAATGCCCAGCTCTGGTTCTGCTGGAATCTTATTTCATCAATTTCACAACCGTGATTGAAGAACAGTATAAAAATCTGAAAAAAGCAGATTTGCGTTACGCCACCAAAGGATTACACTTTATAATGTATGACGACACGGAATGGTATATTGCGCAAATACGTGATTTCTTAAATGCAGCTGAATGAAGTTCGAAGATATCTATAAAGCGTACTGGCAAAAAATATTCCGCCTTTGCCTGGGATATGTAAACGATTTCAGTTCCGCTCAGGACCTGGCTCAGGAAACGTTTATCACGGTTTGGCAGCAACTGCCGAAATTCAGAAATGAAGCCGGTATCGGAACCTGGATCTTCAGAATTGCGGTTAATACCTGCCTGCGGCAGATCGAAAAAGAAAAACGAATGGTAAAAACAGTGCTTCCCGTTCATCTCGCGGAAGAAAAGCAGGAATCGCCTGAACCCAAAGTGCAGCTATTGTATCAGTATATTTCTGAATTACCTGAAAACGAACGAATTATTATTTCTCTTGAGCTGGAAGGAATCCGGCAAGCCGAGATCGCCAATATTACGGGGTTTTCCGAGAGTAATATCCGGGTGAAAATTCACAGAATCAAAGAAAAGTTGAACAAAAAATTTAAAGAAAATGAGTGAGGATATAAATTTTTCAGAATTATGGAACCAGCAACCGGTTCCACCACTTGATATCAACGCGTTGCATAAAAAAATAAAACAGCTGCGGTCTCAAAAATTAAGGCAGTTAATAATTGCCAACGTCTGCCTGTTTGCCACTATCGCCATAATGGCGGGAATATGGATCATGTGCCGGCCGTTGTTCTGGAGCACCAAATTGGGAATTATACTGGCTGTTTTGGCAATGAGCATTTTTCTTTTCATTTACAACAAGCTGTTCCCATTGTACAGAGGGCTTAACAAAAATATGAGCAGCCGCGAATATTTTGACAATCTGCTGAAAATTAAAAATAAAGAACGGCTGATTCAAACCGGATTAATGGGATTATATCACTTATTACTGCTTTTTGCAATAGGGCTTTATTTATATGAATATGCCATAAGGATGCCGGTTATTATGGCAATCACTGTTTATACCGTTTCAGTGGGATGGATCGCGTTCAGCTGGTTCGTTATTCGTCCAAAGCAATCAAAAAAGAATAACCGGGGAAATGAGCGTATTATAACGGAGCTGGAGAGGGTTATTGAGCAGGGTGATGAGGAGTGATCTCAAGCTTTTAACATTTTAGTGCTACTCATCAAATCATTCACTAACCTCATAAAATACACCTACTTATATACCGACAAACGTAAATGGCTTAGCAGCCACAAACTGCCCGGATGTTTCCCCGGCATACGTTTCATTTTTACTTACACTTAATCTCCTGGCACCTGAATTGTTGCTGAAGTCGATGTTTTTTAAATCTACCCAAAAAGTATTCGGTGTTTTAACCGTTTCAAAATAATATACGAGATGCTTCTGGTCAGCTACCGATCTCCAGCGGGTAGATGAAATATTCGGTTCGGTTTCTGATGAAATTCCGAATGGTACGGAGCAATTCCGGATAACACTGAATACACTGGCAACGGCAATGCGTATATCGGTTGTCTGCGGTATCGCATTGATATAATAAGAAGCCCGGGCATATCTGTCTGTTGCTCTGTTCGTTCCGGGAAGCATTATTGTTCCGGGAATCCCCTGCCAGTAGCGGTTGATGGCCAGCTGTTCTTCAAATATCGGGGAATTGGTCATAACGGTATAGGATGGGTGGTGGTGAATATTTAATTTACCACCAATGTATTCAAAAATGGCATTATCTCCGGTAGCATCTGAAATCGAAAGGTGCAGTGTAGTGAATTTTTCCGTTCCGGGAATGTAGTCGGACACAATGACAAATTGCTCCTTACGCAATTCGTCCACCGCTTCCTTTACGGTCGCATAGTTATCCAATACATACTGTGCCCAGGCAGCGATCGTAATGCCGGGCTTTGATCCTTTCGGGTCAAATTTCGGATATTCGCTTTCTACCAGCCAAAGTACATTTGCAACTAATCCTTTTTCATTGATTCCGTCTGCAGTAGCAATATCCCATGCGCTGGTTATAACACTGCCATACTTTGAGGTCCATTTCACTGATTTATCACCGACATTTCCTGATCTTTCCAATCCTCTCGGAAAAATCCAGAGATTGGCATCAATTTCATCTTTCCAGTCCATTGAGCGGGCAGTGATAACAGTATTATCAGGTCCCTTATATACAACTCTGGTACAGGCATTCAGGCGTTGAGGAATACAAATCATCACAAGGACGAAAATCGCCACGGCTTTAGGCAAAGTGTATCTTATCATATCAGATAGGTTTTAAAATTTCTCAATTGTAGTTTAGTGCTACAAATTTACATATAAAATAACTAAATGCATAATTTAAAGTTTTAACTTTTTCAAATTCATGCTGATAAGTGTATATTAAAAAAGGATAATCATATAGTAAGTACGATCATCCTTTTTTAAATCATTTCGTTCTAATTAACCGGGAATCTTAATTGCTCCATTTACTTTCCCGTTACTTTGAAATGTAACTGTAGATCCGGCTCTCACATAATAAGGCCCGTCTAAGATTCCACTCTCGCTCAAATACATCACAAAACCTCTATCATCACTGCGATCCCAGGTTTCGCTCTTTTGAGATTTGATCTTGAAGTAGCTGGTATCACCATCTCTTCCCCATTTATTAATTGAAACGTTTATTTCATTTGCAGTTTCATTTTTTACAGTAATTGACATGTTTTAAAGTTTAAATAAATTCTCCTACTCTATTAAGGTTTTTCGGACTCCGCCTTTAGAAGCTTCTATAAACAAATTTACTTACTACCATTGTTATAAGAGAGCAGGTAATTACCTGTTTTATAAAACAGGTAATTCTACGGGGGACTTATAGAATACTCTCAAACAGAGAGTGGTGGATTAATACTAAAAGAATACACAAGAGCAAGTTTGATTGTGAAAGAAGAGAACAAAAAGAAACAGAGAAATTTCGAAATTTTTAATTGAGGATTTGAACCTTTTTCTACAATTCTCTTTCATCGGAACTCACTCCTGTTTCTGAAAGAAAAAGGACCTGAAAGAGTGAGTGGAGTGGGTTTTACAATTAGAAATGATTGAAAAATATGAAGTTTAAATAAAACTAGAAGTATAACGTGCCGCGGCTTGGCGGCAGTAGCGGCAAGTTAAGAAAAAATGTAATAAGAAATTCTGAAGTTCAGAGTATTTTCCAAGAAAGAAAAACGAGCTATTGCGCCAAACCGCTGTTAGCACTAATTGCTTAAGTCTTCAATGCATTTTTCTCTAATTTTCCATAATCTTTCTATGTTAAATTCTATTTCAGGATTTTCGGTTAACCATTTTTTCAAAAACTCTTTATGAAATTCCACTTTGTAATGTGAAATCTGATTAGATAACATTTCTATTTCCAGCAATAAACTATCTTCAAAATCTGATGCACTAGAATTTCGCTTTGTGAAATCCAGAATTTCATTTTCGAACTTCAAATAATTATGAGCTTCTGGTATAAACTCAAGATTGTATCTTTTCAAAGTTTCGGTTACCGCCACAGTATTTTGAGCATTCATTTTAAAAATCCCAAGCATTAACTTTAAGCCTTCAAATTCATTTTCTTCCGCAAGCTTTTTCAATATTGCGTGCTTTGTACCGCATGTTCCGCAATTGTCTGCGAAGATTGTTTTCAAGTCATTTTTATCAAGATTTCTACGATAAGGTAACTTTGCAATATATTGACAAGCATCTTGAAAATTTACAATGTTTATCTTAAGAAATTCGTTTGAGATTTCTCCACAAGGTTTTATTTCAAAATCTGGTAGTTTGTTCATATAAGGAAATGTTGTGGCAATTAGTGCTAACGTTTTGCGGCTATCCGAAGGGCGGGACTTTTACCACAAAACTTGATTTGAAAAACTAATGTTTGATTAACCATAATACTGTCTTTGAAGAACGAAACTCCGCCTTTTGGGTAGGTGCTGTTATGCCCAGTGCTTTTTCTAGTCATTATTCTGTAAAACACGTTTGATACTCATTAAGTATTTCGCCTTCTTTCGCCACTTTTAAAGCAAGTTTTTTAAAGTAGTCCGCTCTTACTGCATTTCCTATGCTGTAATAATGCTGGCTCAATGCTGCAAATGGGAATAAGTAATTTCCGTTCATAGAATTAACGTTTCCAACAGATATGTCATTAATTGAGAAATACTCTTTTAAGTAGTCTAACAGAAACACTTGTTCAATATTCTGCACTAACAAAGAAATGTTGTCAATTTTTTTCGTGCTATATAAATATGCCAAGCCAGTTAAATAGAGATCGTTGTTAATTTTATCCCTATAAGGTCTACTTACGGTAACTGCAGCATAAACAGTTCGTCCTTTTTTATTTGATGCAACCAGCTTAATTATGATTTGCTGGAATTGCTCATACGTATCTTCATTTGTCATAGGGTCAAAATCTAATTGAGGAATTTCAAGTTCATTGAAAATTCTTTCACGATATTCTTTTATAAGCAATAAATTCACATTAAGCATTCGCACATCGGGTCTATATTTTTTACCTTTCGTCAATAGCAATATTGCTTCTGTGTCTTTGTCGCCCTCTGTAAAAACAATGGCCTCTTTTTCAAGAGCGGAAAGCAAGTTGTAGCTATAATTTAGTAAACCAGGTGAATAATCACCAATAGAGTAGAATGCTTCAATATTTTCATCTCTTTTTGCATAATTGCCCTTAATTTCATAGTAGAAAATAAGACTCATAATTGGTTCTGAGCTTTGAGGTGAAAGGTTATGGGCTTTTTCAAGATAAGGAAAAAGATTTAAGTCGTTATTTCCATTAAGCCATTTTGCAAAGTTATATTCATACGAGTTTGGGACTTGCCTCTCCATTTCATCAACAATATTTTTCAAGCGGTCAAAGCGTGAAATACCTTTTGATTTTTGCGAATTGTCTTCTTCGCCTTTTATGTATGCGTTTCTGTTTGCACGGTAATAATTAAACCAAGCGTCTGCATTTTTTGGGTTCTTATCAATTTCGTTTTTCCATAAAGGAATTTGTTGCAAGTAATATTCGTTAGGTTTCAGAACCTTGTTTTTGCCATATATTTTTTCGGGAATCTGTGCTACCAAACTATTGTTCACACAAAACAAAACTATGCTGAGGAGAAAGAATAAAATATGTCTCATTTTTGTCTTTTTATTATACGTTTAGTGTTCGTAGCTGGGCATAACGTGTCGCGTATTGGCGAAGTGGCGGCCTTAAACGTAATGATTAGGTTTAAAGATAAACATTTTTAGAAACGGAAAACTCAAGTTTTTCAAGTTTGCCGCCATTTTGCCAAACCACCGTTAGGGCAACGTTATTTTTTTGCAGTCAATTAAATACTGTCGTGCTATTATATCTAAGTTCTTTGTGATATTCCAAAAAGCAAAACTACTTTGTCCCGTCGGAATTTTCCAATATACTATTTGTCCGTTACTCTTTTGGAGACCAAAGTCTGCAATGTAGCCATTAGTTTTTACGCTTACTTTTATACCAAAATTTTCTGAAACGGCTATTGATTTGTAGCCTACGTGTTGGTTAAAATCGATATAATTCAATTCTGCAATTTATTTATTTTCAATATGTATAAATCGTCTTATAGTACATATTGTTGTATTTGACTCATTCCTCCCAAAACAAGAACAGGCATGTCATCATAGTGGGATAACATTTCAGAGAAATGCTTCTTTTTATCGTCAGAAAGTTTATCAAAAAGAGTAAACTCTTCAAATCCACTAAAATCATAAATAGATTTTCTATAATATTTAAAGAACCATTTAAGAATGCGGTCTCAATGTTGTCAAGTCAAGTAAGTATATTTTACTAATCCAAGTGTTTGATTTTCCTTTTTTCTGGTCACGACTAAATAAAATAAATTTTCCGTCACTCGAAAAAGTTGGGTCGTTAAAGTCGCCCGTTTTTAGTACTTCTGTTTTCTTGAAACTTTTCCATAAGTTTTTTCAAGACTTTGTTTTCAATTACTTCATTAATTTTGGATTGCTTCATTTTGGTTTCGTGTGTTTCGATAAAATTGCCACCAACGTGCCGCTTATTGGCGATGGGCGGGATTTACAGCACTAATGTTGATACGAATCGGACACTTCAAAAATAGTACAAATGTTGATGCGAAGAACTTCGCCCCGCATTACGTCAATACGATGTTAGCGGTTCGTTGTTATTCTGATATGATTAAATAGTAATCGTCCAAATCTCTTAACGTGAACTGATTTTTAAGTGAATTTTCGTTGTAATGGATTTCTTTCTCAATATTTGCGTTTAATTTTTTTGCATTCTCAAATGCTTGATTTAAGTCATCAACTCTGAAAAAAAGTATCAAACCGTTTCCGGTTTCTTTTTCGGGATTGAGCATTGTCGGGTGTTCGTCGTCACCCCATTTATGCAGACAAAGAACAACAGTATTTTCGCTTGTCAGGATTTCAAAAGTTTCGCCACCGTGCTCACTTTTACAACCCAATAGTTTTTGATAAAATTCAGAGCTTTGAGAAACGCTTTTTACGGCTATTATTGTTTCATTTCTTACCATAATTTTGCTTGGTTATTGTCTAACTCAAATTTCTTTGCTGTCCGTAATATTGTGACCTTTGATGTCTGTGCATTTAAAGTTAAAACACGTTTCAAATAATTTTATTGCGTCTGCAACAGTTGAAACGATTAAGTTTCATTGTCTGTTGTCTAATTATTTTTTGTCTTTCCTAATCAGTCCAAAAACTAAAACTGTTGCATAAGCCCACATTAACCAAGAGCCAAAAGTAGCAGCGTCTGTTTCTGGTAAATTTGGAAATACCAAGGGAAAAAACTCAATACAGAATGTGTCGAATATCATTCCTGGAAGAACCATTATTACAGCTGATTGAATTGCTTGTAATTTGCTCAATTTGTATTTATTAAAAACCCAAGTTGCCACAAGTCCTAAAAATGGAAGTACCGCCAAGTAAATTCCAATCATTACAGTATGATTGTTCGTCAAAAAAAAGTATTGACCTGCAACTCTAAAAGCAATGGTTGCCAAAAGCCAGATTGTAAATCCAATTATCAGACTGAAAATCTTGTAATTCATTGACCGTTATTTTGTTTTTCAATATGCGTTTTTGAAAGTTGTATCTTTTGCAGGTAATTTTCTAATGCGAACATTGCCTTGTATGCGTTCGGATCAAGCTGTTGTATGTCTATTGTGTTTTCCGAATTCATTTCTTTTTTGTTTGTCATTTGATTTTAGCACGATCGGTTTTACAATGACCGCCAACGGTTTGGCAGCTTGGCGATGGGCGGGATTTTAGCACTGAAGTTCAATCGAAGAACGGAAGTTGAATTTTGCACTTCTATTGATACGAAGCTGTTCAGTCCGCCTATTTCCAATACAATGTTATCGGTAGCTCTTCTTTCGTGTCTGTCAAGGTACAAATTTTTCAAATGTCTGTCCGTTAAATTTTAATGCTCCGTTCTCGTGTGTTCCAAGCCATAAGTTTCCGTCGTTGTCGTTGTAAATGGAAAATAAGGTTATGTCTTTTGAGTTGATTGGAACAGGGTAATGATTGATTTTTGTTCCGTCATATTTCCATACACCTGCACTATACGTTGCAATCCATAAATTATTGTCTTTGTCTTTTGTGATAGATAAATACTCATTCAAATTGCTGTTATCTTTTCCGTCTAAATTGCCAATACTTTTTATTCGGTTGTAAAATGTTCCGTTGTCCTGTTTGTTGTCATAAATAGTATAACGATATTCAGTATTAAACCAAAAATCTCCGTTTTTATCTTCTATAATGGAACGAACACCATTAGCACCTTCATCAGGTTTATTGAAAATTTCTGCAACGTCTTTTTCTGAAATCCAATCAAACGATTTTCCGTTATACCGCAAAACTCCCAATGCTGATGTGCCAAACCAAACATTTTCTTTGCTGTCTTTGTAAACCGAATAAACAGCGTAAGGAGTAGGGTTGTTAGGATTTGTTGAGATATAATCTTCGCCAAGTTGAGTTTTTGGAACTTGTAATTTGTAAAGATTTTTTCCGTCATATCTGTAAACAAATCCCGAATAATCAGAACTTTTAAACCACATATCTTTTGAACTTAATTTCCAATCGTTGTTATCGCCAATTTTTTCGTTTAGCGTTGTAAAAGTCTGCCCGTTAAATTGGCAAATCCCTTTACCTGTTGTGAAATAAATATTTCCCGATTTGTCTTCTTTGATTTCGTCAATTCTGTTGTCGGACAAGCCGTCTTTTGTTGTAAAATGAATGATTGTTTTGCCGTCAAACCGATACACTCCGTCAATACTACTCCCAAACCAATAGTTGTTTTTTGTGTCTTGATAAATAAGCATTATGTTTTTACCAAGTTCTTTTACCGTGTTACCGACTGAAATTATAGGTTGAGTTTTAGTTGTCTGTCCGTTACAGGAAGTCAAAAAAGTCAGTATGCTAAAAAATAAAAGTATTCTTGTTTTCAATGTCTGTTCGTTTTATGTCTGCGGTGTCGTTTGGTAGAGTTACCGCTAACGTTTTGGAGCTTTGCGTTCGGGCGGGTTTCGGAGTACAAAGTTTCAATTTATTACTAAAGTTTTTAGAAGCACAAAGCTCCAAGTTTGCACGTCAGCCCGCCTGACGCAACCCCTTTGTTAGCTGTAGCCGTTTTTCTCAATTAAATTCAAGTTCATATTCGTTGTCGGCAACTTTTATTTTTCCTTTTACTTTCCATTTTTCTGCCATTTCTTGGGTTGGATACCATTTTCTGTTCGGATTTGAAATTACAAATAATCCGTCATCATTTCCAACAGCAACAAAATCCTCTCTTTTGGGTCCTTTTGCAAAATATTCAATTCTTGTCTTTTCGATTATTTCGTTTCCAATTTGTAAAGGTTGGTCAATTACAAGTCCAATTTCGTTAATGTTTAAAATAGTTTCAGCAGAAAATGGTTTGTCTGTTGGATTGTTCAAGTCGGTTCTACAAATAAATTCTAAAATATTTCTGTTATTGTCAAAAAAATAAATTGCTTTTGCTTTCCAATTCTCAAAGTCTGTAATGAATGAATTTTCAGTTTCAATTAAACTTGTCCGTTGCAAAGTCCAATTTATTGCGTCATTCAGTGCATTTGTTGGAATGTTAAATGCAAAATGATACTTTGGATTTTGATTTTCTTCAGTCAACTCAAAAACTAGTTTTGAAGTTCCAACTGCGAAAGAAATGCTTGTTTGTGTTTCAGTTATTTTTTGAAATCCAATTGTATCTTCGTAAAATTTTTTAGTTTCGGTTAAGTTATTTGTTAATAATGTTAATTCTTTTATTTTCATTTAAGCAGTCAGTTTTACGGTTACAGCTAACGTTTCGGGGCTTTGCGTTCGAGCGGGTTTCGGAGCACAAAGTTTCAATTTATTACTAAAGTTTATTAGAAGCACGAAGCTTCAAGTTTGCACGTCAGCCCGCCTGACGCAAAACCCATGTTAGCAGTAGCTTTTCTGTCTTCAATGTCTCGGAAAGGCAACATATGTGTATGTGAATCTTAAAGATTTATTGGTCTGTCCATTCGAATTAGTTTCAGTTATACCCTCAATATTGTCAAAGTCGTTGTATGAGATTTTTATTTTTTTCCAGCCGTCCGAAATTTGTTGTATTCTATTTTGATTGTCATAAATAAAGTCGCACGAATAAATTGTTGAAGGTCCTGAAATAGAATATTTAGAAATTCTACCGTCTTTGTCATAGGTCATTGAATGTGCGGTCTGCAATGCTGGTTGTAAATGCTCATTTTCAATTTTTGTTTCTGTTCGTCCTGTATTACCTTTAAGTTGGTCTTTGTCTGGAAAGTAATATGGAAATCGAAAATTGTCCTTACAAAAGTTAATGTCAAATTTTGGTTTTAACCTGTTAGGTGTGTTTCCCCAAGCAGTCTGGTAAATAACTTTGTCTTTGGGAATTGTATCTGATTGGTCGTCTTGATAAACTGTAACCCAGTCAACACCGTTATATTGGTCGCTGTCAGAATGATTTGAAATAACAGTTTGTCTGCAAGAAAACGCAAAAATTCCTGCCAGTGAAATCGTCAATATTTTGATAGATAGTTGTCTTATCATAAAGTTACTGCTAACGTTTTTCGGGTTTAAGAAGTTGGCGATTTCGGAGCACAAAACTGTCTGCCAGCACTACACTTGATACGAAGCACAAAGCTCCATTTAAGGACGTCACCGCCAATTTCTTAAACCCGTTGTTATCGGTTCGGCTTTCTCGTCTGTCGTTAATGTTACTCTTCGCCAAAGTAGTCACTGTCAATTTTTTTAAGTTCGTAAATCTGTTGTGTCGTGCAACCAAGATTGTAGTCAATCATTAGTTGAGCCAATTGTTCACCGTCTATGAGAACAATCTTAGTTTCATTTTTTGGTGTGTAGTCCAACGCTTCCTTAGTGAAATTCGATGTCGTAATAAAAATACCCTTCTTCGCACCTTGTCCAGCCAACGCACCAACGAATTTGTGAAGTTCAGGTCGTCCAACTACATTGCCAGGTCTCCAACGTTTTGCTTGAACGTAAATAATGTCAAGTCCGAGTTTGTCTTCTTTTATTGTTCCATCAATTCCTTCGTCACCACTTTTTCCAATTGCTTTTCCTGCGTCCTTAATTGAACCACCGTAACCCATTTTTACTAAAAGTTCAACTACAAGTCTTTCAAAAAATGTTGGCGATAAGTCAACCACTTTGTTAAGCAGTTCTGATGCTAATGATTTTCTAATTCGTTGATAAGCCTTGTCCAGATTTTCTTCAGGGGTTTGTTCATTGGTCTCTACGATTATAGTTTCTTCTTCAGCTTCGTTGTCGTTACGTGAAGCATTTTGAAACTCTAAAAATGCAGGGAATTGTCTTAAATATTTTGCGTCAATGCGGTCAGGATTTTTCTTTAACGTGTCAAGTCCGATTTGAGTAATTACAAAAGTCGCACGTTTAGGAGAGTCAAGTAGTCCAGCTTTTTTTAAATACGTTTTTGCCCAACCAACTCTGTTGTCAAAAATTGCTTGGTTGCCACTTGCCAAAAGTTCTTTTCTTTCTTCGTCAGTTACTTGAAACTCGGTCGCCAAATTTTCAATTAGGTCTCTGTATTTGTGTTCCTGTCTGTCTGAAACAAGTTTAAGTAATGGAAGCATTAGCGATTGGTAGTCTGGTATCATATTTTCTATTTATTGTCGTCTGTTTGTTTTATGCACTGTCGTCTTTTAAGCTGACCGATAACGTTTCGGGGCTTGGCGTCAGTGGCGGAAATTGAAGCGGAAAGTTTCGATTTAGACGACACGTAGCAAAAGCCAATGTCTATTTGCTAAATTATGAAAAAAAGCCAATAAAATTGACTTTTGCGGATTACGAAGCACAAACTTCAACTTAGCACTTAACCCGCTATTGCGCCAATCCCATGTTAGCTGTTCGTTGTTTTTATGATTTGTATTGTTTCATTTTTTCAATCAATAACTTTTGTAAATCATCAAAGTTTGTTTGTAATGCGTTAGATGAAATACTTATAGGAGAACCATAACTTTTATAATTCATTTTCATAGCATTTCGTTTAAATGGATTTGTTACTTTGTCTATATAGTCTTGTGGATTACTAACAATAAACATTAAAAACTTTTGGCTCATAACTTGTGAAACTTTTATTTCTTGAATGTCTTTCCATGGAATTAACCCTGCTGAAACACCGCTTGAATTGTCAGTTATTCCTTGACTGTTAATTATAAGACCTGTTTTTTTATCTGAAAATTTACGAAATATTGTTACTGCTACAAGGCCAAAAAACAAAATTGAAGCAAGTCCAACTATGAAAATTAGTGTCGGGTTACCTAAGATTGGATTGCTAATTTTCGGTGGATTTATTAAAAACCATATTCCAAGTCCAACAAAAACGATGGAACCTAAAAATGTCAAAATCATTTTCTGTTTGCTCAATGGAATTTCAATTTGATCATCTTTTGTCATAAGTTTTAGTTTTGATGTTATATTCTTTTGTACGGTGTTGTTATACAATGACAGCTAACGGTCAGGGTATTGCCGAAGGCGGGAATCGAAGCACTTCAGTTCGGCTGAAGCACAAAGTTGATAGAAGTACACAAGTTCATTCTTGCGCTTCAGCCCCGCTTTTGGCAATACCTTGTTATTAAAAGTATTAAATCGTATGTAGCTTTTTGCATTTAAATACATAATTATCAATAAGTTATAAAATTATAAAGAGCGAAATAATGCAAAAAAACGCAACGAAATGTTAGGTTTGTTGTACCAAATGTTGTACCTTTGTATCAGGTTGCACCGCTTTGAAATAGCTGATTTATAAAGGGTTTCATCGTTTTGCACTCGATTGTTTTTTTAGTACAACAAATATAATACTTTTTCTTATGGCTTCGATAAAATTAGTGCTTCGGACAAACCAAGAAGACAAAACAGGTCATAGCCCTTTATACATAAGACTTATAAAAGATAGAAAAGCCAAATTTGTTGCCACAGGCGTAAAGCTGAAGCACAACGAATGGGACGATGACAAACAGAAGATAAAGAAGAACCACACCAATAGTGCGAGAATGAACGCCTTTCTTGCCCAGAAAATTGCCGATGCCGAAGGAACAGTTGCAGACCACGAACGCAAAAGAAAATCCGTATCAGCCCGAAAACTCAAAGAAGCAATAAAAGGTAAGGATATGGCAAACTTCTTTGAATATGCTTACAATCGTTGCGAGCGTATCAAAGGAACGGTATCAGTTGCCACCTATAAAAATTACAAACAGTATGTAGCCAAGTTTGAAAAATTCATTGGACACAGGGATATTTATTTCGATGATATTACTGTTACGATGCTGAAAGACTATATCAATTATATGTCTAACAATTTGAAAAATGGAGCAACTACGGTACACTATTCTTTATTGATTTTATCCGTAATGTTTCGTGATGCTCAAAGGGAAGATGTAATTGAAGAAAACATTTATCCGTTTTCAAAAGTTCGTGTAAAACGTGATAAAGGCAAACGATTATTTTTGAGCAAAGAACAAGTAGAAAAGTTACGCAATTTTAAAATCGAATACACAGGAAAAGACGAAGTCTTTAGAGATATGTTCATTTTTTCGGTGTATGCAGGTGGCTTACGTTTTAGTGATGTAGTGAGCTTGAAATGGGAAAACTATAATGAAAAAGAGCAACGCATTACAAAAACCATTCGCAAAACAGGAAGAACCCACAGTTTTAAAATCGGCCAGACGGCAATAGATATTCTGAACCAGTACAAAACAGCTATATCACAATCAAGTGATTTTGTTTTCCCGATATTGGAAGATGTAGAAAGATTTGATACCGATACCGATTATCAGGCACATATCATCAATGCAAAAAACATTCTATGCGGTCAGAAGTTAAGAAGAATAGGTAAGGATATGGAATTGCCTTTTTCGTTATCATTCCATTTAAGCCGTCATACATTCGCTACAAATGCTCTTAACAACGGTATGCGCATTGAATATGTTTCAAAGCTGTTAGACCATTCAGATATCGGCATTACGCAGATTTACGCCAAAGTGATTAGCGAGGAATTAGATAAAGCCGTGGATAAGTATATAAATTGAAGAAACCATAAGCATTACCCAATATTTTAATTACTAAATTTACCCTATAAATTTCATACCGTGAGCAAAGTTTTAATCATAGATGACGAAGAAAAAATAAGAACCCTGCTTTCCAAAATCATTACGTTGGAAGGGTTTGACGTGCTACAAGCAGGCGACATCAAAAGCGGTTTAAAAAAACTGGAAACAGCTGATGTTGATGCCGTGATATGCGATGTAAAACTACCAGACGGAAGCGGTGTTGAAGCCACTAAAAATATCAAAGAGAAATATCCCTCAGTAGAAATCATATTACTCACTGCCTACGGCAATATTGCAGATGGCGTTCAGGCAATGAAAAACGGAGCTTTTGATTACATTACCAAAGGCGATGACAATAACAAAATCATTCCCCTGCTCTATAAAGCAACCGAAAAAGTAACACTCTCCAAACGGGTAATGCAGTTAGAAAAGCTGTTAGGCAATAAATATTCCTTTGATAACATCATCGGAAAATCCAAAACGCTTGGTGCTTCCATTGATGCCGCCAAAAAAGTGGCAGATAGTGAAACAACCGTTTTGCTTACCGGAGAAACCGGAACGGGTAAGGAGGTTTTTGCACAAGCCATTCACAATGCGAGTAATAGGAACAAACAGAATTTTGTAGCCGTAAATTGTTCTGCGTTTAGCAAAGAATTGTTGGAAAATGAATTATTCGGGCATAAAGCAGGTGCGTTCACAGGTGCGGTAAAGGATAGTAAAGGAATTTTTGAGGAAGCAAACCACGGGACGGTTTTCTTAGATGAAATTGGTGAAATGCCTTTAGATTTACAGGCAAAGCTCTTACGGGTTTTAGAAACAGGAGAATTTCTAAAAGTAGGTGATAGTAAACCAACCAAGGTAAACGTCCGTATTATTGCTGCCACTAATAGAAATTTACAACAAGAAGTAGAGGAAGGACACTTCCGTGAAGATTTGTTTTACCGAATTGCCGTCTTTCAGATTTCACTACCCCCACTCAGAGAACGGGTTATTGATATAGAAGAACTGGCGATATTCTTTCTTCGCACATTTACAAATAAGACGAACAAAAAAATCAATACCATTTCAAAAAACTATCTCGAAGCACTGAAACAACATACGTGGAAAGGCAATATCAGAGAACTCAAAAACGTAATTGAGCGTAGCGTAATACTTACAGGTAATACAGAATTAGAAGAAGATAGTCTGCCATTGGAACTACAACGTCTTGGCACTTTAGATAACCGTGAAAAAACACTATCTGCCTTTGAACTTGCAAGCGTAGAAAAAGTTCATATTCAAAAAGTGTTGAACTATACCAATGGCAATAAAACAGAAACAGCAAAACTGCTCAATATTGCCTTAACTACTCTATACCGGAAGATTGACGAGTACCATATAAAATAACCCTTTCAAAACGATAGTATTTACCCTTTCAAAACGAAAGGGTTTTTTATTTTCCCTATATTGATTTTATATGTTAAATAATTCAAAATCAATATATTAAAATATTTTTGGTTCTGGTGGAATAGAAATTGGCATAAGAAGAATATAAATAAAATATTCTTATGACAACGGAACACGAACAAAAAAGCGAATTTCAAAAAATTCAACAATTAGAGGTTGAAGCCCTCGATGCCATCTTTAAGGGGCAAAAGAAAAAAGTTGTAAACCTGTTTGGTAAAGCCGAACAATTATTTCAGAAAGGGAGCAACTATACGCGCACAATCATTTCCAACACATTTATTCTTCCCTTAACCCAACTGCTCGAAATGAATTACAGTTGGGGTAAAGAATATCTCATCTTGTTTCCCGGACAGCTCAAACAAGAGTATTGCAGGCAAATCTATTCATCAGGAATTTAATAACTATACAAACAATGGTAATACTATTAATAATCGTAGGTGTAGCACTTTTCGCATTCTTTTTTTTACTAATCAGATTATTTGAAAAGATATGAAATCTAAACAGAAAATCAATGAAGACCGGGCGGCTGTTTATTTAGCTGAACATCATAAAGAAATCAGCAATGAAATTAGGGAACTGTATGCTCATAAAAACTTCGCTGGTATTCTTCAGGCAGTTGTAAATCTGATTAAATGCTTACTCGAAAAGGGAGAATTTACAAAAATTACAAAACACATAAAATACATTGGGTGGATATATCAGAGAGGAAATGACTACATCAGGTATATTATTGAAAATCTATTTGTACGCTCATTTGAAGGCATACGAAAACGTTGTTCTACAAACCAGTGGCAGCAACTATATACTGAAATTCCAAAATCTTTTCAGATGGTATATATAAAACAAAACAACATCATTCAAACAATAAAAATATGATAGCATTATTCATCATCGCCATTGCAGTATTTTTCTATATGTGCTACGTGCTGATTAAACCAGAAAAATTTTAAAAACAGCATCCATTAAAAAAACCGGGAAATGAGGAAAAAAATAAAAGAAGTGTTTACAATCATCTTCTGGATACTTGTGCTCATATCTTTTATATACCTCCTATATATAAAATTAAACATCCTTTTCTAATGAAAAACAATATGAAAAGCTTTAGAAGTGATGTCCGAGAAATATGCAGAGTTATCATTGTATTTCTTGTTGTTTTCGGATTTGTGATGCTTTTCGGATGGCTTATTAAACTAATATTTAATTAAAAGATATGAACACAGAAATTTTAGGAATTATAGCAATGTTCGGGGTAACGCTGTTGCTGGCAATACCCCTTGGTAAATACATCGCGAAAGTATATGCAGGTGAAAGAACTTTTCTTGACCCTGTATTTAATCCCATAGAGCGATTGTTCTATAAAGTATCAGGCATAAATCCTGATAATGAAATGAACTGGAAACAGCATTTGGTAGCCTTGCTGACCATTAACCTGCTCTGGTTTCTGATGAGTATGGGAATACTGATGAATATGGGAAGTTTACCGCTCAATCCCGATGGTAATCCAAGCCAGTCCGCAGATTTGGCGTTTAACACCACCATTTCATTTTTAGTAAACTGTAACCTGCAACACTATTCAGGCGAAACAGGTATCAGTTATTTAGGACAAATATGGTTAATGTTTCTCCAGTTTGTAACTGCGGGTGTAGGTATGGCAGCAGCGGTTGTGGTGTTCAAAGCATTCCGGGAGAAATCAACTACTCAATTAGGCAACTTTTACAATTATTTTTTAAAATCCTGTACCCGTATTCTATTGCCCATATCATTGGTATTAGCTGCCATTTTTGTTTTTGAAGGTATGCCAATGACATTTGATGGGAAAGATACCATTACCAACCTACAAGGCGATACCGTACAGGTGAGCCGTGGTCCGGTTGCAGCTTTCGTGCCTATCAAACACGTTGGTACAAATGGAGGTGGCTTTTTCGGTGCTAACGGTGCTCACCCATTAGAAAACCCTTCATACCTGACCAATATGGTTGAAATGTTTGGTCAGTTTATCATTCCTATGGCAATGGTATTTGCTTTCGGTTTTTTCATCCGTAGGAGAAAGTTTGCCTGGATGATGTATGGGGTAATGACCGTAGGATTTCTTTTGCTGGCAATTCCAAATATCAATATGGAAATGAACGGAAACCCTGCCATAACACAGATGGGAATTGACAACTCGTTGGGTGCAATGGAGGGGAAAGAAATCCGCTTGGGCGCAGCAGCGTCCGGCTTCTGGAGCATAGTAACTACCGTTATTTCTACAGGCAGTATCAATTCGATGCACGATAGTTCAATGCCATTGTCCGGTATGAACGAATTGTTGGCAATGATGATTAATGCCTTTTATGGAGGTGCGGGAGCAGGCATACTCAATTTTCTAATCTTTATCATTTTGGCGGTATTCATCAGCGGATTGATGGTGGGTAGGACACCCGAATTTATGGGTAAGAAAATTGAAGCCAGAGAAATGAAAATAGCAATGATAATCGCTTTGGCACACCCTTTCCTTATTTTGGTCGGAACTGCTTTGGCAGCCGCATTACCACAATATACATCGGCAACATTAGCCAATCCTGGCTTCCACGGTTTTAGTGAAATGCTCTACGAATATACTTCATCGGCAGCCAACAACGGGAGTGGTTTTGAAGGCTTGGGAGATAATACCGTATTCTGGAACATATCAACAGGGATTGTATTACTATTAGGCAGATTTCTTCCGATAATCGGTCCCGTTGCCATAGCAGGTTTACTGGCGGAAAAGAAATTCATTCCTGAAAGTGCAGGTACACTCAAAACCGACACATCTACATTTGGCTTAATGGTGTTTGCGGTTATTGCCATCATTGCAGCATTGGCATTCTTCCCTGCATTAGCGTTAGGTCCGATTGCAGAATACTTTTCACTTTATTAATCTTTATCAATTCAACAGAAATGAATAATAACAAAAATAAATTATTTGAACCTGCATTAATGAATGAAGCCTTGAAGCAATCATTCATCAAATTGCACCCTGCAAAAATGTTCCGAAATCCGGTAATGTTTATGGTGTGGATAGGTACACTCGTGATGGCAGCTGTATGTGTATGGATAGCATTTGGCGAGCAGAGCCAGGGTAGTTTTGCCTATAACCTAATCGTTACAGTTATACTATTCGCAACGCTATTGTTTGCCAATTTTGCCGAAGCCATTGCCGAGGCTCGGGGAAAAGCACAAGCCGACAGTTTACGTAAAACAAGAGAAGAAACACCTGCCCGGTTAGAAAATGGAGAAACTATTTCTTCCTCACAACTTAAAAAAGGCGACGTATTTATCTGTGAAGCAGGCGATATCATCCCCTCCGACGGCGAAATTATTGAAGGCTTGGCAACCATAGATGAAAGTGCCATCACAGGCGAGAGTGCACCCGTAATCCGGGAAGCAGGAGGCGATAAAAGTAGTGTTACCGGCGGTACAAAAGTACTGTCAGATAAAATTAAAGTTTGCGTAACCACCGAAGCTGGCGAAAGTTTTTTAGATAAAATGATTGCTTTAGTAGAAGGTGCAAGCCGTCAAAAAACACCTAACGAAATTGCGTTGACTATACTGCTCTCAGGCTTTACACTTGTTTTTATTATCGTAGTCGTTACATTGAAGCCCTTTGCAGATTATGCGCAAACCCCCATTACCATAGCTGCATTTATATCACTTTTTGTTTGCTTAATTCCTACCACCATTGGCGGATTACTATCAGCTATCGGTATTGCGGGAATGGACAGGGCTTTGCGGGCTAATGTAATCACTAAAAGTGGTAAAGCGGTTGAAACCGCAGGAGACGTAGATGTATTACTACTCGACAAAACCGGAACCATTACCATTGGTAACAGAAAAGCAACAAAATTCTACCCCGTAAACGGTGTGGATGAAAAGCATTTTCTGAAATCGGTCGTGTTAAGTTCTATGGCAGATGAAACCCCCGAAGGTAAATCTATCATAGAATTGGCAGGTGTTAATCCACTAAGTTATCAGATACAAAATCCACGTTTCATAAAATTTACGGCAGAAACAAGAAGTTCCGGAATTGATTACGATACTATAAAAATCAGAAAAGGAGCATCAGATGCTATCAAAAATCTGGTTGAAAAAGCAGGAAACCACTTTCCATCCGAAACAGAAGAACAGGTAAAATCCATTTCAAGCAATGGCGGAACACCACTCGTTGTTGCCGAAAATGAAAAAGTATTGGGCGTAATTGAATTGCAGGACATCATCAAGCCAGGCATACAGGAACGCTTTGAACGCTTACGCAAAATGGGGATTAAAACCGTAATGGTTACAGGCGATAATCCGCTAACGGCAAAATACATTGCTGAAAAAGCAGGTGTAGATGACTTTATTGCCGAAGCAAAACCCGAAGATAAAATGAACTATATCCGCAACGAGCAATCACAGGGCAGACTGGTAGCGATGATGGGCGATGGTACCAACGATGCGCCCGCCTTAGCACAGGCAGATGTAGGCGTAGCGATGAACAGCGGTACACAAGCAGCCAAAGAAGCAGGTAATATGGTGGATTTAGATAACGACCCGACCAAACTGATTGAGGTTGTTGAAATAGGCAAACAATTGTTAATGACAAGGGGAACATTAACCACATTCAGTATTGCCAATGACGTAGCGAAGTATTTTGCCATTGTTCCGGCACTGTTTATTGCTTCCATTCCTGCTTTACAGGGATTAAACATTATGAATTTGCACTCACCCGAAAGTGCCATTCTATCGGCAATTATATTCAATGCCATCGTCATCCCGATGTTAATACCATTAGCATTAAAAGGAGTAGCCTACAAACCTATCGGCGCCAGTGCCCTGCTTCGCAGAAATTTATTCATCTACGGTTTGGGCGGCATTATTGTTCCGTTTGTAGGCATAAAACTTATCGACCTGTTGGTTTCAGTATTTATTTAAAACATTAATCAAAATGAAAAAACATATTTTACCGGCTATCAAGCTAACAGTTTTAAGCATCCTATTACTCTGTATAGCCTATCCGCTTATCGTTTGGGGTATGGCACAGTTCGCTCCAAATAAGGGAAAGGGAAAAATTATCACACACAATGGTAAAACATACTATGCCAATGTTGGGCAGTCTTTTACGGAAGATAAATATTTCTGGTCACGTCCTTCTGCAGTGGATTATAATGCCGCAGGTTCCGGAGGCAGCAACAAAGCAGCTTCCAATAAGGAATATCTCCAACAGGTTCAGGCAAGGATAGATACATTTTTAGTGCACAATCCCGGTATTGCCAAGTCTGAAATCCCCGTGGATTTGGTAACGGCAAGTGGTAGCGGTCTTGACCCGAATATTTCCGTACAGGCGGCAAAAGTACAGGTAAAACGTATTGCTAAAATTCGTGGAATTGCCGAAGGAAATCTTCTGCAACTCATCCTTGCGAAAACAGAAAAACCTTTGTTCGGCCTCTTCGGACCTGAAAAAATAAATGTACTCGAATTAAATATAGCATTAGATAATTTAAAATAAATAAGATGAAGAACCTAATAACTGCATCGCTGATTTTGTTAAGCATAAATAGCTTTGCACAAACAGATACCACCAAGTCACCCTTTACTTTTAGTGGTTATTTAGAAACATACTATGCTTATGATTTTGGCAATCCTGACAATCATAATCGACCTGCATTTATGTATTCACACAATAGACACAATGAGTTTAACCTGAATTTAGGCTTTGTAAAGGCATCCTATAATACGGATAATGTGAGGGCAAATCTCGCTTTGGCTACAGGTACCTATATGAATGCAAACTACGCAGCAGAACCGAGCGTATTGAAAAATATATACGAGGCGAACGCAGGTATAAAAATTTCAAAGAATAAGGATTTATGGATTGACGCAGGCGTTTTTTCATCTCATATTGGTTTTGAAAGTGCCGTAGGTATAGACAACTGGACATTGACCAGAGGGATATATGCAGAAAATTCGCCCTATTTTGAGACAGGCGCAAAAATTTCATATACAACCGATAACGGCAAATGGTTTGTAAGCGGATTGTTACTAAACGGATGGCAGCGCATTCAACGTATAGATGGTAATAACACCCCTGCATTCGGTCATCAGCTAACCTACAAACCCAATTCAAAAATCACCCTCAACAGCAGCTCCTTTATTGGAAATGATAAAGTCGATAGCACAAGGCAAATGCGGTATTTTCACAACCTTTACGGCATCTTTCAAATCACAGAAAAATTTGCTTTAACAGCAGGGTTTGATATTGGAGCAGAGCAGAAAAACAAAGGAAGCAACCATTATAATACATGGTACGCACCGGTTGTGATTGTAAAATATAGCCCCGCCGAAAAACATAATTTGGCAATAAGAGCAGAGTATTATAACGACGAAAACGGTGCAATAATTGGTATAGGTACACCAAACGGATTTAAAACCTGGGGATATTCCATAAATTACGATTACCTGATACGTAAAAATATACGATGGCGTATAGAAGGACGAGGACTTACCAGCAAGGACAAGATTTTTATAGGAAATGAAAAGCTGGGCAATAACAATTTTTTCATCACAACATCATTAGCCATTGCTTTTTAATGACAGAAAAAGACCAAACAGTACAACAATTTCTTGACCTGATAAAAAAGTCAAGGAGAGGGAAATTTAAAGTCTACATCGGTATGAGTGCCGGTGTAGGCAAAACCTTTCGTATGCTACAGGAAGCACATTCGCTCTTGCGAAATGGTATCGACATAAAGGTGGGCTACATTGAAACGCACAATAGAAAAGAAACACACGATTTGTTAGAGGGGCTACCTGTTATCCCACGCAGAAAGCTGTTTTATAAGGGCAAGGAATTAGAAGAATTAGATGTTCAGGCAGTTATCAATTTACGCCCCGAAGTAGTAATAGTAGATGAACTGGCACATAGCAATATCGAAGGCAGCAAAAATGAAAAACGCTGGCAGGATGTATTAGACATTTTAGATGCAGGTATAAACGTAATCAGTGCTGTTAATATACAACATATAGAAAGTCTTAATGAAGAAGTGAGAGCCATCACAGGAATTGAGGTAAAAGAACGTATTCCCGATAGTGTGATAGCCGAAGCAGACGAAGTAGTAAATATTGACTTAACAGCAGATGAATTAATTACACGTCTTAAGGAGGGGAAGATATATGAACCCGCAAAGATAGAAACGGCACTCAATAATTTTTTCAAAAGTGAACATATACTTCAGCTAAGAGAGTTAGCACTAAAAGAAGTGGCCTCTCAGGTAGAACGTAAAGTTGAAAGCGAAGTTACCTTGACCAGTACAGCTAAACGGGAAAAGTTTTTAGCCTGTATCAGCTCAAACGAAAAAACAGCTAAAAACGTAATACGAAAAACAGCGAGGCTTGCCAATTATTACAACAGCAAATGGTCTGTACTTTATGTACAAACACTCCGTGAAAGCCCTGATAAAATAGCCCTTGACAAACAAAGACATCTTATAAATAACTTTAAATTAGCAACAGAATTGGGTGCGGAAATCATTAAAATTGAAAATGATAATGTTTCCAGAGCCATAATAGAACAATGTGAACAACGGAAGATAACAACCATTTGCATAGGGAAACCACATCTAAGCCTGTTGCATATTATTTTGGCAGGTAATGTTTTTAATGGTCTTCTGAAAAAGTTGTCAGAAAATAATATTGACCTTGTGATATTAAGTTAAAAGAATTGAAGCGATGAAAATAAAAACGAAGCTAACATTAGGTGTCGGACTCCTGTTTGCAATGATAGCATTTCTTACTGTATTAAGTGCAACCCACATAAATAAGCTATCTAATGATGCTAAGAATATACTGGCAGATAATTACAATACTGTAGATTATTGTCGCCAGATGCTCAATGCACTGAACAGTGATATTCATAACCCTGAACAACAAAAGAAATTCAGGCAAAGCCTGGAAAAACAAACGAGGACCATCACAGAAGTTGGAGAACAGGAAATTACGGACAAGATTAAACAGGATTTTGCACTCATAGTAAATTCTCCGGATGATAGTTCCTTGCTCCGGATGATACAGAAAGACATTACCGATGTAATGCTACTGAATATGCAGGCAATACAGCGAAAAAACGAGGTAGCAGAAAAAACGGCTGATAAGGCTATTTTATGGATTGCTGTTACAGGGACATTTTGTTTTATAATAGCGTTCACCCTTCTGATAAATCTGCCTTCAAACATTGCTAATCCTATCCGGGAACTAACGGAAAGCATCAAAGAGATTGCTGCAAAAAACTACTCCAGAAGAGTACATTTTGAAGAACATAATGAATACGGTGATTTAGCTAAATCATTCAATACTATGGCGAAAAAGCTGGAAGAATACAGTAATAGTAGCATTGAAAGGTTGATGATGGCAAAAACACGTATCGAAACCCTTATTAACAATATGAGTGAGCCGGTTATTGGTTTGGATGAGAAACACACTATTTTATTTATGAATGACATCGCATTAAAAATAGCAGGTTTACAGAAAGATAATGTAATTGGCGTACCCATCAAAAACATTGCAAAACATAATGACCTTATAAAAAACTTGATACAAGATTTGCCCGAAAAAGAAACAGCCGATAAAAAACAAAAATCATTCCCTATAAAAATTTATGCCGACAATAAAGAAAGTTATTTTGAAAAGGAGATTATACCTATTCTGATTACACCCACAGGTGAGAAAGAAGAAAAACATATAGGAAACGTAATTCTCTTACAAAACATCACTCCTTATAAAGAATTGGATTTTGCTAAAACAAATTTTTTAGCCACTGTTTCTCACGAACTGAAGACCCCTATTTCATCTATACAAATGAGTTTGCAATTACTTGAAAATAAGAAGGTTGGTGAATTAAATAGAGAACAGCAAAGTCTTTTACACAGCATCAACGATGATACAGGACGATTACTGAAAATTACAGGAGAATTACTGAATATGACACAAGTTGAGAGTGGCACTATTCAAATAAGTGTTGTTCCGTCTGAAGCCAAAGAAATTGTAGAATATGCTGTAAATGCCACCAAAGCAGCAGCCGAACAAAAGCAAATCAAATTTAAAATAAAAATAGCCGATAATTTGCCACAAGTGCTTGCCGATAACGAAAAAACCGCTTGGGTATTGACTAATTTGCTTTCCAATGCCATTCGTTATTCTTATGATAATTCAATTATTAGTATTGATGTTAAAGCGACAGATAATAAGGTGCGCTTCTCCGTCACAGATACAGGTCAAGGAATTTCACCACAATATATTGACAAAATATTTGACCGATATTTCCGCATACCTGGCACAAAAAAGGAGGGTACAGGATTAGGTCTAAGCATCAGCAAAGAGTTTATTCAGGCACAGGGCGGTGAAATCTCTGTAAAAAGTGATTTAGGAGCAGGGAGCACTTTTACTTTTTCATTAAACAGCCTGCAAAGCAATAATAATATCAGTTCCACATAGTAGATGCTGGACATTCAGTAAATGGACCGTGTTGAAAATGAAAAAATAATACGGAAATATTATTATGTCAATGATTGCGGAAGACGACCCAATCTTAAATTATCTACATTATGCCAATTAAACATCAAATAAAAAATACAGTTCAATTTCCCGAACATACGGCAGTTCCAAAAGAACAGTCCGAAAATACACTGCTCGACATTTTTCAGGAAGAAATTTCCGATAATTTAGCCTATTGTCAGCAACTAATGAATAAAATTTTCTTTCTTCCCTATTCCAAACTGCCCGATTTCTTTTCACACCATTGCGATTTTACAACCAACCCAATTAAATGGCTAAACAAATTTGAAAAGCTGATTTCAGAGAACGAAGAAATATTTGTCAGTACGACCAAGCGTGGACGAATGATAAAATGCTATACTATTATAGAAAGTAAGCGTAAAGAATTAGACATTTTAAGAAACAGGCACACAAAAATAAAACCGCCAATGCAGTACATCAATGCGGAATGTGAGGAACGGTATTTTTCATTCAGAGAAGTAAAAAGTAAAGTAAATGCAATGGGCGATTATACAGATAAAATAATGTTTTTGACCAATGAAAAGTTCGATTACGAACAGGCAAGTATAGATTTCATCAATCCAAAATTGCCCGATTATTCCGACCAGTGTCAAAAAGAGATTGACCAGATACAGCATTTAATCCGTTTAACCGATGAATTTTCTAAACAACAAATGCAGAAGAATACCAACGGCATTCCTTTCAATAAGCTAAAAATAAATTGCAACATCAATCAGTTGGTAGATATATTTTACCAACTGCACAGAGAGCTGTTTACAGACGGCAAGCCCATTATTGACGGAAATATAAATGATTTCGTTGCTGTTATTGTAAATTCATTCACAGATAAAGACGGCAGGGAATTAAGTCCCGAAACCGTAAAAACAATGCTTACACCGTCCAAATCCGATAAACGTCCCAAACCCCACAAAAGAATAGACATTGATAAAATGCTGTAAATAAATCTTGTCCCGAAAGACCAAGTACGGACATAATGACTTTTTTATGTTGCTGTCCTTTGCTTCCATAATCATAAATATTTATACAAATGGAAGCAATTATTTTATCAAAAGACCAATACACAGAGTTGGTAGCAAGGTTGGACGAAATTACCCAACGCCTTAATGCAAAGAACGAACCTAAAAAGGACACGTTTTTAGACAATCAGGAGTTTTTAATGCTGATGAAAATTTCCAAACGAACCGCCCAGACGTGGCGTGATGAGGGGCGTATTTCATTCTCACAGGTAGGCAACAAAATTTACTACAAACTTTCAGACGTAGAAAAACTATTGCAGGAGCATTACAACAAAGCATTTGCTAAGAAGTAATGTAGGCAATGGTTTTATCAATCTTAAAAATCGGAAGTTATGGTAGTAAGTATTTTTAAAAACTTCAATGAAGTGGTAGAGAACCAAAAAATCATTGAGGTATTGAACGACATCAAAACAGGTAAGTATATCAATGTGATAACTTATTTAAGAAAGTCGCTTGCAGAGAGCAAAATGGAAGCATACGAAAGGGCAAAGAAATCTTTGCCCGCTTTCACACCTTCGGCTTCTTTTAAAGGCGGTAGAAAGTTGGAATATCTTACAGCGTACACGCAAATTGTAGTATTGGATATTGATAAACTTACCAAAGAACAGCTTACCAATGCTTTAGCATTGGCACAGGAAACGCCCTACACTTATTCGGCTTTTATCAGTCCATCGGGAAACGGTTTAAAAATCTTTGTCAAAGTCAATTCATCACAAGAAAACCACAAGGAAGCCTTTATAACCCTACAAAAATTCTATGAAGATTTTTTAGAATTGCCTATTGACAAATCGGGCAAAGACGTTACACGCCTTTGCTTCGTGTCTTACGACACGGATTTATATTTCAATGAAAATGCAACCGTATATCCTGTAATTTCAACCGAACATTTAAGCCCCTACTTTAACCAAGAGCAGGGAGCAGAACCCGAACCGCCAACCATTGCAAGCAATGGTTTTTCTACCGAAAAATTTAGTAATGATTATTTGGCAACGTATGAACATTGCGTAAGATTTACCGAGAAGAAAGAAAGCTATGTAAATGGCAATAGAAACAACTTTGTGCATTTATTGGCTTGCAACCTTAATCGTAAAGGAGTGCCATTGCCTATGGCAATGGGCTATATTCTTTCTGATTATAATTATGATGCAAAGGAAGTAGCAACAACGGTAAACAGTGCCTATAACAACACCTACGAACATAACAAAAGCACCTTATCCATTTCGCCAAATGGCGAAATTTCCGAGCAATCCAAAAGCATAAAATCATCTGAAGATGATACAGACGAGGAAGAAGAAAAACCGAGTTTCATAGACCGATTGGAAACCTTTTTGAATTACCGTTATAGCTTTCGCTATAACGTAGTTTCGGGAAAGTTGGAGTACAAGGCTACCAAAGCTACGCTTTGGAAACCTGTAACGGATTTTGTAGAAAATTCCGTATTGAGAGAAATACTCAAAGCAAAAGTAAAATGTAACATCAACACATTACGCAATTTGTTACGTTCCGATTATTGCGAACAGTTCGACCCATTCAAAAATTATTTTGATAACCTGTCGAACAATGAAGATGAAACCGACTACATCACAGAGCTTGCCAATACTATTACAACGACAAAGCAGGATTTATGGCAGGTATGTTTTAAAAAATGGTTTGTCGCAATGGTGGCTTGTGTAACCAATGATAAAGCAATAAATCAGACCGTAATTGTATTTAGTGGCAAACAAGGCGTAGGAAAAACAACGTGGATAGAAAAGCTGATACCAAAGCCTTTAAAGGATTATATGTTTTCAGGTACAATAAACCCAAACAATAAAGACACCTTGATACATTTAGCGGAATGTATGCTTATCAATTTGGACGAACTCGAAAACTTAAACCGTACCGAAATCGGTACGTTAAAAGAATTGATTACTAAAACACATATCCGTATGCGTAAAGCATACGGACACAACAACGAAACCCTGCCCCGCAGGGCTTCGTTTGCAGGCAGTGTAAACACCGCCCAATTTTTAAATGATACAACAGGTTCGAGGCGTTTCCTGTGTTTTGAAGTGGAACACATCGAGTACACACATAACATTGACATCAACCAAGCGTATGCACAGGCAAGGCAACTCTATAAAGACGGTTTCCGTTATTGGTTCAATCAGGAAGAAATAAAAGAAATCAACCTGAACAACGAACAATACCAAATCCGAAGCCCCGAAGAAGAATTGCTTTTAACGTGGTTTGAATTAGCCGACAGAGATACAGCAAACAATTTTCTGAACACCACACAGATAGCCACCAAATTAGCAGAGCGGGCAAAGCTGAACATCACAGACGGTACAGTTATGAAGTTAGGCAAAGCATTGAAGAAACACGGTTATTTAAGGTTATCCAAAAAAAGCGGTTATGTGTATGCCGTAAAAGAATTGACTTGGGAAGAAGTGGACAATCAAAACAGGGAAAAAGAACCACCACCCGAACCGCCCAAACCACCAGAGCAAACAGGATTACCGTTCTGAATTTCTAAAAGGTGCAAAATGCACCTTTTTTCATTATATGGAGTGGATAAGTAAGATAACCTTTTTTGAACAAAAAGAATTTTCATTTTTTAGCTTCGCTAAAAAACAAGCCAAAACAATACAATATAAAGCAAACTAACCTTTACACTTCATTATTTTACTTCCGATAATCCCGATAAATCATTTTTTTTAATTCCTGCGGAATAAAAAAATATTCTTTTACTGAAATGTAGTTATCCTACTTATCTTCTTATTTTGCGTTGAATTGCATTACTATAATAATAGTATAGAATGAATAATTTTTGTTCATTCAAATACGCTTCGCTTTTTGATTTTAATTCGGTGCAGAATGCACCTCATTACATTAGTTTAGGGGGATAAGTAAGATAACCTTTTTCGGGCAAAAACATTTTTTATTTTTTATCTGCGATAAAAAACAAACCATAACAAAACTATTCGGTGCAAATGGAAACCTGCGGTTTACCATTTTGCCCTCATACAGCCCAATAAATCAGTTTTTATATTTCTGCGAAATACAAAAAAATCTTTTTGGCAAAAGTTACTTATCCTACTTACTTAAAAAGAAATAGGCTATTCTGAAATACAGAATAGCCTATTTTGTAAAAAAAATAAGATACATCTTATTTTTCTTTGCGAACACCTTTAAATGGTGTACCGTCTTTCTTGACATCCATAAAACGTCCAGTATCACTATCTCTTTTTACCCAAGTTTCAGTTTTTGGATTATATGTTTGACTTCTGTCTCTTACGGCACCATTTCTATGCCCGTCACCTTTAGGAGGATTAGTTGCCATTTCCTTTAAATTTAAAAGTTGATACTTAAGATAAATCTTCAATTACTGCGTTTGGAGCATATCGCTTTACGGCTTCTATACCATTGTCTCGATTGTAGGTTGATGAATACATTTCACTCGTTCCCAATACTTGGTAGTTATTAGAGTTCTGAGTAAAATAAGGTTCATTTCTTACCGATGTCAATCGTCTAAAGTTAGCATCAGCAACACTAACTTTACTGCTCGCAATACCGCCTTGGCAGTTTTGCTTTGTAGTATAAGTTTCACTTGTTAATAGGGTTTCTCCATTTGGAGCTTTTAAAACCCACCAATATTGTCCGTTGGACGTTTTACGAATAATGTACTTTGACATTTTTTTAAATTTTAATTAGTTAATCAATTGTAATTGTACCTTTTCCAAGGTATTCTAGATGGATGCACATTTGCTAAGAAGTTTACAATATCTGTTCTTCCTTGATACCTTGGAACACCACGGCTGTTTTGAGCCATCAAAATGATTGGCATTCTCGGAAAAATAGTTTGAAAACCGCTTCTTGCATTGTTACACTCTGAAGGGCTATTCAATACGTATTCTTTTACTACAACAATAGCAAATGATACACCTTGCTCTTTTATTACTGCTCCTTCGAACGTCATAAAATGTAATTTTAAATTATTAAAAACTTATCCTCTACATTCACGGAGTTAGGAATTTTACCCGGTGCGTACTTTTTATTGAAAAACTAATTAAAATCTATGTTTATTAAAATAAACAGTTACTTTTGCAAAACGAAACTTTTCAATATTGGAATGCCAAAGGGTTACCAACCCCGATAAGCTACACACTGCTTTCTACATTCCGGTTTAAATTATTGTCTTAAAAGCTGGAACTTTTAAGACATTTTTTTGTCTTTTTTTGTTGGTAATTTTTATCCATTTAATCTAATTCTTACTTCTTCTCTTATTTTTACGTTGCTATGAACGAAACTAAAATTGTTCAAGAGCTGCGTAACTTCATTGTAAATATTTCCTCTTTTTTTTGTGTCCTTAATTGTTATGACCAAACAAAATTCTTGGCTCGGAACGGTTTTTTGAATTTCACACTTACTTTCCGTAAAATGCCTGAAAAGTCCTTCAAGTTTCAAGTACCAATTCTTAGGTGCTTTTAAAAACTTATCTTTATTAGTTGGTGTGAAATCATCAAAATTTACACTCCATTTTTTTACAGGTTGGAATTTATCCCCATAAGATAGCAGCATTCTTTCACTTGCAAACGAAGTCTCAAAATCCTTCATAGCCTTTTTACTGTAAACGCTTGTTGCTAAAACATTTTGCCTTCCATCTGCTCCAATTGGGTTTTTAACCCTTGGTTGAGTTATATCTTTTTCAATTTTTTCATCATAGCTTCCTAAATAGACATCAATATTCGATTGGCAATATTCAGCTCCTTGTGATACTTCCAAAATAGGAGAGGTTACAAGTGTTACGGTAAGTTCTCCATAAAAATATCCTTCGTCATCTATCATACTTTGTGGAAATGGAAAATCAAGAATATCAATGAAAGAACCTTTCTCTATGTTGTCTTGGAGGATTAATGTAATTTCATTGGGTTGATTAAACAAAATATCGTTGATATTTGATGGCATTCCAAATCCTGCTGCATCAATTTTTTCTGCAATGGTCATTCTCATTTCTTCTGGATACTTTGCAGAATGTATTACAAGTGCTTTCAAAAGAAGAGGGTTAAACTCTTCACTTAACATTGAATGAACGCCTGCCGTTATAGCCGCAATACGAGGTGTAGAAAAACTGGTTCCCACTTGTTTTGCTAAACTTCCATCTGAAGAGAAAGATTTAACAGGGTTAATAACAAGTTTGTTGGTGTTATCTAAACCAGCATTTCCACCAAAATGAACAACATCAGGTTTTATCAAATTTGATGGTCCTGGGCCAATTCTTGAAAAAGGAGATGAATTGTTTTTCTCGGCGTAATCTGTAGCCAACTTGTCGTGAGCAATAGAACCAACTACAAGTCCTCTAACTGTATCGGCAGATTTGGCTATTCTGCTTTTTGGTGCATTAATTCTAAAATTATTACAATTGCCTGCAGATTTGCATATCAAAACATTGTTTTCTTCTTGAATTTCATCTAATGCCTTTGCAAAATCTGAAAATTCATATAAATCGGCTTCTCTGTCCGTCCCAAGAGATAAATTCCATATTTTTATTTCATTATGGTCAGTGATTGCTTCCCTAATGTTTTCAATTAATTCGTCCTCAAATATTTTTTGTTTACTCAAATCAGGCATTACTATGGCTTCAAACAATTTACACCCTTCAAAACCAGTGTAGTCTTTACCTTCCAAATTATCGCCGTATAACAAAACGCCAGCTACAAAAGTACCGTGTCCTTTATTAATATAATCTTCGTGATATTTGGTGAAACTTTTATTGTGCAGCCAAGGAATAAGGTGTGGAATGTTTGAAATCCCTGTATCAAGAACTCCTACAACTGGATAATTCGCACCTTCCTTTGGCTGTTTTATTTCAATAACATTTTCTTCTGTCAATTCATCTAAGGTCAGGCTATAAGTAGGCATTTCTGTAATTAGCTGAATGCCGTCAAAGTCACGCAATTCGTCAAAATCATCGGTAGTTACCTTGCTAATTCTGAAAATGTTTAATTCGTCTGAATATTCAGCTTTTTCAAATTCAATATTGTTGTCTCTACAGTACTTTTCGAAACTTCTGATAAGGATATTGTTCAAATCGGCATTGCCGTAATTGAATAGTTTTACTTTATATACTTGCTCTTCATCTTCTTCCTCAATGTCAATTTGAGGTTTAAATTCTTCTATGTTATTAATCGCTGAAATACCTATTTGATGAGTATAATTTGGAAGTTCAAAATTGACACTTGAGAATTTTTTTAAAATGCCTTTTAGGTCATTTTCGTTGTCGATTTTAATCAATACTTCATCTTCACCGCTCACACCAATTATATTCAGCTTACCAACATTGAAAAGATTACCAATTTCTTTTCTGTAGGTTTTAGCTAAAGCATCGCCATTTACCTTTAGTTTTACTACTGAAGGTATATAGTTGTTCTTTTTAACTTTTTCGGCTAATGAAGTGGAAACTTCTGCCAAGACTGTTTTAATATACTCTGATTTCTCTCTTAACTGTCCTTGAGAAGCCCATTTAGGGATTGTTTGACCTCCGCCAGCTTCTGTTCCCATTTCATCTTTCTGTCTTTTCTGAAAGAATTTAATTGGCAAATTTTTATTTTCCATAGTTTAGGCTTGTTTGTTTAAATAGTTTCTTATTTGTCTTAATGATACTTTCATACGTTCGGCAATAGTTGCTTGTGGTACTCCATTCTCATTTAGGAACTCAACAAGCTTTTCAATAGTAATATTTCCATTATTATTAAATTCGTATAGTTCAATAATAACATCTTCATAAGATAAGGTATCACTGTTATGAATAATTGTATGTGCTTTTGCATTGTTAATGACAGCTTTTATATCTGATGGTGTTTTCCCTTCAAAAAGTTTCACTAATCTGTCTTTCTTTTTTTCATCGTTTATGAAATCGGTTTTGAAATCATCAACAAAGTTTTTAATAAGCTCTTCAATTTCATTTTCTTGAGGAGCACCAATTTCGATAACAGTATTAAATCTTCTCCAAATTGCTTTATCTAAAATTTCTGGATGATTGGTTGCTGCAATAAGTATATTGTTTTTAGCAAAGACATCAATGTTTTGAAGCAAGCTATTAATAACCCTTTTTAATTCTCCTAACTCATATTGGTCATCCCTTGCTTTAGCAATTGCATCAAATTCATCAAGAAATAGAATGCAAGGTTTGTTTTCAGCAAACTCAAATATTTTTCTGATGTTCTTAGCTGTATTTCCCAAAAGTGAAGAAACGATTGCATCAAATCTTGCTATTACAAGAGGTAATCCGGTACTTTCAGAAATATATCTTGCAACGCTTGTTTTTCCAACTCCAGGCTTTCCAAATAGCAATAATGTATTAGACGTTTCTATACCACTTCTAATCAATTCGTTTTGATGTTTTACGAGATTAATAAAATCGCTAATCTTGTTCTCTACAAGTTGAGGTAGAACGATTAAATTCTTCTCTTTCGACGGAACTTCTACATCAACAATACTTAGACGACTTTCTTGGTCAACAGGCGTTGTAAGTAATTCATCCATAGTCACTGTTGTAGCGGGACCTTTATCTATAGTCTTAAGGATAAGCTTAGCCAACTTTTGGTTACCATCTCCATCTAGCTTTTCAGCAAGCGTTTTAGAATAATTTAAAACCTTTTTAGTGTCTTTATTCAGTCCGCCTTCAATTATCCTTAGTATTTCCGTGTACATAATATTTCGATTGTAAGTTACATTTTGTGATACAAAGATATTATATTCTGGAATTAAAAACAAATAAATCGTAAAATTAAATCTAAAAAACGTAATAATTTTACAAAACTCGAGATTTAAGTTTGTATGTGTGAGATATTATTTTTAAAAATCGAAATATTGAAGCAATAGCAAAAATGCTTTTGCTACCAAATCTATACAACCCACGCTCTGCCTACGCACAGAAAAAATACGGCTTTAGCCAGACCCAATCGCACAAAGCCAACGCTTGGTCTGTCTTCTATGGCATTGCCACCGTTTGCAACTGTCATACTTTTTGCGTTGTTTTTTGCCAACGCTCAACAGCACATTGCAATCCTCGTTCCTGCGGTTGCAAAGAGCTGTCCCAATGCGAAAAAAACAAAGCAAAAAGACACTTCACTCCAACCACCACCACCGTTTCGTTTATGCCAGTATGCAAATCGGTGGAAGCTATGTTTACATAATGTGGCATTATAGGTTCGCTTCGCACAGCCTTTTGCCTCGCTTATGCAAGCATCCAACCGCACAGGCTGTCCTATAATAACATTATGTAAAATATCCAATGCCATAGTCTTCACCCCGAAAAAATATCCCACCGCACAAATGCCAATGCTAATATTTTTCGGGGTTCAGAAGCCGTATTTTCTTCCCAACCGCACCCACCCATTTTGCCACAGCACCCCACCACCCATTTCAGCGGTGCAGTAAAAAAATAAAGCATTAATTGGTTGTATTGCCAATGTGCTGAATAAAGTGTTTAGTCATTTCACTTCATTGCATTTCGGTAGGCGAAACCCAAATTTACCTGCATTTATTCCGTTCCATTGCCTGCACACCTTATTTCAGCACCGCACAGCAAGAGTATTTCGTACCTCATACCCTTGCTTTTTTCCAACGCTTCAGATAATGGTATGCTTTATTTTTTACTGCGAAGTGTTTGCCCCATTGCCAACGCTCAAATGAAATTTTGGAATTTAATAAAAGGTAGTCAATAGACATTTTCCAAAAGAAAAAAGAATAAAAAGGAAAGCAAAGGTAGGTGGCTACGCACAAGCCCACCGCACCAAAAAAAATCCAAAAGACTACGGCATAATGGCAATGCAAATAAGGTGCTTCGCAAGTTAATTTTCATTGCCTTGCCACCCTTCGGGACTTATTCCGTTTCCTTTTGGATTTTTTGCCCCGCCACCTGATAAAAGGCTTTCTTTTTTTTCTGTTTTTTTCTTTGTAAAAAAGTTTTGGTTTTCAGCCACAGCAACGAAAGGAACGGAGCTAATCTCAAAAGTGGTGCAATATGAAAGCCGTTAAAATCTTTACTTACAACCCGAAAAATCCGCAATCGGAATTTGAATTTTATGCTCTTTGTAAGGGCTTAAATAGTGGTAAGCCGTTAGATATACCTTGCCCGAATTGCTTTGTTATTTCCTGCCGTAATGTGGAGGAAATGGACATTTACCGCAGTCTATTATTTGGTTTGTGGCAAACAAAATCATTTCATCAGTTTTTAATCGGTTCGGTCATTCCTTACATTCGGATAGGGGATTTTAAAAGCTTCGTTTTTGAACAGGTAACCCATTTGAAAGGAAAAGAAAAGGCATTTAAAAAAGACGTTCAAAATTCCAAAGTATTAGAGCAGAAAGAACGGCAGTTATACGAGCAGTTGCGTTTAATTTCAGAATTGAAACGCATTTACATTGCAAGGCATTTAAAGCGGTAGCCCTTTGGGCTACGCTCTTTTGCCTTTACAGTTCCCACCGCTTGCTCGATACTTGCACCATTAACCACATATAAAGGCAATATAAATGCACCGTTTTATAAATAGAGTGTAAACAGGTGCAACAAAAAATCCTGCCCCAATGGGCAGGATTTCACACATCAACCAAAACCAAAATGCACCTTTATTTTATTGTTTCGGGTGCATCAGCTTTCATAATTGCAAATCTGATTTTTACGGTGTCCACTTCTTTGGGTGTATCTTCGGGCGTTTCTTGCAAAATGCCTTTCAGTACGATTTCAAAATTTTCAGTGCTTCCCTGCGTTTCGCTGTAAACGGTTGCACTTACTACATTGACTTTACCCGACAGTTCCGCACCTGCCTTAAATCTGATTTTCTTTTTTTTCTCTGCCATAACTTTTGATTTTAAGGTTGCTTTGAATTTTCCTTTTGTTCGGCTTCATTATCGTTGTCCGTTTGCATTGCCGTTTGTGATATAGCGGTTGCCACAGTTCCGCCCAATATCAGATAACCGCCTACGGTTACAATGGTAGCAGGTAATGCAATGGGTGCGGTCAGAATTGCACCGCCTACGGCTGTTAATGTGATACCGATTGTCCGAATGATTTTAAACCATTTCGGGGTTGGAGCTTTTACACGCTCTACTAAATTTAAACTATTGCTTTTCATTGTTGAATTGTTTTAAAATGATTTTTTCTAAATTGTTTACTCGGTGTTCCAGATAATCCACTTTGTGATTAAGCAAATCATAACTGTTTTTGAACTCTGTTTTTATCAGCAAAGCCATTGTTTTTACTTCCGTTAAATCCTTTTCCATTTTCTTAAAATCGGAATGGAGTTGTTTAATGAAGTAAGCCACAATAGCCAAGAGCATACTAATCAAAGAGCCGAACACTACATTTAATGTGATTGCATTTTCCATTGATACACGCTTTTAAAATTGGAAATTGTTTTCAATGCTGATACCCTTACGCTCACTTTGGGCAATAGCCAAAAGTTTTGGATAAATCATTTTGTAAGCATCGTTGCTTCGCAACACTTGATAATCGCCATTCACAAGCTCGAAACCGAAACCACAAAGCGGACAACCTGCCGTATGGGTGTACGTGTTCCCGATGTGGATATACACAAAACTGAAATTCGGTAAGCCGTTTATTTCAATCATACCTTTATGGAGCTTTGGGAATTTCTGCCGATACTCGGCATTCATTCCACCCCAGGTGTTCAGCCTTAGCGTGTAGTTTCCTGTTGGGATTGCGGTTTGCTTCGGAATTTTTACGGCTCTTATCTTGTCTTCTAAAAGGTAGCACTGAAACACATCATCAATATATAATTGGCTCAATGTACTTTGCTTGCCTTCGGCTACTCTTAAAATTTTTGTTCTCATTGAAGATTGATTTTAAAGGTTAGAAATAAAAGCCCCTCGCAATGCTTGGGGCTTTCGTTTGTGATGTTCTAAAACGCATCTTCAATCCGTAAGCAGTTGCTTGATGAAAACGCATAATGATTACCGTTTACCTCTTGGAAAAACTCAATCCCGATGCACTGAATAACCGTTACATTCGTTCCCAATGTTGGAGCAGTTGGAAACGTAGCCGTTAATGTAGAGCCTGCAAATGCCGTATTTAACGGAATATAGGGAGAGTATTCAACAATGCTTAATTCGTTGTTTACGATGTCATCAGGTTCATAAGTTCCTGTTGTAGTGTTATAAACGAAGTCAGCGACCACCGCCAAAGCGTTAATCAATCTGAAATGCGTTGCCCCAGACGGTGCAGAAATCAAATCAGCAGGATTAAACGGAGCAATGATAAAATCCGCACTATCCCTTGCAACGGTATGGGTTACATCATACGGAGCATTAAAAACCCCATTGATAGAAAGTTTTTTGTCAAACTCAAAGCCTAACAAATAGTTTCTTTGTGTTGAGATTTCAACCTTTCTGTAACCCCTTGCTTCTGTACCGTCTTCCAGATTGATTTTTTTCATTACGGACGTTAAACGTCCTGTAACTTGGCTGTCTGCCATTTTTGACATCAACGCTGATAAAGCGGTACGAATGGATTTGCCAGCTCTTGCACAGCCCCCAAATTCATTCATATTCTCACGAGTACGTTCAAATTCGGGTGCGGTCTTTACCTGTTCTGCGGTAGGACCGCCCACCATACCCGCAAAAAATCCCTGGTGTCCTTTGATTTTGAAATGTCGGACATCGCCTATCGTTCCGACATACTTCATAAGTCCTTTTTGTCTTGCCATTGTCTTAAATTTTATGAGTTAATAAATACGTTGCGTACGCATTTACAAAGTTCTATTTAACTCATTTTGTGGGCAATACACGAGGTGGTAAAAGGTAATGCAATACGGTGCTAACGCACCGAAAACGGTAAAATGCAAAGGGCAGGACTGCAATCGGTATGGTAGAACGGACGAAAAATTGACAGGGAAACAAATAAAAAAAGCAAGGATTTTTATAGTGAAAATCCTTGCTTTGAATGGTGTAAAAAATATGCCTCTAAAAGTTGTACTTATGTTGTACCTGCGATTTGAAAAAGTATGTAAATACGCTGAAAATCAATGTTCTATAATAAGACTTTTGTTAATACCTTGTTAGCTGACGTTTTTATTCCATTTTTAATTCGTGTCTTACTTTTAGTTGTTTAGTACAGCCCGAACATCTACCACAGGCAATATTAGAAATATGACAAGAATGAGCAATTGTCAAGAGTTCAATTGGAACATCATAAATACTCGCAAGTTCGTGGCTATAAAATTCTAAAGTTGGGCAAAAAATTTTTATTTTACCTTCTTGATATTCAACAAGAGTATTTATGAAATTGTAAAATTCCTGCGTCCCGTCTTTATGAAAACAATCAGATTTAACAGAAGCCAAATAAATTTCTTGAACTTCATCTTTTATTCCTTGCATACAGGCGAGAGTAATTAGTAGTTGGTTTCTATAAGGCCACCATTCAACCGAAGGAGACAATTTATGCTCTTTAGAGTTTGCTAACGTTCCAGTGCCTAAATTTCTACAGTCAACTTTAATACATTTGTGTTGGATACCAAGCTCTTTACAAATAAATTCAGAAACATAAATTTCCCTTTCAGCCACTGTTTGTCCATAGTCAATTGTGTATGCAATTTGTGGTTTGATTCCATATGTCAAACATATTGAATCAATACCCCCAGAAAGCAAGACCGCCTTTTTTATAGATTCCATATTGTTTGATAAATAGAGGTTGTTAGGTTACTAAATATTTGTAAGTCGCCTGGCTTAAGCATTAATAATTTGCTTTCTTCGCAAGTTCGATGATAACCTATTATTTTTTTTCCTTTTGCTAGAGAATATCCCGACTCAACTAAAGTTCCGGAGTCTAGATTGTCAAAAACGCAAAATATGATATCTGAATTTTCAATACCTTCTAAATCTTTTTTGGCTATTGTTGTATCATCACCTAATCCAATATCGTGAAAAGGAGAGAATACTTTTATTCCAAATTCTAAAAATGCAGAACGAATTTTGTCAATCAAGATTAACTCTGATATTGCAAAAAAAGGAGAAGCTAAATACACCTGCTTGTCTGTTAGCTCCTTTTTGTCAAATTCAATATATTCAAATTGATCCAATTGGCTTACATCCACAAAAACTTTTTTGTCGCAATAAAAAGCGGTAGATTTTGAAGCATTTAGTGCAGACTCCTCAAATGAAAGCCCCTTTTGAATCCAATAATACCCGAAACTAGAAGTGAAAATATCTCCTGAACCTATTTTGTTTACGTTTTTAGTTAAGTACGACGGGATTTTTATTTCCTTGCTATCATAATAGAGAGTTGCTCCATACGGACCATTTTTTATGATGAACGCAGACGCTTTTTCTTCATTAAAAAAGAAAGATTTAATATCTTCTAAATCATAACTCGAAGCTAGTGATTGAGCTTCTTTCATATTGACTATATAAACTAATTCTTCTGCATTTCCTATGTCGCTGAATTTATTTGGCTTAATAGAAGTTTGAGGGTCGTAGACAATTTTTTTTCCTGAAAGGTTGAAATCTGATTCAAGCATACCAAATGCAATGATATTTTCTGCTTGAACATTTATCTCTTCTGTTTTTGAAATATTCAAAAGGCTAGGGTAAATTGTTGGTTGGTCTAATGAAAAACAGTACTTAAAAGTAATTATTTCATTATAATCTTGACAGTGAAATGAAAGGTTTTTATAGACCTTTTTATTTTCTTGAAGGAAAAGTAAAGTATCTTGATTACCAGATGTGCGAAAATCGACAATAGTATTGTTTTCTAATAAAAATTTTACCCCTCTAAATCCAGAACCGAATATGTCGATTGATATTTCATCATAATCAATTTCTCGATAAGTACCACCAATTACTGTTATCATAGTTATTTTCTTCTAATTTCTACTTGACAAGCGGGAGTATTAATTTTAATAATTTCTGCTTCATATTCTGCACCTTGCTTAATGCAGTTAATGATGTCAGGCGAATTCAGATGCAGAATTGCACCGAGGATTTCTCCATTTTCGTCTTCCAATTGCAGGGCATCATTTTTTCCAATTATCACCTCAAGGATATCTCCCTGTTTATGTTTAGCAAGAACAGCTAAATCTATCGAGGAAACATTTGTTCTGATAATGCTTGTCTCGCAATCGAACTTTGTTCGTTGTGGTGGAACATAGCCACCGCCACTTGATCCGCTCATTTTTTTTGGTTTTATAAGGTTATTAAAGTCATAGCTAAATTTTCTGAACACGTTTTAGGTTAAGTCTGACTTTTAAAATGTCAGCTAACGTTTTCGGGCTTTGCGTTCGGGCGGGTTTCATAGCACAAAGTATTAGTTATTATCAAAAGTTGTTTGTTGTAGGATGATTTACCTTTTATGTTGGCCCGCCTGATGCAAAACCCGTGTTAGCAGTAGCCTTTTTTCCTCTTAGTGTATCCATTGTCCGCCAGTTTGCGAAGTCCATTTATTTTTTTGTTTGGTAAACACTACCGTCCAACCCGTTCCGCAAAGCCCTGGACACAAATTTCTAATCATCATAACCACTTTCTTTCTGTCTTTTGAGAAAAGTGGTCGTGAAAAGCAATACCAATTTTTGTCATTTGAAGTGTTAAAACCAAGTCGTGAATTGTCCCAGATGAAATTGGATAACTTCTCCTTTTGTGATAGCATTTCATCAATGTCTGCTTTTGTCAAACATTTTGGAAGCTGATTGATTGTTATTGTCATATTTCGCCAGTCACCCGTATCTTTTTTTTGGGTAGCCTTGTCAATTAATAGCGTCTTTAAAAAAGTCTTGTCATCTTGTGACAAGTCACAATCTTGTTCTGGTTCAGTTGTCAACCCGAAACTTAAATCCAATTTTTGGTCAGTAATAACAACCGCCATAAAGTCATAAATATATTGATTGGATGTGTCTGGTAAATTATTTTTTGTCTCAGATGCAGTTTCTCCAGTTTGGGAAGTCGTGTCCACGTAATTTGTCTTATTACTATTGTCCGATGGCTGTCCGCAACCAAAAAGTGTCAAGCAAAGTCCTAATATTATTGTTTGTCGTGTCATAAGGTTACTGCTAACGGTTCTGGGCTTGGCGTAGTGGCGGCATTTTAGCACTACGCTTCAATCGAAGCACCAAAGTTCAAATTTAGCAAAAACTTTCATACGAAGCACTTCGCCCGCCATTACGCCAAACCCTTGTTACCGGCTGGTGTTCTGTCTGCCAGTCTTTGCAAACCATTGTCAGTATTGAGTTTTTTGTGTCATTGTCGGGTCGGTTGTGTGTTACGTTTTTTAATTTTTTTTGAAGGGTCGGGAATTTTTTTAAAACAATTTTGTCTTGAGTCGGCTTTGCAAGCTCTTTGCCAAAGCTTTGGTTTGAGCGTTGGCTTGTGTGGCTTTGGCAATGTGCTTGCAATTGATGGGTTTTAATAATTCAATGATAGTCCAACTCCAAATCCCATATCGCTGTCATAATGTGTTCGTATTCCCATATTTTTATTGATAATGTATTTTAGTTCAGCCATATATTCAAAATCGGTATTGACCATAAAACCTGCTCTTATTCTTTTTGAAATCGGAATGTCTTCACGCATCAAAGACAATCGGACAATTCCATCGTGATATACTTCTGCCTGAAAGTTAACGAGCATTGGCAGGGTGTACATAAAACCTAAACTAACAGCTCTGCGTGTATCTTTTTCATTCTTTTGTCCGAATAAGTTTGTTTCGTGTTCGTCCATTCCCATTTTTCGGTATCGGTAATCAAAACCAATAAACGGCATAAACCATTGCATTTTGCCGATGTATCGTCCCAAATGCGTTTCTACTTCGTAGCCGTGCATATCATTATAGCCCAACCGCCATTCTGTACCCAAACTCCATCTTGCATTTTGAACCATTGCTTCACCATCGTTCCCATTGGTTGCAAAATCATTTTCAATCATAAAGTGCAGCATATTACTTTCTCTTTGCAATTTATTGTAGGCTTGTTTTTTGTTGGGTAAGTGTGGATTTTGATAGTCATCAACTGCAAAAACTCTATTCATTCCGCCCATCATATGGTATAAGATATGGCAGTGAAAAAACCAATCGCCTTCTTCATTTGCCAAAAACTCGATGGTATCGGTTTCCATCGGCATAATATCCAACACATTTTTGAGAGGAGCATTTTCGCCTTTACCATTGATTACCCTAAAATCAAAACCGTGTAAGTGCATCGGGTGGCGCATCATAGAGTTGTTATAAATGGTAATACGCAGTATTTCTCCTTTTTTAACTGGTATTTTATCCACTTCCGAAAGTATCCGGTTATCCATACTCCACACATAACGGTTCATATTTCCGGTAAGTGTAAATTTTAATTCTTTCACCGGAGCATCTTTAGGAAGTTCTGTATTATGGGGCGATTGCAACATTGCATAATTCAGGGTCTTTATTTCTCCTAATTCGTTGGCATTGTAGCGGTTTGGGTCGCTGTCCACATTGTGCTGACTATGGTCTTGCTTTTGTTTTTGCTTCGCTTCTCCTGTTATTTCGGGATACATTACCACGTTCATATCCATTTGGTTCAGACTCATTTTCATTCCCATATCGTCCAGATTGCCGTCCATTTTCATCATATCATTCATCATTTTCATTCCCTCAAAATATTTTAATGTTGGAAGCGGAGAAATTAATTGCTTGATGCCGTTGCCAATAAAATAGCTTGCAGATTGTGTTCTGTCTTCGGTTGTTGCCAAAAATTCGTAAGAAACACCGTCATAAGGAATGGTAACAACAATATCATAAGTTTCAGAAACCGCAATAATCAACCTGTCCACTTCAACAGGCTCAACATCGTTACCGTCATTGGCAACTACAGTAATTTTACCGCCTGCATACCGCAACCAAAAATAGGACGAAGCTCCACCATTGGAAACTCTTAATCTTACTTTATCACCTGCTTTCAAGGTTTTTCCGTCAACCGTTTTTAAATCGGTTGTGTGATTTCCGTTGAGTAGAATTTTATCATAATACACATCACTTACGTCCATCGCCAACATCCGTTTCCATTCGTTCTTGATTTTTGTTTTAAAATGCCCTTCTCGAATAGCTTCTGCGTATGACTGTGTTGCATTTTTTTTAATGGCTGCCCAATCGTTGGCATTGTGCAACATTCGGTTGATATTATTGGGATTATAATTTGTCCATTCACTTATCATCAGGGGAACGGTTGGTAAATCATCGATGCCTTTTCTAAAAGTTGGGTCGTTTTGCTTTTTTAGCATCACAAAACTGCCATACATTCCAATTTGCTCTTGCAAACCCGAGTGGGAATGATACCAATGTGTTCCGTGCTGGATTATGGGAAAACGATATGTGTAAGTTGTACCGGGTTCAATAGGTTTTTGTGTAAGCCAAGGCACACCATCTTCTTTATTGGGCAAAAATACTCCGTGCCAATGTAGTGATGTACTTTCTTTTAGCTGATTGTGTACCACAATTTCAGCAGTATCGCCCTCTGTAAAAGTGAGTGTTGGCATTGGAATTTGACCGTTTACTGCAATTGCTCTTTTTTCTTTTCCTGCATAGTTTACCAATGTGTCTTTTACATATAAATCGTATCGCACTACTTTTTGTGCGAAAAGAGAAGTTGTTGCCAAAAGCATCAGTGTTATCGGCAACAGCTTTTTTTGAAAAATATTTTGTATATCCATTTTAGTATTTTCATTTATTAATTTTTAAAAGGCTTGCATTTATGGCAACCACAATTGTACTTACGCTCATCAAAACCGCACCCATTGCAGGACTTAAAACGAAATTCGGATAAAGCACACCTGCTGCAAGCGGAATGGCAATAACGTTGTAGCCAACCGCCCAAAGCAGATTTTGAACCATCTTTTTATAAGTCCGTTTACCGAAGTCAATCATTTTTACTACATCTCTTGGGTCGCTGTTCACCAGAATAATATCGGCTGTTTCGGCTGCTACATCCGTACCTGAACCTACTGCAATACCTACATCTGCCTGTGCCAATGCCGGTGCATCATTCACACCATCTCCAGTCATCGCAACCACTTCACCTTTGGCTTGATATTCCTTTACTTTTTCCTGCTTTTCGTGAGGCAATACATTTGCGATATAACCGTCCATTCCCAACTGCTTTGATACGGCTGCCGCAATTTTTTCATTGTCGCCTGTAAGCAGAATGGATCTGATATTCATCTTTGTTAACTCGTTAATGGCTTCTTGTGAACCCTCACGAATACTGTCAGCCAAGGTGATTATGCCGATAACTTCATTATCAATAAAAACATAATTGACCGTTTCAATATTTTGATTGACTTCTTTTGGCGTTTCAGGCTCTGTAAGATTGTTTTGTTTGAAATAATTAGGTCCTGCCGCTACTATTTCCTTTCCGTTCACTACTGCTTTTACACCTATACCTGCCATATAGCTGAAATTCTCTGACTTCCATAGTTCAAGGTTTCTTTCTTTTAGAGTTTTCAAAATACCTTTCGCAATGTGGTGTTCGGAATATTGTTGAACGGCTGCTGCATATTGTATTATTTCATCGGCTGCATATTTATCGGTTAATGGAATAACCTTTTCAACAGCGTGAGAACCTTGGGTAAGCGTTCCTGTTTTGTCAAAAATAATGGTGGATAAGTTGCGTGTGGTCTCAAATGCGGTACGATTGCGGATGAGCAAACCATTGGTTGCCGAAAGCGTTGTAGAAATGGCAACCACCAACGGAATAGCCACACCCAAAGCGTGTGGACAAGCCGTAACCATTACCGTAACCATTCTTTCCAAAGCAATCGCAATATCTCCGCTACTGCCAAACCAATAAATAAAGGTGACAACTCCAACCGCAATAGCTATATAAGTGAGCCATTTGGCTACTTTATCGGCAAGGTTTTGCGTATTCGATTTTGCTGCCTGTGCATCCTGAACTAAATTAATAACCTTATTGAGGTAACTGTCTTTACCCACACCTGTTGCTGTAACTCTTAACGCACCTTCGCCATTGATAGAACCTGCAATTACTTTTCCGTCTTTTTCCTTCTTCACCGGAACACTTTCGCCTGTGAGCATACTTTCGTTTACATAAGAAACTCCATCGACAATTGTTCCATCGGCAGGAATTTTTTCACCGGGTTTGATGATAATGGTTTCACCGTTTTTTAGGTCTTCGAGTTTTATTTTTATGGCTTCTCCGTGTCGTTCTACAGTAACATCGTTTGGCAAAAGTGCCACTAATGACTGCAATGCTCTTGAAGCTGCCATTGTAGAACGCATTTCTAACCAATGTCCCAAAAGCATAATCACGATAAGGGTTGCCAACTCCCAAAAGAAATCCATACCTTTCAATCCCAGTGCCACGGCTACAGAATATACATAAGCGACCGTAATAGCGATGGCTACCAAGGTCATCATACCGATGGCTTTGGCTTTAATTTCGCCTACCATTCCTTTCAGGAAAGGCATTCCACCATAGATGTAAATAATAGTTCCTAATGTCAGCAGTACATATTTATCTCCCGGAAAAGCAATAGTAAAACCGAACCAATGCTGTATCATTTCCGATAAGAGCAAAATGGGAACGGTAATGATCAAACTTACCCAAAAACGTTTAAGGAAATCGTGGGTATGATGCCCTTCGTGTTTGTCGTAACCACTATCGGAATGATGATTATGGTTTTCACTATGATGTGAATGTTTTTTATGGTCGTGATGTTGGTGTTCGTGATGGCTGTGTGTTTCTTTTTTACTGCCACCCATAGGAACTAAATCCATTCCGCAAAGCGGACATTTTCCCGGTTCGTCCTTTATCACTTGTAAGTGCATCGGACAAGTATATTTTTTCATATTCTTTTTGTTCTGAAAAGCAATGAAGATGGATTTTACCACTTCATTGCTTTGTTGGTTATTTTATAGTTTCAACTGTACTACCACAAGTAAGCATTTGCGAACCGTAATAAGGGTTTTTAATAGCATTTTCTTTGCTCAACCAATTTGCTCCTTTGCCTTTGTTTGCCATTGGGCAATGCTGATAATAAACAGGTGTTTCCTGTTTTGATACTTTTATCAGTTCGTACATATTTTTTGATAAGCTCATAAAATGGTCTCGCTGATGTGCTACATCTTTGGTTTCAGCAATGTGTTCTGCATCAAAGGCAAGGTCTTTCATTACTTTCATCCAAACCGTATGTTCCTCGTTTGAAAGTTTATTCATTTGAACAGCGACAAGAGCGGTTAGCAAGTCTTTTGCTTTAGTGGAAGTTGTGTTCCCGTCAGATTTTACCAAGGCATCTTTTACCGAAAAATAGTTTTCAAAAACAGATGTCAGTTGGTTTACTTCCTGCATTTCTGTAGATGCCGTATGACTTGAATGGTCGTGTGTTTCCGTTTTCGGTTCTGCTTTTGCAACAGGTTTGTTCACCCGTTCATACAGGCAACATTCAGGCAGTTTTGCATACACATCATCGGGTGCAAGAAATTTATCGCTGTCATAGCCTACTAAAGCGATACGTTTCAGAATTTCGTCCTGATTGGTCTTTTTTGCATCGTAGGTAATGGTCGCCATTTTCGTTTCTTTGTTCCAATCTACCTCGGCTACTTTTTTAACATTTCCTGCTTTTTCTATGGTGCTTTCGCACATTCCACAATTGCCGTAAATTTTTACGGTTTCGGTTTTGGCGTTTTTAATTTGAGCGTTGCTCACTCCGAATGACAACATTAGCAATGCGGTCATTACATATTTTAATGATTTCATTTTTTTAAATTTTAGATTACTAAATTACTTAAATTTTGAAAGCCTTTAAATCGCTTTCAATAGGACACAGCTATGGCTGTCAAGTCAAGAAATCAGCTTATTTTAGGCGGTTGCCAAATGGAGTGATAACCCGAAGAAATGTATGGGTCTGAATAAAGAAAGAATTGTTTTTGAGCAACAACTAATAAGTTGTATTTGAGTTCAGGTGTAGAAGGAATAAAACTAAAACTAACTGTAGGGCAATGGCAAGATGAATGTCCGCATTTGCCACCACAATCGTCATTGTCTTTTTGGTTATGCGAATTTTTATTTTTGCAACAGTCATTTTTGTCTGTCTGTGATGTTTTCTTGTCGCAACAAGATTTTTCGGTTTTCGTGTGAGATTTACCACAAGCGTAAGTCAGCGTTGGTGTCAAAAAGAAACCAAGCATCACTATCAGCATTATGGAAATTTGTCTTGTCATATATTATTTGTCTGCAAAGGTATAAATTTTTTCGTTCGGGTGTGTTGGAAAAAAAATAAAAAACATAGGTTGGTCAACGTGTCGAGGGCTCGTTGTCCGTTAATAATAAGGTCTATGTTTTGATCACTTTTCAAAATGGTTTGCTCTTGTGTTAATGTTCAAATTTTGGTCGTCCGTTTAATGTTAGCACTGTCGTCTGTTACACTTGCCGGTAACTTGTTTATTGACGAAGTTAATCATTTTTATTAAATTTTTAAACTCCATTTTAAATAACATTAAAACAATGTGTTATATGTAAAAAAAGCTGCGTATTTTTAGTTGTATTTATTTAACAAAACCTTCGCCTTTTATGACAAATATCTTTAGAAAATTAACTTTTCAGGAAACGCTTCACCGAAATCAAAAGGTAATTTTGTGTTCATTTCCCTATGATCTGCAATTACTGAAAGAATTTAGAAAAACGTTCCCGTCAGCAAAATGGTCACGAACGCATAACGCCTGGTATGTAAAAGATTCAACACGTTACCGATCACGACTAAAGCTTCCTCTCCCTGAGATTGGCGACGTCTGGTTATCTAAATTATATGAACACAATAAAACTGAATTTATTAAATTTCGAAATGCGCTCACCCAAAAGGCATTCTCACCCAACACAATCAACACCTATCTAAGCGAATTTGCTCAGCTTCTTGTTCTTCTCAAGAACCATCCTATCGATGCCATGACATCTGAACGCCTCAATTCCTATTTTTTATACTGTATAAAAAGATTAAAACACTCCGAAGCACAAGTACATTCAAGAATGAATGCAATAAAGTCATATTTTAGACTGGTGCTTAATAAAGAAGCCGTGTTCGATAATGTGATTCGCCCCAAACCACATAAACAGCTACCGAAAGTATTGAGCAAACAAGAAATTGCTAAACTCTTTACAGCAACGAAAAACTTAAAGCACTTACTCATCCTGAAAACAGCTTATGGAATGGGACTTAGAGTGAGTGAATTAATCGCATTGAAGGTAAATGATGTTGACATGGACAGAAGACAGGCTCATATTGTTTCCTCGAAAGGAAAAAAAGATAGATACGTTCATTTTCCAGAGAGTCTCAAACCACTTTACCTAGATTATTTAAAAGCCTACCAACCATCGATTTATTTGTTTGAAGGACAGTTTTCCGAACAATACACTGTTAGAAGTGCCCAATCTGTTTTTCGTAATGCAATGAAAAAAGCCGGGATTAACAAAGGCTCAGGAATTCACGGTTTACGCCATTCCTATGCCACACATTTACTTGAAGCAGGAACAGATATGGTTTTTATTCAAAAATTACTGGGACACAATCATATCAAGACGACTGAAATTTATGCGAAAGTTTCCAATAAGACACTTTCTAACGTTCAAAGTCCATTGGATGCTTTATAATTTCGCAAATCTTCGGAGCCTTACTAAATTCTAATGAAACAAAAAGCCAATCATTTCTGATGAGCTGTTGTAGTGAGACCCAAAAGGATTCGAACCAAAAATGCCAAAAGATCTAACTTCCCCGAACTTATTTAAGTACTGAAAATGAGTAGTATATAAATCGAAAAAGCCAATCCGAATCGGATTGGCTTTACTCTGTGATCCCGCAGGGATTGACTAATATTTTAAAACCACCTGACAATACAGGCTTTTAGACATTTTCAAATTCTTGCTGGCTGATATGCTAGCTGTTTTTTTGAATTAAATTGCTTCTATTTGAAAGACCGTTCTATACTACAAGTATAGTCTAAATCAGTAATATACACAACTAAATAACTGTAAATTTTATGATTTTAAGAGGTTGAAAAATAAGCTATTGTAAGCACCTCAAAACAAAATTTCTTCCACCTCATCAGTATTCAGTCCTAAGTATTCACAAAACTCACGTATGGTCAAATACTGGTGTTCTCTCTTCCCTATTTCTTCCTTTATTTTCTTGATGAGGTAACGGGAATAGCGTTCACTTTTTCCGGTAACAATCATTACATCTTTTGTATGGATGACAAGGCGTTTCATTTTTAGTTGGTTTCATACTTTATGTATGCTCTTTCTATACTTCTTCTATGGTTATGGCATACTGTTTCACTTTTACAAAATTACGTGCTTTAATGGCTTGTTTTCCCTGCAAAAACACTCTAAAACAGCACAAAGTTTATTGCTCGGAAGTGTTGGTTTTTAGCGTATTTGGTTTTATCTGATGTTTGTGGTGTCAATGTGCACATGACAGGTAAAATAGCGGACCTAAAAACTCGCTTAGTAATCCAATTAATCTTGAAACATGGCAAGACAAAAAGGGATAATCAAACTGACTGGAAAGGTCGGAGATTTATCATTCTACAAGTCCAAAGATGGTTTCTTAGCTCGTGAGAAAGGCGGTGTTGAGGGCGAACGCATCAAAAACGATCCTGCGTTTGTAAGGACTCGTGAAAACGGTGTGGAGTTCGGCTCTTCTGCCAGTTCGGGGAAATTGCTCCGTGATTCTGTTCGTACGATGATGCAAAATGCTTCGGATGGTCGTGTTACGGCACGACTGACCAAGGTAATGACACAGATTAAGAACATGGATCCGACCAGTGCCAGAGGTGAACGTACTGTTGGTGTCGGAATTGCTACTCCTGCTGCAAAAGCGTTGCTGAAAGGGTTCAATTTTAACAACCGTGCTGTTTTGGGTTCAGTGCTTTTTAAAAGCTATTCTGTGAATACAGGTACTGGAGTAATTGACCTGACAGGATTCGTTCCAATCAACGATTTGAATGTTCCATCAGGTGCAACTCATGTAACACTGAGAGGTGCCTGGGCAAAAGTTGATTTTTCGGGAGCTGTGTCTTCTGTTGAGGAAACGAATAGTCAGAACCTTCCGATTGACGGAACGGCAACGACTGTTACACTTACACCGACAGCTGTGCCGGCAGGTGCAGGAACAGATTTGTACTTACTGATGTTGGAATTCTTTCAGGAGGTCAACGGAGTTCAGTACACGCTGAAAAACGGAGCATTTAACGTGCTCAGTATTGTAGAAATCCAGTAATTCTAAAGTAATGGAAAAGAAAAAATCCACGGACAAATTGAAGTCTTACTTCAAGCGATGCGGAAAAGAAACTCCGCCCTTCTTCAAAAAACTGCGTTTAGCAGGGCTAATCATTGCAGCAGTAGGAACAACGGTTCTAGCTGCTCCGATTGCCTTACCTGCGGTTGCAGTGACAATCGCAAGTTACTTAGCTACTGCGGGAGCTGTTGCAACGGCAGTTAGTCAGGCGGCCATCAGTGATGGTTCAGAATGTGAAGAGGAAGAAAAGTAAATTATTGTTTAATCAGTCGGAGTGTGAAAAATAGAAAGCACTCCGACATAACACACAAAAGAATGGAAAAGGAAAAAAACCAATGCAGTGATTTGATTGTGAAAGCTTCAATCAAACGCAAACCACGTTTTAAAGCTGGTTCTGATTTATCAAGTACTGTAAACGTGAAACGTATGGATGTTGAAGTAAACGACGAATCTACTGAAGATACGGAAGCTTTTGACATCACGCTGCATTTAAAAAGCTGTGCGGTGGAAAGCTGTAATCCCTAATGTGCAAACGGATCACACAACCGTTAAGGGAACAATCGGAGGAACATTGCTAACGTTGTTTGCTACGATAGATGTTCAGGATTATGCAAAAACAATTATTCTGGCTTCTGTAGGTGCAATTGTGAGTTTTATTGTATCGAAGTTCCTAAAATGGTGCTGGGATAAGTTCAGACATAAGTAAGTTCTGAAACCAAAAGGTTAAGCCGTCCGGATTCGGACGGCTTTTCTATTTATCTAACCAAACTACACAAATAAGCAGTTTTCAATTCTCGGACCTGTGCGGACATCTTGAAAAATGCCTGTTCTTTTCTTTGGAACTCACGGAGGACAGGAATGGATTTCTGAACCACTAACAGAATGTGTTCCTGTGCTTTTTGTCTGATTAGTCTTTCTAATTCCCATTTTCGGATATACAAAATCACGGAGCCGATTAACTGCCGTTTGATTTCTTTACTCTGCCATAAAGCAAACAACAACCAGTATAAGCTTTCTTTATCTTCTCTGCTTTTGCAGATACATACAAAACAATTCGGGCAGGGTTCGTTCATCGGTTTTCCTGTGTTTAGTCCACGGTTCAGGATAAAAAAGGAATTGCTTTCTATTTTCATTCCTGGGCGATAGGTTTTTAACTGAAACATAATTATCGGTTTAAAAATTATGTTCCTGTCGCTTCGCTCCGCATAATTATTCCAAAAGAAAGAGAGAAAAAAACGACTGAAAAGCCGAAAAAAAAGAAAAAAGAAAGCCCATTTTTCAGGGCTTGGATGAACTGGATGCAAGGTTTTTTGCTATAAAAAATACTACCTCATCTAAATACTGAATTTTGAATAATGAATACAGAATGGGATGAGGTAAGAAGATTTGAATAATACTATGAAAACTGAGGTGGAGATTTTTTTAGCAAAACCCGGAGGGCTTGACCTTGACGAAAGGAAGGACAAGACCTATCTTTGCTGTGTTTTTTATTTATTAGTAATAAAACGAAAAATTGAAGTTTGCACTTTCAGCCCAGCTTTTGGCAAATAAGTTGTTCTATGTAGTAGTTTTTATGAAAATAACTTATAAATATCTGCCACTTTGGCTCCCTTGACTTCAACACAATTGGCTCCATCACGATTATATAACTTATCATCAAAATATACAGGCTCATTTCCAGATGTAACTTTTATCATTAAAACAGTATGTCCATGATATGTTATTGGAGTTATATCCTTTGTTATTCGAGTTTTCAAATTTGATTCAAGGTTAGAAGAACTAATTCGCGAAGTAATGTAACTTATGTATTGATCAAGAGTAACATTTTTTATTTTGGCTTCTCTTTCAAGCCCAACAACACCAAAGTCATGATATCTTGGAACATTTGAAATCCCATCCAAGCTCTCAACCTGAATTGTGTCTTTTTCTTTGTCAGTTACACCAATAAATAAATAACCGACTTTATCTTTTCCTAAATTTGCTAAAGCTGAAATATTAGAAAGTATTTTGTAAAAACTAGCTTCATCAAATTCTCTACTCGAAGGGTTTAATGTGTAAAACCCTTGTTTAAAATCATAAACTGCAGCTTCCGTTTTTGATTTCATCAAATAAGCTTGAAAATCAATTATAAATGACGTAGCACTTCTAAATGTAGACGCTGTAACTTTAAAGTTGTCTTGGATTAATCCTTTACAAATATTAATGTTATTTCTTCTGTCTGCTGTTGTAGTGTAGTTGCTAGATTTAACAAGTTTTGAGTGAATATTTCTTAAACTTGATTTTATTTTTGCATAGTCAAATGGAGTTTTATTTTCTTTTATCATTAATTCGTAACATGCCATGTAAAGAGTATAAAAAGCTTCTTTAACAGGGTTTCCTCCAGCATTTGGATTTAATATTGTTTTCAATCTTTCACCATCAAAATTAAAATCAACCATATTAAATATTTCAGAAAAAACTGCAAGAATTTCAGTTTTGATATTTTCTTGGCTCAAAGCATTAATTTTTACATCAACATCATTGGATTTATCAGATTTACCACTACCATAATAGTTATCAAAAGCAACTCTACTTGCAGGAAACGGTTGCCCCAATGTAGTTGACAATATTATATCAGCAATAACCTGTTCATCTTCGCTTTCCTTTAAGTCAGAAACATTTAACACACCATGTTTGCACCAAAATGTTTCTTCTGCATTAATTCCATATTGGTGCTTTGAGAGCTTAGAATCAATACTAATTTCGGGCATTTCTTGCAGAAGTAAGACTTCTTTTGATGCATCTCCCCTAATTTCACTTGCAATTTCTCTTACCAATAAAGAAAATTTGGATACATTTCCAGCTTGTCTTACTTCTTGTGGTGAAAGTTTTCGACCTGTTGAATTAATTCTACGGAATGTTTCATTAATTTCATCAGTGCTTCCGGTCTTAAAAATTGTAACTGGGAAAGGATATCCTATAAATGCCGAAACTTGTTCTTGAGTTAAATATTCAACATCTGTTTTTGATGTGATTAAACCCTTAGAAACTTGTGATTGTGCAAAAGTATAATCAGGTATATTGAAATACTTTTCTTCACCATCTATTAAAACTCCAAAATGGTTCTCTATATAACCAAAGATTGCATTTAATCTTTGCATTCCATCTATAATTTCGTATTGGTCAGTTTGTGTTGCAAGAAGTATCAATGGAATTGGATATTGCAATAATATAGACTCAACAAGGTCTTTTTTTTCTTGTTGGCTCCAAACAAGCTTTCTTTGGTATCTTCTATTAATAAAAAGCTTATTATTTCTATACAATTCATAAGCTTCCATAATTGTCATTCCTCTTGGTGATTCAATCATGTTGATTATTTTGTTTGATTTGTTATTTATATATCAGCTTTATAACCCTATACAGCTAACTTGTTTATACCTCTTATTTTTCAGACTAATCCCCCTTTTAGATAGATTTGTCTGATAAGTGTGTAAACATAATAAAATTACTGATAACCTATAGTTTTTTTGATTGAACTAACAGAATATCAGTGAATAGAACTTGATATTAACAAAGGTAAAACAGCCCTGAGCGCTGCTGCGTGGAGCAAGGCAGCACGGTGAACAGCTGTAGGTTTCCGGAAGCTGTGAAGCAAGTGAAAGGAGGTACGACTGTAACGCTGCGAGCCGACTGCGAGTTGAGTGAGGGGGAAAGCAGGAAATGGACAGGGACTGGACAACCTGCGACCTCTGCAGTATGCACAAGGGTTTGGCACATGTTTTTGTTGGTGTTGGATTGGGTGGAAAAAACTTGCGGTTGGTTGAACGGTGCTTGTGAAAGGGATTGTGTGGAGTGATACCAACGGCAAGTGTGGGTTGCTGATGCGGTTGAGGAAATGAAGTGTAACGGAATGACTGAGACGGCGTGAAGCAAATGGAAAAACAAGTGCGTGAAGTGTTGAGGAACGAAAAAGCAAACGCTCTTGTTGTGGGAGTTCGGAAGTGGCTGAACTGAATGGAAGCTGACGGAAAAGCCTTTTTTCAGGCTCCGGGCGCTGTAATGAGGAAAGCGACTGACGGACGTGGGTTACAAAAACTGTGACAAACCCGAAGCCCGAGCGATTTAGCAGGCGAGCATAACACAAGCGGCGGTGACACCCCATTTTACTTATCATTTGAGCCATGAGGAACGAGCTAGCGAAAAATAACCTTATTCGGGGTTTGGGGTGGCAGAGTAGCCGCGACTGACGACGCAGAACGAACAGGCAAGGAAAACAAGTGAACAGCCGATTTGACGAATTCTGAGGAAACGGCTAAGGAACGGTAAAAACAAGGGCAAGGACGTTAGGACGTAGCTTGTATTACCCTTGTTTTTATGTTTTTCCGAAGCTGTGAGGGCAAGGAGGAAGACCATTTTACCTTTACTTGAAATATTTAAACTTCGGTTGTATTCGCAATCAAAGGTTTTTCCAAGTTAGATAAATTCATTAGTCCTAGCTTTAGAAGTTTAGTATCAGCTTGTAATGTTAATGTACTTATGAACGAACGGATATATGGAAAGATTATTGCAATCGCATTTTTATAGAAAAATGGTGGTATTTCATTAAACGGGACAGCTGGTGAAAATTTGAAAATAGATATTGAAGTAAGTTCAAATACAACTTTGTTTTCATTACCAACATCATGAGTGACAAATTTTAGTGTGAGTTCGAATTTACCAGATTCACTGTTATATTGTCCACTAGGTAAAAAACCTACATTCAACTCCGTTCCCAAATGATTTCCTTCATCATACGAAAACTTCGGAACTTTAAATGATTCAAATGAAAATGCTGCTTTTTGTGCTTCTAACATATCGCAATATTAGCAAAAAAAAAGACCCTGATAAAATTTCAGGGTCTTTTTTTCTATTCTTATCATTTCTATTACCAGGTGGTGAGTATAGTAAATTATCTATTACCTGATCAATTACATTATAATAATCAATATCAGGAAATGAGTAGTCATAAACTACCTCTTTACATGTAGAAACATCACTCCATGAAAAGGATTCCGATAAATTTTCAACATAGTTGAAAATATCGTTTCCTTCTGACTTTTTACGCATTTCTTCCAAGTCAGAAAGAACCCTGTCTCTATTGTTTAATAGATGTTCTCTAAGGGCTAATTTTGCTTTTTCTAATGCTTTCATTTTTATCTCCTATGACGCAAAGCTAATAAAAGGGTTTGTTAAATATACAATTTTTTCTTTATTTTTAAAAGAAATTATAATTCTAGGGTTCAAAATGGTATAGCTTTTTTGTTTATCATTAAAGACAATCTTTATGCCATTTTCATCATTTTTGTAGTCGACTGCTCTAATTACTTCAAAAGGAAATGCCTCAGGAGGACATTTTGTTCTTAAATAATCAATTATCCAACACAAATCTATCCCTTTTGTTCCTTCTTCATGAATTAGATTAAATTCCCATAATAAATCTACAAAGCCCACTAAATCTTTTCTACTACCTACTAAATCAAGGTAAAAGCCATCTGTTTCGTGATCAATATCAATTTCGGATTCACAAATATAATAGTTGTTATTATAATGATTTTTTCCCCATACCTTAGCGTAATCGATATTAAATTCCCAAAAATAATGTCCCGCACCCAAAAAGGGTTTTTTTTCCTCTTCCGGCTTATATTCAGAAGGAAAAGGGACTTTCTTCAGAACCTCAGCTTCTCCCCCTTCTTTACTACATGTATGATGAACTGTATATCGCAATTTGTATAAACAAGATATGAATTTGCAAATAAAACAATTTTTGTTGAAATATTCATACAATTTTGTGATAGAAAGTATAATAATGAAACCATAAAGTAGGTAAATTATTTCTTTACTTTTACACATCAGTCATTAAATGTAATCAATTCGTAATTAACTAGAAATGCCAAAAAAGTTTCGATGAAATCTGGATATCTGATTGCTTTAAAACTTCCATCTCCCTTTGTGAAATTACAATAAACATCAATAATATTCTTATTATTTTCCATCATTATCAAAGAGGTCAAAGTAATTGTAACACCTCTTGTGTCGAAATGTTTGAATTTGTTGTTTAAGTGTCTGAATTCATCAAAATTATAATATCTATCCGCCAACATATGAATATTGAATTCACCATTATTTTTATGCTTAGTAATTGCTTCAATCAGGCTGTACATATCTTTGTGAAGACTTTTTATTTTAGGCACCAGTTGATTGAATATAACTTCATTCTCTTTTGAGAATATGGTTGTTTCTGGAGTTTCGGTGATACTTTTAATGAAACGCTGGCCGTTGACTTTTTCAATAGTGTACAAAGTACCTATCCGATCAATTATTTCTTTAATATCTTCCCATAAATAATAGGCTTGATTTAAGTCGTAGAGATTCATTTTTCAATTTTGATTTATGACCAACACTTTGGCTATTTCCACTGTTTTTTGTTTTCTTTCAGTAATTGTTGTCGAACAGGTTCTAAATAATCCAAATTCAAGGCAAAAAACATAAAAACAACTGTTAGTATTATTGAGATGGCCAATACAAGCACTACCACTATAAAAAACCATATCGCATAAAACTTCCAGACAATAATTGCAACTAATAATGTATGAATAATTGTAAGATTCCAACGATATAAAATTGTCATTATTTCATTGAATTCCTGTTCTTTTGATTCAAAATCAATATTAATGGGTTCACTTAGATTATTTGATGAAAGAATACCATATTTGAATAGGTATTTATGAAAGAAAGGAGCAATGATAGCAACAAATTCCATGATACCTCTCTTTTTATCCCACTCTGAACCTTGGTTCAATTTATTTCGCAAATTAAATATCTTTTTCTTTACATATCCATGAAATAATAACCGTAGTGGAATTTCAAGAATATTATAGATGGACCACCATACTAATATAAATACTCCGGCAAAGTAAAGTATCTCAATAGTACGGAGATCTATAGAGCTAATATCTTTTATATCTGTAATCCATTTGTAATTGAATTTAATGAAGAAATCCGTACTAAAGAAACATAAGATAAAACGCCACAAAGGATATATTTTGTCGCTGGAAAAGATATTTTTTAATTTGTTTCCAATTTCATATATCAATGAAAAATCCATCTTATATCATTTTTTGAATACTTAAATTATCACCCTCTATGATTTTAACAATGTTTTCTGTCAAATCACTGGCAACTTTAAATTCTCTAATTATAAGGCTAAGTACTTCTGATAAAGTAGTGGCGGTTTCTTTTAATTCCTGGTCGTTGTTTGAAAACTTGTTAACTGTTTCCCTTAGACCTTCTATTTGGTTTATTGGGGTTTTAGAAGCTTTTGGAAAAGCTGAAATTGTTGGTAATATCTGTTCGAGTACTTCTTCCAATTTATGCTCTTTACACCCAATTGTAAGTTCAGTAAGGGCCTCTATTCCAATTGCAAATAATATCGAGAATTCATGAATAAGTCTTTCTGCTTCCGGAACGATTGATTTAAATGACTGAATTAATTCAAGAGTAACAATTTTGGTCTGAGGAGATTTTAAACTCATTCCCTGAGCAATTAATGCTTGGTATTTTCCATTTATTGCCTCATTTACATCGTTCATATTTCGAAAAATAGTTGCTAACTCTTCAACTATTCTAGCTGACTTAGATATATTTTTCACTTTCTCATTCAATTCCTCAATCCTTTCAATAGACCATTCTTGATCAACTATTTCAATTGGAGAATCTTCGACTAATGCCAATAATCTTTTCTGAGAATGGATGTTTAGCTTTTGTTTTTTGGGTATATCAATTCGCCATTGTCTTTTGTTTCGAATGAAATTTTGAGATTCGATTGATATCCAATATGCAGAAGATTCTTCTGGAATGTATGCAATTAGAATGACCGGCAAATTGGTATTTAACCAATAATTATAGTGAATATCCGAAGTGTAGTATGTCCATGACTTTTCTTTTTCATGAAAATTTCCTTTTCCAGACTTAATTTGTGAAGCAATAAATTTACCTGAAGGATTCTGTTCTTTGATAATCTCAATCAACGCGTCAATTCCAACATCAACAAGGGCTTGTTCTCGAAAAATCCATTTTAATTCTTCGATTACGATTCGTTCAATCGCATTGACACCAATTCGTTCTACAGGATTATATCGCATTGTTTATAGGTATTCAATTATAGCAATTTGGCAAGGCTCCAAATATAATAAAATTGGTTCGATAGTCTTACTTACTAATCATTTAAAGTCTTAGATAAATAAATCACAAGTTGTACCCAAGTTGGGTATATTATTTTTCTTCGTCTTCTATTTTTCGGATGAAGTTTTCACGGAGAGAATCAAGGAATTTGGTGCGGTCTTGTCGGATTTTTAGTTCAAGGTAGGTACGGTAATAATTTCCTAAATCGACATTGAAGATGTTTTCAAAATACGTTGCTATGGCTTTGATATCTGATTGTCCATTATTGAATACTCCTGATTGGTGTAAAGCATACATTAGTTCGATAAGAGATACTTTATTACCTGTCCATTTAATTTGATTTCTTGATATAAGTCCTGATTCTTTGTTGGTTGGTTGAAAATCGATTTTTGTTAGCTCATTTTCAAGATAAACTTGTAATAAATCATTTGCCAGAATTGTTGAAATTTTGAAATCGTGACTAGTAGAAAAATCAGGGTCAGCTTCATAGACAAAAGCATCTAAGTTTAAACGGATATCTTGTTTTCCTCTTATAAAATATTTGTAGTCCAAATAGGTACTACCTGTTCGGTAATAACGATAAAAATCTAAATTCTCATAAAAGAAGTTTTTGAGCTTTCTTAATTCCATTTGGATATATTTACGTTTAATTTTAGTTGAACCATTCGGACGATTAGTTTCTATTGTATAGATATTGTTATTATATATTAGATTTGAAACTATTTTAGGTTTGATTTCCTTGAAAAAAATTATTTCAGCTTCTCTATTTTGAAACCCTTTTTCAATTACTACATCTCGTAATTCTCTGAGTCCTTTGATACATATCTCAATACTTTTTTCAGATAGTAGCAATACTTCATCTATTTCTGATTGGACATTGTTTAGTTTATTTTCAATTGCTTGTAAACTAATTCGATATCTTTTTAGGTTTGGCATTCGTAACTCAAAAATGTAATTACAGATTTTTAAGAATAAATTCTATTCTTTCATCAGGAGGCAATACCGGAACTAATTCTACCGGACAGGGAAAGCGTTTATATACATCTATGATGAGATTGTGAATGCGAATCTGCTCGTCTTCATCTTCCAGTCTGGCATAATCGTTAATAAGAGGTAGGCGTTCAAGAACAAACACTTTTTGGTAACAAAACTTATTGCACATTTCTATTAATCGTTCGTCGTATTTCAGTCCTAGAAACTCATAATAGGCCATTGCATCAGGTAAGGCTCTATCTAAAAATGCGAGTTTATTGACATCCAACTTTGATTCTTCTTCTATTTGAAGATTGAGTATTTCCAACTGAAATTTTTCTTTATTTTTCCGAATTTCCTCTACGGTTCTTCCTTTTATTTGTTGAGTATCGATATAGTGTCTGGCTTGTTCGATGATTGTGGTATACCCTCGTTCTGCAAGTAATTCAATAACGGTTGTTTTTCCTGTGCAAGGCCCTCCGGTAATAATATACCAATTGGTTTTTATCTGCTTGTGATTGATTGTGTCCATATTCATTATCTTTTCAATGAAAGCTTCCTTATTTTATTGACATTTCTGTTCATAATAGATCTAACAATGTATTTGAAAAAAAATTGCTTCACAGGATTTAATTGCTGACGATGTGTTGAATAAAACTCATCAGGGGTATCAAATAACCCAAAATCCTGATTAATTCCTTTATCTTGTATATAGGTATTGTTTAGGTTCCAATCAATTTCCGGATTTTGAAAATTGTCTGTGTAAACACCAAACCCGCAAAATGTTGTTTTACAGTCATTGTAAATAGCTTGTAAGTTCTCTAAGTATGGTTTATCTAAAATAACTCCTTCCAGGATATACCATTCTTCATTTATAAAAACTTCTACCCAACTATGCAGAATTTCTTTAGGTGATAAAACATACCAAATACCTGTAATTGCACCTTTTTGAAGCTCTTTATTAATTGTAAAGCCGTGGATTCTGTTAGGAACTCCTACAGCTCTTAGAATAGCCATCAAAAGGGTTGCTTTCGTGTTACACTGTCCGTATCCATCTTTTAATACCTGAGAGGCTGCAATATCATCAGAAACATTATATCCGAATTTTACCTCATCCCGAACAAAGGTGTATATCTCTTTAATTTTAGCTATATCATTTAACTCTTTCCATTTTCTGATTCGGATTAAATCCTGAATGAGAATATGATTAAAATCGAGGATTTCTGTGGACTGTATGTATCCCTTTTTTTGTTCCATTGTCGTTAAAATTTCATCCGTTGAATTCTCACTGCATTTAAAATTGCTATTAAAGCAACTCCCACATCTGCAAAAACAGCTTCCCACATCGTTGCCAGCCCTCCTGCTCCTAAAATGAGTACAATTGCTTTTACTCCAAATGCTAAAATGATATTCTGCCACACGATTTTTTTAGTTTGTTTTCCAATGTTAATTGCCACAGGAATTTTTGATGGTTTATCGTCCTGAATGACAACATCTGCGGTTTCAATCGTTGCATCGCTTCCTAAGCCACCCATCGCAATACCTACATCACTCAGCGCTACTACCGGGGCATCGTTGACACCATCACCAACAAATGCAACACTTTCATTACGGGCTTTTATTTCTTTTACTTTGTTGACTTTATCTTCCGGCAATAAATCTCCATGTGCATTGTCAATACCCAATTGTTCTGCTACGTATTTGACTACCGTACTTTTATCTCCACTCAGCATCGTTGCCTTTACATTCAATTGGTGAAGCAGGTCAATTGTTTTTTGAGAATCTTCTTTTATGCTGTCTGCAATGGTAATGTATCCTACAAATTTGTTTTCGTATGCGACGGCTATTGTTGTATGGATAATTTCAGCCGGGTTGACATCGTATTGAATATTAAATTTATTCATCAGTTTGAAATTACCAGCCAGTAATTCCTTCCCGTTGATTGTTGTTTTGAGTCCGTGTCCGGGAATTTCTTCTGTATTCTTGAGTTGAATGGAGTTATCTACTGCTCCGACATATTCATGAATGGCAGTTGCGATGGGATGTGTACTTAAACTTTCCAAAACATTGACCATTTGCAGAATTTCGTTTTTGTCAAATTCAGGATTAAAAATAACTTCCTGCACTTTGAATACACCTTCTGTCATTGTTCCTGTTTTGTCCATAACGACGTTTTGTATTTCAGCCAGTTTATCCAGGAAATTACTTCCTTTGAACAAAATACCGTTTCTACTAGCAGCACCAATACCTCCAAAATATCCAAGCGGAATGGATATAACAAGCGCGCACGGACAAGAAATAACTAAAAATACCAATGCTCTGTACAGCCATTCGTTGAACTGGTAATTCTGTACAAAGAAATAAGGTAATACGCAGATTAAAAAGGCTAATGCCACAACAATAGGTGTGTATATCTTTGCAAATTTACGAATGAATAATTCGGTAGGAGCTTTCTGAGCTGTTGCATTTTGCACCAATTCCAAAATTTTACTCAGTTTACTGTCGGTATATGCTGTTGTTACCCGAACCTGACTAACTGTATTCAGATTAATCATTCCTGCCAGTACGGTTTCACCCTTTTCTTTTGTGTCCGGTTTACTTTCTCCTGTTAATGCAGCAGTATTAAAAGCTCCTCTTTCAGAAATTAATTCTCCATCCAGTCCTAATTTTTCGCCTGGTTTTAACTGGATGATATCACCAATTTTCGCATTTTCGGCTTTAATCAGTTTCGCCTGTCCGTCAATCAACACAGTAACTTCATCCGGACGTTGGTCTAGTAGTGCTTTAATATTACTTTTCGCCCGTGATACAGCCAATGTCTGAAACACTTCACCTACTGCGTAAAATAACATTACGGCAACTGCTTCCGGATATTCACCAATGATAAACGCCCCAACAGTTGCAATTGTCATTAGTAAAAACTCAGAGAAAATTTCTCCCTTTCCGATGCTTTGAACAGCATCTTTTATAACAGGAAATCCTACAGGAATATAGGCCGTAACGTACCAGACGATTCTTATCCAATCAGTAAACCACGTTTGTGTAAACCAATTATCCATAATGATTCCTGCCATCAAGACTAAAAAAGAAATTATGGCTGGCAAAAACATTTTGAAAACGCTGTCCGTACCTCCCGAATGAGAATGGCCGTGTCCGTCATCATCGCTATGTTCTTCGTGATTGTGCTTTTTGGCACTGCAACAATCGTCGTCTTGTATCAGATGTTTTGCACCTGCTTTGGTGTATATCTTTTCTTCCTGTGTACAACATAACTGTTTGCCCTGTGCATCGTATTTGTGCTGATGTTCCATGATGGTTATTTTATGTCCGTATTTTCAAAATTAGAGAAAGATGGGTGCAATACTATTGCAAACTCTCCTTCAAACACTTCTCGCAAATTCCCTTTCCAAATAATTTTATTTCATCTATTCTATATCCCTGACTGGTGTTCTGCGGTATTGTAAAATCCTCTTTGCAGGTTGTCTGTTTACAAAGTCTGCAGTAAAAATGTAAGTGCCAGTCCTTATGAGTTTTCTCATCACAGCCGTCGTCACATAAGATGTACTTAGTTGTTGTGTTTTCCTGAATGCTGTGAACGATACCTTTTTCTTCAAACGTTTTCAATGTTCTGTATATCGTTACTCTGTCAGCAGAATCAAATGATTGCTCAATTTCAGAAAGTGATAAGGCCACTTTTTGCGAGCTCAGAAAGTCGTATACTAAAATTCGCATGCTGGTAGGACGCGTATTTTTATCCATCAGCTTGTTTTCTGTTTCTTTCTTCATAATAGATCTATTATTTTCACAGGCATTTGTTGTTTAAATGCCTGTGAAGTATTTTAATGGGCGTGTCCTTCTTCACCCGTATTGTTCATTTTTGCATTGATAAAGAATGCTCCTTTTACAACTACTTGTGCATGATGAGGTAAGTCTGTTACTGGTGTAATTGCTGTATAGCCCATATTTGAAACGCCTTTCGCCACTTCAATTTTTTTGAAGTATAGGTCTCCTTTATCTGCTGCAAATTCATCGTGATTGTGCTCTTCGTCGTGCAGGTGTTCATCTCCATCTGAATGGGCATGTCCTTTGTCTCCGTGGTCGTGTGAATGTCCATCTTCTTGGTGGTCATGGTCGCCTTCCTCGTGGTTGTGGTCATGACCGTCATTTGGTTTTGCGGTTCGAATAAAGATATAGTACTTTCCATCTGCTTCAACAATTGCTTCATTTGGAACGGCCGGCATTGTTACATCGTTTATACTAATCATGGCAGTGCTGTTCATTCCATCAATCAAACCGGATTTATCTCCTAATACTTCACTGTGAACGGCAATGGTTTTACTTGAATTTTCAAATGATGAACCAATACTGAATACTTTTGCTTTGTATGTTTTTACCGGATTGTTGGTCAATGTAAAATCAATGGTTTGACCAACTGAAATTTTTTGAAGGTCTTTTTCAAATACCTGTAAATCGAGGTGCAATGAATTGTTGTCTACAATTTCGGCAATGGGAGAAGAAACATCTACATAACTTCCAATTTTTGCGAATATATTGCTGATTGTACCGTTAATCGGGCTTCGGACAATAAGTGCTGATTGCATGTTTGAATTTGTAACAGAACCGACATTGATTCCCATTAATTCCAGTTGTTGTTTCAATGATGCCTGTCTGGTTCTAAGTGTGTTCAATTCTGCTGTTGCATTCTGAAGATTGCGTTTTGCTCCTGCATTTCCGTCTGCGAGTTCCTGCTGACGTTTCATTTCTGCTTCTGCCAGTACAATTTGACTGTTTATAGTCAGGTATTCCTCTTGTAACTGAATAAACTGCGGATTTGAAACGGTTGCAATTATCTGTCCTTTCTTCACGTGGTCTCCGAACTCTACATTGAGTGTTTTGATAACTCCTCCGTACAAAGTTGTTGCATTTGCTTTAAAATTATTCGGAACACGCAATATTCCGTTTGCTTTAATTGTTGCTGTCAACTGCTTTTGCTCGATTTCGCCAAACGTAATCCCCACAGCTTTTATTTGTTCCTGTGTGAGAGAGGTTGTATTTGATTCTCCTTCTTCGTGTTCTTCTTTTGAACCATGATTGTGTCCATCTCCTTCGGAATGACCACCACATGCGGTAATCAACAGTGCTAAAAACACCATTCCTATACCTGTTCTGATTTTATATGATTTAAACTTCATGACAAATTATTGATTAATGAATGAATAAATGGTAATCACAGATTCGTTCACCTGCTGAATACTTTCTAAATAATTAAGTTGAATATCTGTTGCTGTCTGTAAAGCAAACAGGTATTCCACGTATGAAATGTCTCCTGTTTTGTAGCCTAATTGTGCCACACGTGCAATTTCTTCGGCATTTGGCAGGGCTGTTTCTTTAAAATAATGGTATTTTGATACATTTTGCTCATACTGGTTGATGGCATTCCTGAATTCTGTTTCCAGTTGTTTCTGCTGCCACTGAGCTGTTGTTTCCGCTGATTGTTTTTGTAATTCCAATGAGCGGACACGTGCATGTGTAGCACCATACGTTAATGGAATGGAAATGCCAATATCTACATAACTAAAACGTTGACTTCTTCCGTAATAATTATCAACGCCATTCTTGGTGTGCATACCGATTAAGGAAATGTTATTGTATCCGAGGTTTAAATCCGGAAGACCATTTGCCCGTTCAACTTTCTTGGTTTGTTCTGCTATTTTTGCTTCCTGGTACAATGCCTGAATCATTGGATGATTGGCAATAACAGTACTATCCACGGAGGTTGTGACCAACATGGGTTGGTAGTCTTCTTTTTTAGCAATTCTGAAATCGGATTCGGTCTGCATCAGGTTCTTGAGGTTGTTGTATGCATTTTTTCGAAAAATTTCATTTTGCTGTAACAACAAAGCGATTTCACCTCTTTTACTTTGTGCTGTACGGATTTCAATTCCCTGGATATCTCCTGTCTGATAACGAAGTTCGGCAATGCGGATAAATTCGGCATAAATACTATCTAATGCCTGAAGCCTTTCAGAGTTGTGCTCAAGGTATTCCAACTGATAGAAGTAACTTCTGATTTGTCTTTTTAATTCTATCTCAGAGAGCTGTTGTACCCATTCTTTCCCTTTTACTTGTTCTTTTGCAAGGTTTCGTTTTGCTCCGAATAATCCGGGAAAAGGAATGGTCTGAGAAATCATGATTCCATCGTTGTATTCAAAGCCTTCATTTCGCCCGTATTGAAAATTGACATCTGTTTTAGGTAATTCGAATGCACTTTTTTTCAGATTTTGAGCTGATTGAACATCTAATTGTTTTGCTTTCAATTGGAGGTTATTCTCCATTGCGATTGTAATGGCATCATCAACTGTCAGATTATCCTGCGCGTATGTACTACCTAATCCCAGAAGCAAAACAAGCATTGGTATGATTTTTTTTCCTTTCATTGGATTTGATTTTTTTCCTTGAAATACGATGTATAATAACGGCAGTACAAATAGTGTAAGGAATGTTGCTGTTACCAAACCTCCGATTACAACTGTTGCCAGTGGTTTTTGAACTTCTGCTCCTGCACTTGTACTGATTGCCATTGGCAGAAATCCTAAAGATGCTACGGTAGCTGTCATTAATACCGGTCGTAAACGAATGAGTGTTCCTTCTTTTACTCGTTGTAAGACATCTGTCATTCCTTCTTTCTCAAGAATATTGAATTTTCCAATCAGGACGATTCCATTGAGAACAGCTACACCAAACAAGGCAATAAATCCGATTCCTGCACTGATGCTAAAAGGCATATCACGCATCAAAAGGGCTAAAACACCTCCGATAGCACTCATTGGAATTGCCATAAAAATCAATGTTGCCTGTTTGAATGAATGAAAGGTAAAGTACAGTAAAATAAAAATTAAGGCCAAAGAAACCGGAACGGCAATCATCAGACGGGCACTTGCTTTCTGGAGGTTTTCAAATTGTCCTCCATAGGTAAAATAATATCCTGATGGCAATTTTACTTTTTCGGTTAATTTATCCTGAATGTCTTCTACAACACTCTGAACATCTCTTCCCGAAACGTTGAATCCGATTACGATTCTTCGTTTTCCAGCTTCCCGGCTTATCTGAGCCGGTCCTAATTTATAACCGATGGTTGCTATTTGTGACAATGGAATCTGGTTGCCTATATTGATTGGAATCATCAGGTTGTTCACATCGTCAATACTACTTCTGTGTGTGCTGTCCAAGCGGACAACTAAGTCAAAACGACGTTCGTTCTCAAATACGACACCTGTACTTTTTCCTGCAAATGCTGTACTTACAATGTCATTTACATCTTGAATGGTCAGGCCGTAATTAGCAATCCGGGTACGGTCGTATTCAATGTTGATTTGCGGTAATCCGCTAACCCGTTCAACTTGTGGAGCCGTTGTTCCTTCTACGGATTGAATGACTGCACTCACTTCATTGGCATAAGCTACCAGTGTATCGAGATTTTCTCCGAATATCTTCACTGCTACATCCTGGCGAATACCTGTCATCAATTCATTGAAACGCATTTGAATGGGTTGATTTTTTTCAAAGAAAACTCCCGGTATTACTTCCAGTTTTTCCATCATTGCATCTGCCAGTTCGTTGTAATTTCTATCTGATTTCCATTCTTTCTGTGGTTTTAGAACAATCATGAGGTCTGTTGCTTCCGGGGGCATGGGGTCTGTCGGAACTTCAGCTGCACCGGTTTTACCGACAACCATTTTCACTTCATCAAATTCTTTGATAATGCGGGATGCCTGCATGGATGTTTCAATACTTTGATTAAGTGAGCTTCCTTGTGGCAAGATGCAGTGAAAAGCAAAGTCTCCTTCCTGCAACTGGGGAATGAATTCTCCTCCCATTCGGTTGAAAAGAAAGATACAAAACACAAAAACTGCAACAGTAGCTCCAATGATAACATATTTTATTTTGATAGCTTTTTGTAACAAGGGTGCATAGATTGCTTGTAGTTTTTCGACCATTCTATCACTAAATGTCTTTTTGTTGCTCATTTTCTTTGGTAAGAATAATGCACACATCATCGGAATATAAGTCAGTGATAAAATCAAGGCTCCGAGAATTGCAAATCCAACTGTTTTTGCCATTGGTGTAAACATTTTCCCTTCGACTCCTACTAATGTCAAAATCGGAATGTAAACAATGAGGATGATGATTTCTCCAAAAGCGGCAGTTGTTCTGATTTTAGATGCGGATTCGAGCACTTCTTCATCCATTTCCTGCTGTGTGAGTTTTCGGGTTGTTTTCCTCAATCCCAGATGATGTAATGTTGCTTCTACAATGATAACGGCACCATCCACAATCAAACCAAAGTCAATTGCTCCCAAACTCATCAGGTTGGCACTTACTCCAAAGACATTCATCATTCCCAAGGCAAACAATAACGACAGAGGAATGGCTGAGGCAACAATTAATCCTGCCCGTAGGTTTCCAAGAAATAAAACCAGTACAAAAATGACAATCAAGGCTCCTTCAATCAGGTTTTTTTCAACGGTACTGATTGCACGCCCAACTAAATCTGTACGATCCAAATAGGCTTCTATTACAACATCTTCTGGAAGTGAATTCTGGATGGTTGGTAATTTTTCTTTGATGCGCTTTACTACTTCATTACTGTTTTCTCCTTTTAGCATCATGACAACTCCACCAACTGCATCTACTTCACCATTATAGGTCAACGCCCCGTATCTTACTGCACTTCCAAAACGGACTTCTGCGACATCTTTGATAAATACAGGAACGATTCCGGTTGTTTTAACGGCAATGTTTTCTACATCTTCCAATGATGTTACCAAACCAATTCCACGAATGAAATAGGCATTGGGTTTTTTGTCGATATAAGCTCCTCCTGTGTTTTGGTTGTTTTTTTCCAGTGCGGCAAAAACTTCAGGAATACTGACATCCATTGCACGTAAACGTTCCGGATTTACAGCAACTTCATATTGCTTCAGCTGTCCTCCGAAACTATTGACTTCTACGATTCCGGGTGTTCCGTATAATTGTCGTGCCACAATCCAATCCTGCATGGTACGCAGGTCTTTGGCTGTATATTTATGTTCACTTCCTTTTTTCGGATGAATGATATATTGATATACTTCACCTAGTCCTGTACTTACCGGTGCCATTTCGGGAGAACCAATTCCGGGAGGAATGTTTTCTTCGGCTTCTTTGAGCTTTTCATTGATGAGCTGCCGGGCAAAATAAATATTGACATCTTCCTCAAAGACAACTGTTATTACTGATAATCCAAATCGGGAGATACTTCTTACTTCTTCGACTCCCGGAACATTGGCAATGCTTTGTTCAATGGGAAAGGTTACCAACTGTTCCACTTCCTGTCCGGCTAAGGTTGGACAAGTTGTGAAAATTTGTACCTGATTGTTGGTAATGTCAGGTACGGCATCTATGGGTAGTTTGGTTGCACTCCAGACTCCCCAAATGATGAGTATCAACGTCATAATCCCAACGATTATTTTGTTTTTGATACTAAAACGAATGATTTTATCTAACATTGATTTTAGAATTAATGCTGAATACTAATTAGTTACAAACTCTGAAAAATCAGAGAAAAGAAATAGTAACCAATGTTTTAACTCCGTACCTTGATGGCACAAAATACATTGTCATTTCTAATAAGATGAATTAAGCATTAATCTGAGGCGGTTGCCAGATTTCCCCAAAGTATCGGGAAGAAAAAGAAGTTATGTGTGTTTTAACTTTTTCAGATGAAAATTCCTGAACGGATTCTATTTTTACAGGTATTAATCGATACTCTACGATTGTCATTTGAATTCCACAACAGGTACAACAACAAAACGGCGTACATGTATCGTCTGCATCATTGTCGTGATTGTGTTCTGGATTTTCTGCCAGATTGATTTCTTCTTCGTGATGATTATCCAAATCACTACATGGTACGACTGCTAAAGCCGTAATATATAAAGCGAATATCATTAGAAACCATCTCATTGAAACACAAATGTATAAAAAAAAATATGCAATTGTATTGCAAAGTTTATGAATAAGTTCAGTTATTTTCGCTTGTCCTTGGATAATTCTGAAAATGAAATCAGATTAAACATTTCCCTTAATCTTGAACGGATACGGTTTCCGTACATTTGTTCTAATTCTTCTGCGTTGAGGTTAGTCGTAGCGTGGGTGACGGTTCCATAATGAATTAGAAGATCATAACGGTGTAATAGTATTTCTCCAATAGTGTTACATTCGTTACCGTAGAATTTGATGTTGCGTTCTACTCCTAAGTCGTCTAAGCAGATGGGATGTTTTGATTTTCCGTAACGGTGGATGATGTCGTAACCTTCTTTTTGAAATTCAAAGGCAATGTCCCTTGTTGGTTTTACACGGTAACGAAATTCGGGAAATGCGAGTTCTTGGATTAGTGCCATCAGAGAGGTTTTACCACAACCAACTGGACCAAGTAACAGAATACCTTTGTTGATATCAATGTTTCGTTGTTTGCAGTTTTCTTCGTCACGGATGATGTACAACACCAACCGATAGATAATTTTCAGGTCTTCTTTGTGGAGCGTGAAGTTTTGTCCATATCGGAGCTTGCCGATGTGGATGAGGTAATGACAGGTTTGCTGCCAGTCGAAAATTCGTGTGTTGTTTTCTATTTTGTATGGGAGCTGCATCGTGTTTTGTTTTTTCGAGGGAATGAATTCCCTCGTTATGAATGTTTCATCCCGATGGGATTACAGAGGAATTGAGTAGTCTTTGTTTTGGTTGGTGCTGAGTGGGTTGGCGGGTTGTTTTTCTTTCTGAAATTCTTTGGAACGGATCATCCAGTTTCGTGCTGCTGCTTTCCAGTCTTTCATTTTTGTTTTTCCACCAACTAACCAGCCGTTTGATTGAAAGTAATTGAAAAAGCGTTCGGCTTCGGTTGTTGGATTTTGTTTTTCAAGGAAGTAATTTTTTACTTCCTGTATATCCGGAACAGCCATTTTTTGATTTTCCATTTTCTTATTTTTTTGGGTGGGAGGAAATTCGTTCGACGAATTTTCTTTCTCTCTAATGTTTATCTGTTTATTGTTTCTATTGTTTAAGTAATGTCCCACTTGTGTTCCCGAATATGGGACACGGGGTGTCCCAAAAGTGGGAATAGTGGTGGTACTCGGTAGTGTCCCATTTTCGGGACATGATAGGGTATCAATCCCAGATGATGTATCAAATCTGTACATCATTACTTTTGAACCTACAAAATGGTTTCTTGTTGGTCTGTATTGGATATAACCCCAAAGGGTTAATTCTTTCAGGCATTTGATGTAGGTATTTTTGGAACCAATCTTACTGAGGTTCATTATTTCATCTCGGGCAATGGAAATAGGGTTTTTGAATTTACTGCTGTTCCACGTCATAAAAAGTGCCAGATATAACGCTTGATGAAAAGCGGTTAAGCGTGCATCTTCAGCTGATTTTTCAAAGAAGCCTGTCAAGTGCTGAATGTAGTTGACAGGCGCTTCATAGGCTTGCATACTAGAGGGAGTTGCGTTTGTTTGCTTCCATCACTTTGATAATTTCTCTTCTGTCATAGAAAATCACTCCACCTACTTTTGAATAGGGTAATGTACCGTTGATTCTGAGGTTTTGTAATGTTCCGGGAGAAATTCCGAGCATTCGCTGAACCTGATGTGATTTTAGCCAAATGATTTCCTCCCGTACTTCTGGTTGCTTGTTTTCTTCGATGATGTTTCGAAGTGTTTCCGTGAGCTTATCTCCGAAACGCTCCAAGTCTTCTAATGTAATGATTTCTAGTGCCATTTTGTTGATTTTATGTATTGTTGTAACAAAACTCAACGGTTCGGTTCAAATATTTTCACAAGTTGTACCCAAGTTGGGTATTTGTTTGTGGTATTTTGTGTTGATTTGGTTTAATTTTCCAAAATGAGGTAGTTTTATTTAGTTCTAAATGAATGATTTGTGGTTTTGAAAAATAGGATAAAAAAATAACAAATAGGAATGGAAAGGTCTATAAAATACCCAGATGTTACTCTGGGTATTTTTTCTGTTTCATTATAAATCACTCTCTTCTACAACATTTATCTAGTTTATTCACCGCTATCGAATCTGCAGGAACATTATCAGCAGAGTACCCTAATTTTGAAATCTCAGCACGAATAAGATCGGGATTTGTTTTTTTAGTATTATAATGAATAATAATAGTGGTATCCAATTCATTATACTCGACTATTTTAATTCCTTTTACATAATACAAATCTGTTTCAAATTTTTGACCACATGTTTCACAAATCTTACAGTGGTTACAATTGACTTTGGTTTTAATTACTATTTTTCCTTTTTTGTCTGTTGTTTGGGCAAACAAAATGTTAGATGTAGAAAGTACAATCAACAATAATATGTTTCTAAAATTCATTTTTCTATATTTTAATTAAATAAATTACGAATGTCAGGTGACTTACGAATACCTGATCAACATGATAAATTAAAATAAGAGTTGTTTTGGAGGATGCCAAATATCATTTAGATAGGAAGACAGGAAAATATTTTCATCTATATTTAAGATATAAACTGGGTAGTTAACTGATTCAAACACTATGACATTAATAGCATTAGAAGTGTATGGAATAATTGTTCGGCAACAATCACAGTTACAAAAAGAATTACAGATATCGTTTTCGTTTTCTTCCGTTTCTTCTTCCGGACACGTATGAATTTCTTCGTTTTCAGTTTGACAACAAACCCCAACAGTTTCTATGCTCATGCATTTTGGTCTTACCGAGGTTATCAGTAAGATGAATAACAACACTATGGGTATTGTAAATTTCATGTTATGTAATCCCTGTTTGATTTTGTAACAATTTGTTCGTTTACGAAAATAATGAAATCAGGTAAATGATGTTTTAATATAACCTAAATATATTTAATTCTATAAAGGAGGGAATGTTTTCCCTCCTTATGCTATTCCAAAATGGTTATTGTTAGTTTGTTTTTCTGCTGTTCAATCTGAACATGCTGACCGGGTTTAAATCCTGCTTCTGCAAGCCATTTTCCTTTTAAAAGGATTTCGGGAACAACTATATTATAACAAACCCGACTTACTAATTTTGGTTGTATCTTTAGTTTTCGTGTCTTTTTCATGATTAGCTGATTTTGGCGATTAATGATTGATTTGATTTTGTGAATAGTTTTTCTCTAAGTAGTTGCATATCGTCGCTTACTTTCTGCTCTACGACTTTTGCATAAATCTGAGTAGTGCGAATTGAATTATGTCCAAGCATCGCACTTACTGTTTCAATCGGAACTCCGTTTGCGAGTGTGATTGTTGTTGCAAAGGTGTGACGTGCGATGTGGGAAGTTAGTGTTTTAGTGATTCCGCAGATGTCGGCTATTTCTTTCAGGTAGGCATTGTAACGCTGATTACTGTTGACAGGTAGCAATTTATCGTATTTGGTGCAATATTCATGATTGCGGTATTTTTCAATGATTTCCAAAGCCATAGGAAGTAAAGGAACACTTTCTTTTGTTCCTGTCTTTTGACGTAAAGTGGATAACCACAAATTACCGTCCAAACCTTTCATTACTGCATTTTGTTTGAACTCGTAAACATCGGAGTAGGCAAAGCCTGTGTAACAACAAAAGATAAATACGTCGCGAACTTCTTCCAGACGTGGTGCATGAAGTTTTTTGTTTAGTAGGATAGTGATTTCGTCCTGGTTTAAAATCTCTCTTTCGGGATTGGTGTAAGAACATTTGAACTGGTTGAAAGGATTTGAAGGAATCCAGTCCAAACCAACCGCCATGTTCATAATCTTTTTGAGGTTCTTGATGTATTTGTGAGCTGTGTTGGATTGGAGTTTGTCGATAGTCAATAGATAATGTTCGAACTCTGTTACAAACCGTAAACGCATTTCGGGTAGTGGCATGTTGTCTTTTTTGTATTGGTGCTGCATGAATGCCAAAACTTTGTTTTTGGTGATGACATAACGTGCGTGGGTTTTTGAAACTACTTTCCCGATTTTGACTTGTTCGGATAATTTTAAGTTGTGATAGTCAAAAGCTTCGAGGATAGTTTTGTCTTTGGGTTGCTGTTCTTCGATATCCCTGCCCAGGTATTTATCCCGAAGCTCTTTACTGGTTGTGCTTCCTTTCTGTGTTACTTCCAATACAAAAAGGTGATTTATTTCGGAACGGATTTGTTCTAACTTGTTATTGATTAACAAAGCACTTTTATGTGTGTTTTTGACTTTGGATTTTTTGATATCCCAGTCCCTTAGTGACACATAAAAATTGGTTGAGAATTCTGCTCGTTTTCCATTAACATAAAGACGAACGTAAATTTGTGCTTCTCCGTTTTTGGTTCTTTGCTTGTTCGGGTAGAACAAAAAGCTGATTTTTTGATTTGTACTTGCCATATACTATTGATTATTTGGTTACTGTTTCTCTAGGCCTGTCAAGAGAGAAGCAATAAATCAATGTTTGAATCAGCTAGCAAAGTAATGACTTTATTCTGCTGGCTTACTAGCTGGCTGTTTTTTTGTATTTGATTGATTTTGTTTGTGTTTCATCGTCAAATACTAAAATCAGAATATCAGTATAATCAAGGAATTTGATGGTATATAATGAAAAAAGCCACCTAATTAGGTGGCTTTTCGTGATCCCGCTGGGATTGATACAGTTTTGGGAAACCCTTAGTATTACTATGATTTTCAGAACAACGGCTTCAAAGAGGGTCCCGAATAGGTCCCTTGAAAACTGCATTGTTTTGTATTGAGTCAATGAACAAATCTACAAAACAAATATACGCTGTTTATCTCTAAAAAACAATGTTTTATATCAAAATTTATGGATTTAATTATTCTGATTTATAGGGCGTTTTTAAGCACATCAAAACAAAATTTCTTCCACCTCATCGGCATTCAGTCCCAAGTATTCAGAGAACTCACGTATGGTCAAATACTGGTGTTCCTGCTTTCCGATTTCTTCCTTTATTTTCTTGATGAGGTAACGGGAGTATCGTTCACTTTTTCCGGTAACGATCATTACATCTTTTGTATGGATGACAAGGCGTTTCATTTTTTAGTCGGTTTCATACTGTATGTATGCTTTATCTGTACTTCTTCTATGGTTGTGGCATACTGTTTCGCTTTTACAAAATTACGTGCTTTAACGGCTTGTTTTTCCTGCAAAAACACTCTAAAACAGCACAAAGTTTATTGCTCGGAAGTACTGACTTTGAACGCATTTGGTTTTATCTGATGTTTGTGGTGTCAATGTGCACATGACAGGTAAAATAGCGGACCTGGTAACTCGCTTAGTAATCCAATAAATCTTGAAACATGGCAAGACAAAAAGGGATAATCAAGCTGACTGGCAAAGTCGGTGATTTATCATTCTACAAGTCCAAAGATGGTTTCCTTGCTCGTGAGAAAGGCGGTGTTGAGGGCGAACGCATCAAAAACGATCCTGCATTTGTAAGGACTCGTGAAAATGGTGTTGAATTCGGTTCTTCTGCCAGTTCTGGGAAATTGCTTCGTGATTCTGTTCGTACGATGATGCAAAATGCTGCGGATGGTCGTGTTACGGCACGATTGACCAAGGTAATGACGCAGATTAAGAACATGGATCCGACAAGTGCAAGAGGTGAACGGACAGTTGGTGTCGGAATTGCAACTCCTGCTGCAAAGGCGTTACTGAAAGGGTTCAATTTCAATAATCGTGCTGTTTTGGGTTCTGTGCTTTTCAAAAGTTATTCTGTGAATACGGGTACGGGAGTAATTGATCTGACAGGGTTTGTTCCAATCAACGATTTGAATGTTCCATCAGGTGCAACTCACGTAACGTTGAGAGGTGCCTGGGCAAAGGTTGATTTTTCGGGGGCTGTGTCTTCCGTAGAAGAAACGAATAGCCAGAATCTTCCGATTGACGGAACAGCAACAACTGTTACGCTTACACCTACAGCTGTACCGGCAGGAGCAGGAACAGATTTGTACTTACTTATGTTGGAATTCTTTCAGGAGGTCAACGGAGTACAGTACACGTTGAAAAACGGAGCATTTAACGTGCTCAGTATCGTAGAAATCCAGTAATTCTAAAGCAATGGAAAAGAAAAAGTCTACGGACAAATTGAAGTCTTACTTCAAGCGATGCGGAAAGGAAACTCCGCCCTTCTTCAAGAAACTGCGTTTGGCAGGGTTGATCATTGCAGCAGTTGGAACAACGGTTCTAGCTGCTCCGATTGCCTTACCTGCAGTTGCGGTAACAATCGCAAGTTACTTAGCTACTGCGGGAGCTGTTGCAACGGCAGTTAGTCAGGCGGCCATCGGTGATGGTTCAGACTGTGAAGAGGAAGAAAAGTAAATTATTGTTTAATCAGTCGGAGTGCGACAAACAGAAAGCACTTCGGCATAACACACAAAAAAATGGAAAAGGAAAAAAGCCAATGCAGTGATTTGATTGTAAAAGCTTCCATCAAACGCAAGCCACGTTTTAAGGCAGGTGCCGAATTGACAGGAGCTGTGAACGTGAAACGAATGGATGTTGAAGTGAATGACGTGTCTACGGAAGACACGGAAGCATTTGACATCACACTGCATTTAAAAAGTTGTGCAGTGGAAAGCTGTAATCCCTAACGTGCAAACGGATCACACAACTGTTAAGGGAACAATCGGAGGAACATTATTGACGTTGTTTGCAACAATTGATGTTCAGGATTACGTAAAAACGATTATTCTGGCTTCTGTGGGTGCAATTGTGAGTTTTGTTGTATCGAAGTTCTTGAAATGGTGTTGGGATAAACTTCGAAAGAAGTAAAAAAGTAAGGAAACGCCCGAGCAATCGGGCGTTTCCTGTTTTATCTGACCAAACTACATAAATAAGCTGTTTTCAATTCCCGGACCTGTGCTGACATCTTGAAAAATGCCTGTTCTTTCCTTTGGAACTCACGCAGTACCGGAATGGATTTCTGAACTACTAACAGGATGTGTTCCTGTGCCTTTTGACGGATTAGTCTTTCTAATTCCCATTTACGGATATACAAAATCACGGAACCGATTAGCTGCCGTTTGATTTCGTTACTCTGCCACAGGGCAAATAACAACCAATACAAACTTTCTTTATCTTCTCTGCTGTTGCAGATACATACAAAGCAATTCGGACAGGGTTCGTTCATGGGTTTACCTGTGTTTAGTCCACGGTTCAGGATAAAAAAGGAATTGCTTTCTGTTTTCATTCCTGGGCGATAGGTTTTTAATTGGAACATAATTATCGGTTTAAAAATTATGTATCGACAAACTCAACACAAGTGTTCCTGTCGCTTCGCTCCGCATAATTATTCCAAAAGAAAGAGAGAAAAAAACGACTGAAAAGCCGAAAAAAAAGAAAAAAGAAAGCCCATTTTTCAGGGCTTGGATGAACTGGATGCAAGGTTTTTGCTATAAAAAATACTACCCGACCTTTGAATGTGAAATTGAAGTTGGGAGTAAGAAATTAAGGAGATAAGTTGATTGAAAGTAGGAACAGGAAATCGAGGTGTGGAGATTTTTTTAGTAAAACCCGTAGGGCTTGACCTTGAAGAAAGGAAAGACAAGACCTATCTTTGCTGTGTTTTTTTATTTTTACTATCAATTAGTATGATTCAGGAATACAACCTCCTCTTCAGATATAAACTTGCCTTTACTAGTAGTATCAATACAGGAACTTCTACCAATGGTCCGATAACACCTACAAATGCTTGTGGTGAATGAATTCCGAATATGGATATTGCTACTGCTATTGCTAATTCAAAATTGTTTCCTGTAGCGGTAAATGCAATCGCTGCATTTTTGTCGTAAGGAACATTTAGGTATCTATTAATAAAGAAACTCACAAAAAACATTACTAAAAAATAGATAATCAATGGAATTGCCACTTTTACAACATCCATCGGCAGTTCTAATATTTTATCGCCTTTCAGACTGAACATCAATACTATCGTAAAGAGTAAAGCATACAGTGTAATGGGGGATATTTTGGGTACAAATTTTCGGTTATACCATTCTGTTCCTTTTGATTTGACCAATAGATAACGACTGACAAAACCTGCCATAAAAGGAATACCCAAGTATATCAATACGCTTTGAGTTACTTCTTTCATTGAAACATTTACATTAAAATTAGCTAAACCTAATTTCCCTGGTAATACATTGATGAATAGCCAAACCAAGAAGCTGTATGTAAGTACCTGAAAAATGCTGTTTAATGCTACCAAAAGTGCTGCATATTCTCTGTTCCCTTTTGCCAGATCATTCCATACAATAACCATTGCAATGCATCTTGCAAGGCCTATCAGTATCAGACCAGCCATATAATCGGGTTCATTCCGTAAAAACAAAACGGCTAATCCAAACATCAGACCTGTACCTATTATCCAATTCAGCATTAAGGATATTCCAATTACTTTCTTATCCTTGACCACTTTTGGAAGTAATGAATAATCTACTTTTGCTAGTGGCGGGTACATCATAAGTATCAGACCAATCGCCAGTGGAATATTCGTTGTTCCCACGGTTAAAGAATCCGTAAGATTAGAAATTTGCGGAAAGAAATAACCTAAGCTGATTCCTGCTGCCATTGCAAGGAATATCCATAAAGTAAGGTAACGGTCAAGGAATTTTAATTTTGGCTGCATTGGTTACTTTTTTACTTGTGAAAATACATAGAACATTTCCGTTGCTATTTGTAAACTTCTTTCTTCGTATGCCTGTGTCTGTTCCGGTGTGTTGTCTGAGTTTTTGGGATCTTCAAATGTTACAGGTATTCTTCTTTCTGCTCCTAAAATAAAAGGACATCCGCCATCGGCCTGTGAGCAGGTCATAATAGCTGCGAACGCAGATACAGGGTTAAATGGATTGTCGTATTTTTTGGAAAAACCGATTACAGGTAAATTATTATCGCTGTATTTTATAGCGTATATGGGATTATCGATATTTGCTATTTTAAAAATGGTAAAACCCTGATTTTTTAGTGTTTCAGTTAATTTAGGAAATAATGCTGTTTCTTCTGTTCCTCCAGAATAACAGTATACTTCAGAAATGTCAAAATGTGCTGCTGCTACCTGTGCCCATACTTGTGAAAAATGACTTCTTCGTGAATTATGGGTGCAAATAAAATTGAGATTTATTTTTTCCTGATTGCAAACCTTTTCCTTTATGTAATCGATCAATGGTTGCAGGATTGTTTTACGTTCTTTGCTGATATTTTGAATGTCAAGATTACTAATGACTTCAATTAGTTTTTTATACATTATGTCCGACTAGTTATTTATTGCAAACATCTGGTGGTATCAGATGTACTACAACAAGTGCTTTTTAACTCTGATAGTTTTACTTTTTGTTTTTCTGTAGAAATACCACAGGCATTATCTGCCAAACAAGCAGTTTGTTTATTTTTCAAGACAAAATGCTTTCCGTTAAAATCCAAATCGTATTTACCGATTGTGTCACTTTGGTATTCTACTTCTATTTCGAGATCTTCAATACCTAACTTTTCTTCAGATAGTTTGATGATATTTAACAATTTAGTTGGCTTTAGTCGGTGCTCAAAATCGTTAGCATTCCATAATTGAAAATTGATAATTTTTTCATTTCTAATCGTTCCTCCACAATCAATAAAATGTTTCGTAATAATCCCTATTTCCGTAACGTGAAAGTGTTCGGGTATAGATGTTCCGTTTTCTAATTGAAATTCAACATTATCTAGTCCCGGTAATATCTCTTTAATTTGTTCTAATTTCATAATGATTAAATATTTAATTATTAGCAGCAGGGTTGTGTACTTTGGTTTTTAAACTTCTCCATAAATAGAAATACTTTATTGAACACATCGTAATCGATACAGTAGCATACGGATTTCCCTTCAATACTTCCTTTTATAATTCCTGCGTTTTTTAATTCTTTCAAATGATTGGAAATTGTGGGTTGTGATAAGTCTAAAATTCCTACAATATCGTTACATATACAGGACTTTTGTTCCAATAGGAATTCCATAATTGCAATCCTTGCCGGGTGTGAAATTGCTTTAATTATCAGTGCAATTTCATTTTGTTCAACGGTGTATATTTCTTCTTTTATTATTCCCATAGCTAAATAGATATATAGCAATATTACTATATAAATATGAACTGTGCAATTTTTTTCAATAAAAAAGGTAAAAACAGCCCTGAGCGCTACTGCGTGGAGCAAAGTAGCACGGCGAACAGCTGTAGGTTTCCGGAAGCTGTGAAGCAAGTGAAAGGAGGAACGACTGGAACGCTGCGAGCCGACTGCGAGTTGAGTGAGGGGGAAAGCAGGAAATGGACAGGGACTGGACAACCTGCGACCTCTGCAGTATGCACAAGGGTTTGGCACATGTTTTTGTTAGCGTTGGATTGGGTGGAAAAAACTTGCGGTTGGTTGAACGATGGCTGTGATAATGCCCCGTGTGGAGTGATACCCAATGGCAAGTGTGGGTTGCTGATGCGGTTGAGGAAATGGAGTGTAACGGAATAGACGATAACGGCGTGAAGCAAATGGGAAAACAAGTGCGTGAAGTGTTGAGGAACGAGAAAGCAAACGCTCTTGTTGTGGGAGTTCGGAAGTGGCTGAACTGAATGGAAGCAGACGGAAAAGCCTTTTTTCAGGCTCCGGGCGCTATAATGAAGAAAGCGACTGACGTACGCAGGCACAAAAACTGTGACAAACCCGAAGCCCGAGCGATTTAGCAGGCGAGCATAACCCAAGCGGCGGTGACACCCCATTTTACTCATCATTTGAGCCATGAGGAACGAGCTAGCGAAAAATAACCTTATCGGGGTTTGGGGTGGCAGAGTAGCCGCGACTGACGACGCAGAATGAACAGGCAAGAAAAACAAGAGAACAGCCGCTTTGACGAATCCTGAGGCAACGGCTAAGGAACGGTAAAAACAAGGGCAAGGACGTCAGGACGTAGCTTGTATTACCCTTGTTTTTATGTTTTTTGAAGCTGTGAGGGCAAGGAGGAAGACCGATTTTACCTTTCCTTTATTTATCTCTCTTTTGCAAATTTCTGTAAATCTTCATTTGCACCATAAAGGACAAGAATATCTTCTTTCTGTAAAACAGCTTCCGCATCAGGTAATCCCTGAATTTTTGGTACAATCTTACTTTTTCCTAAAAAGGAAAATTCTTCCGTGTTTTTAATAATCGTCAAAACCAGGGTATTGTATTTTTCTTTGAATTTAATTTCTTCAATGCTCTTCCCAATGTGTTTTTCAGGAACTACAATTTCAACAACACTAAAGCTTTTATTCAATTCAAAGGAATCAACGACACCTTTTAGACACAGTTTTTTCGACCATCTTTCAGCAGATTCTTCTTCCGGACGAACAATTTCGGTTACTCCTAATGCTTGTAACACATTTTCATGAATTGGGTTGATGGATCGGCTGATGATTCGTTTTACTCCCAGGTTTTTAAAATGTGCTGTTACCATAATATTTGCTCCTTCATCTTCCCCAATGCATACCATTACAACATCTGTATTTTTTAACGGTAAGTTAGCTAAAGCTGTCTGATCTGTTGCATTCATACAGATTGTATGGGAAAGTTTATCTTTTAATGCAACTACTTTTTCAGAGCGGTTATCCACGCCAATAACTTCATTGCCTTGCTGGGTTAATTTCTCTGCTAATGAACCTCCAAAATTTCCTAATCCTACTATTATAAATTTCATTTTACTGTTAATTAATCAATATTTCATCTGACGGGTAGCTATAACTTACTTGTTTTACTTTTCTAAAAAAGGCTATGAGTATTGTTAAGGTTGTTACCCTCCCGATAAACATTACTGCTACTAAAACTAATTTGCTTTCACTGCTTAAATCTCCTGTAATTCCTAAACTTAATCCAACTGTACTGTATGCAGAAAAATTTTCAAATGCAATGTCTAAAAGGGGAATATGACTATCAAAATGTGCAATCAGAAAAATTCCTGTTCCGATGACTACTAAAGATAGTGTCATTACTGCAAATGCTCTTCGGATTGAAATATCGGCAATTTCCCGACGAAAGACTTCAATTTTATTTTTTCCCTTTGCAAGACTTAAATAGTTCAGGGTTGAAATGGCAAAGGTACTGGTTTTGATACCACCACCTGTAGATGCTGGCGAAGCTCCAATCCACATTAAGAGTATTATGATAATAATTGATGAGAAATGAAGCTGGCTGAAATCAATGGAATTAAAGCCTGCTGTTCTGGGAGTAGTGGCTGTAAATAATGCTGTGACGATTTTTCCAAATCCGGAATGTCCGGTTAATACATTGTTGTATTCTTTCAGGTAAATCAGCAAAAATCCAAATACGATGAGCAGGCTTGTTGTAACAAGGTTAATTTTATTGCTTAGTGTTAAAATCCATGGTCTATAATTGTTTTCTTTGTTTAAAAACCATAAGACATATCTGACAACTAAATGTTTGATGTATCGGATGGAATTGATTACAATCGGGAATCCCAAGCCTCCAAAGACAAAAATAAGGATGACTGAAAGTTGTAACGGATAATTGAATACAAAACCTTGTTCCATCATGCCGTTTGGTAATGTTGAAAATCCTGCATTACAAAAGGCAGAAATGGAATGGAAAACAGAAAAATACAATCGGTCATAAAAAGAGGGAATTATCATTTTATCAATACTCATGTAGATAAAAAATGCACCGATTAATTCCACAAAAAAGGTAATTGCGAGGATTCGTTTAACAGTGGTAAAAACTTCTCCGAGTTTTTCTGTGTTGGTCATGTCACTCAACGCCAATTGATTTTCGTAGGTAGAGCCTCCTTTGAAAAAATAGCTAAAGTAGCTGGCGAATGTCAAAATACCTAATCCTCCGGCTTGTATCAATAACAGAATCAATGTCTGTCCGAATTGTGTAAAATAACTGCTTGTGTCTACTACGATTAAACCTGTTACGCAGACAGCACTTGTGGAGGTAAATAAGGCATCAATAAAGCTGATTCCGTGGTGGGTTGCTTTTGGAAGCATCAGCAATAATGCTCCAATGAATATCATCAGAAAGAAACTGATAATAAACAATTGTGCAGGATTTAAAAATGAACGTTTGTAACGTAATTTAGGACTTGTAAATTCCCGTATCAATTTGAGAATAACTGCAAACCGTAACCATGGAGTGATGTTGTCGAATCCTGCTGTTGCAAATTGCTTATAGATGCAAAAGAGCACAAATAAAACGCTGATTGCATCAAAAATGAACACTCCTGGTATGACTTCTTTTCTCCGAAAAAAATAATTTAAAAATGTATAGGATACACCAACAAACAATACAAAAAGAAAAATTGTCATCAAAACTACTTCTAGTGTATCAGACAGGATAAATCCATAATTAATGATTAGTCCTGCAAAAGCAAAAACATGTAATAGTAAAATCAGTCTCCTCAACCATCCTGTATATAGGATTTGTTCTAATTTTGTCATATCAATTCCTTATTCTTCCTGATTGTTTTTTACTAACAGAACTGTATTTTCCGGGAAACGCTTATTCAACCAACTACTTACTTTGTTCTTGTCAAAAGATTGGTTTTCTTTGTCTTGTTCATAAATAACTACCAATTGTATTCTCGAGCTGTCCGTACCAGCATATTTTTGGAGTTTACCAATCAATACGTTTTTCATTTCCGGAAAAAGAATGGTTAATTCCTGTACAATCCCAGGTTCTTCAATCTTGTATTGATTCAATTCGTTTCGAAAATTGTTTATTATTATATCTTTCTCTGATACATTTTTATTCTGTCTGTTGATTTCATTCAGAATTTCTGATTTTAAGTCTACATCATCCTGCCGTATGTTTAACACCGTATTGTGAATACCCTGCTCTTCTAATAACTTATTATACATTGCAATATCATCTTTGCTTAATTTTTTATTGAGAAAAGCCAAATCAATCGTGTGTGGATTTGATTTATAATTAAGGTTCTTGTAAACTACAGTATATCCTCTGGCACTAAACTCCCTGTTGATAAACTCTTCAACCGATTGTGTAAACTTCTTTTCATTCCACAAGTTATAAGCTAGATAGAAGCTTGGAATAATCATAATGAAAATCAGCCCTGTAATTCCGTAACGGATGCGTTTTTCGTATTTTTTGTCTATTACTTCAGACGCAGGATATTTCAGGTATTTTATCACAAGAAATGTCGCAATACAAATAAAAAAACAATTGATACTGTACAAATAAAATGCACCTAAGAAATAAGTGAAATTGAATGTTGCCAGCCCATAACCTGCTGTGCATAAAGGCGGCATCAAAGCTGTTGCAATCGCCACTCCAGGAATAGGATTTCCCTTTTCTACCCGTGTAATAGCAATAACACCAACAAGTCCACCAAAAAACGCAATAAATACGTCATAGATGTTGGGAGATGTTCTAGCCAAGAGTTCTGACTGCACATCTTTAAATGGACTAATGAAGAAGTAAACTGCAGAAACAAATAAACTTACTACTGTTGCAATCAATAAATTCTTTATTGATTTTTTAAGGAGCTGAAAGTTATAAGTTCCCAATGCAAATCCAGCTCCAACAATAGGTCCCATCAATGGAGAAATTAACATAGCTCCAATAATAACAGCCGTAGAGTTGACATTTAACCCAACAGAAGCAATAATGATGGCACAGGCGAGTATCCAAAGATTGGAACCTCTGAACGAAATATTAGAAGTAACGTTTTCTAACACCTTCTTTTTATCTTCTTCACCATTATGAAGGTTGATAAAATCAAACAGATTCCTCTTCATTATCATGCTTATTTTTTCGGTTTTGAACTTTTATTGAGAACAATATACCCCGCTATCCCACCAACTAACGAAGCTGCAAATATTCCGATTTTTGCCTGTGTCTGATATTCTTCGTGACTAAATGCCAAGGATGTTACAAACAAGGACATTGTGAAACCAATGGACGCAAGTAATCCTAATCCAAACAGATTTCTCAGATTCATTCCTTCCGGAAAGGGTGCTACTTTCAATTTGACTAACAACCAGGTAAATCCAACTACTCCAACTACCTTTCCAATTAATAATCCTAAAGCAACACCTATTGCCACATTGGTGCTAAATAAATGTTCCATATCAATATTGAGAGAAACACCCGCGTTAGCCAATGCAAAAATCGGAATGATGATAAACGTTACCATGGGATGCATTGCGTGTTCCAATCGTTGCAATGGCGGAGTTACAGCTACCGTTGATTCTTTTATTTCTTCCAGTATGTGCAATTGTTCATTTGTAAGTGTCGGCTTGCTGCTATCGGGATCAATGTTCCTAAATTTCTCTAAGTATTTCTGTATTTTGTCGCTGAATAGTTTTTCTCCTATTTTCACATCTGCAGGAATGGTAAATGCGGCCAGAACAGCTGCAATTGTTGCATGTACACCTGAAAGCAAGAAGGTTGTCCAAACACCTCCAATTCCTAATATGGCATAAAATAAAACACTACGTACTCCCATTTTATTACCGATGTACATTGCCAGTAAGATTAATACTCCTGCAATTAAAAATCCGGTTGATATATCAGAAGTATAGAAGAATGCAATTACTAAAACCGCTCCCAAATCATCAACAATTGCCAATGCTGTTAAAAACACTTTTAAAGTCAGCGGGATTTTGTTGCCTAGTAAGTATAGAACGCCTAATGCAAAAGCAATATCTGTCGCCATCGGTATTCCCCATCCGCTGTGCACTTCTCCTACAGGATTCAAAAATAGGTAGATCGCGGCAGGAACAGCCATTCCGCCTAATGCAGCAGCTATCGGCAACAGTGCTTTTCGAGGGTTAGAGAGTTCTCCTGCAACAATTTCCCGTTTTAGTTCTAATCCTACGACAAAGAAGAATACGGCCATTAATCCGTCATTGATCCAATGGTGGAGATTATATTCAAAATAAGTTGCTCCGTCCCATTGAAAACCAAGTTTGTGCTCCAGAATGTGGTGGTATTCGTCTGCAAAAGATGAGTTTGCCAGAAATAGTGCAACAATGACACTTATTCCGAGTACAATTCCTCCTGCTTTTTCTTGTTTGATAAAACTTTGTATGGGTGATACTATTTTTTCAATCGGTGTTTTTTTTGTGTGTTGATTTTTCATTCGATTTATGGAAGTGGTAATAATTTGAAAAAATTATCACCAAGTTTATTCTAACAAATATAGAAATTCTAAACCGATGGATAGGTTTGAATTCAATTAAATATATTGAAAAAAGACTTCTTTTAGCAAGATAAATTTTAATTTATTGCTTGATAATAAATATTTCTACTATTTATTTCTGTTTAATCTTCTATACCCAAGATAGACCAGCAGTACACAAATGATTAGCCCTATTATTGCGGGTAAAAGAATTGATTTTCCTGAATCGCCAGCATTCTGTATGCTCCATATTATTTTTCCTATCGCCATTAATGCTATCACTGCAATTCCCAATAACAAACTTCTTTTCCAAAATGCAACTCCTAATAATGTGAATGATAGAGGTACGGTTAATAACAGCAGTAGTTTGGATCCATCCCATTTTCCGGTCAGCCATTCTTTCTCAAATTGCAGGAATTGTAGTACTTCATCATTTACAACTGTAGGTTTAGGAAACCAAAACATGCTTGTAAATAAACAGAATAGGGTGACGGCAATTCCCAATCCATTTTTCTGATATGCGAAAAAACAAAAGGGTATCAGAAACAGTGGTCTGATATACCAACTCAACTGGTTATGATGCCTCTCAAAAACCCAATTTAAAAAATCAGAATTGAAAACACATACTATTATAAAGAGTACTGTTAAGAGTGCAAAAATGACTATTATGAGCGTCTGTTTTTTCATGCTTTTTTCATGCTTTAGAGAGTAATAATACTGTTTTTTCCGGTAAAATAATTTATTATGATTTTGCTATTTACGTTATAAAATGGTGCATCTGCCCTATTTTCCAGTGTTATCCTTTTAAGTAATATTGCAATATTATCATTTAAATCAGAAAAATATGAAAAAGACAATACAGAAAACACTAATTGCAAGCCTCACAATGTTGTTGGGAAACTTAGCATTTTCACAAACCACCATAGGATGGAATAAAAAGTATGGAGGAAATGGTGCGGACAGAGGACATTGTATTAAACAAACAGCAGACGGAGGGTATATCATCAGCGGATATACCGACACCGGCAATAACGGAGATGTAACAGGTTATAAAGGCGGAGGAGATGTTTGGGTAGTGAAAACAGATAATGCTGGCAATTTGGAATGGCAAAGTGCTTATGGTGGCTATGGTAGTGAACCTTGGACAGAGGGGTATACTCATATTATTCCAACAACAGACGGTGGATATTTTGTCATGGGCGAATCGAATTCAAGTGACGGAGACCTCACGGAAAATAAAGGAAACTTCGATCTTTGGGTTTTTAAAATAGATAATGATGGTGATATGGAATGGCAAAAATCTCTTGGAGGTTCATTACATGACGGAGCCACTTCTGTTCTTCTTAATGGTGATGGGAGTTTCATCATCGCTGGATACACGTCTTCAAATGATGGTGATGTAGCTAGTAATAAAGGTATGATAGATGGCTGGTTAGTGAAACTCAGTGATGACGGTAATATTGTTTGGGAAAAAACGATAGGAGGTACGTGGACGGATGGCTTTAGAAACATCAGACATACTGCCGATGGTGGATACATACTTACAGGCAGTACGCTTTCTAATGATGGTGACCTTGTAGGATTGAATCCTGGAGGATGGATGGAACTTGCAAAATATTGGATAGTAAAATTAGATAATAACGCAGATATTGAATGGCAATCAGTAATTGGAGGGACAGGAAAGGATCATGCTCAAAGTATCATTCCTACAAACGATGGTGGTTATATTGTAGCAGGAACAACAGAATCTACAAATGGAGATATTACGGAAAGTTTTGGAGAATGGGACTGGTGGGTCGTAAAACTGAACGATACTGGTTCTATAGAATGGCAAAAAACACTTGGAGGTAGTGAACGAGACGAAGTGAGATCTATGGAGGCTTTATCTGATGGAAGTGGCTTCTTTATTTTGGGAACTACTCAGTCTACAGATGGGGACGTTACCACCAATCATGGCGAGAAAGACATTTGGTTGGTGAAAATGGATTTTGATGGCAATATTCTAACCAATCAATGTTTTGGTGGCACTGGAAATGAAATTGGTTTTTACGGAATTGAATCTTCTGACGGAGGAATTGTAATAACCGGAAGAACTAATACAGATGATGATGGTGATGTAATAGGAAATTCGCAAGGAGAAGATTTATGGGTGTTTAAGCTGGAAGATAACACTACAGGAATCGAAGAACAATTGAACAAGTCTTTTTCCATATATCCAAACCCTGCAGATGATATGTTATATTTCTCTGAACTACTTAAAAACATCGAAATCTATTCAATAAATGGTCAAAAAATAATGTACTATTCAAACATAACTCAACTAAATATCGATTTTTTGGATTCGGGTACATATTTATTACAGGCAGAAACAGCAGACGGTAAAACTGCTGTTCAAAAAATAATCAAGAAATAAAAACGATAACAACTAATTTTGAATACAGTGAAAACACCAAACATAATAAAATTGATAGTCCCGGCATTATTTGTCGGGCTATCGCTTAATCCCATTTAAAAATGAAAACAATCCTCAAACATACCTCAATAATAGCTGTTTTGGCATTAAGCAATAGTGCGTTTGCCCAAGACTACATTCCGTACTATCCTGCCGGTTGGGAGTTTAAGAATGATGTGGATTTGGTGAATTTTTCGCAAGTAATAAGCGTAACCACGAAATACCTGACCATTGACGAAAACGAGGAGTATCCCGTTTATGAAACCTATCTTTCGTGGAACAATACCTATCAGCTGACCGATTACCAGTTTGTCAATTACAATAACAGCTATGCCGACTTTGATGTACAGATAAATTACGCAAACCCCAATGGCAACGCTTTGAAATCGGTCAAAATTGTAAACTCCAATACCTTAAAACCATTAGAAGAATGGCAATATACCAACGGCTCATTTGATGTGGAGAAGATAACCGTAAAACGTTACCTGCTGAATGTAGCCGAGCCTGATGTTTTTGAGATAAAGTACGAAGGTAACGATGACTATTTTGTACAGGAAACTGTTTATACTCCACAAAACAAGATTAACAGTCAAACCAAATATTGGGAATATCGCAAAGATGACGGTAGTTACCAATCAGTCAAAAAACTGTATCTCGATAATTTTCTTGACCAAACTGATAGCTTAATCTTCAATTCTGACAGAAAAAAAATTGCCCATTATACCGTTAATTTAGGCATGACCACTAAAACCTTATACAATTATAAAGTTCGAAAAGTAGAAGTTTTTGGAGATGAACACGATTATCAGCAATTGGAACGCATCGTGAAAGATGGAAAAGATACAGAACGCTACGAGTATGAATACGACGAAAAAGGAAATTGGATAGTACGCAAAACTTACAGAATAAAATTTGCCAGATGGGAATATTACCAATTGACCAAACGTGAAATCGAATACCGATAAATTAACACATAACATTTCCTAAAAGTGAACAAACTTTATCCTTTTTTTCTACAGCAAAGAGCGAATTACCAAAAGTGGGATTTTCTCATTTTTACTGCATTGACGTTGCTGTCGATACTCAACGGACAAACCACCGTGTTTTACCTTATCTATTTTTTTTGGTGGAATGAATTGTTGCGGATTATTGTAGACAGAATTTTATACAAGAAAAATCCCAATGCCAAATTTATGGGTGACAAACGGGACAGTATTTTTTCTTCCTTTTTTATGATGGGCATTTACTTTGTTTTTATCGTGGTATTCTTTGGATTTATCGCTTCGTATAAACATGATGCAGAAATTTATGTCAATATGAAAACCCTATTTTTTCAAAACTGGTTTTTCAATGTCAACTTGCTATTTATCATAGCAGAACGTATTTTTCTACACAAAACACATCAACCAATGGAAGTGAGTTTTGGAGGTTTTACGACCAATATGATTATACTGCACATCTCTATTATTGTGGGAGGATGTTTACTCTTCTTTGTGGTACAAAACTATCCCGAAACATTTACACCCGAAAACCTATGGGGTTCAGTGCTTGTTGCATTACCTTTTTTATTACTCAAAATGGCAGTTACCAAATTTTAAAATCATAACAATGAAAATAGTCATCACTTGAATATTTCTTGCTTTAGAAGCAACTTCGATACCCAAAAACTATTTTTTGTACTAAAATCTCCGATTTATATTGCACATTTGTGAGTACAGTGAAAACAGAAATTACCGTACAGCAAGAGATTCTATTTCACTGACTGAAGGAATACGGGAGAGAACGTTATGCTCAAGGACATTTTATTTAAGCTATATCTGATAACCGAATTTCAACAAATAAGCAGAATGTAGAACAAAGAAAATTATTAAAATAAGCTTCCCGAATGAAAATACAAAACATCTTACTAACAATTATCGGACTGTTTTCGGTAAGCTCATTCGCACAAACAACACCATTGACAGATAGCGTTGTGCAATCCGTACAAAAGCAAAACGATTACAGCCGAAAGATTGAAATACTTCAAAAGAATATCAAAGAGATTTACAATACAAAGTCTGATGAAACCCTAATACTTGCTCGGTTTGGTTACAATCTTGCCAATCAAAAAAACGACAACGTAAATAAAGGTAATTTCTTACGGTTAATCGGACTTTCACTAATGAAGCAAGGTAATGTAGATAGTGCATCCGTTTATTATTACAAAGCCCTGAAGGAATTAGAGCCGACCAAAAACACCGAAAAATTAGGCTTGCTATATGATGATATGGCACGAATGTACCGCAAATTAAAGCAGACAAATAGGTCATTAGAGTTTTACGATAAAGCCTTAAAATTATATGAAGCCGAAAATAATCTCGAAGGCATCGCCCGTATCAACAACGAAAGCGGTGTGGTTTTTCGGGACGATTTAGCAGATTACAAAACCGCCAACGAACGCTTTGAAAAGTCATTGCGTATCCAGCGACAACGAAACGACAGCGTGGGAATTGGCTATGCTTTGGAGTTTTTAGGTTATAACCAATTGCTCATCAAAGACTACAAAAAATCGGAAAGCTATCTTATGGAAGCGTTGGCTATTCGTGAAAAATTGAAAGATGATTTTGCCACGATGTTGAATTATACCGCATTAGGAGAATATTATAACCAAACAAAACAACCGCTAAAATCCAATGAATATTTTGAAAAAAGCAATGCTTTAGCTCGAAAAATAAATTACCCAGATATTCAGAAGTATAATTATGAAAACATCATGCACAATTACGAGATTTTGGGCGATTATAAAAATGCTTATCAAAACCTAAAAGCATTTAATGTGCTCAATGACAGCTTGTACAATACCAAAAGGCTGAAAGATGTAGAAGAAATCAGTACCAAATATGAAACGGCTGAAAAGGAAAAACAAATTACTGAAAAAGAGTTTGCCCTTAAAATCCGTAATCAATGGATTTTCGGATTGGTAGCGGTGGCGGTTATCATCGGACTTATAGGATTTTTGCTGTACAAACAACAGATACTTAAAAATATCCAGCAGAAAAAAGACAACGAACTGAAATTAGCATTGGAAAAAATAGAAAGCCAAAATAAATTGCAGGAACAACGGCTGTCTATCTCACGGGATTTACACGATAATATCGGGGCACAATTATCATTCATCGTTTCGGCAATCGACACCATTAAATATTATGTTTCGGATAAAAACGACCGACTGATAAACAAACTCGACAATGTCGGAGTTTTCGCCAAAGAAACGATACAGGAACTTCGGGATACCATTTGGGCAATGAACAAATCCGGCATTACCATCACAGATTTACAGGCACGCATTGCTAACTTTATCGAAAAAGCAAAGCAATCCTATCCGAATATTCATATTTCATTGGTGATGGATAAAAATATTGCTGAACACACCGAATTTACAGGTTTACAGGGCTTAAATATTTTTCGCATCGTTCAGGAAGCTACCAACAATGCTCTTAAATATGCAGAAGCCAAACAAATAGAAATAGTAATAAACAAAGAAGATGGCACGATTCATTTCCTTGTAAAAGATAACGGAAAAGGATTTGTAGAAAATGAAATAGAACCAGGTAACGGACTATTGAATATGCGAAAACGAGCATTGGAATTGGGCAATGAATTAGCGTTGAGTTCGTATGTGGAAAGCGGAACAAGCATTTCGTTCAGTGTCAATAACAAAAAACAAAACAGATGAAAAAAAGTATAGCCATCATAGACGACAATAATTTCCTGATTAAAAGCGTAAAAGAAAAATTGTCGTTTTTTGAGGATATTGATATTTCCTTTTCTGCCAATGACGGTTTGGAGTGTATGGATAAAATTCAGATAAAAAGACAAACTGACTTAATCCTGATGGATATTGATATGCCCAAACAAAACGGTATCGAAACCACTGCTTTACTAAAACAAAAATATCCGCAGATAAAAATCATTATGCTTACCGTTTTTGATGATGACGAAAATATATTCAAAGCCATACAATCGGGTGCAGACGGCTATTTATTGAAAGATACTTCAGCACAGGAACTATATACTGCTATTATACAGACTTTGGAAGGCGGTGCGGTGATGACGCCCTCTATTGCAATGAGAACCCTTAATCTTTTACGTTCGCCTTTGTCGGAAGAAACCGATAGAACGGAAGAAACCGTAAAACTGACGAGTCGGGAAGTTGAGGTGTTGGAACAACTCTCGACCGGACTTCCTTATACTGCTATTGCTGAAAATTTGTTTATTTCTCCATCTACCGTCCGCAGACACATCGAAAATATCTATCAAAAATTGCAGGTGCATTCCAAAATTGAAGCAATAGAACTGGCGAAGAAAAAACGGATTATTTGATTGCAGGAATATGTACTACGGAATTTAATTCTACATTTAAAATCTTTGGATAAACCTGTGTCTGTTGAATTGGGTTAGGCAATTTTGTGTTCCAGAAATAAATAAGGTGTTCCAGAAATTCTTTTTACCTTATTTTGGTAATGAGATGTAATCACAATTATTACTATTGGTGGAAATGGTTCGGAAAAAACGGGCTGATTACGGTCCGCTTTTTATTGCTCAAAATCACCCAATCAACCTACTTCCTTTTTAGATGTTTTTTATATTCTGCAATTGCGGATTCAATTTGTTTTTGGTGATGTAGCGGATGGTATGCCATCAGGTAAAACATTTCTCTGATGGTTAGTTGTCCAAGTAGGGGATGAGGCAAAGTGAGAGTGTCAAACTCTTCTTCAGAATAACCTGCTAATGCCTCTTTTATTTTTTCAAGTTCTGTTTCTATATCAGAGATAATTTTACTCTTTTGAACCTGTGTAACCTCATCATCGGGAAGAAATTGTTCAGGAGCTTTCAAACTTGTCTTAAAATAATTTTCTAAAACCGTTTCATAATTCCAGACTGAGCGATTTATTGTTCCGAATTTTTTCAAAATTAATTCCTTTGAAGCAAGTGCCTTCGGAAATGGAATAATTGTAAGCAGAATGTGTTTCAAATGTTGTCCTGCTGCCCATTTATTGTTGTAACGGTAAACAAATTGCTGTTCATCTAAATCATTAATGTAATCAATCGTTTCCTGATGATTCTGAATAAAACTCAGAATTAATTTCTGTTTTGTCATAACTGTATTTTTTACGAAGTACGGAAGTATCGTAAAACAAAACAATGAACTTCGGTTAAGTAATTTGTTTTCGGATTCGGCTCAATGCCTGTGGCGTAATTCCGATGTATGATGACAAATATTTAAGCGGAACCTGTTGTACAAAAAGTGGTTTATTTTTTAGCAGGTATAAATACATTTCTTTAGGCGACGACGTAAGAAGTTGAATTTCACGGTTTGCCTTTTCACGGAGCCGTTCTTCTAAAAATACTTTTTGCGTAGTACTGCAAAGTTTTGATTCTAAGAACAGTTTACGCACTTCACTCATTTCCACATACCACAAAACACCATTGCTGATTGGCTCATAAATGAACCGGCTTTCCAATTCGCCATCTGCTTTTGCTGTAAAAATATCTCCTTCAAAGTAAAAATCAATTGAAATATCCTGAGGCAGTTCCTTATCAGTATTCATAATCAATTTTCGGATTGTTCCTTTTTCGAGAAAACAAAGAATGTCCTTCGGAAAAACTGTCCTTTTAGTAAAATTTACAGGAACAAGTTTATCCCAGATTTCTCCGTGATTGTCGAACGGATACTTTGAAAAAATATGTTTATTGATTTTCTCCAAGATATAATTTTTGACGAATAAAAATGAAATTTTTTATAAAAGGAAATAAAATCTTCAATTCTTAAGCCAAGAACAGAATAATTTTTATAATTAAGACAAAGAGTACAGTTGATAAACATCGTTAAAGCCAGATAAGTATGATTATGAATGTGTCCAATGCACCTGCAAAGACAAAGGCTATGGAAGCGATTGCAGCAGTCTGAATAACTGTGAATCAGGACCATCCGTAGAAGAAAGAAACAGCTTTTCCGTATATTTTTTCCAGCCAGAGAAAAGGACCTCCCGAAGATGGAAACAAGGAACTCAATTCTGCGATGGACAAAATTCCGAAGAGAACAATGATCCCTGCAAGAAGCCATGCCAGTACTACCAGCCAGGGAGCGTGAAGCAATTCGGCCATAGGAGCAGCCTTTTTAAACACTCCTGAACCCAAAATGGCGCTAATGACGATAATAATGGCCATTTTTAACCCGAAAGATTTACTTAATCCACTACCGGAAGTATTATTTTGCATGGTTTTTATTTCTGTTTTTAGCGAAAAATATTAATTCCCTGCTGATTTGTAGAAAAAACGATCTGTGAAAAACAATTAAGAGTATAGACCGAAGAGCAATTAAATACAACTGCTTTATTAATAGTTAAGATAAAAATAGTTAAAATATATGGAAGTACAAAAGTTGACGAAAAGATATTGCAAGTCTACTTGGGAGGTGTCATTTGCCAAAATAGACTTTTTTGTTTATATAAATGATGTTTTATAATGCTACTTTAACAGTAGTTGTTGCTGTTTTGCATCATATTTATAGTCCAAAATGTTTCCATTCTGAATCAAATGAATCACTTCATCAATAACACGGATTGGAGCAACAAACCACTCTCTTGGCATATAACGAACTCCGTTTTTATCATATAAATCAATATTTAAACAAACATCTGCAAAAAACGGTGTACCAAACTTTCAAAATTTTGTGTGAAAAAATAATCTCTACGTCACCTCAAATCCTCCGCATTGTCTGGAAACGTGATGAGGTTAAACATTTCACGAAGCCGTGAGCGAACTCTGTTGCCGTACAGCTTTTCCAATTCGTTTGCGTTAAGGTTGGTTGTTGCGTGGGTTATAGTTCCTCTGGAACGTAACAAGTCGTATCTGCTTAAAAGAATTTCAGCCATCACATTTGATTCATTGCCGAAGTGTTTCATGTTCTGTTCTATTCCCAAATCGTCAAAACAGTAGATTGTATCGCTGTTTCCGTATTTATGGATTGTGTCATAGCCGTTTTGTAAGAATTCTCCTGCAATGGTTCTTGTTGGTTTTACAGTATATTTTCTGTGTTGGTGCGTGAGGATGTTGAACAACTGCATCAATGATGTTTTTCCGCAACCGATAGTTCCAACCAGTAAAATTCCTTTGTCGGGATCGATGTCATATTTTTTGCAATATTCTTCGTCCCGAATGGCATAAGCCATGAGTTTTTTGAGTATGGTTGTGTTTACTCTCAAAATCCGAAAGTCGCTCCCAAATCGTTTTTGTCCGAAATCGGAAAGGTATTTCATTGTGAGCATAAAATCGTAAATGATTTGGTTTTCTTTGATTTCAAAATGTTTTTGTTCCATAGTCTTGTTTTTTAACGGCAAAGTCCACAAAGAATACGCAGAGGTCGCAAAGTTTTACAATGGGATGTCGTAACGTTTGTTTTCGTTGACGTGGAGATTTGATGTAGCTGTTGGTTCTGGTTTTTCGAAACGCTTTGCGTTGAGCATCCAGTTTCGTGCAGCTGCTTTCCAGTCTTTCATTTTTGTTTTCCCTCCGACCAGCCAACCGTTTGATTCAAAGTAATTGTAGAATTTCTCTGCTTCGATTATTGTATTTTCCTTTTCAAGAAAGTAGTTTTTGATTTCTTTACTATCAGGTGTGATAAATCGCTCCTTTAATTTTTTTTGTTTTTGGGGAGAGGGAAATTCGCTCGGCGAATTTTCCCCCTCTATAGTTTTAATGTTTATATGTTTATTATTGTTTATACTGTTTATAGAAGGTCGCACAGCCCTTTCACAACCTTTATCAGTACCTTTATTGAAATCGAACAGGTTGACGGTACTTCCTTTCAATGGATTGAATGAAGGTAAATACTGGATGTAACCATAGGCGTCCAATTCCTTTAGGCATTTGGTGTACGTGTTGGTTGAACCGATTTTTGAAATTTCCATCATTTCGTTTCTGCTAATTGAAATCGGATTTTGAAAACGGTTGATGTTCCAAAACTGGAATAATGCCATGTACAGACTGACATGTGCTGTTGTCAATCGATTGTCTTGGGCAATTAATTCATAAAAGCCTGTCAAGTGCTGAATGTAGTTGACAGGCGTTTCATTCGTTTTCATCTTACAAAGAATTACGTTTGTTCATCTCCATGACTTTCAGAATCTCTCTTCTGTCGTAGAAAATCACTCCTCCAATTTTGGAATACGGAAGTGTACCATTGATTCTCAGGTTCTGCAATGTTCCGGGAGAAATCCCAAGCATTCGTTGTACCTGATGTGATTTTAACCAGATGTTTTCTTCCTCTGGTGTTTCTCCGACTGGTTGATTTTCAGATAACAATTCACGGATATTTTCGACCAATGTAAGGCGAAAATTCTCTAAATCTTCGAGTGTAATAATTTGTGTTGCCATTTCTATTTTTTTATTTATTTCTGTGGCAAAACTCTGATGTTTAGCGAAATTTATTTCACAAGTTGAGCCAAATGGGGTCGTTTTTCTATCTGATAAAATTTTAATCATTTAATAATTAATGTGTTATATTCTAAAATAATAAAATTTAGTATTAAATGTCCGAGTGTGGTCATTTTTTGTCATCTCTGATAGCATCATTGATTCTAAATAGATAATGAGGTAAAAATAGGCTGTTTATTATGGTATTTCATCCTGCTTTTGAATTAGTTCTATCAATCTGTTTTTCAGACTATCAATAAATTGTGCAGGTGCTTTTTTACGTTGTTTTATTTCTGCAAAACTGCGATAAGGATCATTTAATCTGACATTGAAAAAAATCTCAAATTCTTTGACCATTTTTTTAATTTCTATCTCTCCGTTATTAATCGCACCTTCTGAAAAAAGAGCATAGAGCATCTCTATTAATGCGACTTTCGGAGCGGTCCAATAAATTTCCGAGTTCGGGGTTTTTGATTTTTTGACTATTTTTTTCCTTTCATTCAATTTTACAATCTCTTTTTCTAAAAATTGATTTAGTTTGATGTTGGTTAACATTCGTGCAATGATGTAACTTCCGTTGGTTGTATGATTTTTATCTGTGTCAAGCAGTCGTGAAACCGGAATGATATCCGTTGAGATGTTTTTCCGTAGAAAGTAAATAGTATCAAAATGCGTGTTTTCACTTCTGTAATAATTGATTAATTCAATATTTGAATCATAGAAACTCTCAATTTTTTTCAGTTCCCGATTAATGTATTTCTTTTTTGATTTTTTACTGCTTAAAGGAATCCGTTTGAGCATTTTTGACACTTTGTAATAAAAGATGAGTTCCGATACAATTTGAGGTTTGTAGTACTTGAAGTATTGAATTTCTTCCTGTTCGGACTGAAATTCATAAGTAGAGGTAAAATCTTGTAAACGGAGATAATACTCCAGTGTGATTTGTTTAAATTTTTCAGATTGTTCCAATGTGATTTCTTCTGAACTGTTGATTGTGAGAATTTTTTTGTCTAATTCGGACATCAGTTTACTAAAATGGTTTTCCATAACGTTTAGGTTTTAAATTCTCAAACTTTACGTTTATTATGGCTAACTTGTTCAGATAGATATAAAAACGCCTAGTAGTTATGCCAGGCGTTTGATGATCAGAATACGAATTTCAATCTGTCAAAGTGATGACTAATTTATTTTTTCGCTGTTCAATCTGAACATTCTGACCGGGTTTAAATCCTGCTTCTTCGAGCCATTTTCCTTTGAGTAAGATTTCAGGAACTACAACGTGATAACAAACCCGACTTACCAGTTTTGGTTGTATTTTCAGTTTTCTTGTCTTTTTCATGTTTAGCTGATTTTAGCGGTTAATGATTGGTTTGATTGAGCAAATAATTTTTGTCTGAGCAGCTGCATATCATCGCTTACTTTCTGCTCTACGACTTTTGCATAAATCTGTGTGGTGCGAATGCTGTTGTGCCCAAGCATGGCACTGACTGTTTCAATCGGAACTCCGTTTGCAAGTGTGATGGTTGTTGCGAATGTATGACGTGCAATGTGAGAAGTCAGTTTTTTATTGATTCCACAGATGTCGGCTATTTCTTTCAGGTAAGCATTGTAACGCTGATTGCTGTTTACTGGCAGTAATTTATCGTATTTGGTGCAATACTCGTTGTTACGGTATTTTTCAATAATCTGTAAGGCTACTGGAAGCAAAGGAACGCTTTCTTTTGTTCCTGTTTTTTGGCGTAATGTGGATAACCACAAATTACCGTCCAAACCTTTCATAACTGCATTTTGTCTGAATTCATATACATCGGAATAGGCAAAACCTGTGTAGCAACAAAAGATGAATACGTCGCGGACTTCTTCCAGGCGTGGAGCGTGGAGTTTTTTATTTAATAGAATATTGATTTCGTCCTGGTTTAAAATTTCTCGTTCTGGATTGGAGTAGGAACATTTGAACTGGTTAAAAGGATTACTTGGAATCCAGTCCAAACCAACTGCCATGTTCATGATCTTTTTGAGGTTTTTGATGTATTTGTGTGCGGTGTTGGATTGAAGCTTGTCAATGGTCAGCAGGTAATGTTCGAACTCTGTTACAAATCGTAAACGCATTTCAGGTAAAGGCATATTGTCTTTTTTGTACTGGTGCTGCATGAATGCTTCTACTTTGTTTTTGGTAATGATGTAGCGTGCGTAAGTCTTTGAAACGACCTTACCGATTTTGACTTGCTCGGATAGTTTTAGGTTGTGGTAGTCGAAAGCTTCGAGGATGGTTTTATAATCCGGCTTATCTTCTACACCAAATAATTGTTTTTTGATTTCTTCAGGAGTTGGTACAAGATCCTGTAATGATAAATCAAAATGAATACGGTCTACTTTGCTTAACAGATTTTGAAGTAATGTGTTTGTTGTTCGCACTTCATCTGTGTTTCCCCGAATTGTTTGTGTGGATGGATTCCACTTATTAACGGCAATCCATTTCTTTGTTGCAATTTCAGTGCGTTTTCCGTCAATTGTGATGCGCAGGTAAATGGGAGCTTCGCCATTGCTTCGGATTTTACTTTTTTTAATCCAAAGGATTCTGCTGTACGTGTAATTGAGTTTCATCTCTTTTCGTTTTTTGGTAACCCAGAGGTAACCGATTACTAGTTCATTTCTTGTAGCTATCTTGTTTTGAAACTCAATAAAATCAATGATTTTCGTCTAATTCGGTTACCTCTGAAAACGAATATAAAACAGGTAACCGAATAGGTCACCTGAAATATGTTTTTTGTTGTGTTCTGATGGATTTTACCGTAAATAAGAAAACCCTGTAATCATAGGATTTACAGGGTTTTGACAAAAAAAGAGGGAAGCTACTGCTTCCCCTTGTGATCCCGTCTGGATTCGAACCAGAGACCTACTGCTTAGAAGGCAGTTGCTCTATCCAGCTGAGCTACGGGACCAAACCTTATCCGGCATCCGATCGTCTGAACCAAAGACCTTTCCGACAAGATATCGGAATGCTCTATTTGGCTGAGCTACGGAGCCTTAAATTAAAAAAGGATGATTGCTCATCCTTGTTGTCGGGGTGGCAGGATTCGAACCTGCGACCTCCTGGTCCCAAACCAGGCGCGATGACCGGGCTACGCTACACCCCGTTGTTTTCCGGACTGCAAAGATAAACGTTAATTTTAAATCTGCAAGTGAAAACCACATTTTTTTTCGCGGTGGGAGCGGGATTCGAACCCGCGGTACAGTTACCCGTACGGCAGTTTAGCAAACTGCTGGTTTCAGCCTCTCACCCATCCCACCTCTTTCCAAAGGACGTGGCGCAAAAGTAATAATTTTTTTATATTCTCTGAACTTTATACGTTATTTTTTATTTCATCTTATAAATTCAAAGTCACCACCTGATTTAATATCATGAAAATAAAGAACATCCAATAGACTTTGAGAAATTCCACTTCCCGTGTTTTGCTTGTCACGGTCAGTATCATTCCTATCACCGTGGACAGAAAAATACCGTAAAGCCCGAAAACCGAAAAGCAGATCAGTGACAAAACCAGGGAGAAAAAGACCACTGCTATCCTGAACCGGGAATTTTCCAATAAGGACAGATGGCAGAATAAATTCACCGTAATAATAATTATCGCAGAAAAAAAACGAAATCCTTCCTGTTCAGTATTTAAAGTAGAGGTGAAAAAGCTCAAGAACATCGGATCTTGCAACAGCAGTAAAAATGCCGAAATAAGTATCAGTATGTTTCTCCAGTCGAATTTTTTCATTGAAAAAACAATGGCAGCCGTCATCAGCGCATTGGCAATTACATTCAGTGGGAATATAAAAAATGGAGCTCCTTGCGCTACAAGAAATGCTCCGTAAAATATCATCGTTAAAATTGCTGAGAAAAGAATTTTCAATTCTTTGTCCATACAGCTATTTTGACTTTAAAGCTTCGTCGATATAAGCAAACGTCGATAAAACCTCTGCTTTTCCGTTTACAACGGCTACATCGTGCTCAAAATGCGCGCTTGGTTTGTTGTCCGCTGTTAAAATCGTCCAGCCGTCTTTCGCTGTAACTACTCTCTCTGTTCCCATATTAATCATCGGTTCAATAGCAATGACCAAACCTTCCTGTATTTTTTTACCGGTGCCTCTTCTGCCGTAGTTAGGAACCTGCGGTTCCTCGTGCATTTTTTTTCCTAAACCATGTCCCACCAACTCTTTCACTACTCCGTAGCCGTTTGATTCCGCATGGTTCTGAATAGCAAAACCAACATCTCCCAGCCTGTTTCCCGCTTTGACCTGCTCTATTCCCAGATTCAGGCATTCTTTTGTCACCTGCAAAAGGCGTTGCACCTCAGGAGACACCTCGCCTACCTCAAAAGTATAAGCCTGATCTCCGTAGTAACCTTCATAAACGGAACCGCAATCCACGGAAACAATATCTCCGTCCTTTAATATTTTTCCTTTGGGATAACCATGAACAACTTCTTCATTAACAGAAACGCATAAGGTATTCGGAAAATCATACATTCCTTTAAATCCGGGAAGTGCCTTATGATCTCTGATGAATTCCTCCGCCAGCGCATCCAGCTTAAGCATATCTGCTCCGGGCTTGATCTCCTTTGCGAGCATTCCCAGCGTCTTACTCACAATCTGGGCAGCTTCACGCATGATCTCAATTTGTTCTGCAGTTTTATAAATGATCTGGTTTCTATTAAAAAATGTGTTCAAAACTTAGCTTTTAAAAATTAAAAAAGAGCTGCTTCCAGTGAAACAGCTCTGCAAAATTAAAATAATTTATAATGTCCGATAATTACGCTAACACTTCTTTTACTTTATCAGCAGCTTCCTGCAGTAAAACAGCCGAGTGAACGTTCAATCCTGACTCATCAATTAATTTCTTAGCTTCTTCCGCGTTTGTACCCTGAAGGCGAACGATGATCGGAACAGGAATATTTCCCATTGCTTTGTATGCATCAACTACACCCTGAGCAACACGGTCACATCTTACGATACCACCAAAAATGTTAATCAGGATCGCTTTAACGTTCGGGTCTTTCAAAATGAGCCCGAAAGCTTTCTGTACACGCTCAGCATCTGCAGTTCCTCCTACGTCCAGAAAGTTCGCAGGATTACCGCCTGATAATTTAATAATGTCCATGGTCGCCATCGCCAATCCTGCTCCGTTCACCATACAAGCAACGTTTCCGTCCAGCTTGACATAGTTCAGGCCAGCTTCGCTCGCTTCCACATCCATCGGATCTTCTTCTGTTTTATCACGCATTTCAGCGTAGTCTTTATGCCTGAATAATGCGTTGTCATCCAATGTTACTTTCGCATCAACAGCGATGATCTTATCATCTGAAGTTTTCAATACCGGGTTAATCTCAAACATGGAAGCGTCACAACCTTCATACGCTGCATAAAGCGCTGTAACGAACTTTGTCATTTGCTTGAAAGCTTCTCCTGACAAACCAAGATTGAAAGCGATTTTTCTTGACTGGAAAGCCTGAAGACCAACTCTCGGATCGATTTCTTCCTTAAAGATCAAATGTGGTGTTGTTTCCGCCACATGCTCGATATCCATACCTCCTTCGGTTGAATACATAATGATATTTCTGCCTTTTTCACGATCCAGCAATACAGACATATAAAACTCTGACGGCTGAGATGCTCCCGGGTAATACACATCCTCCGCGATCAGAACTTTATTTACTTTTTTTCCTTTCCCGTTTGTCTGTGCAGTAACCAGGTGACCACCAAGGATTCCTTTTACTTTCTCTTCTACATGATCAATTCCCTTCGCTAAAACCACTCCGTTAGAGCCTGTCTCCTCCACTTGTCCTTTCCCACGTCCTCCAGCGTGAATCTGAGCTTTCACCACGTACCAGCCGGTACCGGTTTCTTCGGTTAATTTTTTAGCAGCAGCAACCGCATCTTCTGCTTTATCTACAACTATTCCTCGTTGTGTCGCCACACCAAAGCTGTTTAAAATGGATTTTCCCTGATATTCGTGTAAATTCATTTTTATGAAAATTTTGTGTCGTAAATGTACAATGAATAAATCAAAAAAGAAGCACTCCATTTTATTTTTTCGAAAAAAAATATTCCGTGTTCCGCTGAAAAATTTATCTTTATTAAGATTTTTTTAAAAAGTTTACCTGAATTTTAAATCTATATTATCTGTTATGAAAAAAATTGTACTCCTTGCCTTTACTATCTTATCCTCTTTTCTGCTGAAAGCTCAATGTACCGAAACAGACGTAACAAAAATCCTGCTGATCGGTGACAGCTGGGCGTTCTTCATGAATGTGGACGGAACAATTAACGATGTTGCAAAAGATTGGGGACATTCCAATGTTAAGTATTATACCAATCTTATTTTAAGTGAGAACGGTGCGGAAACTGACGATTTTCTGAAGCCTGAAAAGGTAACGGAAATGACTAACCGCCTGACAACTATGCCGGACCTAAAAGCAGTCCATCTGAGCATCGCCGGAAACGATTTTCTCGGCAGCTGGGATGTTCACTATACACAGGCACAGACCGACAGCTTATACGACGGAGTAGTCGGAAGATTGGATTCCATTATTGATATCATCTCACAGATCCGCCCGGATATTCAAATCTTCTGGAGCGGTTATGTTTATACCAATTTCCAGGAAGTTTTAGAAACCACACCTTCTTATTTACAAACATCCCATCCTTTTTACGGCCGATGGCAGGCAATGGGATTTCCTACCATTTCCGAGATCAATACTGTTCAGAACTGGTTTCAGGACAAAGTTGCACAACATTATTCGTCCAATCCGAAAGTCACTTATGTTCATGCTCCGGGCCTGATGCAATACGTATTCGGCCAGACTTCCAACCTGGGAGTTGCTCCGGGTGGAACTTACGCCGCTTTTACCGCTCCGATGCCTTACGGTTATACTGATTATCCTTCTCCGAAAAATACAATGAGAGATTACGGAATTACGAAGGATTGCTTCCATCTTTCCGCCAGCGGTTACAGGGCATTCATCTCATACCACTTTCAAAAATTCTATCAGAAATACCTGATGGATGATGCTTACACTATTGCCGGAGATGTAAATTCCGGAAGTGTCAGCAGCAACGGAACAACATATACAGAATTAAAAGTCGGTAAAGATGGTATTAATGAATTTGCAGGGATCATTGATTTGGATAACACTCATATTGCCGATACATCTGTCGGGAATGTAAGTCTTTTCCTGAAAATCGAAGAGATTACCAACACGAATTTTCTTTCATCAGGTGAATTTATAGTGGAAATTGCAAATGAGAAATTCGGTAATTCTTCTTCGCTGGAAAGTGAAGACTATTCTAACGCAGCTTCAGCATCAGGAAATGCGTGTGTATTCGGAAATGCTACCGCAGGCAAATGGGTTCGTCTGGAGCTGCCTGCTTCTTTTACAGATCAGATCCGCCGGACAAAAGCGCAGATCCGCATCAGATACACGGGACAGGGAGATGGAATAATCCGGTTTGCAAATTCTTCAGACGCCGATTTTCAGCCGGTATTAAATATTAAATATGGTGATATCTTAGCGACAGCATCTGTCAATACTATTTCATTGGATGTTTATCCGAACCCGGCAAAAGATCTTCTTAACATCAGCGCTGAACAGAATATCGAAGCTGTCTCCATTTATAATGTGGCAGGCCAGCTGATGCTGACAGAGAACAATCCTTCCAAAGAAATTTCCATTAGGTCACTTCCGGACGGAATGTACATTCTAAACGTTCAGGTTGGAAATACTGTTCAGAAAGTAAAATTCATCAAGCAATAAACAAATTGTTATTCGCACGGAATTTCTTTTAAAAACTGTTTTGAAAGCGTAAATTTGAAAAAGTTTACGCTTTTTTATGCAACGATTAATTGCTCCTTTAATTTTACTGAGTGTTGTTCTCTTCTCAGAAATTTTCAGCTACTTCGCTATCAAACGGCTCAGTAAAAACAAAAAGAAATTCAAATGGTACTGGTGGGTCTCTGTGGCGTTTTTATATTCCGGATTTTTCCTGACGCGAGCAGTTTTTGCCAATTACACCAGAAACTGGTATGTTAATATTTTTGCGATCATTATCTTCACTAAGCTGGCGGTCGCGCTGTCATTTGTCATCTCGGAATTCATCCGTATCTCTAAGCAAACGATCCGGAAATCATCACAGGAAACAGATCTGTCCAGAAGGAAGTTCAATAGTAATCTCGCTTTGGGAGCTGCAACAATCCCTTTCTTTTCTTTAAACTGGGGACTATTCAGAACTGCCTATAACTTCAGGGTGCAGGAAGAGAAAATAAAAATTCCGGGTTTACCAAAAGCGTTTGAAGGCTTTAAAATAGTCCAGATTTCCGATATTCACACCGGAAGCCTGCAAACGCATCACCAATTACAAAAAGCCATCGAAATTGTTCAGGAGCAGCATCCTGACATCATTTGCTTCACGGGAGACCTGGTCAATAACAGAACGGATGAAGTATATCCGTATATGGAAGATCTGAAGAAATTAAACGCTCCTCATGGTATATTAAGTGTTTTAGGAAACCACGATTACGGAGATTACGAAACCTGGGTTTCGGAAGAGGCCAAAAAGCAAAATCTCGCGGAGATGGTGGATGTTCACCGGAAATTAGGATGGAATTTATTATTAAACCGTCATATTCCCGTTGAAAAAGACGGGGAAAAAATTGTTTTCCTGGGCGTGGAAAACTGGGGAGCTAATCTGCACTTTCCGAAATACGGAAAGCTGAACGAAGCATACCAGGGTCTTTCCGGAGAAGATGTGAAAATCCTGCTTTCACATGATCCTTCCCACTTTGACACGGAAGTGACGGAAAGCTATAAAGATATCTGCCTGACCTTATCAGGACACACACATGGCTTTCAGTTCGGCATCGAAATTCCAGGGTATATCAAATGGAGCCCTTCACAGTATATCTATAAGCAATGGGCGGGATTGTACAAAAAAGGGCAGCAGCAGGTCTATGTCAACAGAGGACTGGGTTGCCTCGGATATATGGGAAGAATAGGGATCCGGCCGGAAATAACGGTGATTACACTTGTTCCGGAGAATACTGTTTAATTAAAATACTTATGTTCTCTTTTTGATAAGCGCAGGGCCAAGCATATTTTCCCCCAGCTTTCAGGATTGATCCTGAAAAATTTAAATCCCTTCATAAGTGAATAGAAAAGGTTGATTTTATAGTTCAGCATTGGAAAAGTTGTTGTAAATTTGTCTCAATCTACCTTGATTATTAAATAATATGCTACTCCGTTTTTTCATTTTTATTTTTCTTACCACACAACTTTGCAACGCTCAAAACCTGGTTTATAATGGAAGCTTTGAGGAAATTACACAATGCAATACAACTAATTTTTTGTATAATGATTATGTTGTCGGTTGGGTAAATCCCTGTCAGACAAACGGACATAGTTCTGATTATTACAATATCACCTGCCCTCCGCTTCCTAATCTCAGTAAAATGCCTTATCACGGCAACGCGCTTTTCGGATTGGCTACCTACAGCAGCACTCAGACGTATCCAAGCGGAATTACTAATTTTCACGAATTTGTACGAGGCACCTTGGTGACTCCGCTTAACGTGGGTTCTACCTACTGTGTAAGCTTTAAAGTTTCTCCATTGAGTCCTTCTTTCGTATCTGATAAAATCGGGGCATTATTTACGAATGTGGAGTATAATAGCAGCAATCCTTATGAAGCATTAACGAACTATGCACACGTATTTTCCAATACTGTCATAACCGATACAAGCTGGACAACCGTGAGCGGTTCATTCGTTGCCGATTCTGCCTATCGTTATATTATGCTGGGCAACTTTTTTGCGGATAATTTAACGAGCCATGTTTCCGGCGGTGCTTATTACTGGATCGATGATGTTCGTGTGGTACTTGACCCAAACGGAGATTGCAGCGCGATTCACGACACAACAACCACGCCTTCCGACACAGTATATCACGTTTCCCAGAACCTGACTATTTGCGCAGGTGAGACAATTACATTGCCCGGCGGAACAGTTGTAAATACAAGCGGAATATACACAGACACACTTCTGGCTGCTAATGGCGCAGATAGTATTGTTACAACTACGTTGGATGTCCTGCCGTATTTAACGGATACGATCAGTGCGAGCATCTGCCACGGCGGCCACTATAACTTCGGAGGGAATTTATTGACTGCCTCGGGAACTTACACCGATACGCTAACAGCTGTTTCAACTTCCTGTGACAGTATTCTTGTTTTGAATCTGAATGTTTTACCAGCCATTCCGTTGACGGAAATTTTTGATACCATTTGTGCAGGTTCAACCTATCTTTTTAACGGAAGCTCATTGACTGCTCCGGGAACTTATACTGCAAACATAACCAGCCTGCAAGGCTGTGATTCTGTGATCACCCTGAATTTAGCGGTTATAAATCCACCAAACAGGCCTGAAGTGGTAACCAACTTGCCTGTTCCGTGCTACAATCAGGAATTCACAGGTGAAATCTTAAATCCAAATACAGCGCTTACCTATCGGTGGTATGTTGACACAAATGGCACAGCAGCCGGGCAAGGTGAAAAATTTACGAAAATCATTGATGAAAATACCGTAACAATTTATGTGAGTGCAGATAACGGAACATGCAGCTCTGCTTTTACAATTATTCCGATTACGGTCAACCAGCTGTTCAATGCGAATTTTGAAATGCCGAATGTGATCACACCAAATAACGATGGTGCCAATGACGAAATTGATTTTGAGGCAATTTTTGGCGGTTGTATTGAATATGAAATTTCAATTTTCAACCGTTGGGGAAATCTCGTTTTCAAAAACGGAGCCGTATTTAACGGAAAAGACAGCAAAGGCCACAACTTGGTTGACGGCACTTATTTTTACAAGCTGACGTATGAGGGAATTCAACGACACGGATTTATTCACCTGTTGAGGTAATCCGAAATTTCACCTGGCATAAAGGAAAAAATCTATTGTATTCTATGCTCTATTTCCGGTAATGTCTCTGATTTGATACATTTTTTCATTCCTGCTGTCCGCATATTATTCCGCTGTTTTTTGTCTTATTGAATCCTTGTTCAATAATTCTGATTCCATTCTTATCGAGTCGTTTTATTTTTATATACCCAACAGCATCTTTTATCCTTACTCCAAAATATCCTTCTTCAAAAGAAGCTGAAACAGGTAATGCGCATCCGCCCTGCAAAAGCAAATCCCCACGTGAAGACCAATTATTATTCAGATCAATAACGGCTGATTCATTAAAGATTCTGGCAACTGAATAATCACCTGAGTTTGCAATTTTATTTTCCTCAGACAATCCTGTTACATATATATTATAGGTAAATACGCTGCAATGTCCGCAATATCCACCATTATATTCACTATGAGCAACTACTAACCTAAAGTCTGCAGTCTGATCATCATTCAAATCTAAATCATAACTGATCGAAGAGTCAGACGGAACAGGGACAACAACACTACAAATAGTATGATTCTGCACCGTATCATATCTCACTGATTGTATGTCGATAATTGGGGAAAAGGATTTATACAGGATTTGATCTTTGCCATTTCCCTCTTTCTTATTGCAAGAGAACAGTAAAATTCCCGTAAACAGCAAGTACCAGAAATAGTTGTTTTTCATATTAAGAAGCATATTCATCTCTGCAATTTATGAAAAAACCGGAATCCAATAAATTTTCAGCCAAAAAAGAATTTATTTCTTCTACTGAATAATCTCTTATATTTTCTTTTAAAGAAAAAAACCTCATCCGTAAAGGATGAGGTTTTTATATATGGACGTCTTTATCTATCTGAATAAATCAGGAAGTAAAGACGGAAAAAAGGCCGCTTTCCAGCGACCTTTTAGTAATAATTACAAAGATATTATTTTTTAAAGACGAAGAAGAAAGACTTAATATACAACTTCAATTCAGAAAACCAGATTTCCCGTCTTTCGTCTAATATCTTAATATCTAATGTCTTTTATCACATCATTCCACCCATTCCTCCGGGCATTCCTGCCATTGGGTTAGCTCCTGCTTCTTCCGGCTGATCTACCACCACACATTCTGTTGTAAGTAACATCGCTGCGATCGAAGCGGCATTCTCAATAGCAATACGCGTCACTTTCGTAGGGTCGATTACTCCTGATTCGAATAAATCTTCGAAAGTTTCTGTTCTCGCATTGTATCCGAAAGCTCCTTTGCCTTCTTTCACACGCTGAACAATTACCGCACCTTCTCCGCCTGCATTTGCAATGATCTGACGAAGCGGCTCTTCCACTGCTCTTTTCAGGATAGCGATCCCTGTATTTTCGTCTTCGTTCTCTCCTTTCAGGTTTTCCAATGCTTCAATCGTACGGATCAGAGCGACACCGCCACCGGCAACAATTCCTTCCTGAACAGCTGCTCTTGTTGCTGCTAACGCATCATCCACACGGTCTTTTTTCTCTTTCATCTCCACTTCCGTTGGAGCGCCGATGTAAAGAACAGCTACTCCGCCTGCTAATTTCGCAAGTCGTTCCTGTAATTTTTCTTTATCGTAATCTGAAGTTGTTTGTTCGATCTGTGCTTTAATCTGAGCTACGCGGGCAGTGATCTCTTCTTTTTTTCCGGAGCCGTTTACGATCGTCGTATTGTCTTTGTCAATTTCAATTTTTTCAGCTTTTCCAAGCATGTCAAGTGTAACGCCTTCCAGCGTCATTCCTCTTTCTTCAGAGATCACCTGGCCTCCTGTTAAGATAGCGATATCTTCCAGCATCGCTTTTCTTCTGTCTCCAAATCCCGGAGCTTTAACAGCAGCTACTTTCAAAGAACCGCGGATTCTGTTCACTACTAATGTGGAAAGTGCTTCTCCGTCGATGTCTTCCGCAATAATCAACAAGGATTTTCCTGCCTGAACAACCGGCTCCAACACAGGAAGCAATTCTTTCATGCTGGAAATCTTTTTGTCGTATAGTAAGATCAACGGATTTTCCATTTCCGTAATCATTTTTTCTGTATTTGTTACGAAATATGGAGAAAGGTAACCTCTGTCAAACTGCATCCCTTCCACAGTTTTTACTTCTGTTTCCGTTCCTTTAGCTTCTTCGACAGTAATTACTCCGTCATTACCTACCACTTTCATTGCTTCGGCAATTAATGCACCGATTGCTTCATCATTGTTGGCAGAAATTGTAGCAATCTGCTTGATTTTTTCATTGTCTGAACCAACTTCTTTGGAAATTTCTTTCAGCTTCTCAACAACTTTCACAACGGCCTTGTCGATACCTCTCTTGATATCCATCGGGTTAGCTCCTGCCGCAACGTTTTTCAGTCCGGCTGTAATAATTGCCTGTGCCAGAACAGTTGCTGTTGTTGTTCCGTCTCCTGCAATATCAGCGGTTTTAGCTGCAACTTCTTTCACCATCTGTGCACCCAGGTTCTCTACTGCGTCTTTCAGCTCAATTTCTTTTGCAACTGAAACACCGTCTTTTGTTATATGAGGTGCCCCGAATTTTTTACCAATAACTACATTACGACCTTTTGGCCCCAGTGTTACTTTTACCGCATTTGCCAATGCATCTACTCCGCTTTTTAATTTTTCGCGTGCTTCTACATCAAAATAAATATCCTTTGCCATGATTTTTTAATTTTTTAGATTAACCAATAATTCCATAAATATCCGATTCTTTCATTATCAGGTATTTTCTACCTTCGATGGAGATTTCAGTTCCGGAATACTGTCCGTAAATTACTGAATCACCCACTTTAACCGTCATTGGCTCCTCTTTTTTCCCCTGACCGACAGCAACGATCGTACCTTTCAACGGCTTTTCCTTAGCTGTGTCCGGAATAAAGATCCCGCTTGCTGTTTTTTCTTCTGCCGGCGCTGTTTCTACCAGAACGCGATCCGATAATGGTTTAAATGAAATAGACATATTATAATGATTTTAAAGATTAATTTTTACGTCTCTGCTTTTGCGAAAAATATGCCAATCCACAGAAACGGAAAAAAAGTGACAAACTGACAAACAATTAATGCCTGTCCAAAATGGCTATGACAAAATGTAATTATGCAAATTGCGGAAATCTGTCTTTTTTTCCGAGCGTATAAAGCATTTTCATGTGGTAAACCAAAGCGGATATAAATGTCTTTTTGGAATAATAGGGTAAATTATACTCAGAAGCGGTTTCCTGAACCAGCTTCGAGATTTTACGATAATGAACGTGACAGATATTCGGAAATAAATGGTGTTCAATCTGCATATTCAATCCGCCGACATACCATGAAAACAGCTTTGAACGCTGTGCAAAATTACAGGTATTGTACAATTGATTTACCGCCCAGTCCGCTTCAATATCTCCGCTTTCAGTAGGTTTTGGAAAACTGGATGAAGGAACAACGTGTGCCGGCTGGAAGATGATGGACAAAATAAATCCGGAAACGAATTGCATAGCTAAAAAACCAAGTACCGTCCATTTCCAATCCAGTGGAGAGAAAATAACCGGCAAGGCAATCAACATTCCGAAATAGAAAATTTTGCTGAGCAGGATATGTGTCAGGTGCTTTGAAAGGGTAATCTGCTGCGTTCTCAGCAAATCCAGCTTGTGATACCTGATCGCCTGCTGAAAATCCTTTGACGTACACCATAGAATGGTCAGAAAGCCATATAAAAACCAAGCGTAAATGAACTGGAACCGGTGGAAAAAATATCTTTTTTCATGGGGAGAGAACCGCAGCATGATCCCTGCGTCAATATCTTCATCCATCCCGGAAATATTGGTATAAGTGTGATGCAGGACATTGTGCTGGATCTTCCAGTTAATACGGCTTCCTCCGATTATGAGCATTACTCTTTCAATCAGGTTATTGATCTTCGCATTCGAGGAATAAGCACCGTGATTCGCGTCGTGCATAACGGACAAACCGATCCCTGCCATTCCCACTCCCATAACTATCCATAAAAGCAAAGATACCCATCCTGTTTCAACCATTGTAAGCATAAAAACAAATGGGGTTATGTAGAGCAATAACATGAAGATCGTTTTGAGCACCATCTCGGAATTTGCTTTTTGTGACAAATTATTCTCTTTGAAATAATTTCTTACTTTTTGTTGCAGCGTTTTATAAAACTCTGAATTGTGTGATTTTGAAAATCGGATTTCTTTTATTCTCATCTAAAAATTCTCCTGCAGAGCCTATTGCCCTGCTGTAAATAAAAAATAAAAAGTCAGGAATGCAATACAAACCTGACTTCAAAAGTTCTCAAATTATGCTGATATTATTCTGCGTCCGGTAAGTCTCCCGAAGGAACTTCTGCCTGTTCCTGATTGGCAGCAGCCGGCGCTTTTTCTACTTTCGGTGTTAAATAAACTGTAAGTACAATACTGCAAACAGCTATGATTCCTGCCAAAGACCATGTTGCTTTATCAACAAAATCGTTTGTTTTCTGAACACCACCTAACTGGTTAGCAACCCCAAAGTCGGAAGACAAGCCTCCTCCTTTCGGATTCTGAACAAATACTAATACAACCAGCAGGATGCTGGCTAAAATTATCAAAATGGAAATAAGCGTACTCATATTTTTATTTTAAACTGTTTAATTTTTCTTTTAGTTCTTCTATTTTTTGTGCAAATATTACGCTTTTTTCGGGATTTGTCAAGCATAATTGTTCATAAGCTTTTATCGCCAATGGAAAATTCCCCTGAAGAACGTAAATATTCGCCAGTGTTTCACTGTACATCAGGCCTGATTCATCAATGCTTTCCTTCGCTTTTTTGGAGGGTGAAAAAAATTCTTTTTTAGGTCTTGAAATGGAGGGTTCCTCTTCAATAAATTTATCAATTATCTGATTTTTTTGATCCTCATTTATTTTTGCAGATGCTTGCTCTTCCGTTTTCGCTTCCGGAGAAGCCATTGCTTTAGCGGATCGCAGCTCTTCGTTCTTCCCTTTTGTCAGCCATGAAACAAAAGTCTGAATAACGGCTTCCCGGTCCTGCTCCGGCTGTTGTTGCACTGCTTCCGCAGATGCTGTTTCTTCTTCAATTTCCTGAGAAACCTCCGGATCTGCTTCTATTACCGTATTTTCTAGTACCTGAGAATATACATTTTCAATTACACTGGACAGAATATTCATTTCCAGTGTTTTCTCTTCTTCATCCGAAATAATTTCTTCTGCCGGCACTTCCGTGTTCGCTGAAGTTTCTTCTGTTCCGGCAAATATCTCCGGTTCAACCTGTTCTTTTATCTCTTCTTCAATCGTATTATATTCCTCTGTTTCTGAGATTTCTTCATGTAATTCGGATATTTCTTCCTGACCAAATATGGCTTCTTCGGGAATCTCTTCCTCAACAGCGCTTTCAATTTCCGTTTCACTCGCCGCTTTAAAATCAACATTCACAACCATAGGGGAAGTAACAGCTTCTGCTGCGTCACCCACCGGTTCCTGTTCCTGAATATCTTCCGGCTGCGCATGAATTATCTCATATAATTTCATGCGGTCGGTCACCCTGTAGGCATATTTATTGAGCGCTTCTTCAAATTCAAAGCTTTTAGAATCGGACAGTGCTTTCAGGTAAAGAATAGCAAATAATTGCGCATACGGATATTTATCGGCGAGCATTTTTAACGCTCCGACATCTGTAAAAGCAGGTTCCCGTTTTCCGGAGACGATATCCGCTATTGCTACGCTGTCCATTACCAGTTTGACATTAATTTATTAATTACATCTTGTACGATCTGTTTGTTGATCTCTTCAATTAAGCTGGCTTCCACGGACGTAAAATCATCATTTGCGCTAAAATCCACGAAACGCGTGGCGGTCATCTCCATTACTTCTTCCACGATTTCTCCTTCCTTCGGTGTCACGTTGTTAAATATAGTGAACTTAACGGAAACATTCAGACGGCTTTTTGCGGCATTATCGCCCTGCTGGATCGCTGCCGGAGAAACATTGTAACCGACAATAATCCCTTCAATAACTACCTGACAGGAATCTTTATTGGTCCCCAGCTTCAAACGTGTATTGTTCTGAATACCGTCCTTCAGGTCTTCTGTCAGACGTGACGGATAATACAACGCGGCGGTAGGTGCATTGCTTTCCAGTGTCGTCACATAGAATTTCTGCCAGCGGGCATCCATGGAACCCTTATCTTTAAAGGAAACGCTGGTAGGCCAGCAGGAAGCCAGAAGGAACGAAAGCGCGACAAACAATAACGGAAATCTCATCAGATACTCAGATTATATTCTTTGATTTTACGATACAGTGTACGTTCAGAAATTCCCAAATCCTGCGCCGCATATTTTCTTTTTCCGCGATGCTTCTGTAACGCCCGGAGAATCATTTCTTTTTCAAGGTCGTTCAAAGAAAGGGAATCTTCTACCTCTTCGTGCTCTTCAAAATCAGAGTCCACCACATGGTCAAAATCTTCATCACCATGGTTTTCTGGTTTCTCGGCTATCGGTGTTGCCATATTCGCCACTGAAGACGGCGCTGCCAGCAAATGGGCAGTGTCTTCGATAGGGTCTTTATACATACGGCTGACCAAAGCCGTCTGATCTGCTGTCAACTTATAATCCGAAGGTCCGTGCGTAATTAATTCTCCTACCAGCTTTTTCAGCTCGTTCAGGTCATTTTTCATTTCAAAAAGAAATTTGTACATCAATTCTCTTTCTGAAAAATTATCTCCTGCGGATTGTTTGCTTACCACGTTCGGCACAGTTTCTTCCGAAATATCCAGATAAGTTGTCAGCAGCTCTGCGCTGATATCTCTTGTTTTTTCGATCACTGATAATTGTTCTACCAGGTTTTTCAGCTGGCGGATATTTCCCGGCCAGGAATATTTCTGAAGATAGTTCACACCGTCATTGGTTAGCTTTATTGCCGGCATTTTATATTTATCAGCAAAGTCATTCGCAAATTTACGGAACAGCAGATGAATATCGTCTTTTCGTTCCCGTAACGGCGGAAGATGGATCGGAACCGTACTCAAGCGATACAGCAGATCTTCCCGGAATTTCCCGGAACGGACAGCCTGCTGCATATTCTCGTTCGTCGCTGCGATAACACGCACATTCGTCTTCAACACTTTCGATGAACCGACTTTAATAAATTCTCCTGTTTCCAGCACACGAAGTAAACGTACCTGTGTCTGCATCGGCAGCTCTGCCACCTCATCCAGAAAAATCGTACCGCCGTCAGCTACCTGGAAATAACCATCTCTGCTCCCTGTCGCACCGGTAAAAGAACCTTTCTCATGTCCGAACAGCTCGGAATCAATTGTCCCTTCCGGAATCGCTCCGCAGTTCACAGCAATATATGCTCCGTGCTTGCGGGCGCTTAGCTGATGGATCACCTGCGGAATAATTTCTTTACCTGTTCCGCTTTCTCCCATCACTAAAACAGAAATATCCGTCGGAGCAACCTGAGCAGCCACCTCCAATGCTCTGTTTAGCTGAGGTGCATTACCAATGATCCCGAAACGCTGTTTTATCTGCTGGATATCCATGTTGAATTAAATTTGAACGATTTCTCCGAATAGGGTTGCTGATGTACAGTTAACGATTTTCACCATTACGTAATCGCCTGGCTTGATTTCCGGCATTTTCGGAAATACCACTTTTGTATTGAATGTATTACGCCCGGCCAGCTCCGTATCGGAACGTTTTGAATTTCCTTCCACCAGGATTTCCTGAACCTGGCCGATCTGACGCTGATTTGCCAGTAAGCCATGCTCCCGCTGTAAGTCAATAATTTCCGTCAGGCGCCTGTTTTTTACCTCTTTCGGAATATCATCCTCGTATTTTCGTTCCGCCAGTGTTTTAGGCCGCTCGGAATATTCATACATATAGGCAAAATCATATTTTACCGCTTCCATCAAGGAAAGTGTATCCTGGTGCTGTTCTTCTGTTTCGCCACAGAATCCTGCAATAATATCAGTAGAAATAGAAACTTCTTTTACAATGTTCCGAATAGCTTCAATACGCTCCAGATACCATTCTCTGGTATAGCCACGATTCATTTTCTCCAGCATGGAAGTACTTCCGGACTGCACCGGCAAATGGATATATTTACAGATATTGTCGTATTTTGCCATGACTTCCAGGAACTCATCTGTCATGTCTTTCGGATGGGAAGTGGAGAAACGGATCCGTAATTTAGGATCAATCTGTGCCACCGATTCCATCAGCTGCGCGAAATTCATCGTTTCCCTGGAAGGATCTTTAATTTCTCCCTTGCTGCTCATGTTCCAGCGATAGCTGTCCACGTTCTGTCCCAATAAGGTAACTTCTCTGTATCCTTTATCGAAAATCTCCTGACATTCCTTTACAATCGTTTGCGGATCTCGGGAACGTTCTCTTCCTCTTGTAAATGGTACTACACAGAAGGAGCACATATTATCACAACCTCTTGTGATGCTCACGAATGCAGAAACACCGCCTTTATCCAGACGTACCGGGCTGATATCCGCGTACGTTTCATCTCTTGAGAGTAAAACATTCACTGCTTTTTGTCCCGTACCGACCTCTTCGATCATAGAAGGAAGACTACGGTACGAATCCGGTCCGGCAACAAGATCCACTAATTTTTCTTCTTCCAGCAAATTTTTCTTTAAGCGCTCCGCCATACAACCGAGAATCCCGACTACCAGCTCAGGATTTTCACGTTTTTTCTTTTTAAAATCAGTCAGGCGGTTACGAACGCGCTGCTCGGCATTGTCACGAATAGAACAGGTATTGATCAGGATCACATCCGCCTCCTCAATGTCACGGGTTGTCGCATAGCCTTCTTTGGACATAATGGATGCAACCACCTCGCTATCCGAAAAATTCATTGCACAACCGTAACTTTCAACATATAGCTTCTTCACCGGGTTAATCATCGGAATATCCAATATCAAAGCTTCTCCCTGACGGGATTCGTCATGTGTTTCTGTCTCATGCATATTTTCTGTACTCATTCAGTCAACTATAAGGAGTGCAAAAATAGGAAAAATCCGGATAGTGTCAAAATGTCAGACAACAGATACCAAAATATAACACATCATTTGCTAAGTAAAAAGGAAACCGTCTGATCTCGCACAAATTAGCAGGATTTTTAAAAATCAGATTTCTGCTATTACTATTTTATCGATCTTGAACTGTTCGTCCACTTTTTTGAATTGAAAGGAAATCCGGTATTTAGCACCTTTCGAAAGGTATTCTCCGGCAGCGAACGAAATATTTTCCTGCTTCTGGGATTTTACAGATATTTTAAAGGAATCAGCAGGTTTCTTGGAAAAAAAATCTTTTAAAACGATCGCCGCCTGTGATTTACTGTAAATGGATTCTTTGTTATTAACAGATACTAATATTTTCTCTGCACCATACGAAACAATTTTATTTACATCCGCCTGGATTACTGCCTGCTCCAGTTCCGAAAAAGGAATCGACTGTAACGGGCTGATCAGGGTCAAAATAAAATATGTTAATGTAATGATTAATTTCATCGTCGTATTTTTCGGTTGTCTCAGCAAATATAATGCCTTTTTAATTCAGACGGAATAACCCCTGAAAGAAAACGCGCAAACTTCTTGTAAATTGCAAATCACTACCTGCCAGCACAATCTATAACATCCTCTTTTTTTCCGGCAATAAATATTGGATAATTAAAAACCTTCTTTTGAAAACTTCACAGCGCTTTCCTTTCTTTAAAAAGCGTTTTTTCCGTATCATTGTGCGGTAAAATCTTAATTTAATATCATGCGTTTTTATTTGTTCGCCTTTTCACTGTTATTCGCGTTAAATGCTTTTTCTCAGGGTGATTCCACCATTACTTTCTTTGATAAATCCGCGGCATTGCTGCAATTGGAACAGGGCAAGACATTATTAAACGATAATAACTATCTGAAAGCTATCCAGACGTTCAGAAATGCGGCTGCAAAAGATCCGTATTCCTGGAAGCCTCTGTTCTGGCTTGCAAAAACGCATTACAAACTGAACAATTTCGGCTACAGCCTGGATTACACTAAGAAAGCCTGGGCAAAAGATTCTGTTTCCATAGACAAAGAAATCTATTTGCTATTTGCAGAATCTTATCACCGATTGGGAGAATTAGAACAAGCCATCTCTTACTATGAGACTTGCCTCCGTGTCTTTAACAAGCGGGATGCTGACGCGTTGGAAATCGAAAAAAAATACAATCAGGCAGTATATGCTTCTGAAGCAGCCATGAAACCATTATTTGCAGAGAAAAAGCTGGTTTCCGGAGAAGTAAACTCGGGGCATAATGATTACGGGCCAGTGCTTTCCCAGGATGGTAAAACGCTTTATTTTACTTCCAGAAGGAACAATACCACCGGAGGAGGACAAAATCCATATGATGAGTTGTTTTATGAAGATATTTACGTAGCAAAATGGAACGAAGAAGACAAGATCTGGGACAGTGTGACCAATCTTGAAATTCTTGACCGTGTGAACGGGAACGGCTTTGAATCAATGTCATGGTTAAGTCCTGACGGATTGAAAGCATACATTACAATTAACAACGAGGCTGTTGACGAAAAAATAGAAACCAGCAGTTCTGATATTTTTGAGATAAATTTCAGCTCCAAAGGAAAATGGAACGCTCCCAAAACTATTTCCGCCCAAGGAATTAACTCTTCCGGATTTGACGCTTGTGCAACTATTACGGCAGATGGGAATACAATGTATTTTGTTTCTGACAGAAATCTGAAAAAAGGTTCTGATATCTATATGGCGCAGAAAAACGGAAAATCCTGGGGATTGCCAATCGCGCTTTCAGATACAGTGAACACTGCCGGAAATGAAACAACTCCCTACATTACTCCTGACGGAAAATATTTGTTCTTCAGCTCCGATACTCACAAAGGGATGGGTGGTTATGACATTTTTGTCTCCAAAAACCTGGGAAGCAACAACTGGACAAAACCTGTAAATCTGGGAGCTGCTATTAACTCTGTCAATAACGACACGCATTTCCAATACTATCCGGCTCTGAAGCTGGCAATGTTCGCTTCACTGGTAAAAGCAGGCTTAAAATCAAGCATGGATATTTTCGAGATCGATATGAAAGATTTTAATCTGCCGGAATAAAAGAGCGGATTGACTTTCTTTTTATTATTGTATTTTATTTCTCGTATATTGTAAGTTTACAGCAATAAAGGATAAAATACAGGATTATCTATCAATAAGCATTTATAAATGAAAATATTACATATATTATCTTCCGATTTTTACTCAGGTGCGGTAGCCTATGTTTCAGTACTTGTAAAAAAGCAGCTGGAAGACGGTCATGAAATTCTTATTATGACGGATAATCCATTGAATGGCCTGGAACATTTATGTATAACGGTACCTATTTCCAACAGAAAGTACAAGAACAGGATCAAAAACGTAGCGATCATCAAGGAATTAGCTATTGAAAGAAAGATTGATGTTGTTCATGCACATTCGAGAGCGGCTTCCTGGGTAGCTTACTATGCAGTGAGAAGGAAGAAGATCGCCATGGTATCTTCCATCCATGGAATACAGAAAAAAACAAGCCGTCTGACATTAAAAAGGGTGGATGTTTATGGAGATCAGATCATATGTATCTGTAAAAATCTTGCGCAACAGCTTATCAATGAAGTCCGGTTATCCGGCAAAAAGATCTCTGTCATTCATAATGGTATAGACAGTTCCTTTACTGAGGATACCAACTCGGATAGTAATCTTCCGGAAGGCAGAAAAACAATTTCTGTGATCGGTCGGTTCAACGGGCCAAAAGGTCAGAATTTCTCTTCCTTTATCTGCAATGTATTTCCTTTGCTGTTAGAAAAGTATGAACATTTGTCGATCAGGTTGGTCGGCCCGGAATGGGATGTGCTTCCCGAAGAAGGTAAAGCTGCTTTCTCCAAGCTTTCTGATCAGTATAAAGATCGGATAATTCATAACGGATATACAAAGGACGTAAAAAGTATCATGTTATCTTCTGATCTTATCATTGGCGGAGGCCGCGTAGCCATTGAAGCGTTAATGCTAAAAAAAGCGATATTTGCAATTGGTGAAGCAGAAATGCACGGCTTGCTCAGCAACGACAATATTCAGGATGCGATAGACAGTAACTTCGGGGACATAAAACAAGGTATCAGAAGCTTTGAAGTAAATGCACAGAAAGCCTTTGATCAGATAGATACATTTCTAAAAAATGATGAAAACCCGTTTATATACGATCATTTATCAGAGCTGTACGGCATAGAAAGCACCAGTAAACAGATAGAGTTCGTTTATCAAAAGGCAATTTCAGGAAAAAAATAGTAACCACTGAGCAAGACGACAGCAGGTGAGCTATTCGTCATCTCTTCGATTTTAACCTGAATTCCACTTCCATCCCTGCCAGCTGCTGAACCAGCTCTTTGGTTGGGTTTACACGGATATTCCTGGAATTCATATCCACACATAATCCTTCATCTAACGGATCATACACCTGGAAAGTCAGATTACATTTTCCGGGATTCTGCACGAACAGGCTGTTCAGATCGCTGATCAGCAACTGGTCTAACCGTTTGTTGGAAACTCTGATCTGAAGGTCATGCGCCATCTTATCTTTCAATTCCTGAAGACGTTCCATGCTGATCACTCTGAATTCAGGGTCTTTACGATATTGCGGAACTTCAAATTTTCCACGGATAGCAACAAAATTATTCTGATTGAAAAACGGCTTAAAGCGCTGGTAGTTCTCACTGAACATGAACAGCTGGTAAGAATCATTGTAATCTTCAATTGTCATGATCCCGAACATGGAATTGTTTTTAGACATTCTTTCGGAACATTCCGTGACGATTCCGGCAAGTAAAATTTCTTTATTCAGATGTTCGTGCGGAGCGCTCAACATTCCAACGTTTCCTGTGCAAAACGATTCAATTTCCAGCTTGTAATCATCCAGAGGATGACCGGAAATAAAAATTCCTATCACTTCTTTTTCTTTGTTCAGCTTATACAGAGACGGCCATTCTTCCGATCTCGGAACGGAAGGTTCCGGCATCGCAACAGCGCTTCCTTCACCAAAAAGCGAAGCCTGGGAAGAATTAATACTCTCCTGGAAGGAGTTTCCGTAACGGATCAATTGCTCTATAAATGTTCTGCCTGTTCCGTCTTCTTTAAAAAGCTGTGACCGCGTCGCTTCTTTAAATGAATCAAATCCGCCGGCATACGCCAGGCTTTCCAGCGCCTTTTTGTTACACGCTCTCAGGCTGATTCTCCGTACAAAATCAAAAATAGATGTAAAATTCCCATTTTCATTCCGTTCTTTGATGATCGCTTCTACCGGCGCACTTCCCAGTCCTTTAACGGCTCCAAGCCCGAAACGGACCGCGCCCGCTTTATTTACCGTAAAATAATAGGACGATTCGTTAACATCCGGTCCAAGCACTTCAATTCCCATACGCCGGCATTCTTCCATAAACATGGATACCTGCTTGATATCATTCATGTTATTAGACAGCACCGAAGCCATGTATTCCGCCGGGTAATTCGCTTTTAAGTAAGCTGTCTGATAGGCCACCCAGGCATAACAGGTGGAATGGGACTTGTTGAAAGCGTAGGCTGCAAATGCTTCCCAGTCTTTCCAGATCTTTTCCAGCTTTTCCTTATTATGTCCGTTCACGGAAGAGGCCTGTTCGATGAACTTCGGCTTCATTTTATCCAAAACGTCCTTTTGCTTTTTACCCATCGCCTTACGCAGCACGTCCGCTTCGCCTTTCGTAAAATTCGCCAGCTTCTGGGATAAAAGCATCACCTGCTCCTGGTAAACGGTGATACCATACGTTTCTTTCAGGTATTCTTCGGATGCCTCAAGGTCGTATTCAATAAGCTCTTCTCCATTTTTTCTCCGGATAAACGACGGAATGTACTCCAGAGGTCCCGGACGATACAATGCGTTCATCGCGATCAAGTCGGCAAATACAGTTGGTTTCAGCTCACGCATGTATTTCTGCATTCCGGCGGACTCGTACTGGAAGATCCCGATGGTTTCACCCCGTTGGAAAAGCTCATACGTCGGAACGTCATCAATCGGAAAATTATCCGGATCCAGCTCCGTACCATGACGTTCTTTTATGTTCCGGACAGCATGCTTGATCAATGTCAGTGTTTTCAGCCCAAGGAAGTCCATCTTCAGCAATCCGGCCTGCTCCGCCACAGAGTTATCGAATTGCGTACACCACATGTCGGAATCTTTCGCCGTCGCGACAGGAACATAATTGGTAATGTCATCCGGTGTGATGATTACACCGCAAGCGTGGATTCCCGTATTCCGCATGGAGCCTTCCAGCTTAATCGCCTGCTCTATGACTTCCGCAGGTTTTCCACCGCCTTCACGAATACGCTTCAGCTCGTTAACGGCCTGGATATCTTCCTGTTTATTTTTCAGCTTATCGTGAAGCGTCGGTTCATCAAGTGTAAAAATCTTATTTAATGACAGGTCAGGAATCAGCTTGGCGATTTTATCCGCTTCAAAAAGCGGTAAGTCCATCACGCGGGCAGTATCTCTGATAGAAGATTTGGCTGCCATCGTCCCGTACGTAATAATCTGTGCAACCTGGTTCGCTCCGTATTTGTTGATTACCCAATCAATTACACGCCCGCGCCCCTCATCATCAAAGTCAATATCAATATCGGGCATGGAAATACGGTCAGGATTCAGGAAACGCTCAAAAAGGAGGTCATACTCAATAGGATCGACATTTGTTATTCCAATGCAATAGGCTACTGCGGAACCGGCAGCGGAGCCACGCCCCGGCCCTACGGAAACTCCCATATCTCTTGCTGCCTGGCAAAAGTCCTGCACAATAAGGAAGTAACCCGGATAACCGGTACGCTCAATCGTCGCTAATTCAAAATCCAGCCGCTCTTTGAGCTCTTCCGTGATCTCTTTGTATCGTTTTTTCGCTCCCTCGTAAGTAAGGTAGCGCAAATAATTATTTTCACCTCGTTTCCCTCCGTCTTCCAGATCCCGGGAATCACGAAATTGTTCAGGAATTTCAAAAGCCGGAAGCAATACGTCACGGCTTAGCTGATATGGTTCAATTTTGGAAATAATTTCAGCAACACTTTCCAGCGCCTGAGGCAGGTCAGCAAAAAGCCGACGCATTTCATCTGCTGTCCGGTAATAGTATTTATCATTCGGAAAACCATAGCGGAATCCTCTTCCCTTTCCAATCGGAGTAGATTGCAGCTCATTTTCCTTCACACATAAAAGAATGTCATGGGAAACCGCATCGCTTTCTTTCGGGTAATATGTATTATTAGTTGCTACTAATTTTACCTGATGCTTTTCCGAGAAACGGATTAACGTTTCATTGACACGGTCCTCATCCTCCTGTCCGTGGCGCATGATCTCCAGGTAAAAATCTTCTCCAAACTGTTCTTTCCACCAAAGCAGTGCTTCCTCCGCCTGAACTTCTCCGACATTTAAAATCAGATTCGGAATTTCCCCGTATAAATTTCCTGAAAGGACAATAACTTCTTCTTTATATTGGCGGATGACATTTTTGTCAATACGCGGAACGTAATACATTCCCTGCGTATAAGCAATGGATGCCATTTTGATAAGGTTTTGATACCCTGTCTTATTTTTTGCCAGCAGGACAATCTGGTACCCGTTGTCTTTCTGGCTTTTATCAGTATGATCTTTACAAACGTTAAACTCACAGCCGATAACCGGCAGAATCGGCTGCTTGTCATACGGTTCTCCTTTCTCTTCCGCGGCGGCCTTTTCCGCTTTTACTTTTTTATTGTATTCGCTGATCGCTTTTTCAAAGTGAAAAGCTCCCATCATATTCCCGTTGTCTGTTAAAGCAACTGCCGGAAGGTTATTCTGAATCGTGAGGTTCACCAGATCTCTGATCGTTGTTGTTGATTGCAGAATGGTGAATTGGGAGTGATTGTGCAGGTGTGCAAAAGGAATATTCTGTAAGGCTGTGATATCCGCTTTTTCAACAGGAGCTTTCGTTTCCGCCGCTCCTTTCTCTTTTTTCAGCAGCTGACTTGCTTCTTTCAGGTTCAGATGCTTCAATCCTACCGGGCGGATCGAAACCGGATTGTTCGCCTTATATCTGTTGAAATAATCGTTATCCTGTCTTAATTCTTCAACGGAAAATTCTTCCCGGCGAACTAATTCAAGGAAACAACGCGTCGTTGCTTCAACGTCAGCAGTTGCATTATGCGCTTCGGCAAATGATTCCTGAAACAGGAACTGATTTAATTCTGTCAGTGTCGGCAGCTTGTAACGGCCTCCTCGACCTCCGGGAAGTTTACATAGTTCAGCTGTTTTCTCCGTACAGGTATCTAAAACGGTTTTTTCAAGCAGAAACGGTCTCTCCGGATTCTGACGATAGTATTCCGCGGACATGATATTGATATCGAATCCGACATTATGACCAACTATAAAATCCGCTTTATTTACAGCTTCATAAAAAGCCTGCAGGACAAAATCCAGTGATTCTCCTGCTTCTATTGCCAGATCCGTGGAAATACCATGAATACGCTCAGCATCGTAAGGAATATTAAATCCTTCCGGTTTTACCAGATAGTCCTTTGCCTCTAACAGATTCCCCAAATCATCATGTAATTGCCATGCTATCTGTACGGCTCTCGGCCAGTTATCCGAATGCGTGTAATCTAAATTCCAATCGCGTGGTAAACCAGTTGTTTCCGTATCAAATATTAAGTACATCTGTCGAGATTTTTTAGGAACTATAAAATTACGGACTTTCTTTTTTTATCTAACACTGTTTAAAGATAATTTATGAACAAGTTGATAATGCTTTTCAAAACAAAAAACGGCAGTCGATTGACTGCCGTTGTGTAATAATCAGATCGGATAACTTCTGGTTCTACAATCTTCCTTCTATCAGCTCATCTACTACATTCGGATCAAGCAATGTACTTGTATCTCCCAAATTAGCAACTTCACCTTCAGCGATTTTACGAAGGATACGTCTCATAATTTTCCCTGATCGTGTTTTAGGCAAACCGCTGACGAACTGAATTTTCTCCGGAATAGCTATTTTACCAATTTCCGCCACAACAGACTCTACAATTTCTCCTTTTGCATGAATCTCATCTTCAGGAGCTTTCTCACAAACCACAAAAGCATAAATTGATTGTCCTTTTACCGGATGAGGAAAACCGACAACCGCTGATTCAACCACATTATCACTTGTGTTAATCGCACTTTCTATTTCTGCTGTACCAAAGCGATGTCCCGAAACATTTATCACGTCATCCACCCGTCCGATAATACGGTACATTCCGCTCTGATCGCGTTTTGCTCCATCGCCCGTAAAATAGTACCCGTCATAAGTAGAGAAATACGTTACACGGCAACGTTCATGATCTCCCCATGTCGTACGCAGCATTGAAGGCCACGGTGATTTGATACACAAATAACCTTCCTCATCCGCTCCTTCTATTTCTTTTCCTTCCTGATTAAGCAGAACCGGATTTACTCCCGGAAGCGGGTAACCTGCATAAGTGGGTTTCATCGGCGATATATTCCCAATCCCTGAGATCATAATGGCACCTGTTTCTGTCTGCCACCAGTTATCCACAATCGGACACCTTTCTTTTCCTACGTGTAAATGATACCATTTCCATGCCTCATCGTTAATCGGCTCACCAACAGAACCCAATACCTTCAACGAATCTAAGCTATAGGATAAAACGTGGTCTTCTCCATGAGCCATCAATGAGCGGATTGCCGTAGGTGCTGTTAGAAACTGATTGACACTGTGCTTATCAATTACCTGCCAGAAACGTCCCGGATCCGGATAAGTCGGAATTCCCTCAAACATAACACTTGTTGTTCCTGAAATAAGCGGACCATAAACAATGTAAGTATGTCCTGTAATCCAGCCAACATCCGCAGTACACCAATAAATATCTGACTCATCACATTGGTAAACATTCTGGAATGTGTAGGCTGCTCCTACCATATATCCTCCACATGTATGCACAACACCTTTAGGCTTTCCTGTTGATCCGGAGGTATATAAAATAAACAACTCATCTTCCGCGTCCATCGGTTCCGGCTGACAAGATTTTGGCTGCCCTGCAACAACTTCATGCCACCAATAATCACGTCCTTCCTGCATATTAGGCATCCATCCCAAACAATCAAAAACAATCACACTTTCAATCGAACTGCAAGACTCCAATGCTTCATCCACAACACGTTTAACCGGGATCTGCTTCGCTCCGCGATTCAAACCATCAGACGTAATCACGGCTTTTGCTTCTGCGTCATTAATTCTATCTGCAAGAGCAGAAGATGAAAACCCCGCAAATACAACAGAATGTATTGCACCGATTCTGGCACAAGCCAGTACTGCTATCGCCAGCTCGGGAATCATGGGCATATAGATACAAACACGATCTCCCTTACCTATTCCTTTTTCTTTTAAGGCATTGGCGAATTGGCACACGTGCTCATATAATTCTCGATAAGTATATCGTATAAAACGCTGTTTTGGATCATTAGGCTCCCATATCAACGCTAATTTATTACCTCTCGTTGCCAAGTGACGATCCAGTGCATTTTCCGTAATATTTAATTTTGCTCCTTTAAACCATTCTACTTTAGGCTCCTGGAAATTCCATTCGAGCACTTTGTCCCATTTTTTTATCCATTGAAATTCTTCTGCTACTTCCGCCCAGAATTCTTCCGGATGCTCAATACTTTGTTTGTACTTTTCTTTGTACTCTTCGAATGATTTGATTTGTAATTTACTCATAGCATATTGTTTTTAATTAATACTATTCATTTTTATTGCAGCAAGTCTAACACTTCCTGCATGATTTGTTTTGTATTAAATGGTTTGGTTAAATATTTATCTGCTCCGACGTTTAGTCCTTTTTCTATCGCTTCTTTTCCTGATTTTGCGGACAGGAAAATAATCTTGATTCCCGCAGTTTCGGGATTACCTTTAAGTTGTTCACACACCTGATACCCGTCTATTCCGGGCATCATAATATCCAGAATAATCAATGCCGGCATTTCTTTTTTCGATATCACTAACGCTTCTTCCCCGTTTCTGGCAATAAACGGCTGAAAACCGTTTTTACGCATCAGATAATCCAGAGAGAGAACAATACTTGGCTCATCATCAACTATTAATATTTTTTTGCTGCTACTCATGCCACTATATATTTATTTTGTTCGAACGGTATTGTAAAAATAAACGCTGCTCCTTCCGGTTCATGTTTTTCCGTCCATATTTTTCCTTCATGCAGCTGGATAATTTTTTTTGAAATTGCAAGTCCCAATCCACTTCCTTTTGATTTACGGACTCCCTTATTATCGGCCTGAAAAAATTTCTCAAAAATAGCCTGCTCCATGCCTTCTTCAACTCCTGCTCCATTATCAGCTACTTCTACCACCACATTATTATGGTGCTTTTTTGTGCTGATCCAGATCTCTCCCTTTTCATTGTTGCAGTGATTGGATGCATTGGTCAGCAGGTTAATTACTACCTGCGTTATACGGTCATAATCCAATTCGATTGTCGGAATGGCATCATCCAGAATAATATACAGGCGGATATTTTTTTTCTTGAAAATTTCTTCCATCGCATTTGTACAGTAAATTACCAGTTCATTAATGTCCGAATACGAAATCCGCAACTGATGTTTACCTGACTCAAAATTTTCCAGATCCAGCACCTGAGAAATCAACCGCGTCATCCGATTTGTTTCTTTCAGGATCGTCTGTAGAAATTCTTTTTTTATTTCTTCCGGCATTTTGTCATCGTCCGCCAGCAGCTCACTCAATGCTTTTATACTTGTCAGAGGAGTTCTCAGCTCGTGCGTCACGGTGTATAGAAATTCATCTTTCAATAAATCATTTTTCTTCAGCTTTAAATTAGTTGATTTTAAAACATTCGAAAGGCGCTTGAGTTCCTGCGAAGTCTGGTTTAATTCTTTATTCAGCTGCATCAGCTTATGCGATTCTTCCAGAATTCCGACAACGTCCTCCATGGAAATCTGATCTTCTTTTGCAACAGAAGAAACCAAGATACGGGCAGAGGAAGAACCGATCATATTACTCAGTAATTTTTCCGCGTGAAGAATAACTCTTGAATCAAGCTCTTCTTTTTCATCCAGACTAATGTTGTTTTTTTCTGTAAATGTCAACAGTTCATAATTTGCTCGTTGTTCACCAAGAAAACGAGCTAACAAAGACTGGATATCAGGAAAAAATGCTTTTCCTTTCCACAAAACAGAAGATTCGAGCGATTCGGAATAATTGTAAATATTTACAAATAATTCTGCCTGATTTCGTTCCAGAGGACTTTGCCTGGTCAGCAATGACACAACGATGTAGAGCGAGCTATTTGCAAACATAGACCAGAAGAAAACCGTAGTAATAATTGCTCCGTGATTTTCCGCGAAAGAATCCGTAATCAGCTGAATATAATTCTTGTTTATTTCTCCGCCGAAAATAGTCGGAACCACCAAAAAGAAAAACCAGATTGTAAATCCACTGATTATACCAGCAAATGCTCCTTTCACACTTCCGTATTTCCAGAAAATACCTCCGAGAATGGCCGGTGCAAATTGGGAAACAGCTATAAATGATACGAGACCAATAGAAATCAGCGAATATTCAACAGCTACAAGCTTGTAATAAAAATAAGCCATCAGCAGTACAATCAAAATGCTTATTCTTCTAAAGAAAACAGGGATTTTATGATGCTTTCCTTTAAATCGTCTAAGAATAAATCCACTGTCAATAAAAGCAGGAATTAAAATGGAATTAGCGACCATTTTGCTGATCGCATGTGTAGAAACAATAATCATTCCGCTCGCCGCAGAAAATCCCCCGAGCAATACCAGTAATGCCATACCAAAATGCTGGTGTAACAGTGGTATTGCAAGCATGTATGTATCTTTATTTACTTCTGTTTCGGCAAAAAAATAATTTCCGGCAATCGCAATCGGAATAACAAACAGATTAATTAAAATCAAATAAAGAGGAAACATCCACATTGCTTTTTTCAACTGCTGCTCATTACCGGAAGCAAACACCCCAACTTCGAACTGACGAGGAAGGAAAAAGAACGCAAATCCTGAAAGCACTATCATTCCAAACCATTGGGAATAACTATTATCCGGATTTACCAAAAGTCCTTTTTCGGGTAATAAATTATACACATCTGACTGGTTATTAAAAATATAATAACAGACATAAATACCAAAAATGAGAAAAACAACCAGCTTAACAACAGATTCAAAGGCAATTGCTCCAATCAATCCTTTATTCTGAGTATTATCCTGTAATTGCCTCGTTGTAAAGGCAATTAAGAATAACCCCAGGCCAATAGTCACAATTAATGCCATGTCGATCATTCCAAAGAACGTGATTCCTTTATTTACCTCACTTCCCCACGAAATACAGGTTTCCAGGCTTCGTTCAATACCTGTAATCTGTAACGCAATATAAGGAATGATGCCAACCACCAGAAAAATAGTTACCAGTCTGTTTAATAAACTGTTTTTGTTATAACGGGTTGATATAAAGTCTGCAATGGAAGAAATTCCCTGCGTTTTAGAAATACGGATAATCTTGCGGTAAACGATCCATAAAAAAGGAGTGGCAATAAGCGGACCAATGTAAATCGTCAAAAATTCAATGCTGTAAGTGGACGCAGCTCCGACACTTCCGAAAAATGTCCAGGCGGAACAGTAAACAGCGAGTGTCAATGCATAAATCACGGGGCTTCCCGCAATTCGTTTTCTCCATTTTTTTGATAAATCAATCCTGTAAGCAATCCAGAACAGCACTGCCAGATACAAAATCAATACAACAAAAATGAAACCTCCAACCATCTATTTATCCTTTTTTTCGAGAATAAAGCCAGCCAGGCTGACAAACAAAGCAACTACAAAAAGATATAGCAGAATTACCGGTATTTTTTGTGCCTTTCCGCCTGCTATACTCGCAATGATAGGATAATTAACCAGTATCAGTGCAAATAGACCGATAAAAATATAAAATGATTGTAATTTCCGCTTATTCATACCTCTAAGGAATAAAAGCCCGCCGAACAACGGCAGGCTATCAAATTTACAAAAAGATTTTAATCGTTATCTTCCAGTACGTCAATATCATTATACTCTCCTTTCAGAGAATATAGTCCGAAAATCAACAATCCCATTGCAATCGGAATAAAAATAAAAAGAATAATTCCCCATTGCAGTGTTGTATTTGTCCGATCGATCCCCGGTGCAGCAAGCGAAATTTTTTCTATCATCTGGATAATCATAACGATGATGGATACTGGTGCAAGTACAATCCACACAATACCCAATATTTTTTTTAATGCGTTCATAATCTATTGATTTTATAATTAGCGTTTATGTGTATTATTACTTAAATAAATGGATCCGATGATTAGACATACGGCAGCAACTCCGATCGGATACCATAAGCCGGAAAGTGGTGTGGATCCCTGATAACTGATAATCAATGTTGCAATAAACGGAACCAGTCCACCAAACACTCCATTTCCAATGTGATAAGGCAGAGACATGGAAGTATATCGGATTTTTGTCGGGAATAATTCTACTAAAAATGCAGCAATTGGTCCATACACCATGGTTACTAAAAGCACCTGAAAAAACACCAGTGCAACGAATTTCCAGAATGTCGCCGCAGCTAACGTTTTGTCCTTTAATACAACTGTTTCTGCTGGTTCTAAAGAAGAATCAGCGAAGACAGTTGTTGTCTTGATCTCTTTGTAAGTTGCTCCGCTGTTAAGCGTTTTTAATGTCGTAGTGGTAATTGTACTATCTGCACCATTCGGCGCAAGTGCTCTCACTACAGACGGAGCCTCCGCTGATTTTAATTCTGTTTGTTCCAGTTTTGCATAGTCTGTGCTGTCAAGGAAGTTTTGGTAAATCGGCCGGTAAAACAAAATTCCCAGTAACATTCCCAGCATCATAATCCATTTTCTGCCTACTTTATCACTTAATGAACCGAACACCACAAAGAAAGGTGTTGCAAATGCGATTGCCCACAATAGAATATAACGGGAGTCATTAAAATCTACTTTACACGTATTTTCGATGAATGACTGCGCGTAAAACTGCCCTGTGTACCAGATAACGCCTTGTCCCATCGCAGCACCGAACAATGCCAGTAACACCATTTTGAAGTTCTCTTTTTTGCTGAAGCTGTCTTTCAATGGATTTTTAGAAACTTTTCCTTCGGACTTAAGGCGTGTAAATTCAGGTGATTCATGCATTTTCATACGAATATAAATCGACACCACTACCAAAAGGATAGAAAGAAGGAACGGCACTCTCCAACCCCAGTCTGAGAACATTTCATTCCCTAATGTATTTTTAGTTACAACAATAACTCCCAGAGAGATGAACAATCCTAAAGTAGCAGTTGTCTGAATCCAACTTGTGAAATAACCTCGTTTTCCTTTTGGAGCGTGTTCTGCCACATATGTTGCCGCACCACCATACTCTCCTCCAAGTGCAAGTCCCTGAACCAAACGAAGAATCAGAACGAGAATCGGAGCTGCGTAACCAATTGTTTCATAAGAAGGTATCAAACCAATAAGAAAGGTAGATCCTCCCATCAAAACCAAAGTCAAAAGAAAGGTGTACTTCCTTCCGATTAAATCTCCAAGGCGTCCGAATACCAATGCTCCGAACGGACGGACAATAAATCCTGCAGCAAAAATTGCCAATGTGTTAATTAAAGCAGACGCACCGGCGTCGGAAGGAAATAATTTAGATCCGATAATAGTCGCCAAACTTCCAAAAATGTAAAAGTCATACCATTCGATCAGCGTGCCCAAGGACGACGCACCGATAACCTTTACAATACTGTTTTTGTTTTCTGTACTCATAGTTACTCGTTTTTATTAGTGATGTTTATAGATATACCATTAGTTGTAGTGTTAGCTCATTTCTGTTTTTCAGATTATTCACATCTGCAAAATCAGGTCTAAGTCGGTAATTTACAGTCCACTTCAGATGATGTCCTGCCATATAAAAGTTTATACCTGCATCCAGAATATTTACAGGGACAATTTTATCATTTGCATCTCGGAGTCCCTTAAAACGTGCATGAGAAAATGCTGCATACGGCTGGATTCTAAGCTTAGATGAAAATTCAGGAACCAGATAACCCAACTGACCGTATAATATAGAACCCGTACCAATTGTCGGAACGGCATTTCCTCTCAATACTCCGCCACCATCTGACGGATTAAGAATCCCTATATGACGAACATAGTTCGTACCCATGTTGTAATTGTAATATACCCCATAGAATGTTATTGCGTCTTTGTGTTTTTTGCTCAAAGGCAAATCCAGAAATACATCGCCGCTAAGTAAAAGCTGATCCTGATTAACAGTATCTCCGGCTGAATTTCTCATCCACATCGCATTTTTCTGATGTTGAAATCCTGCTCCGACAGTCAGCACTTTCTTACTTCCAAGATAAGTACCAACCATGTAGGGAAGCAAATTAGATTCTTCATCGAAGAACTGGTAATTAAAATACCCTGCCGTCATCCACTTAGCATGTGGATTGTATTCTGCGGCATTATCAAAAATTACTTTTGAATCATTTGCCTGAAAAGCATCATTGGCTGCAATTCGGTAATCAAACTTTTTTATTTTTCCTTTTGCATAAATTCCAAGATACCTGCCAAACTGATCACTCTTATCAATATTTGTCCAGTTAAAGATCGGTGCATCAATCGCAAGGAAATTCAACGTACTTGCATTTGTCGATCTGGAAATACCGTTCCAGTAATGCAGACCAGCTCCGAGCGAAATATAATTCTTCCATATCTTGTGCTCTGCGTAAGCATCGTGCATAAACAGCTGTGGCTTTTTACCTCCTTGCCCGGGAGCTCCTCCGCTGAAAGTATTCTGATTGTTTATCCCAAAATGCGTTACGATAATGAATTTATCTGTCAATTGGGCATACATAAGTAAACGAATTCGCCGTAATGATAAATCAACAGCTGTATTTTCAGGTTTACCGGCAAGAGTGCTTCCGGTATTATTTTCGTTATATTTCAGCCATATTTGATTCCATGCAAGAAGTCTGAAGTAACGAGAACCAGATTCATTGATTTTTACTTTTAATCCTGTTTCGTAGTCCTGATAACCCTGCGCCAGGAAATTACCAGAAAAAACAACTATCAAAAGTGCGATTAAGCAGTAGTCTTTTATCTTCATAACCATCGTTTTTGATTTCGGCTAAGTGAAGAAAAAGAAAGTAAAAGAAAAAATAATATGTATTTATATGGTAATATATATACTTTTAATCAAATTAAAACACTAATAATAAATTAATTAAAAATATTTCAATCTTTAAACCGATCCCATTTTATCAGCATAAATTTATCTCCGACTTCCGTGATAATCATACCTTTTCCCTTTAAATTTTCTCTGCTTTTAAAATATTCCTGCAATTCCGACTCTGACAAAATCTTATATGTGGGATGATACGTTGCATTTATCGGTCGCTTGATATTATATTTTTTAATCCAGTTGGAAATGGTAACATGACTTATTCCCAGTATTCTTTCTGATTCTCTGAAACTTAATCCCTCAATATAGAGCTGTAATGCTTTTACAACAAAGTAATTATCAATTTCTTTTCCAATCTTGTCGACAGTGAAATAATAAGCACATTCTTTACATTTATACCGCTGCCTGTTTCCTATAATTCCACTTTTTATAAGTGAAAATGAGCTGCATTTCGGGCATTTTTTTTGTAATGGCATAAATAAGATATATTTATTTAGCATAAATATATCAATTTTGCAATTATATATGACGAAAAGATAATAAAAAAACATAAAAAAGTTATTTTTGACTGTTAGGATTTTTAACTAGTCAGACAAAATTTTTATAACATAAAACAGACAATAACAATGAATTACTCCCATCTATTCAAACAAAGTATCGAAAACCCGGAATCTTTCTGGCGAGAACAGGCAGACCAATTAGAATGGTTCAAAAATCCAGCTACTATCCTTTCTCAAAATGAGTACAACTATCCACAGTGGTTCGCTGATGGCGAATTAAATGCCTGCTACCTTGCAATCGATAAGCACATAAAAGATGGTTACGGCGATTCAGAGGCTATCATTTATGACTCACCTGTAACACAAACAGTAAAAAAATACACATTTAACGATGTCAAAACAGAAGTAGCAAAACTAGCCGGCGGATTACTTTCATTAGGTTTGAAAAAAGGAGATACGGCTGTTGTTTATATGCCGATGATTCCTCAGGCATTATTTGCTATGCTTGCTTGTGCCAGAATAGGTGTTACTCATTCTGTTGTATTCGGCGGATTTGCGCCGAACGAATTAGCTGTCCGGATTGACGATTGTAAGCCAAAAGTAATTATTACAGCTTCTTCCGGAATAGAAGTCAGCCGTTTAATCGCTTATAAACCTCTTGTAGATGAAGCTATTGAACTGGCAATTCATAAACCTGATAAGGTAATTTTATTTAACAGGAAACTAGGCGCAAAAATTCCGGCAAAACATTACGATATAGATTACGGAACACTTATTTACGAATCCGAAGAAGCAGAGTGCATCCCGGTAGCATCGACACATCCTCTTTATATTCTTTATACTTCAGGTACAACAGGAAAACCGAAAGGTATTGTCCGTGATACGGGAGGTTATGTCACTGCTTTGAAATTCTCCATGACCAGCATTTATAATATGAAACCGGGCGAAGTATTCTGGGCAGCTTCAGATGTCGGATGGGTCGTAGGTCACAGCTATATCACTTACGGACCTTTATTCAACAGAAATACAACCGTTGTGTTCGAAGGAAAACCTGTAAGAACTCCGAATGCCTCTACCTTCTGGAGGGTAATAGAAGAACACAAAGTGAGTGTATTATTTGTTGCACCAACAGCTATCAGAGCAATAAAACAAGATGATCCGGAAGGGGAATTCATCAAACAATATGATTTATCTGCATTCCGTACGTTATTTCTTGCAGGTGAACGCTGTGATATTGCAACTATTAACTGGTTCAAGCAACATGTTCCGATTCCCGCACTGGATCATTTCTGGCAGACAGAAACAGGCTGGGCAATGGCCGCACCAATGATTGGAATTGAAGAATTGCCTGTTGTATTGGGATCTGTGGGCAAGCCTGTTTGTGGATATAATTTGCAGATCTTAAATGAAGAAGGACAAGAGTTAGGCCCGAATCAGGAAGGATATGTTGTCACAAAGCTACCACTTCCTCCGGGAACACTACTTGATCTATGGAACGATCACGAACGATTTGTTTCCGGTTACCTTTCACAGTATAATGGTTATTTCTTCACTGGTGATGGCGGCTATAAAGATGAAAACGGAAATATATTTATAACAGGTCGTGTAGACGACGTGATAAATGTTGCCGGACACCGGTTATCAACTGCCGATATGGAAGAAAACATTTCTTCTCATCCTGCTGTAGCGGAATGTGCCGTTGTGGGAATACAAGATGAATTAAAAGGCCAAATCCCTTTAGCGCTAGTAATCAGGAAGAAAAATGCAGATATTGAGCATTTCCAGCTGGAGTATGAATTAGTACAACTGATAAGAGACCGAATCGGTGCTGTTACTTCATTTAAACGGGTGATTGAAGTTGACCGCCTTCCCAAAACGCGGTCAGGAAAAATTCTCCGCAAATTAATCCGCACCATTGCGGACGGAAAAGAATTTCAAATCCCTTCCACCATTGAGGATGCTACTGTAGTTGATGAACTTCTTGGACTTTTCGAACAAAAAAAATAATTCCGGAATCGGAATATAAATAAAAAATCCGCTTTGCAGCGGATTTTTTATTTATGATTCATGCTATTTCTCTTACTTAATTAACATCTGAAAGCCTTTTCCATGTACATTCAGAATTTCCACACTTTCATCCGCTTTTAGCAACTTTCTTAATTTAGCGATGTAAACATCCATGCTTCGTCCGTTGAAATAATTATCATCTCCCCAGATAGCACGAAGTGTCGCCTGCCGGTCAAGTACCTCATTTTTATTTTTACAAAGCAAACGCAGCAATTGATTTTCTTTGGTTGTGAGCTTTACAGGCTCTTCAGCAGTATAAAGCAAGCGGGAAACCGGATCGTATTTGATTTTACCTATCATGAAATGTGCTTCTTCCTCTTCCTCAAACACTCCTGCTCTTCTCAGAATCGCCTCAATACGTGCGATCAATTCATCCATAGAAAAAGGCTTGGTCATGTAGTCATCGGCACCAAGAGAAAATCCTTCCAGCTTATCTTCTTTTAATGCTTTTGCTGTCAGGAACAAAATCGGAACTTTTTTGTCGATCTCCCGGATTTCTTTCGCCAGCGTAAAGCCGTCCATCTCCGGCATCATTACATCAAGGATACAGAAATCAAAAGTGGAAGTATTGAAACGTTCAAATGCTATTTTTCCGTTTCTTACCAACTCTACGTCAAAACCTCTTGATTTCAATAATGAATGAAGTAGCTGTCCCAGGTTATCATCATCTTCTGCCAGAAGAATACTAATCTTCTTACTCATAGTCATAATTTTTTAATGGTTATTGTTACCGTTGTCCCAAAATTAACGATACTTTTTACTTTTATCTGCCAATTATGTAAATCGAAAACGGACTTCGCAAAGCTCAGTCCAATACCAAATCCTTTTACACTATGCAGATTCCCTTTCGGAATCCGGTACAATTTATCAAAAATTTTGTCCAGATAGTCTTTAGAAATGCCGATTCCTTTATCTTTTATAATTATTTGGGAATTTTTTCTGGTGCGCTTCAAAGAGATCTCCACTTCCGGAATTCCTCTGGAATATTTAAGGGCATTATCTAAAATCGCATTAATTGCTTTCTCAATATGCGCACGATCAACAATTACTTCGATTTCCTCGTCAGTTTCCGGTATATTTACTAAAAGCTTTCCGTTCAGCTCGCTTATTTTTGGGGAAAATTCTCCAGCTACATCCAGCATAATCTCCACCAGATCTTCTCTTTGAAAGCTCATTTTCAGCTCGTTTGCGCTCATTTCCGAAATGTGGATGATCTCTTCAATAAGCTGCTGGAGCCTTTTATTTTCTTCACTGATAATGGAGATATACGGCTGAATGGTTTCTACATCGTTCACAAGGGATTTGTCCTCAAGTGCCTGGCATGCAAGAGAAATAGTGGAAATCGGCGTTTTAAACTCATGTGACATATTGGAAATAAAGTCATTTTTGGAACGGTTTAATTCTTCCTGAAAAAACAAGGTTCTGATAAGTAAAATGACAGAGATTGCCAATAAAACGATCAATCCTACGCTCAATAATAAATTTACAAAGATCTCTTTCAAAATAAATCCTGACTTGTCGGGAAAAGAAACATACAGTTGAATGGAGTCTCCATTTGTTCCCTGAAGGAATAAATTTGTCCTGAAGCACTGTTCTTCATTCAATCCGGCTTTATAGTATATATATCTTTTTTCAAATAAGAGATCTGTATTTCCTGCTTTCAGCTTGTAATAAAATCCCTGGGGAAGTTCATTATTGTTAATATAGCTTACTATCAGGGAATCTATTGTTTTATGATTGAATCCGTTCTTGTAATTGGAAAATTTATAGAGCAGAAAATCATTCAGCACCATCCGGTTTAATTTCAATGATCGTGAAAACAACTGGTTCGTTTTCTGATCATCCAGATTGACCGTCAGTTCTGCGGACCCACCGCCGGTTTTAACGCGCTCATTTAATATCTCAATATCCTCCGCATCTAAAACCACCCTCAGCTCCGATTTTGAAAAAGTAGCGGAATCAATAGTCGTTCCGGTGATCAGTAAAAACGGTTGAATCCTGTTTCCGATATTAATCAGCGTATCTTTAATGGAAACATTTTCCGCATACTTCGCATCGTCATTTAAAAAGTAATTTTCGAAAATCTTATTATTGATCTGATTGTATTCAACGGAAACATCTTTTCCCATAACATCAATCAAACCTCCGATCCGGGCATTTTTCCGTTTGGAGAGCTCAATAATCTGAAACAGCTGAATGCCAATAAGGGCAATTAACCCAAAGCAGACAAGAAAAATAATGTATTTTAACTTCTTTCGATTCAATTTGTTGACAAGCTCAATTGAAGGCTCGAATTTACTTTATTTATTAATACTTACCATGGTGTTTAACTTATTTTAACCCTCTTCTTTTCTTAATGAAAAAAAACGATAGCCAAAATATATACCGAGACCTGTATAAAAGAAAAACTGCTCATTTTTTATTCCCAAAGCATAGCTCAAAAGGAATCCCAGCAACAGTATAACTGCAGCAAAATTATCTTTCAGATAACTCATAAACAGCTCTCTTATTCTAAGTTTTTCAAATTGTCTCTGCAATATAAACTCCGTTTTGTAATTCATAAAAGCGGTGAGCACAATCAGCGGCAGAAGGATATATCCCTGGGCAAATCCCATGTCTTCATACTTTAAAAAACGGATAATCTCCAATCTGTAAAAAGTCTGTTGAACGGCATTCAATACGTACGTATAGCCGAAAAACATCAATATACTTAACAAAAATAAGGCCAACAAATGAGACAGGAGCAGGAAATTATTGTCAGGTAACTGATTATATTTTAAAATATTCCTGTACTTAAAAAAATAGAGAACATTATAGGCGCTCAGATCCAGAAACATAAACAGGAAGATAAAATAAAGGTTCCAGTTCCAGAAGAAATAGCCCAGCAAAGGAATCAGCGCTTCCCCGATAATCAACACGCGCTTATTCGCCTGCATTGTAGTTCTTGTAATTTTTACGAAGGATGTCTTTTGTTAATTCAAATTCAGGATTATATTCGAGCGCTTTTTTAAAAGCAACCAACGCTGTCGGTTTATTCCCTTTATCCAGATAGCACATTCCCAGTTGGTGCCATCCTTTTACAAATTCCGGCTGTAACGCCAGTGATTTCTTGTAGTAATAAACAGCACTGTCTATTTCCTGCTGGTCATATTGTTTGATATATCCCTGATTGAAATAAGCCAGATAATAAGCAGAATCAACTTCCAGTAAATTACGGTAGCTGTTCAGCGCATCTCCTGATTTGCCCAGCATCTGCTCGCTGTAGGCCACACCATATAAAGCATCTGTAGATTTACTTTCCAGCTGCGCCGCGGTAATAAAATACTCCAGCGCATGCTTGTACTCTTCCGTTTCGGTATAAAGCCATCCGAGCTGAAGATACCCCAGAAAGAAATCCGGGTCCTGCTGAACTGCGGTTTCAAAGGAGGATTTGGCAAATTTCATATTTCCCATTTTGTAATAAGTTCCTCCTTTTATGACGTAAGCATCCCTGTATTTCGGATCAATTCTCAATGCTTCATTTACATATTTAAATGTGTTTTCGTAATCCTGGAAGAAGCTGTATGCTGTTGCCAGGTCCAGATATGCTTTTTTGTTTCCGGGTTCTTTCTTTATAATCTCTTTCAGCTTCTGAATTCCCGTTTCCACTTCACTCGCATTTTTCTCAATCCGGTTAATCAGCGCGCTTGCATATAATTGCTTGATCCGGATATCCTTCGGATTAAGGCGATATGCCTTTGCAAGCAACGGTAACGCATCATCTCCGCGGAGGTCATCCAGTAGCCTGGAACCGTAAATTTTTAAATATTCAATGTTCTCGGGATCTTTATTTACAAGGGAATCCAGTTCTTTCAGTGACATTTTCTCTATCGGTTTTTCCTGTTCTGCTTTATTACCGGTACAGGAAACAATAACAGATAGAAATAATAAGGTTATATAAAGTGTCCGCATTTTATTCGTTTTCCACAAAAATAAAGGATTTTTTCGCTTTGACGTCGGGACACAATCAATTAGCACGACAAATTACTAAATGTGTCAATTGTTGATTACCTTTGCGGCAAATTTTGTTTGAATGATCACAGTAAATGACATCGCGGTTGAGTTTGGAGGAAGAACATTGTTCAGTGAGGTAACGTTTGCCATTAACGAAACGGATAAAATCGCCTTAATGGGGAAAAACGGTGCAGGTAAATCCACCCTGATGAAAATCATTGCCGGAATCAATAAACCTTCCCGCGGTCAGATCAGTGCTCCGAAAGATGGTGTTATCGCCTATCTTCCACAACATTTGCTTACGGAAGATAATGCTACTGTACGTAATGAAGCTGCAAAAGCATTCAAAGAAATTTTCGCAATGCGCGATGAAATTGAACAGTTAAATCATGAATTAACGGTTCGTACTGATTATGAGAGTGATGAATACATGAAATTAATCGAACGCGTTTCGGAACTGAGCGAAAAATTTTATTCTATCGAGGAAAGTAATTATGATGCTGATGTAGAGAAAGTTTTAAAGGGGATGGGATTCACGCAGGAGGATCTGGATCGCCCTACATCTGATTTCTCCGGAGGATGGAGAATGCGGATCGAACTTGCAAAAATTCTACTCCGGAAACCGGATCTGATTCTGTTAGATGAGCCGACAAACCATCTGGATATTGAGTCAATTCAATGGCTGGAAGAATTCCTTATTAATTCAGCAAAAGCAGTCATTGTAATCTCCCACGACCGTGCTTTTGTGGACAACATCACCAACCGTACCATTGAGGTAACAATGGGTAGGATCTACGATTATAAAGCGAATTATTCCCATTATCTGGAGTTAAGAAAAGAACGACGGGAACAACAGCAAAAACAATACGAAGAACAACAGAAATTCATTGCGGAAACGAAAGAATTCATTGAGAGATTCAAAGGAACTTACTCTAAAACGCTACAAGTTCAGTCTCGTGTAAAAATGCTGGAAAAACTGGATATAATCGAAGTTGACGAAGTAGATACTTCCGCTTTGAAACTAAAATTTCCACCAGCAGCCAGAAGTGGTCAGTATCCCGTTGCCGTTGAAGAACTGTCTAAATCTTATGGAAATCACGTTGTATTCAATGATGCGAGAATGGTTATTGAACGAGGAGAAAAAGTTGCTTTAGTTGGAAAAAACGGTGAGGGAAAATCAACCATGGTCAAACTGATCATGAATGAAATTCAGTCAGACAAAGGCAAAATGGAAGTCGGGCACAATGTCAAAATCGGGTATTTTGCACAAAATCAAGCTTCTTTACTGGATGAAAATGCTACTATTTTTGATACTGTTGATCGTGTGGCAGAAGGAGAAATTCGTACACAGATAAAAAATATTCTGGGAGCATTTATGTTCTCAGGAGATGATATCCAGAAAAAAGTAAAAGTATTATCCGGAGGAGAAAAAACACGTCTGGCAATGGTTAAACTATTGCTGGAACCTTATAATGTTCTGGTTCTCGATGAACCAACCAATCACTTAGATCTCAAAACCAAGGACATTATCAAGGATGCTTTAAAAACATTTGAAGGAACTGTGATTCTGGTTTCACACGACCGTGACTTTCTGGACGGACTGGCAGAGAAAGTATTTGAATTCACCAACAAAAGAGTTGTAGAACATTTTGAAGATATCAAAGGATTTCTTGCCAAAAAGAAAATGGAAAATCTGAAAGAGATTGAGAAAAAATAGCTTCTTTATCATTACGTAATACTGATTATACCCAGCCTTCCTTAATGGTTTTGGAGATGAGTTCCGGTAATGTGGAACAATTCGATTTTCTGAGAATATTTTTTCGGTGTGTATTCACCGTGTGTAGCGAAATAAATAATCGTTCTGCTATTTCTGAGGACAGAAACCCATTTACAACCAGTTTTAATACTTCTTTTTCCCGTTTAGTAAATAATTCTTTTGCAGGAAGAAAAAGAGTAGATTCCACAGGAATATTATGAAAAGAAGGTTCTCCGTCAAAACCTATAAATGAGAGTTCTGGTTTTCCATCTTTTTTAATATGGGAAATATCTGTATGAATGCCAAACGAGCGTAATAGATTTTTATACTCATCATGTTCAATAATAGTCAATTGGTGCAATATTCGTTTGTACTTACCATTAATATCTTTAATTCTAAAGTCATATTGTACTTTGTACTTCAGAATTTTTTCAATTGATAATTCCCGAAAAAAAATTGCCAGTTTTTGTTCAAATTGGATGAAATAAAGCTGATCGTCCGGGTGGATATTATCCAGAAATGAAGCTGCTTTCAGATTCTCCGGATCATATCCTAAAATATCCTGAATCTGATCGCTTACAAATTCGAATTCGGCACTTCCTACATTAAATATAAAATAATAATACGCTCCTGGCTGAAATATATTCAAAAGCTTTTTATGTACTTCTAATTGAAAATTAGTTCCCACATGAGAACCTTCTCTAGCTATTTCCTCCCAGACTTTTCTGACTTGATTGTAAAAAACAACGGTATTACTATCCACGCTATAGTTATAAATCTAACAATAATAAAATCTGAATTGTAAAATCAAATCCATTAAAATAGGCTGAAAATCACTACAAATAGTGACTTTTTTCTAGAAAAGTCACTATAATTTTGTTCTAATAATTTATTTCCAATGGTTTTGATTGAACATCAAATTAGACTATCAAAAATAAAGAAAACAGTTACAACTTTAAAATGAAAAAAATACAAATAATAATTTTCTTCTTAGTAATCATCATATCCGATAGTTATTCCCAAATAACAATTACTGAAAAAGGAAAAATCTCCTTCCGGATAGTATATGGTGATAATAAACCAGAACCCGATGATTATAAATCAACTAGTGGACCAGTCGCTTTATTTAAAGGCATTGTTTCTCCTTACAAAAGTTTGGTTATATACAGTGATTGGTGGACACTGATGGGACAATTGGTTTACAATAACGGTGTGAAATGGGAATTAAGAGATAAGTTTTCTTTTTTTCATGAAAACAAAATTTATGAACTGGATAGGTCTAAATTGGCAAAATATCCTGACCTGATAAAACGCCTCGATGTAGCCGGCCCCACGAACAAATGGAACATGACTTTATATTTTAATGTCAAAGACAATGAACAGAATGAATATAAATTGTCTTTTTTTATTTCAGATAATGATATCGTTGCAGCGTGGAGAAATGGAGAAATTTCATATAGAACTCCAGGCAGTCCAAATAAGTTTAAAGATCGGATAAGTATGAGTAAAATATGGAGACAAGGTATGAGTTCCGGATCAGGGGCTACGTTAAACGAAGATGAAATCAAATCTGTATGGAGCAAATTGATTTCCCTAACTTACAATGATTCAGAAACAGCCTTGTATAATAACACATTGAGCATAGAAAATCCTTATGAAATCTGGGCGGAAATAGCCAACTTATACGAGAAATACGAAAAAGAAGGCTACAAAACGCTTTCGGAAGAAATAGAAAATGAAAAGAAAGATCTAAAAACGTATAACACAGATGATGAATGGTCTCTACCCTTTGAGGACAACTCCAGCAACTACACTATCGAGTATTCGCAGGAATTAAAATTATATGTCGTGAAAAATGGAAATAAAATCATTAAGCAATTTCCAAAGGAAGCCTATTCATCAATTAAAAAAATTGAAAATACCGATAAATGGTTGGTGAGGTTAGAAACTGAACAATTAAACAACTATCAAATTATGACATCGAAAGGACAAGTATTGAGTTTTCAAGGAAATGATTCGTTTAGTCATATTAACGAAGATGAGAATAGTATACAACTTATAGTTCTTACATCAGATCAATTATATAATAGAGATGTTCCCGGTTTTCTGGAATTTGGGGAGCATTACCCTCCGTTTTTCGAAAGTTATTCTTCTGCAAAAGATCGACTTGATGGAATAACCTGGAAAGGATACAAAATGCTTCATTCTGCCTTTATTTATAATGCCGAACAAATCCTGCTAAACAAGAATTTTGTTATAATAAACAAAAAAACAGGAGCAATTATCAGATGATAAAATTAACCATACAAAAAATACTCTTACATATTGACTCGGATACAAATTAAAAAATGAAACAAATTATAACCATACTCTTCTTGCTTCTTACCGCCAATTCGTTCGGTCAGGATGCAACCTTCTTTTTTAAGAAAGCGGTTGAAAGTTACGAAAGTGCGAATTATCCGGATGCACTGCTTTATTTAGGTAAAGCAGAAAACATAAAAGGTGCAAATCCAAGAATAGAAACACTCCGTATATTCTGTCACGATGCTTTAGGCGATGTGAAAAACACAAAAATTGCACTCATCCGTTACTTCGATCTTATTTCACCTGAATATACATCTACACAAGCGCACAAAGACATTATAGAAATCAACAAACGAATCGACGCCCTTATAACTTCAGAAGATAAGAAAGTCATAGAAAAAGTAGATAAACAACGATCTAATGAGGCGAATAAAATTATAAACCAAAAGGAAACTCAGGAAAATATAAAGAAAAACGAAACGATAACTACCCACAAAAAATCAATTGAAGCTATTTTAACAAGAAACGCTTCAACCGATCTGCAATCACAACTGGGAAAAGAAGCTAAAGATCTGGAGAAATTAGGAATTAAACTGTCTGATTTCAAAGAGATACAGCTGACATTGCCTGATGGTGTTTACACAGGGGAATTAAGGGATGGAAAACCTCATGGATATGGAACAATGAGATACAATAATGGAGATATTTACACTGGTCATTGGTCTGAAGGTGTTAAAAACGGGAAAGGAGAAATGGCATTTTACAACGGAGACAGATTTACAGGGGAATGGCAGAATAATTTGTTCAGAGATGGAAAATTAACAACAGAAAATCAGGATACTTATAATGGAATATTTAATGAAACCGGTAAGTTGATAAGGGGAGAATTCGTTCAAAAAAATGGAAATTACCAAAAAGGAGAATTTGATATGACCGGTGTATTCAAAACGGGAGACATCAAAACAACATTCCCAAACGGGGCATTATATGAAGGTGATTACATTAACTATGAATACACGGGAAAAGCAGAAATAAAATATACTGACGGAACATCATATATTGGAGATATTTCAAACGGTAAAAAACATGGATACGGAGTATTAAAAACATATCGATATGAGATAACAGGCAATTGGAAGAATGATGAACGAAATGATACAAAAAAGTACTTTTACATGGATAAGGTGTTTACGATGCGGAGCAAGGATTATATAGGAACTTCCTATGCAGGCTTAGAGCAGGGTACAAATATTTTTAATGTTATAGAATATAGTCACTATTGGAAATGGTTTAATTTAGGCTTCTCTCTACCTGGACTTTTTAATCAGCAAAATTATTACAACGGCGATGTTGATATCAGTATCGATTATCATAGCAGTGGCACATGGAACTGGGGACAAAACCCGAATTACTACGGATGGTACGAACCTGCAACAGTTAATCTCTCAAAAAAAGAAAGAAGCCGAAATACTGTTAATTTTAATACCAATGCGGGATTAAACATGGAATTGTTTGATCATTTTATTATAAAATGTAATTATGTTTTCGATTTTTCACTAAAAGGAAAGCAAACAGATGGTATTTACTATGAAAGAAATAGCAATGGGGTCGCAACAACGTCAAGAGAAGAATCTGGTAATCACATTTATTCAGGACATATTCTTTCACACAGTATCCAGCCAGAAATAATGTTTCGATTTAAATCTTTCGTAATCGGATTTTTTTATAAAGTATCATTTATCACAGACAAAACCAATACAAAAATTGTATCTACATCAGATGATCAATATATTATAAAAAGCGGGCAACAAGGGTATTCAACTACCTTATACGAATATCAATATGATTATACTCAACACTTATACATAAACAATATTAGCGGGCAAAGAAATTTGTTTGGGTTTAGACTTGGTTTTCTTTTTTAATAATTAATTCTTTCAAAGCGACAAAACATGAACTACATTAAATTAATTTTTACAATTATAGTCTTATCGTATAACTTATCTTCCTTTTCACAAATCAGTGAAATTGAAAAAATACTGAATGATAAATTGGAGAAAGAAGCTGATTTTATTAAAAAGCATTCTAAAGAATATTACGGAGATCAGTTTGAAATAATCCAAGGATTCCATATCCAAAATGATACATTGAGTTTAGAAATAAAAATCAAACCGAAAGAAGCTGGAAGCACCTATTTTATTGAAAAAAGAGAAGTCAGCATACATGATATACAAAGTATAGAAAAAGACATAAATATTTTGTTTGTCACTGAAAGCAATGCTGTAAAAATCACTCGGACAGACAAACAAAAACACATTAAAACCTATTATTCCGACCTGTTCTTCACCTGTTTATCGGCGGAAAAAAGTAATGAATATCTTGGAGATGAACTCGTAGAAGCTTTCAAAAAAGCAGGCTATACCGTCAGAAAAGGAGAATGGTGGGATTAAAGAAAAAATGTATCAGGACACAAGCACTTATAGCTACTCCTGAACTGGTAATAATTCCATTTAAATACAATCATGTCATGGATTTTCAGAGAATTTTGTACCAATTAATCTTGAATGATAAATGGGGATTTACTGGCAAAATAAGTAGAAATATATCTCTTCAGACATAACAGAGGATTTCAGATTCAGCAAAAATACCTTGAATTAGGTATTTTTTTATTCCTATTTAGTGAGGTTCTTTGCAAAAAGAAAAATAATCTACAACTATCATTAAAAAAGGGGGAATATTTTAGTGTTCTCCCTTTTTTAATTTTCCATTCTTCAAAAACACAAGAAATCCGTAACTTCGGTGCATAATTATCCAACATGAGAAACTCTTGGTTCTTTTTATTTTTACTGATTCTTGTTACTTCCTGTAAACAAGATAACAACGGTAGTACAACAACTAACGAACAAATATTTCGTGTAATTCCTCTTAAATATGCGAAATCTTTCCGCTTGTTTGAAGACAACAACAATTTCAAGCTCGAAATTACCGATGAGACCAATGGAAAGGCCATCAGCTCTTATTTATTCCCAAAGCAGATAACAGCACCGCCTAAAGCTGCTTTATTTTCATCTACGGTGATTGGTTATCTGGAGGAGCTGAACCAACTTCAAACCGTCATTGGTGTTGAGAAGCTGAACGGCGTCTATAACCCAAAGCTCAATGAACAAATCAAACAGGGGAAGATCAAAGAATATGTCGATTATTCACTCGTTAATCCGGAAAAATTAAGAAAAGACCGCGTCAACACCGTGTTTTATAGTCTCTACGGCCCTGAGCTAAATCCGCTGGATGAGAAATTAAAAAAACTGGAAATTACAGCAATTCCTTTGCTGGAATGGAAAGAACAGCATCCACTCGGAAAAGCGGAATGGATTAAGATGTATGGCGTTATTTACGGCTGTTTCGAGCTGGCAGAAAAGAAGTTTGCTGCCATAGAAAAGGAATACAATAAAATAAAAGATTCAGCAGCTGAAAAAGTGCTGAAAGATCAGAAAGTGCTGACAAGCATGATGTTTCAGGATATCTGGTACTTACCCGGAGGAAATTCCTATATGGCAAAGTTCATCAAGGATGCAGGTGGTAATTATGTCTTAAAAGATGATCCATCCACCGGAAGCCAGTCGCTTACTTTTGAGCAGGTATATAAAAAATACCTGCATGCACCGATCTGGATCAATGTTGATGCTAAAACAAAAAAAGAAATGCTGGCACTTTATGACGGATACAAATATTTCGACGCATTCAAGTCCGGGAGAATATTTACCTATCACCATGAAATGCTCCGATATTTTGAAGAAGCTCCGGTAAAACCGCACCTGCTGCTGAATGACCTGGTTCATATTTTTTCCTCGGAAAATCCTCAGAACCTTTATTTTTACACAAAAGTTAAATGAGAACAGCACATCAGAAATATTGGATCGTGTCAGGAGCAGCACTTTTACTGCTGCTGGCTTTCCTTCATCTGATGTCCTGGGAATGGGATTTTTCATTTCTGAAAGACGATGTCATTCTCCAATCTATCCGTCTTCCGCGAACATTTTCAGCATTGTTCTGCGGAATCTTATTGGCAGTTTCAGGATTGCTGCTGCAAATTCTGTTCTCCAATCCTCTTGCGGGTCCTTCCATTTTAGGGATCAGCTCCGGCGCCAGCCTGGGTGTGGCCATAGCAATCATCCTAGGTGTCAACACTTTCGGGATCTCGACTGCGTCCTTTATCGGTGCGCTTTCTTATAGTATCCTGCTGCTTTTAGTCGGCCGATTTGTTAAATCCACTACTTCCCTGCTGCTAGTCGGAATTATGCTTAGCAGCTTTACAAATGCCTTTATTGAAATTTTACAAGTCTACGCACAGGAAGCTAAATTAAAATATTTCACCCTGTGGGGAATGGGATCACTCCAACAAGTAAACGGAACGGAGCTGGTTTCGTTCTTTCTGGCACTGCTCGTTGTTTTACTCTTTACATTATACATTCACCGGGATCTGACTGTGTTTGCCCAGGGAGAAGAGTTTGCTTCCTATTTGGGAGTCAACGTCAGCAGGCTACGCTGGCTGATCATTATCGTCACCTCATTGGCTGTAGCCGTAACCACTGCTTATTGCGGGCCGGTTTCTTTTGTCGGGATTGCCGTTCCAAATCTGGTACGGATAGTACTTAAAACTGCAAACAGTAAAATCCTGATCATCGGATGCCTGATTTTCGGGCCGGTACTGCTGCTCCTATGCGACGGCTTGATTCTCCTGCTGGACAATTATTTCATTCTGCCGATCAATTCCATGACAGCATTGTTTGGCGTACCGTTTATTATCTGGATCATTTTTAAACAGGCGCGATGATTCAATTAAAGGATTACAAAGTAAAGGCAGGCGGAAAACTGCTATTCAGAGCGGAACGGTTTTCCATTGAAAAAGGAGAAATCTGCTTTTTAGTCGGAAAGAACGGATCCGGAAAATCAACGTTTTTAAAATCACTAATCCGTCATACGGCAGAAGAGCAAACATACCTCATCGAGGGCAAACCAAGCCGGTCATGGACACCAAAAGAGCTGGCAAAAAAAATTGCCTATGTTCCTTCTAAAATCCAACTGAATGATTTTACACGTGTCGAAGATTTTCTGATGATGGGACGTTATCCGTATGGAAAACCTTTTTCAGGCAGCAGCCGGCAGGATGAAGAATTAGTAAATCAAACCCTTCGTCTACTTCAGATTGAGGAGTTGCGGACTCAATTTATTCATCAGCTCAGTGACGGACAACAGCAGCTGGTCTCCATCGGACGGGCACTGGTTCAGGAAGTGGACTATCTGCTGCTGGATGAGCCCACGGCTTTTCTTGACTATTATAACAAAGTCCGGATCTTCCGGCTGGCTGAGCAGCTGAGCAGAGAAAAAAATATGGGAATCATTGTAGTAACGCATGATATTGAATATCTGGTAAAGCGATACGATCAAATCACTTTTATTGATACACATTCCAAAACCATAGTTCCGTTGATCCAGCCTGCAAACGCTGATTTAGAAACAATTGTCAAAAAGATTTACGGGGATTGATAATTTTATGAGTCATTCTGCTGTTGCAAAAAATTTCAGTTTATCTTTGTCCCTTATTATTGATTAAACACATTTAAAATGATTGTTAGAAGAAGTCTTTTTCTACTTCTGTCAATGTTGGTTTTTTCCAACATCTTATTAGCAGAGAACATTCAGTCTCTTGACGGTAGAGTAATTGATATGAATACCAAAAGAGGAATGAAAAATGTTCCTGTCACTATCATCCATCAGGATTCTTCAGAAGCATTCACAGCATCTGCAACATCGGATCTGAAAGGAAATTTTGTGTTTAAGAATATTCCTGAAGGAAAATACACCCTGCTTGTTGATAATCAGGAATTCCACTATAAAAAATTTAATTTTGAGGTTACACCTACACATGCACCCGATTTAAAATTCGAATTGTCCAAAAACGTTTCCTGGATGTTCGACTGGGGAAAAGTTGTGAGAAAAGTAGATAAAAATGGAAATGTTTCCTATTTGCACCCTACTTCTCACCTGGTTGCCCGAATATTATTAGTCATCTACGGAATCTGTCTGCTGATGGTGTTTTTCTACAGTTTAATGCAATTTTCGTTAGCAATGGCTTATGTCCGCGGCAAAAAACAGAAAACAGCAGAAAAACCGGCTGTATTCGACGGACATTACGTTCCTAAAGTAACAATACAGCTACCTATGTTCAACGAAATGTATGTTGCTGAACGTATCATTGAAGAAACCGCGAAAATTGATTATCCGAGAGAACAGTTTGAAATCCAGGTGCTGGACGACTCTACGGATGAGACCAAAGATATAATCGCAAAAAAAGTAGCTGAAATTGCCGCTCAGGGAATCAACATCAAACACATTCACCGGGTGGACAGAACAGGCTACAAAGCGGGAGCTCTGGATGCTGCGATGGATCAGGTTGAAGGAGAGTTTATAGCGATCTTTGACGCTGACTTCATGCCTTCCGTTGATTTCTTAAAGAAAACTATTCCTTATTTCGAAGATCCTAAGATTGGTGTTGTTCAGACACGTTGGGGACATATCAACAAAGATTACTCTTTGTTAACTGAGCTTCAGGCATTCGGTCTGGACGGGCATTTTTCCGTAGAACAAAGCGGAAGAACAGCTGCCAACCATTTTATTAACTTCAACGGAACAGCCGGTGTATGGAGAAAAGAGACTATTTACTCTGCCGGTGGATGGGAGCACGATACCCTGACGGAAGATCTTGATTTGTCTTACCGTGCACAAATGAAAGGCTGGAAATTCAAATACCTGGAAGATGTTGTTTCTCCTGCGGAGCTGCCGATCACGGTATCCGCGCTGAAAAATCAGCAGCACCGCTGGATGAAGGGAGGTGCGGAATGTTTCAAAAAAATGTGGAAACGTTTATTGTTTGCAAAAGACGTCCGTTTCACAGATAAATTACATGGAATTTCCCACTTGTTCAACTCGTCTGTGTTCCTGTTCATCATGACAATGTCTCTGCTGAGCATCGTGGTATTACAGATTAAGGACAGTTTCCAGGATCTGAATTTCGTTATTCAGTTTGGCTCCTTCTTTATTATCAGTACCGTATTGCTATTTGTTTATTATTGGGTCGGCTATCGCGGGAAAACAGAAAACAAGATTAAATCTTTCTTTTCTTATACATGGATGTTCTTCAAGTATCTGACCATCATCATGGGATTAACCCTGAACAATACCGTTGCGGTATTAGAAGGTTATTTCGGGATAAAATCCTCTTTTGTAAGAACCCCTAAATTCAACGTAAATTCAAAGTCAGATTTCCAGGGAAATAAATATGATAAAAAGAAAATCAGCTTGTTAACCATTCTGGAAGGCGTATTGATGGTGATTTTCGGATTTACAGCAATTAACCGTGCTATTTATGGCGACTTAGGTATGGTTCCGTTCCATGCTATGATGGCGATCGGTTACGGAGTGATCTTCTTTAACGGAGTTAAAGAATTGAAGTATAAAGGTTGATTTATAGTCACAAGGACCAGATTAACACAGATTTACAAAATCGAAAGTACGAGAATTGATTATACACTCGTGTTCAATAATCTGTGTCATCCTTATGGAACAACAAATATCAAAAAGTGATCACACATCTGTAGTTAGTCAGATATGTTCATCACATTACTCTATCAATTTACACGCTTGTACTCCTCTATCCAAAGGCTGTCTGTCAGATCGCGAAGTAGCTGCACGAAATTGGTATCAATGATATATTCGTTCCGGATATCCTTCACGTGATAACGCTGATTCAGGTACTGCATTTGTCCTCCGGAAGGATTCAGATCACTGTTTGACCAGCCGCGCTCACGGCTTCCACCGACAGGATATTCTGAATAACGGATTTTCCATAGAGAATCAAGCGCAGGACAATACGGAATTTTTTCTCCGGAAAGCGAATCAACATAAATTCCTCCCCAGATCTCATATTTATCAAAATAATTGATTCTGTTTGGATTATACTTACTTGGATAAAAACCTGAAAAATAGTAGATGAACTCATCTCTTCTCAAAATCCGCTTATTAATAAGATTGCTCCCAACCCGCTGATAAGCTACAAGATGATAAAATTCATTCATCTGGTTATACCCAAAAGCAACACCAAAAACCGGCCTGGCTTCCTGGTAACCAGTTCCTGAAAATGAAATGAAAAAGAAGAAAATCACTGTGATTTTCAATAAAACGGATCTATAATTTCTTAAAAACATAATACACAAGAATTATTGCAACTACTACCAAAGCTGCTAAAAGGTAGTAGTTCTTAATGAAAGCAAAAGAAATGATCAATGTAGGAATCAAAAAAATAGTCAGCAAATGGAATTTTCCCTGATGTTTATTCTCCATCGAAATGATATAAATGATGCGGTGTCACACAATACTGCAATGGAACATCGTTTTCGTGTATTCCTTCGATTTCCTCTACCGCTTCAAAGAAGCTCAATCCAATGATCATACATTCCTTTTTACATTGCGACAAAAACCGGTCGTAAAAGCCTTTTCCGTAACCTACTCTGTATCCTTTCTCATCAAAGCATAAAAGCGGGACAAACACAATATCAAATTCTTCCGGACGAACTGTTGTTCCATATTGAGGTTCAGGTATGCCGTATTTATTGATCTCCAGCTGCTCCTCTCCTTCGTACAGAAAATGTTCTATTTCAGAAGTGGAAAAATCTGATCTCGGAATGGCTATCCTGCAATTATCATCCAGTAGCTCCCTCAGAATCAAAGAGGTATTTACTTCTTTTTTATTGGTAATAGAAAGAAATAAACTAACGGTCTTATTTGCAAAAGAAAAATTTTCAAACACCTGCCCGCTGATTTCTCTTGTCAATTCAAATGTTTCTAAATCGCTCAGCTGCGCTCTTTTTTCCAAAAATATTTTTCGTAGTTCATCCTTCCTCATAAAGTTAAAATTTGGGTAAAAACTGACTTGCCGATTGCGCCATTTCTGTCTCATTCAAAGCATCTGCCTTTTCCAGCGCTTTCGACAGCGCAACAGAAATTAAATCTTCCAGGTCGTCTTTATCAAAGTTGTGAAGGTCAGCATTAATTTCGAGCTTTTTCAATTTTCTGTCTCCGGAAAGCGTCACTCTGATCAGGCCGTTTCCGGCTTCTCCTTCTACCGTACTGTTAGCTAATCTGACTTTACTCTCCTCCAGTTTTCGCTGCATTTCCTGCATTAAGGCCAATTGATCAGGTCCGAACATATTTCTTGATTTTAATCTCTCAAATATAACGGTATTACTCTTTATAAGCAAATTTGTACTTTCTAAAGTTTTGTAATACCCATCCGTTAATATAGTGAGGAATTCCCTGCCTAACATTCATTTTTATGTCTTTGTACTTTTTGTAAAACGGTAATTATACAATGAATCGTTAATAATATTTACCCTGTAAAATATTTTAATTACATTTACCTTGTTACCAACAAACAATGGAAAGAAAACAATTTTTAAAAATGGCAGCAGGAGGCACACTTACACTTTTTGGACTCAGTTCATTACAATGGCTATTCGATGAAAAAACAACAGCGAAAAAAATGCCTGTGCTATTTGTCGGCCACGGTTCTCCGATGAACGCAATTGAAGAGAACGTATTTTCAAGAGAATGGTCCAAAGTCGCCGGAACATTTGAAAAGCCCAAAGCGATTATATGTGTTTCCGCACACTGGCTCACCAACGGAACTTACGTTACAGCTGTTGAAAATCCGGTAACGATCCATGATTTTGGCGGTTTTCCTCAGGCGTTGTTCGATGTTCAATATCCCGCACCGGGATTACCTGAGCTGGCAAAAGAAACACAAAAGCTTTTTCCGGAGGATTTAATGCACCTGGATTTCGAATGGGGACTGGATCATGGTACGTGGTCTGTTTTAAAACACATGTATCCGCTGGCGGATGTTCCTGTTATTCAAATCAGCATTGATTACAGAAAACCTGCTTCTTATCATTTTGAAATCGCACAATACCTTAAAAAATTGCGGAATAAAGGTGTTTTAATTGTAGGCAGCGGAAATATAGTTCACAACCTGAGGATGGTTGCCTGGGACAAAATAAACAGCCCTTTTGGTTATGACTGGGCTATCGAAGCAAATGAAAAAATGAAAGCGCTGGTCACCGGTCATGAATTTACAGCTCTGTTTGATTACCAGAAATACGGTCAGGCTTTTCAGCTGGCCATCCCGACTCCGGATCATTATTATCCTTTAATGTACACTTTAGGAACAATTGATAAAAACGAAGAAATAAAAATCTTCAATGACATCGCTGTTGCAGGTTCACTGACAATGACTTCGTTTATTGCCGGTGTTTAAATTTGAAACTTTGCAGATTCGTATAATTTGATAGCGATAATTTGTTAATTTTGCGTATCAAATATCGAAAAATGACTCCAAAGTTTCATCCACTTGTAATCAAAGACATTCGCAGGGAAACAGACGAATGTGTTTCTATTGCTTTTGAAATACCCCAGGAACTAATAGCAGAATACACTTTTAAGCCGGGACAATACCTGAGCTTAAAGACAATAATTGAAGGAGAGGAAATCAGACGTTCCTACTCTTTGTGCTCCTCACCTTTTGAAAACGAGTGGAGAGTTGCTGTTAAACAAGTGGACAACGGGCGTTTTTCTTCCTTTGCAAATACTTCACTGAAAGTAAATGATATTCTGGAGGTAATGACTCCGATGGGGAATTTTACAGTTGATCTGGATGAAAAAAACACCAAAGAATATGTATTGGTAGCGGTGGGCAGCGGTATCACGCCGATTATTTCTCTGGCAAAGGAGATCCTGATGAAAGAACCGAACAGCAATGTGACCCTGTTCTACGGAAACAGAGGTTTTGGCTCCATCATTTTCCGGGAACAGATCGAAGCACTTAAAAACAAGTATATAGAAAACTTCCGGGTGGTTCATGTACTTTCCCGCGAAAGTTTGGGGAATACCATTCAAAAAGGAAGAATTAACGCGGAAAAGTTTCAGACACTTCTGAATGCTTTCTTAAAAGGCACTGCAATTGATGAAGTATTTGTTTGTGGGCCGGAAGAGATGGTATTGGATGTGAAGAAAGTCTGTTTGGAGAATAATGTTTCTGAAAAAAATGTTCATTTCGAATTGTTCGGAACAAACATTGTCAAAAAAACAGACGATAATCAACCACAAATTCAGTCTAATATCCGGGTAATCCTGGATGGAGACGTATTCGACCTTTCCATGGAATCCGGACAGAATGTTCTGGACGCGGCAATTGCTGCCGGCGCGGATCTGCCTTTCTCTTGCAAGGGAGGCGTCTGCTGTACATGCAAGGCAAAAATTCTGGAAGGAAATGCCCGGATGGACGTTAATTACGCGTTGGATGCCGATGAAGTGGCAAACGGCTATATCTTAACCTGTCAGGCACATCCTACTACAGAAAAACTGATAGTATCATTTGATGATTAATTGATGAATGGGATTATTTAGCATTTTTAAAAAGAAAGAAGACCAGCTGGCTGCACCTAAAGGTTTCCACACGGTAACGATTAAAGAAAAAATCAGACTTACTGCCGACAGCGTGAAATTGATTTTCGATATTCCAGCTGAACTAAAAGCTGCATTTGAATTCACGCCGGGACAATATATCAATTTAGCCGTAAAATTAAACAAACAAGACATCCGCCGATCCTACTCGATCTGTAGCGGAACAGATGAAGAACTGGCTGTCGGGATTAAAAAGATTGAAAACGGTCTTTTTTCCACCTATGCCGTTGATGAACTTAATGCTGGTGATGAAATATGGATTTCCGGGCCAATGGGAAACTTCAAGTGGAACAAGGAAGCTTCCACCATTATCGCTTTCGCAGCAGGAAGTGGTATTACACCCATTCTTTCCATTGCTAAAGCCGCACAGAAGAACAACCAGCAAATGCAGCTGTATTACGGAAATCAATCTGTTCAGTCTACCATGTTTCGCGATGAGCTGGCAGTATTAACTGCTGTAAAACAAGCTTACTATTACTCAAGAGAAAAGGTAGAAGGTGCATTTGAGGGAAGATTGACTAAGGAAGCGGTTATGGATCTGGTTAAAGCGGATCTTCCTATACTGAGAGCCGATGCTTTTTATATTTGTGGACCACAGGAAATGGTGGAGAGCACCAAAAGCGCATTGACCACATTTGGCGTTCCGGAGAAGAAAATTCACTTTGAATTGTTTGAGGCAAAAGTAGATGAATCTAAAATAGAGCTTCCAAAAGAAGGCTACAAAGGAAAGGTAGCTGCTAAAGTGATTGTTGATCAGGAAGAATTTTCTTTTGAAATGGACAGCACAACAAACGTACTTCAGAAAGCACTTGAAAACGGAGCTGATGCTCCTTATTCGTGTCGTGGAGGTGTTTGCAGTTCCTGTAAATGTAAAATCATTGAAGGGTCGGCAGAAATGCGTATCAATTTCACACTGACCGATTCTGAGATCCAAAAAGGATACATTTTAAGCTGTCAGGCTTATCCTACCTCTGAAAAACTAATCGTTTCATTCGATGAGTAGAACAATTATCGTTGTAGGAAGCAGCCAGGGAATCGGCCTGGAAATCGTCAGACAATTTGCGGCAGATTCTGCCAACAAAGTATGGGCACTCTCCCGCTTTCATCAGGGAACCGGAAAATTAGACGAATTTCAAAATGTATATTGCAGAAAAGTAGATGTTTCAAAACCGGACATCACAGCGCAAATGCAATCTGTCCTTGAGGAAGCCGGAACAGTGGATATTCTGATAAACAACGCCGGATACCTGGTTAACAAACCTTTCGAAAATCTTACTTATCAGGATATTTTAACATCCTACCAGACAAATATTATAGGTATAATGCTTCTGACTCAGGAAGTCGTAAAAAAAGCTGCTGAAAATGGCCTGCACATTGTCAATATTTCTTCCATGGGCGGATTTCAGGGGACTATGAAGTTTCCGGGACTTGCAGCCTATTCCTCCTCCAAAGCTGCATTATGCAATTTCACGGAATTATTCGCAGAAGAGTATAAGGCAACTAATATTAAGATGAATTGTCTTTGTCTTGGAGCTGTACAAACAGAAATGCTAGAACAGGCATTTCCGGGTTATATTGCACCAACACGACCTGCAGAGATGGCAAATTACATTGTGGATTTTTCCAAAAACGGAGCAGCTTTCTTTAACGGAAAAATTCTTCCCGTTTCGATTTCAACACCGTAACCGGACAAATAAGATTTATCATAATTTCTTAAAAAAGAAATCCATTGGTCACTTTTTGCTCCATATTAATCATTACGGAAATTTCCTAATCAAAATCAATCGTTTCTTTCTTGAGGTCAAATACATCGTGCATACAGATTGTAGAGGCAATCGTTGCCAGAATCGGAGCAAAGGATGCACAAACCCATAGGATCAGATGAGCAATAAACTCCTCTATTTTTCCGATCGGATCAATTGAAAACGTGGACCAGTCAAATAAAGCTCCCAAATCTACAGGAAGCAGGATCAGCAATGAATAAATCATCCCAATTGAAAACGTCATTGCTGCATATTTTTTCATCAGGCTGATGCTTGAATAAATACTCATCTTTTTCCTTTCGTTGATGTAATCCAGAAAGCTAAAACCATAATAGTAAAAACCGACCAGATAGGTGAGATAAAATAAAGGTGAAGCCTCCACATCATCCCAGAAAAATGAACAGATCAGAAAAATAAGCAGGAAAATGGAATATTGCCAGAAAATATTACGCACAACAAGAATAATCCCTCTCCGGATCTGCCAGATAAATTCCTGACGGTTAAACGGATATTTGTTTCCTGTCAGCGTAAACTCCGTCTTTACTGAAATATAGGAAAGCAGGGGAGATAAAATTGTAACTACCAGATATTTGGAAAACTGCATAAATAAAATCGCAATAGATAATTCCAGCAGCAGCAATACCTGATACCAGATGATGTCATTCAGCGTTTTTAATTCCACTTCAAAACGGTGTTGCAGCAGAAAATCTCCGAATTTATAAATTCCCAGCATCAGAACCGCAGGAAAAAGCGCATACCAGTAGACCTTGTTTTTAACAATATACTCAGCAGCTTTCACATACGATTTCAATCCAATAATAAAGTAATTCCAGTGTTTCATCTATTGTCAGGATGAAGATTTTAGTTTTCTTTGCGTAAAAATACAATTGTTTGGAAATAACCAGTGACAACATTATTGAAATTATTGCGGTAATTACCAGCCTGCTTTATACCTTTCTGGCAGGAAGAAATAAAATCATCGGCTGGCTGTTCGCTATTATAAGCTCTTCCCTGTACGTGTATATCAATCTGAAAGTTCAACTGTATTTTTTTTCGCTGCTCCATTTTTCGTATGTTCTGATAGCAGTTTACGGCTGGTTCGAATGGAGGAAAGATCGCCATGGGAAAACATTCCGCTTTTACGGCTGGAAAAATATTCCTGTAATTATTCTCGGGACGGTATTGACGTTTATTTTAGCTTTTCTCGCGGAAAAATATACTGTCCAGCGACTCGCTTATCTGGACGCGGCTAACTTTATCTTCTGCCTGATTGCCTCGTATATGATCAGCAAAAAAATAATGGAATCGTGGATTTACCTTTTTATCATTGATATAGTCTGTATTTACATTTATCTTCAGACCGGATTAAAAAATTCTGCCATTTTATTTCTATTTTTAACTGTCTTAGCTGCCAACGCTTTCTGGGATTGGTGGAAACAATATAAAGCAAACAAAACTCAGGCACAATGATAACACTTGAAGGAGTTTCAAAATCATTTCAGCAGAAAATCGCTGTTCATGATGTAAGTTTCTCACTGGAAAAAGGAAAGATTCTGGGATTGCTTGGGCCTAACGGTGCCGGAAAAACCACCATTATCAGGATGATGAACCGCATTTTCGTTCCGGATAAAGGATCTATCTTCTTCAATGGCGAGCTCCTCAATCAAAAACATTTACGGCATATCGGCTATTTGCCGGAAGAACGTGGTTTATACAAAACGATGACCGTTTGGGAGCACATAAAGCTGATCGGACAGCTTCGCGGATTATCCAAAGAAGATATTACTTCCAACTATAAATTCTGGGAAGAGAAATTCGACATCAGTTCCTGGAAAAGTAAGCGTATCGAAGAGCTTTCCAAAGGCATGGCACAGAAAGTCCAGTTTATCTGCACCATTATTCATCAGCCGGATGTTCTGATCCTCGACGAACCGTTCAGCGGATTTGACCCCGTCAATATCGAGCTGATCCAAAATGAAATAAAAGCTATGAAGGACAAAGGAAAAACGATTCTTTTGTCCAGCCACAACATGAAAAGTGTGGAAGAGCTGTGTGATAAAGTCGTGCTGATTAACCAGTCTAAAAAAGTGCTGGAAGGAAATGTATATGATCTCCGTTCCCAAAAAGGAGAAGATATTTATGCGATCCGGTTCAGAGGAAACATGATCGCCTTTGTAAATGCACTCTGGATCGGGTTTGAATTAGTAGGAAAAGAAGAATTATCCTCAGATACGACCGTTGCCTATGTCAAAATGCGCAACGAATCGACTTTTGAGGATTTGCTTAGAACCCTGCTCGGTCAGGTAGAAATTGAAGCAGCGTGGAAAGTGCTGACTTCCATGCAGGAAATATTTATTCAAGAAGTAGCAAAAAAATGAGAAATACGTGGATAATTATTCAAAGAGAATTGAAAGAACGTCTCCGGACTTCTTCTTTCTGGGGCCTGGCTGTTTTCGGCCCTGTGGTTCTGATGCTGCTGGTTTTCCTCTTGTTTCATTTTGGCGAAAGTCAAAAACCAAAATGGAAAATCCTGGTAACTGACCCTGCAATGATCCTGGAAAACCGCATTATGCTGACAGATTCGGAGCAATTCGAATTTGATTTTCTCAACAATTATCTCGAGCTGGATGATTTCCTGAAAGGGAAACGTTATCAGGCTTACGACGGTATGCTGGAAATTAACGAAAAAGTGCTTTCCAATAAAATTGCTTATTTCTTCTACAAAGAGAAACCACCGTTAAAGATTCAGACGAAACTCCATTATCTTCTGGAAAAAAGGCTGGAAGAAGTATATGTCGCTGAATTAACCGACTTGTCGTTAGGAAAATACCGGGAGATCAAACAACCTGTTAACCTGGCTTTCAGAAATGTATTTGATCCGAAAGAACAAAAAAGTGATCTGACAAGCTGGGTCGGATGGATATTCGGAGCAATGATTCTGTTCTTTATTTTTGTTTTCGGGATGACTATTTTACGCTCCATTACTATCGAGAAATCCAACCGTATCGTAGAAGTGCTTTTAGCTACTGTCCGTCCAAGACAGCTGATGCTCGGAAAAATTATCGGAATCGGAATGACAGCTATAATTCAGCTGGCTATATGGATTTTCCTTATTGCTATCGGAATGTATATTTTTCGCGAAAGCTTCTTCCAGACAGCAGGAGAACAAGCTCTTTCCGGCAGCTTATCCGCTGATTCAGGAATGAAGAACATTTTCGGATACAACAGCTGGCTTGAATACAATCAATTTGTAGAGCTGGTTTTTGAACGCATTAATTTCTCGGTGATGCTGACCTGGTTCGGGTTATTTTTAGTTCTGGGTTATCTGTTCTACGGAACGTTCTTTGCCAGCCTGGGAGCAATGATGGGAACAGAAAGCGACGGACAGCAGTACGTGGTTTTAATTATATCCATCTTGTTTTTTGCCTTGCTTTCGGGTTATATCACGATTATCTACCCGGAAAGCAGCCTTATCAAATGGCTGGCTTATATTCCGTTCACATCTCCGGTCGTTTGTATGGTTAAAATTTCACAAGGATATTCCGTTAATGAGATTTATCAGCTATTTTTAAGTATTACTATTTTAATTCTGTCAATTGCAGGAGGTTTGTTTTTTGCCGGAAACCGCTATAAAAAAGGAATTTTACGATTCGGGCACCGCCTTCACCTGAAAGACTTCTTTGGAAAATAACTAATCATGAGAAAAGCAGTCATTGATTTGGGCACTAACACTTTCAACCTGATCATAGCAGAGGTTGATCCCGATCGTTTTGAATTGCTTTATTCAACAAAAATTGGTGTCGGAATCGGTTTGGGAGGCATTAACAACAACCAGCTTACACCTGATGCGCAGCAACGCGCGCTGGATGCTCTGAAGAACTACAAAAAGCTTTGTGATGAATACCAGGTTGAAAATATTACCGCCTTGGGGACATCTGCTATCCGCGATGCTGAAAACGGAGAAGAATTCACCCGAAAAGTAAAAGCGCAGCTCGGAATTGATATTTGTGTGATCTCCGGAGAAACAGAAGCCGAGCTGATCTATAACGGTGTTTTATGGTCGTATGATTTTGAAAAACCCGCGCTCATCATGGATATCGGCGGCGGAAGCACGGAGTTTATTCTTGCGGATCAGAATGGTATCCGAAAAAAAATCAGCCTGAATATCGGAATTTCCAGAATTTTCCAGGCGATCGAAACAGAAGATCCCTTAAATATCAATGATATCAACACTATTGAAGAATGGCTGGACAATGTGGTCAGGGATCAGCTTGACGGCTTTGAATCACCAATACTGATCGGAGCTTCCGGGAGCTTTGAAACGTTTTACGAAATGATCCACCTGAAAGATTACGAAGCGCAATCCAATTGCTATCAGTTCGATACAGAAGAGCTGCACAACGTATTGGACTGGCTGATTCGATCAGACAAAGCGCAGCGCGAGCTGCATCCTAACATCATCCCGATCCGTAAGCTGATGGGGCCGGTTACCGCCGTAAAAACAAAATGGATCCTGAAAAAATTAAATGTCCGGCAAATATGGATGAGTCCTTTTTCCATGAAAGAAGGGGCCTTGAACTGGGATACGGAACAATAGACCGGAACACCTTAAGCCAAAACTTATATTCTTCAAAGCGTTAAAGCAATCTGCTAAAAAACGTTAGAGATAATTCCCTTTTCCAAATTAACGGAATAGTATTTGTTACCTTCGCAGCTATAAAAACTTTAAAGATGAAAGCACTATTTTTTTTAATGGTTCTGGCAACCACTGTTAGCAGCGTTATTGCACAAAACAACCAGGATGTATCCATGTTTCCCCAGCCAAAAGAGGGGTATAAAAAAATCATTATTGTTCTTCCGGAAAAGAAAAATGAACACACTCTGAAACTGGAATTCACCGTAGGAAAGAATGTAGAGGTAGATAAATGTAACAAGCACTTCCTGATAGGAGAGCTGAAAGAAAAAAACCTGGATGGCTGGGGTTACAATTATTATGAATTTACATCAAAAGGAGACATTGCAGGAACAAAAATGGGATGTCCGACAGATGAGAAAGTAACCAAATTTATAACAGGAGAGCAATTGATCGTCCGTTACAACTCCAAGCTGCCGGTAGTTATTTATGTTCCTGAAAATATGGAAGTGAAATACCGTATCTGGAAAGCAAAAGACAAATGGCTGGAAACAAATAAATAATATCCCTGTAAAAAAAAGATGTTTCAGAACACTAAGATGAAAGTAGCATAATTCAGAATTACTTTCGGTATCAACGATATAAAAACAAGGGAACCCGTTAAAATCAGTTCCCTTGTTTCTTTTAATACAAAACCGCCTAAAAAACTTCCCGTTCTCAAATACAGATCAGGTCGAAAACATAACAGTTATAATATTTATTACATTTGTAGAAAAAGATTACATGAGTTTATTAACTGTAGGCAGCGTCGCTTTCGACGCAATTGAAACTCCTTTCGGAAAAACAGATAAAATTATCGGTGGGGCAGCAACATATATTTCACTGGCAGCTTCCATGTACCAAAAAGAACAAAAAATTGTTGCGGTTGTCGGAGATGATTTTCCGCAGGAAATGATCAATAAATTACAAAACAGAGGTGTTGATACGGAAGGACTTCAAATCAAACAAGGAGAGAAATCTTTCTTCTGGTCCGGCAAATATCACAACGATATGAATACCCGCGACACGCTGATTACGGAATTAAACGTTCTGGAAAACTTTGATCCGCTTATTCCGGACAATTACCAGGGAACTGAATACCTGATGCTTGGTAATTTAACTCCAAAAGTACAGACAACCGTAATCGGGCGCTTAAAGCAACGCCCTAAGCTTATCGCTATGGATACCATGAATTTCTGGATGGATATCGCCTACGATGATCTGAGGGAAACTTTGAAGCTAGTGGATCTTCTGATTATCAACGATGAAGAAGCCAGACAACTTTCGAAAGTTTCTTCTTTAGTCACTGCTTCCAGAATCATTCGCGACATGGGACCAAAATATTTAATTATTAAAAAAGGAGAGCACGGTGCTTTATTATTTCATGAAGACAAGATTTTTGTTGCACCTGCGTTACCAATAGAAGAAGTATTTGACCCGACAGGTGCCGGCGATTCATTTGCAGGAGGCTTTATGGGATATATTTCCCAAACCAATGATATCTCTTTCGAGAACATGAAACGTGCTTTAATCGCAGGATCTGCAACAGCTTCTTTTTGTGTTGAAAAGTTCGGTACACAACGTCTGGAAGAAATTTCACAGGAAGACTTACAAAAACGCATTCAGCAATTCGTTGAATTAGCGAATTTTGAAATGACGTATCAGCTTGCTTAAAACCTAATAGTATGGAAAAAACTGAGTTCTTAGAAAAATTGAAAGCATTAACAGCGGCGGAAGACGTGTTAAGTGTGAGTCGTGAAGTAAATGAACTAAAATCTCAATTCGAAGACTTCACCATTGAGGAAGACCGCAAACGCCAGGTAGCTTATCTGGAAGCAAAAGACAGAGGTGAGAATGTGGAATATGAAGCAAATATTCCGGATGCTGTCCGTATTGAATTTTATGATATTTATACTGCCTTCAAGAATAAAAGAAACTCTGTTTTAAAACAGCAGAAAACGGAACAGGAAAGCAACTACGCCATCAAAAAAACACTTTTAGACCGGCTGAAAGATCTGATCGAAAACGAGCAAAATATCAAAGCATCGTACGATATTTCTAAGGAAATCCACGAAAAATGGGTGGCGACAGGTGAAGTCATACGTGAAAAGCGCCAGGAGCTGCAATCAGAATATTCCCGCCTGCGCGAAGCTTTCTTTACGAATCTGAAAATCTTCAAAGAGCTTCGTGAGTACGATCTAAAGAAAAACCAACAGATCAAAGAAGAAATCATTGAGAAAATCAAAGCGCTGAAAGAAGAAGACAGTATCAAGCACATTGAGGCTACTCTTAAAGCATTACAGAATGAATTTGATGAAACAGGACCGGTTCCGCGTGAAGAATGGGAAAAAGTACGTGATGCTTATTGGGAAAATGTAAAAGAAGTATATCAGAAGATTCACGACCATTATAATGAAAGAAGATCTGTACTTCAGGAAAACATTGATAAGAAAGCCGAATTGCTGGAAAAAGTAAAAGTATTCGTTGAAGAGCACAAATCTCTGGACAATTCGAAATTGTGGGAACAAGCCACAAAAATATTAATCGGCCTTCAGGAAGAATGGAAAAACATTGGCTTCGGGCTGAAAAAACAAAATGAAGATTTATGGAAAGAATTCCGCGGAGAATGTGACAAATTCTTTGAGAACAAACGTGCTTTCTTTGAAACGCTGAAAGACAGATTTGAAATAAATGCAGAAAAAAAACGAGAGCTGATCCGACAGATAGAAGAGCTGAAATCCAACACTGACTGGAAAAGTACTACCGGAAAGATTCTGAATCTTCAGGAAAAATGGAAACAGATCGGTCATGCAGGCCAGCGCAACGAGCAGGGATTATGGAAAGAATTCCGAAAAGCCTGTGATGATTTTTTCCAGGCAAAAGATACCCATTTCAAAGAACAGGATGCTGCTGCGGAAGGCAATCTGAAGATGAAACAGGAAATTATCGAAAAGATCAAAGCCTATCAGCCCGGAGAAGACAAAAAACAAATTTTGGATGATCTGAAAAATTTTGCTTCTGAATTTAATGCAGCAGGGAAAGTACCTTTCAAGGTAAAGGATACGATTTACAATGAGTTCAAAGCTGCTCTGGATGCACATTATAATAAATTGAAGCTGGAAGGTACTGAGAAGGATAAAGCCCTCTTTCAGGCACAGCTGGATAATATCAAAGCCGCTCCGAATTCAACTCAGCTGCTGGATAAGACAAGAAGAAATATCGAGCAGCAGATCCAAACCCTGAAGCACGATGTGATTCAATATGAAAACAATCTCGGATTCTTTTCAAATGCGACTTCTTCTAATCCAATTATCGCAGAAATAAATCAAAAAATAAGAAATACAAAACAAAAAATAGAAGATTTAAAATTAAAACTTTCACTTTTAGATGAATAGATTCATAAATTCCGTATTGCTGTTTATAGCCATTCTGACCTTAGGTTTTGTTGTCATTGTCGGAAAAGATTTACCCATTGATTTCCTAAGAACAACTGGTCAATATCTTCCTTATAAAGGAGTTGCCTTCATAGCAATAGCCGGAGTTTTTATTCTGATTGGCGGAAGAAGGAGCGTGCAGCGCTGGATGGGAACAGCACTGATCCGGAAAACGGATCGTTATCAGTGGAATGTTCCGATCGGTAAAGAACGCCAGAGCAGAACGATTTTCTACCTGGTGTTGGAAGGATGTTTTCATCTTGCTATTGCCGGTGTGTTTTTAAGTATAACGACAGATTCCCTTCCGGTAGCAATTGCTTTGATATTTCTTGCTTTTGATCATTTTCTTTACGCCTGGCTCGGGCATTCTAAGAAAATTTTCAGAATCGGAATTACAAAAACGGCCTTAGTCCTGGTCGATCGGGATGTACGGATCCTTTACTTTTCAGGGTTAAGAAAAATCAGCGTGCAGCAGCACATTCTTTTTTTTGAATATATCAAAGAGCTAGAGCTGGACATTTCCTCTGATGCAGTTCCGGAAGATAAACGTGCGGAATTCAGAGAAGCTTTGAAACAGCAAATCGATCTGGACCGTGTCTATTTAGATGAATCATTTAAAAATTTTAACTGAGCAGCTAATTAGCAGACCTTAGAAACAGATGGCATCTTTCCCATTTTCTCAATAAATTAAAAATCCGTAATTTCGTTCTAATGACAGCAATCGGAAAAGTACTGAAATCAACCGGAAAATGGTATTTGGTGGAGATGGAAAACGGTTCCGTTATTAATTGCAGAATTCGTGGAAAATTTAAGCTGGACGGTTTAAAAACCACAAATCCTGTAGCTGTTGGCGACATTGTTGACGTTGATGAGGCAGAAGATAATGAAGGAAACCGGGTAATTACGAAAATCCATGAACGGCAGAATTATATTGTCCGGAAATCCACTAATCTGAGTAAGCAGATGCAGATTCTGGCAGCAAATATTGACCGTGCCTATCTGCTCGTCACCATTCACTCGCCGGTGACTCATCTGGCGTTCATTGACCGTTTTCTGGTTTCAGCAGAATCTTTCCGGATCCCGACAACCATTCTTATAAATAAAGCAGATTTACTTTCAGAAGAAGATAACGAGTACGCTGATGCACTGATATATCTCTACGAATCCATTGGTTATCCCTGCTTCAAAATTTCTGCAGAAAACAATCAGAATATTGAATTTTTAAAAGAGGAAATAAACGGTAAACAAGTCATGATCTCCGGTCATTCGGGAGTTGGCAAGAGCACACTGGTCAATGCGATCGATCCCGATCTGAACCTGAAAACAGGTGAAATCTCAAAGGCACACGCGCAGGGACAGCATACCACAACTTTTGCGGAAATGCACCAGCTGGCTTCAGGTGGTTATATCATTGACACACCCGGAATTCGCGCTTTTGGAATCGTTGATCTGGAAAAAGAGCATATTGCACATTATTTTCCCGAAATGCGGGAACTGCTCGGGGAATGCCGTTTTCATAACTGCAAACATCTCAATGAGCCGCAATGTGCAGTCAAAGAAGCAGTGGAAAACGGTTCCATCAGCGAATCAAGATATCAGACCTATCTGCAGCTGATGGAAGAAGACCCGAATGATGTTTACCGAAGAAATATTTACGGTTTATGAGAGTAGTGATTCAACGTGTTTCCGAAGCAAGCGTTACCATTGAAGGAAAAATCAACGGGCAAATCGCTGAAGGCTTTTTACTGCTGGCAGGAATCGAATCCGATGATACAATGGAAGATGCCGACTGGATCGTTAGTAAGATCAGCCAGATGCGGATTTTCGGAGATGAAGAGGGCAAAATGAATAAATCCATCCTTGATCTAAAGGGAGAATTATTGATCATCAGCCAGTTTACTCTTCATGCTTCTACTAAAAAAGGAAACAGACCGAGTTTCATAAAAGCGGCCCGTCCTGAAACGGCTATTCCTCTTTATGAATATCTGATTGAGGCATTTAAAAAGACAAAAATTCCTGTTCAAACCGGAATTTTTGGCGCCGATATGAAAGTAGCATTGGTAAATGATGGCCCCGTAACCATTATTATTGACTCTAAAAATAAAGAATAATGACAATCGAAGAAGCTCAGAAACAAGTAGATGACTGGATCAGCACTTTCGGAGTCCGTTACTTCAACGAACTGACAAATATGGCAATGCTCACGGAGGAAGTAGGTGAAGTCGCACGGATCATCGCCCGCAGATACGGAGAACAAAGTGAAAAGGAAAGTGACAAATCAAAAGATCTGGGAGATGAAATGGCGGACGTTCTGTTCGTTTTGATTTGCCTGGCTAATCAGACAGGTATTAATTTGCAGGAAGCTCTTCAACGTAATCTGGACAAAAAAACAAAACGCGATTCCACCCGTCATCTGGATAATGAAAAGCTGAAATAAATGAAAAATTTTGAAAAAATAAATGCTCATTTTGAAAATACGCTCACGGAGAACGGTATTCAGCCTCCTAATGAATTACAATCTTCCATTCTGAAACGAATCCGTCAAGGAGGTGATTTATTAGTTATCGCTCCGAAAGGAAGCGGCAAAACATATGCTGCGATAATGGCGATATTATTGAAATGCCCGGATTCACAGGAAGGATCTCCGCGTGTTGTCTATATAGGAAGTGACAATAACGAAGTTCTTGAAATGACAAAAACCCTGCGCCATCTTACCCGAAGAAAAGAACTGATGATTGAACCTGCCAATGATAAAGGCAAAATGGTAGAGCAACGTGTCTTTATTTTTCAGGGCGCGGATATAGTCATCGGAAATCCCAAAAGAATTTACGATTTGTATATCCAGAACGGGTTGAATATGAACAAGCTCAACCTGTTGATAATGGACAATCCTGAAATTTTCCTCAAAGATTCCCTGATCGGAGAATTGAACCGTCTGTCAGAAAGCTTACCTAATTGTCAGCGAATATTTCTGACAGAAGAAGTTAATTCAAGAACAGAACGGATTATTCCTCAGTTCTTAAACCATCCGTTGATCCTGGAAGCAACCGAATAAATCTGCCATTTACCAAATTTAAAATACCGTTCATGAGCCATTCCGGAAACCGGCTTTCAAAAGAAAAGTCACTTTACTTACAGCAGCATTCCAACAATCCGATCGACTGGTACCCCTGGTCAGAAGAAGCGTTTGAAAGAGCTGAAAAAGAAAATAAGCTGCTTTTGATAAGTATCGGCTATTCTTCCTGTCACTGGTGTCACGTAATGGAAAAAGAAGTTTTTGAAAATCCACAGGCTGCCAGCTATCTGAATGAGCATTTCGTTTGTATTAAAGTGGATCGGGAGGAGCGCCCGGATGTCGATCATGTTTACATGACTGCTGTCCAGCTAATGACACAAAGCGGAGGCTGGCCGCTCAATTGCTTTACACTTCCCGATGGAAGGCCCGTTTACGGAGGAACTTATTTTCCGCTGCAGCAATTTCTGAATATTCTTACTTCTTTACAAAAGATATATCATGAAAACCGGGGTGAAATGGAACAATATGCTTCCAATTTGGAAAAAGGAATTAAAACAGCTGACTACATCAAAGTAGATGAAACACAAGTCATTGAAGAAGGGAAATTACATACATTGGTTGAAAAATGGGCTTCTTCCTTTGACTGGAACGACGGGGGACAGAAACGCGCCCCGAAATTCCCGCTGCCAAACAACTATGAATTTCTGCTTCAATATGGTAAATATTTTGGAGAAGAAGCCACTGTTGAATTCACTCATCTAACCTTACATAAAATTATCCGCGGAGGGATTTACGACCAGCTTGAAGGTGGCTTAATGCGCTACAGCGTTGATATGTACTGGAAAGAACCGCACTTCGAAAAAATGCTCTACGACAACGGACAATTTCTTTCTGTTATTGCCAAAGCCTGCAATGATCGTCCGAGTCTTGAATATAAATGGGTGTTGGAACAGACTGTCAACTGGCTGGAAACAAAGATGAAAAATCAAACCGGATTGTATAAAAGCTCTATTGACGCCGACGCCAATGGAGAAGAGGGATCTTATTATATCTGGAAAAAGGAAGAGCTTCAGGTCATTTTGAAAGATGATTTTGAAAAAGCAGCAGAATTCTATCAGGTAAATGGGAATGGTTTTTGGAAAAACGGGAACTACATTTTATTGCGTGCTTCCTCTTTTCACGAATTTTCAGAGCATTATCAACTACCTGCAGATACTTTCAAAAACTGGTTGGAAGCTATTAATTCAAAATTACTCGAAGCACGTTCGGGAAGAATAGCCCCCGTCATTGATGAGAAGATCATTTTTAGCTGGAATTGTATCATTGCAATTGGTTTAATTGATACAGCGATCGCCCTCAATGATATATCTCACTTTAACCGGGCTGCTGCACTTATCGGAAAGCTTGAAAATATTTTTATAACACCGGATCTCATTTTCCGTATAAATGATGATATAAACAAAATAGAAGGTTTTCTTGATGACTATGCTTACTACGTAAAAGCATGTATTCAGCTTCATCAATACACATTAGACGATAAGTGGATTGCCAAAGCTACAAAATGGATCAATAAGATCCAGGAGCTGTTCGAAACGCAGGGAGAATTATTTTACTATTCGGGAGAAGATGCTTTACTAATTGCAAAAACACTGGAAATAAACGATAACGTCATACCATCTTCCAATAGTATTCTCGCTAACTGTTTTTGGGATCTGGGGGTTATCTGTTCTAATGAAATCTGGTTAAATAAAGCTAAGGCGATGCTGCAGCATGTTTATGAAGGGATGGATCATTATGGTTCCGGATATTCCAATTGGGCCATATTACTTCAGAAAGTAATCAAAGGAGATTTATCTGTGAATTATCTTTCAGAAATCAGCGGAGAAGAGCATCTCCTGCAACTAAAAAAGCTTCAGGATATTGTTCTGTTCAAAAAAGACATTCAGGCTGATAGAACAAACAGCTATCAGATCTGTCACCATAAAAACTGTTTTCTCCCTGAAAAGGATTTCAGCACTATACTGGAAAAAATACAGCAATTATTAAATTAATAGCTTAATCCATTTCCGGAGCCAGGCGAAGAACAATCCCGTCAATCTCCTCTGTTATATGGATCTGGCATCCTAAACGGGAATTGGCTTTTACAAAAAAAGCCTGATCCAGCATGTCTAACTCTGCATCCGACTGTTCCGGTAATTCCGTATCTGATTCCAGGTAACACTGACAAGTAGCGCACATCGCCATACCACCGCATTCTCCCTTAACCGGCAAATCATACGATCTGCACAGTTCCATGACATTCATATTCATATCAGTGGGAGCGAGCAGACTATGCTCTATACCTTCCCTATCAATAATCGTAACTGTAATATCCATATCACCAAAACAAAAAAGGGCCGGAAATAAATTCCAGCCCTCAAAATTATTCAATTAATATTAGAAATGCCACAAATCATGTTCGATTAATCTAATATCTTCTGTGATTTTTTGTGATTCGATCAACGCATCTATACCGTACCTGTACTCTTCAATCTTACGATCAAATACATCAGACTGTTTATAAATGATTGAAGCAAACTGACGTTTCCAGAAATAATCATCAAAGCTCATCCATTGGGAGTCATTCTTTCCGTTGTAAGTATAGTAGTTGTTGAACACAAATCTACACTCAGGGAAGTACAACCAGAAAAGCTCACGATATTCATTTCTGTCTTTATCCAATATAACAGGAGCTATTGAAATTATTCTTACATCCAAAACAGATCTTTCCTTATCAAAGAACCAATCTTCCTTCACATGATATCTTACAATATCTCTCGAAGTAAAATATGAATAGTCAGAGGGAAGCTCAATATACTGGCCTGTTACAGGGTCAATAGAATCCTCCATACCATCGTATGTCTTCTGGTAACGACCTCTCGTACTCTTATCCTCAACCCCGAACATTTGCCATGTCAGGAGTAAAGACGTATAAGCCGTATCGTTCCAAAAAGGAATACTTGTATTTCTTTTAACCTCTAAAGGATATTTCAGCTGATCTCCGTCTTTCACATCTTCCAGTAAAGGATTCATCGGATAATATACCGTCAGGTTCCCTTTCATTATATTTTCTCTGATAATTGTCCAAAGACTATAACGAGAAGAGTTTTTAATCCAGTTTTCTCCTCCTGTTACAAGGTCATCATTACGGAAATCATAAGGAAAAAATAAGGTGTGATTTTGCTTTTCACGTACATCAATATATCTATGAATACGTTTCGACCACATCATATCTGCCTCTCGAACAAATTCATAAGGAATCATTCGTTTAGTCGGAATAATCTCCTTCAGCACAACACCGTCAATCACCCCTTCAACAGGAACGTTCGTCGGTCCACCATTGATATCCACCTGCGCACTTAGAACCGAAATGCTGAAAGCAGATAAAATTAAAGCTAAACGTTTCATAATGATATATTTTAATTATAATGTAAATTCTCCAAAAACCTTCTTAGTCAATCCGTTTGGCATTCTTACAGTTGCAGATACATAAACTTTTGACCCTGGTTTACCCTGATTCAATACCGGTATAGCGGCACCCAGTGAATTTCCGGAGCCTGTAGCTTCACGCATAATTCCCTGAACACCAACAGTCCAGTTTTGTACTGAAAACACTGCTTTTAAAGGAATTCCAGGTCCGTATGATACATTAACAGCTGTCGCTCTTTTGTTAATTTTACCTCCCGGCTCCTGACCATCAACAAATAATGTTGGTGTCGGCATCGGTTTCAAATCAAAAGTGAATGTCCCTAAATTAGCAGTTTTTCCGGTAACAGAACTTTTCCCGGAAACAGAAATCGTCCCTGTTTTTCCTGCTGAGTTTGGTACTTTTGCAATATACACATCACCACTCTTAACAAGAGAAATTCCTCCACTTGCACTTAATACTGTCTGGTCGTAACCGGAAGCAACACCTTTCACTTTATTATCATACCCTTTGTACAATACCATTAGCTCCGGTAACATCAGATTTGCTGATGGTTTCATTACCTTGATTTCTTTTTCCCAGTCTAAAGTTTTAGGAGAACCATCTTTTTTCTTAATAGTAATTGTTCCCTTAAGTGTCATATCGGTAGCACCTGCTTTTACGCGAACAAAGCCTTGTCCGTCTCTGACTTCAGAGATTTTCTGATCTCCCAAAGTAACTTCCGGCTGGCGGTCTGAATCGTAAGCAGCCATCAATACGTTAACTAATACGGAATCATTTGCATTTACCAAGTCAGGTCCGTTAGCTAACCATGTTACTTTATTAAAAGAGTATTCACCACCACCTACTCTGCTTCTGATTCTGGAAATAACATTCGCTCGGGCAGTCAAAATTTCATTTTCCAACGAAGTCAAAGATGCTAAAGCAGCAACCGCCGGTGCATGGTCAAATGTTTTACCAATCCAGTGGATGTTTTCTCTGTCATGGTTCTGAACTATTTCATTTTTAGTCAGTCCCATATATAGATCCGCAATCTCTTCTCTCTCGTCTTTTGGAACATTAGATTTTTCAATAGCCGCTAAAATTTGCTTCTTCAAGTCCTTAACATCTTTATATTTTACGATTTTAGGATCTTTGAAAAAATAAGCTGGTGCGTTATCCGGTTTTGGTGAAGATTCAACAAAAATCTTCACGATTTCCGCGCGAAAAGAGTTCATCTGGTTCCACAATTCAAGTCCTTTACCTTTTGGAGCCTTCAAATTCTCATTGATTCCCATCAGCAACATCGGCTCATCGTATTTATCTTTTGCCTGTACATTTGCCAAGTCCATACGAACCGGTTTGGTCGGAACTTTAGAATCGTATGCTGTTCTGATAATTGCCTCTTCACCTTTTTTTGCTAAATCCTCACCAATCATTGTCAGCAACTCAACCTTTAAATCATCGATAAATTTAATTCGCTTAGCTACTTCGGCATCCACCTTATCAATTGCATCCAGCATTAATTGAGCTTTCTTAGCTGCTTCAGGATTTGTTTTATCCTGAGCAACTTCTTTTAATTCTTCTTTTTTCTCATTACCACGGGCGAACTCATTTTCATTAGAAACCTGCATGTTCTCCTCAATAGCAACGAAAGCATCCAGAATAGTGTTCGATACGTTCAATGCCAACATCGCTGTCAACACCAAGTACATCATACCGATCATCTTCTGTCTTGGGGTTTCCTTTCCTCCTGCCATTTCTTAATCTTTTTTAAAGTTAAAAATTCAATTATATACGGAGAGAAAATTAACCTCTTGTAATTGTCATTGCTTTCAGCATGTTGCCATAAACAGTATTCAAGTCTGTTAAGTTTCTGGACAACAATGACATATTTTCTTTATATCGTTTAGTATCTTCAGCAGAGTCAGAAAGATTTTTCATCATTTCAGTAACCTGAGCCTGGAATTTTTCAGTTGCTTCCAAATGAGCAGAAGAGCCTTTCAATTGCAGTTCATATACATTATTCAATGCTGCCAGATTTTTAGAAACTTTTTGAATTTGCTCACCGAATGATTCTCCTTCTTTTGTATTAGAAGTTAAACCTGACAATGACAATGATGCTCTCTCATAAGCTTCAGACAGAGAAGAAACTTTTTTAGAAGCTTCAGCCAGTGAGCTTACATAAGAATCTGTAGCTGCCGCTGCAGAAGTTACTCCTTTCAATTGAGCAGCATTATCACCTAACGCTCTCATTCCGTCACCTAATCGCTCAATCAGCTTAGAATCAATTTTTGCTTCTTCCAGCATTTTATCCAGCTGATCTGTAATTCCGGATCCTTTTAGTTTATTGCTTTTAGAAGTATTATCCAAATCTTGTGCATGTCCCTGCGCTAATTCCGGATACACCAATTCCCAGTTCGGATCGTGGTGTAACGGTTCAAATGTAGAGAAAATAAAGATTACAGCTTCAACTCCCAGTCCAATAGGTAACATGTACTGAGAACCAGGGTAGTGCATGATTTTAAACAACGCACCCACAATTACAACCGCTGCACCCCATCCATACAATTGCTGCATAAATTTCTTCCAACCATCGGTCTCAAAGAAAGATTGTTTTCTACTCATAGTTAATCGTTTTTTTTGGTTTTAAATTTAAATTGTTTTTTGTTTGTTTTGTTTATTCTTAGCGAAGTTCGATATCGCTTTGAATTTCTTCGCCACCTTCTTTAGAGAAGTCTTTTCCACCTCGGCCAAGGTGCGTCATAACATTTCTGAATCCGATATATGACTTGGCAGTATCCTGGAATTCGTAAGATCTTGTGGATGTCTGAAGGTAGTAACCAATATCTTTCCATGATCCTCCACGAATTACTTTTCGTTTCATTGCTTCTGTATCCCAGTCCATTGCATCATAACGGTACTCGGTATTCAAATCGTGTGAAAACTCATACATTGATTCGTCATAAGCTGTTTCACACCATTCTGCAACATTCCCCGCCATACAATACAATCCGAAACCGTTTGGATTATAAGAATATGCTTTAACTGTATGGAATCCTCCGTCTTCAAAATATCTTCCTCTCATCGGCTTGAAGTTCCCTAAGAAACATCCTGAAGAGTTTCTGATGTAAGGACCACCCCAAGGATATTGAGATAAAGGTAAATCTCCTCTCGCAGCTCTTTCCCACTCTGCTTCTGTTGGCAATCGGAAATCATTCACGAATAATTCACCCATTTCTTCCAGCCAGCCGTTCAGCAATTGTGTTCTCCAGACAGAGAAGGCTTTTGCCTGCACCCATGTCACACCAACAACCGGGTAATTATCATAAGCCGGATGCCAGAAGTACATATTGGACATCGGGTCATGGAAGGAATATGTAAAATCTCTTACCCAGCATAATGTATCCGGATAAACATTGATCACCTCATTAATAATGAATCTGCTTCTGTCCTGATGGCCACGAATAGCATTATTCTGTCCTTTTTTGTTCAGCCAGCCATAATCGTCATCCAAACCTATAGGATCGCCATTGAAGGCATTGTTCCCATCCAGAATTTCACGGTGTCCTTCCTGCTTTTCAGCATCAGGGCCTTCATAACCATTTCGGATAATATCAACACGACCTCTCTTAGCAGCCTCTCTCCAGTCAATCCATACATATCTGTATTTGATTTTTCGGGAATCAAATTCTTTTCTTCCATAAAATCTTTCAGATTCTTTATAGTACATATCCGCTAAAATCGGAACATACTTAGGATCAGTATAGCTAAATTTCTTATCCCAGTTCAGCTTAAATGTCGATAAGTCCGGATTAGAGCTATTACGATACTCGAAGGGCTCATAATCAGAAATGGTCGCTTCTTCTCCATCGTAGAAAAATTCTTTCTCCCAATTCATGAAATCCAGCTTCTCATCTGTCGTTAACCGGTCATCCTGCTCGGCAATGATCAACTCACGGGCGATAGAGTCTCTGACCCAATATACGAACTGACGGTATTCATTGTTCGTAATCTCCGTTTGATCCATATAGAATGCCTGTACGGAAACTGTTTTTGAACGTGTTTGGTGCAAAAATGGCACATCTTCGTCGTTTTCTCCCATGTTGTAAGAGCCTCCCGGAATATAAACCATTCCCAATGGAACTTCCGGATGATACGGTTTTCTACCAAGTACACCTGTCAGATGCCCTGTTCTTGATGAACAAGCAGCTAACACCATACCCAACAAACCAAAAATTAGAATTCTCTTCATTTTAATAACTTTAATTGCCAACACTCAAACAAACATTAACAAAATTCTACAGGACAAATTATAATCTTATAACGTTTATCAAGCTTCAGGGTTACAATTTTAATTCACTTTTTATTATAACCATCTAGGGTTTCTATGAATAGTAACAGGCGGCGGAGGTAAAATATAACAATATCTCAGCACTATTTCGTGTGTACCTCTTGATATATTGCTTAGTTTATTTAATGTTAAATCGTAACTGTATCCGATTACAAAATTTTGGATTGGAATAATTCCTATCATTAAGGCCAACGCATCGCTTGTTCTGTAGGTCAAACCTGCGTAGAACCACTGATCATGCAAATAACGGACATTGATGTCTGCTGAATATTTTACAAAATCCGTTCTCATCATTGCCTGAACATCCAACGATCTGTTTGCTCCGAATAAGTCAATAAACTTATATCCTCCCAACAGGTTGTAATGTCTGAATGTTTTATAATTTACATCTATCAATTTTGATTCTGATAAGTGAGTCGAAGAAATACCGGCAAACCATTTACCCTGATTATGGCGGTAATAAATACCTCCGTTCAAATCAAGATTAGTCGCGGATGTACTTCCCGGAAGTGTCGGGTCATTTACCTGTGTCGGCGGAATCCAGGTAGGATTCATACCAAAGTTCACCATACCAACACCAACACCTACTGATAACGTTCCTCCTGCGATTGTTACAGGAATCGGATAAGCAATGTTCAGAAGCAGGTTATTCTGTCTGGCAAAACCAATTGCATCATGATAAAAAGAAAGACCTAAGTTAATCGGCAACCATCTTCCCATATTCGCCTCCACATTAAAAACTGCTGAGTTAGGAGCTCCGTTTACTTTGTCCCACTGATTTCTGTAAATTAATGTCCCGCAAATTCCTTTTTCTAAACCTGTGGAACCGGGATTAATCGTCATCTTATCATAGATAAAATGCGTCAATAATTTGTCTTGTTGTGCAAAAACATTACCTGTCAATACAAACAAGATCAATAATTTAAGTAAATTTTTCACCATAGAAAGCTTTAGTTTTAGTTACAAAATTACGCGGTTTTAAGCCGCGAAAATCAATCAACTCGGCACTAAAATAAATATTTTTATCAATAATTGAAATTATTTCTAAAAATTTTATTTCGTAATAAACAATCACCTGTTAATAGTTTAATTGTTAAATTTAGCAAAACGGTTGAAACGATTTTCCATTATATACGTCTTATATTATTACAGGTTTCACAAAAGTTTCTGAAAAGTTTTCCACCACAAGTCGGGTATGTCATTTTTCATCGCCTGTAAATAGTCCTCGTGATTACACGGAACAACCGTATGTCTTTTAAAAGTCATTTCGCTTTTCTTAGGATACGGAACTTCCATCCACCATCTCTGAGATTTATTACTTTTATAAAATACTATTTCTTCACCGATGTCTACAAGGTTAACGGTAAACTTCATATAGTTCTTTAAAGAAGAAATCGGGAAATCCCCGAAACGGGAAGCAAAGCCGTCTATAAAATACCAGATCATCTGAGCAACCAGATGATCCGTCAGTCCTGAATCGCCTTCCAGGTAATTCATCACTGAAAAACAAGATAAGCGGTCGCTTATACCGGCGTACTTGGCAATCTGACAAGCAGTTTCAGAAGTTATTCCATTCGGATTATCGTAAAATCCGCTTCGGCTTTGTGTCGCTTTCAATGACTTCAGATCGAAGGAAATGATGTCCGAATTGCGGATCAACGGTTCCGCTTTCTTAAAGTCAGTAGCTAATTCTCCCAATCTGCAATAATCAAAATATAGTTTCTCAATAAGATCAACATCTGAAGTTCTCAGGAATGGTTGTTGTGTACCTATAATTGAGTAGTTAAAAAGTGTGCAGGGTCTTGAGGTCAGTATGTGAGAAATATAATTCTGGTCATTCAGCGGTTCATCCGGATTCCCGAGATCCAGACCCGCATCAATACCTGCAATATTTACCGTTTGCTCTAACTGCTGAAAAGCTTTGTATATCGCATAGGTTAAATCCTGGGAGCCTCCGATAACTACCGGAATGCAATTTTTTTTCACTAAAATTGAAACGGCCTCCTGAACTGCATAATAAGTATCTTCGACAGCATCTCCCGGCTTAATTGTGCCCAGATCATAAACAGGGAAACTCCATTTTGTATCAGCAGACAGGTTATATAAATAATGTCTGAAACGATTTGGAATTAAATCTTCTTTGCCGGAGACAGAATTTCTGAATTCAGGGCAATCAAAAATTACAATGCTGTTCTTTTCAATTTCAGGGAATTCTCCTGTATATATCGTGATCTTTTCACTCAACAATTCTTTTGTCTGCTGAAAGGCAAAGTCAACCGGCTTAAAGTAAATGGATAAATCGTTCAGGCTCATTTCTTACCTTTTTTTGATTTCGGAGAAGCATCCTGCTGCTCAATCAATGCCAGCACTTCATCATAGTTTAATGAACCGGCATCTGTTTTTGCAGGTATCTTATAATTATTCTTTCCTTTCTTGATATACGGCCCGTATCTTCCGTTCAGCACCTGGATAGATTTATCTTCCTCAAATTCTTTGATAAGCTTATTGGCATCTTCCTGCTTTTTAGCTACGAACAATTCAATTGCTCTATCATAATCAATGGTCATCGGATCTTCACCTTTAGGAATAGAAACAAATTCTTTTCCTACCTGCACATAAGGGCCAAAACGTCCTACATTTGCCTTTACTTCCGCTCCTTCATATTCTCCCAGTGTTCTTGGCAGCTTGAACAAATCCAGCGCTTCTTCTAAAGTGATTGAATTAATTGATTGTTCCTTTCTTAAAGAGGCAAATTGCGGCTTGTCATCTTCCTCTTCTCCTCCGATCTGAGCCAACGGTCCGAAACGGCCGATCTTCACCACTACTTTTTTTCCTGATTCAGGATGAACTCCCAACTCTCGCGCTCCGTTTGCTTTCTCTGAGTTCTCTAATGTATCTTCTACATTTGAATGGAACGGATGATAGAACTGATCAATCATTTTTGTCCACTCTACCATGCCGTTTGCTATGTTGTCAAATTGCTTTTCAACATCGGCTGTAAAGTGATAATCCATAATATGGTCAAAATGATCTACCAGGAAATCTGTCACTATAATTCCGATATCTGTCGGGAACAGCTTATTCTTCTCCTTCCCGGTGATTTCCTTCTTTTTTACTGTCGTCAGATTATTTCCGTCTAATTCAATATAATCATATTCCCGCTCAACACCTTCCAGTTCTTTCTTTTCTACATATCCTCTCTTCTGGATCGTAGAAATAGTCGGTGCGTAAGTGGAAGGGCGGCCGATTCCCAGCTCTTCCAGCTTTTTTACCAAAGTAGCTTCCACATATCTTGCGGCAGGGCGCGTGAAGCGTTGCGTCGCTTTAATTATATCACGCAACAGCATATCTCCCACCTCTACTTTCGGTAAAATCGCCTGATCTTCATTTTCATCTTCATTATCCAGGTCGTCCAGCGATGTTTCCATATAGACTTTTAAGAAACCGTCAAATTTGATTACTTCTCCTTTGGCTGCAAATACTTTTTCCAGTGATTCGTCCCCGATCTTAACCGTTGTCCTCTCCAGCTCCGCATGACTCATCTGAGAAGCAATAGATCGTTTCCAGATCAGATCGTACAGTTTCATTTCGTCATTTTCGCCGGAAATGGAATGTACAGAAAAATCAGTAGGACGAATAGCTTCGTGCGCTTCCTGGGCAGATGCATTCTTGGTCGTATATTTAGTCGGTTTAGAATATTCTTTACCGTAATAAGAAACAATTTCTTTTTTTGCTCCTTCAATTGCCGTGTCAGATAAATTAACAGAGTCGGTTCTCATGTATGTAATTTTTCCCGCTTCATACAAACGCTGGGCTACAGACATTGTCCGTGAAACTGAAAAACCAAGCTTAACAGAAGCTTCCTGCTGTAATGTAGAAGTTGTAAAAGGGCTGGCAGGAGATTTTGTTGCAGGCTTCTGCTGCACATCCAGAACGGAAAAATCGGCTGTTTTACATTTTTCAAGAAATGCTTCCACTTCTTTCAGGGTTCCGAAGTTCTCCTGAAGGTCTGCCTTCAATTTGTCTTTCCCTTTTGAAAAAACACCCTGTACCTTATAATATGACTCCGCTTTAAATCTTTCTATCTCTCTTTCTCTTTCAACGATCAACCGCACAGCAACGGACTGTACTCTTCCGGCGGAAAGGCTCGGCTTTACTTTTCTCCATAAAACCGGAGATAATTCAAAACCAACCAGCCTGTCCAGAACTCTTCTTGCCTGCTGTGCATTCACAAGCTCAATATTGATCGTTCTGGGGTTTTCAATTGCTTTTAAAATAGCAGGTTTTGTTATTTCGTTGAAAGTAATCCTTTTCGTATCTTTTTTATCCAGATTTAAAGTTTCATACAAATGCCACGAGATTGCTTCTCCCTCGCGGTCCTCATCGGTTGCGAGCCATACCGTTTCCGCATCCTTGACCAGCTTTTTCAGTTCGGCGACTATCGCTTTTTTATCCGGCGATACCTCGTATTTGGGCTTATAATCGTTCTCTATATCAATTGAAACACCCTTTTTAGATAAGTCTCTGACGTGACCAAAGCTTGATTTTACAATAAAATCTTTGCCTAAATAGTTTTCAATGGTTTTAGCTTTTGCGGGGGACTCAACAATAACGAGATTTTTAGCCATTAGTATGAAATTAATTCGGTTTTAAAACGACAAAATAAGATAATTTAAATAAAAGAGAGACGAGAAGTACGGAAAAAAGTTCAAATCCATTTGTTAATAAACTCAGGAGAAAAGAATTAGAATTTATTAAATTACAATAATAAAAATGGCCGAAATTTCTTCCGGCCATTTTTTATTGCTGTTACTTACAGCTCTTATAAGATTAATCTTTTACTCTTTTTACACTTACAATAATGTACATGTTTTATTAAATGTGGTATTTTCTTCATACTTATCGCATGTGCTTTTTGCATCATCTAACGCAGCATTTTTGATATCATGCTTTTCAGTTACTGTTATATCTCCTGTTCCCTGATATGTACACTCACATGTATAATCTTTTTTACATGATGTCAAACCAAGAACACATAACGCTGCAATGCTTAAAATAGTACCTTTCATAATGTTTATTTTTTCAGTTAATAAATTTCATCTGAGAAAAGATATAGAAAAAAACAAACCAAAAAAATAAACAATTGATCTAAAGCAAATTAGATAAAATACTGCATTTAAAACCTGTTTTTTTGTGGAATAATTTCCCCAATTAAAATAGATATTTGTTAAAAACAAGTACAAAATGGGGAAATTATTGGGCTTTTTTGTTCTTTATCCGTTGCCGGATATTTTTAAAAAAGCTCTTTAGCTTCCCTTCTCCATACACCGTAGAAGTCAGCAGGGTATTCGCTATCAAAGGAATTACTTCTCTTTTAACGAAACCTCCTTTTTTAAATAGAAAATTCCGAAATAAGAAATCTACTGATGAAACCATGAATGCCCTTGATCCGATAAAATCATCTTCATCAGAGGACTGGTGCTCATCTTCAACATTGTGTTTCTGTATTGCTTTTTTCAGGCCAGCCACATCATCCCGGATCTGATACATTGATTTTTCAATATTGTCCCTGACTGTTTCCTGCTCTTTTATCAAGTCATCAAAATCATAATGTGATTTGGAGATTCTTCGAAGAATCGCATTTTTAATCTCATTCGGACGGAAAACATTTCGGAGCGATAGATAAATAATCAGTGCGATGACATAGAAACCTGCCACAATAATATAACCGACACTCATATTATCCAGCAGTTCTCCTATGTATTGTGCGACACCTAAGTTAATAAACATCAATGCAAACATAAGTAGAACGATAATAATTGAAGCACTTACTCCTGAAGAAATCAGGTTAACCGTCCGCTCGTATATCTCAAGCTGCAGTGATTTTATATTCGCTTTAATAAACAGCTGGGCATTCTCCGCCAGATCATCTACTACCTCATTGACACTGGTTTCTTTTTTTTCCTGGTTTTCAGCATTATCTCGTAATTTTTCCTGTTCCATAAGCCTATAATAAAAAATGCCAGAAAGAATCTGGCACCTGGTTTAAAATTATTGTGATCTAAGCGTTTTTAACGCTTCTTACTTTATTTTCCACCTCTTCTTTTACCTGAGAAGCTTTTTCTTTTAATTCGGAGATCACTTCTTCTCCTTTCTTTTTCGTATCCGTTAAAAAATCATTCAGCCTGTCGCCTAAATCCCCAAAGGAATCTTTAATTTGCTTTCTGGTTTTTTCACCTTTTTCCGGAGCGATTAAAATTCCTGTAACGACCCCTATAGCCCCTACTGCCATCAATCCTAAAACTGTTTTTGTTGCTCTGCTCATAACTTACTTTTTTATTATGTGATTACTTCTTGGTTTACTTAGTAAAATATGCCAAAACATTTAATTAGCACTAACACATCAAAGTAACAAAGATATTCTCAATCAAAAAACGCAAATAATGTTAAGAAAGTGCAGTGTTTTTTCTGCAAATTAATAGTATCTGTTTGATAATAAATAATTTTCCACATAATCTTTCACTCCTTCCTCTAACGTATGGAATGGGGTATTATAACCCGTTTTTAACAATTTGGACATATCCGCTTCCGTAAAATACTGATACTTATCACGTATATCAATCGGTGTATCAATGAATGAGATATTTGCCGGCTTATTCAATGATCTGAAAGTAGCCGTGGCCAAGTCCAGGAAAGTTCTGGCTTTTCCCGAACCCAGATTATAAATTCCCGATTCGGGTCTTGCAGTATATAAGTACCAGCATACGTTAATTACATCTTTCACATATACGAAATCCCTCAACTGCTCTCCGTCTTTATATTCAGGATTATGAGAACGGAACAGATTCATCTGTCCCTTCTCCTGTACCTGCTTAAATGTGTGTAAAATAACGGAAGCCATTCTTCCTTTGTGGTATTCGTTCGGCCCGTAAACATTGAAAAATTTCAAGCCGTACCAGTCAGGCGGACATTTATCCTGGGAAACTGCCCATTTATCAAATTCATTTTTGGATTCTCCGTATGGATTTAACGGCTTTAATGAAGAAACAACTTCATGATTATCCTCATAGCCAAACTCTCCCAAACCATAGGTTGCCGCGGAACTTGCATAGATCAACGGGGTCTGCTTTTCCGAACAATAGTTCCAGATCATTTTCGTGTAGTTCAGATTCAGCTCCTCCAGCACTTCCCAGTTAAATTCAGTCGTGTCCGTTCTTGCTCCTATGTGAAAAATTACCTCAATAGTTTCAGTAGTACGCTTCAGCCAATCCTCCAGCTGGTCTCTCTCTACTTTCGCACTGTATTTTTTACCTTCCAGATTTTTTTGTTTTTCGGGAACATCAAATTTATCAACAAGGATAAGATCCTGTCTCCCTTCATTATTAAGCTTTGTCACCAAACAACTTCCGATAAATCCCGCTGCACCTGTTACGATAATCATTTTTTACTTTTTAATAGCAAAAATAATGAATAAATTTGTACCAAAATTCCGTTATGCAACAGTATCACCATTTACTTAATGAGATTTTAGAAAAAGGCGTTCACAAGGAAGACCGTACAGGGACAGGAACGATCTCCATATTCGGGCATCAGCTGCGTTTCGATCTGAATGAAGGCTTCCCTTTGGTAACCACTAAAAAAGTGCATCTGCGATCTATTATTGTTGAGCTGTTATGGTTTTTACAGGGTGACACCAATATCAAATATCTCAAGGACAATAAGGTTTCCATCTGGGATGAATGGGCGGATAAAAACGGTGACTTGGGTCCTGTTTACGGAAAACAGTGGAGGCGATGGGAAACTGCGGACGGAAGAGTTATCGACCAGATCTCTAAATTAATTGACCAGATTAAACGGAATCCTGATTCCAGAAGACTGATTGTTTCTGCATGGAACGTAGCAGATGTAGATAATATGGCTTTACCGCCTTGCCACACCTTATTTCAATTCTATGTGGCCAATAACAAGCTGAGCTGTCAATTGTACCAGCGCAGCGCGGACACGTTTCTGGGTGTTCCTTTCAATATTGCTTCTTACGCGCTATTAACCATGATGATCGCTCAGGTTTGCGACTTAGAGTATGGTGATTTTGTTCATACATTCGGAGATACACACTTATATACGAATCACCTGGAGCAGGCAAGACTTCAGCTATCAAGAGAAATCCGACCGCTTCCGACCATGAAAATCAATCCGGATGTTAAGGATATTTTTGATTTTAAATTAGAAGATTTCGAGCTGTTAAATTACGATCCGCATCCGCACATCAAGGCAGAAGTGGCTGTTTAATTGAGCTGCATATTATCAATAAGGCGTACTTCACCTACATAGGCGACAACGCACGCTACGGCATCCGGTGTCCATTCGTCTGTAAGTGACTCCAGCGTCACCGGATCAACTATCTCAAAGTATTCGAGTTCCATTGAGCTGTCCGAATAATCCTGCTTCATTATCTCTGCGATCTGTACAGGAGTCATTTTCTTTGCCAGCTCCTTCGCTTTCAGCAATGATTTGTAGATAAAAAGCGCTTCTTCCTTTTGTGCTTCTGTTAACCGCTGATTTCTTGAGCTAAAAGCCAACCCCGATGATTCACGGTAAATGGGACAGGCAATAATATTAACAGGCAGATGAAGGTATTCCACCATCTTTCTTACTACTGCAACCTGCTGGAAATCCTTTAGTCCAAAATAAGCATTATCGGGCTGTACCAGCTGAAAAAAACGAGTCAAAACCTGAACAACACCATCAAAATGCCCTGGGCGCATCCTGCCTTCCATCAACACTTCCAAACGTCCAAGATCAACCTCGGGAACGGAAAAATTCACGGGATAAACATCATCTTCTTCCGGAATAAAAACAATATCTACACCTGTTTTCTCCACAAATTCAATGTCTGTTTCAATTGTTCGCGGGTATTTCGCCAGATCTTCAGGATTATTAAATTGTCTCGGATTCACAAAAATACTAACTACTGTAATATCATTTTCCCGGACGGAACGCTTCATAAGAGACGCATGCCCTATATGTAACGCTCCCATCGTCGGAACAAATCCAATCTTTTTACCAAGACTTTTTAATTCGCTGATTTGCAACGTCAAATCAGAAACATTGTTGATTACTAACAATTTACAGCAATTAATTTCTACACAAGCGGACAAAACTAAATCTTTTTTTACAGTTTTAGCCATTTTTGTTGTATTTTTGCAAGGATTTTTAGAAACTCGAGTATTCCTATGGAAAAGAAACGAATTTTATTTATATCACAAGAAATTTTTCCTTTTTTACCCAAAAATGAGCTTTCCTACTCTGCCAAAAGAATTCCTCAGGGGATCCAGGATTTAGGTAAAGAAATTCGTGTATTCACACCACGTTACGGGAATATCAACGAAAGAAGACATCAGCTTCACGAGGTAATACGTCTGTCCGGAATGAATATTGTAATCAACGACCATGATCATCCGCTGATTATTAAGGTTGCTTCCGTTCCGAATGCAAAAATGCAGGTTTACTTTATTGACAACGAAGAATATTTTAAGAGAAAGCAATCTGTCTCAGAAGACGACGGGAAATATTTTAACGATAATGATGAACGTTCCATCTTTTTCTGCAGAGGCGTGCTGGAAACCGTTAAAAAGCTGGGCTGGCAGCCGGATGTAATCCATTGCCACGGCTGGCTGGGAATGATGATGCCTTTGTATCTCAAAAAAGTATATAATAAAGATCCGCATTTTGCCAATACAAAAGTTGTATTATCATTTTACGACCTCGGCTTTAACCACCACTTTGATGATCAATTAGCTGAAAAGCTTAAATTCGATGGGATCGATGAAGAAATTACTTCGGAAATCGGGGATGCCACTTTTGAAAACGTTTTAAGCACAGCCGTAAAATATTCTGACGGAATTACCGTTCTATCGGAGAAAATAAGTGATATCTGCCAGAAAATATTTGACGAAGCGACATGTGCAAAACTGGATTTTGTCCCTGAAGAGCACCAGTCAAAACAGCTTTCCGACTTTTTCGACAGAGTCATCAATGAAGAAGTATTAGTTTCATGAAGATAAAACACATTTCAGATAATTTTATGAAGCGGGAGAATTATATTTTTTCCGCTTCTTTTTTCTTTTTATTGTTCTTTTCCGCGGCAATTTCCAGTTGTAAGAAAAAAGATTTTACGAACGGAAAAGACCTGCTGGATTCTAAATACGGCATCAATTCCGTCCTGGTAGATACTTTTGATATTATTACCTATTCTGTCGAGGAGGATTCGATCCGCTGCACGAATAATTCCAACGTGCTGTTCGGAATATACAATGATCCCACATTCGGAAAGTTCAATTCATCAATTTATACCAATCTGGTACTTCAAAATCCGGGAACAACAAATTTCACCAATTCCCAGACAGTGGATTCCGTTGTTTTTTCAATGCAGTACAGCGGTTACTACGGAACACCGGAAAATATCCAGGTTGAAGTGTATGAGTTGTCTGATTTAATGGCCGTAGGTGATACGATGTATCAGTTTTCAACAGTACATCATAATACTGAGAATCTTGTTGAAAGCGGCTTTGAAACAATGCTTCCCAAACCGGCATCCAAAACAATTGTCGGAACAGATACATTAACAGCACATTTGAGAATCCGTCTAAAGCCAACCTTTGGCCAACATCTTATTGATGGAGCAAATCAGGGATATTATGAATCACAGGATGCCTTTAAAAATTTCTTCAAAGGACTTTATGTAAAAGTAACCGACTACAATCCTGTATCCGGAAAAGGTGCGGTTTATTACTTTTCTCTGACTTCCATCAACTCCGGACTGACTGTTTATTACAGAGACCAGGATAATGTTGCGAAGTCATTCAAATACCTTATTAACAATAAAGGTGTCTTTTTTAATCATGTGGATATTGACCGGTCAGGAACAAAAGTAGAGCAATTGCTCGCGAATGCATCACTTGGAGAAAAAGAGTTCTATGCCCAAGCCTACGGAATCCGTGCTGTTGTTGAAATTCCGGGATTGAAAAATATTCCGTCTAATGCAATTATTCATTCTGCCGAATTACAGCTGCCGTTTACCTCTTATTATCTGGATAAGATCTATGCCAGCGCGGCTGTGACGATCGGTTATTATAACAACAATGACTATAATAAGCCGGTTACGATAAAAAGCGGGAATTTATACAACGAGTCTCTTAAAGCTTACATTATAGATATTAATGATTATGCAAACGGAAAAATTGTTGCTCAGAATATCATAAACGGAACTATTAATACTCAAAAGTTTTATATTATTCCTAATAACTATTCTATTAGTTCGGAAAGGATTATATTTAACGGAAAAAATACGACATACAAGCTGAAACCAAAGTTAACTGTTATTTACACATTAAACTGAAAATTTTATGTGCGGGATTGTAGCATACATAGGAAATAAAGAAGCCTACCCAATTCTGATCAAAGGATTACAACGCCTAGAATACAGGGGATACGACAGTGCAGGAGTTGCACTTTTAAAAGATAATCACGTCAACTTGTATAAAAAACAGGGGAAAGTCAGTGATCTGGAAAATTATGCAAAACAATTCGATACTTCCGGGAAGATAGGAATCGGTCATACGCGTTGGGCAACCCACGGGCTTCCTAATGATATAAACTCTCATCCGCATACATCAATGGATGGTAAAATTGCCATCATTCATAACGGTATTATTGAAAACTACGATTCTATCAAAGAACAGTTGATTTCAAGAGGATATGAGTTCAAATCACAGACAGATACGGAAGTAATAGTGCATTTGATTGATGATATCCTGAAAAAAGAAGGAGTTGATCTGGCAGAAGCTGTCCGTCTGGCACTTATGAGTGTTATAGGTGCATATGCTATTGTAGTATTATCTTCTGACTATCCGGATCAATTGGTTTGCGCACGTAAAAGTAGCCCGCTGGTAGTTGGAATCGGTCAGGAAAACGATTTCTACTTAGCTTCAGATGCAACGCCGATCATCGAATATACAAAGCAGGTCGTATATCTTAACGATGAAGAGATAGCTACCGTAAGCTTAAAAGAAGGATTGAAAATCATCAACATAAAGAATCAGGAAAAATCTCCTTACGTTCAGGAACTTGAAATGCAGATCGAATCCCTTGAAAAAGGAGGATTTGAGCACTTTATGCTGAAAGAGATATTTGAGCAGCCGCGTTCGATAAGAGATTGCTTCAGAGGCCGTCTGAACAGCGAGGAAGGATGGGTGCAGCTTGGTGGTCTGAAAGATTACGAGCAGCGTTTAATCCACGCTAACAGGCTGGTAATGGTTGCCTGTGGCACTTCCTGGCACGCATGCCAGGTAGGTGAATACCTGATTGAAGATCTGGCGAGAATCAATGTGGAAGTTGAATATGCTTCCGAGTTCCGTTACCGGAATCCGATCATTAATGAAAATGATATTGTCATCGCCCTTACACAATCCGGTGAAACCGCAGATACTTTAGCTGCGATCGAGCTGGCGAAACAAAAAGGTGCAAAAGTGCTGGGAATTACGAATGTTGTCGGTTCATCCGTGTCCAGGGCAACACACGCAGGTTCCTATACACACGCAGGTCCTGAAATAGGTGTTGCTTCTACAAAAGCATTTACGGCTCAGGTAACCGTGCTGACTTTAATGGCATTACGCCTGGCACACATCCGCGGAACACTTTCCCGCTCTGAATTTCATCAATTAACGGCCGAGCTGGAACGAATTCCCGACAAAGTTCAGCGTATTCTGGAATCCAACGATAAGATCAAAGAAATCGCTCATATTTATCATCAGGCGACAAACGCGCTTTATTTAGGTCGCGGTTCATCTTTCCCTGTCGCTTTGGAAGGAGCTCTGAAATTAAAAGAGATCTCTTACATTCACGCTGAAGGCTATCCTGCCGCAGAGATGAAACACGGTCCTATTGCTCTGATCGATGAAGAAATGCCTGTATTTGTCATTGCTACAAAAGGTACTTCCTATGAAAAGGTAGTAAGCAATATCCAGGAAGTGAAAGCCCGGAAAGGAAAGATTATTTCCATTGTCACAGAAGGAGATGTCCAGGTAAAAGAGTTATCCGATCATTATATTGAAATCCCGGAAACAGACGAGCATCTCGTACCTTTGCTGGCAACCATTCCACTGCAAATTCTCTCTTACCATATCGCTGTAATGAGAGGCTGTAACGTGGATCAGCCGAGAAATTTAGCAAAATCAGTTACTGTAGAATAAAAATCGAAGCTGACCGAAAGTCAGCTTTTTACTTTTAACTAAAATCATGAAAAAAATAATAATTGTTTTTACGTTTTTACTTGCCCACCTTTCTAACGCCCAAAATGTCTTAACAATTAACAAGCTGCTCGAGCTGAACCGACTTTCCGGAGGAACAGTATCACCGGATGAAACCAAAGTGCTGTTTGAAATTAAACAGGCAAACATAGAAGAAGATAAAGTTTACGGTAATGCATACATCTATGATTTGAAGAACAAAAAATACGCTGCTATTACTGATAATGAAAAAACTGTCCGTTTTGATTTTCAATGGACCAATGACAATTCGATCTGGTATATTTCAAATGAAAAAAATGGTTTCCAGGTGTGGAACATGGATGCTTCCGGAAACAATAAACGGCAGATTACCAATGAAGAGAATGGCATAGATGGCTTTAAAATCTCTGATGACGGCTCCCTTTTAGTATTAATCCTTGATGAAAAAATTACTAAAAATGTCAGCGACCTGTATCCTGAATTAAAGAAAAACCGTGCAAGAATCTACGATGATCTGATGTATCGCCACTGGAACTACTGGAACGATGAAAATTTCAAACAACTGTACGTTGTTCGTTTGAACAATAAAGTAACGGAAGGAAGCAAAACAGCAATCGCTCCGGTTTCTGCTATTGATAAGGTAAATCCGCCTTTCAGCGGCAGCGAGTCTATTGCTGTCAGTCCCGATAACAAGACGATCTATTACAGCATGAAAAATAAAATCGGAAAAGATTTTGCGCTTTCTACAAATACCGATATCTATGCCTACAATATTGATACAAAACAAACAAACAACCTTTCAGTAACCAATAAAGGATATGACAATGCCCCGGTTGTTTCAAAAGACGGTAAATATGTTGCGTGGCTACAGATGAAAAACGAGGGTTACGAGTCTGATAAAAACGATATTATTTTATATCAGCCGGCAACTCAGAAGTATGTCAATCTTACAGAAGGAGAAGATATTACGGTCAGCAATTTCGTAATAGGAGACAAAAAAATCTATTTTATCGCTCCTCACAAAGGTTGTGAGCAGATCTTCGAGATCGATCTTGAAACGAAAAAACTAACACAGATCACGACAACGATCGCGGATTACACCGGATTGGCATTAAGCAAAAACAGCCTGATTGCCACACGCCAGTCAATGATTGAGCCAACAGATTTATTTCAGATCGATTTAAAATCCAAAAAAGTACAGCAGCTCACCAACGTGAACGAAGCATATTTAAAAACAATTACAAAACCAACCGTAAAAGAAACATGGGTCAAAACAACCGACGGAAAAGAAATGCTTGTATGGCATGTGTTACCCCCAAATTTTGACAGCACAAAAGCTTATCCTGCATTGTTGTATTGTCAGGGCGGTCCGCAAAGCATGGTCAGCCAGTTCTTCTCTTACCGGTGGAATCTGATGCTAATGGCTAGTCAGGGATATGTGGTTGTTGCGCCTAATCGCCGCGGTCTTCCGGGATTCGGCAAAGAATGGAATGAAGCTATTTCAAAAGACTGGGGAGGACAATCCATCAGAGATTACCTCTCTGCAACGGATGATGCAGCTGCAAAGCCTTACGTGGACAGAACTCGTATGGGAGCTGTAGGAGCATCTTACGGCGGGTATTCGGTTTATTTCCTGGCAGGTGTTCATGAAAAAAGATTTAAAACGTTTATTTCTCACTGCGGTTTGTTCAATTTAGAAAGCTGGTATGGAACAACAGAAGAGCTGTTCTTTGCCAACTGGGACAATAAAGGTCCTTACTGGCTGCCTGAAAACAAAGAATATTATCAGAAGAACAGCCCTCACAACTATGTGCAAAACTGGGACACTCCGATCATGGTCATTCATGGTGAGCTGGATTTCCGCGTTCCTGTCGGAGAAGGCCTGCAAGCTTATCAGGCTGCCAGATTAAGAGGATTAAAATCTAAATTACTGTTATTTTCCAACGAGGGACATTGGGTTAATTCCCCGCAAAATGCCGTTATCTGGCACAATGAATTTTACAAATGGCTGGAAGAAGACCTGAAAAAATAATCCATCAATAATAATTTTGTAAATTCGCAATTTTGACTTTTTATAATTATGTGGCAAAAGATAGGAAACATTGTACTTAGAAACAGGCTGTTCATCATAGCTGTGATACTGCTGCTGACAGTTTTCTTCGGGTACTTTGCGCTTACTAACCTGAAGATTGACAACAAGTACGGCAATACCTTACCAAAAGACTCCGAAGTTCAGATGCAGTATCTGAAGTTTAAAGAACAGTTCGGAGAAGACGGATCAACACTTGTCATTGCAATTGATAATAAAAAACTTTACACAGAAAAGAATTTCAAAAAGTGGAAAGAATTAGGTGATTCCATTTTAAAAATGGATGGTGTACTGAGTGTCATATCAGAAGCTACGCTCTTTACAATTAATGATAATAAAGCCGATGAGAAATTCGAAGCTAAAAAAATCTATTCTGATCCGACATTTACAGAAAAATCCATTGATTCTATCCGGAGAGAAGTAAAGAAAAATCCTATTTATGATCACCTGCTTTACAATGATTCCACTCATATCTCATTAATGATGATAGGGCTGGATGAGAATTATCTGGCGGATCAAACGAAACAGGATTTCGTCTTAGCGCTTGAAAAATTTGCAGATACATACGAAAAAGAGCTGGGACACATGCATTTTGCAGGGCTTCCTCACATCCGGATTGTAATCGGAAAACGCATTGTCAATGAAATGCTTTTGTTTATAGGATTGGCGCTGGCCGCTTCCTGTGTTTTGATCTATTACTTCTTCCGTTCTTTCAAGGTAGTAATGATCTGTGTCGCTGTAATTGTCATCTCCGTTATCTGGGCGCTCGGAACTATCGGCCTGTTCGATTTTAAATTATCCGTGATGATGGCGCTGATTCCTCCACTGATGATTGTGGTCGGTGTTCCGAATTCCGTATTCTTTTACACCCGTTTTCACCAGGAATACCGGATCAGCAGAAACAAAATACGGGCAACGAGCTCCATGATCAAAAAAATAGGCGGTGCAACATTCTTAACCAATTTAACAACAGCAATAGGTTTCTGTACGTTTACAAGCTCCGAAAAATTAATGGAGTTTGGTATTATTTCTTCGCTGAATATCATGGTAGTGTTTGTTCTTTCATTGTGCCTGATTCCCATTGCGATCAGCTATTCAGCAGACCCGAAGGAAAGGCACCTTGCACACCTTGACCGTGAATCCTCCACAAAAATGCTGGATATTATTGTCAACCTGGTAACACATCACAGAACAGCCATTTACGTCGTATCTATAATTCTTTCCGTAATTTTCATCCTGGGCTCTCTGAAAATCAAAGCAACCGGAAATTTAACGAGCGATCTTCCAAAAAGCGACCAGATTCTCAAAGACCTGAAATATGTTGAAAAATCGTTCGGTGGTACCATTCCATTTGAAATCCTGGTAAATTATAAAACTCCCGGCAGATTATTTAAAAATGAAACACTGGAAAAAATTGAATCCGTACAGAACATGATCTATAACGATTCATTGTTTTCCAAATCCTTGTCGTATGTTGACTTCCTGAAAGTGATCAATATGGCAATGTATGATAATGATCCTGAATATTATCGGATCATTTCCAACAGAGACAAGCTGAAGCTTAAAAAATACATTGAAAAGTTCGACATAACCAATGCGAATGGAGCTGCTTTCAGTCTTAAAGAATTAATTGATACGCTCAATACGACCATCCGGATCCGTACTCAAATGAAAGATTTGGGTTCCGCTGAGGTCCGCGACAAAGTAGAAATTATTAAAGGAAAAATTGATTCTGTTCTAAATCCTGACAAAAAAGAATTAGAACGTCTTTACGGGCTGGTTGAAAGCGGGAAGCAGGAATATATCGACTCTATTCTAGGAAACTACAGCTATGTTCAGAATTCTCTGACACATCAGATCAGCAGCGGAAATGACGAGCTGCAGTATCAATTTGACATGAATCCTGAAAAAATTAAAGAATATTATTCCAAGCCTTACTTTAACAGAAAGCTGAGAGCCGCTTTGGACAGCGAATACTATGATTCTGCTGTTACAGGTACTTCCGTGGTCGCTGCCGAAGGGACAAAATACCTCTTTATTAATATGGTTGAAAGTATTGTCTTTGCGATCATTACCATTTCTGCGCTGATGTCCTTATTGTTCAATTCGTGGAAAATGACTGTTATTTCCATGATTCCGAATATCATTCCGCTAATCTTTATCGCCGGATTTATGGGATTCTTCCATGTGGATCTGAAACCTTCCACGTTACTGGTATTTGGTATCGCGCTCGGTATTACTGTCGATAATGCGATTCTGTTCCTGGCAAAATACCGCCAGGAAATGCGCACCAGAAAATGGGATATCAAATACACGATTATCAAATCACTGCGTGAAACAGGTCTTGGAATTGTTTATACATCCATCGTTTTATTCTTTGGATTCAGCATGTTTTATTTCTCCCAGTTCGGAGGAACAAAAGCCATGGGAATGCTGGTATCCTTAGCGATTCTGGTCGGTACGTTTACAAACGTGCTGATTTTGCCTTCCCTGTTGCTTTCTCTGGAAAAATACGTTACAAGCGAATCATTCAATGAACCTTATTTTGAAATTTACGACGAAGAGGAAGATATTGAGCTGGATAATCTCCAGGTACGTGAAGAGGAGGAGAGCGACGATATTGACAAACTGAACTGACTAAAATAACCCATCCATGAAAGGAATTATTCTGGCCGGCGGATCCGGTACGCGTTTGCATCCATTGACATTAGCTATCAGCAAGCAATTAATGCCCATCTATGACAAACCGATGATCTACTATCCGCTATCGGTTCTGATGAATGCCGGAATACGGGAAATTTTAATTATTTCCACTCCCCATGATATGCCTTTGTTTCAAAAGTTATTGGGAGACGGAAAGAAATATGGATGCCGGTTTGAATATAAAATTCAGGAAACTCCAAACGGACTTGCGCAAGCGTTCGTGATCGGAGAAGAATTTATCGGAACAGACCCGGTTGCATTGATCTTGGGAGACAATATTTTCTATGGTGTTGGAATGGGTAACTTATTAAGTGAGCATCTTCATCCTGAAGGAGGAGCTGTTTTCGCTTATCATGTTTCCGATCCTGAACGTTATGGTGTGGTGGAATTTGATGCACACTTCAACGCTGTTTCCATTGAAGAAAAACCAAAGCAGCCAAAGTCAAATTATGCTGTTCCGGGATTGTATTTCTATAACAATGATGTAGTTGAAATTGCAAAAAGCTTAAAGCCTTCAGCTCGCGGCGAATACGAAATCACAGATGTAAATGCAGAATATTTACGCAGAGGAAAGCTGAAAGTTGGGGTTTTAAACCGGGGCACAGCATGGCTGGATACCGGCACTTTCGCTTCGTTAATGCAGGCCGGGCAATTTGTACAGGTGATTGAAGACCGCCAGGGTTTGAAAATCGGATGTATAGAAGAGATCGCTTACCGAAAAGGCTTTATTACGAAAGATCAGCTTCGTGAGCTGGCACAACCGTTATTAAAGTCAGGATACGGAGAATATTTACTTAATATCATTAAATAAACATGGAGCTTCTTTCCCCGTATTTAGAAAAAATAGAGTTGGAAATTGTACAGCTTGGTTTTCCGGAAACCCCTGAAAATCTCTATCAGCCGCTTTCTTATTTTTTAAATATAGGAGGAAAACGCATCCGGCCGATTCTTACTTTAATCGGAGCGGAGATGTTTGATGAAATTACGCCGGAAGCCGTGGATGTGGCTGTCGGAATAGAATTGTTCCACAATTTCACGCTGCTTCACGATGATATCATGGACAATGCGCCGTTGCGAAGAAATTTCCAGACCGTTCACGAAAAATGGAATACCAGCACTGCTATTTTAAGCGGTGATGTACTGTTCGTGAAAGCAATGGAGAAAATCCTGAAAGGACAGTCCAATCAGCTAAGCCAGCTGTTTCTCACCACTGCAAAAGAGGTATGTGAAGGACAGCAAATGGACATGAACTTTGAAACGCAGCTAAATGTAAGTATTAGTGAGTACATCGAAATGATCCGCTTAAAAACTTCGGTTTTGCTGGGATGCGCACTGCAATGTGGAGCGATCATCAGCGGAGCGAATGAAGAAGATCAGGAAAAATTATATCAGCTTGGAACCAACATCGGTATCGCTTTTCAATTACAGGATGATCATCTCGATACCTTCGGATTGAGCCCTAAAGTGGGGAAATCAATCGGTGGAGATATCCTTAGCAACAAAAAAACATTCCTGTACCTAAAAGCGCTGGAATTAGCTTCAGAATCACAAAAGCAACAATTCGAACATCTATTGTCCGAACATAATCCGGAAATAAAAATTGCGCAAACAGTGGCCTTATTCAACGAGCTGAACGTGCAGCATATTTCCCAGGAAAAAATTGAATTCTACTTTCAGAAAGGAATTTCCTATCTGAACGAAATACAGCTTCCCGAAGAAAGAAAACAAGCTTTAAAAGCAGTAATTGATTTTCTGTACCACCGAAATTTCTGATGCCGGAATACGTAATACTTGTAGATGAGCACGACCGTGAAACCGGTCTGGAAGAAAAGCTGAAAGCACATGAGCTGGGTTTGCTTCACCGTGCATTTTCCGTGCTGATCTTTAATTCACAAGGCAAGCTTTTATTACAGCAACGCGCTGCCCACAAATATCATTCTCCGTTATTATGGACCAATACGTGTTGCTCCCACCCCAGAAAAGGAGAAAGTATTCCTGATGCGGCCGATCGCCGCCTGCAGGAAGAAATGGGAATGAAAGCCGGCCTACAAAAAGTGTTTTCTTTTATCTACAAAGCCGACATGGAAAACGGGCTGACAGAACATGAATTCGACCATGTTTTAATTGGCTTTTCAGATACTGACCCACAGATCAATCCGGAAGAAGTCCATCAGTTCAGATGGGAATCTCTGGAAACCATAAAAAAGGAAATTCAGCAACATCCCGCTGATTTTACAACTTGGTTTCGATTGCTGATCCGTGACCACGAACAAAAAATTTTAGCTCATGAAAATTTGCAGAAGAGAAACATTTAACGCAGCCCACCGTTTATACAATCCTGATTTTGACGAAGCAACCAATCAGCGCATTTACGACAAATGCAGCAATCCTAATTACCATGGGCACAATTATGTATTGGAAGTATGGGTTGAAGGGCAGATCGATGCAGAAACAGGTTATCTCATCGATTTAAAAACACTGAGTGATGTCATCCATGAAGAAGTGCTGGAACGCTTCGATCACCGCAACCTGAATCTTGATTGCCCGGAATTCAGTAACCTCATTCCTACGGTCGAGAATATTGCGGTTGTAATCTGGGATCTCCTGAAAGCCAGAATTGATGCTAAATACGGATTGGAAATACGACTTTGGGAAACAGACAAAAACAGTGTCTGGTATAACGGAAAGTAAAATTCAGGATTCTCTTTTTATTTATCCCCTTATTGGAAACAGTGTAGTTATTCCAAAAGTATATTTTACTAAAATAAACTATTATATATTATTAATATAAACTTATTTATTTTAGTAAAATAAAAATACTTATATTTGTAAAATTCAAATTAGATAATGCTTTTAAAATCAGAGATAGAAGATGCTTTTCATCTGCAACAATCAAAGCTAAATAATAAAGCAGTTGCAGCCATAAAAAGAACAGGGGCGGAAAAAATCGACCTTGACAATACTTCTATCCAGGTAATATCCGGCGTAAGAAGATGCGGGAAAAGCACGCTCATGCAACAGCTGATGAAAGCTTACAAACATGTAGCTTTTTTAAACTTCGAGGATCCGAGGATCTTTAATTTCAGTGTCAATGATTTTCCAAAACTGGATGAAGTCATACCAAAAGAAACGAAAGCCTATTTTTTTGATGAAATCCAAAATGTACCTGAGTGGGAGCGCTATGTCCGGCAGCTGCACGATGACGGAAAAAAAGTTTTTGTTACCGGATCAAACGCGTCTATGCTAAGCAAAGAGCTTGGGACAAGGTTGACAGGAAGATATCTGAACACCGAATTATTTCCTTTTTCCTATAATGAATACCTGCGTTTCAAAAAAGAAAAAGCAACTGTAAAATCATTTGAAAATTACCTGCTAAAAGGGGGCTTCCCTGAATTTCTGACATCCGAAAATTCGGAAATCCTTCAAAATCTGCTGAAAGACATCGTTTACAGAGATATAGCGGTAAGGTACGGAATACGAAATTCCAAAACTCTGGTAGATATTACATTATATCTGATATCCAATATCGGTAAAGAAACAAGTTATAACAGCCTGAAAAAAACATTTGACATCGGCTCTGCAAACAGCGTCAGCGATTATCTTAACTGGCTGGAAGATTCCTATCTTTTATTTTTTGTTCAGAAATTCAGCTGGTCTGCAAAAAGCAGGCAGGTAAATCCTAAAAAAGTATATACGATCGACAACGGCCTCGCACGCAGCAATTCATTAAGCTTCACTTCTGATTTCGGGCGACTACTTGAAAATCTGGTGTTTCTGCATTTGAGAAGAAGTGGAAAAACCGTCTATTATTTTCGTGAAAGGAGAGAATGTGATTTTGTTGTTTTTGAACAGAACAAATGCACCGCAGCGATACAGGTCTGTTATGAGCTGAACCGTGATAACAAAGACCGTGAACTGGATGGATTAACAGAAGCGCTCACGTTCTTTAAGATGAAAAAAGGGATCATAGTTACACTGAATCAGAGCGATCAGTTTAAAATCGGGGATAAAGAAATCGTATGTGTTCCCGCCTATTTATTTTTTAATGATCCGGTAAACTGATAACCATCAGATTCACTTTTGGGTAATTCTTGTCCACTTCTCTGTCTTCCCCAGTAGAGATATGCCGATATAACCCCGCAAATCAAGTGAATTTTCACCTGTGATTGTCACTGTACAGCTGAATTCTTTTTTTCGTTCCGGATCATACGCAATTCCTTCATATTTTTTATCCTCGACTTTTTTTAAACGGCGAATCACCGTGCTTCCGTGAGTTTGCTGAATTTTTTCACTCTGATCTTTCGTCCAGATCAGTTTTCCTTCGTAAAGTCCGTTATCAATTTTATAAATCTGGACTTTAGCAGCTCCTCCCTGTGTTAGCCACGTGCCTTCTACTTTTTGTGCACAAACAGAAGAAATAGAGAAAAACACAAATAGAAATCCAAAAATAACTTTCATTTACTTTTTGATATACCGATTAAACTACCTCATCCATCGCTCATACCACATCTGAAACATCAGCAGATACCATACTTTTAAACCCAGTTCTTTCTTTCCATTCAAAAACTGGTTGCGAATATTTCGTACTTCTTCCATATGAAAAATTCCCTGACGGGCAATCCGTTCATCGGATAAAAAATCTTCCAGTCGTGAACGCAGATCCTCCATCATCCATTTCTCAAAAGGAATAGCAAAGCCCATTTTCGGACGATCCATTAATTCCCGGGGAATATATTGATAAACGATTTCCTTTAGAATGTATTTTTTGACTCCGTTATTGTATTTAAAATGATCCGGTAGTTGCGCTGCCCATTCAATGACCTTGTGATCCAGAAAAGGCTCTCTTCCTTCAAGGCTGAAACGCATTGTCGCGCGATCCACCTTTGTCAGGATATCATCCGGAAGATAGGTCTGGTAATCAACTGCCATCATATAGCTCAAGGGAGAATACGTTTCCGCACTTAATTCCTTGCTGTTATAAGCTAATGGCGGCAATGGTTTTCTGCTCTTCAGCAAGCGGTTCAGGCCTTCATTATCAAACTGGCTGGAAAGGCTCCACATCATCTGTTCCGGTGACGGATCTTTCAACAGATTTTTCAATTTCTCGTAACGATTAGCAAAATTATACTTGTTGCGCAGATATGGAATGCTGTCTGCTTCTATCAGATTCATCATTCCTGCAGCCGTCTTTCTTGCAAATGCCGGAAGCTGATTTAATTTCTGTCCGTACCGGACCAGGTAATCATAACGATTATAACCTGCAAACACCTCATCGCCTGCATCCGCGCTCAATGCTACCGTAACATGCTGACGGGCAATTTTTGAAACCAGACCTGTCGGTATAGCGCTGCTATCGCCAAAAGGCTCATCATAATAGAATGGCAGATCATCAATCAGATCAATCGCTTCCTGGTGAGAGCATTCAAATTCCGTATGTTCCGTCCCCAGGTATTTCGCGACATCTTTTGCATAAGGCGCTTCATTCAAGCCTATATCGGGAACAGCGATCGTATATGTTTTTAATTTCTGTGTTCTGCCTGTTTGCAGCAAGCTCGTAACAGCTGCACTGTCAAAGCCTCCGCTCAGAAACACTCCGACAGGAACATCCGCAACCATCCGCAATTCACAGGATTCGCGTAAAATGGTCTCCGTCTGCTTTTTTGCATCTTCAAACGATAAATCTGCTTTCGGCTGATTGTAAGCGTCGTAAACATTCCAATACTGATGCTGATTCAAATATGCCGGACGATCTTTCAATTCGGAAAGATTAAACTCCAGATAATGCCCGGGCTTTAATTTAAATGCAGATTGAAAAATAGTATGTGGCGCAGGAATATTTCCGAATTGCATAAACATTTCCACTGCAGACAGATTAATCTCTTTCCGGAAAGAAGGATGTTCAGGAAAAGCCTTTAATTCGCTTGAAAACAGAAATAGACCGTCGTTCAGATAAAAGTAAAAGGGTTTTACTCCTGCCCTGTCTCTCACGCAGAAAATAGCTCCGGTTTCCGTATTCACAATGACAAATGCGAACATTCCCCGAAAACGTTCCACACAGCTTTTCCCCCATTGTGCATAAGCGTGCAAGATCATCTCCGTATCCGAATGGGACTGAAACTGGTGCCCCAACTGTATCAGCTCCTCTTTTACAGACTGATAATTGTAGATCTCACCGTTGAAGCAAATCCAGTAAGGAGCAAATTCCATCGGTTGAGTTCCTCCTTCCGACAAATCAATGATCGCCAGTCGGCGGTGTCCCAATCCAATCTGAACATCATCTACCTCAAAAAACACCTGCTTTCCTCCATCCGGGCCACGATGAATCATCGTATCCGTCATTTTCTTCAAAACCGCTTCGGAAGAAGCATTCCCTGCATCAAATAAACCTGTAATTGCACACATAGTACAAAGATAGTTTTATTCCGGTTTAGATTTCAGCTTCTTCACCAGGTACAGAAAAGCAAAAATTGAAAATAATCCCAAAGTGATAAAATGCCATTCGTAGAACGGAGGAGTAAAAAACTGACTGTAAGTTTCTGTAGCACCACAGCCTCCGTAAGTTACCTCCTGTGTATATATTTTTATACCTATTAAGGCATAAGAAATCAGGACAGCAGCAGGAATAAAACTTGAAAGCAGGATCATAAGAATCTCTTTTAACCTTACGTTTAATTTAGCCGACAGCAACAATATAAGCAATATCGCCGTGGTCATTGAAAATAAATAAAAAATAACGGAGTATTCTTTCATTACAAAGGTAAAGATCAGCATGAATAAAGAGCCCACAATAGATAAAACACCTGAAATAGGTATGGAGATAGCGTAATTTATGAAATCAACATATTGAAACTGAATCATAAAATAGGAAAATACTATACTTCCTATCAACGCTCCGATAAACATGTAATAAAATTCAAAATCCTCATTTAAGTTACTCTCCAAAATAGAAAGCTCATAGTTCCTGAAATAATAATGATCGCCACCATAGGTTTCGATCGCCTGGATATTCAGATCATCTGTCACCTCATCAATATTGTTAATCGGGATAAAACGCTTATTCGGATCATAATCGCGGTATATATCCTCAAAATCAATTCCCTTCTTTTTAACGATATAACATAAGTTAACCCAGGGATCGAAATTTGTGAATTTCTCCAGCTTATTTAATCGTGTCTTAAAGTTTTTCAGCCGTTCTGCCAATACTTTATAGTCTTCCTTTTTCAACAATCCATCCAGCTCATCCGTATAATTTGAATGATTTTTTATATCATACAAATGAAAATCATTTAAAACGACATATTTATCAATTACTTTCCTTTCACATCTTTCATCGCGGTTCAGATACTTTAACCTGAAAAAAACAGCGTTATCATCATCTAACTTTGAAAAGAGAGATGAGTCTATATCAGATACGTCCGTATAGCATGAAAAGTACGTTTCCTGCTCATAATTTCTGGATATGTAATCTTCTTCTGTACAGTAACTGATCTGAGGAGCATCTTCAGAAGAATACAAAACCTTATATTCTATCTCATTTTGAGTCAGATACTTATTATTCGACAGATTATACTCTTCCCGACTTAAAAGCAGTAAGGGATCTAAAAACGCTTTTTCTTTGAATATCTCATTCACTTCATACTTGCTCATCAAAGCATCTCTTTTTAAGTGAACACCATAATAAAAGGACAGAAAGCTGGATATATTCCAAAGAAATAACCCCACCAGCAGCAAATACATTTTGATAGCGTAAAAATCTCCGGCAACATAATAATGCTTTAAAACGGAATTTTTGAAAAACTGCAACGCCCAGGTAACAATTACCACCAGAAGTAATATAATCTCGAATAAAATGTACCAGCTGTCCGCAATAGAACCGGAAATATAATCATTTACAAGTCGTGTTTCATCAATATATTCAAAACCGTATAAAAACGAGAATATGTGCAGCAAAAGTCCTGTCATTAAAAGAAAAGGCAGGCGTACGTGCCATAAATCAGGATGGTTTTCAATCAGGTATGTGTTGATTTTTTTAAATGGGTTCATAGGTTCAATAAATTAGTTAAAGAAACGTCTTGTTGAATTGGAAATATCACGGATATAACGGATCTCTATATCGGAACCGGCTAATCTTGCTAAAATTTCCTTATATGCGTTTGGCTGCCCGATCTCTATCGTATAAGTTCCTCCGTTAAACATGATTTTTGAAGGATATTTTGCAAATAATTCCTGTATCTGTTCCAGCACGGCATCCGTTTCCAGCTCGATAATCGTAAAAGAAATTTCTTCCTGAACCTGCTTATCAGAAAAGAATTCCGGAACTCCTTTTCGCAGAAATAAAACTTTATCCGCGATTTTTTCTACTTCGAACAGCTGTTGTGAGCTCAGTACAATTCCTATCGGATTGGATGGGCTTTGTGCCAGTCCTTTCAAATCTTCAAGAATAATCTGCTGTGATTTTACATCCAGATTTCCCAATGGCTCATCCAGCAGCAAAATCCGTGGTTTACGCAAAAACGTCCGTGCTAACTCAAAACGCATCTTGTATCCGGAAGATAATTCTGACCAGTTCAGCTTGCGATATTCCCACAGTCCGAAACGAATGATCATCATATCCACTATCAACTGATTCAATTCTCCTTTAATTCCGTAGTTGGAAGCGGTAAATTTTAAATTATCATACAAGCTGCCGTACCATATCGGTGTACGCTGAGGAATATAAACCAATTTCGTCCGTCTGTCATAATTATTATCTTCTAACAGATAATATTTGATCTGACCTTGATCAAAAGCGAGCTCTTGTGCGAGAATACGAAGCAGCGTCGTTTTACCGTTACCGTTCTCTCCTACCAGACCTATAATTTCTCCCACGTTAATATTCAGTGAAACATTCTGAAGCGCAAATCTTCCTGCTCCATAGGAACGTGAAATATTTTCCGCTTCCAAAAGCTGGGTAAAGCCTTTGTCCACAACCACACCTTTCATCTGCCCGAGATATTTCAGCACTTTCCCGTAAAACTGCTCGTCTTTCAGGTGGTAATCCTCCTTTTCACTCACCAGGTCAATGCACTTTTTAAACCATTCAGGATCATTGGTATCTAAAACACAGTCAACAAAAGCCCTGAATCCGTATTGGTAGTTACCATGTTCAATTGCATCTTTTGCGGTATTTATTCTTGAAGGAAAATCTTGAATCATGTAAAGAAAATTTGGTTAGTCACTACTTATTTCTCAAATTTATAATTAAACATCTATCCACCAAAGGTATTTCTTAAAATTTATTTATAATAACCATAATTCCCGCCATATTGCAGCTTTTCAGGCAGATAACATCCGAAGGTTCAGGATCTGATGGAAAAATATCCGGCATTTATCGTATTTCAGCACCGATGGAGCAGTCCTATATTTGTGCAATAACATTACTAAAACAAAATACGATGAAAAAGACTATTCTAATTCTTACAGGCATTGTAATCTCATGGGGATTTACTTCCTGCAAAAAAGAAGGGTGTACAGATCCGACGGCAACCAATTATAAAATACTGGCGACAAAAGACGACGGTTCCTGTGAGTATGCTTCTACCACACCTCCAAATTCACAACCTTACACACCTTCGTTTGCGGGAACTTACGGAGCGCTGGTCGCTATCAAAACAATAACCACGACTTCCACACCGATCGGATCAATGGATGCAAGCGCGGGAACTGCCGTAGCTGTATTTTCTGAAAACGGCGGTTCCGGTTTTGTCGGAGCAGGTACAGTTTCCGTTGATTCAAAAGAGTTGGCACTTCAGAACAACAATTCTTATGTTTATATGATTAAAACCAGCGAGCCGACAGGAATCGACTATTCAAATACTGTCAGCTGGACAGGTAGCGGAGGGGCATGGCCGGCATTCAATGCAACAACAAACCAGGGATTTTCAACTATCGGGACCATTACAACCGGAAATCCTAAAACATCAGAGAATTATACGCTGGCAACCAACCAGGTTACCAATGCGGATTCAGTATTATTCGCACTATACGGATCCAACAGCCAGGTAACAAAGATTCTACCGGGAAATACGACTTCTTATACATTCTCAGCCTCTGAAATAAGCGCAGCAGGTAAAGGAACCGGATTAGTACAGGTAGTCGGCCTGAAATACGATTTACAATCCATCAATTCAAAAGATTATTATCTGATCAATGAAACAGTGAGAACCAAATCGGTTACGATCGAATAATTTTCGTTATTTCAACCGTCCTGATAAAGACCATTCAATACAATTTGGATGGTCTTTTTTCGATAACAGTGTCAGATTTTTCTTTTACTTTCGTATTCATGAAAAAATTCCTCATCATACAGACGGCTTTTCTGGGCGATGTCATACTGGCGACACCTTTGATTGAGGAATTAAAACGTTTATATCCGGAGTCCGAAATAGATATATTGGTAAAAAAAGGGAATGAAGGCCTGCTGAAATCTCATCCGAAAATCAATGAGTTGTTTCTCTTTGATAAATCTAACGGAAAGTATAAAAATATGTGGAGGCTGATCAGAACATTCCGTTCAAGGCGATATGACCGGATCATCAACCTGCACCGTTTTGCATCCAGCGGATTGATCGCGGTACTTTCCGGTGGAAAGGAAACGGTTGGATTCAACAAAAATCCATTGAGCAGATTTTATTCAAAACGCTTTCCGCACCTTCTTGACGGAAGGCATGAAGTGGAAAGAAACCTTTCTCTCATCAGTGATTTAGGTGCAACACCTAAAGTCAGGCCCCAATTATATCCGACAGCCGAAGATTATAAAAAAGTAGAAGCATATCAGACGCTGCCTTATTTTTGCCTGGCTCCCGCTTCTGTCTGGTTTACCAAACAGCTTCCAAAAGAAAAATGGATCAGCTTAATGAATAAGCTTCCTTCTGACAGTATTTTATATTTAATTGGCGGAGCCGGGGATTTTGAATTATGTGAAGAGATAAAGAATACAGCGGCATTGGATAACGTAAAGAATATTGCAGGAACTTTCAATTTATTACAGTCCGCAGCACTCTTCGAAAAAGCCTGCAGGACATTTGTCAACGACTCCGGGCCACTACATTTATGCTCTGCAGTCAATGCTCCCGTAACTGCTTTTTTCTGCTCCACTGTTCCTTCTTTTGGTTTCGGGCCACTTTCTGACGATTCCCGCATCACTCAGCTGGAAGAACCGCTCTACTGCAGACCTTGCGGGCTTCACGGTTACAAAAGCTGCCCGGAAGATCATTTCAAATGTGGTCACGACATTCTGATAAATGCAGGTTCGTTTTGAATCAAAACGAACTTTAATCTTCCAGTGTTATAGCCATATTCATTACCCTTCTTTAACTCAACTGTTATTTTTTTTCATAATTCTGAGTTGTTTTGTATTTTTTTCTAACTTGAGGTCGGAAACAAATACAGGATTTTATGTGTACAGCAATCACCGAAGGCATCCAAATCAATGTAAAAAACAGATTTTCAAAAGAATATTCCAACATCAATCACAACCAGTATTTCTTTGAATATACCATTGAAATTGAAAATAAAAGCCGGCATACTGTTCAACTGCTGAGAAGAGACTGGTATATTTTTGACAGCCTGAATGTTCCTAAATTTGTTGCCGGAGACGGAGTTGTCGGACAACAACCGATTTTACAGCCGGGCGAAGTTTACGCTTACAGCAGTGGTTGTGAGCTCACTTCGGAAATAGGATATATGACCGGGCATTATACCTTTAAGAATTTGCAATCGGGCAATGAATTTCCGGTATTGATCCCTCGCTTTGATCTGTATTTCCCGGGGATTTTAAACTGATACCCGCAAATTTATTCTGTAACGACCAGAACACCTGATTTATTCTTATTAATATAATCCTGCCAGCCGTTTTCAAATGATTTGATAAAAACTTCTTTGGAAACTTCTCTGCTCAGCCTTAGCTGACTTAAAAAATCTTCAAAGAGTCCGTCTCTGACCAATATATCTTTAAATTCTTTCGTAATAAGGCAATTGCCGGATTTTAATTCATTGCCGCAATCGGACAGCTCATAGAAAGCCCCTTCCGGGCTCAAAAGATAGGAGGCATTTCCTGAAGCAATGATACTTTGGCCTTCTGTTTTTAAATAAACATAAACAATCTTCAGATTTTTCAGATACTGATCTGTACTGATTACCCGCAGGAAATGATCAAAACTCTCAATCTTATAATGGCTGACAAAAATATTATTTACAATCACTTTCTCAAAGTTTGGAATTTTTGCCGTCCAAAGGATCACATCATTTTTTACCCCAAATCCCGTCGCCACATTAAAAACATGGACATTTTCAGGTAAGAAATCCTGGCTGATCGCTTTATCGGAAAGGTAATTTTCAATAGTATCAATCAAAGTCTGATCAATCAAGCCTTTTTGTGAGGAGTCCTGCTCCGCTGAATCTGATATAACGGAAAGCTCTTTTTTATAATTTTTCCGGACGTTGTAGATATATAATGCTATCAGGAAAACAATAATTCCCAGGAACAGCATCAGGACAACATTTGCTTTCTTGGTTTCCACATCCAGCCGCTGGTCAATAATCTTTTTCCTGAATGCCTGCATTAATTTGTCCTCACTATTAAAAAGCTCGTATGTCTGCTGGATGTCATTTTCTAATAGTTTTTGCTTTTTACGATTGGATTTAATAAGTAAATTCTTGTATTTCAGAATATAGGCAAAAGCACTTTTATAATCCTTTTTTGTTTCAAAATAATCTCCCAGTGCATCGTACGCTTCCAGCTCTCCCTGCTCATAATTATTCTCCACAGAATAATCAAGCATCTGCTTATAGTAAAAATAAGCGCTGTCCATATAGTCCATCCCGTAATACCAGTGACCGATATTCAGGTAGGATTCGGAAATGAACGTCGGATTTTTTGTTTCTTTTCTTACTTCCAGTGCCTTAAAAAAATAAGATTTCGCCTTTTCAGGATCACTTTCATAATAAACGATCGCCATATTAGTAAGCGCATTTCCCGTGTAAACTGCGGATTTCTTCTGCTGCGCGATATTATATGATTTTTGATAATACACTTCCGCCTTTTCCATGTCTTCCATGTCGCGATAGATGTTACCCATCGTATTATAAGCTTTTCCTAATGCGATGTAATTATTCGTTTTTTCTATAATAGACGTGAATTCGTTGATAAACTGCAACGCTTCTTTCAGCTCTCCTTCCCGGTAATAAGCTTCCGCCAGGTTCTTCAGGGCAATGCAATTCACGGAAAAATCATTCGTCTGTTTTCCCGATTTCACAGATTTCCACAGCCATTTTCGTGCTTCTACATAATTATTATCCATAATATAGGAAATACCCAGCTGGTTTTGTATGAATGAGATCATCTCATAATCAGAAACGTTATAAAAATAATTCAGCGCCTGTTCACCAAGCTGTATGGCAACGTCTGTCTTTGATTTATGATTAAAAAAGGAAATCATCAGTGATTTCCCGTAATTGATGTAAAAGAAATTTTCTTTTTCAATGCCTGTTTCCACCACTTTTCTGGAATAGTAATAGAGGGAATCCGTATTATTCTCACTGTAATAATCGTACAGATCGGAAAGCTCGCTCCGGGAAACGATCTTCTTATTTTTTATGGCATTTAATGTGGTGGAATATTGTTTGTAAAAAAGGTCCTCTTCAGCTTTCGCAGTATTGGTTAATATAAAACACAAGAGAATAGCATAGAAGAAAAACCTCATTTCTGTAAAAATTTGATTTTGAAGATAACGAAATTCACAGAACAAAAGTATGATTTATAATTATTAACTTCGTGAAAAAAATAATTATGGCAAATTCAATCGTTAGCGTTCCAATCGCAGTTAATGAACCTGTTAGAAGTTATGCTTCAGGATCTAAAGAAAGAGAAAGCTTGATCAATACATACAAAAACCTGCTGCAACAGGAACCTGTTAACATTCCTATGTACATCGGTTCGGAAAAAGTTTATTCGGAACAGAAAGTAAAATTAACTCCTCCTCACGACCACCAGAAAGTGATCGCACATTATAACAAAGGAAATAAATCTCATGTGGAAGCAGCTATAAACGCGGCGCTGGAAGCCAGAACAAAATGGGCGGCTATGCCATGGGAAGAGCGGGCTTCTATCTTTCTTAAAGCGGCTGACCTGCTGGCAGGGCCTTTCAGAAACAAAATGAACGCGGCAACAATGCTTGCTCAGTCCAAAAATGTATTCCAGGCGGAGATAGATGCTGCCTGTGAGCTGATCGACTTCCTGAGATTTAACGTTCAGTATATGGCTGAAATTTTCAGCGGACAACCAGAATCTCAGCCGGGAATGTGGAATCGTTTACAATACCGACCGCTGGAAGGTTTTGTATTCGCCCTGACTCCGTTCAACTTCACCTCTATCGCCGGGAACTTATCTGTTTCTCCTGCTTTAATGGGAAATGTAGTAGTCTGGAAACCAGCAGAAACCCAAATCTACTCCGCACAGGTAATTATGGAATTATTCCAGGCTGCCGGCCTGCCGGACGGAGTTGTAAATATGGTAACTGTGGACGGAGCAACTATCGGTGATGTGGTGTTTGGACATAAAGAATTTGCAGGAATCCACTTTACGGGATCAACAGGTGTTTTCAGACAACTTTGGAAAACTATCAGCAATAATATTGAAAATTACAGAAGCTATCCGAGAATCGTTGGTGAAACAGGAGGAAAAGACTTCGTAGTCGCACACAAGTCTGCCGATGCGTCAGAAGTCGCTACAGCATTAGCCCGCGGAGCATTCGAATTCCAGGGACAAAAATGTTCGGCTGCCTCCAGAGCGTACATTCCTTCCAATTTATGGCCGGAAGTGAAATCTATTTTAACAGAGCAGGTAACATCTTTCAAAATGGGTTCTCCGGAAGATACTTCCAACTTCATCAACGCTGTAATCAGCGAAAAAGCATTCAAAAGCATCAGCAGCTATATTGATTACGCAAAAGCAAGCGCTGACGCCGAGATCATCTGTGGCGGAAATTATGATAAATCCGTAGGATATTTCATTGAACCGACTGTAATTGTTACTACAGATCCGAAATTCAAGACAATGGTGGAAGAGATCTTCGGACCGGTACTGACCATCTATGTTTACGATGAAAACAAATATGAAGAAACTCTTACATTAGTGGACGAAACTTCTGAATATGCCTTAACAGGTGCTATTCTGGCAAAAGACCGTTATGCCATTAATGTTGCATTGGAGAAATTAGAGCATGCTGCGGGTAATTTCTATATCAATGATAAACCTACGGGGGCAGTTGTTGGTCAACAACCTTTCGGCGGTGCAAGAGGATCGGGAACAAACGATAAAGCAGGCTCTTCCCTCAACTTGCTGAGATGGGTTTCTGCAAGAACAATTAAAGAAACGTTTGTACCTGCAAAAGATTACAGATATCCGTTTTTAGGCTGATTTACTTAAATCTAAATAGTCAGGAAAAGCAGCTTTGAAGCTGCTTTTCCTGTTTTTGAACAGGCAGAAACAGGTTTCCTTAATCCCCATTTTAATCGGTTAGCCTCTTTTAAGGCAGCTTAAAATATTCAGTCATCATTGTGTTTTATTCATTCCTGCTTAGAATGTTGCTTTCATCCTAAATGATTTTAGTAATTTGATTGCCAAATTGGTTTTCGCATGGAAGAATTAATAAAAAACTATCTTGTATCGAACAAAACCCTAATCATCCCACAACTTGGAACACTGACACTGACAAACGAAACAACACTTGATATCATGTTTCTGTCTTATCTGAAATTTGATGACAAGAAGCTAACGGAGGCTTACTCCGTAACAAAAAGCTGCTCTGCAGAAGAAGCCAGCGTCATTATCCACCGATGGGTGGAAGAGCTCATAACTGATCTGGATAATGGAGAAAAACGGCCAATTTCAGATCTCGGTTATTTTTACAAAAATTCTGACGGCGATTACGATTTTAAATCTGAAAAATATCCGACAGCGGCTGCTGAAATTATTGCTGAAGAAGAACCAGTAATTGAGAACGTGCCCATAAAGGAAGAAGCACAACCGGAAGAAAAACCCGAACCTGAAAATTTAACAACAGAGATCCTGGAAGAAACCATACCTGTCGAAGAAACTATTCCTCCCTCAGCTGTTGTTCCCGATATCTTTGCAAAAGAGGAAATAGACGATTTTTCACCGATTGAACCCGAACAGGAAAAATCCTCTGATCAGGAAAAAGAGCCTGATGTGAAAGAAGTGTTTAAAGAAGAAGCACCCTATGATTCGCATAAGCACAACGATAACCAATACGCAACAGAAAATGAAGAGGAGGCTGTTAGACCTGCTAAAGCTTCTGTCTTAAAAATCTCCCTGGTCATCGCGGCGATTATAGTATTGCTGTCAGGTGTCACAATGGTTATTTTCTACGACAATATTAAGCACTATCTTCCATTTACAGAAGATCATCATTTTACGCGGGCACCTGAAAAAACAAACAGTGAAGCAATTGATGAAGAGCAGAAAATTAATCCACAGGAAAATAATCAGGAGGATGAGATAACTGAGGAAGCTCCTACAGAAGCGGTGGAAGAGGCAAAAGTAGAAGAAGTTCCTGTCAAAATACCGGAAAAAACAATCCCACCAGCAAATAATAACGGGGAGTTTTTCGTAATTGTCGGATCTTTCGGAAATATTGAAAATGCAAACCGGCTTGTCAGTGATCTGCAGTCAAAAGGTTATGCGGCAGAAATAGCAGCAAATAAAAACGGGTTGAACCTGGTATCCATTGCTCGTTTTTCAACATTACAGGAAGCAAGGGAAAAAACGAAGCAGCTGGAAAATTCCTGGATTTTTAGAAAATAGTTATCAAACTACCAACCTTTTGCTATATATTTACGTTTTATTTTGCAGTTAGACAATTTAGAAAATACTAAACTATACGTTTATGAAATTTAAAAATATACTTTTAGCAGCGTTTACAGGTCTTGCGATTTTTGCATGTAACAAGCATGAGATCATTCCGGCACCTGAACAAAGAGTAAAACTTGATTTCCACTTTCAGGGCTACATGAGAGGGACATTTACTGAGTTTACTCAGAATGTGGATGGATTTGACCTGGAAACAAATAAAACAAAAACTATCTTACCGAATTCTTTTTCCAGAGCGACTTATTATTCCATGTTAAAATCAAACCAGAAAAATATCAGCTTAAAGCTGCTGATTGGGGAAGCTTTATGGGATGGACTGGAAAATGCAGATCCGGATATCAATGCTTTTACGGATATGTTTAAAAAATATCCTACTCCTAAATTTAATCCGGGAGCATCGATGGTGGCAGGGAACGATACAACTGCGTTTGATGTTGAATACAAAGATGTTAACGGTAATATATGGAAAGGAGATCCGAATTTTACAAATACTGTTGAATTCACTTATTTAAGTCAGGAATCTGATGTAACAGGGGATTACATGAAATACATTGCTAAAATGGATGTTACCTTATATCGCCGTTGGTGGGAATATCATTATGATCAGCTTGGTTTGCTGGATGACTCAACAGAGCATTACGATTACTGGCAGATTACAAATGGCGTATTAAAAGGTTGGTTTAAACGATAATAATATTCAAAAAGCTGTTCTTAATTGAGCGGCTTTTTTTATATTAGTGCATGAACAAAACACTTCGTATAGCAATTATAGGTGATTATAACTTTACTTATAACACCCATCATGCAACAAATCTGGCGATTGATCATGCGAGCGATTTTTTGGAAATAGATTGTAATTACTACTGGATTAAAATCAGCGAGTTTGTTCAGATAAGACCCGAGCAACAACGGGATTTTGATGCATTCTGGATTAGCCCGGGACCTTATAAAAACCCGTTTTATCTTACAAAGATAATAGAGCATCTTGTCAAATTAAATACACCTGTCCTGATTACCGGGGATGCCTATTCTCATTTTTTTGAGACACTTGTTTCTCTTCATCAGCTGAACAAAAACGGTGAAAAGCTGATTTCCGACAACTTAACAAGCGGAAATGTATTTGAGCGTGTGGAAATTACTCCCAGATCAGCACAGTTTCAGAAATTATATGAAAACCATTCAACAACCGAACTTACAGCCAGCAGGTTCAGCCTTTACCCACAGCTCATCAGCAATTTAACGGAAGCAGTCGTTGATGTGGAAGCGGTCAATCAGTTTGAAGATCCTGAAATTGTCAGCATGAAGAACAAGGACTTTTTCGTAGCCTGCGCTTTCTGCCCTCAGGTATCTTCTACCAGGGAACTACCTCATCCGTTAATCTATACTTTTTTAAAGGCATCCGTCTTACAGACTTCTTCTGCCATATAGAGAATTATTTTGTTTACTTCTCAAAGCAAAGGATCACAAATTCAGTTCGGACTCCTCATTTTTATGCTCCTCAAAATACAGATCTATTTTTAAATCCCCTGACAACGCTGCTTTTACAGCCAGCTGGTCACAACGTTCGTTCAACGGATGGCCGTTATGCCCTTTTACCCAGATATACTGAACTTTGAATTGCTTCTGAACCTGAAACCAGCGCATCCACAGATCCGGATTTTTCTTCTTTTTAAACTGCGTTTTGATCCAGCCGAAAACCCAGCCATTATTAATCGCATCAACAATGTATTTCGAATCGGAATAGACTTTCACCGGAAATTTACTGGTTTTTAATTCTTCCAGCCCCTTTATTACCGCAAGTAATTCCATCCGGTTATTGGTGGTCAAGCGGAAGCCTTCCGAGAGCTCTTTTTCTTTTCCGTTAAAACGTAAAATCGTTCCGTAACCGCCCGGTCCGGGATTTCCCCGAGAAGAGCCATCTGTATATATTTCAATAATATTTTCCATAATTTTAAACCGGAATGTTCATCTCAGATCAGATGAATCGTTTCAGAATGATAGTTTTTTCCGAAAATCAGCTCCGTTTTTTCGTCAAAAACAACCTCATCTTCAGTAGTCAGCACTTTCAGCGTTCCGTGAACGGACAACTTCTCCTCTATCTCCGGATGGCGTTCCAGGTAATTTTTCAGCTTTTCCGCAATGATCTCTCCCTGTGCAACAAGCTGAATTCCCACAGGAATATACTTTTCAATCAAATGCCGGATAATCGGGTAATGTGTACATGCCAGAATAACCGTATCAATTTCCGGTGACTGACTAAGTAAACGCCTTACATCTTTACGAATGATTGCTTCTCCTTCCTCGCTGTCAAATTCTCCGTCTTCGATCAGCGGAACCCACAGCGGGCATGCCTGTTGAAAAACTTCTACTTCCGGATGGAATTTATGTACCTCCAGCACATACGATTGTGATTTGACTGTTCCTTCCGTCCCCAATATTCCGACTTTATTCGTTCTGGTAAACAAATTAATATCTTCCGTACTCGGCCGGATCACTCCGATAACACGTTTGTCAGGATATTTAAACGGAAGTATTTTCTGCTGAATTGTTTTCAATGCCTTTGCAGAAGCCGTATTACAAGCTAAAATAACCAGTTCCACTCCTTGTGAAAATAAGTATTCCACTGCCTGCAAAGTAAATTCATAAACCACTTCAAACGAACGGGAGCCATAAGGCGCACGGGCATTATCTCCTAAATATAAATAATCATATTCAGGAAGTACTTTTCTTATTTCATTGAGGATCGTCAAACCGCCAAATCCCGAATCAAAAACTCCTATCGGACTCGTTTTCTTCATGTTTCCTTTAACGTTTTAAATGACCAGCCGAACCGCCTGTAACAAGCAGCAAAGAATACTGTCATTAAAAATACTGATTGCAGCACCAGGCTCCATCCGAAGCGCTGCTCATTTTCCAAATGAAAAAAAGAAGGCACTTTTAATACCTGCTCCTCACTTGCTGTAAAAAGCAAAGTAAGGAAATTATTTGTAAAATGATATCCTAAAACTACCAAAATACCCTTATCTAACAATGCCACCACTCCCAAAAACAACCCGTGAAGCATATACATTCCAATGAACCATTTCCCATAGAAAGCAACTTCGGGATTACGGGCATGCAGCAAGCCAAAGATAACTGAGGACAATACCAATGCAGCTATTTTTGTCAGTCCCAAACCTGTCAGCACCTGTGGCAGGAACGCCCGAAATAACAATTCCTCAAAAGTTACCTGGATAAGAACAAAAATAAGCAGCATCAGAGCAGCAAACCAGATGGAACTGTTCATATCACTTTTAACAACAGTAAAATCACTTGCTCCGGATAACGCAAAAACCGTTACAAAAAAACAAAGGGTAAAAAGTACAGCAGAAAAGATAAATTTAGGGCTGCCTTTCTCTATTGAACCAAACAAAGAAAATACCGATTGCAGCAAGATCTTTTTTACGGAAAGAAATATTGCCAGGATACCTGCTATAAAGGGAATCAGGTGAAAACAAAGCTGAATTATAAGTGTCCGGGAGCTCACTTCTCTCAAATCAGTCAGAGGTATCATTCCGGAATTGTTCAGAAAAAGTTGCTGGACAACTCCTCCAACCCCGACAACTGCTGTCACTACAAAAAGCAGCGCGACAATCAGTGTCGGTTTTATTCCTTCTCTTTTTTTATAAATCTCCCAGAAATGCATCCGTTTTTCAGGTATTAATGAAGTAAAGGTATTGAATTGTTTCTGAAATTTTGTCTTTTCCCTTTACTCTTGCGTCTTATCATCTTAAACTCCTCAAACATTTAGAACAATTCTAATCTGAATGATAGCATTTTTTCACTAAATTTGTAGATATCATTCAAAAGTTTATGGAAAAATCACTCGAACAAAAGTTAGAGGAGTTTCAACAAAAAATTGATGCTGAAATCAGAATCGAACCCACCGACTGGATGCCTGATGAATATCGTAAAACCCTGATTCGTCAGATATCACAGCATGCTCATTCGGAAATTGTAGGAATGCTTCCGGAAGGTAACTGGATTACAAGAGCACCAAACTTACGCCGTAAAGCTGTATTGCTTGCAAAAGTACAGGATGAAGCCGGACATGGCCTTTATCTGTATTCTGCTGCAGAAACACTTGGGGCTGACAGAGAAGAAACCATTGACGACTTACACAGCGGAAAAGCGAAGTATTCATCAATCTTTAACTATCCGACTCTTACATGGGCAGATATCGGCGCAGTTGGCTGGCTGGTTGATGGTGCTGCTATCATGAATCAGGTTCCTTTATGCCGTTGCTCTTACGGACCTTATGCCCGCGCAATGGTCAGAGTATGTAAGGAAGAATCTTTCCACCAGCGGCAAGGATTCGAAATCATGATGCGCCTGGCTCAGGGAACTCCGGAGCAAAAAGCAATGGCACAGGACGCACTCAACAGATGGTGGTGGCCGGCGTTGATGATGTTTGGCCCTACGGACAAAGATTCTAAACATTCTGCTCAGTCGATGAACTGGAAAATCAAACGTATTTCCAATGATGATCTGCGTCAGCAATTTGTGGATATCACTGTTCCTCAGGCCGAAATGATCGGTCTGTCCGTTCCGGATAAGGACCTGGTATGGAACGAGGAAACCCAGCATTATTCATACGGTGAGATCAACTGGGATGAATTCATGAACGTTGTAGCCGGGAACGGGCCTTGCAACAAAGAGCGTGTCACTGCGAGACGCAAAGCTAAAGAAGAAGGTATGTGGGTAAGAGAAGCTGCCGCTGCCTTTGCAGAAAAAAGAAAATCAGCTAAAAAAGCTTCATAATATTTTTAAAAACTGCTATGAGTAAAAATAATTGGCCCCTGTTCGAAGTATTCATCAGAAGTAAAAACGGACTAAGTCATAAACATGTAGGAAGCCTGCGGGCTCCTGACGCCGAAATGGCAATTCAGAACGCGCGTGATGTCTATACAAGACGTAGCGAAGGAATCAGCATCTGGGTCGTGGAATCAAAATTAATCACGGCTTCCGATCCGGAAGAGGCAGGTGAGCTGTTTGAGCCTTCCAACACGAAAATATACAGACATCCCACTTTTTATACTGTTCCGGAAGGAATTGAACACATGTAATTCAGGTCATGGAGAATAAAAATTCACTTTATACATATACTTTACGTCTTGCCGATGACAGCATGATTCTTGGACAGCGTACCGGCGAATGGTGTGGTCATGGCCCGATCCTGGAAGAAGACATCGCTTTGACAAATGTCGCTCTGGACCTGATAGGTCAGGCAACTAATTTTTATGAACATGCGGCTGCGATTGCAAATAACGGAAAAACAGCTGATGATCTGGCTTTTCTTCGGGTTGAACGTGAGTTTTTCAATATTCTGTTAGTGGAACAACCCAATGGACATTACGGAGATACGATTGCCCGACAGTTTTTCTTTGATGCATTCCGAAAACTATACTTCGAGCAGCTTATTCACTCAAAAGATGAGCAGCTCTCTGCAATCGCGGAAAAATCTTTAAAGGAAACCAAATATCATCTGAAACATTCCTCCGAATGGATGATTCGCCTGGGTGACGGAACAGAACTTTCTCATGACCGAATCCAGGAATCTGTGAATGACCTTTGGAAATTCACCAGTGAGCTGTTCTATATGGATGAAGTTGATCGTGAGCTGATCGCGAAAGGTATTGCGGTTGATCTGGAAAGCCTTCGACAGCCATGGACAGATTATGTAAACATGATTTTCAACGAAGCAACTATTACAAAGCCTGCTTCTTCCTGGAATCACGAAGGAGGAAGAAAAGGAATTCATTCTGAGCACATGGGATTCATCCTTGCTGAAATGCAGTACATGCAGCGGGCATATCCCGGAATGGAATGGTAGCAATGTCCCTTGATGAAAAATATATCTGGCAATTACTGGGACGCGTCAGTGACCCTGAGGTTCCGGTATTGTCAGTCATTGATTTAGGTGTTGTCCGTGATGTAAAAATCAGCGACAACAAAATTTCAGTTACAATTACTCCCACTTACAGCGGCTGCCCGGCCATGCAGGTAATTGAAGAAGATATCCGCAATGTTTTGTCCGGCCTGGATACTGAAGTAGAAGTTATAACCGTACTTTCTCCGGCATGGACCACGGACTGGCTGAGTGAGGACGGTAAACGAAAATTAAGAGAATACGGAATTGCACCACCTGAACACGAAGTAGATAAGAGTGTCTTGTTTGCAGAACCAACTGTTGTACCTTGTCCGAAATGCCACTCAAGGAACACAAAAATGGTTAGCCAGTTCGGAAGCACAGCCTGTAAAGCCCATTATCAGTGTAACGATTGCCTGGAACCTTTTGATTATTTTAAGTGTTTGAAGTAACGCCGTCATGATATTTGATCATTTTTATGATCATCATTAATTACTATCTCTGGGAATTATCAAAATTTCATATTCATTTATTTCCTCCTGATTAAACTATCTTCAGGTGGATAAACTGAATAGTTTTAACTATATCCGGTTTTAATATTATCCTAAAAACAAAAAAGGAGATTTAAAAATCTCCTTTTTTGCTATAAATATTTATTCTGTTATTATTGTTTTATAAACTGCAACGTTTTAGCGTTTGTTTTGTCTCCTATTTTCACGAAATAAACACCGTTACCCAAATTCTGAGTATCAATTAATACCTCATTCAATCCTTCGTTCGCATTGATTTCATAATTCATAATTACTTTACCAACCATATCAACAACCTGGATCATATTTTTCCCTCCAACTAAAGCGTTATAGGAAATGTTCAATTCAGAAGTTGCCGGATTAGGATAAATTGTGATTCCGGAGAAGTTAGAAGAAGGAATCGTATTAGTGCTTAATACATTTTCGTCAGACGGATCTCCCGAATAAAGATTGATATCATCAATGAAGATATTGTTTCCTCCTTTGGACTCAAAAGCTAATTTGAAACGGAAGTTCTCTACAAAATAGGACGAAGTGATATTTGTCACATGAACTGTTTTCCAGTCAGACGCAGAAGGTGTCCAGTTTGATGCTACGACATCAGAAGTAAGAGATGTACCTGTAAGGGTTTTTCTCAATACATAAGATTCCCCGCAGTTATTGGAAATGTAAGTTTTCAATAACTCTGATTCCTGAGAACTTGATCTTTTTGCTATCGCATACCGGAAAGACAATGTAACTCCTCCGTTTCCTGTTGTAACGTCAGACAAATCTATATTCGGAGAAATAAACTCATCCAGGTTTCCTGAAGTTTGGCTATAATTATTGATATAAATAGACTTGCTACCGGTTTTTGCTGCATTGGAAGTTAATTCCCATGCTTTGGATGAAGCATCATGATTAATGATCTGATAAGTTGTCATGTCAGACGTTGTATTATAATTTTCAAATCCCTCGAAATAAGGAAGAGCAATAGCGTCATTCATCACGACAATATAAGCTGTCTGTGTCTCTGTCAAAGAGTTTGTCCCGTCTGAAACAGTCAGCTTCACCGGGTAAACTCCAGGAGTTGAATAAGTGATCACAGGATTTTTAGCAGTTGAAGTTGCCGGAGTTCCTCCCTGGAATTCCCAGGATCTCGAAGAAACATTATTATAGGATTTATCTGTAAAAGTTATTGTGCTTCCTTTACAAACCAGCTGAGAAGATGCCTCAAAAGCAGCTTTACAAACAACTGCATTTCCATCAGCTCCGACGGAAACTAAATTACTGCTGGAAACCACATTATTACGACCACCCACGCTAGATGCCAGCGCAGCTCTCATTCTGTCTCTCTGTCCTTCCGTAAACATTTTAGAACAATAGGAATAATCCATATAGTTTTCCACGTTAGCCTTCGGCCCGCAAGAATTTTCATTTAACTTACAGGATGTAACTCCAATAGTGTTAGGAGTATCTGCAACTCCGTCATCTGTACTGCAATTGGAAGCAATGCCTGGATTATTTGTTCCTCCCCAGGTATGATCTAAATTTAACCAGTGGCCTATTTCATGAGTTAACGCTCTGGAGGTCTGAGCATTTCCCGTTCCTATTGATCCTATATAATTATGCAGAATCCAGATCCCGTTATTCATTGATGTTCCTACCCAGTTAGAAGGCTTCATTGTATAACCGGCTGCTCCGCCGGCATTACTTACAATGAAAACATTCAGGTATTTATTTCCCGGCCATTCTCCTTTGTATATGTTGTTTCCCTGTTTAATAGCATTCACCTGAGCATCGCCATCATCGCCATTGGTTGTTGCGGCTGAATAAGTTCTTGTAATACCGTTAAAGCAAGTTCCGTTCGGAGCTTTTGTTGCAAGCCTGAATTCTATTTCAATATCAGCGGGCTGGCAGACGTGGCTGGGATTGGACGCATTGAACTCATATTGTACGTTATTCGCATCATTGTTTAATAATCTGAAATCACGGTTAAGGATCGCCAACTGGTCCATGATCTGCTCATCTGAAATGTTTTCGCTGCCTCCGGTATGAAGAATATGGAAAACTATCGGAATATAATAAACAGCACGGGTCTGGTTCGGGTTTGCTTTTATCTGTTGCTCAATGTTCAGCATTTGCTGCTGTTCCTGAACATATTGCTGATAAAATGCGGGATTTTGCAGCTTTTCCTTTAGGTGTTTATGTGTTTTACAGTATTCAACTGTTTCTCCTTCTCTTGTATTTCCCAGATCGATCTGGGCGTTAATAGAAAAGGAAAATAGACTGGATAAAAATAGTGTATAGGCAAGTTTAGACAAGTGTAAACCTTTTTTCATAAATTTCAAGATAAATTTTTAAAAATCAGTATTAAGTTAATGTATTATTTTGAAAAACCTATATTTTTATATTTAAAATGCTATACTCATTGAGTGAACGGTTATTGGCCTGAATTCTTAAAAAGACATTTATCCATATAATTTATTGTTTTTCAATAATCTTCTTTGAAATAAACTCGTTTCAATATTCAAAACAAATTTTCAGTTTTTTTCAAAAATTTTATCCCAGTTCTTATCCTGTACTTTATAAATTTCTGATTTTTGAATTCTGCTCCTTCATTTCCTGTTTGGCATAAAATAATGTATTTTCGTAAAAATTAATTTAATGTTGCTGACACCCTTTGACGATACTTATTTCATGAAGCAGGCCTTTTCCGAAGCTCAAAAAGCATTTGAGCTGGATGAGATCCCCATAGGTGCCGTAATTGTTGCCGGTCAACAAATTATCGCAAGAGCACACAACCTGACGGAACAGCTGAATGATGTAACAGCTCATGCTGAAATGCAGGCAATTACAGCAGCAGCTAATCAGCTTGGAGGCAAGTATCTAAAAGGCTGCACGTTATATGTCACGCTGGAACCCTGCTGCATGTGCGCAGGTGCGTTGTCCTGGTCACAGATCGACCGGGTTGTTTTTGCAGCAAAAGATGAGCAACGCGGAGCACTAAGGATCACTCCTTCTCTTTTTCACCCGAAAACAATTATTGAACAAGGACCGATGTCAGGAGAGTGCTCAGAACTGATAAAGACTTTTTTTCACAGTAAAAGAAACTGAAAGTTAGTGTAAAAAGCTATTTTGATAATTCGTTATAAAGTATATTTTATCTTTTTATCATATTTGCATCAATTAAAAATAAACTTCAATGAAAATAGTACTACTTTTATTTACAATGAATGTGATGTGTACATTCTTTTCTTTTTCACAAAATCCGGTTACACTCCTGCAAGATGATTTTGAGACCGGAACATCAAACTGGACGCTCGGAGGATCTGCTTTGACAGACGCATGGGTTATAGACACAAATTATCAGGGACTTATAATGGATTTTGGTTTCTTTCAGGTCCCGGTATTTCCAAATTCACCGGAACAGCCGGTAGCTTATTCAGGAGCACCCAGAAGCAGCTATATGCATATTCAGAATCCTATGCTTTGCACAATGATGTCTTATTGTAATGCAACCTATTCCAGTGCGGGAACTTTCTATTCAGCAACAGCTCAGCCGATCGATTTCACGGATTATGAAAATGTTTCCGTTTCCTTTGGTTTTTTCTCGCAGGGACACATTGATTCTGCGTATGCTTACCTGGAATATTCATTGGATAGCATTACCTGGAATGAGGTGGGCAACAAGCTGTACAATGTCAGTGCATGGCAGGATGTAACAGTTTCTATTCCGCAATTGAATGGTGCTGCTCAGGGATATTTCCGCTTTAAATGGTTTAATCTGGGATACAGTCAGGCGAATTTAGGAATAGGCGTTGATGCGTTTAAAGTAATAGCAACAGAAGTTCAGACAAGCTTCATTCTGAATGCTGCAGCGAATAAAACAGGATTCTGTGCCGGTATCACTTCTCCGGTTACTGCTAATTTTGAATCTTCGGGAGCATTCTCAAACGGGAACGTTTTCAGCCTGCTGATCTCTGATGCAAGCGGAAGTTTTACCGGTGCGCAAACAATCGGGACGCTGAATTCTTCTGCAAACGGAAATTTATCAATAGCGGGAACTATTCCTTCCTCTCTTCCGGCGGGCTCCAATTATTTATTGAAGATCACTTCTTCTTCACCGACAGTGGAAACAATACTTTCAGCACCGGTTACCATTCATGCTTCACCACAAGTTTCAGCGTCACCTAATCAGACAATAACCTTAGGAGAGTCCGTAACACTTACCGCATCAGGAGCAGCAACTTATTCCTGGTCACCAACAGCGGGACTGAATGTTGCAACCGGAAGCACAGTTATCGCAACTCCGAATATAACAACAACTTATACAGTGACAGGTACAGATGCAAATCAGTGCTCTTCGTCTGCAACAGTTGTCGTAACGGTAAATTCAAATTTGTCTGTAGAAGATCTTACAAAGCAAAAAATAGCCGTTTATCCGAATCCTTCAGTGGATTATTTTATCCTGGATATTAAGGATCAGCAAGCTCTGAGCTCAATCGAAGTATTTACAGCCGAGGGGAAAAAATTCAACGGATTCAGCTATAAAAACGGCCGTCTGGATATTTCACAAAGCGGCGTATATTTCGTCAGACTGGTTATCGACAACCAGTCAACAATCCTGAAATGTATCAAAGAATAAGAGAAAAGAAAATTAAAAAAGAAGAAATGAGGCTGTCCCGAAAGGATGGCCTTATTTTTTAGGATGGGTTTCTTCTCTGATAATAGCAATCCACTCATCAACGGTCTTTGCATCTTCCATTGAAAACATCCCGGAATGGGTTCTGTGAAGCTTGATAAGGGTTGCCCCCGAATTCAGTTTTTTTCCAAAGTCATTGGCAATAGAACGAATATATGTTCCCTTTGAGCAGTGAATATAGAAATCAATTTCCGGGAAACGAGCTGCGTCAATTTTAAAATCTTTAATTTCTATTGTATTCGACTTTAAATTGACTTCTTTTCCTGCCCTTGCTAAATCGTAGGCACGTTTTCCGTCTATTTGCTTTGCTGAAAAAACGGGAGGATATTGTTCCTGGACACCTATAAAAGAATTCACAGCTCCTGTTAAAAGTGCTTCATTTATATGAGCCGTTTCATATATAGTTTCGTCAAATGGTTTTTCTAAATCATAGCACGGAGTGGTTTTTCCTAAAAGAAAAGTGCCGGTATAGATTTTGTCATCCGCTGTCAGCTCATTGATTTGCTTCGTCGCCTTTCCCGTACACATCACTAACAATCCTGTCGCCAACGGATCTAAAGTTCCCGCATGCCCCACCTTGAAGTTTTTCTGTCCGTATTTACGTTTGAGATTCCAACGGAGCTTGTTAACGACATCAAAGGAAGTCCATCCGTAAGGTTTATCTACGAGCAAAATCGCTCCGGCCTGAAAATCAATTTCCATTATACTACTTTCAAATCAACTCCTGCTAAAATCAGTCCTAAAATTGCCAGTCCGACAACAATCCGGTAGATCCCGAATACTTTAAAGCCATTTTTTGAAACAAAGCTGATGAATGATTTGATGGCTAAAAATGCCACTACGAATGCTACAATGTTTCCTACGATCAACAAATTGATTTGTTCTCCGCTGAAACTATTTCCATCTTTAAAAAAGTCCAGCATTTTTTTTGCTGTCGCGCCGAGCATAGTGGGAACGGCAAGGAAAAAGGAAAATTCTGCTGCAGTGCTTCGCGTCAACTTTTGTGACATACCACCAACAATAGTTGCCGCAGAACGGGAAACTCCCGGAATCATAGCGATACACTGGAAAAAACCGATTTTCAATGCTGTCAGATAAGAAATTTCTTTTTCTTCTTTTATCGTGGGATTTCTAAACCAATTATCCACAAACAATAAGATAATCCCTCCGATTACGAGCGAAACAGCTACTGTTGCAGGGCTTTCAAGAAGCTCATCTATTTTGTCGCTTAATAACACTCCGAAAACAGCAGCAGGAATGAAAGCAACAATTAATTTCAGGTAAAAGTTCACTGACTGGAAAAAACGCTTGAAATAAATGGCTACCACTGACAAAATCGCTCCCAGCTGGATAACGATCGTAAATAACTTTGTGAAATCATCCTCAGCAATTCCCATTAATGAGGAACCTATGATCATGTGTCCTGTTGAAGAAACAGGCAAAAACTCCGTTAATCCTTCTATAATTGCAAGGATAATGGCCTGTAAATAACTCATCTGAAAGGAACTATTATTTTTTCTCTTTGTTAGGGTTTTTCATGATGGAATAACCAATCACAATATAGCCGATCACAACGATGAACGGAGCAAGTGTAATGCGACGGAAATTGAACAGCTCGTCTGCTTTAAATACATTAGGATCGTCAGATCCTCCTCCGATCATTAAAATGAATCCGAAAATATTGATCGCCAAACCAATAAAAAGAAGTGTGTAATTTTGTTTGGAAAACTTGAAATTACTTAAATTATTATTTTTCATATCTTTAATATAAATCGTCTAATTTCATTTTAAGGAACTTGTTAAGTGAAAACAAGGTGAAAACCCAGGTGATCACCACACCGAACACCAGTAAAATTCCGAATACCATCAGGAAGGAAATAAAGCTGAAGCTTAAATCAATATCCAATCCTTTATCAATGGAATAGTACAGCGACATCAGCAGCGCCATTCCGATAATAGAAGAAACGATTCCCTGAACAATGGCCTGCCACAGGAAAGGAACCCGGATAAAACGGGATGTTGCTCCTACCAGCTGCATGGTTTTGATCGTAAAGCGCTTGGAGTAAAGTGCAAGGCGAATCGTATTGTTGATCATCGCAAACGCAATGATAATCAGGAAAAACCCAACTAAGACAATAAGATACGTAAATTGCTTGAACTGTAGATTTACTTTATCCACGCTGGCCTTATCGTAGTTGACACTGTCAATATCCGATCCGTATTTTTCAATGATCTTATTCTTTATTTCTTCCATGCCTTTTTTGCTGGCATATTCTTTTAACGGCCTGAAAGAGATATTGGGAGGAAATAGATTTTCTCCTTCAAAAATCTCCTCTATTTCCTTTGCATCTTCTGTTGTCCGGCTGAACTCTTCAAGCGCACGACCCGGAGAAATATAGGTTACTTCCTTGAATTCCTTCCAGGTTTTCAGCTCCTGCCCGATCTGCTTGATGTCCATCTCATTCAGATCAATTTTGAAAAAAATGCTGGCCTGTAAGTCTTCTTTTGCCTGATTCTGTACATTTTCTACGCTAAAAATACCGCCCAGAACTATTCCTATCAGGAACAAAACAAGAGAAATACCAATCACAGTAGATATGTAATTGGCTTGCAAACCTCTGCGGTTATATTTTTCAACTGCTGAACTCATCGCTACGAATTTAGAAATAAATACAGAAAATCAGTTATTCTTCTTCCAATTCTTTCAGAATTGCATTGACATCTTTTTCCGTAGAAGTCAGCTTCTCCTTACAAATGCGGATCAGCTCGCTTGCTCGCTTCACTTTAGCAGCCAGTTCATCCACCGTAATTGTCCCCTCTTCTATTTCACCGACGATCACCTGTAATTCGTCAAAAGCTTCCGTATAACTTATTTCCATATCAGTCATTCAATTTAATTCAGCATTCAAAATTCAGTATTCATTATTCTTCATTCTTCGCTTTTTGCTCTCGCTCAACAACTTTGCTTTTCAGCGTCCCTTCCGTGCTTATTGTTTCAAAAACGTCACCCATACCCGGAAAATTGTCTTTTGAAAAACTTTTCCCATTGAACAGAGAAAGAGTGTATCCTTTTCTGAGCACATTCACCGGATCCACCAGCTTAACAGTTGTTTCCATCTGATTAAGCTGGCGTTTTGCATGATCGCTCAAAATTGCTGTCTTATTCAAAAGTACGGTTTTATAATTCTGTACGATTTCGCCTGCTTCAAAGAGTCGTTTTTTCACATTGCTGTTCAATAGCCTTTCCCACGATTTCAGTTGTGAGATTTCTAATTTATGAAAAACTTTTATTCCGCTGTTGCTTTTTTGAGCGGACAGCAGCAATCGCTCTCTATTGGTTTTCAGCTCGTTTTTGCTGGCGCGAAGCAGATCACTATTGGTTTGTTCCACTCTTTTATGTTGAGCAATAATAGCTGCGATGGATGAATTCCGGAAAATACGCGATTCGTTGATCATTGCTTTCCTGGTATCTGCCAGCAGATAATCTGCCTCCTGTATAATAGTCCGCTGCGTTTCCTTCAGCCTCTGTGCAAAAGCATGAAAATTCTCTACAAAAAAATCTGCCAGCTGTGTCGGTGTAATTGCACTTCTGAAAGCAATCATTTCGGCAACGGTTAAATTGGTGGAATGCCCGATCCCGGTCAAAACCGGCAGTGGAAAAGTAGTAATCGCTTCGCAGAGCTCATAGTTATTGTAGCAGGTCATCCCGATTTCGCCGCCACCGCCACGAACGATGACAACAGCATCAAAAAAAGCGGCATATTTTTTAATCTGCCCCAACTGAAAAATAATGCTTTCCACGGCACCGTCACCGTTCAGAATTGCGGGAAAAAGACGGGTATTAAAACCATATCCAAATGTATTAGCTTTCAAAACAGAAAGAAAATCTGACAATCCTTTGCTGGACTCTATGGAAATAATGGCAATGTTCTTTGGGAGAAGCGGCAGGGAAAGCTGTTGATTTTTATTAAGCAGCCCTTTGTTTTTCAAATTTATAAGTGTTTCTTCCCGTTCTTTCTGCAATGCGCCAAGCGTATAGTTCGGATCAATATCAAGAACCTCAAGTCCCATTCCGTACACCGGATGAAAGGTGACTTTTACCTGAAATAACAACGTTAAACCGTCACGCAGCGGTTCTTTTACTATTTCTTCAAAACGCTTGCGAACAGCTTCAAAGGTAGTTTTCCAGATAGTTCCACGCATTTCCGCAACGATCTCTCCGTTTTCTTTCTGTACCAGCTCCGGATAGCAATGACCTTTTGAAGTACGATTCAGCTTGTGCATCTCCGCTTTCACCCAGTAGGAATTACTGTATACATTCTGAATAGCACGCTGAATAGAAGCTGCCAGCTGTAATAATGTGAATGTCTTTTTTTCGGAATTCATGGAAACATAAAGGTACGATATTTTGATGTATGGTACGCAGGACCTGTTCCGATTTATCGGAATGACGCTGATTTGATATGATCCAATATTTTCTTCAAAAAATCTGCATTAATCTGCTTTATCCGTGTCATCAGCGCCCCATTATAATTAAATGTTATAAAATCTTCTCCCGTCTTATGTCTATCGTCTTATGTCTTATCATCTCAATCTTTATTATCTTTACCCAAAATCTAAAAAAATCATGGATACTAATCAAATTTCAGCAAATAACCCTGCATTGACTTCCTGGGTAGCCGTATCACCCAATTCAGATTTCCCGGTTCAGAATCTGCCTTTTGGCATCATTAAAGAGGATGGAAATAAGCGTGTGGCTTCAAGAATTGGTGATTTTTGTATTGATCTGAAAGCACTTTTCGTTTTGGGATATCTTGAAAACCTGAATTTTGAGCTGTCAGATTTCGATGCGGAATTTTTGAATTCGTTGATGAAAAAAGGAAAAAAAGCAGTACGTGAGCTGAGAAACCGTCTGTCCAAATTATTCAGCTCTGATTTTACGGATTTACAAAAGAATCAGCATCATGTTGATCAGATCCTGATTCCGGTTGATAAAGTAGAAATGGCGATGCCGGTGCAGATTGGAGATTATACAGATTTTTATTCATCAAGAGAACACGCGACAAATGTCGGAACAATGTTCCGCGATCCCAATAATGCTTTACTTCCTAACTGGCTGTGGATTCCGGTAGGCTATCACGGAAGAGCAAGCTCCATTATTTTAAATGAAGACGTGCGCCGTCCGAAAGGGCAGATCAAACCTGATCCGAACGCTGATCCGATTTACGCACCTTGCAGAAATCTGGATTTTGAGCTGGAAACGGCTTTTATCACTTTTGAAGGAAAACCACTGGGCGATCGTATCAGCACAGAAGAAGCGGAAGAGTATATTTTCGGAATGGTGCTTTTCAATGACTGGTCAGCGAGAGACATTCAAACGTGGGAATATGTGCCGCTCGGGCCTTTCCTTGCAAAAAATTTCGCTTCTTCCATTTCTCCGTGGATCGTGACACTGGATGCGCTGCAACCGTTTAAGGTGGACGGACCGACACAGGAGCCGGAAGTGCTTTCCTACCTGAAATACGAAGGACAAAAATCATATGATATCAATTTACAGGTAATTTTACAGCCTGAAAACGGGGAAGAAAACCTGATCTGTAAATCCAATATGAAATATATGTACTGGAATATGAGCCAGCAGTTAGCACATCATACAGTGAACGGCTGTAACGTGCGTTGTGGTGACCTGATGGGTTCCGGAACAATTTCAGGGCCGACACCGGATTCTTACGGCTCCATGCTGGAATTAGCCTGGAAAGGAACAAAACCATTAAAAATGTCTGACGGGACGGAACGAAAATTCCTTCAGGATCAAGATACGGTGATCATGAGAGGTTACTGTGAGAAAAATGGTATTCGGGTTGGTTTCGGGGAGGTAAGAAACAAAATAATTCCTGCGAAAGATTAAATACCGCATAATGAAAGATAAGGACAGCTCACTAAACAGTGGGCTGTTTTGTTATATACCTCATCCTATATAAAAGTATTTAATTAGAAAAAGAATTGTCAATAACCGGAATCCGAACTGAAATAAGCGGCATTCTTCTCTTCGGTCAATAACTTTAAAACATTTCCGGCAAGACTGCTGGCACCAAAACGCATCAGCCGGTTGTTAATCCATTGCTTTCCGAGAATGGTTTCTGTCAACACAATATAATGCGCAGCGGTTTCTGCATTCGAAATGCCTCCGGATGGTTTGATTCCGACCATTCTCCCGGTTTTTTTATAATGCGCCCTGATTGCCTGCAACATGACATAGACCGCTTCCAGTGAAGCGCCCTGCGGAATTTTTCCGGTAGATGTCTTGATGAAATCGGCTCCTGCTGCAATAGCAATGTCACTCGCCAGGCGAATGTTTTCCATATTTTCCAGCTCACCTGTTTCCAGAATGACTTTTAAAAGCTTATTTCCGCAAACGTCTTTAATGGCCTTTATCTCATCATAAACAGCCTGGTACTCACCACTGAGGAATTTTCCTCTTGAAATAACCATGTCAATTTCATCTGCTCCCTGTTCTATAGCGTACTTCACTTCTGCTGCTTTTAAAAATAAAGGCAGCTGCCCGCTTGGAAAACCTGTTGCCACAGAAGCAACCTGAATTGTCGTTCCCTGCAACTCTTTTCTGGCAGTTTCAACTAAAGCAGGGTAGATACAAACTGCTGCCACTGTGGGCAATCCCGGAAAAACTGAAGGAACCTCCTTTGCTTTTCTGCAAAATGCCTGTACCTTTTTTTCAGTGTCCTTTCCTTCTAAGGTCGTCAGGTCGATCAGGCTAAGAATCTGCCTGAGGAAACTCTTGTTCCCTGAAAGTTCCCTGCCTTTATTCTCCGCTTCAGCAATAGCTTTGTGCATTGCCGTGCGATCAACAGGTTGCTGCGCGGAAAGTATCTCAGAAAGTCCGATCGGTGTTTCCATAGTTATTTCGAAAGAATTTCAATTGATTTTTTAACTTCTTTATCCAGCTCGTAATTCATATAATAATAAGCATTTTCTTCCCAAAGCTGGCGGGCGATCTCCGCTTTCAGGATTTCTTTTAAACGCTTCACATCCTGCTTCGGATCACGGACAATGTTGTAATTTTTGTCAAGGTAACTATAAAACTCGTTGATAAGCTGGTCACTGACTATGAAATTCCTTTTATATTCGTACATCGATGACCATTTTGTCCGTTTGTTCCGAACATAATCAAAAGCGAACGCCTGAAAAACACCTTTATAGTATATTTCTGCAACGAACCACGAATTAGCCATGCTGTCCAGCGGTATGAAAACATCCGGATAGATCCCGCCGCCGCCGTAAACTACCTTTCCTTTCGGTGTGTAATATTTCAGTGAATCAGCAATTTTCACAGAGTCCATACTGTACAATTCGCCGCTTTCGTACCGATCGTAATATTCTTTCATGTAATCTTCGTATTTCTCAGAATACGGCTTCTGGATGCACCTTCCTGTCGGTGTGTAATATCTTGCAACAACCAGACGGAGATTGCTCCCGTCATTCAGCGGGATATCCTGCTGCACCAGCCCTTTTCCGAAAGAACGTCTTCCCACAATAACTGCACGATCCTGATCCTGCAAGGCACCGGCAACGATCTCACTTGCGGAAGCGGAACTTTCGTTAATAATGACCACTACCGGCGTATTTTCAAGCTCTCCGAAAGAAGTCGAAAAAGTTTCGTCTTTCGGAAAGTTCTTACCTTTTGTAGTAACAATAAGCTTTCTGTTTGGCAGAAATTCATCCACAATCCGTACTGCGCTTTCCAGCACTCCTCCTCCGTTATTTCTAAGGTCGAGAACAATTTTTTTCATTCCAAGTGCCTGAAGATGCGCTACAGCATCCTTAAATTCATCTGCGGTTGTTCTTGAAAACTCATCTATTTTCACATACCCGATACCGTTTTCGAGCATATAACTTGCAGAAACAGAATGATAAGGAATCAAGTTCCGTATGATTTTCTTCGCGATTTGTTTTCCGTTTCTCAGAATAGTGACATTAACAATCGTATTCGGCTGCCCTTTGAGCCTTTTCATGATTTCATCATTCGACAGCTTTTGACCTGCAACGGGCTTTCCTTCGATCTTTATAATCTGGTCACCGGCCAGCAGGCCTGCCTTCATTGAAGGAGAGCCCTGCACAACATTTGTAATTGAAATGGTATCTCTTAACAGGAAAAAGCGCACGCCGATTCCTCCGAACACTCCTTCCATTCGCTCTTTCGATGCCAGCAGGTCTTCTTTCGGAATATAAGCGCTGTGCGGATCCAGCTTATGCAAAAGCTCTTCAATCGTAGATTCGAACAGCTCATCGGCATTCAGCGTATCCACGTAGTTCTTGTCCAGAATCTCAATAATATCTCTGATCTTATTGTAATTGTGCGCACCTTTAGTATTTTCAAATCCCGGGGAAATACGATAACCGATGTAAATTCCGCCTGCGAGAAAAACAGTTAAAAGGAACGGATATAAAAGCTTTAATTTATTCATTCGAAATATCTTCAATTTGTAATACATCCACACCTGCATCTTTTAAAAAGTCAATTCCTGCAGTGTCTTTGTAGGAACCGATAAATACCAGGCGTGTAATTCCTGCCTGAAGGATCAGCTTGCTGCAATCTTTGCACGGAGAAAGTGTAAGATAAAGCGTTGCGCCCACACAATTATTGGTGGATTTTGCGACTTTCAGGATAGCATTGGCTTCCGCATGTAATACGTACCAGTGTGTTTCTCCGCTTTCATCTTCACAACAGTTGTCAAAACCCGCAGGTGTTCCGTTATAACCGTCTGAGATGATCATCCCGTCTTTCACAATAATCGCGCCCACTTTTTTCCGCCGGCAGTAAGAGAGTTGCGCCCATTCCTTTGCCATACGAAGGTAGGCGGAATCATATCTGTATTGTTTTTCTGTTTTATTTTCCATCTGTAAATCTGTAACCTACACTTCGGATACTGAAAAAGTGCTGTGGTTGTTTAGGGTCGGTTTCGAAAATTTTCCGGAACGTAAGAATATAATTATCGATTGTTCTTGCCGTCGGGTATTGGCTGGCATCCCAGAACTTGGAAAGTATTTCATCACGGGAAACCACACGGTCCTTATTCCCGATGAACAGCTTTAAAAGCTCAATTTCCCGTTTGGAAAGCGTTTGTTTCTTATTCGTTGATAAATCCGTTATCTCAAAGGTTAAAAAATTGATCTGACGATTATTAATGGTATAATTTTCTCTTTCCGTTTCTTGTTTTGCAGCATCCACTCCATTGAGCAGAATCTGCACTTTAAGTAAAAGCTCTTCTAAGTCAAAAGGTTTCGGAAGATAGTCATTTCCCCCGGTTTTTAATCCTGTGATGCGGTCCTGTGTAGTTCCCTTTGCAGAAAGAAACAATACCGGAATATTAGAATATTTACGGATTTCCTTGCATATAGTAATCCCGGAAACTTCGGGAAGCATTACATCCAAAATAACCAGGTCGTATTCGTCAATTTTCGGAGCATTACTGAAAGCAACCGATCCTTTAGAGACATGTTCAACAAAAAAGCCTTCCATTTCTAAATTCAGGCGGATAATGTCCGCTAAATTCTGTTCGTCTTCTACCAGATAAATTCTTTTCACGTTGGCACTTTTCGAATAATAAGTCTAAAATTAATCAACTTTTGTATGTTGTTTATGAGGAAAGAAAAAAATCCCGGTTTTTCTCCGGGATTTATCGAAATTATAACAAGTTGATTATTTTATTACACCTAATTCTTTTCCAACCTGAATAAACGCATTCGCCGCTTTATCCAGATCCTCAAGGCTGTGTGCCGCAGATATTTGTGTCCGAATGCGTGCCTGCCCTTTCGCTACTACAGGATAGAAAAATCCGATCGCATACACGCCTTCTTCCAGCAGCCTGTCTGCAAATTTCTGAGAAAGCGCCGCATCATACAACATAATCGGAACGATCGGAGAATCGCCAGGCTTGATATCGAAACCGGCAGCGATGATCTTATCTTTGAAGTATTTTGTATTCGCCTCCAGCTTATCTCTCAGCTCCGTTGTTGCGCTCAGCAGATCAAAAACTTTGATAGAAGCCCCGACAATTGCAGGAGAAAGTGAATTGGAGAACAAATACGGACGGGACTTTTGCCGCAGCATATCGATGATTTCCTTCGGACCGGTCGTGTAGCCACCCATTGCACCACCCAACGCTTTTCCTAAAGTTCCTGTAATAATATCTACCTTTCCCTGAACGCCGTAATATTCCGGGACACCGCGCCCTGTTTTACCGATAAAACCGGCAGAATGGCATTCGTCAGACATCACCAACGCATCGTATTTTTCCGCTAAAGCAACTATTTCATTCATTTTAGCGATATCGCCATCCATAGAGAAAACGCCATCCGTTACAATGATTCTGAAACGTTGCGCCTGCGCTTTTTTCAATTGCTCTTCCAGGTCGTTCATATCGGAATGTTTGTAACGGTAACGCTGCGCTTTGCACAGACGGATGCCGTCAATGATAGAAGCATGGTTTAGCTCGTCCGAAATGATAGCATCTTCTTCTGTAAATAACGGTTCAAAAACACCGCCATTCGCGTCAAAAGCAGCTGCATAAAGAATCGTATCTTCTGTTCCGTAGAATTCGGCGATTTTTCGCTCCAGTGTCTTATGAATATCCTGAGTCCCGCAGATAAAACGGACAGAGGACATTCCATAACCATGTGTATCCAGCGCTTCCTTCGCTCCTTTTATAACTTCCGGATGAGACGATAAGCCCAGATAGTTGTTTGCGCACATAATAATCACTTCCTTACCGGAATCCACTTTAACTTTCGCTCCCTGAGGAGTAACTATTATACGCTCTCTTTTATAAATTCCTCCGTCTTCCAATGCTTTTAATTCACTGGTAAGATGATTTTTAATTTTTCCGTACATAAATTTTCGTTTGGTCAAACGCGGTAAAAATAGCGATAAAAAATGACGTGGGAAAAGACAGGAATATCAACGTTCCTGCAACCATATCAATCTGCGTCATCCTCCTATTAACATAACAGTATTTAAATAGGACGCTGATAACACAGATAGAGCGGATTAACACGGATGCTAAGGAAAAAGCAAATCATATAAAATTAGCGGATTCTGCGTACTATAAAAAAACATCACTTAATGGAACGCTGATAACGCAGATAGAGCGGATTGACACAGATTTGAAACAAATAAATATCGAAAAAAAATCATATCAGATCCGTGTCATTCCGATAAATCGGAACAGGTCCTGCGCACCCTATACATAACACCACTTAAAATAGAACGCTGATAAAGCGGATTAACAAGGATTTCGAGAGAAATAAATATCGAATAACAAATCATATCAAATCTGTGTCATCCGCGTACCATACTCCTGACAGATATTACAATAAAAACACTTTTAAATCAGCCCCTTATTAAAGAAAAGAGATTCCCCTATGAGATTTTAACACCGAAAATAATTGCGAATAGCTTGAATTATTATATTTGTTGCGTTAGTTATTTATTCACAGTTATAAACAAGAGCTCTAGTAGCAATAAAAGTAAATTTATGATGGCTACCGAAGAAAAGAAAAAAGCCAGCATGCTTGAGAGTGTGAAAGCACAATTTGAAGCAGCCGCTGATAAAATGAACCTGGATAAAAATATCCGTAAGATTTTATCAAATACTAATAATGAAATCGTAGTACACTTCCCGGTAAAAATGGACGATGGTTCCGTGGAAATTTTTACAGGTTACCGCGTTCAGCACAACAGTGCGTTAGGACCTTATAAAGGAGGTTTACGCTATCACCCTACTGTTGATCTGGACGATGCGAAAGCACTGGCGATCTGGATGACGTGGAAATGTTCCCTTGCGGGATTGCCTTATGGTGGAGGTAAAGGAGGAATCCAGCTGGATCCTAAAAAGTATTCTGCTTCTGAATTAGAGCGTATTACGCGCCGTTTCACGTATGCGCTGGGTGACAATATCGGTCCTGATTATGACATTCCTGCACCGGACGTAAATACAAATCCTCAGATCATGGCATGGATCGCAGATACGTACATGAGCCAGAAATCTCCGAAAGAGCGTTCTAAATTTGCGCATGTGGTAACAGGAAAACCAGTTGGTTCCGGAGGTCTCGAAGGACGAGACAGAGCAACAGGATTTGGTGTTGTTTCCACACTGAGAAACTGGGCAAAATGGAGAAATACTTCTTTAAAAGGCAAAAAGTTCATTGTTCAGGGATATGGTAATGTCGGTCAGTGGGCAGCACGATTCTTACAGGAAGAAGGAGGAATTATGGTAGCTGTTCAGGATCATACAGGAACAATTTATAATGAAAATGGTATTGATGCTTTCGAATTGTTAGCTTATACTCAAATGAACAATGGCGGCGTGGCCGGATACCCTAAAGCATCCGAGTTTGACGGATCAGAGTTCTTTGGAATTGACTGTGAAATCTGTATTCCGGCAGCATTAGGAAACCAGATCAACGGTTCCAATGCGGAGTCCATTAAGGCAAAAGTAATCGCTGAAGGAGCAAACGGTCCTACTACTCCGGAAGGAGAAGCTATTTTGGCAAAGAAAGGTGTAGATATTATTCCTGATATTTTGTGTAATTCAGGGGGTGTTATCACCAGCTATTTCGAGTGGTTACAAAACAGAAACGGAGAAATCTGGCAGATGGAAGATGTAATCGAGAAGCTGTCGAAAAAAATGGATGTTTCTTTCAAAAAAGTAACAGATACTGCTGAGAGATATAACTGTGATTTAAGAACAGCGGCTTACATTCAGGCCATTTCCCGAATCGAAGTTGCTTATAAGGAAAGAGGAGTTTTCCCTTGATCAGAAAAAAAGCAAACAAAAGATACAAAAAAGAATTCTAAATATTCTTTTATAATAAGTCCGGGTGTCAGCACCCGGACTTTCTTTTTTTGTCCTGAGAGGGAATAAATCCTAAAAGTACCAGTCACTTTTTTTCTATCTTTGCAAAAACTCAAATTGTATGGAAATTTCAGACAGCTTAGTAGATCATATTGCCAATCTGGCGAAATTGGAATTCAATGATTCTGAAAAGGAAGCAATCCGTCAGGATATGTCCAAAATAGTGAATTTTATGTCTAAACTGAATGAGATTGACACTGAAAATGTGGAGCCGCTGATGTTTATGTCTCATGACATAAATGTTTTAAGAGAAGACATTCCGGCAGTTACCATAACAAAAGAAGAAGCATTGAAAAATGCACCTAAGAAAGACTCGGATTATTTCCGGATCCCTAAAGTACTTCAGGGGAAATAAATTTTAACGTATTTTAATGTCATAAAGCTGCGTTTCGACGTTATCTTTAATTGACATTTCAGATAAGACTATGACGTTTGTAGTAATTTTTTTAATTCTGATTACAGCCATCTCGCTGTATGAATATTTCAATTCAAAAGATGTTAAGAATATTGCTACCATCGCCTCCAAATCACTGAACAAGCAGCACGGAGCCCATGAAATCCAACGGTACCAGACACTTATACTTTCTGCCATCCTGGGAATTCTTATCGTTACGATCCTACTGACTTCCACTATCTATGACAGCATGAGCTTTGTCAGCCACGTAGTGGAACAAACCAATCCGGAGAAATCCGACACGATGGAGGTCATCTTCAATCTTCCTCCGCCACAGGAAGAGAAAATGAAAAAGGAAATCCAGACGCTTGCTTACAAAGGCAATGAAGGTGCAGATGTACAGAATCAGGTAGCACAGGAGGAAGCAAAAAAATCGGAGAATCCCCGTGAAAATGATTCCCGCGAAAACACTTCTGACAATACACCGACAAAAAAATACAAATCCGTCGAAGAAGAAGTCCGGGATTTTGAACGGCAGCTCTTTGAAAATGCGAGCGGGAACTCTGAGCGTATGGAAATTCAGAAACAGCGGGAAGAGCTCAAAAAGAAAAAGGAGAAATTTGAAAGGGAGCAACAGGAACGGCTGACGAAATCAGGATCGCAGGAACCGGTCACTTCTTCTAAAAAAGGGAAAACCATGGTTTCCTATTATCTTCCGAACCGCAGGCCGCATAACAACGATATCAATAACGTGAAAAATCCCGGTTACACCTGCGAACAAGGAGCATCCGGCGAAATAGTAATTAAAATAAAAGTAAATTCGACGGGGCAGGTGATCAGCGCGACACCGGCTTCCTCCTATTCCGAATTAAATCCCTGCCTGGTGGAACAAGCCGTCAAATACGCAAAAATGTCCCGCTTTGACGCTTCTTCTCAAAGTGGCCAGGACGGAACTATTACGTATATTTTCATGCCTTAACGCAAAATTGTATGTTGAAACAAATCTTATCCGGAATCTGTACGTTGGTGGCAGTTTCTTCTTTTTCTCAGAAAAACCCTATGAAAATCAATTACCCTGTTACAAAAAAAGTGGATACTACTGATGTTTATCACGGAATAAAAGTTCCTGATCCGTACCGCTGGCTGGAAGATGACCGTTCCGATGAAACCAGCTTATGGGTGGACAAGCAAAATGAAATCACTAATTATTACCTTGATCAGATTCCGTTCAGAGAGAAAATCCGGGGAAAATTAGAGAAAATCTGGAATTATGAGCGTGTTTCCAGTCCCGTAAAGCACGGTGATTACTCCTATTATTCAAAAAATAACGGGCTTCAGAATCAAAGTGTCATTTACCGGATCGACAAAGACGGAAAAGAAGAGGTTTTTCTGGATCCGAATACGTTTTCAAAAGATGGAACCACTTCTTTAGGAAGCCTTGACTTTACAAAGGACGGCTCACTGGTAGCCTACTCCATCTCCGAAGGAGGAAGTGACTGGCGGAAAGTAATAGTAATAGATGTAAAGACAAAAAAACAAATCGGAGATGTCCTTACAGATATTAAATTCAGCGGCGTCTCCTGGAAAGGAAACGAAGGATTTTACTATTCCAGCTATGACAAGCCGGCAGGGAGCGAGCTTTCAGCAAAAACAGATCAGCATAAATTATACTTCCATAAATTAAATACTCCTCAAAAATCGGACGAGCTGGTCTTCGGAGGAGATATCAAACGCCGTTATGTGGGCGGAACCGTAACGGATGACCAGAAATTTCTGGTCATTTCCACTGCAAACGCGACTTCCGGGAATGAGTTATATGTAAAAGACCTGAAATCAGGGAAGATTACACAGCTAAATGAGGGATTTGATATTGACGCGGAAATTTTCCATTCGGATAATGATAAATTCTATATCATCACGAACTACAACGCAAAGAATAAACGCGTGATGACAGCTTCTGTTTCCGCTCCGGCACTAAAAGACTGGAAAGAGCTGATTCCGGAAACAGATAACGTTCTGAACGTAACAACCGGCGGGAAATACATTTTCGCGCACTATATGAAAGACGCTATCGCTCTTGTAAAACAATACGATCCGAAAGGCACTTTTCTAAGAGACATTGAATTACCGGGGATCGGAAGTATTTTCGGTTTTTCAGGAGAAGATGAGGACAAGGAGCTGTATTTCACATTTACCAATTACGTTACTCCGCCGACGATTTATAAATATGACCTTGAAAAAAACAAATCACTGGTTTACCGCCGTCCGGTAGTAAATTTCAATCCTGATTTATACGAGTCCAAACAAGTATTTTATCCTTCCAGGGACGGAAAGATGATCCCGATGATTATCACCTACAAAAAAGGCACAAATCTGAACGGGCAAAATCCAACGATCCTGTACGGCTACGGAGGATTTAATATCAGCCTTACACCTTCTTTCAGCGTAACAACTGCAGCATGGCTGGAATTAGGAGGAATTTACGCGGTGGCGAATCTGCGCGGAGGAGGCGAATATGGAAAAAAATGGCACGATGACGGGACAAAGCTGAAAAAACAAAATGTTTTCAATGACTTCATAGCAGCAGCAGAGTACCTGATAGAGAAAAATTACACTTCAAAAAGTTACCTGGCGATCAGAGGCGGTTCTAATGGCGGATTGCTGGTCGGTGCCTGTATGACACAACGTCCTGATCTGTTTAAAGCAGCGATTCCTCAGGTGGGAGTCCTGGATATGCTTCGTTATAACAAATTCACTGCAGGAGCAGGCTGGGCATATGATTACGGGACAGCAGAGGATTCTCCCGAAATGTTTGAATACCTTCGTAAATACTCACCGCTTCACGCTCTGAAAAAAGGTGTAAAATATCCGGCGACACTTGTTACAACAGGCGACCACGATGACAGAGTAGTTCCTGCACATAGCTATAAATTTGCTGCTGAATTACAAGCAGATCAGGCGGGCGATGCTCCTGTTCTGATTCGCATTGACCGAAAAGCGGGACATGGAGCGGGAAAATCAACTGCAGCATCTATTCAGGAAAACGCGGATATTTTCTCATTTATCCTGTTCCAGATGGATTATGAATGGAAAGAATAAGCTTTAAGAGAATACTGGAGGTTTGAATTTTGAATATTGAATGACGATTTTGAAGTCATGAAATCATAACGTCATAAAGTCGTAATGTCCTAAAATCATACTGTCCTGATGTCTTAATCTCCCAAAGCCTTTCCTCTTGTGTCTTTATTCTTATAAGTCTTATTATCTTTGCAGGCAATAACAAAGCATCATGGAATATAGTTTTAGAGATATTGAAAATAAGTGGAGAAAATTCTGGGCGGAAAATGAGACATTCAAAGTTGAAGAAAACTCAGCGAGGCCGAAATATTATGTGTTAGACATGTTTCCTTATCCTTCCGGAGCAGGCTTGCACGTAGGGCATCCTCTTGGCTATATTGCATCTGATATTTATGCGCGCTATAAGCGCTTGCAGGGTTACAATGTATTACATCCGATGGGTTACGATTCCTTCGGGCTTCCTGCGGAACAATACGCGATCCAGACCGGACAGCATCCGGAAAAGACTACGAAGGAAAATATTGCCCGTTACCGTGATCAGCTGGATAAAATCGGCTTTTCCTTTGACTGGTCAAAAGAAGTAAGGACGTCGGATCCTCAGTATTACAAATGGACGCAGTGGATTTTTACGGAATTATTCGATTGTTATTACGATAATACAACTGACAAAGCAGAACGGATCTCTAAATTGATTTCCATTTTTGAGACTTCCGGAAATACGGCTGTAAATGCCGTTACAGATTGTGAAAAAACATTTTCTGCGGCAGAATGGAATGCCTATAATGAAGCTGAAAAAGAAGAAATTCTTCAGCAATACCGCCTGACTTACTTAGCCGATTCGTGGGTAAACTGGTGTCCTGCTTTGGGAACGGTTTTAGCCAATGACGAAGTCATCAACGGGCTGTCAGAACGCGGTGGCCATCCGGTAGAGCAAAAGCTGATGCGCCAGTGGTCAATGCGGATCAAAGCGTATGCAGAGCGGCTATTGACAGGCCTGGATAAAATCGACTGGACAGAATCCATCAAAGACCAGCAGCGCAACTGGATTGGAAAATCACAGGGAGCTTCTGTTCATTTTAAAACAGAAAGCGGACAGGATATTGAAGTGTTTACCACACGCCCTGACACGATTTTCGGCGTTTCTTTCCTGGTTCTTGCACCGGAACATCCGTTAGTAGAGCAACTGACAAGTGAAGCACAGAGAACGGAAGTGGAAGCTTATATAAAAGCTTCTTCCCTCAAATCGGAAAGAGACCGCCAGGCAAATGTGAAAAATATTTCAGGAGCTTTTTTAGGCGCATATGCCATTCATCCGTTTACAGGTGAAAAAGTACAGCTATGGATCGGTGATTACGTCCTGGCATCTTACGGAACAGGAGCCGTAATGGCTGTTCCTTGCGGAGATCAGCGTGACTGGGATTTTGCAACGCATTTTGGATTAGAGATCAAGAATATTTTTGAGGATAAAGATATTTCAGAAGCGGCTTACGCTGAAAAAGAGGGTAAAATTGCCAACTCGGATTTCTTATCGGGATTAAGCATCAAAGAAGCGATGACGAAAGCAATTGCTGCTATCGAAGAAAAAGGAATCGGAAAAGGAAAAACGAATTATCGTTTACGCGATGCGGTTTTCTCTCGTCAGAGATATTGGGGTGAGCCATTCCCTGTTTATTATAAAAACGGGATCCCAACAATGATTGATGTAAAATATTTACCAGTCATTTTACCGGAAGTAGAGAAATATTTACCAACGGAAGATGGTCAGCCACCATTGGGTAATGCCACAGATTGGGCTTGGGATGAAACGAAGAATGAAGTGGTATCAAATTCATTGATCAATAACGAAACTATTTTCCCGATTGAACTCAACACCATGCCGGGTTGGGCAGGAAGCTCCTGGTATTTCCTGCGTTACATGGATCCGCAGAACACAGAAGAGTTTGCAGCAAAAGAAAAAATCGATTACTGGAAAAATGTTGATTTGTACATCGGAGGTTCAGAACACGCAACAGGGCACTTGTTGTATGCCCGTTTCTGGACAAAATTTTTGTATGATTTGGGATATATTTCTTTTGATGAGCCATTCCAGAAAATGATCAATCAGGGAATGATTTTGGGGAGAAGTAGTTTTGTTTATAGAGTTGCTGGATACTATTATTATGGAACAACTGATGTTGACGGACTCAATGCTGTAATGGATCCAACAGTAAAATCATTTAATGGAAAACCTATTTTCAAAGGTGAAATTTTTATTTCCAAGGCGGTAAAAGATGTTTTAAGTAAACATAATTCAACGCCTGAATTGCTAACTGTTGAAGAAAAAGAGTTGGTCGGTAAAATTCTCCAACAAAAAGAAGATTTGGTTGATAAATTGGGGATAATGGATGTTAAGTTAAACGAAGAAACTATTCCTCTTCATGTAGACATTTCTCTTATTGACAACGATAAATTAGACATCGAAGGATTCAAAAACCATCCTCTTTACGCAAAGGATTATTCGGATGCCGAATTCATTTTGGAAGATGACGGAACCTATATCTGTGGTTCAGAAATTGAAAAAATGTCTAAATCCAAATACAACGTACAAACTCCGGACGAATTAGTTGAAAAGTTTGGTGCGGACACTCTGAGAATGTACGAGATGTTCTTGGGGCCATTGGAACAATCCAAACCGTGGGATACCAAAGGAATCAATGGCGTCCACAACTTCCTGCGTAAATACTGGAGACTGTTCTTCAATGCAAATGGTGAATTTGAAGTTTCGCAAGACGAACCCTCAAAAGATTCCCTGAAAACATTGCATAAAACTATCCAGAAGCTGCACGGAGATTTAGAGAAATTCTCTTTTAATACCGGAGTTTCCAACTTTATGATCTGTGTGAACGAGCTGACCGATCAGAAATGTAACAACCGGGCTGTTCTGGAACAACTAACTATTTTACTATCTCCGTATGCACCGCATATTACCGAAGAGATCTGGAGCTTATCAGGGCACGGGGCAGGAACAATCAGCAAAGCAGAATTCCCGCAGTTTAATCCGGACTATTTGGTTGCGGACAGTTTTGCTTATCCGGTTTCATTCAACGGAAAAGTACGTTTTAATCTGGAAATGCCGGCAACTGCTTCAAAGGAAGAAGTGGAAAAAGCGGCTTTGTCACATGAGAAAACAGCCCATTACCTGGAAGGGAAAGCACCGAAAAAGATCATCGTTGTTCCCGGACGGATCATTAATATTGTAATATAACTGTCTGGCTGTGAAAAGCTATCTTAAAAGAGGTAGCTTTTCACGCTCTTTCGGGACAACTTTTAAACTATAAATCTCGTTATATAAAGCGTTGACAACGATGTTACACTTCGCTTCAGCGTCATTTTTTAAACCTGAAATATTGAATTAAACTTATGAAATTCCTTGCTCAAATAATTGTAGTTGTTTTATTGTTTAATACTTCTCATTCCTTTTCGCAGACTCTGCGCCTGACGAATAATGTTCAGTATGTACAAATCGGCGATATGGATGTTCCCGGAAATCAGATTACGGTAGAATGTCTTGTGAAACGGACAGGCGGAACCAATATTTTGTCAAAACACACCGGTCCGAGCAATGTGAATTACCTGATGCGGATCGGGACATTTGAGCTGACAACCGCGAATGGATTTTACCTGATGAACAATCCGTATGCGGGATCCATGTCCACTACTTCGTGGTATCATGTAGCAGGAACTTACGACGGAAGCAATATCCGTTATTACGTGAACGGCTGTCTGGTAGTTCAGCAGGCTGCAACCGGAAACCTGACTCAGAATAACCTGATCGCAGCGATCGGAAATATTTCGACTGCTCCTAATGCAGAGCAGTTTTACGGGGAAATTGATGAGCTGCGGATCTGGAATGTGGCAAGATCAGCAACAGATCTTCAGAATAACATGTTTGACATCCCCAATCCGACAACGCAGGCAAATTTAGTTGCCTATTACAAGTTCAACGGGAATGTAAACAATATTCAGGGAAATGCAACTTATAACGGAACATGGGTAGGGACAGCAGATTACGGAAGTGTTGAGCCGACAGCGGCAGACATCCATATCCTGAGCTTAAACAATGTTTCCAAAACGGATTTGTCCTGTTACAATTCCAACAACGGATCAATTACAATTACTGCAAATGGTTCTAATCTGAGCTATTCGATCAATAATACCAACTGGGTTGCCAGCAATCAATTTTCAAATCTGAGTGCCGGAAATTATACTGCTTATGTGCGTTCTGCGGAAGGTTGTATTTTATCTCAGACCATAACGGTTGATCAGGCAGAATTATTACAGGTGACAGCGAGTAATAACGGTCCGGTTTGTCAGGGGCAATCCGCTCAGGTGACAGCAACAACCTCAAATACAGGTGTTACGTACAACTGGACAGGACCGAACGGCTTTACAGGAAATCAGGATACACATTCGGTAACAGCGACAGGTACGTATCAGGTAACTATCTCTAAAAACGGATGTAACAGCCAACCATCAGCAACTACAATGACCATCGCCCCTTCTCCTCAGATTACGGCGAATGTAACTCCTCTAAATTGTCACAACGATACAAACGGATCCATTTCCGTTACGACAAATGTTCCCGGCTCCACGATTGTATTTACAAATACCAATGATACGACAAGTGTGTTGAATAATCTGCCGGCAGGAACTTACACTATTGAGGCAATTTCTCCAAACGGATGTATTTCAAATACATCTGTCACTATTACAAACCCGGATTATTTTGAATGGGAAACAGTAATCACTCCTACCAATTGTTATGATCCAACCGGAAAAATCGAAGTGATCTATCACACGAATCATCCGCTGACCATTACGTGGGCAGACGACAACACCGCCGGACCGGTAAGAGATAACCTGAATCAGGGGACATATAACTTTACTGTTTCCAATAATAACGGTTGTACCATTTCCGGGCAGGCAGCAGTTCCGTTTGATAACAATCTGAATTTATCCGCAAATCATCCGAGCGTTACTTTAAATGAAGGAAGCTCTGCCGCTTTAAATGTAACAATGACACCTTATGTGGCACAAACTGCATACGAGTGGATTCCGGATTACAATATTTCATGTAACAATTGTCCTAACCCAACCATTACTCCGATGGTGGATACAACTTATATATTTATTGCTACAGCACCAAACGGCTGTAAGGATACACTTCAAATTCCGGTGAAAATCATTCTTAATTGCGGGGAAGAGCCGGTATTTGTACCGAATATGTTTTCTCCGAACGGAGATGGTATTAATGATATTTTTGCTCCGCGGGGAAGATGTATTCTTTCATATAATTTAAAGGTGTATAACCGTTGGGGTGAATTAGTTTACCGCCAGGATGGATCAGACGGCTGGGACGGAACATTCAACGAAAAGAAAGTGAGTACAGGTGTGTATATCTATTATCTGGAAGCTTCCCTTCTTTACGGTGAAACGGTTATTAAAAACGGAAGCGTGACACTGACGAGGTAAACAGTAAATAAACCGAATTACCGGATTTCCTGTAGGCCTATTTTTTCTCCAAGGAGGTCCGAGGTATGGTAAAAAACATTCGATTCTTTTACTAAACGACTGAAAAATAGAGGAAATTTGAATTAAATGGTGCCAAATTTAATTTTGATCCCTAATTCCACGGATTGTTTAAATTTGTAACTGGCTTCAAAATTTGTATATGGGAAAACGATCCGTTTTTGTTTTTGCGGTTTTATCTTTATTCCTGACTGCTTGTAAGACGAGCTTTCGTATCACTGTAAGGAATCCTCCGGAAATACTTCTGGCAGACAGTACAAAACGGTTTTTACTCGTTAATAATGTAACGAATGAAAACAGCCCAGACGAACTTTTGGATCAGGTTATTAAAGGTCAGCAATACAATGGAAATGTGATCGCGTCCGAGCAAAGCATTAATGGAATTCTCCGTTCACTGGATGATTCGCGTTATCTGAAAGGAACACCCGGCGCACCATTGCAGTTCAGAAAAAATATGGAGACCGACTGGAACATTGTCGATTCGGTTTGCCGGAATTCGGGAGTTCAGGGCGTTATTGAGATAGCTTCTTTCGAATCAAAAGCTCCTGTAGGAGGAACCGTTCTGGCAAATGTTACCGGACAATCTGCAAGTCCTTTGAAAGGCTGGATCTATTTTAATGTTTATATCGCCAATACACATCAGCACCTGGATCGGCTGAGTTTATCAGAAGTTTATAATATCCCGGTCTCAGGCACCTTAAATCCGCTCAGTATGCTTTCTGATATGATCAGAAAACGGGAAGTATATGGACAGATGGGGTACAATATCGGCTATCGTACAGGATTCCTGTTCTATTCAAACTGGTTTTGGGTGAACCGCAGTTATTATACAAAAGGAAGCACAAATCTGAAAAGAGCAAAAAGATTGATCCGGTCAGGAAACTGGGATCTGGCAGAACGCCAGCTGACAGCAGATATTAACAGTCCTAAAAACAAAGTGGCCGGACGTGCAAAATTTAATATGGCATTGGTTTATGAAGGTCAGGGACGATTGGATGATGCAGTGATGATGGCGGAACGGGCAGCTTTTGAAAATGGCACAAAGCCTGCATATGATTACATTAATATTTTAAAAAACAGGAAAACACAGCGATCAACATTTGATCTTTCAGGTATGGAAAAGTAGCTATCGGTGAAAAGCAGGATATTTTTTGCAAATTTTTCACTAATAATTTATATTTCGCTACTTTTGCCTCATGCCTGCTAAAATTCACTTATTCCTGCTTATAATACTTCCTGCTATTACATTCGGACAAGGATGGATCCCTGTCGGAGCAAAATCCAACTCTTTAGCGAATGCCGTTGTTGCAAATACGGATGTCTGGAGCTTTTACCACAATCCGGGTGCTTTGGGCTATATGAAAAATGCTTCGATCGGAGCAAGCTATGAAAACAGATACCTGCTAAAAGAATTACAAACACAGGCAGTTGCGTATGCCCAGCCTTTAAAAGCAGGTGTATTATCTTTTGGGATTCAGTCCTATGGATATCGTGTTTACCGGTCAAACAGGATCGGCATCGGCTATGCGTTAAAGCTGCATGAAAAAGTAGCGATGGGAGTCCAGTTGAATTACCAGGATGTCCGCATTGAAAATTACGATTATGTAGCTACAGTTACTGCAGAAGTCGGGATTTTAGCTAAAATCACCCCGAAAATCACTTTAGGCTTCAGTCTTTTAAATCTGAACCGGGCAAAAGCGGCTGAATTTGCGGATGATCGTTTCGGCACCTATCTTCGTTTAGGGTTGAAATATAACATTTCAGATCTGGTTATTTTATTTGTTGAAGCAGAAAAAGAAGTAACATCCAAAATACGGCCTAAGCTGGCAATTGACTATCAGCTTATCAATCGCTTTTTTCTACGCGTTGGAGGTGCCTATAATCCTCCGGAAATTACATTTGGAATTGGCTATCAGTTTGCTATCGGATTAAAATTAGATGCAGGTTCCGCCTGGAGACAGCATCTGGGTTGGGCACCTCATATCGGGCTAACGTTTGATTTCAAGGTAAAAGATAGAAAATGAAACTCTTCGTCCTTTTTCTTTACTCAGTTATTTTATGCCTGTTCGCTCTGCCTTTATCCGGTCAGACACAGCACGAAATCATTCAGAACAGAATTGAATTTATTTCCGAACAGATGGAATCGGAAGACATCGATGTGACAGATCTGATTGATGTGCTGAACCGGTACTATGAAAGAAAGCTCAATCTGAACGGGGCAACTGTGGATGAGCTGCGTTCTTTAACACTGCTGACAGACATCCAGATAAATGAATTATTGCTGCATATCAAGCGTTTCGGGAAATTAATTTCTATTTATGAATTACAGTCACTGAAGTATTGGGATATGAATAGCATCCGGATGGTTTTACCATTTGTAATGGTCGATGACAAACTGGATCAGCCACATTTTACATTCAGAGAAGTTTTGAAATTCGGCAAATTTGAGTGGTTCTTACGTTATCAGAGAACACCGGAACATAAGTCCGGTTATGATCATATTTCTCAGGAAGAGAAACAGCAATCGAACAAATACTATTATGGAAATCCGGATCGTTATTACACCCGTTTGCGATACACTTACCGGAATAATCTGAGCATTGGTTTTACCGCAGAGAAAGATCCGGGAGAGCAATTCTTTAAAGGTGCGCAAAAGTCCGGGTTTGATTTTTATTCGTTTCATCTGTATTATAATGGTGGAAAATATTTGAGGACACTGGCAGTCGGAGATTATCAGGTACAGATCGGACAGGGTTTAAATCTCTGGACGGGCTATGCCTTCCGGAAAACGGCGGATGTCGTAAATATCAAACGAAGCGCATTGCCGGTTAAAGCTTATACTTCTGTTGATGAGGCGCGTTTTCTTCGGGGAGCGGCAGCTGTAGTCGGATACAAAAAATGGAGCCTGCTTATTTTTGGATCACACAAACGGGTAGATGGAGCGGCATTTTCTGATACGCTGTCAGAAGATGATCTGGGACTGATTACATCCATCAATCTGGCCGGGCTGCACCGGACCACTTCTGAAATCGCCAAACGGAAAACACTTCGGGAAACTATTGCCGGAGCAAATGCAAAGTTTGAAGTGCGAAATTTTTCAGCGGGAATAGCTGCTGTTTACCAGGGATATGACAAACCTTACGAAAGAGAGCTCAAACCTTATAATAAGTACGATTTCAGAGGGCAGCAGAAAATCAGTTTAAGCGCGGATTATAACTATGTCTGGAAAAATATAAACCTTTTCGGGGAAGTATCTTCCGCGGGACATGAAGGTCAATACGCGCTGATCCAGGGAATCCTGCTGGCAATTGACTCACGTGCAGCTTTAAGCGCTTACTACCGGAATTATTCCAGAGGCTACAGCACATTTTATAACAATGGAATGGGAGAATGGAGCAATGCTCAGAATGAAGAAGGAATTTATCTGGGATTAAAAACGAAATTGTCCGATGCCTGGACATTTAATATGTATTATGATTTGTTTCAGCGGAAATGGCTGGCTTACCTGGTCGATGGGCCTTCCCGCGGACATGAATTCTTGTTCCAGGTAAATTACAGGCCGAATAAGAAAATGGAGGTATATGCGCGCTATCGTCAACAGCTGAAACAACGAAATACAACCGCTTCGGAAGATGGTTCAATAACAGAAATTGAAAATCAGAATCAGAAGAATTACCGCTTAAATTTCACCTATCAGGTAACGGAAAGCATTCAGCTGAAAAGCAGGCTTGAATTCGTAACGTATGATACGGAAAGTATGAATAAAGATAAGGGAATGCTGATTCAGCAGGATCTCATTTTCAGGCCTAAAAGTTTTCCTGTGGATGTCTCTGTGCGTTATGCTTTGTTTGATACGGATTCCTATTATTCACGGATTTATTCTTTTGAAAACAATGCTCTTTATACTTATTCTATTCCTTCTTATTATTACGAAGGGTCAAGAGCTTATCTGCTTTTGCGCTATACATTTTTGAAGCGATTTGATTTATGGGTGAAATACGGACAATTCCTTTACGCAAACCGTAAAAGTGTGGGTATGGGAGCAGAGGAAATTGCAGGGAACAGAAAATCAGATGTCACTGTTCAGCTAAGGGTAAAAATCTGACACAAATCAAAAATCAGCAAACGGAGCCCGGAAGCTAATTTATTTCAATACCGTAACATGCCCCGTTTTATCATATCTGACGTTATCCATCCCGGTTGCCAGGATTTTATATACATAAACACCATCCTGAACAATCTTTCCTTTGTAAGTTCCGTCCCATCCGTAGTCCATATTGTACGATTCGAAAATGATCTCACCCCATCTGTCAAAAATAAGAAGGTAAAAGTCGGCAATATTCGTTCCGTATACTTTAAAAATATTATTGTATTGATCTCCGTCCGGCGTAAATGAATTGGGTATGTACAAAGTAGATGTTACCGGGAGTCCGATCGAATAATCTACCGTAGAAGAACATCCATACTTGTCAGTAACAGTCAGTATTACGACTTCAGGCTCTTTGATTGTAGCTGTAGGATTACTGATAGTGTTGTTGCTTAAAATGGCATTGCTTTCCCAAAAGTAAGTGAGCGGAAAAGTTGCGGAAATTGCGTTCAGCTGTATTTCTGCCGTCCCATTATAACTACCCAGGACAGCCGAAGTAATAAAAACGGAAGGCTCGGGAACCACGGTGAGATGTAGCGTAACAGTACTGTCACAGGAAGATGTAGGAAAAGTTTTCGTGTAAACTCCCTGATTTGTATAATCCAATCCACCGAAAACGTAACTTGCTCCCTTACAAATTGTGTCATATATCTGGGAATATTTATGTGGTAAGATTACTAAATTGAGCGTAACGATACTGTCACAGGCAGTTGTTGGAAAAACGATGGCATAACTCCCTGATTGATTATAAGTGTTTCCTCCATAAGTATAAGACTCACCCTGGCAAATTTCGTGTGTAAATGAACTGTATTTTAAAGGCAGAACGGTCAGATTTAAAGTAACAATACTATCGCATGTGGCTGTTGGAAAGGTTGTTGTGTAAGTGCCGGGTTGATTATATGTATTTCCGCCAAAGGTGTAGGAATCACCCTGGCAGATCGTCTGTGTAAACGAACTGTTTTTTAAAGGCAAAACGGTCAGATTCAAAGTAACAATACTATCGCAGCCTGCAGAGGAAAGCAATGCAGTCGTATAAATTCCTGAAGTAGTGTATTGATTATTTCCGAGTGAATAACTTTGTCCCTGGCAGATAAAAGCACTTATAGTATTCACAGCATTATTATTAATGATTTCACTTACCACTTTGTTGAAACAACCGGAAGCAGACTGGACGGAATCGACATAAAATCCGGGGATGGAATAATAATTTCCCAGTATCTGAATACTATCGCCCTGGCAAATAATATATTGTGTTGTATCGGATTGTTGAGGGAAAAAAGTGAGTGTCGTCACTATAATGCTGTCACAGCCTGTCACAGCACTTAGTGAGTCTGTGTAAGTCCCTGCCACGCTGTACTGATGTGCCCCAACGCTGAATGTATCTCCCTGACAAAGTGTAATGGTTTGTGGATATACATTAGGCAGGCCAATGTGAAAAGTGGTCGTTAAAGTATCTGTACAACCATTAATATTCACTATTTTGGAAACTAGATATAACCCTGTATCGGCAGGAGTTACAGGATCAATATTCAGCTCATTTCCAATATACGTCTGACCGTTTGGTAACGACCAATGATACGTGAAATACAGTGAAGGAGGAAAAGTTATTTTTTTATTGAAACATGTCGTGCTAATCTCAATAGGCTCAAAAGAAAGTGTATCTATTGTGATTTGCTTGGTGGACGCATTGCCACAATCATCGTAAATCCGTACAGTATAAATACCCGGAGCATCAACGGTGAATACATTGGAAGATTGCGCAGGGAATATCTGCGGGCCGGCAATTACCTCATACTGATACGGAGGAACACCTTTGGTACTGTCGGGGAGTACAATGAAATTAACTTCATTGTTGCACATAATCGCATTTCCGGTAAAGATTTCAGGAGTTTGATAACCTTCAATTGTTATCGTATCCCTGATGACCAAACACGACTTAATAGAATCATTAATTCCTGTAGCGGTGGAACTTTGCTTATATTGTATATATATTTCATATTGCCCTGATGAAACATTTAAAATGGAATCACGGTTGTAAAAAGGAATGTTTGAGTCAAAATCCCTTGTTTTGATAATCGTATTTGTAGAAAGGTCTTTTATCGTAACTTTTGCCTGCTGCATCGCTCCGAAATAGATTTTATTCTTTCCCAGACATCCTTTTTTATAACTGATCTCTTTGGTCAACTCAGATGTAGTGATGACAAGAAGGGAATCAAATACTTCCCGTCCGCAATCGTCAATGACTTTGAACTTATAAACTCCCATAGCTAAATTCTGAAGTTGAAGCCACAGAAGCCCTGTACCATGTAGAGAAAACGTGTCGGGGTATGAGTATGTATCCTGATATGCAAAACCGGGCTTGGTACTTCCCAATGTAGCCGGGCCTGAGGTAATAATTAATTTTGGATTGGTAAAATTATCCAATCTGATATTATATCCCATAACAGAGTCAAGACATGAATAGTTGCAACATTGTTTTAAAATCGTAGGAGGAGCTATTACCGGAATGGTGTAATTTTGCGTAAAGGTTTCACCACAACCGTCCGTAATGGTGACCTGATACGTTTTTCCGGATTCGATAGCTGAAGTGGCGACACTGACACCAAGCAAGGGACCATTGGTTCCCTGATCAACTACATTGGAGGTATTTACATCCGTAACGGTGTATGAAAGAGGAGACTTAGCTATTGTAGCCCACACCATATCCGGACCAAGATACAGCGTCATTGTAGGGTTTACGCCACAAGGCCCAAAACTGTATTGAGGATAAAACAGAAAGGGTTCACCGTAGTACTGCATGGACACACTATCCCCACAGGCATTATACACAGTAGCTTTAATATTCTGTCCGTAATCCATTCCGGGAATAATCTGGGTAATGGTAATAAATCCACCTGCTTGTTGAAAGCTTGTGGCAGACGAATAGGAATAGGTCCCTGAGCTGGTTTCATACTTATACGTAAAAGGCAGCCTCAGATCATTTACATGCAATTTATACCTGACCTCAAAAGAATCACAGCCTATTTTCGATCCGCCTATTCCACCATAAAACGGATTGGTGGTATTCGGGTCACTCAGCGTGATCACCGAAGTTTTGTAGCTACCACAGTCATCTGTCATTTTAACGGTATAATTTCCCGCCGGTAAATTAGCGAAAGTGCTGCTGCTTTGAGCAGATGCCGTAACAGGTGATGGTGTAAGTATTTCCCAGGAAAGCGGAGCCAATCCTGTTCCCGGAGCAGGTATTCCTGTAATTTCACCATTACTTTCCCCAGCACAATAAGGTTTTATCGTTGTTGCAGTAAAATTGGGGGTTACATATGTTCCTGCGATACTTGTCGGAGCAGTTGTTTCATTACCTGCCCCATCTGTCAACTTAATGATATAATTTCCTGCAGGCAGCGAACTGAAAAGCGGATTTGTCTGAACTCCTTGTATTACCGGACCGGAAATGATGCTGTATAGAAGTGGCGGATTGGCAGTAGTCGCCTGAATTGTTATTGTTCCGTTGTTAGCGCATGTACTTGTCGTAGAGGTAATATTCGCAACTTGTATTTGTCCTGCGGCATCAAGAGAAAGTGCTAACAGAAAGCATAATAGAAGTTGTTTTAGGCTGGTGTTTTTCATTTTATATGTAAAATTCAGTACATAGTATTGTTTAACTACGTACTATATCGTTTTATGCGTTATGTGATTTATGTGTACTAACGAAATAATTTAAATTGGACTGATACATCCGCTTACTTGTAGTATGTAGTATAATAACGCTCCCCGATGTGAAAAGTTGCTTGTAAACAGGCGCTGTTCATCACTAAAAGCAACTAAATAAGAGGAAAAAGAAAAAAAGGAATTGTAAATCAGCCAGATATGATTGCAAAAGAAAAACGTTTTCATTCTCATTTCTTACGTTGCAATAGATTGAGAAATCAAATGGATGATGAATAGTGGAAAATGCCGGCGCACTGGAAATTAACAGGCATTTCCGAAGAGGGCTGAAGCAAATTATATCACAGTAAAAAATTAAAGGACTTCTTAAATGCGTTAACCAATTAATTTTTCATAATCAGTTTATTGATGCTTTTTCCATTATCAAATTGAACGTTCAATATATAACCACCATTTTCGAGGTGACTGATGTCTATTTCTTTAGCATAAGGAACTGTTTCCGATGATTTTCCTTGTAAATCAAAAATGGTAACCAATATAGGAATAGAATTCCCTTCTACTGATTTTATGCGTAGCAGCTTGTCTGACGGAACAGGATAAATGATAAAATCGTTATCTGTAATCGTTTCTGTTCCAAGATTAAATGCACAGGATTCGCTTCCTGAAAATGAATATTCACCGATTCCATTTATACCATAACATTCCATCATTGTTGTAATGCTCAGCGGTAAAACAATTAATGGTTCTAATAGTCCGCGAAAATGTGCAACCCCTTCTACTACCTTATATGTAGTTGTATGATGATAGTCTTCCACATGAAAAATCCGTCTGTCTTCTCCATTGATCTGAACGGTATCAATACCAACCACTTCTAAGCTGTCTACACTCCCCGATGTATATACATAACACGGCTGAATAAAATCACCTATTTCTAAATCATAATCAAATAACAATTGTTCCTGATTATTCTCATAGAGATACGTTTTATAATTATCTTGCCGGATGAGGGTCACAAATTCATTGTTGTAACTTGAAGTAGTATACGTACATGCTGAAGAAGGAACAGATCCTCCCATCCACCTCAATTCCTTACTTCCTCTCCTCATCACTTTTTGATAGGTTTCTGTTCCAACAATTGAATCTCCTTCCAAATAATAAATTCTTGTTTCGTTCTCTACGCAAGGATAATATACATGATTAATGAGCGATACTTTCCATTCCGAACCGGTAACAAAATAATTTCCTGCCTGACTATGAACATGGTTTCCACCAAGCAATAATGAAAAAAGAAATAGGTAATGTAACGTATTTTTCATAACTTTTTATTTGAAATATCATATAAACGATATTAATTTCGAAAACGTTTGTATTAACTTTAATAACTACGGCATTTTATTGTTTGAAACCGTGAGTTCCGCCAAAAATTATCATATAAGGGAAAAATAAAAAATCAATTATAAATGACAACGATTTTACGAGGTAGAAACGAAGTTCATCTGGTTAAAATTAAAACCCTGAAAAGATGTGCAGTCAAAGCTAAGATTTAATGATTTTCGCTTTCAGCTGTTCCAGCCGCTGAATAAGCTCCTCTTTCAGCCGGGAATTGTTTAAGATAGTGGCATTCTCCGGAAGATTTTCTTTCTCAACAAGCAATGGCTCTTTGGATTTCAACGCTTTTTTTGCACCTTCCAACGTGTAGCCCTGAACTTTTACCAGGTAATAGATCTTGCTGAAGTTCACCACATCTTTCGGAGTAAAGAGACGGTTGCCTTTAGCGTTGATCTTTGGCTTGATCAGTTTGTCAAACTCTTTGTGCCAGAAACGGATCAACGAAGCATTGACCTGGAACATTTCTGCCAGCTCACTAATAGCGTAATACGCTTTCGTTAATTCTTTTTCCGTATAGATCTTCAAAGCTTTCCTTACTTAAGTTTTTCAAAAATAGCAAAAAACAGACAAGACCAGGTTAAATTTTTAAACAGTTTCCGAATGTAAAAACCAGAAGCATTTAAATTCTTCAAGACCGGAAAATTAAAGATTAACGAAAAATTGAACCTAAATGCGGAATATGGTTGCATTGATTTTCTTCACCGGAAACCCAAATAGCGAAATTGCCGTATCAAAAACAACTGTCTGAGCGGAGCGAGTTTTATTTTTGTAGATAATGAGCGCATTGAGGTGGTGAAAAAATCAGGGTGACGAGGTTTCCCGAAAATCGGGATAAATCTTGTTTTTTTCTGACGGACAAAAAGAAAAGTAAATCTCTAATAAAGAGTATCTTTTGTTTACATAATTATCCGGAAAATTTATCTGTCTCTGAAACCCATTGTCATCCTGGTAATATAAAGACCTTATTTCCATGCCAGTGTCATTTCCCGCTTTCCCGGAGGACCTGGAGCGGCTTCTACTCTGAACCCTGCTGATTTCAAATCCCTTTTTACTTGTCCTTTAGCACAGTAAGTTACTAATAAGCCTTCCTTTTTAAGCCCTTCGTACATTTTCTTTAAAATTTCAGGAGCCCACATCTCACTTTGGACACGCGGACCGAACGCATCAAAAAAAATGCAGTCATAAAACGCAGTTTCTAAAGAATAATCTTCCAGTTTTGAAAGCAATTTTTTCAGCCGGAAATGATCCGTCAGCCGGTGCTCTTCATTCCAGGAGAGAAGATGCAGATCAGTCGCCCATGTTTTGAGGGAAGGGTTGCCGGTCAGAGAACCGTAATCCAATGCCCCTGCTTCTTCCAGGCTGACAGGAAATGCTTCTATTGAATGATAAGTGATTTTTTTACGGTGATGTTCTGCATATTCTATTGCCAGTAGAGTATTCAGTCCCGTTCCAAATCCCACTTCGAAAACCGTCAGCTCATTTCTCCCGGAAAAATGATCCAGCCCATTCTTAAAAAAAACATGCCGTGCCTCCTGTAATGCACCATGATGAGAATGATAATTTTCATTGATATCAGGAAAGAAAATAGTTTTTGACCCGTCAGCGGTTGTAATAATTTCTCTGTTTTTTTGCATGTACAAATTTACACATAAAAAAACCGGAATTAATTCCGGTTTTTTAGGTTTAGTATTAGAGTGTTGTTTAAGTTGTACAGATAAGTAATATTATTATACCTACAGATTTCAATTTATTTTGTTAGTTGATGTAAAGTAGCTATTTTTTTCCGTTTGAAATGTAATAGAAGTGTCACTATTTAGCAGATCAAGCAAACAGATGAAGATTTACGATGAATGGCTGAAAAATAATAAGCTTAAAATTTGAATAATTCATCTTTGGGAACATTTTTTATTCCTCACTTTTTAGTAATTTTGAAATTCGCTTTTATAATACAGTTTATGAATTCTTGGTTTACAGTTAAGGTAAAATATACAAAACAGCTCGAAAACGGAACATTCAAACGTGTCTCCGAGCCTTATTTATTGGCAGCAATGACATTTACGGATGCGGAAGCCCGTATTTATGAGGAATTAGGGTCTGTAATTAAAGGCGAATTTGCCGTAACCAATATCGCGCGCGCTGACTATCACGATATTTTCTACTATGAAGATGCGGATGTATGGTACAAATGTAAAGTAGTATATGAAAGCGCTTCGGAAGACGGCGACAAGAATAAAAAAGTCTCTCAGAATTTTCTTGTTTCAGCAGGTTCAGTAAAAGAAGCATACGACAGAATTCAGGAAAGCCTTTCTACTTTAATGGTTGATTTTGTCATTCCGACGATCAGTGTTTCTCCGATTATCGATATTTTTCCTTACAGAGAGGAATTAGACAGAGAAATCTCCCGTGTTCCGGCAGATGAATATATCGCTCAAAGCACTAACAACAGCTCCTCAAAAGTATATTCGGCAGCAGGCGCTGATATTGATGATGAAGAAGCAGAAGAGGATTTTGAGGAAGAAGAGGAAGCATCAGAGATCGAAGACGAATATTCAGAAGAGAGTGAATAAGAAAATGGATGATTTTTTAAAGGAATTACGGAATAATCACCACAATTTCGATAAAGGCAAGCTGACGGATTATGTTCCGGAAGAACCCTTTACTTTTTTCAAAAAATGGTATAAAGAGGCTTTTGAATTCCAAAAGGAAGCGAACGCCATGAGCCTTTCAACAGTTGGAGCAGATGGTAAGCCATCCTCAAGAATCGTCTATTTAAAAGAATTATCCGACCAGGGATTCATCTTTTTTACAAACTATCAGTCTCATAAAGGAACAGATATTGAAGCGAATCCTTACGTTTCCCTTTTATTTTTCTGGCCGGAGCTGGAACGCCAGGTCAGAGTGGAAGGGCGTGCGGAAAAAATTCCTGCAGCAGAAAGTGACGATTATTTTAAAAGTCGTCCGAGAAGCAGCCAGCTCGGAGCATGGGCTTCCCAGCAAAGCCGGAAATTAGTTTCCCGGGCAAAGCTGGAAGAAAAGATCCATCAGCTGAATATACAATTTCCCACAACCGTTCCACGTCCTGAAAACTGGGGCGGATATATTGTTTTTGCGGAAAAAATCGAATTCTGGCAGGGAAGACCTTCCCGCCTGCATGATCGTATTGTTTACGAGCTGGAAAACAATCAGTGGGCCATTTATCGTATTAACCCGTAAATATGTTGGATCAGACGATTCCGATAAGACAGCTTTCAAACGGAATTAAAGTTGTATTTCTGCCCGTAATTTCAGAAGTTGCCCACATGGGTGTAACTGTTCTTGGTGGCTCCCGTTATGAAAACCGAAATGAAATCGGCCTGGCCCATTTTCTGGAGCATTGTTTTTTCAAAGGAACAAAAAAGCGGAAAACCTTTCATGTACTTTCCAGAATTGATTCCGTGGGAGGCGAGTTAAATGCCTTTACAACAAAAGAAGAAATTTGTGTATATGCTTCGTTTGTCAAAAAACATTTTGACAGAGCGGCAGAGCTTCTTGCTGATATTGTCATTAATTCCAATTTCCCGGAAAAAGAAATTGAAAAAGAAAAAGAGATCATCCTGGATGAAATCAATTCTTATCTGGATTCACCAAGCGACCGGATTATGGATGATTTCGAATATTATTTATTCAAAGACCATCCGTTGGGAGAAAATATCCTGGGAACCAGAGAATCAGTCACAGGCTTTTCTCAACAGGCACTATGGTCCTATTTAAAACGGTTTTTTCATACCCGGAATATGGCGATTTCCGTTGTCGGGAATTTTGATGAAAAAAAAGTGATGAAAGTACTGGAAAAGTATTTTTCGGAAATCCCGGGACAGCAGGAACTTTCTTTACCGGAAACCTTTCAGAATTACCAGCCGTTTGACATCCGGAAAAAAGAATCCAACTACCAGTCGCATGTAAACATCGGGAGTATTGCTCCGGGTTATGAGGAAGAGAAAGAACGAAGAGCACTAACGTTGCTTATTAACGTTCTTGGCGGGCCGGCGCTAAATTCCAGGCTGGTGCTGAGTATTCGTGAAAAATACGGCTATACCTACTCTATCGAAGCAAATTATAATCCATTCAAAGAAATAGGCTACTGGCACATTTATTTCGGATGTGACGAACGTTATGTGGACAAAACGCTCCGCCTTGTTGACAAGGAGCTCATAAAACTCCGTAATGAGCGTTTCACGACCATTCAGCTCCACCGTGCAAAGGAACAATATAAAGGACATTTGGCACTTTCAATGGAAAGCCATTCAGGATTGATGATGGGTCTGGGAAAAAGCGCCTTATTATTCAATCAGATCGACAGTACGGAAAGTATCTACAAAGCAGTAGATGAGCTGACAGCTGAAAATTTGCTTGAAGTTGCCAATCAGTATTTTTCACCCGAAAAACTTTCCAGGCTGATTTACCTGCAAAAAGAAAATGAATACTGATAAGTCAGATCAAAATTGATTAAAATCTTATTAGAGAAAGACAGACATTTAGAACGACTCACATAATTTAATTTTTAATGACTGTATAAATAAAGAATGAGGGATAATAGCAATGATATAATAGTTAAATAATAAAAGAAATTAACCACTTTTTTATCTCACATACATCTTTACTGATTTGTTCTAAAAAATTTTTCTCTTCCATATTATTGTTTTTAATTGAGTTAAGAACAATAATAGGAAAATGGTATATAAAATATATTTAATTTCCATTTATGGAAAAGGAGGATTTCAACAAATTAATATCCGAACATATCAGAAGAGTAAGAATCTAGAAAGGTTTAACACAATCAGACGTTGCTACTTTAATTAATATGGATGCTCAAAACTTTTCCAAATATGAAAGGGGGTTGATCTCTACTACTGCCTTTTGGATTCATAAATTTTGTGAAGCAATAAAGGAAAGACCAAGAGATTTCTACGTGAAATTGTATGAATAAAATTAATCAGGAGAAATAAATTGACATCTGGTTCTATCAGTCATGAATTCAAATACTATGTTTTCTTTGCGCTCCATAGCAGTCGCTAAAAACTCACCTAAATTCTGATTAAAGTTTTTATTTTCCTTTTTTGATATACAATAAAAATTTATTTCTTCGATATTAAAATGATGATATAGGGATATTTTGAATAAAGTAGTAACAATCTTTCTATATACTGAAAATCTTATTGACATCTCCCTTTCTTTTTCATTGTCCCGATCATATACCTGAGCAATGAATGAATATATAATTTCAGGACTTTTTTCAATTTCCTTTGAAACGATATCGCAACAGGTATTTAGAAGCATTCTTTTTTCAGAAAATGTAAGATCCATTCCTACCAGTTTATATTTATCTGGATTATTCTCATGTAATTTAGGATAGAATTTTACAAATGCGATATTTTCATAGTAATATATCTCAACCAGATATTTAATCTTCTTACGTATTTTGACTTTATATATTTTTTTATATCTTAAACCTAATGATAATATATCTTCTGGATCACAGCTTTTCTTTAAGTTGTGATAAATGGGAGAACCATAATTGAAGCATTTATTATTTTCCATATAAAAACAAAAACCGCCCTAATGGACGGCTTTAAAAAAGTAAAATTCACTATTAATAAATAGCCTTATATGCTTTTAATCTATAACTTTCAACTTCATCATCAGTCATAGGTTTAATTTCCTTTTTGATAAATCGTTCTGTGATTAATTCATCATTAACAGAATGCTTATTAGTTCCTGATGATTTGGATAAATTAATAAGAGTACTCTTATTCGAAAACTTAGAGATCAGAGCCTTCATATTCGACAGATTGATTTGAAACTTATGCAAAGTAAATAAAAAACAAATAAATGATGTAATAAATAACAATAAATAAGAAAAAAAGTCCTCTTAAAGGAGAGTGGTGGTGCTATTTACCATAAATAATATAAATTATAGGGCATTAAATTTAGCTCGTAGTAGTTAGGTTTAGTTCACCAAGGTAAAGTAATTTTTGACATCAATCCCGGTTATAATGATCGGGATTTTTGCTAATAAATAACTTGAATATTTATGGATATAGATTACAATAAATGTAGAAATGGTCAGGAATTGAGTGAATTGGTAAGGGAATCAGTACAGAATATTATAACAATTTTAGACCTCATTTAAGTTTAAAATTAAAAACTCCTAACTTTATACATCAAAAAACCGATGAAGAAAATCTCCATCGGTCCTAAATATCTGTCAACCTATTTCAGGATGATACATTTTTAAATTTATTACGCTTTAACGCTCAGCACTTCTGCCATTTTCGCACCGATTTGAGCAGGAGAATCAACTACGTGAATTCCACACTCTCTCATGATACGTTTTTTCGCCTGAGCAGTATCATCAGCACCACCAACGATCGCACCGGCATGTCCCATTGTACGTCCTGCAGGAGCAGTTTCTCCGGCAATGAAGCCAACAACCGGCTTTGTTCCGTTTTCTTTGATCCATCGTGCAGCGATTGCTTCCAGGCTACCGCCGATCTCACCGATCATTACGATCCCTTCTGTTTCAGGGTCATTCATTAATAGTTCAACAGCTTCTTTTGTTGTTGTTCCGATGATCGGGTCACCACCGATACCGATAGCTGTAGTAACTCCTAAACCTGCTTTTGCGATCTGGTCAGCTGCTTCGTATGTTAAAGTACCGGATTTGGAAACGATACCGATTTTACCTTTTTTGAAGACGAAGCCCGGCATGATACCTACTTTTGCCTCACCTGCCGTAATCACACCCGGACAATTTGGTCCGATCAGACGAGCGCCCGTACCTTTGATGTACTCTTTTGCTTTCACCATGTCATTCACAGGAATACCTTCCGTAATACAAACGATTACTTTAATACCTGCAGCGGCAGCTTCCATAATCGCGTCAGCAGCAAATGCAGGCGGAACGAAGATGATGGAAGTATCCGCTCCCGCTTTTTCCACAGCATCTGCTACAGTGTTAAAAACCGGACGATCCAGATGTGTTGTTCCTCCTTTTCCGGGTGTCACTCCACCTACTACATTTGTTCCGTATTCAATCATTTGCCCTGCGTGAAATGTTCCTTCACTACCGGTAAATCCTTGAACTATGACCTTAGAATTTTTATTTACAAGTACGCTCATCGTTGTGAGATTATGAATTTTTAATTTTTAACCGTCCCAAATTTAATTTTTTGATTTTGTATTAACAAATATTAGTGCTATTACTTCTATGTTAATTTTGTTTTCCCTTTAGAATTTCCTTGGAAATCCAGTCTTTCAGGAGAACGTTTATTTCTTCCGTTTTTTCCAGATGCGGCTGATGATGACAATCGGGAATCAGATAAGTTGTTACATTTTTAAGTTTGCTTTCAATTAATTCCAGCTGCTTTTCCGTTCCGTATTCGTCCTGATCTCCCTGAAGGATAAGAGAAGGTGTTGACTGCGTTATCTTATCGCAAATATTCCAGCTGCGGTATTCTTCGCTCAGCCATGTATGTGCCCAGGCATAAAAAACAGCTTCCGTTTTTTCTCCGTGGTACTTTTTGAGTCCATCCAGCTTTCCGGCCTGGTAAGCGTCAATTGCCGGCTGAATTCCTGCCAGCGTCACCTCTTCCACCATCACGTGAGCTGCCATGGTAATGACACCCGAGATATTCTCCGGATATTTTGAGGCATATAGCAACGCTATACTTCCGCCATCGCTATGCCCGACAAGGATGATTTTTTTATCCGGTGCTAATTTACTGATGACCTGCGGCAGTTCGTCAAGAGCGTATTTTTCCAGGTAAGAGCTGTCTCTTTTTGAAGAAAAAGGAGATGACGAACCATAGCCCTGACGTTCATAAACCAGCCCTTTTGCTCCCAGAGCATCACAAAGTAATCTCGGAAATCTTCGCCACTGATCAATAGAACCTAATGCTTCGTGAAGAAATATAATAATAAAATCTTCCTGTAATTCCGCAGGCCGTACCCACTGATAAGCAATCTCAACGAAATCTTTTATGTGTATGAATTGTTTTTCCATAAAAAGAAAAAATCCCGACTTTTTGGTCAGGATTCTTAATTTGATAGTTATACTATTAATTTTTCACACGTTCCACATACATTCCTGTACGTGTATCAACCTTAATAACTTCGCCGTTATCAATGAACAAAGGGACTCTTACTTCCGCACCACATGCTAATGTAGCAGGTTTCATTGTGTTTGTCGCAGTATCACCTTTAATTCCCGGTTCAGTATAAGTTACCTCGGAAATGACATATAATGGAAGTTCGATTACCAACGGCATTTCCTCTTCTGCATGGAACAAAATATTACAAGTCATCCCTTCGATTAAAAATTCCGGTTTCTCAATCATTTTTGCAGGAATAGGAACCTGTTCGAAGTTTTCATTGTTCATAAAAATATAATCCTGACCTTCCTGATATAAGTATTGGTACTCACGATTTTCAATTCTCACAGGCTCAATTTTATGACCTGACGAGAATGTATTGTCAATTACTTTTCCGGTTTCAATTACACGTAGTTTCGTTCTCACGAAAGCCGGGCCTTTTCCTGGTTTTACATGTTGGAATTCAATAACCTGACAAAGCTTGTCATTGAATTTAATACATAATCCGTTTTTAATATCTGCTGTTGTTGCCATGCAATTTTTAAATTTTCGACTGCAAATGTAAAAAAAATCCTTTTAATCTAAATTCCTGGCATCAGAGTTCTTATCTTCGTGGTTTATTTTAATCGGTTATGGATTTTACAACAAAAGATGTCGCATACTGCGTGGGAATGAGTATTGGAGAGAGCCTGGCTTCACAGGATTTAGGAACTTTAGACGCAATGGAAGTTGCTGAAGGGATCAAAGCGATTTTCGAAAAGCAGGCACCTAAATTTTCCCCTGAACAGGCGAATTTCATCATTCAGAATTATGTTAATAAGCTAAGTGCTGAAAAGTATGCTGTAAATAAAGAAGAAGGAGTAAAATTCCTTGCTGAAAATGCGAAACGTCCGGAGATTAAAACAACAGCTTCGGGCTTGCAATATGAGGTATTGAAAGAAGGTGACGGAAAGAAACCTGCTGCGACAGATACTGTGGAAGTGCATTATCACGGAACTTTAATTGATGGAACTGTTTTTGACAGCTCTGTTCAAAGAAATCAAACAGCTAAATTCGGCGTGCACCAGGTGATTAAAGGATGGACAGAAGCATTACAGCTGATGTCAGAAGGATCGAAATTCCGCTTATATATTCCGGAAGAATTGGCTTACGGTGCGAATCCGCACCCGGGAGGAGCAATTAAGCCGCACATGGCGTTAATCTTTGATGTTGAATTAATAAAAGTTCAGTAAGCATGAAAAAAATCATTCTTTTGGCTGCAGCTGCTTTAATAGTGTTTTCATGTGGCAACGAAAGCAAGCCTGTTGATACGTTAAAGCTGGAAACACAGAAACAGCGTTTGTCTTATGCTTTGGGAGCGGATCACGGACATTCCATTTCGGGTTCCGGAGATCCTAATTATCCGAAATACAACCTGGAGAAAGTAACAGAAGGATTCGCCGAAGGACTGAAAAATGATAAAGCCTTCGGAGAAGAATGCCAGGCTGCCTTAAGAGGTCTTTTCGGTGACGGAGGACACGATTTCAACGAAAAATATATCGATCAGGGATGCGAATGCCTCGGGAAACTTTCCGGTGTAGTGTTCAGAAGCGGCTGGTTAAAAAAAGGTGGTTTTGAACATTTTGATGAAAAATACATTGTGGAAGGTTTTAAAGCTGCTGTTCACAAAACAGACACAATTGTAAAGCGTCAGGATCAAATGGAGCTGATCCGAAACTTCTATGAGGATCTGAACAAGCAGAACGGCACCAGATTATTAGCGGAAGCAGCTAAAAAGCCGAATACGGCTTCTGTTGACGGTTTAGTAATTGAAACGCTGGAAGAAGGAAAAGGCAAGTCCCCTCAGGCTAATGGTAAAGTACTTGCGCAATACATCCTTATGAATGCAGTTGGAGACACGCTTCAGAGCTCATTTGAATACGAGAAATATACCGGAAAATCAGTTGATCCTTTTCTGCTGGACCAGGTAATTCCCGGATGGAGAATAGGAATGCAGCAGATGAAAGAAGGAGGAAAATACATGTTATACGTTCCTTATAATTTAGCTTACGGTGAACAGGGAATGTTTAATCCACAGCGAAATGCTTATGATATTCAGCCTTATGAAGCATTGCGATTTTATATCGAGATGAAACAGGTTATGAAATAAAGCGCTTTTATGTAATTTTAGTGTAACTCAAAATAATAATCACATGGCAATACTTTCAATCCCGGATTTAAACAAGCAGATAGACCAGCCGGAAGAAATAAGAAAATTTCTGAATGACAGAGGCGTGTTCTTTGACCAATGGACGTGTGATGTAGAATTTACGGATCATTCAACACAGGAGGAAATTATTGCAGCGTATGAGAAAGATCTGAAACCGTTCATGGAAAATGGCGGTTATCATACAGCAGACGTGATTAATATCAATGCCAGTACACCAAATTACGAAGCGGTAAGAGCCAAATTTCTGGCAGAGCATACACACTCTGAAGATGAGATCCGCTTTTTTGTAGATGGAAAAGGATTGTTCTGGTTCAATTTAGAGAACGGAGAACCCGTTTTTAATCTGCTGTGCGAAAGAGGAGATCTGATCTCAGTGCCCGAAGGAACAAAACACTGGTTTGATGCCGGTGCCGAGAATCCTTTTGTGAAAGCCATCCGGATTTTTATCGACATGTCAGGGTGGGTTCCTCATTATACGGAATCAGGTGTTGACAAGAAATACGAAACGTTTAAAATGCCGCGTTAATTTCAGAGCAGGTGCTTAAACGATTTAAAACAAGCATATTATTTTCGTTGATTTCTATGTTGGGAATGCAGACACTGTATTCCCAACGTTTTTTTGAGAATGCAGATTCCCTTCACAAACCGCGCCTGATTACTGTTTCGACACTGACAGTCACTGGCTGGGCAGGAAGCATGGCCGGCCTGCATTATGTCTGGTATAAAGATTATCCGAAAAGTAAGTTTCATTTTTTTAATGATTCCAAAGAATGGCTGCAAATGGATAAAGCCGGTCATTTCTTTACAGCTTATCACATTTCCCACAAGATTGCCGGAGCCTTTCGCTGGTCAGGACTGAACAGAAACCTCAGCTGTGCTATTGGTGCAGGCGTCGGATTTGGCTATCAGCTGACATTAGAGTTTTTAGATGGCCAAAATGCACAATGGGGATTTTCCTGGTCAGATCTTGCTGCAAATAGCCTTGGAACAGCCTTTTACGTTGCACAGGAACTGGCGTTCAGAGAGCAGATCTTTAAACCAAAATTCTCTTTTTATCCCAGCAAATATGCAAAATACCGGCCGAATACGCTGGGTTCTAATTTTGCCGAACAACTGTTCAAAGATTATAACGGGCAAACTTATTGGATCAGCTTTTCCCCGTTTGCTTTCTCAAAAAATGAGCGGCTCCCCAAATGGCTTTGCTTATCCTTAGGCTATAGCATTGACGCCAAGCTGCACGGTGACCTGAACATTTACCAGGCAGGAGGAGAAACATTTTACGCAAAAAGACAGTTTGTTTTATCGTTAGATATCGACGTCTCCAAAATCCCTTTCAAAAAGAAATGGCCGAAAGTATTACTGAGCCCTTTTAACCTTATAAAAATTCCTTTTCCGGCAGTGATTTTTACTTCTGATGGGGTAAGCGGCAGATGGATTTATTTCTGATATTCATAACGGAGAAAAGAATTTTCCGGATGCCAAAATCGGTGATAAAGTTACTGAGCCAAATTTCCTATTTCGGTTGATAAGTTTTTAATATTTTTTGGCAAAAACTCACTATCTTTGCGCCATTACTATTAGTCTATTGGTCATGAGCTTATTTTCAGAAAGACACATCGGGTCAAACGCTGCTGAGCAGCAACAATTGTTAGCCAAAACAGGATGTTCATCCATTGATGAGCTGGTTCAAAAAACCATCCCGGCTCACATTCGTTTAAGCAAAGAGCTGGATATCGCCCCGGCGATGTCTGAGCAGGAGTATTTAGAGCATATTAATGCTTTAGGGAAAAAGAATAAAGTATTTAAATCATTTATTGGTTTAGGATACAATGACACGATCGTGCCTTCTGTTATCTTAAGAAATGTTCTGGAAAATCCGGGATGGTACACGGCTTATACGCCTTACCAGGCTGAGATTTCTCAAGGGCGGCTGGAAGCATTATTGAATTTTCAAACAATGATTCTTGATTTAACAGGAATGGAAATAGCAAATGCCTCTTTACTGGATGAAGGAACAGCTGCTGCAGAAGCAATGCTGATGTTCTTTAACTCCCGTTCAAGAGAGGATGTAAAAGCAGGAAAAAACAAATTCTTTGTTTCTAATACATTGTTTCCTCAGGCCATCGACCTGTTAAAAGGAAGAGCGGCTAATTTTAATATTGAGCTGATCATTGATGCTCCTGAAAATTTTAAAGCGGACGATGCGTTATTCGGTGCAATTGTTCAGAATCCGGATACGTTCGGTAAGATTATTGACCTGGAAGGATTTATAAGTACCGCAAAAGCTGCCGGCATTCAGGTAGCAGTAGCAGCGGACATTATGTCCCTGGTATTGCTGAAAGCCCCGGGAGAATACGGTGCGGATGTGGTGTTAGGTTCGTCTCAGCGCTTCGGTGTTCCGATGGGCTACGGAGGTCCTCACGCGGCATACTTTGCATGTAAAGAAGAGTACAAACGAAATATTCCGGGGCGTATCATCGGTGTTTCTAAAGATGATGATGGAAATACTGCCTTAAGAATGGCGCTTCAGACACGGGAGCAGCACATTAAAAGAGATAAAGCAACCTCTAATATTTGTACAGCACAGGCATTATTAGCAGTTATGGCGAGTATGTATGCTGTTTATCACGGACCAAAGGGTCTTCGTGAGATCGCAGAAAATATTCACCAAAAAACAGCTACTTTAGCGAAAGAATTAAAAGCATTAGGTTTTGAAATCGCTTTTGAAGATTATTTTGATACTATCACTGTAAAAGGAATTTCAAGCACGGCGGTGAAAGCAGCCGCAGAAGCAAAAGAGATAAATTTCCGCTACATTGATGAAAATTCGCTTTCAATTTCTGTCGGTGAATCCATTTCTGTAGCAGATATTAATACCGTTATCGGAGTTTTCGCGGGAATAGCCAACAAAACAGTTTCGTCTGCCGGACTGGCCGGATCAACTATCAAAGGTAAGTTCTTAAGAAGCACTCCTATTTTAACACACCCGACATTCAGCGCTTATCATTCTGAATCTAAAATGATGCGGTACCTGAAACGTCTGGAAAATAAAGATCTATCATTGGTTCACTCTATGATCGCGTTAGGTTCATGTACAATGAAATTAAACGCAGCAACGGAACTGATGCCGATTACCAACCCTAATTTTGCAAATCTTCACCCGTTCTGTCCTGCTGATCAGGCGGAAGGATATGCGGAGATGCTGACACAGCTGGAAAAAGATTTATGTGCGTGCACCGGATTTGCAGGAGTTTCTTTACAGCCAAATTCAGGGGCGCAGGGTGAATATGCAGGCCTGATGGTGATTAAAGCATACCACGAATCAAGAGGAGACCACCACAGAAGAAAAATGATCATTCCTTCTTCTGCTCACGGAACCAACCCTGCTTCTGCAGCTGTTGCCGGTTTCGATATCGTTGTGACAGGCTGTGATGAAAACGGAAATATTGATATTCCTGCTTTGAAAGCAAAAGCAGAAGAAATTAAAGATACACTGGCGGGATTGATGGTTACTTATCCTTCTACTCACGGTGTTTATGAAGAAGGCATTAAAGAAATTACACAGATCATTCACGATAACGGAGGTCAGGTGTATATGGACGGAGCCAACATGAACGCACAGGTAGGATTAACAAATCCTGGAAATATCGGAGCGGATGTGTGTCACCTGAACTTACACAAAACATTTGCCATTCCTCATGGTGGTGGTGGTCCCGGAATGGGCCCTATCGGTGTTGCTTCCCATCTGAAGCCATTCCTGCCGGGGAATGTACTGGTAAAAACCGGCGGAGACAAAGCGATCCACGGCGTATCTTCTGCCCCGTTCGGAAGTGCTTTGATTTTACTGATTTCCTATGGATATATCAAAATGTTAGGTGCAACAGGCTTGAGAGCATCTACCGAAAATGCGATCCTGAACGCGAATTACATCGCTACCTCATTATCAGGACATTACCAGGTATTGTACACAGGTAAAAATGGTACGGTAGCACATGAATTAATTCTGGACTGCCGTGAATTCAAGAAAACCGCAGAAGTAGAAGTGGCGGATATCGCAAAACGTCTGATTGATTTTGGATTCCATGCACCAACAGTTTCTTTCCCGGTTGCAGGGACACTGATGATTGAACCGACAGAATCCGAAGATAAAGACGAGCTGGATCGTTTCATTACGGCAATGATTCAGATTCGTAAAGAAATCGCAGATATCGAAACAGGAAAATACGGTAAGGAAAACAACCTGCTGAAAAATGCGCCGCATACGGCAGATTGTATTATCAATCAGGAATGGAATTACCCGTATTCTCCGAAAGAAGCTGCTTATCCGGTTGAATATCTGAAAGAATTCAAATACTGGGTTCCGGTAAGACGTGTGGATAATGCTTACGGAGACAGAAATCTGGTTTGTTCCTGCCCAAGTATTGAGGAATATATGATCGCAGAATAACGATTAACAACGAGATAAAATAAAAGCCGGAAATTCCGGCTTTTATTTTTTAATTCTATTATTACAGGGAATCCCGCTTTTACTAGTTGTTATTCTTTAAAAGAAACAGTCATTAATTTAGCTTTTCTTCTTCTCAGAAACTGACTGGTGTAGCTTGTCTCCGAAGACTTATATGAACTGCCTAAATTAGGTGAGAAATTACCTATCTGACCAAGACTGAACACTTCTTTTGATTTCGCTTTACCGTCTTTTTTACTGATTTCTGCTATTTTAAGCTTTAGTTTTTCCTGAAAAATTACATAAAAATACTTTTCAGCATTATGAAATAACATTTCTCCCGCCATAGGATTGGAAGAGTGATTGTATTTTTTAAAGCGTTGTATCCATTCAATTTGTCCCTCTTTGTTTGTCCGGACGGTAATTAAATCTGCATGGATATAATGATCTCTGACGCTTGTTCTTCCTTTGGAGTCCATATCCATTGTTGTGTAGTGCAGATAGCATTCTGCGACTAAAATAGAACTCCCGTCATTATTTTTTATCACCTCTCTTACAAGGTATTCATATTGATCATTATAATCCTTTCCTTCACTTATATTCTTTTCAATCTTCTTCTTCTTTTTTGCAGACATCTTTTCAGCAAGAAGCTCAAAACCAAAAGGGCGTATATCTTCACTTAACATTTGCCCGGATTTTGTGTCATATATCTGAGTAAAAGCACCTCCTACGTCATTTGATTTTGAGTTAGAGTTATAAAAACCAGATACATATAATTTTTCTTCTGAGTCTATGAGGCACTTAAGATCCGTAATATTTTTACCTGTATTGTTCAATGAGATCTCAAATTGCGTTATATTTTTGCTTGCTCGATCTATCAGGTAAAATTCACATTGGTTGGGCTCTTTTTTTGCTCCTTTTATTCTGGATGTAAAAGCAATGTAATTATCTGTGATGATGTGATCTTTGAGAGTAGTTTCCTTAGAAGATCCATTAATATTGACTTCAACGTCAAATGAAGGTATTAGCCCATCTCCGATTATAAAAATGGAGGCTTTGTTCTTCTCAGTGTTTGGAAGCCCTTTTTTTCCTCTACCCTGTTCTGATTCCACTATTACAAAGAATTCCTGATCATTGTTCGGATCAGTAAAAACGGAAGCAATATTAACTGTTCTGCCTTCTTCCTGAAAAGCTCCTATTTTGAGCTTATTGGTTTGTCGGAGAGTACTTGTACTATACTCGATAAGATAAATATCTCTTATTCCTGCTTGTTTGTTAACTAAACTCCCGGTTTGTATCAGTGATTTGTTTATAAGATGAATGTTAATCGGCTGCTGATATACGCCAAGTTTATACATGTCGGTCTTCATCGGTACTTTTTGATAAATAACATCACTTGTCTTTGGATCAAATCTATTTATTACATACTTAAATCCTATTGGAACAAGCAGGAATACAAAACCTTTATGTCCGATGGTATAATTATATTTTCCATCAAATCCTAAAGTATAAACCCCGGTACCTTTTCTTTTTACTTTTTCGGATAGTTTGAAGTTGGCATTAAAAATGTTTTTTTCAATTTGTCCAAATGCAGGTAATTGGTTTAAAAAGATGATGATAACAAAAAGAAGATTAATTTTTTTCATAATTTTCATTTAAAACAGGCTGCAAATCTACTGTTTTTTTCTCTTGGAGAGGTACTGAAAATAAGGATGAGCAATACTTTGACAGTATTTTAAAAACATAGTTCTGTTATTCAAAAGATGTAAGAATTTGTAAATAAGTGTCTAATCTTTATTGAGGAAGACTGTTTAAAAACATATATTTTTTCAGAATGCGGCGATGGTTTCCGGGATTCTGATGATTTTGTTTTTTTGTGTTACCGGACTTACTGTATTTGCTTGTTTTTTGTACCTTTATAAACAAACTTTTTAGAGAAGAATATGAAGACCAATCACGAAATAGATTATCATATTATCGGCGAGGAAATGCAGATCGTGGAAATCGAGCTGGATCCGCAGGAGACTGCTGTTGCAGAAGCCGGTTCGTTTATGTATATGCACGATAATATCCAGATGCAGACTATTTTCGGAGATGGTTCCAGTAACGATAATACAGGGTTTCTTGGAAAATTGTGGGGCGCCGGAAAGCGTTTGCTGACAGGAGAAAGCTTGTTTATGACAGCCTATACAAATGTTGGTAATTCGAAATTAAGAGTGGCATTTGCTTCGCCTTATCCGGGAAAAATTATTCCTCTTGATCTATACGAATTGGGAGGCAAAATTATTTGTCAGAAAGATGCATTTTTATGTGCAGCTAAAGGTGTTGCTATTGGTATCCAGTGGCAAAAGAAATTAGGGACAGGACTTTTTGGGGGAGAAGGTTTCATCATGCAAAAGCTGGAAGGCGATGGAATGGCTTTTTGCCATGCCGGAGGCCACGTGATCCGAAAAGAGCTGAAGATGGGCGAAACACTCAAGATAGATACCGGCTGTATTGTCGCATATACTCAGGATATTGATTTTGATATTCAGTTTATCGGAGGAATTCGCAATACGATTTTCGGAGGAGAAGGAGTTTTCTTCGCTACACTGAAAGGCCCGGGAACAGTCTGGCTGCAATCACTGCCTATCTCAAGGCTGGCGTCACGGCTTTCCCAATACAGCTATGGAACAAGAAAAGAAGAAGGAAACGGCTTCCTCGGAGGTCTGGGTAATTTATTGGACGGTGACGGCCGGTAATTGTTTGAACAATCAACCTGAATAAACATGATAATGGTACACAATTTAAGTTCTGTAACGTCTGTTTTCAACAACTTTCTGGCAGAAATAAGAGATGTTAAGATCCAGAAGGACGCTATGAGATTCCGGAGAAATCTGGAACGCGTTGCTGAAATAATGGCTTATGAGGTTTCGAAAACACTTTCGTATGTGGATGTAAGTGTAGAAACTCCTCTAGGAGTTGCTGAAACAAAGATCCTGGAGGAACAACCTGTTCTGGCTACTATTTTAAGAGCCGGACTGGCAATGCACCAAGGTTTTCTCAACTATTTTGACAAAGCAGACTCTGCATTTGTTTCTGCTTACCGGAAACATGTTACAGCAGAAGATTTTGAAATTTACGTGGAGTATGCGGCTGCTCCTGAAATAGAAAATAAAGTCCTGATCATAACGGATCCGATGCTGGCAACAGGAGCATCTATGATTACTGTTTATAAAGCACTTTTAAAGTTTGGAAAACCCAAACGCGTAATTATATGTGCTGGAATTGCTTCTCAGGAAGCGATTGAATATGTCAAAATGCATCTTCCGGCAGAAACGCAATTATTTGTCGGGGCGATCGATAAGGAGCTCACCGCTCAGTCTTACATCGTTCCCGGATTGGGAGATGCGGGAGATTTGGCTTACGGTATAAAGAGATAACAGATGAGTTGGGATAAATATTTAGCATTATTCGGAATATCGACATTTAAGTTTATGTTTGCTCCATTAGGGGGAATCCCGATGGGTCTTACCTTTTTTGAGACGTATCTGTCATGTGTGGCAGGAGCAGTTACCGCAGCAACTTTCTTTTATTTTATGAGTGAATTTTTCATTATTCGTTCCATGAAGAAAAGGAAAAGAAAAATTGAAGAAGCCCTGCGCACCGGGACTGAACTGCCTCAAAAAAAGAATTTTACCTTCATGAACAAGCTGATTGTAAAGATCAAAAGAACACTGGGGATCTACGGCGTCTGCCTTTTTGCTCCTTTGTTCTTTTCCATTCCCGGCGGAACTATTATTTCTGCTAAATTTTATGGTAAAAAAAGACAAACTTTTCCGTTGATCTTAACCGGTATTTTTATGAACGGGCTTATTATCACTTCTATCGTTTATATTAACCAGATATTTTAGTGCGTAAAAAGCAACTTTTCTTTGATTTAGACCGGACACTCTGGGATTTTGAAGCAAATTCCCGGAAAGCATTAGATATACTCTATCATGATCTGGGAATAAATAAGCTGACCACTCATTTTATTCAGTTTCACGAAACTTATAAGTCTGTAAATCATGAGCTGTGGGAATTATATGCGAAAAATAAAATTTCCAAAGAGCAACTGAGAAATCAGCGTTTTATTCAGACATTTGAACGCCTGGGAATTGATGAGCCGGTGCTGGCTGCCGAAATGGGAGACGGCTATATTGAAATCTCCCCAAATCAGACGCTCTTGTTTCCGAATACGAAAGAAACACTGACAGAATTAAAACAGGCAGGCTTTCAGATGAATATTATTACCAATGGTTTTGAAGAAGTGCAGCACCGAAAGCTGAAGAACTGTGATCTGCTGCAGTTTTTTGATCATGTCATTTGCTCTGAAGCAGTGGGATATGCAAAACCGGATAAACGAGTGTATGACTATGCTTTAAACCGGTCTAACTCAAAAAGAGAATATTCCGTTATGGTCGGTGACGATATGAAAGCAGACGTCCTGGGGTCCGAAGCTGCAGGGCTGACCGGAGTTCTTTTTGATCCGGGCATAAAAAGGCTATACGCTTCTGAAATTCATAGAATCAAAGATCTGAGCGAACTTCCGATGTTGCTGCTGAAGTTATGATAACCAAATAATTTACTCTTTTGTTGATTTATACCTTTAATAATTTGTAATGGTCTTAAAAAGAAAGACAGTAATTGGTGGATTTTAGAAAGAGATCTTGTAAAACTAAAAATCGCATACGGATAACCACACTGTGATTATCCATATACGATTAAACTATAAATTGAACCTGAAGAATTCCGAAATTTTAAATACTTGCTGTTTTAGCTAATTGCTTTTCCTTTAACATCATAGAGCCATTTTTGCGAAGATTTATATGCCATGAGTAGGCTTCCTCCAATAAGTGAGGCGTATGACCGCCTCGCTCACAGGCTCTTTTAAAATAATCCTGTAATTGTTCTCTGTATTCCGGATGCACACAATTTTCTATGACGGCTTTTGCCCGTTCTCTCGGAGCCAAACCTCTTAAATCTGCTAAACCTTGTTCTGTTACCAGAATATCCACGTCATGTTCTGTGTGGTCAACATGAGAAACCATCGGAACAACGTTGGAAATAATATTTGCTTCTTTGGAAACAGAAGGACAGACGAAAACGCTCAGATAGGAATTCCTGGCAAAATCCCCTGAACCCCCGATTCCATTCATCATGTTTGTTCCGGAAAGATGCGTTGAATTGACATTGCCATAAATATCAAACTCAATGGCTGTGTTGATTGCTATTACACCAAGTCTTCGTATAATTTCGGGGGAATTGGATATGTTTTGTGGTCTTAGAATGATCTTTTCTTTATAATCCCCGAAATTAGTAAGTAATTTATTGTAACAAGCTTCCGTAACTGTTATGGATGATGCAGATGCGCATAATAGCTTTCCCTTATCAAATAATTCAAAAGCGCTATCCTGTAATACTTCTGAATACATGGTCAGATTATTGAAATGTCCCTTTCCAAGGCCTCCCAGAACAGCATTGGCAATCTTTCCGATGCCTGCCTGTAAAGGCATTAAAGAATCAGTCAATCTTCCTTCGGCTACTTCTTTTTCAAAAAACTGAATTAAATGATTGGCTATTTGATCGGTTTTGTCGTCCGGCTCTGATGTTTGTGCAGGACTGTCGGTCATTTCTGTAAAAACAATTCCAATCACTTTTTCAGGATCGATTTTTATATAATCTTCGCCGATTCTGTCAGATGTTGAAGTGATATTGAAAACTTCTCTGCGCGGGTAAGTTGTAGGTAGGTAAACATCGTGAATACCTTGAAAATCAAATGGAATAGCAGTATTTATCTCAATAATAATGTTTTTTGCAAGATGAGCGAAAGTGGCAGAATTACCTATTGAAGTTGTAGGAATAATATTTCCGGCCGGGTCAATATAGCAAGCTTCGATGATGGCGATGTCTAAAGCCGGAAAATGTTTGTTCTCAAGCATTTCTGCCGTTTCACTCAAATGCTGATCCATGTATAAAATTGCTCCGTCATTGATTTTTTTGCGGAGAGAATTATCAACCTGGAATGGGATTCGTTTGTATAATGCGTCGTTATTTGCCAGATCAGAATCTGTTGTATGACCTAATGAAGCTCCTGTGAGCAGAGTGATGGCTACCTTTTCATACTCTGCTCTTTTTGCAAATGCAGGTAAGACAGCTTTACTATCGCCTGCTTTTGTAAAACCACTGGAGCCCACAATCATTTTGTCTTTAATATATAATGCAGCTTCTTCAGCTGATATAATCTTGTCTGTATATGGGGTATATAATACTCTGTTCGGATACTCGCTCATAAGTCCTGTTTTCAAAGCCCTGAATGATTCTCTGACTAACGCTGTAATATTCAGAAAATCATTCTCAAAATGTTTGTAACTGCAATTCTAATTATTTAAAAAATTGTACATTTGTTATAATTAGACTAATTTTTGTTTTAATCGGACATAAATGCTTCAGACAGATAAGTATTACCTTACGGAAGTTGACAAACACCCACAAAGTATATACTGCTACAATAATGAAATGCGGGAGCTTTTAATTGATAGTCATTCACATAAAAAGCATCAGTTTTTATATACGGAAGGAGGAATTGTGTTTGTGGAGACAGCCAGTAAGACATATTATCTTCCCGCACGGCATTTTATGTGGATTCCTGCCGGAATTGTACACAGTATCCGCACCAACAGAGAAGACGCTATTATGTTTAATTTATATTTTCCGGTAGAGGAGAATGAAGGTGATTTTTACAGGGAAGAAGGAATTTATCCTGTAGATGACTTGCTGTTAAAACTAATGAATTATTCTAAAAATTTCGAAACAGAGTTATTTCCGGCTGATGATAAATTTGTGATCGCATTGACCATCAAACGTATTCTTTCTGAAAAAACAACATTACAGCTGCCATTGGCATTACCCGTGGCAAAAAGTGAACGCTTAAATACAATTTTAGATTTTTTACATACGGAAGACGGAGATAATCTGACGTATGGAGCACTGGTTCGGAAATTTGGTTTTACGGAGCGAACATTACACAGAATTTTTAAAAAAGAGCTGGAAATGTCTTTTGCCCAATACCACACTATCCTGAAAATGATCCGGGCAATTGAACTATTGCTGGAGAAGCGTTTTTCCGTAGGCGAAATCGCCTCAGAAGTCGGGTATTCCTCTATTGCGACATTTAGCAACACATTCCATAAGTTTACAGGAAAACGTCCGAGTGAATATTTTGCAGAATAAAGATATCAGGGATTATTCAGCTATCAAAAAGCCTGCGCCTGCACCTCCTCTTCTTCCTGACAATCAAAGATATTCGTGCAGGTTTTACTGGTCATCTCGTGAATGATGTATTGTGCAGCAAGTGCCAGCTGAGAATAATTCTGAGAATTATTGCCAAATTGTGCGGCCTTGGTCTGCCACATTTGACGGATCAGCTCTTCCCCACTCTGCGTATGACTGATTTTTTCGACAACTGCACGTACATTTCCTGCTCCCGCATGATAAACGTGTAATACAAACAATCTGAACCACCAGTCATTTTCATTAAATGTATAGTTATTCTCTGTCAGAATCTGCTTGGCGGAAGGAATACAAACTGTTTTGATCAATCTGGATGCGGCATATGCTGAGCGTTCGAAGCTGGAGCGTTCATCCGTATAACGGTTAACCGTCAGTCCCTGTGCTCTTGCTACGCCCGGCATCAATTGAAAAGGACCGTAAGCCCCGGCGGATGATTTTTTTAGCTGTGCAGGGCTTTCAATCAGCAGAATAGCCTGCGCATACCACGGATCAACATTATTCTCCTCAAATGCCAGAATTCCTTTCGTTAAGCTGGGATAAACTTCTTTGAAACGATAAAAATCTTTTTTCCCGGTTGTAACATAGATCTTGTCCGTAGAATCCATATTATAAGCACATCTGACACTGTCTTTGTAAGCTTCCTTTTGGAAGTCATTCATACGGTTCCAGTCACGGAGCGCTTTTTTTTCAATTACAGTTCTGCTGGAAGCAATGTTGACCAGACAGCTGTCAGGAGCGAGCCGCATGATATTTGCCCAGAACTGCGTCTGTGGTAGCTCCGCCCATTTATCTTCCACCAGCTTATGGGTGGAAACAATGATCCCGTAAAGCTCCGGCTGATTCACCATAGACAGCTCTTCATCCCAGTTTCGGGACTGGGCGTTTGAACTCATTATAAATCCTACAAATAATAATGAAGAAAAAAGTAGTTTCATCTGAAATCAACCGTTAAATTTGTAACAAATAACGTTGCAAGGGTTTGAGGTTACTATCGAAAATAATACAATTTCCATTTATTTTTCTGATCCGAATATACCAATTATTCATCAGCCCGATTTTTCCTTCTAAATGCAGATATCAACCAACTTGTTCACATTATACCATTGAAGCGATCCGTGAATGGGGTGTTATCCGCGGTATATTCCTGGGAGCAAGGCGAATTTCCCGCTGCCATCCGTGGGGAGGTTTCGGTCCTGATCCTGTTCCGAAAAAACCGGTTAAAAAGTAAACGTATATTCTACTTCAATATTGCCTTCCAGTGTCTTGGCAACCGGACAGGTTTTTGCAGCAGCAATGATCTTTTGTTGTGTCTTTTCATCCCAGCCATTCCCCGATAAGTCAAGCGTGATCACTAATTTAGCAATTTTCCGGGGATTACTTCCCATGATCTTAGTAACCTCTGCTTCTGCATGCTGAAAATTAAGCTGGTGATTGTCGCAATAAATCCCGATGATGGTGATCATGCACGAAGCAAACGAAGTAGCAACCAGATCTGTGGGTGAAAATGCCTCTCCTTTTCCCTGATTGTCAACAGGTGCATCGGTGATGATCTTCGTACCGGAGGCCAAATGTTCACATGAAGTTCTTAAATTTCCCAGATAGGTGACTTTTGATGTAATCATAACTATTCTTTTAGATAAAAAAGATGGATATTTTGTAACTTTGTTCATTTGTATCCATTCCTAAAATTATAATTTTTTTGAATCAGATACTGCTAACGCTAAAAAAATAGTACGCTCCATGAGTGAAGAAAATACTGAAAACGCCGAGAAAATAAGGATCAAAAAGCCGAAATGGCTGAGGGTAAAGCTTCCGACAGGCGAGAATTACCGGAAAGTCCGTTCCCTGGTGGATGAGCATAAGCTGCACACCATCTGTGAAAGCGGCAGCTGCCCGAATATGGGCGAATGCTGGGGAGAAGGAACAGCTACGTTTATGATTCTCGGCAATATCTGTACCAGAAGCTGTGGCTTTTGCGGGGTAAAAACCGGAAAGCCGGAAGCTGTGGACATTTTTGAGCCGGGACGCGTGGCACATTCCGTAAAGACAATGGGCGTGAAACATGCCGTTATTACTTCTGTGGATCGTGACGATTTAAAAGACGGCGGATCGGATATCTGGGTTCAGACAGTAAAAGCAGTCCGGCACCAGTCGCCCGGGACGACAATGGAAACATTGATTCCTGATTTTGCGGGTAACTGGACAAACCTTCAAAGAATTATTGACGTTGCTCCTGAAATTGTTTCCCATAATCTTGAAACTGTCAGACGTCTAACAAAAGAAGTACGGATCCAGGCAAAATATGACCGAAGTCTGGAAGTATTGTTTCGCCTGAAAAAGGGCGGAATGAGAACCAAATCCGGAATTATGCTGGGTCTGGGAGAATCGCATGAAGAAGTACTTGAAACACTTGAAGATTTAAGCAGTGTAAAGGTGGATATTGTTACACTTGGGCAGTATTTGCAGCCAACTGCAAAACATTTGTCCGTTCAGGAATTTATTACGCCGGAGCGTTTTGCAGAGTATAAAGAATACGGATTGAAATTAGGTTTCCGCTTTGTAGAAAGCGGTCCGCTGGTTCGTTCATCCTATCATGCCGAAAAACATATTTTTGATTTATAATTGAATGAGTCAGCAAACCCGATCAGACATAAAAGTTTTTAAACGGCTGCTTGTTTTCGCGAAGGATTATAAGCGCTATCTGCTGTTAACCCTGCTCTTCACCATTGTGCTGGGAGCTATTTCTCCTGTCCGGCCGATGCTGATCGGAGAAGTCGTGAATCGGTTTATTGTGGACAGCCAGGATCAGTCTGCATTGACAAAATGGTGTATTCTATTGGTCGGCATCTCCTTATCAGAAGGTGTTTTTCAATTCCTGAATTCTTATTACAGCAATCTGATGGCACAATCCGTGATCCGGGACATCCGTCAGCGGTTATACGCGCATCTGATCAAATTCAAATCACAGTTTTTTGATAAAACACCTATCGGGAATCTGGTAACGCGCCTGGTTTCGGATATTGAAGCCATTTCAGATGTTTTCTCTTCCGGCCTTATTGATATCGTAGGAGATTTACTGTTACTGATCGTGGTGATCATTCTGATGTTCATTTCCAACTGGCAACTATCGTTATTATCTTTAATTCCGATTCCGTTGCTGTTAATTGCAACACGGGTTTTCGCCCGGGCAATGCGGAGATCATTTCAGCAGGAGCGTCAGCAGGTAACCCGGCTGAATACATTCATTCAGGAACACCTTTCCGGAATGTCAATTGTTCAGCTGTTCAACAGAGAGAAGCAGGAATATGATAAATTCAAAGGAATTAATGCGGATCACCGGCAGGCACACATTAATGCTGTCTGGGCTTTTTCAATATTTTTCCCGGTAGTGGAATTCCTTTCGTCGCTCTCTATTGCATTTGTTTTAGTTTGGGGCGGATTATACACAATGGGAAATACGGATATTTCGTCAGATATGTTCGGTGAAATATTTACATTCACCTTGTGGATCAGTATGCTGTTCCGCCCGATCCGGCAGCTGGCGGACAAGTTCAATATTTTACAGCGGGGTGTTGTCCGTGCGGAACGGGTTTTCGAAATCCTGGACATGAACGAAGACGTTCAGGCAGAAGGAAAAGACAAATCCGTTGATTTTAATCAAAATCTACGTTTTGAGCATGTTTATTTTGCTTATAAAGGAGAAGAATGGATTCTGAAAGATATCAACCTGGAAATCCCAGCCGGAAAGATGGTAGCATTTGTAGGAGCAACGGGAGCAGGAAAATCGACTATTGTCAATTTGCTGGCACGGTTTTATGAATTCCAGAAAGGAGATATTAAGATCGGTGATACTTCCATTAAAGACATTGAATTATCCTACCTGAGAAAAAACATCGCGATTGTACTGCAGGATGTATTTTTATTTTCGGACACTGTGCTTAATAATATCACTTTAGGCAATCCGGAAATAACGAGGGAAGAAGTAATCGAAGCGGCAAAGGCGGTTGGTGCCCATGATTTCATTATGAAGCTGCCCGGAAATTATGATTACCAGATCGGGGAACGTGGCGGTGTACTTTCCGTGGGACAACGGCAGCTGATCTCCTTCATCCGGGCTTTTGTGTACAAGCCGACAATTTTAATTCTGGATGAAGCAACTTCCAGCGTGGACAGTGAAAGTGAGCACCTGATCCAGAAAGCAACCGACAAGCTGACGCAGGGAAGAACGGCAATTGTTATCGCACACCGGTTGTCAACGATCCAGAAAGCGGATATGATTGTCGTGCTCGACCAGGGAGAAATCAAAGAGATCGGAAGCCATTACGAATTACTGGAATTAAACGGATTTTATAAGAATTTGTATGATATTCAGTTTTCTGAAAATTAAATTGATAAACAAAGTATTATATAAAAAGTTGGATCATGTTAGGATTAAAAATAGGTGGTGTTCCCGAACACTTCAATCTGCCGTGGAGGCTTGCAATCGAAGAAGGGAAATTTAAGGAAATCGGTCTGGAATTATTCTGGAGTGATATGTATGGCGGGACAGGCCAGATGATCAGAGGATTTCAGAACAATACGATCGATATCGCGGTATTACTGACGGAAGGGATTACCAAATCCATTCTGGAAGGTCTGGATGTAAAAATCCTGGAAGTGTACGTTACTTCGCCGTTACACTGGGGAATCCATGTTCCTTACCATTCGGATATAACGAAGGTTGATCAGCTGGAAAACCAGACATTTGCGATTTCCCGGAAAGGCTCCGGCTCGGAGCTGATGGCGTATGTCCTTGCTGACCGGGAAGGCTGGGATACTTCCGGCCTGAAATTCAATGTTATCGGAGACGTTTACGGAGGCTTATGGGCATTAGAAAATAATGAAGCGGAATGTTTCCTGTGGGAGAAATACACGACATTCCCATTCTGCGAACAAAAAAAATGCCGTTATATCGATGAGATCGTCACACCGTGGCCGTGCTTTGTTATTGCCGTAAAAACGGATATTTACGAGAAACACCGGGAGGTATTAGACCAGATGTGCCGTATAGTGAACCAGAAAGCTCATGAAGTAAAGCAAAATCCGGATTCGGCGGAGCTCATCAGCTGGAGATATAACCTGCGAAAGGGCCAGGTAAAAAACTGGCTGATCGAAACAGATTGGAATTATGAAACAAAGCAGTTCCCGAAAGAATTCGAAAAAACGGTGAACTATCTTAAAAAGCTGAATCTCGTAACAGAAGAGCAAGCTGAGAACTGGGAGCAAAAATTGTTTTTGTGATCAGGGAAAAGCTTAAAATTTCCGATTAAAAACATAATTGTGCTGTTACGGAATTAAAATTCTCTTTTAAATCATTCCATTACCGATTCACCCGTTCCTTTACTTAGTCGCTTGAATAAGTTCACATCCATTTTACCGAATGTCCAGCTCACATTCAGACGTACCATGTACGGATTTGACAACCGGTCATAGTATTGATAGAAATAGCCGCTCTGTGAAATGCTCGTATAATGACGGGATCCGAAAATATCGCTCACGGAAAGATTGACAGCCAGCTTTCTGTTGAAGAACGTTTTGCGTACAGCGATGTCCACCGCCCAGAAGTCATCAATGTATCCCTGAGAAGTACTTTGCACCTGGTTCATTGGCGGCCCCATCATTCTGCTTCCATCGCTGACCGGCATATTTGATCTGGACTGGTAGATCCCGGTAAGCTGAACAGTGAACTGAGCAGGGAGCTTGAACGCCAAGTTAAGTTTCCCGAACCACGACCAACGGGCAGAAGATGTCCAGCTCTGGTAGTCATCACTGTTGATTTTTGAATTATACACATTCACACTGGAAGTAATTTCGAGCCAGTTTTTTATGCTGTTTGTGCTGATCAGCTCCAGACCCGTAGAATAGCTGGAATTCGCATTGATGTAGGTATTAATTAAAGCTCCGTTATCTGCCTGTTCAATATAGCGGGTGATCAGATTAGTAGTGTATTTGTAATAAACAGATGCCAGAAGTGTGTTCTTCTTGTCAAAATTGTTCAGGTACTGCAATTCAATATTATCGGTGAACTCCGGTTTTAGAGCTGCATTTCCACGGCTCATATTAAATACATCTACAGAATCCACAAAGGGAATCAGCTGAAAGAAATTCGGTCGCTCTACCCTTCTGGAATAGTTCAGCTGTAAAAATTGTTTTTCGGTCAGCTGATACGACAAAAACGCTGAGGGGAATAAGCTGACAGGATATTGTACTTTAAATTCTTCTCCCGTTTGTGCCAGCTTCCCTTTGTAATCAGAAGATTCAGCACGTAATCCGACCTTATAGCCAATTTTTTTATACTGTTTGGACAACATGACGTAGGCAGCATATACATTGTCTGTGTTGGAATAATTCGATGCAGGATTAGGAATCAGCAGATAATCATCATTGATAAAACGGTAATTATCATTCAGGTTAGTTCTTCCCCGTAACTGAGCTCTCAAACCCGTTTCAATTTTAAAAACTTCCAGCGGAAGTACATAGTCGGCTTGAAAAACAGCATTATAATTATCTCCCGAACCTATAATTTTCTGGTAAGCGCTATAATCAAGAGGAGAATTAATATCCGTAACATGATATTCAGAAGTATATAAGCTGTTGTTTTTGAATGTTCCGGTATTGAAAGAACCATCAAAGGTCAGCTCTTCTCCTGCACGCCTGAACAGCTGCTTATACCCCAGCTTGACGCCATAATTTATCATATTCCGCTTCGAATCTGTCAGACGCTGATAGTAGTACAGATCCGGGTTTCCCGCATATATGCTGTCAGTATTGATATCAGAAGCAGAAGTATTATTGAAAGCTCCGCTCCAAAGATCAAACCCCAGGGAAAAAGATGTTTTATTGGTAGGTAAATAATCAATTCCCATACGGCCGAAAAAGCCTCCTCCGGTTTGCTTATTTACATCATTTTGTGTCATGATATTATCAATGGTATCATTGTCACGGTAATTTTCACGCAGCACTTCACTGGTTGTTCTTCCTCTTCGTGCCCGGTAATTCAGACTTGCCGAAAAGTTAAACTTATTCTGGCGGTAGTTGATATCTCCACCGACATTATGTCCCAGATAACTATCCACTCCGGCACGGATACTTCCGTTATACCCTGTTTTCTTATTCTTCTTTAGAACAATATTGATAATTCCTGCCCCACCACCTGACGCATCATATTTTGCAGAAGGATTCGTCATTACTTCCACTGTTTCAATGGCATCAGCGGGTATCTGGTCTAAGGTTAACGTCGTCGGTCTCCCGTCTATGTAAATCTGAGGCGCGCTGTTTCTTACCTGGACGTTTCCATCCATATCCACATTTACACCGGGAACGTTTTTCATTACATCCACAGCTGTTCCTCCTTCAGATATGGGATTCTGACTTACATCAAATACACGTTTATCCACGTCTAATTTCAGCAGCGGCTTTGTTGCGACTATTTTTACTTCGTCCAGTTCAGTTGAAGCTTCGGGTTCCATTTTGATCCGGCCTAAATCCAGCTGCAGGATACCCATTGAAATGTTTTTCGGGTCAAAAACCAGGTCTACGTCCTGTGTTACATAGCCGAAGGAAGTAAAACGGATCTTCATTTTCGGCATCACATCAAAATCTTCAAAAATAAATTCACCGTTACTCTCAGTAGTAGTGGTTTTATACCCGGCATAGCTCACCGATTTTGAAACTGAATCCAATACCGGCTTCATCAGAACGATTGTTGCAAAATCAATAGCTAAATTTTTCTCATTGACCACTTTTCCATAAACATGACCTTTTAATGAAGGTCGCTGGCCGTTCATTCCTTGTCCGTTCATTGGGGGATACTGAGCAATTGAATAGTTTCCGGAAAACAGAAAGGAGATAAGAATGAATGCCAGATATATGTTTTTCATGGGGTACAATTGGATGTGCAAAATTAACTTTTTAAAACGGCTCTGACGAATTTTTAGTACCCGCTAACTTAAATTTAAAGAAGATACAGAATGTTTTAAAAATCATTTTGATATTTTCCGGTTATCGGATTTGTTATAAATACTTAAATATTTACCATGGTAAATATTTAAGTATTATATTTGTAAAACAAACTTAAAATAAGGGAGAAGATGGATCGAAAAGATTTTTTGAAAAAGACGCTTTTAGGTTCGGCCGGAGTAGTAGCAACTACGGCAATAGCAGGTTCGTCAGTTGAGAAAAAGCCGTCAACTTACGATAAACTAATGGAACAGGTAGGCTTTAATCATTTACCAAATAAGGAGAATAAAACAATGAATACAATTTTGCATAAAGCGGATACACGTGGATACGCAGACCACGGATGGCTGAAATCTCACCATACTTTCAGCTTTGCTAATTATTACAATCCCGAAAGAGTACATTTCGGTGTCTTACGTGTGCTGAATGATGATTATATAGATGCGGGAACAGGGTTCGGAAAGCATCCTCATGATAATATGGAGATCATTTCCATTCCGTTAGAAGGAGACCTGGAACATCAGGATTCAATGGGAAACAAAGGAGTGATCCGTCACGGGGATATCCAGGTGATGAGTGCCGGAACCGGAATTTTCCATTCTGAAATGAACGCTTCAAAAACGGCACATACGAAGTTTTTACAGATCTGGGTTTTTCCGAATAAAAAAAATGTCGAGCCTCGTTATGATCAGATAACGTTGGATGAATCGAAGCTGAAAAATACGCTGTACCAGATTGTTTCTCCGAATCCGGAAGATGAAGGAGTCTGGATCCATCAAAATGCGTGGTTTCATTTAGGCGAATTTGATCATTCGCAGAATATATCGTATGATCTGAAGCTAAAAGGAAACGGTGTATATGCGTTTCTACTGGAAGGCACAGCAAAAATTAACGGTATACAGCTGGAACGCCGGGACGGTCTTGGAATCTGGGATACAGATCAGCTGGATCTGGAAATGAGCAAAGATTCCCGGATTTTACTGATGGAAGTACCGATGGAAGCCTGATAAATCATAAGCACCGGTTTTTCCGGTGCTTTGCTATATGCTGAGAAATTTTTTAAACAAATAAACATCTATCTTTGCAGGGGATATTTAAGACGATGAAAAGACTGATAGAGGATCTTCAATGGCGTTATGCCGTGAAGAAATATGATACAAACAAAAAAATTCCGGCTGAGATTATTGAACATTTCAAAGATGTTTTACGTTTAGTACCGACGTCAAATGGTTTACAACCCTATAAGTTCCTGATTATTGAAACACCTGAAATAAGACAGGAATTACGAAAGCATTCATTCAACCAGCCACAGATCACGGACGCTTCTCATTTATTTGTTTTCTGTTCTTATAAAACATTAAATGAAACGCATTATGATGATTATATTTATCTTAATTCCGTCATACGGGAAACACCGATGGAGCAGCTTTCTACTTATGCTTTTCACCTGAAGGCAAGTTTGATGAACCGGACAGAGGACCAGATCCTTAATTCCAATGAAAAGCAATGTTACATTGCTTTGGGACAGCTGCTTCAGACAGCTGCCATTCACAGGGTGGATGCTTCTCCAATGGAAGGATTTATTGCGTCAAAATACGATGAAGTACTGGGACTCCCGGCAAAAAACCTGACAGCTACCGTTGTCTGCGCGTTAGGATACCGTTCGGAAGAGGACATTTTTCAACATTGGAAAAAAGTACGAAAAAACAAGGAGGATTTGTTTGAGATTATCTGAGGAAGTCAACTAAGCTGGCTTCATAATAGATTTATTTGTAAAATAAAAAACGGCAGTATTAACTGCCGTTTGATTTCTATAAAAAGTACAAATTATAAATTCAATAATACTTCATAAGGATCTTTTCCTCCAAAGATGATTCTCTCCGGATTTTCGATCATTTCTTTTACTTTCACAAGGAAACCTACGGATTCTCTTCCGTCAATGATTCTATGGTCGTAAGAAAGCGCAAGGTACATCATCGGGCGGATTTCCACTTTTCCATCAATAGCAACCGGGCGCTCTACAATATTGTGCATTCCCAGAATCGCTGATTGCGGAGGATTGATAATTGGCGTGGACATCATGGATCCGAAAACACCTCCATTAGTAATGGTGAATGTTCCGCCGGACATATCATCCGGAGTAATTTTTCCATCGCGTGCTTTTACCGCCAGGCGCTTGATCTCTTTTTCAATTTCAGCCAAAGACATTTGCTCTGCGTTTCTCACCACCGGAACCATTAGACCCTTCGGAGAAGAAACGGCAATACCGATATCCGCATAGTTGAAATAAACAACTTCATTTCCATCAATCTGAGCATTAACAGCCGGAAAATGGTTCAAAGCCTCAGTTACTGCTTTCGTAAAGAAAGACATGAAGCCTAAGTTAATGTCATGTGTTTTGGCAAAAATATCTTTATATTTTTTTCTTAAATCCATAATTGGTTTCATGTCCACCTCGTTGAACGTTGTCAACATGGCCGTTTCATTTTTCACAGAAACCAGACGCTCTGCAATTTTACGGCGAAGCATAGACATTTTCTCACGGTTCTGGTCACGGGTTCCGCCCCATCCCTGAACAGCATCAGCATTTACACCTGCTGCCATCGCAGCAAGAACATCTTGCTTAGTAATGCGCCCGTCTTTACCAGTCCCCTGAATTTTAGCAGTATTGATCTGGTTTTCAGCAGCTACTTTAGCAGCAGCAGGAGATGCAGTTCCTGAAGCATAAGAAGTTTTTTCATTCAACGGATTAGGACTCACTGCTTTTTCCTCTTTCACAGGTGCCGGAGCAGCTTCTTTTTTCTCCTCCGCTTTTGCTTCTTCTTTTACAGCAGCAGGAGCAGCTCCTTCCGGACGCGCTGCTGATGTATCGATAAGGCAAACTACCTGTCCTACTTTTACAACATCTCCTTCAGCAGCTTTCAAAGTGATAATACCACTTTCTTCAGCCGGAAGCTCTAATGTCGCTTTATCTGAGTCAACCTCCGCGATTGCCTGGTCTTTTTCTACATAATCACCATCTGATACTAACCAGGTTGCGATTTCAACTTCTGAGATTGATTCTCCCGGACTTGGCACTTTCATTTCTAACACTGACATATCTTCAATTTTTGATTTCTAATTTTTATGCGGTTATTTTTGCGTATTGAAATAAGTTCTGGAACAATTTCGCAAGTCGTTTTTCATGCAATTTTTTCGATCCTTCAGCTGTTGCTGCAGAAGCAGGCCTTGTTATCCCAATTAAATTCAGAGAGCGTAACGCCATTGCCATGTATCTCCATGCACCCATATTTTCAGGCTCTTCCTGTGCCCAGATAATGTTCTTCGCATTGCTGTAAGAAGCCAAAACATCTTTGATCTGATTTGCCGGAAGCGGATATAATTGCTCTACTCTGACAAAAGCCATATTGGTTACGCCTGATTCCTGTGCTTTCTCTTTCATTTCATAGTAAAACTTACCGGAACAAAGAACAACACTGTCAATTTCTTTTTTATTCGCCACTTTATCGTCAATGACTTCCTGGTAAGATCCGGTTGCCAGCTCATCAAGCGTAGAAACCGCAGCAGGGTAACGAAGCAGCATTTTAGGAGACATCACCACTAACGGTTTTCTGAACTCTCTTGACAGCTGTCTTCTCAATACGTGGAAGTGATTTGCCGGAGTAGAAGAATTTACTATCTGGATATTGTGATCAGCAGCCTGCTGTAAAAAACGTTCTAATCTTGCGGAAGAGTGCTCAGCACCCTGCCCTTCGTATCCGTGAGGCAGTAGCAATACCAGCCCGCTTTGTGTTGACCATTTGTCTTCTCCGGAAGTAATAAACTGGTCCACCATAATCTGAGCCCCATTGAAGAAATCCCCGAATTGGGCTTCCCAAAGTGTCAATCCGTTTGGTACCGCCAGTGAATATCCGTATTCAAAGCCAAGCACGGCGTATTCGGACAACAGCGAGTTGTAAATGCTGAACGGTGCCTGCTTGTCACTGATTTCATTGAGTGTCACTACTTCTTCTTCCGTATCTTCTGTTTTCACAACCGCATGACGGTGAGAAAATGTCCCGCGTTCCACATCCTGCCCGGTCAAACGAACCGGCTTTCCTTCTTCCAGCAACGTCGCATATGCCAACATTTCTGCGGAGCCCCAATCCAGCTGATCCGTGGTGATCGCGTTATAACGGTCTTCAAAAATTTTGGAAATCTTACGGAAGTATTTTTTTCCTTCAGGAAGCTTCGCTATTTTTTCTGCTAATGCAAGCAGTTCTTTTTTTGTCACTGCCGTAACCGGTGATTTTTCAAAATCTTCCGGTTTGCTGTCTCTGAATCCTTTCCAGTCTTCACTCAAAAATTTCCAAACGATCGCCTTTTCGCTTTTCTTCGAAATTTCAAATTCATTTTCAAGGAAATTATTGTATTCCGTATCAAATACTTTTGCATCTTCTGCAGTAACCACGCCTTCAGCGATCAGCTGCTTCAGATAAATTTCCTTCGGATTCGGATGTTTCGCAATAATGTTATATAAGCTCGGCTGCGTGAACTTTGGTTCATCTCCTTCGTTGTGACCGTATTTTCTATAGCATAGCAAATCAATGAAAACATCCCGGTGGAATGCCTGTTTGTATTCGATTGCAAATTCGATCGCCTTTACAACCGCTTCAACATCGTCACCATTAACATGCAGTACCGGAGACAATGTTGTTTTTGCAACATCTGTACAATAAGTGGAAGAACGTCCATCTAAATAATTCGTCGTAAATCCAACCTGGTTGTTCACCACAATGTGGATGGTGCCTCCTACTCTGTAGCCGTCTAACTGGGCCATCTGAATTATTTCATAAACGATTCCCTGACCGGCAATTGCTGCGTCTCCGTGAATCATCACCGAACACATTTTATTTTCATCTTTCAGCAGCTGGTCAATCTTCGCTCTTGCGATTCCCTGAACGACAGGATCAACAGCTTCCAGGTGAGAAGGATTTGGTGCAAGCACCAGGCTGACTTCTTTACCATTCTTAGCGGTTACTTTTGCACTGAAACCCTGATGGTATTTAACATCTCCGTCAAAATCTTCCGTAGAATCAAATTCTTTCCCTTCAAATTCAGAAAAAATATCCTGCGGCCTTTTCTGGAAAATATTTGTCAGCGTATTCAAGCGTCCGCGGTGCGCCATTCCCATTACGAAATATTCAACGCCCAAATCAGATCCTTTCTGTACAATAGTGTCCAGAGCAGGAATCAGCGCTTCTCCTCCTTCAATGGAGAAACGTTTCTGCCCTACGTATTTTTTACCGAGAAAACTTTCAAAGCTTACCGCTTTCCCCAGTTTTTTCAGCACTTCTATTTTTTGTTCTTTTGAAAGATTGGATTTCTCTTTTGCCTCCACACGGGATTTTACCCAGTTCAATCTTTCCGGTTCTCTCATGTACATGAATTCCACACCTACCGAGTGACAGTAACATGCTGTCAGGTGAGCAATGATGTCATTCAATGTTGCAGCACCGATCCCGATTTCTGATCCTGCCTGAAACACAGTATTCAGATCCGCTTCGGTCAGGCCGAAGTTTTCGAGTGCGAGCGTCGGTTCATGCTTTCTGCGTTCTCTGACCGGATTCGTTCTCGTAAATAAATGTCCCCGCGTACGGTAACCGTTTATCAGATTTAAAACCTGAACTTCTTTTTTGAAATTTTCAGGAACTTCGCCGTCTGTATCATAGTTTGTTCTTGCAAAATCAAATCCTTCAAAGAATTTCTGCCAGCCCTGATCCACACTTTCAGGATCTGCTAAGTACGATTTATACAGATGATCTATTGCATTTACATCTGCGTTCCCCACATAAGATATTTTGTCCATTTTAACGTGCAATTGATGGAACTGCAAATTTAGCACTTTATAATTGTTCCGACATTAATTTTTAAGATAAAAATCCGCTAAAAATAAGTTTATTGCTGAAAAAAGGTCTTTAAAAGAAAAAAGGAGCAATTTTTTAGATTTTTCCCTTGAAAAACAAAAAGCGGACGCTTATTTAATTCTTCCTTTTACGGTAAAATAGATGGTTTCTTTGATGGGTCGGAACTCAAAATTTAATGCTTTCTGAATTTTGGAGCTGTCGTATGCTCTTACAGAAGCTGCCGTCCTTACGGATTCGCTGGTCAGTGTTCTTTTTCCGGTAAATATTCCTTTGATAAAATCGAAGAACAACGCCAGATGGGATAAAAATTTCCCCGCTTTCCATCTGGGACGTTTTTTTCCCATCTCATCAGCAAGCAAATTCATCAATTCTCTGAATGACACGGCATTTCCGGTGCACAAATAACGGTCGGAAGGAAGATTTTTTTCTACACTCTGGATCATACATTCCACCACATCCCTTACATCAACAACGGCATTCGAGCCGCCGGAGTAAAACGGGAAGCTTTTATCCGCCAGCCGGGCAATCTTCAGAGAACTTTCATCCCAGCTTCCGGCTCCCATGATCACGCTTGGGTTGATAATAACAGCATCCAGGCCTTCTTCAATTCCTCTCCACACTTCTTTTTCCGCGGAGTATTTGGAGATAGCATAACCGCTCGTTGTCGTCGTCTGTACCCATTTGTTGGCTTCTATCAACGGCGCTTTCCTGTTTTCGTAGTTAATTGAAACCGTAGAGGTGGAAGAAACATGGCAGAATTTTTTTACTCCGAAATCCAACGCCAGATTCACCATGTTTGCAGTTCCTTCCCGGTTTATTTTCATCATTTTTGAAAAATCACGCTGCTCGTATGAAACGACAGCTGCCAGATGATAAACTGTTTCGATGCCGGTAAAAACTTCTTCCATCAGCGGGAGATCCAGAATATCGGCCTTTACCCATTCAATTCTGTTCATCAGCTCCTCTATATCGGTAGGATTATAAGATGAAAATATTTTTCGAACGATTTCAATTCTGGAAGCGTCACGGTAAATCGCTCTGACAGCATATCCTTTGCCGGTCAGCGCATAGAGCAGATGACTGCCGAGTAAGCCTGTACCTCCCGTGACTAAAATCATAGTGCGAATATACTGTTTATTCTTTTGAGGAAAAGCTATTTTATCTCCAGCTCCACATTCGGATCCCAAAAAATCTTCTTAAAATCCACAACGGCATCGTTTTTCACACTGATCCCTTCTTGCTGCAACCGTTTTTCCATCATTTCAGGCGGATCGAAATGTATTCTTCCCGTTAACAGACCAATCCGGTTCACCACCCGATGAGCAGGAATTCCCGGCACCTGATGCGAAGCATGCATTGCCCATCCAACCATCCGGGAACTTTGAGGACTTCCCAGATACCTGGCAATTGCCCCGTAGCTCGTCACTCTTCCGGGAGGAATCAGCTGTACTACCTGAAAAACCATTTCAAAAAAATCTTTGTTCTTTTCTGAAAGTTTCATCTGTAACTTTTTTTATGTTGCCACTTATGTTATTGTAAAACCAAAGTTATGAAAAGTTGGATTGCCACCACCGTATTTTTTTGCTGTCTGTCATCCTCATTCGGGCAACATCTTTCTGAACAGCTGTCAGAGGTGCCCAAGCTGGAAGATGTGCAGGTTTTTCCGAATCCGACCACAGAAATATTTTTTCTGAAAAACGGGGAGATTGTTGATACCTATAAAATTATCGACATGAACGGCAAAGTAGTACAGCAGGGATATCACAATGCCCAGATCATTACGGTACTGGAATTGGAAAGCGGCTTTTATTTGCTGGAGCTGAAAGCCGGGGACAAAACACGTTCTATTCGTATCCAGAAACGATAATCTGTTTTTATCACAGATTATTTGTAATCCTGCTTCGTAATCGCAGATCTTTTTTAATTATAAATCCGCACTTTATTTGCGCCGTCAAAATAAGTCAGGTACTGGCGCAGCCCGACATCAGAGCCTTCAATCGCTGAGCCATCCAAAAGTGAGAACCGGGCAGTCGAGCAACTATCCGAAAGTTCCAGAAAGTTTTCTTCACGAGGTGTTAATGGCTGATCACAGTTAAAGCTCGCCTCTGCAGGAGAATGCCGGTCAAATGCCACAAACTGGTCATAGCTCATTCTATAAACGATAAGTCCTTTGCTGCCGCCGGTGACATACGCATAACTTCCGACATTCTGTAAATCTATATACGCCGGAAGCGTAATATTTATAGTGATATCAAATGGAATATTGGGTATCGGATTCCTTCTCGTTGATTTACAGCCTAAAAAAGTTACAACGATAACAAAAATTAACATTTTTTTAAATATCGTTTCGTATTTACACCATACCTTTGCGCACATGAAAACCACTATTCTATTAATTATTACGTTATTAACGGTTTCTATAGCTCCAAATTGTGTTGCCGGTACAATTAGCGATGACAACAATAAGGAAGCTTCAAAGAATTCCTCCAAAAGTATCGAAAAAGAACGATACAAAAAATATAAAGAGGACCAAAAATACCTGAAGCTTGCTAAAAAGCAGTATTGGGCATCTCAGTCGAAGCAGGTGAAAAAGACAATTAAGCAGACAGAAAAGCGCAATAAACAAAACGCAAAAACGAATCAGGTATATTATTAATCCTGAGCAGCTCGTCATACCTTTCTTATTATCTGAATTCAGGAAAGAAATCAAAAGGAAACTAATCCCCTTGACATTGTCAGAAGGATTTTTGTTTTATTATACATTGTTTTAAAGCAATGTTTCAATATAATTCAGCAGTTTTTCCCTGCCGAATTTAGATTCGCTGGAAGTGGTGAAAACCGGCGGCAGCTCTTCCCAGAATTTTAGCAGTTCCTTTTTATATCGTGCCAGGTTTTTTTGCAGCTCAGAAGAAGAGAGCTTGTCAATTTTCGTGAAAACAATTGAAAACGGAATTCCTTTTTCTCCGCACCAATTCATAAATTCCACATCGATTTTCTGCGGTTCCAGGCGGCTGTCCACTAACACAAATGTTGTTATCAGGTTTTCTCTGTGTAACAGGTATCCGGAGATCATCTGGCCGAATTTCTCCCGCTGTGTTTTAGAAACTTTTGCATAACCGTAACCCGGTAAATCAACTATAAACCAGGAATCATTAATCTCAAAATGGTTAATTAACTGGGTTTTTCCTGGAGTCTGAGAGGTTTTTGCCAGCTTATTCTGTCCCGTCAGCATATTAATCAATGACGATTTACCCACATTTGAACGGCCGATGAACGCGAATTCCCGCTTGTCTGTTTTCGGACAGTCCTTTACATTGGTGTTGCTAACAAGAAATTTTGCGGATTTAATGTTCATGGCTTTCTTTTTTGTTGGATAAAACGGAATAAATCACTGAAATAAGCAAAACACTTCCGACAAATAACAATGAATGGCTCGCTTCAATATGATAGAAAGGAGAAAGGATCATTTTCAGGCCGATAAAGCTTAAAATAATTGCTAATCCGTAATGCAGCTTGTTGAAGACTTTGATAAAATTTGCCAGCAGGAAATACAAAGACCGCAATCCGAGAATCGCGAAAATATTCGAAGAATATAAGATATAAGGATCATCCGGTGCAATAGCGAAAATAGCCGGAATGGAATCTACGGCAAATAATAAATCCGTAAATTCAATCACCATGATAACAACCAGCATGGGTGTCGCCATTTTTATTCCGTTTTGAACGGTAAAAAATTTATCACCGTCAAAATTCGGAGCGACTTTAAAGAATTTATGAACCAGCCTGGACCCGATATTTTTAGAAAAATCCTGTTCTTCTTCCTCTTCCTCATTATTTGCTGACCAGGATTTGATACCGGCTACCAGGAGAAATACACCAAATAAGAACAACAGGACATTTGGACGGTAGAATGTTTTTGTCGCAAAATCAGAAACGGCATCTGAACTGTGATCAATTGTAAAATTCCATGAGCCAATTGAAAACTCAGGCAAATAAGTCAGCTTAATAAGCCCTACTCCGGCGAAAATAAAAACTGCACGGAATACCAGCGCTCCTATAATTCCCCAAAACAGTATCTTGTGCTGATTTTCAGAGGGAACTTTAAACATCCTGAAAACAAGCACAAAGACAAAGAGATTATCCACTGAAAGGGCTTTTTCAATCCAGTACGCGGATTGAAATTGTGCAAATTTCTCTATGGCTAACGCATGTGAATCCTGAATGTTATAAGTGAAATAAATAACTCCGCTGAACAGCATTGATAATGTAATCCAGACAATGGTCCAGATCAATGATTCCTTGCTGCTGACAATATGGCTTTTCTTGTGGAAGATCCCCAAATCCAGTAACAGCATAAAAATAACCGTTACTGCAAAAGCAACTATAAGCATCGGATGACTTAACATGTATTTCTTTTGAAAGCAACAAAAATAGGTAATTATTGACAGAATCGGCTGTTTTGTTCGTTTTGTTTCTGTTATTTTAAGAGATAGCCGTGTATGCCGGAATCAGTCATTTGCAGCCGGATTCATTTCTGTGGAAATGCTTAGGCTGATTATTTGATTTTCTTTCCGGGAATTATACCCAGTATTCGTTGTAAATCATCAGGAGCGAGGTACTGGTTATATTGAAAAATAATTTCGCAGTCCGGGCTCAGAATACACAGTACAGGATAAGCTATTTTGTCCCCTATCGTTCCCAACTCTTCCGCCAGCTCGTGAATTCCGACATTATTCCCGGTCGGACGGTATTTGAAAATGTGACCATTGAACCGGATATCCTTTTGCTCTTCCGCATTGAGGGAGATAAACCAATAATTTTTGTTCAGTGATTCAATGATTTTCTGATCTTCAAATGTAATGTTCTTCATTGCCTGGCAATAGCTGCACCAATCGGTATGTATGAAAACGACCACATTTCTCCTTTCTGTTTTCTGTAAGCTGTCTGTTTGTTCGAAAGAATACTGTTTCAGCTGGGAAAAAGCAGTTAGTGACGAGAACAATATCCCCGCCACTAAGCTACTTAATTTACTGATTGACTGAATTGCCATAAAATCATCAGTTAATTGTCCACCGAACTCCCAGAAAACCTCTTATTCCCTGATTAGGCCCATACACATACGAAGGGTCAAAGGTCAGCCCGTAAGGATTATCAGGAGTTATCATTGCCTGACCGTTTGCATCAAACTGAACATTTTTGTCAAACGGATCGAAAGCACGTGCGATAATAAACGGATTTCCCTTGTTGGGCGTCCAGTTCAGCAGATTTTTAACTCCGCCGTAAATTTCAAGACCTTTTTTGAATTTATAGGTAATCTGGATATTCTGAATGCTCCACCAAGGTGAGTATTCACTCCTCGGATCTTGTTCGCTCAATAAAGGCAGACGCATAGGACTGTACACATTTCCCGTGTAATCAATCGTCAGCTGTGTATTCGGAACCGTATAACCGATTGTCCAGGTTCCCGTGAATTTTTCCGTGAATAATTGTCTTACACGGTTATTGTCTTTCATACTGTAAACATCCATGTAGGTACCGCCTAAAAGCATTTTCAATCCAAAAGGAAATACGATGTCCATATTCAGGGAGATACCCCGTGAAACGGCATAACCCTTCAGATTATCGTATATGATCTTGTTGGGATCTGTGTCATAATCGGCAATGATCTTATTCGTGAAATAAGTATAGAATACTGTTGCGTCCAGCCCGATAATGGAACCGTTTTTCAGAAACATTTTTTTGACAAAATTGATATTTCCGTTCCAGGAAGTTTCCGGTTTAAGGTCTTCCAGAAATTCCACTTTTCTCGCGCCTGTCAACGCAGCATGATCTTCGGTAAACACATTCGCTACGCGATAACCATTTCCAACACTCACTCTAAGCACATTTTTTTTATTTTCAGAGCTCCATTTGTAATTCAGCCGTGGCGTGAAAATGCTTCCATGAATGGAATTATAATCATAGCGAACACCTAACAGCAATTTATTCTGATCATTCAGCCGGATCTCGTCCTGTACAAAAATCCCCGGAAGATACGTATTGGAAGGATTGTTTTTCCCCGTTCCTGCCGAATCAGAAACAGCGGTCGCAGGAGTATTGTCGTCGTAATACGTATATCGAAATGTTGTTCCGACCAGCAAATCGTGATTTTTAATTTTTTTATCCCAGTAGAACTGGCCGAATCCGACATATTGCTGTGCTATATAAGAAGTATTACCATACACACTGTTCTGGTCATGTCCGTTTGCGCTGAACTGAAAAAGAATCTTTTCTTTTACCGGCAGCTGGTATGTTCCGAAAATTTCCCAGCGATTGGTATAAATGCTTTCACCATACACCTCATCTCCGCCTCTGTACTTTTTAGACCAGCTCATTTCGCCTCCCCAGCGGTCTTCATAGACGTAACGCGCCGCAAGTGAGAATATCCGGTTATTTTTTCTGCTAAAATTCCATTTATTAAAAACAGAAATCCTGTTCTGCAGTGTTACATCTGTAAATCCATCTTTGTTATTGTCTATAGGGATCTGATAGTTAAAATAGTTGATTCCCATCAGTGACTGCGCTTTCTTTCCTGCTTTAAATTTACCTGCGACATCCGCTGTAATTTCACCCCATGAAGTACCAAACACATCTGCTGAAAATAAAGGGGAATTGGAAGGTTTTTTCGTAATAATATTGATCAGTCCGCCAACTGCTTCACTTCCGTAAAGCGTGGACGCGGGACCTTTCACTATTTCCACCCGCTCAATAAGTGCCTGTGGAATTCCCGATAATCCGTAAACAGTCGCCAATCCGCTGACGATTGGCATTCCGTCAATTAAAATCATTGTGTAAGGTCCTTCCAAGCCGTTGATATGAATATCGCCCGTATTGCAGATATTGCAATTTAGCTGAGGCCGGACGCCATTGATATTCTGTAAAGCATCAAATAACGAAGGTGTGGGATTGGCTTTAAAAAATTTGGAGGTATAAACCTCAACCGGAACCGGGCTCTCGAGCTTGGAAACTTCTTTCATTGTTCCGGAAATTACAACCTCATCTAACGAAGAGCTTATTTTATTAAGCTCTACACTCAGATCCGTATCCCGGAAAAGAGCAACTGATTTTTCAAACTTCTCATAATCAGCAGCACTAACTGTTAAAATATAGTTTCCGGCCGGAACATTATTAAATTCAAATTTTCCCTCCGCATCACTCTTCACAGAAAAGGAAGAACCTCTCAGGGTTACTGCAGCAGCTTCCACGCCTCTTCCTTCAGAAACGACCTTCCCTCTTAAATTCATCTCCTGTTCCTGACCGTAAGCAGAAACATTTATGGATAAAATGAATGTGCAGCCGAAAAGAAAAAATAAATATTTAAACATACACTTATTTTTAAAGTTTGTTTTGCAAAAATATAAAGTTAGATTAATCTAACAAATGTTTTTATGAAAAATTTCTTTTTAGAGAATGGAATGCTTAACTTGGCAGGATGAATTCGTTGACGGAGGAAAACTATTTGAAAGCAATGTTCACGCTTACCAATGAGAAAGGTGAGGTGAATGTCAACGACCTGTCCAAGCATCTGAATATCAAGATGCCAACTGTTACGAGCATGATGAAAAAGCTGGCAGCAAAAGAGCTGGTTGATTATCAAAGCTATAAACCTCTTCGTTTAACTGAATCGGGTAAAAAAGAAGCAGCCCTGATTATTCGTAAGCACCGACTGACTGAGATGTTCCTGGTAGAAAAAATGGGATTCGGCTGGGAATCGGTTCATGAGATCGCGGAGCAGGTGGAGCATGTCAGGTCTCCCGAATTTTTCGATAAAATGGATGAAATTTTGGGTCATCCTAAAATAGATCCTCATGGTTCGCCCATCCCGGATAAGGACGGAAATATTGTCTGGAAAGAATACCTGAAATTAAGTGAATGCGTCCCGGATACCGAGGTCAGATTGTCCGCAGTGATGAACTCTTCAGAAGATTTTCTCCGGTTCTTAAATTCAAAAGAACTGCACCTGGGGCTGACAATCAGAATTCATTCGATCGAGCCGTTTGATCAGACAATGATTGTGAGCTACGATAACAAAATGAATGAAGTCTTAAGCAGCAAGGTTACGGAACGGTTGTTAGTGGAAAAATTAATGCTTCCCTGAAAATATTCTTTTTGCTAAATTTGTACATAGTATAGGAGAAATTAATGAAAGCTATCAGAAATACAGTTGCCAAAACGGAGATTTTAAAATTAATTAATCATTCTCCTGTTGCTTTGTCACATGCTGAAATTCAATCAGAATTAAACGGATTGTGTGACCGTGTAACGATCTATCGTGTTTTGGAACGGTTGATTTCAGAGGATCAGATTCACAAAGTAGTCAATCTGGAGGGAATTGTAAAGTATGCTGCCTGCCATTCCTGTTCCGCAGAAGAGCATCATACACATAACCATGCTCATTTCAGCTGTGAACAATGCAAAAAAGTAACCTGTCTGGAAAACATTGAGCCGCGTTTTAAGCTTCCCAAAAATTACCAGGTGAAAGAAATGAACTTTACCTTATCCGGTATCTGTCCGGATTGTCAATAAAAAATAATCCGAACGAAATGTCCGGATTATCTCAAACAGAATCTATGCAGTTTATCTTGTAAGGCGGAATAACTTTGTCTGTTTTGTTTAATTGCTTTTAAGAGCACATTCGATATTGGTATTGTCCGCATGAGTAGCAATCGCTGCCTTTTCCTTGTTACAAGCCGATTCTGCATCCTGCTTGTCTAATTTTCCCAACGCAAATGTCTGTGATTCATCATGGTGATGGCTACCGTGCGCTTCTTCCCATGTGCAGGCGCATGAATAGTCCTTTTTACAGGATGTCAGGGAAAATGAAAACGTCACTACGCTTAAAACAATAAAAATCTTTTTCATGATTGTTAATTTTAAATTCAGATGCAATACTATAAATAAAAATCTATATAACGCAACAATATTGCAATAAATATTGCAATATTGTTGCGTTATTTTTTAAAACTCTTCCGCTGTCAATTCCATGTTTGCCATTGCTCCCGCAAGATTTCCCATCGCAACAGCATAGGCTACGGAACGCATCGGGCCGGAATTGTCTCCGCAGGCATAAACTCCCGGAACAGTTGTTTTCTGAAACGGATCTACTTTTATGTGTCCCGTTTCTGTCAGCTCACAATCTAAGTTCACCGGAATATCCGAATGTTGCCTGAAAGGAATCGCTGCGTACACAGCATCAAATTCCAGCTTATTACCATTGTTGAGGATCACATTTTTCAATTGACCGTTTTCGTGTTCGATTTCAGCAACAGGTGTTTCTATGATTTCAATTGTATGCCTTTTCAGCTTATGAAACTGCTCTTCCTTGAAATCCGCTTTTCCATTTGTCAGGACAATGAGCTGATCTGTCAGATTATTGACCAAAGAAGCCACATGAAATGCTTTGTCACCGTTTGCCATGATTCCTGTTCTTTTCCCACGGTATTCGTAACCGTGACAATACGGACAATGGATCACGGAAATTCCCCAGCACTCAGCAAAACCTTTGATGTCCGGCATTATGTCTTTGACTCCTGTTGCAAAAATTAATTTCTTTGCTGTCAGCTTAATTCCTGCTTGCGTTTTAATTTCAAATCCTCCGTCTGTTTTCATTCCGCTAACTGCAAAATCAGACATATAGGTTACGGTTGGGTAGCTCAATACCTGCTCTTTTGCTTTTTGAGCAATAACCGCTGGTTTTTCTCCGTCGTGTGTAATGAAATTGTGCGAATGAGGCGTTTGTTTATTACACGGATTTCCACTGTCAATAAGGAACACGTTTCTCATTGATCGCCCTAAAGCCATTGCCGCAGACAGGCCTGCGTAGCTTCCTCCGATAATGATCACATCAAATTTTTTATTATCTGCCATAGTATTAAATTTAGTAAAAGATGTGAAAGGAACAGGCAGTGCAAATATTAAAACCGCCATTCCACCCTTTTTAATCAGCTCTCGTCTTGATAATTGTTCCTTCACTTATATATTCTTTGGAAACGGATCGTTGAACTGTATTTTTTTCCCGAACAGCAATTGTTCACGATCTGTGATCAGGCACTTTTCCAAATCGGCAATCATTTGTTCTTTATTCATATGCTGCCCGATAAAAACAAGTTCATTCATACGGTCGCCCCATTGCTTATCCCAACGGCTTTCGATCAGTTCTCTGTTGTAATCAAATGAAGGATACCTCATTCGTTCCTCAAACGGCATACTACTCCACCAGACGCCTGCTTTCTCCAACCGTGAAGAACCTCCTGCCTGGGAAAAGTTCAGCGCATCGTCCGGTCGTGACAACAGCCAGAACAGTCCTTTTGCGCGGATCACTCCAACGGGATATTCCTCATTCAGGTAGTTCCAGAAACGTTCGGGATGAAACGGTTTTTTACTCCTGAATACAAAAGAGCTGATTCCATATTCTTCTGTCTCGGGAGTATGATTTTCAGCTTCCAGCTCTTTCTGCCAGCCGGCTGAATTTTGTGCCTCTTCAAAATCGAATAACCTGGTATTCAGAATTTCCGCCGGCTTTACTTTTCCAAAGGAAGAAGCAATGATTTTTGCTCCCGGATTGAGCTTTGTGATTGCTGCTTTCAGTACTCCGACTGTTTCTTTATCGACCAGGTCTGTTTTATTGAGAAGGATAATATTGGCAAATTCAATCTGGTCTGTCAGCAGGTTGACGATTGTACGGTAATCTCCTTCCATATCGGTCAGTTCACGGTCTTTCAGTAATTCATTCGTACTGAAATCCCGGAAAAAATTAAAGCAATCCACTATCGTTACCATTGTGTCGATGTAACTGAAACGGGAAAGATCGATACCGTTTTCCTCATCCACAAAGGAGAATGTCTGCGCTACGGGAACAGGCTCACTTATACCCGTACTTTCAATCAGCAGATAATCAAAACGGCCTTCTTTTGCCAATCGTTCCACTTCTACCATCAGGTCTCCCCGAAGCGTACAGCAAATGCAGCCGTTGCTCATTTCTACCAGCTTTTCCTCCGTCCGGGAAAGTGTATTCTGATTTTCAACCAGGCGGGCATCCACATTTACCTCACTCATATCGTTAACAATAACAGCGACTTTCAATCCTTCTTTGTTGTGAAGAATGTGATTGAGCAAAGTGGTTTTTCCGGATCCGAGAAATCCGCTCAGAACAGTTACGGGTAGTTTTTTCTCTGTGCTCATATCAGCTGAAACCAAGTGATGATATTGTTCAGATGCTGCTCTCCGTAAAGTTGTATAAATCTGCTTGTTTCAGGATGCTGCTTATTCTTATAGACTTCGAGGCGCTGATTAGCGAATTCTTTTGTCAGCCGGATCTGGCATTCATTGACGATGCAATGCTTCCATTGTTCAAATGTTTGTGGGATCATATAATTAATGCAATTAAATTGCAATAATAATCAAAAAACTTTTTAAATGAAACTTTGTTGCAATAATAATTACTCTATTTTTCGGTTATTTCCTGAAAAGTGTCGATTTGTTAATTATCAATGCTTCTTTGTTCCTTCTTTTATAGATAACCGTGAACAGAATAGCTGTAACGATGGTTAATCCCCGGAATACATTTGCTTTTACATCTCCTAGCGCAGTATTGTCAACTTCAAATAAATTCCAGGACAAATTCATAAAGGAATGCGTAAATACAGCGGTCCATAAATTATACTTCCATTCGGTAAACAACCATGCGAAAAAAACGGCCCCAAAAAAAGTAACTGTAAAAATTCCGATCAGTTCTGTAACATCATAACTCTGGTACAAGTGACCTGAAGCAAAAATTAATGCTCCTAAAAATACCGATGAGAAAAATCCAAGTTTTGTATTTTTAAACAATTGCCCAAACAAAAAACCCCGGTAGTACAGCTCTTCCATAAAACCAGCTACAAAAGTACCGGCAATCAAATTTTCAATATCAATATTGGAATTAAAATCAAAGAAAAGACAGCCTCCTGCAAACATCGGAAGTGTTACTATAACTGCAAATAACACTCCTGTTTTAATGCTTCCTGACAAACCAAGTGATTCAGAAGTACTCTTCTTAGTGTCAATCAAATTAGTTGCCGCAAAAATCGGAATACCAATCAAAAAATAAGTAATAATATAGCTGGTCAGTCCCTGATGTGTCAGGTTATCAAAAGCTGTTTTAAAAGAGTTGAAGTTGAGAAAAAGAAGATAATGCAGAACAAATCCCAGTACTGTAAACAATATAACTCTCAATGTGTTTTTAGATGTCATATGACAGTATTTTAATCATCAGATAAACCCGATCTCCACACGCCGGTTTCGTTGTTTTCCTTCAGACGTTTTATTGTTGTCCACGGGAAGCTTTTCTCCCTTAAATTCAATAACGATCTTGTGATCCGGAATTCCACGGGCAGTGAAAAATCTTCTGATTTCATCGGCACGGTTTTTCGATAATTCATCGTTGTACTGATCGCTTCCGTCGGCATCTGTATGTCCCGTAATTTTGATCCGGTAATCCGTATGACTGTCAATGATCATGGTCATTTCATTCAACCTGGAAATGTATTCCGGGCGAATATCGTACTTATCGTAATCAAAGTAAATTGTGAACAGCTTGAAGTTAGCCCGCTTTTCTTCCATTTTTTTGGGTGAAGGATATTTTTTTTCCAGACGCCTCTGAAATTCTTTTATCCAGTAATTATTGTAGTTGTTTACCGGTTCTTCGTTGAATCTCAGGGAAGACTCATAACAGATCACTTCATAATTCATGTTCCTGCACTGTGTGCTTTTTATTGTTCCGCGCCAATAACCCAAAGAATCTTCCTGTTCCAGATAAACCGTACTCTTACATAATTGGTTTTTCAGTCCTAATTTTTTGGACAAAAAAGAAGTCTGATTAAAGATAAGCTGTTGATTTTCATTTTTAAATGCTGCTTCTGAAAGTGTGTAATCAGCCGGATCGTTTACGTATTCCTGGCGGATTTTTACCGAATTGCCGTCTTTCAGAATATAGATCGTCCCGATGACATTGGTATAATTTTTTCCATAAATAATTCCCTGCAAGAAATATTTTTCAGTACTTTGTGAGAAACTTATCAGACAAAACAAAAATAATATGAAACTTAAAAATAATTTATTCAAAACAGCTTTTATTTTAGTTTCCGTATTTACGGTAATTTTCGGATTTAGTTCCGGTTCTTACGCTCAAAATATCGACCAGATCCCTTTGAGAACGCTGGATGGCGATACGATTTACCTGAGCCAGATTAAAGATAAGAAAATTCTGATTGTCAACACTGCGTCAAAATGTGGATACACAAAACAATATGCCGATTTACAGCAGCTCTATGAGAAGTACAAAGATAAATTGGTTATTATCGGTTTCCCGACAGATAATTTTATGAATCAGGAATTTAAAACAGCTGATGAGATCAAGGAATTCTGTACTAAAAATTATGGTGTAACGTTTCAGATGATGGATAAAGTAGATGTGAGAGGAAACACTATTCACCCACTATATCAGGCATTACTGGATGAGAAATCAAATGGGTACGGAAAGATTCAGATCAAATGGAATTTCCACAAGATCCTGTTAGATGAACATCACAAAATCATCAAGGATTTCCCGACGAGTGTGTCACCTTTGTCAGAAGAAATAACGAAGTTGCTGGACGCCAGATAGGCAAAAGTTAATAAAATATATCATGTAATTCAATCTTCCTTTGGTCCATAAACCTTTACGAAATCCACATACATCGTATATGGAAAATTCATTTCTCCCAAGAAATCGTAAACAGGTGCAAAAGGCCGCATCCCGGTATTGAATATCAGCTTGACAGGATCAACAATTCCGTGATTTTCCATCGTTCTGACCGGAATTCCGTCCAGGTACCAGATCAGTTCCGTCGGCGTCCATTCCAGACCATAGATATGCCAGTTCTCCCAATGATAATTGTCGGGACTGACTGCCATGAAATAATCATCCGGATAATCTTTGTGAATATTGGTAGTCATGACATTTGGCCCGAATTCGCCGAGCATTTCGGCAATATCAATCTCAGCAGCATTTTCAGGACGATCAACACCATCACCGGCAAATGTCCAGAAAGCAGGCCATAAGTGCTTATTGTAAGGGAATTTAATCCGCGCTTCAATATATCCGAAGCTTGTGTTAAAAGCTTGTTTTGATTCAACCCTTCCGGCAGTGTAATAATACGGGTTTCCCGTTTTGTTTTGAAGCACACAGTTCCATTGCGGATCAATTGCCCATGAGGGACAGGAATAAGTTTCTTTTTTTAAATCCAGCAGCAACATTCCATTTCTCGTTCGTACATTGTCTTTGATAAATACGCTGGAACTTGTCCCGTAATGGTCAAAGTTATCAATGACATTCCAGATCACAGTATCTAAAAAATCAAACTGGTCTTCCCAAACCAATTGCCGGTTTTCTCTTTCCGGGGCAATTTGCCCAAAGAGTAAACATGTATTCAGCAAGATCAGGAAAGTCGCAGGTAATTTCATATTTTAGGATTTTCTGTAAGTCTTACCATTTTGTATGCCAAAACTAAGATAAATTATTCATCCGCTTTTTGCTGAAAGGCTGAACCTGAAAAATGAAACCTCTTGAAGAGATAAAAAACAACTGAATAAGGTCTTTTCTGCTTTGTCTTTGTTATTATATCTGCCACCCCGATATCCTCTTCAAAATTGTTGAAAACTATGTGGTTTTTATATATGGCAGCTAATGGTAAAACCGTGAATTTTTCGTATATTTGCTCCTTGTCAAATTTAATTATCAAAATTCATCAAAAGTATGAGTGAAGAGAACAAAAGGAATGAATATTCAGCTGATAATATCCAGGTATTAGAAGGTCTTGAGGCGGTTCGTAAGAGGCCGGCGATGTATATCGGAGATGTCGGTATTAAAGGTTTACATCACCTTGTTTACGAAGTGGTAGATAACTCTATTGACGAAGCACTGGCAGGTTACTGCGACACTATAAAAGTTTCCATCAATCCGGACAACTCGATTACGGTGGAAGATAACGGGCGTGGGATTCCTACCGGAATCAACACCAAAGAAGGAAAATCGGCACTTGAAATTGTAATGACGGTGCTTCACGCCGGAGGTAAATTCGATAAGGATACTTACAAAGTTTCCGGTGGTTTACACGGAGTAGGGGTTTCCTGTGTGAATGCACTTTCGATTCACATGCGTACTGAAGTTCACCGGGAAGGGAAAATTTTTGAACAGGAATATTCTATCGGAAAGCCGCTTTATGAAGTAAGAGAGATTGGCGAATCCAATGCTACGGGAACAATCCAGACATTCAAGCCGGATAGCTCTATCTTTGAGTTCACGGAGTATAACTATGATACACTGGCAGCCAGAATGCGTGAATTGGCTTTTCTGAACAAGGGAATCACAATCACGTTAACAGATTTAAGGTCAACTGAAGGAGAAGAGCCAAGACAAACTGTTTACTTCTCCGAAGGTGGTTTACGTGAATTTGCGTCTTATTTAGACCGTAACCGTGAAAAGCTGATCAACGATGTCATTTACTTCGAAGGTGAAAGAGAAGGTGTCCCGGTGGAAGTAGCACTAACCTATAATACGTCTTACACAGAAAATATCCAGGCGTATGTCAACAACATTAATACACATGAAGGAGGTACACACCTTTCCGGATTCAGAAGAGGTTTAACAAATACGCTTAAAAAATACGCTACGGACAGCGGTATTCTGGCGAAAGAAAAAATAGAAATTGACGGTGATGACTTCCGTGAAGGTTTGACGGCTGTTCTTTCTGTAAAAGTAGCTGAACCGCAATTCGAAGGACAAACAAAAACAAAGCTGGGGAACCGTGAAGTAACGGCGCCTGTTTCACAGGCAGTTTCTGAAATGCTGGCGGTGTACCTGGAAGAACATCCTGCCGAAGCGAAGCTGATCGTTGAAAAAGTCATTCTTGCAGCTCGTGCGCGTCATGCTGCGCGTAAAGCGAGAGAAATGGTTCAGCGTAAAAACGTACTTACCGGTTCCGGTTTACCGGGAAAACTTGCGGACTGCTCTGAAAAAGATCCTGCATTGTGCGAGATTTACTTTGTAGAGGGAGATTCTGCAGGCGGAACAGCGAAGCAAGGCCGTGACAGACACTTTCAGGCGATCATGCCGTTGAGAGGTAAGATTCTGAACGTTGAGAAAGCGATGCAGCATAAAATTTTCGAAAACGACGAGATTAAGAATATCTATACTGCTTTGGGCGTACGTGTCGGAACGGAAGAGGATTCAAAAGCGCTGAACTTAGAAAAATTAAGATACCACAAGATCATCATTATGTGTGATGCTGACGTGGACGGTGCACACATTGAAACACTGATTTTAACGTTCCTGTTCCGTTTTATGAAAGAGCTGATTGAGAAAGGATATGTTTACATTGCTACGCCTCCGTTATATCAGGTGAAAAAAGGAGCTAAATCAGAGTATGCGTGGAACGAAGATCAGCGTGACCGTCTGATTATGGAGCTCAAGGGCGGAGGTTCGGAATCGTCCGTGACTGTCCAGCGATACAAAGGTTTGGGAGAGATGAACGCAGAGCAGCTGTGGGATACAACAATGAACCCGGAACACAGAACATTACGTCAGGTGACTATCGAGAATGCAGCGGAGTGCGATCAGATCTTCTCTATGCTGATGGGTGATGATGTACCGCCAAGACGTGAGTTTATCGAAAAGAATGCAAAATATGCAAGATTGGATGTTTAATAAACATCTTCTTCAAAGAGAAGTAAAATAATCTTGTAGATGTTAATATAAAACCCCGGAAGTTCCGGGGTTTCTTATTCAGCCGCGTTTGGAAACGCAAATGGATCTCCCGGGCAAATCGCATCAGAATTTCACCTTAAGAAATCTGAAAAATCACAACAGGAATCTTATATATTTTTTTCATTCCTACCTGCCGAAGTTTGATTATTTTTACAATAACATAAATTGCAATTATGAGAATCGAACAAATTTACACCGGCTGCCTGGCTCAGGGGGCCTATTACATTACCAGCAACGGAGAAGCAGCCATTATAGACCCGTTACGAGAGGTTCAATCATACATTGACCGTGCGGCGGCAGATAATGCAAAAATCAAATATATTTTCGAAACGCATTTTCATGCGGATTTTGTCAGCGGACACCTGACACTTGCTGAAAAAACAGGCGCGCAAATTATTTACGGGCCAAACGCAAATCCTGCTTTTGATGTTATTGTTGCAGAAGACGGACAAATTTTTGAAATAGGAGCTGTTAAAATTAAAGTGCTTCACACTCCGGGACATACACTGGAAAGCACTACTTACCTTTTAATAGACGAGCATGGAAAAGAACATGCGATCTTCAGCGGAGATACATTGTTCCTCGGAGATGTGGGACGTCCTGACCTGGCACAGAAGGGAGCAGAGCTGACACAGGAGGATCTTGCCGGGATGTTGTATGATTCTCTTCGGACAAAAATCACGACATTACCGGATGATGTCATTGTTTATCCGGGACACGGTGCCGGATCTGCCTGCGGAAAAAATATGTCCAAAGAAACAGTGGGATTGCTCGGTGAGCAAAAACAAAGCAATTATGCACTTCGTTCTGATATGACCAGGGAGGAATTTGTAAAGGAAGTAACGGATGGCCTGACAACACCACCGGCTTATTTCCCTTTAAACGTTCAGATGAATAAAAACGGTTACCGTTCTATTGATGATATTATAGAAACAGGAAAGAAAAAACTTTCTCCGGAAGAGTTTGAACAGCTCGCAAATGAGAAAGAAGCATTGATCCTGGATGTCCGTTCCGAGAAAGATTTCGTAAAAGGTTTTATTCCTCAATCTATATTTATCGGAATCAACGGAGGCTTTGCCCCATGGGTCGGAGCTTTGATCAAAGATGTCAGCCAGAATATCTTGCTGGTCTGCCCGGAAGGAAAAGAAGAGGAAGTTATTACACGCCTTGCCCGTGTCGGATTTGACAATACGTTAGGGTATCTGGAAGGAGGAGTTGAAGCGTGGAAAAATGCAGGAAAAGAACTTGATGAAATCCGCTCAGTTTCAGCAGAGGAATTTGCGGAAGAAAGCCAAAGCACTAACTATAAGATTATTGATGTGCGTAAAGAGGGAGAATACAACAACGGTCACTTACTGAATGCACAATTGCTTCCGTTAGACTTTATCAACGAGCAGTTTGATGAATTCCCCAAAAACGAACCTTTCTATATTCACTGTGCGGGAGGATATCGCTCGGTAATCGCTGCTTCCATTCTGAAAAGCAGAGGCTATCACGATGTGATTGATATCGCCGGTGGATTCGGAGCCATCAAAAATACAGCGCTTCCAACCGGAACGAGCACATGCTCCATAAATTGATACTATTGAAAATACACTCAAAAAGCTCTTTTCTAAATTTTTGAGTGTATTTATATCGAACTTACTCTATGTAAAACCGTTTTTATTCTTTCTCAAAGACCTGCTCGTATTCCAGGATATTCCCAACATTCGTCTCAAGCGTCAGGAAAATAATCAGATCGGGTTTATACCGTTCTACAATTTGTTTATTGATGGCATATTTCCATGCATCAAAAATATAAAGTGTTTCGCTGAATGTCTCATTGAAAAAAGGGATCATATTTTCTCCGAATGAATCACGAATAATCAGCACCCGCTTAGCATTCAGCGCTCCGGGATTTATATAATGTCGTTCGTATTCCCAGGGGTAAGGAAAACCTTCCGTCACCTTGAAATGGTACAGCGGAGCTTCTTTGGCTGAAGTATTTGCAAAATCAGCTACGTATGCCATTTCTGACAACTCTCCTTCCTTTCCTAAGAAATTAAGCAGGTTTCCGTTTGTACGGTTATACGATTTCCACTGAATTTCCTTTTCCGATAAATAGCGGACAGAAGGATCTCGTCGGTGCATCAGCTTCATCACTTCCTGATATGCAATAAAAGCACCTTTTTGTGCCCAGTGGTTATCCTGCTTGTAGTAGGCATATTGCTTATCTTTGCAGGCAAGCATTTCATTCAGCGGATACACCATAGTTAAAGGAAAGGCCTTATCAAAATGAGCTTTCAGGACAATGCTGCGGTTCTTTCCTTTTTCATAAATTCCCATTGGCAGATTTTCCGGATAGACATGGTGTTTGTTAGGAGCGATCAACCAGTAAAAAGGAATGTCTTTACTATCCAGATAACGCTGTTTTTTTCTCCATTCCGCTTCTAAAAGAAGTAATTTTTTCTTGTCAAAGAAATACTCTCCGGAGTAGATCTTCTGATCCGGGTATGCTAAAAAATAATTCCCGTTTGAACCCACAATGACATCCTGAATATTCGGAGTGACACCCATTAAGAATTTTGCTTCGTGGTATGCTCCGAGGAACAATCCTCTGTACGTAAAATTATCATTGAGATAGGCATCAAATTCTCCGGGAAATTTATCCAGCTTATTGATATTGAACTCCGGGAATTTAGCTAATGACCGGTTTTCAGATTTATTTTTATACACTTTCCACTTAAAATACTGATTCAGAAACATAAAATAAATGAATCCGAAAAAGAGAACCGGTAATATCAGATAATTAATTTTTCTCATCAAAAACGGTAATAAATGAATGGATTATAAGTAGAGCCGCACAGCACCATTACTGAATACAAAAACAATAATGGAATGAGAATGTTCATCCGGACGAACAAAAAAGCGGAAGAAAGGCGCGTAGAGGGAACTTCCAGCTTTTCAACCAGCTTCGGATAAAACGGCATGGAAAACAGGATGGCAATCGTCAGCACCATGATTTTTTCGATATCCAGATTTTCCAGTAACGTAATCCCTTCTCCTTTAAAAGAAAACAGAAGCTTTACATAATCCAGCGCCGCATCAAATGTTTCTATTCTAAAAAACACCCAGGCGATCATGACCACGAGCATCGTGTAAATCCACCCTGCAAAAGCAGGTATTTTTTTTAATATATCTCCTAAGAACAGGCGTTCCATAATCATGAAAAAACCATGAAATACGCCCCAGAAAACAAAGCTCCAGGTTGCTCCGTGCCAGAATCCCGTCAGTATAAAAATAATGCTCAGATTGAAATAGGTTCTGAATTTTCCTTTGCGGTTTCCTCCCAGCGGAATGTAAACATAATCCCTGAACCACGTTGAAAGGGAAATATGCCAGCGCCGCCAGAATTCCTGAATACTGGACGCGATGTACGGATAATTAAAATTTTCAGGGATCTTAAACCCGAACATGCTACCGAGCCCGATCGCCATGTCCGAATAGCCGGAAAAATCATAATAGATCTGAACGGTATAAGCCAGGATTCCCAGCCATGCCGCGGGAGAGCTGAGTAATTCCGCATTTACATTCATGATCTGGTCCGCAAGAGCGCCTGCCGTATTGGCAATTACTACTTTTTTAAACAATCCGAGAATAAACCGCTGGATTCCCGTATTGACTCCCAGTAGCGTAATCGTGCGAGTTCTGATCTGGTAAATAATATCGTGGTAACGTATAATCGGCCCTGCTACCAGCTGAGGAAAGAAACAGATATAAAGTGTTGTCTCATCCAGGCGGATCGGTTCCCTTTTCTCTGAACGGTAAATATCTGTCAGAAAGGAAATTCCGTGAAATGTAAAAAAGGAAACGCCAAGCGGCAGCGGAATATTGATCTTTTTGATGTTCAATTGCAGCAAAGCGCTGATATTCTCAATAAAAAATCCTGCATATTTAAAGGTGATCAAAATAAGAAGATTCAACACAATTCCGGCGATCAGCCATTTTTTATTATGTCCTCTTACTTTTCTTCCTATGAAAAAATTCAGCAAAATGGAAAGAATCAGCACTACCGAATAAGAAACACCGCCCCACGCGTAAAAGAGCAGGCTGGTAATCATCAGCACTCCGTTCTTCCAGATATTATTGTTCCTCCCGGAATAAAGAACAAATACAATCGGAAGGAAGATTATTAAAAACGTAAGGCTGCTAAATATCATGTATTAAAAATCACACAAATATATATTCTCATCCGGACGATAAAGCCGGAACTGCTTTAATTTTTCTTAATTTGTAAACGGGTAAATTGCTTTTTATTGTATTCAGAAATATTCAACATTGTCAATTTTCAGGATTGTAATAAAGTTGGTTTTTATATCTCTGGTCAATGTATAAGACAGGATTCCCGTTTTAGAGTTATAAATCAACTGAATTTCAGTAACGTGTTCTCCATTCTTATGAATTTGCTTGTCCGTTAAATTTCCCTGTGCATCGTAATTAAAAATTATTTCCTGCTGGATATTCTTATTCGTCGGAGAATAGATCTTTTGTCTGGAAACCCATCCTTTTGGGTTATAGTCATATTCCGTAACAGTCATCTGTGAAGTTGTCCGGATGATCTCTTCTTTTTTCTTCAGCAACCCCAGATCGTTATAAGTCAGGTATTCATCCAGGTAAGGAAAATCATAGTTATTAAAATATGTTTTTTTTAATACCGCCGGGTTTTCCGTATATTCAAATCTTTCCGAATTCAGATAGGTTGAACGTTCAAACTGAGGTTTGACAACATTATTGGTGGTTGTATCAATATCTCTGTAATATTCTTCTTTAATCACACGGTCTTTATCGTCATACGTAAATCTGGTAGAGAAAAATCCCTTTGCATCTTTTTGCCGTACAACGCTTAAATTATTTTTTTCATCGTATTCATAGTACAACACGACCGTATCTACAATCGTTCCTATCAGCTTTGTTTCCAGCGAATAGATCAGATGGCCTTTTCTGTCAAATTCATAACGGTAAATATATTTGGATTCACGGATGATGTCACCTGTTTTCTTATATTGAAAATGCCCGTTGAGAGTTTTGATCCTGTTATTTTTAACGAACTGCTCATTAAAATAAGGTAATTCCGTAAAAGCAAAGCCTTTCGAGTTGTCCAGCATCTGAGCGGACAAGCAGAATGGCAAAAAGCCTGTTAATAATGCGATGTATCTTTTCACGGTACAAATGAACGATGAATGAAAGTACTTAGTATTATCTGCGTTTGTTTTTTATTAAAAGCAAATTGTTATTATCATGCAAAAACAAAAAATCCTAAAGAAGCATCTTCAGGATTTACATTTATTCAATTTAAAATGGTCAGAACAGACCATTGATTTCCGCATCAATCGCATTGATAATTTTCCCCAGATCTTCCTGATTTTCGTGAAAACGATTGTTATCAACATCTACTATTAGCAGCTTTCCTTTATCATAGGTGGAGATCCATGCTTCGTAACGTTCATTCAGGCGTTTCAGATAATCCAGGCGGATAGATTCTTCATATTCCCGCCCTCTCTGCTGAATCTGCTGTACTAAAGCGGGAACACTTGCACGAAGATAAATAAGCAGATCCGGTGCTGAAATAAAGGAATCCATCAGGTTGAACAATGAAAAATAATTTTCAAAATCACGTGTTGTCATCAGTCCCATGGAATGCAGGTTGGGAGCAAAAATAAACGCGTCTTCGTAAATTGTCCTGTCCTGAATAACCCATTTTTCAGAATCACGGATTTCCTGCACCTGTGTAAACCGGCTGTTCAGATAGTAAATCTGAAGATTGAACGACCAGCGCTGCATTTCTTCGTAAAAATCATTCAGATACGGATTCTGCTCCACATCTTCGAAGTGAGTTTCCCATCCGTAATGTTTCGCCAGCAACTTTGTAAGTGTTGTTTTTCCGGCTCCGATATTGCCTGCTACTGCAATGTGCATAAGTCGTCTTGTTTTAAGAAGCACTAATTTAAAAATTCTGACGCAATTTCAAGGCTTTATGGACGATTTTCAAAAGAAAATAATTTTATCTCTTTGTCTGTCTGGAAATAAAACTTGTTTTCATTTTTAAAAAAATACTTTATTCCTGTCAGGGGAAGTGTGATTTTTTCCGTGAATTTATCCTTAAGGTGCATGAAAAAAAGATCGTCACCAACCAGGTAATAAAGAATACCGTTTTCTATCTGGATAAGGCGCACTTTTTCCAGTGAAATAAAATCCAGCATCGTTCCATAACGGTCCAGAACAAAAATTCCCTTCGTAGGATCCACCAGGTACAGCTGGCTGTTATATTCGAGCATCTGGAAGATCATTTTAGAATTTAACAGTCCGAAAATATTGTCAATCCGTTGCTGCTGCGATACCTGTCTCGTATAAAGAACAATACGGGAATTATCAGAGTCAAATACCCAGATCTTATCAGGCTGAGCAGAAGTCACCACTTTTGTGGCAAACGAAAAGCCTTCTTCCGTCAGGTCAATGATGTCCTGTTGCTTGGCAAGCGTGTTATCCAGGTATTCGACCAGCTGCTGATCTTCCGAGAACAGCATGATCTTCATGGGATTCCTGGCATCAATAAAGCTGATATCGCTCCAGTTTTTAATACTTTGCTTAAAACGTTCTTTTCCGGTAGAATCGATTTTATACAAAACCTGCTCATAAGTATAATACAGGTTATTGTATTGATCTACGGTAAAAACACTGTTCCCGGCAGGTTTCGACCATTGTTCTTTCCATGAAAAATGAATTTGCCCAAAGCCAGCCAATGGTAGCACGTAAAGAAATATATAAAAAAGTAACCTCATGGTTTATAATAAACTCAAAACTTCCTCCATAATTGTCCTGTCATTGCAAAGACGAGGTATTTTATGCTGTCCTCCCATTTTGTTTTTGGATTTCAGCCATTTATCAAATATGCCGGCAGTTGCAAAATGGACTTTCGGCGCCAGTACGGCAAGGTCTTTTGTCCGTTTCGCATCGTAATCCGAGTTTACTGCTCTCAAATTCCGGTCCAAAAGCTCAATAAACTGCTCTCTATCCGAAGGTTCTGTCAGAAATTCAATAACCCATTCATGCCGTCCTTTGGTCGTTTCCTCACCGAACTGCATGAAGACAGGGGCAACAGTATAGTTCATCACCTGTGCACCGGTTTCTCCGGCTGTCCTGGCGATGGCGGTTTCCGCATTATCAACGATCAGCTCTTCCCCGAAAGCATTGATAAAGCTTTTTGTTCTTCCCGTAACTTTAAAACGGAACGGATGGACAGATGTGAACTTAATTGTATCACCCACAATATATCGCCATAAGCCTCCGATTGTGGAAATTATCAGCGCGTAATTCACTCCGGGTTCTACCTCTTCCAACCCGATAACCTGCTTGCTGTTTACTCCATCATAAGCAGTCATTGGGATGAATTCATAAAATATACCGTGATCCAGCAGCAGCAGCATATCGCCTGTCTCCGGTCGGTCCTGAAAACCAAACATTCCCTCTGAGGCATTATAGGTTTCAATGTAGTTCATATTCTCACCCGGAATAATTTTTCTGAACTCCTGCCGGTAAGGCTCAAAGCTGACTCCACCGTGCATAAACAACTCCAGATTCGGCCAGACTTCCAGCAGGTTATCCGTTCCTTTCAGTTCGAGGATCCGGTGGCAAAGTACCAGTGTCCAGCTCGGAACGCCGGAAAGAATTCTGACATCTTCTTCCATGGTTTCACGCGCCATTCTTTCAATTTTCGGCTCCCAGTCGCTCATGAGCGCTATTTCCCTGCTCGGAGTGCGTTTCATTTCCACCCACCACGGCAGGTTTTTCAGAATGATCGCTGACAAGTCTCCCATGTAAGAATCCGCGCTCAGCTCATTTATCTGAGAGCTTCCTCCAATAACCAGCGTTTTTCCTGAAAACAGCTGTGCATTGGGAAAAATCTCGTAATAATTCGCCAGTAAATCTTTTCCTGCTTTGTAATGATTTTCAAAAAGGGATTCTTCTGTTACCGGAATGAATTTGCTTCTGTCGGCTGTTGTACCGGAAGATTTGGCAAACCAGCTTGTTTTGCCCTGCCACAGAACATTTTCCTTTCCGTAAATTTCCGTGTCGATAAAGGGTTTCAGGGAATCATACGTTTGTAATGGTACATTTTGCTGAAAGGAAGGAAGGTCTGCGATCAAAGAGAAATTATTCAGATTTCCCCATTCGGTATTCATACCATTAGCAACTAAAAAATCGAACCACCTTGCCTGAAGCTCCAAAGGTCGTTGACGGATTTCCTCAATTTGGGAAAGCCTTAACTTTATTATCCATTTGAATAATTCGTTCAAGCTGATTCGATTTTTATCCTTTTTACTAAGATAAAAGGATTCAGGGATGCTGGTGCAATTTTACCAACAGTTAACATTTTTATTTTCCAAAAAGTACGGTAATAACCGAATTCCGGCTGTTCCGCACATCAGAAATCTGAATTATCCCCAAATAAGCACGTATGCTAAGAAAGCTAATGCACAAACTGTGAAAATAATTCCTACAGCTATTGTTGTAGAATCAAAAAATGTACTATATTTTTCTTTTTCAGATGGATGTGATGACATAACTAATTATTTTTAATCAAAGATAAATAAATTATTTTTAAATGCCATGACTTCGGGATTTTGCAATATGCTCTACCCCGAAATCATTTATCAGCTCATTTTATTTCAATTCAATATGGCGGCGATTCCCGGCAATTCAATTCCTTCCAGGTATTCCAGCATTGCTCCGCCACCGGTAGAAACATAGCTTACTTTATCTGCCAGCTTGAATTTATTAATGGCAGCCACCGAATCTCCTCCCCCGATCAAAGAGAAAGCACCTTTTTCTGTTGCCTCAACAATGGCATTCGCAACATCCAGTGTTCCCTGCTGAAAATTTTCCATTTCAAAAACTCCCATCGGGCCGTTCCACAAAATCACTTTTGAGCTCAAAAGTACTTCTCTGCAAATTTCGGAAGTTTTTTCGCCGGTGTCCAACCCCATCCAGCCATCCGGAATTTCATTGATGTTCACAGTCTTACGATTCGCTTCATTATCAAATTTATCTGCAATTATCGTATCCACCGGAATTACCACTCTTACATTATTTTTCTCCGCTTTTTTCAAAATTTCCCATGCTGTTCCCAGGAAATCATCTTCCACCAAAGAATTTCCTACTTTTCCACCCTGTGCTTTTACAAATGTATAGGCCATTCCTCCTCCGACAATCAGGTTGTCCACTCGTGTCAGCAAGCGTTCAATAATTGTAATTTTTGAAGAAACCTTTGCTCCGCCGACAATAGCCGTTACAGGTTTGTCAGTGGCATTCAGCACTCGGTTGACATTCTCGATTTCTTTCTCCAGCAAATAACCGAACATTTTATCGTTCGGAAAACAGCCGGCTATAATTGTTGTGCTCGCATGTGCTCTGTGAGCGGTTCCGAACGCGTCATTCACATAGACATCTCCATGTTTTGACAGCTCCTGAGCAAAAGACTCCGTACCGGTGGTTTCCTGCTTATAAAAACGTAAGTTTTCCAGAAGCAGCACTTCTCCCGGCTTTAGATTTTTGCTCATTTCAAAAGCTTCACTTCCTATACAGTCAGAAGCGAATTTTACCTCACGTCCAAGTAATTCCGACACTTTTGCAACAATATGCTTTAAGGAATATTTCTCTTCAAAGCCTTCTTTCGGTCTTCCCAAATGGGACATTAACACAACACTTCCACCTTTTTCCAAAATGTGATTGATGGTAGGTAAAGCGGCACGGATCCGTGTATCATCCGTCACCTTAAACGTTTCTTTATCCAATGGAACGTTGAAATCTACTCTTATCAACGCTTTTTTTCCATTAAAGTCATACGTGTCAATCTTGTACATGATTACTTAACAAATTTATATTTGAAAATACAATAAATAGCCCTGAATCCGTCTTTCCAGCCGATCTTCTTCCCTTCTTCATATGTTCTGCCGTAATAGGAAATACCCACTTCATAAATTCTGATCTTCGGAATCCTCGCCAGCTTTGCAGTAATTTCCGGCTCAATTCCGAAACGATTCTCTGTAATAATGATGTTCTTCGCAATGGAGGAACGCATCAGCTTATAACAGGTTTCCATATCCGTCAGATTCAGATTTGTCATCATATTGGACAGGAACGTCAGAAATTTATTTCCTATGGAATGCCAGAAAAACAAAATACGGTGCGGATGGTGCCCCATAAAGCGGGAACCGTAAACAACATCCGCATTATCCATAAAAACAGGCTTCAACAACAGGTTATAATCTTCCGGATCATATTCCAGGTCCGCATCCTGAATCAGCAGATAATCCCCTGTACATTCTTTAATCGCACGGTTGATCGCTGCTCCTTTCCCCTGGTTATGGGACTGGGAAAACAACTGCATCGGAAGCTCCGGATTGTTTCTCATATAGTCTTCTATACGCTCAACGGTATCGTCTTTTGAGCAATCATTGACAATTATGATTTCTTTTTCAAGCCCGTCCGGCAGCTTGACTGCTTTTATACGATCCAAGATCAGATGAATCGTCGGACCTTCATTATAAGCAGGGATTAGTATGGATAATTTACGTAAATTCATAGAGGGTAAAATCGGCGCTAATTTAATGAATTATATGTTGAGAAACAGACTTCTTTAATTTTTAATGGCTGCCGGACATTTTGAATGAGCAGCTGAAATTTAATTATGTCCATTTTATTTTCCGGCAATTCAAATTTGTATACAACGTTCACAAGCCGTTCATTATTATAAAAGAACCTTTGTAATGTGTAGTACTGGACGCTATCCTTCTCATCCCGCAGGTATATTTCCATAAATTCATTATCCGCTTCTCTATCCAGCTGAAACCTTATTTCTCCAAATACTGAAAGTGAATCAATGACGCCTTTTTTTATCAGAATCGCAGTATCTAAATATCCCGGATATAATGAGGGGCTCAGTTCTCCTGCCAGCATAGTTTTATGCCGTAACGTCCCGACAGGAAAAGGTTCTTTCCAAAAATACCAGCCGTATTTTTCATTCGTGCTCAGAAAGACCTTCCAATACTGTTCTTTCGTCATTCCATCCCACAATATAATGGCTTTCTTATATTGGAATGTCTGGATCTGCATCACGGTGATTGCCGGTAAAACAGCAAGTAAAAGTATTCCTTTCCAGATCTTTCGCGGTTCTTTTATAAGCGGAACAAAAGCTAAAATAAATGCACTATAAAAATCAATCATCGGACGTTGTCCTAAACTTCCGCCGTAGGACCATGCGTGCCAGGAAGAAAGCACATATATGAGAAGAGAAAATGCCAGGAAAAACGAAATCAATTTATAATAAGCAGCATTTGCTAACCAGCAGATGAATGCCGATACAAAAACAACAAACCACCACGGGGTCCACAGGAAGAATCCTTTTTGGTAGCTGAACAGAAAATCAGAAAAGTGAGGATCAGAAAAAAAGAATCTCTCTGTACCATAATTATAGCTGAACGGGCTTCCTGTCTGCATATAAGAAATTACCAGCTGAATGGAAAGCACCATTCCGAAAAGCAGGCAGCCCGAAAGGAAAAACCGGAGATGTTGCGCAAATAGTGTTTTCAGCCGGGAAAGATACTCACGGAAGCTGTCTGCCAGTAATGGTGTAAAAATCAGAACAAGAATATTAACGGGACGTACGATCACTGTAAACCCCAGAACAACCATTGCCCACAAAATATATTTCCTTTTTCCAAAAAGAAAATAGTTTCTCACCAGATACAGAAAACAGCTGATCAGAAAAAAAGAATAGACGTGGCTGTAGGCAGAATCGTATAAGGTATAGAACAGCAAAGGTGTAGCAAAAATTGTAGCCAGCTGGATAAAGTAGATCCACCATTGGTTTATTTCGTATGTTTCCAGTAATTTCCGGAGAACCACCATCCCTGCAAAAAGATAAAAAATCGCAGCAAACCAGATTCCTCTCTGATAAGGATAGGAAAAACCATCCGGAGGAGAAGTGCTTGTTTTACCGGAAGCAACAATATGGGAAGCTAAAAAGAACGGTGCCTGCAAAACGGCGGTTCCTATAAAGTATTTGTTTATATGATGACCGTCCTTTATCAGTCCTCCACCAACCAGCTTATTTTGTTCAGGTGTATAATATTCGGTCTGAAGCGTGTCCAGATAATGGAGATGAATATCCTTATATATGAGCAGGGCAGGAAGATATTCATAATAACCTCTTCCGTCGGCCTGAATGAAAACTTCTCCTTTCCGAACATTGTTCTTTGATAAAAAGTTGTTGTAAACAACTATCAATATCAGGATCAATGAAAGCTCCTTGAGAAAAAGAAGATACTTCCATTTTCTGTTTAGCATTTAATATCAGTCGATTTTCATTTCAGGAACTTCTCCTTCAATCACTAATTCCCCTTCTGTTTTAGCGATAATCTCTTCTGTAGAAACACCGGGAGCTCTTTCCAGTAAATGGAATTTCCCGTCTTTTATTTCAAGTACGGCTAAATCCGTAACTACTTTTTTTACACAGGCAACACCCGTCAACGGCAACGTGCAATTTTTCAGCAGCTTGCTTTCTCCTTTGGGATTCGTGTGCATCATCGCAACAATGATATTTTCAGCGGAAGCTACCAGATCCATTGCTCCTCCCATTCCTTTTACCATTTTGCCAGGAATTTTCCAGTTGGCAATATCACCATTTTGTGAAACTTCCATTGCTCCCAGAACTGTTAATTGCACGTGTTTCCCGCGAATCATCGCAAATGATGTCGCCGAATCAAAAAAGACAGCTCCTTTCTTTACCGTGATGGTCTGCTTACCCGCATTAATAAGATCGGCATCTTCTTCTCCTTCAAATGGAAACGGTCCCATTCCCAGAACTCCGTTCTCTGACTGGAATTCTACTTCAATCCCTTCAGGAATGTAATTAGCAACCAATGTAGGAATACCGATTCCCAGATTTACATACCATCCGTTTCTCAGCTCCTGAGCAATCCGCTTTGCAATTCCGTTTTTATCTAATGCCATAAGTTCTTTTTGAGGGGTTACTACAATAAAAGTTTCCCAAAGTTAAAATTTTAAGTGATTTGAAAGTAAATTCCCGGTTACAAACCGGTTGAATTTTTTGTTTATTCCGCTACTTTAAATATCACCTTCTCTTTCAGAATCGTATAGGAAAAAGCATTCGGATTATACAAATAGATCTTCAGGTCTTTCAGCTCGCCGGGGGAAAATTCCACTATTTTCCGGAAAGTATATTCTCTGTTTTTCCCGGCAGCCCAGTTCAGATTGAATCCATGGTACCTATTGTTTCCTTTCGCGTCTGTCTGATCCACGACAAGCACCAGTGTTTCCCGTGACAGTTCGGGTGTATTCACCTTGCACTCTATAATAATTTTCACGTGATCACCGGTGATTTGTGTCCATGAAGTATCAATCAGGTTATAAAAAACGTCAGCAGTGGTCAGTGGCTCTTTTCGTTCGTAACCTGCTGCTTTCATTTCCTGATAAGCATACTGTTTTTTCCGTCTGAAAATCGTCTGCCAGGTACGTGTATTATATCGTAACAGCGTGTATCCTTCCGATTTGGCATCATTAACTCCGTCAATTTTTGAAGAAACTATTTCTTCATTAAATGACAAGTGCCTGTCAAACAGATTAGGTACGGAGAAATTTAACGGGTTATTTTTGCGGACATGATAAGCGTATGTCAGCTGCTGCGTGAGATAAAATGCCACAGATTTAGTACGCCCCATTTCCTTCCGGAATAAGTAAAAATCCTCTTTTTCCATCCGGTCGTCAGGGGAAAAAGCGGAAGTCCGGAAATTAAAATAGGTATGGGCAACAAAAGGCAAAGCAACAAAAACAACGCTGATCCAGGAAATAAGAAGGTATTCATTTAGTGTAAAAACTACTGCACAGATCAGCAAAAAGATCAGCTGCATTCCGACACGGTCTTCCGGGTAATTAGTATCTAACAACCACCTCATCAGCTCTATGGCTACCAGGTTACCGATAAAAAGCCCGATCAGCAATGTCGCGGGAGCCTGGAATACGGCAAAAGAACCTTTTGAGATCCATGCGTAAATAACATGAAGAATTAACAGTGCAATAACTGCTATCAGAGCATATTTGACAATGATCGATGTGGTCATCAGTACAAACTGACTCAATGTCGCTCCGGTCGTTAACCAAAGCCCGTCCTTACTTCCATAATACAATGCTCCGTTCATTTTCAGAGAATAGGCGTGGACAGCAGCAAAATACAAGCTGAAAACAACCATTATACAAAGAACCACATAGTAATAAAATGGTTTCCAGTCATCGTATTTCCGGGCTTCGATCAAGAGCTTAATACCTATGTATCCCATCATCAGAACGGCTGTTATTAGAATATTCAGGTTGGCATAGATCCCCAGCACCAACAAAACAGCCATCATTATTGCCTTCCCTGAACGGTATTCTTTATTGATCTCCAGAAAAAAGCAAACGGCCATCAGCATAAAAGCCATTGACATTCCGTAGCCTCTGCAATAAGCAAAATAATCAAGCACGTAAGGAATACAGGTCATCCCGATAAGGAAAAAATACTTCGTGTACTCATAGCGGAGCAAGCCTGCAAGGCGATACGCAGCATAAAAGAACAGCAAAAAGGAAAATACATTGGGTAAGCGGATCGCCCAGATATGATCTCCGAAAACCGAATAGCAAACTTTTCCAAGAAAGCTGTTCAGCAAGTGATTGTTGGCATCCAGGACTGTTCCTTTTCCCCAGATCGTATTGTAATCTATATAATGAAACAGTGTAGCCAGCTCGTCATGTACCGGTTCCACCCAAACCGCCCGAAGAACAATATAGGTGAATACTATCAAACAAAGAATTAAAGAGAAAAGATTAAACTTTAGAGTTGACCGGTGAGCTTTCATATTTATAGTAATTTAAAATAACAGAAAAGGCCGTGTTACCACGACCTTAAACTTATTGAATGTCTTTTACTTCTATTTCAAAAATCAGATCAGAATACGGCGGAATCGCTCCCGGGCGCCCCATTGCGCCATACGCATCGTAGTAAGGAATAATTAGGATTGCTTTTCCTCCTTTTCCTAACATAGATAATCCTTCTTCAAATCCCGGGATCATTGGAGTTTGCTTATAAACAAATTCCAATGGCATTCCCCGCGGAATAGACGAATCAAATACTTTTCCGTTCAGGAATTTTCCCGTATAATCCACTTTGATCTTTTTCCCTGTCTGAATCTTCTCACCGGTACCCTCGTTCAAAATCACATATGAAAGCCCGGAAGCGGTTTGTTTTGCCTCCGGATATAATTTTACGGCCTGTTCGTAAGAATATTTTTTATACTCTTCCTTGCTCATGGATGCCATTTTTTCAATTCTGGCAACTTCTGCATCTTCTCCTTTCTTTTGCTCGTTATATCCTTCTTTGAATTTTTCAGAAGCAATCCATTTTTTTGATGAATACGCTTTTCCTTCACGGATAATTTCCAGCTTTTCAATAACGTCATTTGCCAGTGTAGAATTAACAACTTCCTGGCCTGAGATCACTTCGCCGAAAACAGTGTGCTTCCCGTCCAGCCACGGTGTCGGCACAATGGTGATAAAAAACTGGGATCCGTTTGTATTCGGGCCGGAATTCGCCATGGAAAGAATCCCCGGCTTGGAATGCTTTAAAGCAGGGACGATCTCGTCATAAAATTTATATCCCGGGCCACCTGCGCCTGTCCCTTCCGGATCACCTCCCTGAATCATAAAATCACTCTGGTCGCCGTTAGCAACGCTGATCACCCGGTGGAACTTCATTCCGTTGTAAAAAGGCTTATTAAATTTTTTATCCAGAATCACCAGGTCTCCTTCTGCCAGACCGACAAAATTAGCTACCGTCATCGGTACCTCATCAGCAAACAGTTTTACTAAGAAGTCACCACGGTTTGTCGTGAATTTTGCATAGATCCCATCTTCCAGTTTTTGCCCGAAGGAGAAAGAAAAAAGTGCCATCCCCAAAAAGGCTATGACCCCTGTTAAAAGCTTATTGTTTTTCATATTGTACTTCATTGAATTGTAAAAATAAAAGATTTTTCGGACGAAGCAGCAAAATGTGTTCCACGAGCATCTAAATTTTAATCCGATTTAATATGCTTGATAAAATCTTCAACTATCTTTGCAGCTATGGAACAAAGAGAAGACAACTTAAAGGACGTTATATCACACGCAAAAGAATATGGTTTTGTATTTCCGTCATCTGAAATATACGATGGTTTAGCAGCTATTTATGACTACGGGCAGCTGGGATCAGAACTGAAAAACAATCTTAAAACTTACTGGTGGAAATCCATGGTGCAGATGCACGAAAATATCGTTGGCATTGATTCGGCTATCTTCATGCACCCAACTACCTGGAAAGCTTCCGGACACGTGGATGCTTTCAACGACCCGTTAATTGACAACAAAGATTCCAAAAAACGATACAGAGCGGATGTTCTGATCGAAGAGCATATTGAAAAAATCCGCCAAAAGACTGAAAAAGAAGTTGAGAAAGGCAAAAAGAAATTCGGTGAATCCTTTGACGAAGCACAGTTCAGAGCTACTAATCCGAATGTTCTACGCAACGAGGAAAAGATCAGATCCATTGAGGACAGAATGCGTGAAACGCTGGAAAATAATGATTTGGAAGGTGTCCGCCAGCTGATTGTGGACCTGGAAATTGTTTGTCCTGTTTCCGGTTCAAAAAACTGGACGGAAGTCCGTCAGTTCAACCTGATGTTTTCTACCGAATTGGGATCTGTTGCCGGAGACGCATCAAAAATTTATCTGAGACCGGAAACGGCTCAGGGAATTTTTGTGAACTATCTCAATGTTCAGAAATCGGGACGGATGAAAATTCCTTTTGGGATCGCCCAGATCGGTAAGGCTTTCCGGAATGAGATCGTTGCGCGACAGTTCATCTTCCGTATGCGGGAATTCGAACAGATGGAAATGCAGTTCTTTGTTCGTCCGGGAGAGGAAATGAAATGGTACGAATACTGGAAAGAAACCCGCAGAAAATGGCATGGTGCCCTTGGTCTGGGAGCATCCAAATACCGTTTCCATGATCATATCAAGTTAGCACATTACGCAAATGCAGCATGTGATATTGAATTTGACTTCCCGATGGGATTTAAGGAGTTAGAAGGTATTCATTCCCGTACGGATTTCGATCTAAAGCAGCACGAGCAATATTCAGGTAAAAAGCTCCAATATTTTGATCCTGAGCTGAATGAGAGTTATGTTCCTTATGTAGTGGAAACATCGGTTGGTTTAGACAGAATGTTTCTTTCTGTGCTAAGCGCTTCTTATCAGAATGAAAAATTAGAAGACGGAACAGAGCGTGTCGTTCTAAAGCTTCCTGCTCCGTTGGCACCTTATAAAGTGGCAGTACTGCCGTTGACTAAAAAAGACGGCTTGCCGGAAAAAGCAAGAGAAATTATTGACGGGCTGAAATTTGACTTCCTGTGTCAATACGACGAGAAAGATTCAATCGGTAAACGTTATCGTCGTCAGGATGCGATCGGGACACCGTTCTCCGTAACTGTAGATCATCAGACATTGGAAGACAATACCGTGACCGTACGTGACAGGGATACGATGGAACAGGAACGGATCTCGTTAGATGATCTTCATACCTTGCTGGCTCGAAGAACAAGCATGACCACGCTATTGAAACAGCTGAAGTAAAAGAAAATTTTCAGCAATAAATATCAAAAGGGCAATTTTTAAATTAATTGCCCTTTTCTTTGTACATCTCTGACAATTTAATCTAATCCTTTTCAGCAGAGTAACCAATTGTAGATTTGATATTATATCTCATATAATTAAGGTTATTTACTGTAATTTTACAGCGAATACTGATTTTAAATCAATTGCTTATGAGATACTTCCTTATTATTTTTCTGCTGTTTTTCAGCTTGCTTTCCAGCGCTCAGGGATTAAAACTCAAAGGTAATCAGGGAGGTTTGTTTTCTTTAGGCGTACGATCTACCGTCAGCGTATTTGATCATGATAAATTCGGGATAAACGGTTTCGGATACGGCGGGCAATTCCGCTTACAGCTTGCGAATCGTTTAAATACAGAATGGTTTGCCGATTATATGCGCGGAAATATCAGCGGCCTTGCCAACAGAACGGATTATCATGTCGGCTGGAGCGTTATGTATTATTTTACAGATAAAACAGCTCCGGTAGTGAAACCTTATATTGTTGCGGGGCATTGCTTTGACAAGACGGTTCTGGTAGATAACTCCGACAGAAGCAACCGGATCACTAAAAACAGTTCTGCTATTCAGGCCGGAGCAGGAATTCATTTCAACTTGTCTGAAAGAATGGATATCACATTTCTTGCCCAGTATATGTTTCATTTAGGACAGGATGTACATGCACATATTGAAAATGATATGGTAATGCTCCACAAGAAAAAAGGAACGGGAATAGAAGGGCATCTGTTGCTGAATATTGGTATCAATTATAAAATCGCGGATTTATGGCACAACAAAAAGAAAAAATGAAAGCGGCTCTTATTTTGGCAATGCTTTTCTGTTTTACTTCGGGAATTTTCGCACAGCAAAAAAGCTATATCAATCCGGGCCTGCTGACTGCTAGCGGAACATTATCTCCTGCGGTAATGTTGAACAGAAACAATATGAATTACTACCTCAATGGTTTCCTGGAAGGCCGTCTGGACAAACGCATCAGCCTTCGTGGCGAGCTGCATTATATGCTGGGAAATGCTTCTGAGAAATTCCTGAACAGAAATATCAGGACAACCTTCGGCTTACAATACGGTTTTCCTTTCGGAAACTTTGAAGTACATACCGGTTTTGCTCCCGGATTTTCAATAATGGAATCTAATCGTAATCTTTCTGCTTTTGAATTTGTCCCAACGATCCAGCTGAACGCGGGAGTTCGTTATTATGTATGGAAGTATTTCAATTTTTTCAGTAATTTCAGCTATGTTCATTCCAAAATGAATAACCTGAATCAAATCAGCGGAATGGCAGATGAATTCGTATTTGCCGTTGGACTGGGACTGAATTTTCAGGTGCTGAAAAAGTACCGTGATTGACTCCGGAAATATCAATAGAAATTTCACCGGTTAACCGAAACAAAAAAACCGCCTCTTTCCGAAGCGGTTTTAATAAATTATTTTATTTCTTATCAGGCCATCACCTTTGGTGCGGCTTTCAGAATATCTTCACTTGTTTCAGAAATAAACTGCTCAAAGTTTTTCACAAATTGTGCAGCCAGCTTATTTGCTGTTTCATCATACGCAACCTTATCTGTCCACGTTTCTCTCGGATTTAATATTTCAGCAGGAACATTTTCACAAGATGTCGGGAACTGCAGGTCAAATACCGGCAATGTTTCATATTTTACATTGTTCAGCTTACCTTCCAGCGCAGCTGTAATCATGGCTCTTGTATAGGATAATTTCATACGGCTTCCTACTCCGTAAGAACCGCCTGACCATCCGGTATTCACTAACCAGACGTTAATATCAGAACCTTCTAATTTTTCGCCCAGCAACTCGGCATATTTAGCCGGGTGAAGCGGTAAAAACGCCTTCCCGAAGCACGCGGAGAAAGTTGTTGTAGGTTCTGTGATCCCTACTTCAGTTCCTGCAACTTTCGCAGTATAACCTGACATAAAATGATACATCGCCTGTTCTTTTGTCAATCTGGAGATCGGAGGCAATACTCCGAATGCGTCTGCTGTCAGAAAGAAGATATTTTTAGGGGATGTTCCCACAGAAGGATCCGCTATGTTATCAATATGATATAATGGGTAAGAAACACGTGTATTTTCAGTAATGGAAACATCTGTATAATCAACTGTGGAAGTTCCGTCAATGAAGCCTATATTTTCTAAAATCGCCCCGAATTTGATCGCATCATAGATCTGAGGCTCTTTTTCTCTCGATAAATCCACCGTTTTAGCATAACAGCCGCCTTCAAAATTGAAAACTGTATCATTCGCCCAACCGTGCTCATCATCTCCGATCAGTAAGCGGTTCGGATCGGAAGATAAAGTTGTTTTTCCCGTTCCTGAAAGCCCAAAGAATACAGCAGTATCTCCGTCCTTTCCGATATTTGCGGAACAGTGCATTGATAATACATTTTTCTCGTGAGGCAATACATAGTTCAGTACGGAAAAAATACCTTTTTTGATTTCACCGGTATAACCGGTTCCGCCTATTAAAATTATTTTCTTAGTAAAGTTCAGAACAGCAAAATTGTGCTGTCTTGTTCCGTCGATAGAAGGATCTGCCATAAATCCCGGAGCGCAAACAATGTTCCACTCAGGATCAAAACGCTCTATTTCTTCTTCTGTCGGTCTCAAGAACATGTTGTAAACGAACATATTTCCCCAGGGAAGCTCATTCACAACACGGATATTTGTTTTGTACCGCTCATCTGCACACGCATAAGCATCTCTTACATATACATTTCTCCCCTCAAGGTAAGCAGCTACTCTGTTGTATAATTTTTCGAATTGCTCTTCTGAGAATTTAATATTGATATCTCCCCACCAGACTGAACTCTCCGTTTTAGCATCACAAACCACAAATCGGTCTTTTGGAGATCGGCCGGTAAATTCACCCGTTTCAATAGCTATAGCTCCGGTATCAGTCAGATTTCCTTCTCCTAATAAAATAGTATCTTCTACTAATTCCGCCGGGGAAAGATTCCAAAACACATTTGCTAAATGTTTTAATCCCAGTTGAGATAAATCAGCTGATTTACCTTTTTTCCCAAATTCATTCATAGTTCATCTATTTCAGCTGCCGCTATATTTTGATTTGCAAAGTTACACTTATTCTGATTAGGAAAACAAACAATCGGCATATAATTACGAACAACTTTTAAACTGCTTCGCGTTGTCAGCCTCGTTTTCAAAAATACGGCAAGTTACGTATTTCGTAACTCCTGCTATTATATTAACTTTGCAGAAAAGAGTTGCAAAACCATGTAAAACACATCATTATGAAACAAAATTTTTTACTTCCGTTTTTAATGCTGCTATTTATTGCAGCACCAACCGCTAAAGCTCAGGAAATTATTCCCGGCACCAGTGTATCTGCTCCTTTTCTGAAAAGCCTGTTCGAAAACGCTTACTACAGCGTTGAGGAGGTTCAGGATACTTACATTATCGTTCGTGACGGTTATAAATTTTATTTTGACATTGATTCAAAACAACGTTATGTAACTATCAGCAATGTATTCAATCTGGATAAAAAATTTTCCAAACAGGAAGTGTATGAACTGATTAATACATTAAGCAAAGAAGTTGCCCTGATCAAATGTTACTACTTAGAGCAGACACACTCTATCGCTTTTTACTACTATTACTGGACAGAAGGAGGTTTTACTGCAAAATCACTGATCAGCGCCTTCAAATTATACAAAGAAGCTGTTTTATTGAGTGTTGATAAAGACACCAAGCATATCATTCTTTAACCAAAACCAGCTAAACAAAAAAAGACAATCGCAATGATTGTCTTTTTTTGTTTTATGAGCCTCTTGTCGGACTCGAACCAACGACCTGCTGATTACAAATCAGCTGCTCTAGCCAGCTGAGCTAAAGAGGCATTCAGCATTTTGAGAGTGCAAATAAAATAACTTTTTTCGAAACCAGAAAATTTTCTGTATTTTTTTAAGTCGGAGATTTCTTGGAAGAATTACTGCTGAAAATGGATATTCGACAACATCAGCCTGCACTCACACTCTCCGCCACCGTTTGACATTGCTTTTGTTCGTCTGAAATGCCAGCTGACGGGCTTATTAATATCCACATTCACGATGATTGAGTCATTATCCAGTACCATTATTTTCAGAGAATCAACATATAGCTGACAATCAGAAAATTTATAATATTGGCCGAGCCCTACTCTTTCTGCCAGCACCATTTCCGAATGATTCCCGATCAGAAACGAATCTGCCAGATAGGACACTTCGTAATACTGGCTGGTATCACGGTAGATATACACTTTCACATCATAATCCGACTGGTTTTCAATAATTTTCTGAAATCTTATTCCGGGATCACAGGAGATAAAAATACTCATTACCAAAAAACAAGCAGAAATCTTTAAATATCTCATTATAAACAATCTTATAGTTTTACTATTAAAGAAACGTTTATGCCGAAAAATAGTTGAAAGCGATTTTCTGAGATCGCGCTTATATATGTTCGTATTACGTTTATTTTAAATCCGCAAATTCCATCTTTCCTGAAATGAAATTTCAATTAACTTTGGCTTCCCATACCAACTTCTTCAAAGGCATTTCTGACGCAACATTATTTTTAAACTTATGAGCAAAAGCAGTAAAATTTCAGCCTATATGCGACTGATCCACCGGTATCTCGGGTATTTTCTTGCAGGTATTATGGCGGTGTATGCTATCAGTGGTATCGTCCTGGTGTACCGGGGCACTGATTTCCTGAAAAAAGAAGTTACTTATAACGAAAAGCTTCCCGCGGGAATGTCTGAAAAAGAGCTGGATCAGACACTCCGGATCAAACGATTTGAGGTTCAAAAGACAGAGAACAGTGTTATGTACTTCAAACAGGGAGCTTACAATATCAGAACGGGTGAAGCAAATTACAAATTAAAAGAGTATCCGTATGTGCTCGACAAAATGGTTTCTCTTCATAAAGCCAAATCGGAAGATAAGCAATCAGCACTGAATGTATTTTTCGGTGTTTCACTTCTGGTTTATGTCATTACGAGCTTCTGGATGTACGCTCCTAAAACATCTGTTTTTAGAAAAGGAATGGTATATGCACTGCTGGGATTGGTTCTCGGAATGGTTTTACTGTTTGTCGAATTTTAAGCAGGTAGTGACTAATTCCTGCCGGAATATTGAAATAAAATAAGCTACGGCTTCAAACATTTTTTTCACTACCGGAAAAACTGTTGTATCTTTGCTTTCCAATGCAGGAAAGACCTATCACCGATTGGTTGCCAATCACCGTTAAAGAATTGGAAAAACACGGATGGAACGAAGTAGATGTCGTACTCGTCTCCGGTGACGCGTATGTAGATCATCCTTCTTTTGGCACTTCCGTGATCGGCCGTATTATTCAGGACGAAGGCTTCCGTGTTGCTATTGTTGACCAGCCTAACTGGAAAGACGACCTGCGGGACTTTAAAAAATTCGGGAAGCCGAAGTATTTTTTCGGTGTTACCGCCGGATGCATGGATTCGATGGTGAATCATTATACTGCAAACAAACGTTTACGTTCCACAGACGCATATACTCCAGGAGGAGGAGCGGGTTTCCGCCCCGATTACGCTTCTGCTGTCTATGCTAAAATCCTGAAAAATCTTTTTCCTGATGTTCCTGTCCTTCTTGGAGGAATTGAGGCTTCTCTGCGACGGGTAACGCACTATGATTACTGGAAAGATGAATTAATGCCTTCCATACTTGTTGATTCAGGCGCGGATTTGCTGGTCTATGGAATGGGAGAACAACCGCTGCGGGAAATACTGAAACTACTGAAAAAAGGCGTTTCTTTCTCCAATCTCCGCACGTTGAAACAAGTAGCTTTCCTTCAGGATATTGAAGAAGAGCTGCCAAGAAATAAAAACTGGAATACGGTAGAGCTGGCTTCACATGAAGTCTGCCTGCAGGATAAGATCAAATATGCCGCCAACTTCAAAATCGTTGAAGTGGAATCCAATAAATGGAACGCCAACCGGATTGTACAGGAAGTCGGCAACAAACGGCTGGTGATCAATCCACCTTATAAAACGATGGAAGAAGAGGAGATTGACCGTTCGTTCGATTTACCTTATACACGCCTTCCTCACCCGAAATACAAAAAACGCGGAACGATTCCAGCATACGAGATGATCAAATTTTCCATCAATATGCACCGCGGCTGCTTTGGCGGCTGCAGCTTCTGCACGATTTCAGCGCATCAGGGAAAATTTATCGCTTCACGCAGCGAACGTTCGGTAATGGATGAAGTGGAACAGGTAGTTAATCATCCGGAGTTTAAAGGCTACATCTCCGATTTAGGCGGGCCTTCGGCAAATATGTATAAGATGCGGGGAAAAGATGAGGCTATCTGTGCAAAATGTTCTTCTCCCAGCTGTATACATCCGGTGATCTGCTCCAACCTGGATACCTCACACAAACCGCTGACACAGCTTTACCGAAAAGTAGATGAGCATCCTAAAGTAAAAAAAGCCTTTATCGGCTCGGGGATCCGCTACGATTTACTGGTTGACGACTTCAACAAAAATAACGAAGATGGCAATCATGATGAATATATTGAACAGGTAATCACACGTCACGTTTCCGGACGTTTGAAAGTAGCACCGGAACATACGTCCGACGCAACATTACGGGTCATGCGGAAGCCTTCATTCAAGTATTTCCACAAGTTCAAGGAGAAATACGACAAGGCCTGTGACAAACACGGACTAAATCAGCAATTGATCCCCTATTTCATTTCTTCCCATCCGGGCTGTGAGGAAGAAGATATGGCGAATCTGGCAGCAGAAACCAAAGATATGGGTTTTGAGCTGGAACAAGTTCAGGATTTCACGCCTACTCCTATGACTGTAGCGGAAGTCATTTACTATTCCGGTGTTCATCCTTATACACTGAAACCTATTAATACAGTAAAATCCAAAGAAGATAAGCTGAATCAGAACCGTTTCTTCTTCTGGTACAAACGTGAAAACCACGACTGGATCCGCCAGCGCCTGAAACGCGCCAACCGTCCTGACCTGATCGAAAAGCTGTTAGGAGAAAATGAAGGTCTTCGATCGAAACCAACGCGGCCCCATGCTCCTAAAAACGAAAATGGACATTCACAAAAAATTTCTTCACAGAAAAAAAAGCACGCGCAACAAAATCAGGAACGCCCCATGCCGAAATGGCTCGCAGAAAAACGCAGAAATAAAAAATAAGTGCTTAGTCTATACAAAAAGTCTAATATCTTCTGTCTAATATCTTCTGTCTAATATCTTCTGTCTAATATCTTCTGTCTAATATCTTCTGTCTAATATCTTCTGTCTAATATCTTTATTCTATTTTCTCTACAAAATCAATCAGTAGCCAGACAATTTCATTGAATTTAGCGAAGCTAAGATCTTCATAAACATCAAATACATCGTGATAATTCAGATTTTTCCCCATTGTATAGATAAAGAATGACGGAACTCCTTTTTCCGTAAAGAAATAATGATCTGAATTAGCCGCTTTTCCTCTGGATTTTATGACAGGAAGGTAGTTCTTTTCATTATTTATTGATTGCAGCAGCTCAAATTCTTTTTTGAAAACACTGCCGTTAACCACTGTTATCCCGTCTTCTCCATTTCCCATCAGGTCAAGATTTATAAGGAATTTTATTTTTGATAAAGGGATAACCGGATGTTCCACATAATATTTTGAACCGAGCAAGCCGGCTTCTTCTCCTGCGAAAGCGATAAAAACCATATTATAATCCGAAGGATTTTTTTTGTAGTAATCAGCCATGCTCAGCAACATGGCAACGCCACTGGCATTGTCGCTTGCTCCCGGAAAAAATACCTGGTTACCGATACCGCCAAGATGATCATAATGTGCTGTAAAGAACAAATAAGGCGCATTTTTCTTAGCTGCCGGAATAAACCCGATTACGTTTTGGGTTTTATGCTGCTTTAAAACGGGTTTAATAATTGATTTAATGCTGGTAATATTTTCAGGAAGCGCCTCCTTTTGAACCACAAAAAATGCATAGGGGTACTGGGCTCCCGCAACACTGAAACTCTCTTTTTTATCTACTATTTTCAGTATATTTCCGTGTTGGATAAAAAAGGCAGATAAGGCATTCGCCATATCCAATGTATCGCCTTTCAGGCCGCAAGCATTAATTACAATTCCGCTATATGTCTTTTTCATCAGCGAATCCCGTGTCGTCACCAGTTTTTCAGGATGCATCAATTCGGAAACAGTTATAATTCTAAATTTCCAGTCGCCAATAAATGCACCGCTTTCTTCATTAGGAATGTATTCTTTTCCTAATTCCAACTCCTTTCCGTTAATAATCAGCTGTATATCTGTCGGAAATGTATTGACGCGAAAATCAAACGACTGAAAATAACTTTTTCCTAAGGGCTGAACACCTAATCGTTTAAATTCGCCGGCAATATATGCTGCTGCAAGCGAGTCACCTCCTTTCACATATCCTCTCCCGAAAAACGAACGGTCCGAAAGCGCTTTGCACCACTGCTGCCCTTCTTCTTTTTGAGCAAAAAGAAGAAAATTAAAACCGGTAAATAGTAACAGGAGCAGTAATTTCATCAGAAAAATCTTCTTTCGATCTTATTGACAAAATCCAGTGTCGCCTGCTGTTCCAGGTTCCAGTCATTTGACAGTGCTATATCGTTCAGAACCAGCTTTGCCTCTTCAAATGAATGCAGTTCATCTACCACAGAAACGGCCTGGTTAAACGCTTCGCTGGAGCCGTTGAATAATTCACGGATGAACATCAGCTTTTCATTCAGTCCAAAAGCAGATGATAAGCTTTCTATTTTCGGCGCCAGCATTTTAGCGGAAGGATTATCTGCGATCGGTTTGTAATTCGCAAAAAATGCTGAATCTATAGCGGAAGAGACAGCCGGCATTTCCACTTCAGTAGATTCCGTTTCTTCTATTTCCTCCTCGATAATGCTCTCTACGGTAAAATCAGCAGCATGCTCCTGGATAATATCTCCTATTGCTTTTGGTAATTCAACCTCGTCTTCTTCCAGCTGCTCCGGCATCGATACTGCCTGTTCCGGAATTTCCTGAGCTTCCTCTTCCAAAGTATCCGCAGGAAGATCAACCGGCTGTTCTTTCACCGGCTCATCCTCTGAAAACAGATCAAACGCAAAACCTTCTTCTTTTTCATCTACTGAAAATGTATCCGGCTCCTGAAGCTGTGTCTCACTTATTTCTACTTCCGGGGAAATGTCAGGGATTGCACTTTCGGGTTCTTCCACAGCAACAGCTGTGTCAGTAAAAATCACTTCTTCTTCAGTAAGCGAATTTACGGGTTCTACAGGCTGTTTTACAGCTGTATCAATATCATTTTCAAATACAACCGGCGCTTTTTCCGCTTTCAGTTCATATGCTTTATGACGGATAATTAACATACGTTCGTACAATTCCCTGGTATCTGAAACCAGCTCGTCCATTTGTTTCAAATCAAAATTGCCAAGATTAATCGCTTCAAATGCCTGACTGATCGTATTCAGTAAATCTTCTTTCTTTTTAAACGCCGCCATATCTTCAACTTATTAACAAAAATCGTATTTTTCTAACTTTTCAAGCTTCAAAAGAACCTTAAAAAGTATATTCGTGACTAAATTAAGCTGTATTTGAATAAGAATAAGTATCGTAAAAGATAAATTCTCACGGTTTAATTGTTGAAAACCCGAAAGTAATATGTTTTTAGAGCAATTTCCATTAGAGACAAGGACGCATGGCTGGATAGAGGTTATCTGCGGATCGATGTTTTCCGGAAAAACAGAGGAATTAATCCGCCGTCTGAAACGTACAGAATTTGCGAATCAGAAGTTTTTGCTGTTTAAGCCACAGACAGACAGCCGTTATGCGGGAACTGCTGTGAAAAGTCACAAAGGTTCTACATTGGACGGAATTCTGATTGAAAGAGCAAGTGATGTCTTTAAGCACTGGAACGGCGAAAGGGTGATCGCTTTTGATGAAGTACAATTTTTTGATAACGGAATCATTGACGTAGTAAAACAACTTGCTGATAAAGGTGCCCGTGTGATCTGCGCCGGACTGGATATGGATTTTCAGGGCAATCCCTTCGGACCTGTACCGCATCTTCTGGCGATCGCTGAATATGTTACAAAAGTTCATGCGATTTGTGTAAACTGCGGAGATCTGGCGTATATCTCTCATCGTACGGTAAAAGAAAAAGAACAGGTTTTAGTCGGTGCCAATGAAAAATACAAACCGCTTTGCAGGTGGTGTCACAATCAGGAAAATATCTGATAAAAAAAGGGAGATTTTAAAAATCTCCCTTTTTAATTATCTGTAAAATCCCATAATTCTACATTCAGCATCAAACATTTAATATTCCATTTCCTAAGCTAACGCCTGCTCTAAATCTGCAATCAGATCCTCCACGTCTTCCACACCAACACTTAAACGTAACAGATTATCCACAACACCGGATTTTTCTCGCTCTGCTTTCGGAATAGACGCGTGCGTCATCGTTGCCGGGTGATTGATCAGCGATTCAACACCACCCAATGATTCCGCCAGCGAAAACACCTTAAAGGAAGAGGCAACTCGGAATGTATTCTCAACGGATTTGTCCTTCAGTACAATCGAAATCATTCCTCCGAAATCACGCATCTGCTTTTTAGCGATTTCATGATTCGGATGCTCCGGGAAGCCCGGCCAGTACACTTTTTCAATTTTCGGGTGATTTTTCAGATATTCTGCAATTTTTCTTCCGTTCTGACAATGTCTTTCCATTCTCAAATGCAATGTTTTAATCCCTCTTAAAACCAGAAATGAATCCATCGGTCCGGGATTTGCACCGGAAGAATTAAGAATGAAATATAATTGCTGGTGCAATTTCTCATCGTTGGTAATCAAGGTTCCCATTACAACGTCTGAATGTCCTCCCAAATATTTTGTTACGGAATGCATTACAATGTCTGCTCCTAAGTTCAGCGGATTTTGCAGGTAAGGAGAAGCAAACGTATTGTCTGCTACCATGATAATATTGTACTGTTTCGCCGTTTTAGCCAAAGCTTCAATATCGATGATCTTCATCGTCGGATTGGTCGGCGTTTCTGCCCAGATCAGTTTTGTATTTGCGTTGATATAAGCAGTTACATTATCTGCATTCGTCAAATCGACAAAGTGAAATTTGATTCCGAATTTCTCATATAAATTAACGAATAAACGGTAAGTTCCACCGTACAAATCATCTCCTGTAATCACCTCATCACCCGGACTTAACAATTTTAGCACAGCATCTGTTGCTGCCACTCCACTACTGAAGCACACACAGTATTTCCCGTTTTCCAAAGCAGCCAGATTTGCCTGCAACGCTTCTCTGGTCGGGTTTTTACCACGAGCATAACCATATCCTTTATTTACTCCCGGAGATTCCTGAACATACGTTGATGTCTGGTAAATCGGAGTCATAATTGCTCCCGTAGAAGGATCCGGCTCCACTCCTGCGTGGATTGCTCTCGTCCCAAATCCTTTTGTCGAAAAGTCTTCCATGTATAAATTATTTCAAAACATTAATATTCAATTCTTTCAATTGAGCTTCCGCCAGTGGTGCCGGTGCATCAATCATCACGTCACGGCCTGAATTATTTTTCGGGAAAGCAATGTAGTCTCTGATAGAGTCAGAACCACCCATCGTAGCCACCAGACGGTCTAAGCCGAAAGCCAGTCCTCCGTGTGGCGGTGCGCCATATTCAAACGCATTCATCAGGAATCCAAATTGCGAAATCGCTTCTTCTTTCGTGAAGCCCAGCAATTCAAACATTTTCGCCTGTAATTCTCTGTCGTGAATACGGATGGATCCTCCACCCAATTCTACACCATTCATTGCCAGGTCATAAGCATTTGCACGGATTTTTCCCGGATCGGTTGCTATCAAATGAATGTCTTCTTTTTTCGGAGAAGTAAACGGATGGTGCATTGCGTGATAACGGCCAGATTCCTCGTCCCATTCCAGCAATGGGAAATCCAACACCCACAATGGCTTAAAATCATCCGGTTTTCTCAAACCTAATTCTGTCCCCAGATGCAGGCGCAGCTCGTTCATCTGCTTACGAACTTTATCTGTATTTCCACAAAGCACCAGCAATAAATCTCCTGCTTCAGCAGCAGTCTTTGATCCCCATTGTTTTAAATCTTCTTCTGTAAAGAATTTATCCACGGAAGATTTTACAGTTCCGTCGGTATTGAATTTTGCATAAATCAATCCCGTTGCACCTATCTGCGGACGTTTTACAAATTCCGTCAGCGCATCCAGCTGTTTTCTTGTGTATTCCGAACAGCCTTTCGCGTTGATGGCGATTACAGTTTCCGCGTTGTCAAATACAGGAAATCCTTTTCCTTTTGCGATATCCGAAAGTTCTGTAAATTCCATTCCGAAACGGATATCCGGCTTGTCAGAACCGTATTTTTCCATTGCTTCGGCGTATGTCATGCGGGGAAAATCTCCTTCAAAGTCAATCCCTTTTATTGTTCGGAACAAATGTTTGATAAGCCCCTCAAATGTGTTTAAGATGTCTTCTTGTTCCACAAAAGACATTTCGCAGTCAATTTGTGTAAATTCCGGTTGGCGGTCTGCCCGCAAATCTTCATCCCGGAAACATTTTGTGATCTGGTAATAACGGTCTATTCCTGAAACCATCAGCAATTGCTTGAACGTTTGCGGTGATTGAGGGAGCGCGTAGAACTGCCCTTCATTCATTCTGGACGGCACTACAAAATCTCTTGCTCCTTCAGGAGTAGATTTAATCAGGAACGGCGTTTCAACGTCCATGAAATTGTTTGTATCCAGGTATTTGCGCGTTTCTAATGCGACACGATTTCTTAATTTCAATTTTTCAATCACTGGATTACGGCGGATATCCAGATAACGGTATTGCATTCTCAGCTCATCTCCACCATCTGTTTCATCTTCAATTGTAAACGGAGGTGTTTTAGCGGCATTTAAAACCGTCAGCTCCGTCACCTCTATCTCAATCTCTCCTGTCGGGATATTTTTATTTTTGCTGGAACGTTCGATCACTTTTCCTTTAGCCTGAACAACAAACTCACGCCCTAATTTTCTGGCTTTCAGGCAAAGCTCTTCATTTACTTCCAGATTAAAAGCCAATTGTGTAATTCCGTAGCGGTCTCTTAGATCCACAAAGGTCATTCCGCCTAAATCTCTGGACTTTTGAACCCATCCGGCCAAAGTAACTTCTTTATTAATATCTGAAATGCGTAATTCTCCGCAATTATGTGATCTGTACATGAATAAAATTTTAAACAAAAGTAGTAAAACACTTAGATTAGATGACCAACTAACCAGCAATTTTTATATGCTTTCAGGTTCAGTTTACCTCTTTAGCCAAACTTCCGCTGACAAGGAAATATTGTGCTGCCATATAAGTGATCATCACAAAAAAATGACCGTTGCTTATTGGGGATACAAATTGATTAAATGCCAGAATGGTATCGGAAATAACGAACAATGCTGCGCCGGCAATCAGCATTAAACCGTGCGAAGGCTGCCGTTTATCCAATCTGCCTGTCGCTGCAACAAACATAAGTCCGATAACAATCATATAGATCATCACAGGAACTTTCAGCTCTCCGACATAAGGAAGCAGCTCTTTTGCTATAAAGGTAATTATCACAGTCATTGTCAGAACCGCTGTTATGATCAACGGTTTGTTTTTCTGATATTGCGAGCTGCGGCCTTTCAAGAAGAATAAAACGTAGAGCAGATGTCCTGTTAAGAACGAGGCCAGACCGGCTATAAAAAACCATTCCTCTCCTTTCAGCATCAAAAATACATCTCCGGAAAGGCAGGCTGCCAGTGCCAAAATAAGCAAGGAGTTATTTTTTAACCGGTGAATGAGAACCATTCCGATTAATGTGGTGCAAATTAACGGTTTTGTCAGCAATCGTATAGCTTCCCAATCATAACAGATGCTTAGTAGCTGCAAAACGGCAATTAATAAAAAAATGAGCTTTAAAATTTTCATATCACAAAAAAACGGATACCTTAAAGATATCCGTTTTTCCATATAATCTGTCAATAATCAGTACAATTCTTCTTTCAAAGCGGTACGATAATCTTTAATTTCTTCACGGTTGATCTTGTGCTCCGCATTTTCCAGCAATCTCAGCAAATACAACAAATTTTCATTGTCATCGATCTCGATAGCATATTCTCCTTCCTCGTCCTCTTCGTATTGAGCCTGCACATCAAATGCTTCTCTGTCCAGAAGAAATTCATAAGTAAGACGCAATACTTTTACTACTAAAGGGTCTTGCTCTTTTAACGCTAACTCTCTCAATGCTTTCAGGTCTTCTACCAAACCGTCAGCCAATACGCCTTTAGCTTCAACTTTAGCTATTATCTCGTTTAATTTTTTATTTGCAGTCGCCGTTCTCATATTTTGTTTTCTTATTTAAAGAATGAAACATTCTGCGGCAAAAGTAAGTAATAAATTTCAGTATTCTTTTTAGTCAGATACAAAATATATCAAAAAATACAGGTTTATTCTGACAACACAACAGACACAAGAATAAAATTCAAATTAAATTAATGTATATCAATTAATTAACCCTTAATAATCATTGTTATTTTCATCCAATGAAAAATATTTAAAAAATTAAGTCCCTGTAAATCAATTCGTTATTTGTTTGCTAATAATTAGCATTCCTTTCCAAAATAATGGTTCAAAATTTGGCAGATAAGTGAATCATACTTAACTTAAAGCACTTTTTAACGGTAGGTTTACTCTAAAAAAACGGCATTTGGCACTATTAATTTTAAAAGGTTTTGTAACAGGTCTGATTTTAAGTATCATGCTCGGTCCTTCTTTTTTTATGCTGATTGAGACCAGCATCCAGAAAGGTATCCGCGCTGCTGCAAGTTTTGATTTCGGGGTGTTTGTCAGTGATATTATCTACATTTTAATTGCCTATTTATTCTTTCAGGAAATTTCCGGTTTATTGAACGGATCCAATATTTTTCTCCTGAAAATTGTCGGCGGAATCATATTTGTTTCGTTTGGCGGCCTTACTTTAAAAAAGAAAACACCTACCAGTTCGGATCAGCAAATTATCTGTTATTCTGTCAAAAACAGCCGTGAATACTGGATGTTATTCATCAAAGGGTTTCTGCTGAATTTTGCAAATCCGATGATTATTCTCTATTGGCTATCAGTGATCACCATCGGGATTCAGAAACAGGAACGTTTTATCGGAATTGATCCTATTTTGATTTATCTGTCTATTATCCTGCTCACCTTTTTCTCTATTGACATTATCAAAATTTTTGCAGCAAAAAAACTTCGTCCCTTTGTGACACCCCAGCTCCTTCATAACCTCAACCGTTTCATCAGCTTTATCCTTATCGGATTCGGCACGCTTCTGTTTTTTCAGGGGATTGTCTATTTCATAAAGTTGTAACTATTATTAATTTTGAATTATAATTCAGTCCATTTAGTTCGTATCATGAAGTATTTTCTGTTTGTAATAACTGTTGTATGCTCTTTGTCCACCCTTTCCGGGCAGCAGGTGCTGAAACAAAATCTTACGCGTCCCGAAAAAAATTACTACGATTTCAAAAAAACAAAGCTGTTATCCACGGGGAGCTACTATAAAGACGATCTGGGAGAAACGAAATACGAGCACGGAAAGTGGGAATATTACAGTAAAGACGGTAAAAAGGAGGAAATCCGGAATTTCTATAAAGGAAAGCTCCACGGACAGGTGTTGTTATTCTGGCCGAACGGGAACAAGAAGCAGGAAGGGTATTTTATAATGGACGTTCAGGACAGTATCTACCGGGAATGGTCAGAAGGCGATATTTTATTGTTGGAAGGAAATTATAAGAAGGATAGAAAATTCGGGTTCTGGAAAAGCTTCTATCTTAATGGGAAACCTAAAATGACTGAAGAATTTATTGATTCAACCCGCTATGTTCAGGCATTCTGGTCTCCGGATTCTGTTCAGACAGTAATCAACGGGAATGGCAAGATGGTTAACTATTACCTTGATAATAATATTAAGGAAGTGTATAATTTCAAAAACGGGCTGGAAGACGGGCCTTTTACAGAGTACAAAATAAATGGAGATACTGCTGTCTCCGGATTCTACAATCAGGGATTAAAAACCGGGGAATGGAAGCAGTTCTTCTATAACGGCAAGATCGAAAAAATTGCCAATTACAAGGACAACAAACTGGATGGCTTATACCAGCTTTATTATGACAACGGAAAATTACGCGCGAGCGGGTATTATGCTAATGGTAAAAAGAACCGCTTATGGACGTGGTACGCCAACAATGGTTCTTTAGATATGAAGGGGACATTCCTTGATGATCAGCAAGACGGTGACTGGGCATATTATTATCCGGACGGGAAAATCTCTTATACTGCCCAGTTTAAAAAAGATAAGAAGGAAGGCACGTGGAATTATTATTATAAAGACGGCTCAAAATTCAAATCAGGAACATTTAAAAACGATGAAAAAGATGGTAAATGGTCCACCTGGTATGAAAACGGAACATTATTGATGGAAGGAAGTTATGTAGCCGGAAAAGAAGAAGGAGAATGGGTCAATTACTGGGAAAACGGTACTATCAAAAATAAAGCAACGTTCAAAAAAGGGACGCTCAACGGAGCGTGGATATCTTATACACCTAAGGGTAAAACCAAATCTGCCGGTGAATATAAAAACGGCTATAAGAATAAAACATGGTACGAATATTTCGATAACGGCAACCTGAAGGATGTGGAAACTTACAAGGTTGCAAAAATTAAATCCAAAGTGAAATACGGTCCTATGAAAAACAAGGTCACGTATGCAAGTGTAAAAGAAGGGCTTTTCATTTCCTATTCGCAGAAAGACTATAAAAAAACGGAAGAAGGAACTTATAAAAATGATAAGAAAGAAGGTACATGGCTTGCCTATTATCCGGGAGGAAAGATTGTCGCTGTCCTGTCTCAATACAAAGACGGAAAGCTAAACGGTTATATGCGCCAGTTCGATCAGCGCGGTAATATCATCAATGAAACGCAGTATAAAGACGGCCTGAAGCACGGAACCATGAAGATTTTCGACAAACGGGGCAAAGTTTCAAAGCAAAAGGATTTCGAATACGGCCAGGAGAAACAATATAAAATGGTTCCGAAATAAATGTCGGGGAATATTGACACAGGCAAAAAAGGAGAAGCGATCGCGCGTGAGTATCTCACCGGGATCGGATATGAATTTCTTGCCGACGGCTATCGGTTTCAGCATCTTGAAATAGATCTGATCTTCGAATATGAGAATACGCTGGTCATTGTGGAAGTGAAAACAAGAAATACCACAGTGTTCGGAGCACCTTACGAAGCGGTTACACGCCAGAAGCAAAAACAACTGATCAGAGCGGCAAACCAGTATATTTTACAGCATGATCTTGATAAAGAAGTGCGGTTCGATATTATTTCGATTGTATTAAAAAATGAGGGTTCCCATGAATTAGAGCATATCACGGATGCTTTTGTGCCGTGAATCATTCACTGTTTTTAATTCGGAAACTGATCTTAGAGATTAGTTTTAAGCCAGGCGCTGCATCCATAGATTTCAAGCCAGAGCGCAACATTGCTGAAAACAAGAATTGGGGAATATAATAAATGCCTACCCGATCTTCTGTGTTCATTTGCCTGAAAAATAAACACAGAATCTCAGGTTTGGCATCAGACTTTTATGCAAGCGCGCTTTCCATTTCCATGGATTTGGGAAATAAAATATTATTTTCCAGGTGGATATGTAAATGCAAGTCTTCTTCAAATTCTTTCAGCAAAGCAAATGTTACTCTATATGTATTGCAGGCATCTGCAGGAGGTGTGTAATTATTTGTTAGTGAGGAAATCTGGCGGAAACGCTCTCCTTCGAGATTATGCTCCTGGTGCATCATTGCAATGGGATTTTTGACACTTCCGAAAGGAGCGGTTAGTTTTTCATTCGGATGCTGTGCTATTTTCCGTATAAAAGGGAAAAGCATCAATTCTTCTTTTTTCATGTGCACGGTTAGCTCATCTGCCGATTCGGAAAATAACTTCTCCACTTTCTTCAACTCCGGATGCTGTTGTCCATGTACGCTGACGATCTTTTGCAGCAATGGCTTTATTTCCTGAATTTTAGATTCTACATAACGATGGTGTGTTTTTTCAATGTAATCCGCCAGCAGGTCGAGCGGCCAGGAATTATAATCTGTTTTTCTCGTTCCGTTTTCGCCGGTGATCTTATTCAGGTTTTCGATCAATAGCTCCGGCTCTATATTTCTCTCATTACAGACTTCGCGGATTGTTCTGTTTCCGTTACAGCAATAATCAATTCCGTAAGACTGAAATACGGAAGCCATCCGGTAATCTTTGGCCACCATATTGCCTATAATGCTGTTAATTGAAATTTCCATGGTTCTTATATTTTCTCTGCCACAATCATTACCGCATTCAATTGATTTTCATATTTACTAAAAACCTTTCTCATTTGCAGAATGCGTTTTCTGGCATGTAGATTAAACAAAATATTCTTCATTATTTTCAAGGTTCTGAAAAAACCTTCATCATCAATTATTCGCAGCGGTTTCAGCAAGTGCATCGAATTGGTAATTGTCGTCTTTATTGTAAAGCCTTCCTGTTCCAGCAGGCTTTTCCATTCCTGCACCGTCAGCGGGCGCGCATTGACTTTAATTGCCAGTGCAAGGTCTTTCTGAATTGCTGCTTTTATATTTTCATCCAGTTTATCAGGGTGTAATCCCATTTCGTGAATGGCATACAGACCTCCTTTCTTTAAAATCCGGTGTGCTTCCCTGATTATGTCCGATTTCCGGTGGTCTGCGTGCATTGTCAGCATGGCTTCTCCAAAAACTTTATCTTTACTTTCCGCGGGCAGCTTTGTCTCGGCTGCATTTCCTTCGTGAAAAGTAACAGTACCATTCTTAGCCAGCTTTTGGTTTAGTCGCCGGATCACGTCCGGATCCGCATCAATACCTGTATATGTTTCAGGATTTTGAGCAAGGGCGAGCTTTGCCGTGAATCCCAGGCCAGGCGCAAATTCAGCTATCTGATCATTTTGAGAAATGTTTAAATTCTTTATTAATTTTAAAGTCATCTCTTTACCTCCGGGACGCAGCACTTTTTTTCCCATTTTAGCAAGGATCCAGTGTCCGGGAACTTTATTGAAGTCAGCTACATTCATATCAGGTATGTTTAAGAACCTGTTTATTTCCCCAGTTAGTCCGCTCTTCTTCTGTCCATAAGGAAGGGAAAAACTTTCGTTGCTGGAATTGCGGGTGCAGGTATTTTTTCCATTCCGAGCCTCCTGTCGCTGCCTTGTTTTCTCCTTTACTGTCCAGATAATGCCGGGCTGTTTCCAGATGCACAAGCGGCCATTCCACATTATAAAAACGGTCAAATTCTTTCATTTTTTCCACCAGCTTTTCTGATATATGTGGCTGTCCAAGAATTTTTTCTTCCAGTGTATTTCCTTTCACTTTTTTTGCCTGAGCGATAAAATCATTCAGGTATTTTTCTTCAAATTGCCTTAATGTCAGCGATTTTTTCCCTGTTTTTCGATTATAACCGGCATCTTTCCAGTAAATGTGTTCGAAATATTCTTCTGTTCCCGGGTTTTCGCCGATACGTTCTCTTCCTTGTTCATTGATCAGGTTCTGTAACTGTGTACAGCAGATCTCTATAAACCGGAATTGTGCTGACTGAAAGCCGCTTGCAGGTGTAAGCGTGCTTCTGAACGTATTATAATCATCATAATTCATTCCGTATTTCATCACATCAAATGAGGTGATCAGCATGGATGTATAGCGGTTCAAGCGATTAAATTTTTCGATCCAGACCTCTTCATCAAATTCCTCATCAACCATCTGTCGGATCTCGTGCAGCACCATTTTAAGGATTAGCTCCGTTACCTGGTGATACATGACGAAGATGACCTCGTCCTTGAAATCCGTTCTTGTTTTCTGAAGGGAAAGCAATGTATCCACTTGTATGTAATCCCAGTAATTAATCGGTTTTGTCTGTAGCAATCCTTTCAGGTACGTTTCCGGGTTTTCTCCCAGCTGCAGGTATTTTTCTTCTATTTCACCAATAATGTTATTTATGCTCATCTTATAATTATTTTATAAAGTAATATTCCAAAAGCGGAGAGACTGATAATTTTCAGTAATTCTAATCCTACATATACAAAATGCAGGCTGGAAGCAGGAACGTCAGCTCCCTGTATATGAAGCTCTGCGCGGAAATCCAGCGCCGGCAGCAACCAGAAGGTCTGGATTATGAGGACCAGAACAGGAATCAGATAAAACAAATTATCCATGCGGAAAAGTGATGTTCCCTTGTTCAGTGCCAGGCTTATAAAAATTATAATTGCCAGACACCATTCCACTTTGTTCAGCGCGCTGAAAACGATTCTTCCGATCCCTAAACCTAACGGAACCGTAATTCCGGGTGCCCGGAATTTAAGCCATGCCTCCATAAAGCTGATCGCACCGACAAATCCGATCCATAAAAAACCTGCTGCAATAATCAAAAACTGATAAGAGATCTTCATGCCAGCGGAGTTAAGTTATTTTCACGGTAATATTCGATCTTGATTAAAAACATTTCTGCCATCCGCTCTCCCTGCCACTTAGCTTTTTCAGCCTTCTCTCCTTCAAAGTGCTCGTTGACCGTTTCAAAGAACAGCGCAATCCACCTGTCGAAATGCTTTTTTTCCACCGGCAGCTTCACATGCGGTGTGAACGGAGTGCCGCTGTATGTATGTTCTTCCAGCAATACTGTCTGCCAAAAGCGGTACATCTTATCCAGATGGGCTTCCCATCTATCCTGAATGACATTGTCAAATATATCTTTCAGCAATTCATCTTTCCGGACTTTCCCGTAAAACGAATCCACCAGTATTTTCACCTCTTTTAGTGACAGTATATCACTTTTCATTGTATCAGATGCCATACCGCGATTAATAAGTTCATAACAACACTAGTGTAAAAAATGCCGATGCACCATTTCCCAGGGCCTTGGGCAATAAAAGCGGCGTTGGATGCCATCGCCAGAACAGCAACAACCGCCAGGGATTCATAATTATTGTCCTGTAATGCTAAGGCTGCAGCAATTGAAGCCCAGCAGCTTTGAGCTGTGATCATCCATGACATGGAACCAAGACGAGTTGCTTCAAACTTTTCAGCCTGAACATCAAACCATGATTTTTGTGTTTTAGCCATAATCTAACTTATTTTAATTTAAGACAAAATAGTCTTAAATTGGTTCAAAAAATTTTTACCTCATCAAAACAGATCTGCCGGACTTTAATCCCATTGCCAGATCATGCACTGTTGTTGTATCCAATACTCTTCTCAGATCTTCTCTTACTTTGATAAATTTGTCATGCATCGGACAAGGCGTTTCATTATCACATTCTTTTAATCCCAATGCGCAGCCTTTGTAAATAGTATCACCATCTATTGCTGTTACGATGTCGCCCAGCTTTATGTCGTTCATTTGATTTAATTCGATGTAAAAACCACCGTTGGGGCCTGTTTGGGAAAGCACGATATTATTTTTTGTAAGCAATCCGAGAATTTTTGCGGTAAATGCTACCGGAGTATCCGAGTTCTTTGCGATATCCCCGATTTTTACACGCTTTCCTTCCATGGATTGCGTTGCAATGTAAATAATCGCTCTTATACCGTACTCACAAGCTTTTGAAAACATTTTACCGCATTAATTTTTATCAAAAATAAACAATTTTTTATTTAAGACAAAAATATCCGAAATAATTTTTACCTATTAAAATAAATATGGTTCTGTTTCTGAATCTTAAATTGGATTACATTTACTCCTATAAAATATATTTTCATGAAAAAATTATTCTTTATTTCATTAGTGATGCTGATAATCGGCGCTACAGCTTGTTCCAAAGACAAACAATACACCAATGCTCTTATTAAAAAAGAGGGAAAATGGCTGATCTCTTCCCATTCATACAAACAAGTCGTTAACGGGGCGACGCAAACAGATCTTTCGGTGGTCAATTCCGGTTATATTGAATTTGATGATGAAGGTGAAGGTGAACAACACGAAGGTGGAACAACAAAAGAATTCACATGGCATATAACAGATCAGAAACTATTTGTTACCTATAATGACGGATTGACTCAATACAATGTGAAGAAGAATTCAAAAAATGAATTTGCTTTTGACAGGGATGATAGTTATACATTAAACGGTTCTGCATACCAGGTAAAAGAATCGTATGTACTGACCAGAGCAAATTAAATCCGTAAGAATTTCAATAAATTAAACAGCTGAGAGCCGGTTTAGCCCGCTCTTCTTCTGTTTATGAGAAAAGGAAAACTAATTCGTTTCCAAAAAATTTCAGTAATAAGGCTAACGATTGTACCTAAAGCAAGAAAGGAAATATAACTTGGTTATATTTCCTTTCTTATTTATATATGATCCCTGGTCTGAAACCAGGAAAATCATTTTTACATCTTATGAAATTGAATTACTTCCTGATCACTTTTGCAGTATAGGATTGATTGCTGTTTTGTACTGTAATAAAATACAATCCTGTTTCGTAAGCTGTCAGGTCAAATGTGAAATCGGATGTGTTGACCGTTTCATTGTGAATAATCGCTCCTATACTGTTGTAAATCATAATACGGCTTTCGTTTTCCATATCAGACAAATTCACGTGGATCAGTCCGTTGGATGGATTCGGGTAAACATTCAGCGTTTTCAGTTTTTCCTGTTCTTCAACCCCCAGCCATGGAGATACGGAAGTATTGAGGTAGACCTTCCAGTAAGGAACATTGGAGCTCGTCATCCAAACGGTAGAAGTGCCATTTTTACGCGCGTCCACCAGATCAGGTTTCTTGTCTCCATTGATATCCACCAGGCTATAGTTCAATCCATTTACCTGGTCCAGATCCTCTGCATATTGCTCCATCACCGGAATCGTCCAGTCTTCTGCAACAGTACGAAACTCACTTCCGCTGTTCAGGTACACTTTCCAGTAAGGAACATTGGAACTCGTCATCCAAACGGTAGAAGTCCCGTTTTTACGTGCATCCACCAGGTCAGGTATGCCGTCGGCATTCATATCTACCAAACTGTAATTCGCTCCGTTTACCTGATCCAGATCCTCTGCATACTGCTCCATCACAGGAATTGTCCAGTTTTCTGCTGTGAGATTGAAAGCCGTACCGGTGTTTTTGTAAACTTTCCAGTAAGGAACATTCGAGCTTGTCATCCAAACTGTTGTGGCTCCATTCTGACGCGCATCTACCAGGTCAGGTCTTCCATCACCGTCGATGTCCACCAGACTATAGTTCAATCCATTTACCTGATCCAGGTCTTCGGCATACTGCTCCATCACAGGAATCGTCCAGTTTTCTGCTGTGAGATTGAAAGCCGTACCGGTGTTTTTGTAAACTTTCCAGTAAGGAACATTTGAGCTTGTCATCCAAACTGTTGTGGCTCCATTCTGACGCGCATCTACCAGGTCAGGTTTTCCATCACCATCGATGTCCACCAGGCTATAATTCGCTCCGTTTACCTGGTCCAGGTCTTCGGCATACTGCTCCATCACCGGGATCGTCCAGTTTTCTGCAACAGTACTGAACCCGCTTCCGTTATTCAGGTACACTTTCCAGTAAGGAACGTTGGAGCTCGTCATCCAAACTGTCGTGGCTCCATTCTGACGCGCATCTACCAGGTCAGGTTTTCCATCACCATTGATATCTACCAAACTATAATTCGCTCCGTTTACCTGATCCAGGTCTTCGGCATACTGCTCCATTACCGGGATCGTCCAGTTTTCTGCAACAGCACTGAACCCGCTTCCGTTATTCAGGTACACTTTCCAGTAAGGAACGTTGGAGCTTGTCATCCAAACTGTCGTAGCTCCATTCTGGCGCGCATCTACCAGGTCAGCTTTTCCATCGCCATTGATATCTACTAAGCTGTAATTAAGCCCATTCACCTGATCCAGGTCTTCGGCATATTGTTCCATCACCGGGATCGTCCAATCCTGAGAAGTAAGCTGAAATTGTGCAAACGCACCAAAGCTTAATGTTGAGCTTAAAAATAATAAATGTAGTTTTTTATTCATAGAATATAGTTTTTCCGACCTATGTCGGTGATTAGACTGCAAATATAGTTTTATTTCGTTCCAAAACGATACCGGATCCACGGGAAGAGACTTCAAACCCCTTCTCCGGCAATCGTTTAATTATTCTTTTATCAATTTCTTCCGCATCACTTGCCCATCCTTCACGATTTCAGCAAGATAAACTCCCGGTGCAGCTGCTGAAAGGTCAAGGCTGATATCGTTTCCGGAAATAGTTCCTTTTGTATGGATGACTTGCCCTGTTGCGGTATATATTTTCAGTACCGCACCAGTCATATCAGCTGATGCTGTAATAGTTACCAGTCCTGTAGATGGATTAGGAAAAATCCTGAATGCATCTGCTGCGGTTTCCTCTACTCCAACCGGAGGATTGACCGCCAGGCAGATCGAAGTTTCCGTACAACCTCCTTTGGTTACCTTTACGGCATAAGTTCCGGGTACTGTTGGTGTGTAGGTTTGTGAAGTCGCTCCCGGAATCGGCGTATTTCCGTTTCCGCAATTGATCCACTGGTACCCCGCATTCGATTCAGTAACGCTCAGCTCGTATCCTGTTAATGATAGGTCCGTATCCATGTTAATCATTGTCAGGTTTAAGGTAATGGTACTGTCACAACCACGGAAATTCAGTCTGTGCTGTGTGTAGGTACCTGAAGAAGTATAGGTCTGACCATTAAGTGTAAAACTTCCGTTACAGCCATTACGGTTCAGGACACTGCTGGTTGGCACATAACGTGTGAAGTTGATGGTAATCGTACTGTCACAGCCTTGCGCATTGGTTCGCACCTGAGTATATTGCCCCGTCTGGTTATAAGTCTGACCATTGACCGTATAAGGATCACAGCTTCCATGAGTGATGGTAGAGGTTGTATTGATACAGGAAGTTTTCAACTTACCAAAAAAAGCAGCACTTCCTGACGCAGTTACAGTGACTGTTTCAAAAGTTGCCGTGCTGTTAAAACCTCCTGCAAAATAAATATCATGTTCATTCCTTACACTGACTGAACTAAAATAGTCAGTACCTGTTCCACCGTAATGTTTTCCCCATACAAAATCGCCTGAAGCAGTAAGCCTTACCAAAAAAATATCGTAAATCCCTACTGCTGTCATACTAGTTACTCCTGCTCCCGGATCTGCATCAATAGTATTGGAGAAAGTCCCCGTCACATAAAGATCATTGTTGTAGGTAGCCAGCCGGCCGGCATCTGCACTTGAGGAAGCGCCACCAATCGTTTTTGTCCACAGGTACCCACCATTGGCATCCAACGCATTTACAAACATATCGCTGGTTCCTCCTGCAGAGGAAATATTGTTTGTTCCTGCTCCCGGGTTAAAATCCACCGTACCTGCAAAACTCCCGGTAAAAATCAGTTTATCAGTATAAACAACTCCGCCCGCGTAGCTGAATTGATTTGCTGATCCAAACTTGTACGCCCAGGTATTGTTATACATGGAATTATTAAAATTATGCTTAAAAATAAAAATGTCAAAAGCACCTGAAGCTGTAATGGTACCATTACCACCCGTAGAAGGATAAGTGTTTATGCTTCCCGAAAAATGGCCAAGCAGATAAGCGTTACCAGAAGGGTCTATTGCAATTCCCGTACCTGTGGCATTTCCGGATCCTTCTACAACCTGCATATCAACATAAATCCCTGTCTCTGTATATTTTACAAAAAATGCTTCTTGTGTTGTATTACTTCCGCTTCCGCTTGTAGATTCACTGTGTCCGCCAAAATCAACGCTTCCTTTATAAGAGCCCGTCATATACAGGTAACCACCAATGGTAGAAATGCGACCGCTTTTTGTGTTGGTCCCGCTAATTTTTTTTACCCAGGAAAAATCGCCTGTAGTTTCATTCAAAGCGAGCATAAACAGATCCGCATTGGTTGTTCCTGCACTCGTCAGGTTATTCACAGCAGTACCAGGATTAAAGTCAACCGTACCCAAAAAGCTTCCGGACAATATCATATTTCCATTCAGGTTGACAACTGATGATCCGGCATCTGCGCCTGTTCCGCCAATCCTTTTAGCCCAAACCAAATTACCCGCAGCCGTATACTTAGCCGCAAATATATCTGTGGAACCGGAAGAGGTCAGGTTGCTCACTCCGCTCCCGAAGTCAAAATCAACAGTACCTGAAAAGGATCCTGTCACATAAGCGTTTCCGCTGGCGTCATGGGAGATGGCTGCTGTTCCGCTGATACTTTTTACCCAGTCCGTAAGAGGAGTAAGAGCGAATATGGATGAGGAAGCTGTAAAGACTGCCAATAGCAGCGAGTAAATTTTTTTCATAGTAATAATTGTACTGATGATTAGGTATTAAACTGGCACAAATGTAATTTCTTCTGGGTAAAATCCAAAATATTTTTTAGTTACTGATCAGAAATTTCTGCCGGAATGAATCTGATGATGAAGGAGAAGCAATGCAATGGGTCAGCGGGATATATAACAGATCAGCTGATTTATCACATATAATTACGGTATCCTAAAAACAGCTTAGTGCTAAAATAAAAAAACGCCCGGTTATCCGGGCGTTTTTTTATTTTCATTCAATTCAATCAATGTTTGATCTCTACTTTAAATGTTTTAGTCTGCGATCCGTGAAGGTTCACAAAGTAAATTCCATCTACTAAAGAGTGTACATCAATCGAAGTTTCATCCGTTGTAACAGAAGCTTCCAGGACAACTTTACCTGTCAGGTCAACTACTGTATAAGAAGTGAAATGAGCTGTCAAAGCTTCTCCGGCAATGGTCACAGAAGAGCTTGCAGGATTCGGATACAACTTCACGGAATAAGAAGCGACATCCTCCAGCCCTACACAATCCTGTACGATAATTGAAACTGTCGCGTCACCGGAACATCCGTTTGTTGTTCCCGTTACTGTATAAGTTGTCGTCGCAGATGGCGTAACAACATGTGTCGCACCTGTTCCTCCGTCACTCCATGCATAACTGTCTGCTCCGCTCGCTGTTAATGTCACCGGCTTATCAGGACAAACTGTTAAGGCGCTCGCTGTTACAGAAACAGTTGGCAGAGGTTTAACAGTGATCGTTACAGTGTCAGATGTTGAACATACTCCATCGGTAACTTTTACCCAATAAGAACCTTGAGCATTTACCGAAATAGTCTGTGTTACCGCTCCTGTGCTCCACAGGTAAGTGCTTCCCGGATTACCGGCATTCAACGTTACGCTTGTTCCTGCACAAACAGAGCTGTCAGCGCCCAGATTTACAACCGGTGGCGTACACGCAGGAATAACTACGATCTTATAGTCTTCCGCTTCTCCGTATCTTCCTCCGAACCACCAGTCTTCCAGAATTTCACATGCGTAAGGATCATCTGTCATATCATCGGAAATGATACGCGCACGGTAAGTTCCCGGAGCTATAGATGCCGGTAAGGCGATTTGTAGTGTAACCAATTCATCTCCCAGATATGTTCCGGATGAATAAAGCTGCTCCGAAGGATCAAACGTCAGGTTATTATCAAAATCTACATAAATTGATACTCCTGCGCCAGAATAACTGGCCAGATAAAATGTCATATACGCCGTATCTCCCACCATAATGGTCAATGAGTCAGAGTTGTAATAGTCTGCATAGCCGCCATTTGCGTACCCCGAACCGTTATTTGTAATGTTTGTTACACCACCAATAGTATATACACTGTCAAAATAGGTATCTCCGTAATCTGATTCAGGAATACAATATCCTGTATAGACGGATGTTAACGGACTCCATACACTTGTATCTGAAGAAGAACACACCGATCTTACCCAAATGTAATAGGTTGAGCTGGCAGTTAACCCTGTCAGGTCAGCTGTCGTATCTCCTGCTGCTGTGGAACCACTTGCAACAGTTGATGCTGTCGGCGCTGTATTAGAAGTGCTGTAATAGTACTCATAACCTAAAGATGGTGATGAAACGGATTGCCCCCATTCAACAGTTGCAGAATTCTGAGATGTAGCTGTTGCTGTTAAATTCATCGGTTCTGAACAAGAAGGTGTCAGTTCAACAGAAATATCATCCACATACAATTGGTACTGGTTAGTGGAAGAATAAGCGTTGAAACCAATGTAATACACTCCTGAGGACGCAGGTATGAAATCTATAAAATACAGGTTAGAGCCTTCTAATGAAATGGAAGGGAAATCTGCAAGAACAGTCGTCATTGATGTATTGGAAACAGACGTTCCATAAGCAACTTTCAGGCTTTCTGTATAACTTAAAGAGTTATTACCATATCTGAATCTCAAACGGTAGGATGTTCCTGCTGTCAGGTTAAGTCCTTGTGTATAGAACCATGCATTGGCAGGATTAGAACTATTATAAGGATAATTCAGCACCTGGCCGGTAAAGCCATATCCCGGATTTGAAGCAGTTCGCCAGTTGTTTCCTGTTCCTGCATTTTCGATAGAAGTACATCCCGGAATCGCAGGAGTTGTAACACTTTCAAAATCCAGATAATAAGGAATATTTGTAGCATTACACAAAGTTGTGAAGCTTACAGGACCTGTCCATGTACTGGAATCTGAAGAAGCACAAGCGGCTTTTACCCAGACATAATACGTTGTATTAGCTGTCAGAGAAGATAAATCTGTTGTTGTATCTCCCGCTGCAGTTGCTCCGCTGTAGGAAGATCCCGGTGCCGTGTTTGATGTATTGTAATAGTACACATAACCATCAGCCGGCAAGGATGATGATTGTTGCCAGGTAATTGTTGCGTTATCCGTTGTAATGCCTGAAACAACAATATTCGTCGGAACTTCACAAGTAGGAGTCAAATCTAATGAAACATCATCCACAAGTAAATACCACGGTGAAGTAGAGACCTCCCACACATTAATACCTAAATTATAGTTTCCTGTTGAAGGAACCGTGAAATCTACATAATATTCACTATAAGTTGTATTAGTAATGTCATAAAGAGGTGTTCCAATGATTGTCATAGCTCCGACAGAAGCGTTTATTCCCAGACCAATACGCAAAGTATCAAAAGCACTGGTATTATAGTTTCTGTAGCTAAACTTGAAACGATAAGATGTACCTGCCTGCAGCTCAAACTGAGGTGTAAATGCCCATGCGCCGGTTGTGGAAGAAGTTGCGTACTGGAAAGCCAAGGCATTCGATGGGCTGCTTGGTATTATATAACTGGAAGCATCACTCATAACACTTACTTTATCCACACCCAACCAGCAATCAGGTACTCTGCCCTGAGTATAAGTTGCATTTGCCGCTACTCCGTCGAAATTTTCCGTCCACGGAAGAGCAGTAATCGCATCACAAAGAGTTGTAAAGCTCATCGGTCCTGTTAAAGCACTTGTATCACCAGCACCACAAACCGCTGCTGCCCATACATAATACATTGTATTAGCTGTCAGAGAAGACAGATCTATTGTCGTATCTCCGGCTGCTGTTGTGCCGCTTGGTGCCGTTGGAGCTGTATTTGTTGTATTGTAGTAATACACATATCCGTCAGCAGGCAAAGACAAGGACTGATTCCATTTTACCGTAGCTTCATTTGTCGTTACCCCTGAAACAGCCAGGTTAAGCGGGTTAACACAGGAAGGTGAAAGCTCTACTGAAATATCATCTACGTATAAAGTATATTGATCCGCGGCTGAGTAAACATTAAATCCAAAATAATAAACTCCGGACGCAGATGGTACAAAATCCAAATAATTTTCTACTGCAACATTATTACTAATGCTCGGATGATCTGCTAAAATAGTTGTCATAGATGCTGCTGATGCAGCTGTTCCATACGCTATTTTCAGTTTTTCAACAGAAGATGTAGAAGATGTAGCATACTTGTATTTAATTCTGTAAGAAGTACCGGATGTCAGATTTACACCCTGTGTATAAAACCACGCATTGGCTGCATAATTGGAATTATAGCTATATCTCAGCACATTGCTGGAAAAACCATAAGATGTTGTATTCGTTGTGTTCCAGTTATTCCCCTGCCCCAGGTTTTCTCTGGATGTACAAGAAGGTAAGTCAGGAGTAGTTGCGGTTTCAAAATCCTGGTAATAAGGAATATTTGTCGCAATACAAGGAGTTGTAAAGCTGATCGGTCCTGCTAAATTACTTGTATCACCAGATCCGCAAACGGCTGCTGCCCATACATAATACATTGTATTCTCCGTCAGAGAAGACAGATCTGCTGTCGTATCACCGGCTGCTGTTGCGCCATTTGGAACTGATGGGGCTGTATTTGTCGTATTATAGTAATACACATATCCGTCAGCAGGTAAAGACAAGGACTGGTTCCATTTTACCGTAGCTTCATTTGCTGTAATTCCTGAAGTAACCAGATTCGTCGGTGCTACACAAGACGGTGCTAAATCCACACTGATATCATCTACATACAGCTCGTACTGATTTATACCTGAATAGGCATTAAATCCAAAATAATAAACTCCGGATGTAGACGGTGTGAAATCCACATCGTTAGAACTTAGTACTGCACCAGTTACATTTGGATGATCAGCTAATGGAGTTGTCATTGCAGTCGCAACAGGAGCCTGGCCATAAGCTACTTTGAATTTCTCTACGTAAGCAGTTGAATTATTGGCGTATTTATAAGATATACGATATACTGTTCCTGCTGTTAAATTGATCCCTTGTGTATAGAACCAGGTATTTGCTGCATAAGAACTGTTATAAACGTAAGTCATTACATTACTGAATCCGCTAAGAGCAGCGGTGGTCCACACATTTCCCTGGCCAACATTTTCAACCGATGTACATGTTGGGATAGCAGGTAAGCTTGCGCTTTCAAAATCCTCTAAATAAGGAATATTTGTCGCAGCACAAGGAGTTACAAAAGTGATCGGGCCCGTTAAAGTACTTGTATCACCTGCTCCACAAACTGCCGCCGCCCAGAAATAATAGGTCGTGCTGGTTGTTAGAGATGATAAATTAGCTGTAGTTCCTGTTGCCGTCCCACTCGGAGCTGCCGGAACAGTATTTGTAGTATTGTAATAGTACACATATCCGTTTGCAGGGGAAGATGAAGATGGGTTCCAGGTAACTGTTGCTGCGTCTGCCTGTAATACCGAAAGGGACAACCCGGAAACAGCAAAGCAAGAAGGTGGTGCTGACTGAGAAACCTGAACATCATCAATATATAAATCATAATCCGCATCTTCGTCAGCTATGGCTAAAAATCTTAAGTAGATATCTCCTGTTGCCGGCAAGCCATTCGCTGTTGCATTGATAGTCGCACAAGAAGTACTTTCCACATGATTTGTATTATCTATCGTATAGATATCTGTCCACGGACCTGTTGCCGAAGTAGCCCACTGAAGCTTAACCGTCCCCAAATAAGTAAGAGAACCTTCCGTCCCCGGATCAGCATATTCAGTAATCTTATACTGAAAATTTACTGTTAATATCCCTCCGTTATTCCCGGAAAGGGCCGGCGATACAGCATCAAAAGAATATCCGTAAAAATAATTTACGATTGCTGATCCTGCTCCCTCACATGGAGAATCGGTGTCCACCTCAAAATCATCTGAGGTCCAGACTAATCCTCCTGAGTTCCAGTTGTAGGAGGCAGAAATCTGCGCATTGATTGAGCCTCTCCCGAAAAAGAGAAACGTGCCGAAAAGACACAAAAAGACCCATAGTCGATTTGTAAACTGTTGTTTCATTTTGTTGTTTTTAATTTATTACTAATTGCTAAAGTAAAAAAATATTTTAAATAAATAAATTATACTTTTTAATCAATTATTGGGAATTATCTTCTTGTCCTGTTCGGTAATTCTTATTCGCAAAAAGAAATAACAAATAATTTAAAGTGCTATAAATAAAATACTTATTTAAGTAAAAACAACGAAAAAAGATTTAAACAACATTCATAAATTGTATCACGAATCACACCTATCCTGATGATCGTGTTTTTATATTTTTTAACATACGTTAATTTATACAACTAAAAAACCCGGCTGGAAGGCCGGGCTGCTCTATCATTTATGAAAAAATCAAACTCCGAAAGCGGCTTTAATTTTATCTACAAAATCCAGCTTTTCCCACGTAAACAATTCTACCTCAATTGTTTTTTCGTTTTGCTTTCCTTTGTTAAACACTTTTTTCACCACTTCATTTTTACGTCCCATGTGTCCGTAAGCAGCAGTTTCAGAATAAATCGGATTTCTAAGCTTCAGACGCTGCTCTATAAAGTAAGGTCTCATATCAAAAATTTCAGCTAAGATCTTCGCGATCTCTCCGTCCGTTTTATTCACTTTTGATGTGCCATAAGTATTCACGTACAAACCACATGGCTCTGCAACACCAATAGCATATGAAACCTGAACCAGCGCTTCATCACATACGCCCGATGCCACTAAATTTTTGGCGATATGACGTGTCGCATAAGCTGCTGATCTATCTACTTTGCTCGGATCTTTTCCGGAAAATGCACCTCCTCCGTGAGCTCCTTTACCTCCGTATGTATCTACAATAATTTTTCTTCCTGTCAGACCTGTATCTCCGTGGGGGCCTCCTATAACAAACTTACCTGTCGGATTAATATGATAGGTAATTTTATCATTAAACAAGGCTTGAATTTCAGGTTTCAGTTTCGATTTTACTCTGGGAACAACAATATTAACCAAATCCTCTTTGATTTTTTTCAGCATTTCTGCTTCCGTACCGAAATCATCATGTTGTGTTGAAACAACGATTGTATCGATTCTTTGAGGCACATTGTCGTCCGAATATTCAATCGTCACCTGGGATTTTGCATCCGGTCTCAGGTAACCGATCAATTCAGGCTCATTATTTCTGATAAAAGAAAGCTCCTGTAAAATTTTATGCGATAAGTCCAATGCCAAAGGCATGTAATTATCAGTTTCTTTAGTAGCATAGCCAAACATCATCCCCTGATCGCCGGCTCCCTGCTCTTCAGGTTTTGCTTTGTCCACACCCTGATTAATATCAGATGACTGCTCATGAATAGCGGAAAGAATCCCACAGGAATTCGCATCAAACATATATTCAGATTTCGTGTAACCGATCTTGGCAATCACATCTCTTGCGATATTCTGAACATCCAGATAAGCAGAAGATTTTACTTCTCCGGCCAATACTACCTGTCCTGTTGTTACTAATGTTTCACAGGCAACTTTCGATGTCGGATCATACGCCATGAAATAATCAATCAAAGAATCAGAAATTTGATCTGCAACTTTATCCGGATGCCCTTCAGAAACTGATTCTGATGTAAACAAATATGACATTTTATATTTTTTTGAACAATAATTAAGAGTGCAAAAATAATAATTATTTTGATTTCCATAACTATCCGAAAAGCTGATTTTTTTAGACATTGAAAAAAACAAAACCATTGATTCTCAGCACAAAAACAACTTCCTTCTTCATCTATCTTGGAGTCGGAAATCTACTATTCAATTAAACAATTCAATATCAGTAGTTTGAAAATGTTAATTTTTTGGATGTTTGCGCCTGATTTTAGGCCGGACAGAAATTTTCACATTTCTTTAACCGGAAAGCGTGTAAGAAAAATGCTATTAACAATTGGTACAGGGCAATTATCGACACATTCCTTTAAATGTTCATTAATCCTTGGTCAATATTAAAAACGGTATCCTGAATAGTTATTGATTGTTAATAAATCCCTACTTTACCGTACAAAACGCAAAACTTAGATGTGATGGGAACGGATAATGAAACGTTGTTACAAAACAGGTTATCTAAGGGCGAAAAAATTGCAATTACCTCGGGAACGCATCAGTATTTGGCCTTTTTCCTTTTTATTCTGACTCTTGCCATTTTATTCAGTGGATTATATTTCAACCGGGTTATTCTTAACCTTATTCCTGTCGGCTTACCAGGATTAATAGCAGGGCTGGCTTTGGTATGTCTGCTGCTTTTGTTCCTTTCCATAAGGATTGCTGACATCGGTATCAGGAAAGATATCGTATTCATCAATCATTTTTTTATCCCTTGCCGTGTTATTTCGGTTGAAGAGCTGGTCAGCATTAAATCCGTCAGTTTCCTGAACAATGTATTTACTTTTATCCGTTATGATTATAATGGCTCAACAAAGCGTGCAATGTTTATTAAGCGCCGGCGGAAACATAACAAAAAAGTGATCGAATTACTCCAGGATCTTCATCAGGTAAATACTACCGGCAAAGAAAAAAGTGCAAACCTATAAGCCGGGTTCTGTATTTCAATACGAAATGCTTATCATTTATCTGGCATTGACGTCACCGTCAATGTCTATCGACCTACCCTCTGAGATCGGACGAGCAGCCCTCTCATCCGCCATTGACGGACATCCCCAGTTTACATGGTCTTTCAGTTCGTGAGGTTTACCATGCGGCACTTGTTACCAATTACCCGGTGAGCTCTTACCTCACCTTTTCACCTTTTCTCAGATAAAAACAATGTTTTTACCTGAGTAGTTTCCCTTTCTGTGGCACTTTCTGTCCCTGAATCGTCACCAACCCAAAGCCTTCCTGTTAGGAAGCACGATGCTCTGCACTGCCCGGACTTTCCTCCCTGATCTGCATCAAAGCGATAAGCCGGTTTGCACCTTGCAAAAATACGTCAAAATACTGTACTTTTATGCTTGTAAATAAAATCTTATAAGATGTTACAAACACGCCGGGAAGTCGTCTTCCTGATCTTAGCAGGGATTTTTATCACTTCTGCGATTGTCGCGGAACTAATTTCCTGTAAAATCGTGGACATAGGTCTCTACCCCATTATTGCAGGCATTGTTCCCTGGCCGGTTGTTTTTCTGCTGACAGATGTAATGAATGAGCAGTTCGGAAAGCAGGCCATTAAACGCCTCAGCTGGATCACAATGGGACTAATCGGCTTCTGCTTTGTTATCATTGGAGTTGCCACACTCCTTCCCGCCACTGAAAATTCTCCTGTTGATGATATTCAGTTCAAAAACATCTTCGGAAATTCACTATGGGTAATGGCTGGCAGCATTACCGCGTTTATCCTGTCTCAGCTCATTGATATCCGTTTGTTTGAATTCTTTAAAAATTTAACGGGCGAGAAGATGATCTGGCTGAGAAGTACGGGTTCAACGGTTGTTTCTCAGTTAGTCGATTCGTATGTTGTGCTGGGAATCGGCTTCCTTATTCCCGGAAAAATTAATTTTCAGGAATTTCTCATGTTTGGAATTACCGGTTATGCAACAAAGCTGGTCATCGCTATTTTGCTTACTCCTTTGATTTACGTAGTCAGAAGCATCTTTGCGAAGATCCTTAAATAGGAATTGTTGGTCAGAGGTTATTTAGCGCCCCCGGAATAATGACTTTCCAGAAATGCGACATGTTCCTTAGCAGGTGAGAAAACAGAATCAATTCTTATGCACTCTTTAAACGCATTTATGGCTCCAAGCGTATCACTGATATACATGGCAGATCTTCCCAGATCATATTGTGCATTGAAAAAATCCGGGTAAATCTCTGTCGCTTTACGAAAATGCTTCACGCCGGCTTTAAAGAAAAGTGCTTTTTGCTCACTGGTCAGCTGCTGGTTTTCTATTCCTTCCCTCATCAGATTAGTTGCATACAGGTTATTTGCCTGCGCTGACTTATCCAGATGCCTGATATCATGTTTCATCAATGTGTATTGATCCTTCCAGTCCGCATTCCGTACCCATGTTCTGCCCGCAAGCAAAATCCCTATAACAGCCAATGACACGAGCGCCGGCTTTTTCCATTTTTCAATCAGTCTGAACTCCTGCATCAATCCCGCGATACCTATAAAAAAGCCTGCAGAAGCTAAAAACGCCAGACGTTCACCTACAACTCCCGCAACTAACTCCAGCCAGTTACTGAAGAGCAAGATACAACTCAGATACCAGGTGAAACCAATCGAAATGAGCAGGTTTTTCCTGAAATAGAACAGTATTAAAAATACCATCGCTAAATGGATAACAATTGAAATAATAACGCCGGAAGAAGATATTTTTTGAATATCAATTGTCGCATATCCATAGTAAAAGCTCAAATCTTTAGGGAAAATCATTAAGTTAAAATAGGTTCCCAAGGTATAAAATCCCGTAGCGACCGTTTCTGATTTTGTATGTTTCTTTACCAGCGGATTTTCCACATATTCCAGATCACGCCCTTCTTTAAAGATATTTTTACCATCGTTCGGCTTTGTTTTTTTAAGCTCAGTCTCTTCAACAGTATTTTTAGCCACTAAATGCTTTTGTTGTTTCGAGTTGAGATAATAATTGTAAGAAGTCATGGAAACGGCTATTATCATGGTAATAACCGGAATATATTTTATCAAGTATTTTTTATTCGTTTTATCATAAATGAACCAAAGCAACGCTGCCAGGGAAATAGAAATGGTATAAAATGATCCACCGGCCATCCTGTTTTCGGAAAATAAAATAATTAAAATCAATGAAAGGAAAGAGAACACTACAGACCATCTCGGATATTTATATAACAGCCATATAAAAGCCCAAAAGTGTAGGGTTACTATTAAAGTGCCAAATTTTTGTTTTAAAATAAAAAACCCAATTAGTGTAATGCAGAAAAAAATAAATAACGGGATGTTTTTTTCCTTTTTGAAATAGTATAAGAATAATGACATTCCTAAAGAAAGCATGATGCTCAGCCTGTAAAAAATCTCTTCATCAAAGTAAACTCCCAGTCCTAAAAAAAGAATAGCGCTTCCCCAGATACCTTTATTGAAATCCAGGCGAAACAACCAGATGAAAAAAGGGATTATTAAAATCAATAGTTCAGGGGTGTTTTTAACTACACAAAGCGCCGAAATCAGTATGATCGCAATTGCCGGGACAATCCATACGTATTTTTTATCCTTTTCGTATGAAAAATTATTTAAAATATGAACCAGAAAGAGTGCGGCCAGCGGAAAGCAAAACAACACTATCAGGCGTGCTGTCTGCAATTCTGATGCCAGCACAGCCGCCGGGAATGTTAAAATAATGGCCAAAAAGAACAGTCTTTTAAAGGAAATATTTTTTAACAATAATACCGCAGCAGGCAGAACAAAGACCATGGGATACACACTCTTTTTGGAAAGCAGCGCCAAGAGGAAAAATAATGTGCATAATAAAAAATGTTTCGTACCATACTTCTCCGCATATCTCAACAGTTGAATTCCCGACAATACCAGAAACAGAAAGGACAGCATTTCATCCCTGTTTTTTAAGCTGTCAACCACCTCTGCATGAATCGGATGTATGGCAAATAACAAACAAATCAGAAAAGAATACAGGTAATTTTTCTCTCCAAACAGCAAGATTAAAAAGCGGTACAGAAAAAACGTACTGAAGGCAAATAACAGCACATTCATAAAATGACCGGTCTTAGGGCTTTCCCCGAAAATTTGATGTTCCAGCGCAAAGGACAGATGTACCACAGGCCTGTAGCCATAACTGTACCCCATGTCATCGCTGTAATAAGGTGAGGTAAAAATTTCTTTGATCCCGCTTAATCCCTGAGATGTCAGCTTGTGATTTCGTGTCACTAACTGATCATCCATATTGTAACCGTTATTCAGGCTGTTTCCATATACCAAAAAAGCGATGGCAAATAAGATCCATCTGAATCGTTTAATCCAGGAGGAAGTGCCTTGTGCAGCTAATTCAGGTGTAATCGTAACAGCCGGCTCGTTATTGTTTTTTTTCATGAATGCCTAATTGATGTTTTATCCACTCGTTTAATCTCTTCATTCCTTGTTCAAGCGAATAACGAGGTTCCGGTTTAACTTTTCTTCTATTGTTCCGCTATGAAAGTACTAATGCTTTCATTCTGTTTTATTTAAAATCTGTGCCAATCTCCAGCGAAGATAATACAATACATTGCTTAAATAAAGTTTTGTGAAACGTTTTTTTCTCCAGCGAAATCCGCTGTTGTACCTATTCAGCACAGCAGCATATTGCCGATATAAAAGGTAGAGCGGATGGTTTTTATCTCTGAATCGCTCCATTGTCAATTCAGCAAAATGAATAAAAACAACAGGATATCCGTTTACAAAGAATGTATCTTCCTTATGTGAAACTGTATAATTTTCATCGTTCCATCCGGCCAGATTGCAGCCGGGATGTTTGACAATCTCCACTCTATTAAATAAAACGGGAACTAAATCCAGGTATTTCTGATCATCATACAAACCACGCCAGGAAGATTTTTCCACGGCGTAAAGACAACATTCAGACCACCAGTCCAAAACCGGAATCGCATTTTGACTGACACCAAAAAAACCAGCGTTATATAATCCCACCCGAAAATTAGCTTCCAGCCAGTTCTGCTCTTTAACCGGATTAGACTTATAAAAATGAGGCGTTAACAGAAAATCAGACGTTTCTAATTTTTCAAAAAGAAAATCCGGTGAAGAATAGAAAAAGATGTCGTTATCAACATAAATCACCTGATCGTATCCTTGTTCCAGCAAGTATTTTACGTACACCGGCTTGAGCGACCAGCGAAGCTTATCTCCTTTATATTTCTTTTTAAGCTTTTCGGCAATTCCGGAGGTTAAATCTGCTAAATAATTAAAGCGGAACAGTGAATGTTTTTCAACTTCGGAAGTATCCGTTACCAGACAAAATAAATCCGTCCGGCTGTATTGTCCTGCCGATTCGAGAAGTGCAAAGCTCTTGAATAAATGACTCTTTGTTGATATGGTACAAACAGCTGTTTTCATTCTATTTCCGGTATTTCATTCCAAAAATTCCAGGTCTCATCTCCAAAATGATGATACACATGAAGCAGCGCAGGCTGGATAATGTCTTCCTTGTTTAACTGGACTGTTTTGTTATCTATCCATTTGAGATACGGATCATGATAATCTGCAATGGCATTCCATTTTTTATGCAGGGTCGGATGATTTTGCAATCCCATTTCCCAAACGGTCTTTATTAATGTTCCCTGGTCTCGGGTTTTCCAGTATGGATCTTTAAAAATTTCCATGGTTGAATCAAACCATTTATCTAAAAAGGTATGGGAATTATCGTCAAATAAGAAGACTCCTCCATTCCAATGCTGAAAATTTCCGGAAGGTTTCGGGGTTTTAAATTTGTTTTCTATTGCCTCTGCCAGATGATTACATTTCAGCTCCCAAAGAGAGCGGCCGTCAGGAAGCAGAGGATGGCTGTTTAAATAATTCCACCTCAGCCCGTTTTTCCTGCTGATTTGCGGCCAGCGGAAATGGTGCATAAACACTTCTCCTGTTTTATCTTTCCAGGTTTTCTCCTTTTTATCAAAATAGATATCATCCACAAGGAAAAAGCGTTTCGGAGAAAACAGAAATCTCAGACCGGTTTTGATTTTTCCGGTAATGGAATTATTGGCCTGATAGAATGCAACCATTTTTTTCCGGTTTTCTATAACAGAAGGCTTCGTTGAGTTTCTTAACGGGTCTATTTCAATTAAACAAGCTTCAATTCTTTTATTATACTTTTCATACAGATCTGTACATCCACAGTTGACAGCATAGGGTGAAAACTGGTTCATTCTGCAATGATCAGGTGCAAATGTTACCGGAGCCTGATATTCATTGAAAATAGCATCTACTTCTCCGGAAAGCGCAATAATGTCGGTATCCAGATAGCAATACCTGTTTCCTTTCGGGAAAAATTTATGAATTCCTGTTTTCAGGTAAATACTTGCCTGATGGTGATTAAATTCTTCCGGTGTCCGAATATCAACAATTTTGTCATGAACAACCGGAATTTCATTTCGATTAGAATCGGTCAGAACCCAGATCTCATTCCCGGAGTATTTTTTCAGGTATTCTAAGGAATAATGAAGTGTGTCAATATGTTCTCTGGCACCGCAAACTACAAAAATGAAGCTATTTTTTTTCACACTGATTTTATGTATTGTAAAATTAGGAATTGAATTCTTAACGGACAAAGATTTCAATATCTCATTTCTTTAAACCAATCCGTCATTTCTTTAATTCCTTTTTCCACAGGGCAAACGGGCTTGTAACCGATATAGGCTTCCAGCCTGCCGGTGTCACAATGAGTAGATTCCAGTTCATTTTCCGGTAAAGGCCTGCTCTCGATGATGATGCTTTTTCCCAGATTATCTGCTATTAACCCGGCATAATGTTTCACTGAAACGGGAGAACCGTATCCGATATTGAAAATCTGATGTCTTCCTGCCGGTTCCATGATAATTTTATCTGTCAGCAGCCGGATTGACCTGACAACATCACTGACGTGTGTAAAATCACGGTACACATCACCATTATTATTATTATACAACGTAACTGGTTTTCCTCCGTCAATCGCAGTCATAAACTTATAGGCTGCCATATCCGGCCGCGTCCATGAGCCATAAACAGTGAAAAATCTCAGTCCAATTGCAGTAATGCCAAACTGGCGGCAGTAATTTTCGGTCATTATTTCGGTCATTCGTTTACTCGTGCCGTAAAACGATAATTGTTTATTGTGGGGAGCATCCTCTTTCATTACTTCGCCCGGCTCATAAACGGAGGAGCTGCTTGCATAAATCAGGTACTTGACTCCATTAGTACGGCACTGCTCCAGCACATTGAATGTTCCTTCCACATTCTGCTGAAAATAAAGAGCAGGATCTGTCAGCGAACCGGAAATTCCTGTTTCAGCAGCAAGATGAATTAAAATTTCAGGTTTTTCGCTTCGTTCATCCAAAAACCCCGAATGGATGGATTGATGAATTAAGCCGGACATTGATTTCGCCCGATCCTTTGATGCCCCGGAATGCAAATTATCCATTCCGGTAACTGAAAAGTGCGGTTGCAGCTCATTTTGCAAGTGTGAACCAATGAATCCTGCTGCTCCTGTAATGAAGATTTTTTTCATGTTGTTTTCGGTTGGAATATGGGGATTTTACGGATCAGGAGATAAAGCAGATAAAAAGGATTGATCATAAAAATAATCATTGATTTGTAAAAAGCGCTGATTACAATGCCAAAGAAAAAATCAATTCCAAAATGAAGAAATAAAAGCAAACATCCGTAGAGCAGCCGCATTTTTTTATTGATCAGCCCCAGACCAGAGCTTAATTCTATCATCAATGCTCCGAACAGCAAGACCGACATTGTTTTGCCGTACTGAGCTACAAAACCGATTTTGGGAGACATTACCTCCCCGAATGGAATCTCTCCATCCAGGTACTGTGTCTGATTAGACTTTAACATCTGCAATATAACGGACTGACTGTCCAGAAACCAGGAAGGCCCTGAAACATATAGCTTAGACAGGGCGGAAAGTGTATAACAGGCAACGATTACCTGCACGGGGAAAGAAATCCTGTTTTTACTTAAATTAAAATCAGGATTTTTCCATTTCAGGAAATATGCTAAAAATTGTACCAGCCAGATTAAGGTAACAATGCCTGTCCTGTCTTGCACGCCAAAGGATTCATGGGCAGAAAAAACGATAAAGCAAATTAAAAACAACAGGAAAGTTACGAGAAGCATTTTCTTTTCCAGAACGTAAAGTGTTGAAAGAACCACTGTCAGAACCATGAGGAATATTTTTACAGAATCTATTACCAACGGATTACAATCAAACAGATAACACATTCCTTTCTGAGTTGCTATTGAAGTTGTCGCTTCGAGTGAATGTTTTATCCAAAAATAACAGGACAATACAAAGGGAACCTTGATACATATCCATTCAATAGTAGTGTCTTTGCTTGTTGTTTTAAGATTATTCCACATGAGTAGTTGCAATTTTGGCAGTGTCGGATATTATTCTGCCCTTTTTCATGTAATTATGGATTCTGAAAAGTGAAATTTCGGATATACCCTTCTCTTTCAGCGTTGCGAGATCAAAAACCTGTTTCGTTGTTTTTTCTCCTATCAGTTCAAGTTCTGCGGATGTTTCCTGGCCATATCCGCAGGGAACACATTTATTATGACATTCTGTAAAATATAAATGGCTGAACGCGCCATGTGAAATGGGAAGGATCTTTTTTAAGTTGTTGCCCGCTTCATCTTCAAAATAGAAAGTGTAAGACCAGTTAGGAAAATTATCATACATCGGGTAACGGGAAAAAGGGTAGAACTCCCTGATTAAAAGTGTCAGAAAGAGAACACCAAAATAGATTGGATATTTTTTGATAACAGCACTACATTTTTTTATCACTCCTTTCATGATCAAACCCATCTCTGAAACCACTTCTCCATAATAAGCAGCTTCCACAATTTCCAGTTATATGTTTCTTTCAGCAGATCGTCAACGTATTGCCGGCTGACAATATTTAATTCTACTAATTTACTGTTTTTTAATTGATTTTTATACCAGTCTAAATTCATGTAGTAAGTATCCGGCCCCACAAAACCCTGTTTTTTACGCGCTAAGATATCTTCCGGCAGATGATTCTCAATTTGCCTGTACAGTAAGTATTTGGTTTGGTTTCTTCTGAAATAGCTCTTTTCATCCAACCCAAAAACAAACCCGAACAGTTCGTGATCCAGAAACGGAACACGGACTTCCAGCGAATTTGCCATGCTTGCCCGGTCAACTTTTGTTAATACCAGCTCGCCCATAAAACATTTGATATCCATCATCTGTATGGACTTTAACGGGGATAAGCTCTTGTCAAAATGTTTACGGTAGAACCAGTGCACATCTTCCGGAATATGCTGATGCAGATTGGGATGCAGCATTTTTTTCAGCTCTTCCTCATCAAACCAGCCCATTGCCATGGCGTTTGCATAATAAGCAACCGGATCATTTTTAAACAGCTTTTGTCTGAGCTTGCCCAGTATTGATTCCGGATAACTCTGATTGAAAAAATCATGCTGCCAGGTATATCCTCCGAACAGCTCATCCGCACCTTCTCCGCTTACAACAGCTTTCACACGATTGTGAGCTAATCTGCTGACCATATAGGTTGGAACAATGGAAATATCGGCAATCGGCTCATCATACACCACCGGCATCCGGTCAACGAGCTGCAGGCTTGTTTCATCTGCAATAACTGATTCATTCGGAACATTGAGATAGTCGGCTACAATTTTAGCAAACTGGTCTTCGCTTTTTTCCCATCTGGAAAAACCAATGGAGAAAGTATTCGGCTTTTGGTTCAGCTGATTCATATAATAAACCAGACTGCTGCTGTCGTATCCTCCACTCAAAAATGCGCCGACAGGAACATCTGCATAGATGTGCTGCTGCACGGATTTTTTTAAGCTGTTTCCGACATTATGAATTATTTCCTGTTCCGGGATCCGCTTGTTATCGGTAAATAATTTCCAGTATTCGGTCAATTCGGAAGACATATTCGTCAAATCGATCTTTGCATAATGAGCCGGAGGCAGCTTTTGAATATTTTTCCAGATTGTCTTTGGAGAAGGGATATAGCGATATACAAAATAGTCTGCAAAGGCTGAAAAATCAATTTCTTTCGGGATGATCTCCGCTGCATGCACCGCTTTCAGTTCTGAGGCAAACAATAGCTTTGAATCCTGAAGCGTGTAATACAAGGGTTTGATCCCGAACCGGTCACGCACCAGGTAAAGCAGTTGTCTTTCTTCATCCAGCAAGGCAAAGGCAAACATTCCTTTCAGGTGATTGATGACATCAATTCCCCATTTATGATAGCCGGCAAGAATTATTTCGGTATCCGTATTCGTTTTGAAGCTGTAATCACCTGAAAGCTCCTTTTTCAGCTCCTGAAAATTGTAAATTTCCCCGTTGAAAGTGATAATGACTTTATCTGAATTATCCTTCATCGGCTGTTTTCCCTGTTCCGATAAGTCCAGAAATGACAGCCTGCGATGTCCTAATCCATAATGTCCGTCTTCCGAAATGTATGTGCCGCTCCCGTCCGGCCCTCGGTGAATAAGCGAATCCGTCATTCGTTGAATGATTTCAGGAGCAACGGTTTCCTTCAGGTTAATATATCCGGTTATTCCGCACATTACAGGTCATTTGCTTTAATTCGTTTCCGGTAATACCACAGCTTCTTCAGCTCACAATTCAGGTATTTCCGGAACAATTTCCTTTTTCCAGGTGTTTGTTTAGTATCCAACAGGATCTTATATTCACCGGATATGGAAGCATATATTTCGTATTTGTAATATTTATAGTACTCATCTCTCAGAAGGTCTTCCAGGAATGTTATATGGGAAAAGTGAAACTGTGTGTTATCGCTTTTGGAAATTCCTTTCGTGTGATTATGATAAACGCTCCAGGGTTCATTAATGAAATAAAATTTTGAATTTTTAATGACAAAACAGGTAAGCTTCCACAATAAAGAATATTGATCTTTCAATAGCTTTGCCTCAATCAAATTGAGCGCAGATGCTCTCAGAAGCACGGAGGAAGACGGGAAAATCATTTTTCTCGAAATCAGCTGCACCGGATGGATCATTTCATCGAATGTATATGCCTGAGAATAATATTTTTTCTGGTTGTATAATACTTCTTTGGAATCGTCTATATGCACAATTTCAGCATCGTGAAAAACACCGTTAAAATCCGGATGATTTTCTAAAAATTCTATTTGTTTCCGGAGCTTTTCCGTGTATTGCCAGTAATCATCTCCATCCAGAATCGCTATATATTCTCCGTCAATTTCAGAAAAGCTGTTCAGGATGTTAGCCTTAATGCCTTGATTTATCGTATTATTTTTAATAATGAACTTATCCGGATTCTTTTGGTAAAAATCATTTATGATAGTGAGCGTAGCATCGGTCGAGCCGTCATCTGCCACCAATATCTGAAAAGTGAAATCTGTATTCTGAGCAAGAATACTTTCCAGCGCTTTAGCAATAAAACGTTCATGATTATAAGTCAGTACAACTATCGTTACTTTAACGGACATTATGCTCCGGTAATCAATTGTACAACTTCTTCCGGAACTGCAACTGCAATTCCTCCTTTATTCAACTGCCTGTTTCCGACAAAAGAATTACGGCCGTGTAAAACTCTGCGATCCTGGAAAAATACACCTTCACCGGGCTTTAACTTCAGCTCTTTTAACTCTCCGCTTTTTTCTATGTAATTGTCCAGAAAGTCTTTAAAATCTTCAATCAATGTTTTATTCTTAATGTCGTTAAGCGCACGGTAATAATTCCAGTTAATCTTCCAGCCCAGCTGATCTTTCTGCAGAATAAAATCATCGTTATGAGCCAGCGGATTATCTTTTCTTCCGAAATGAATTTTTTGATTTTGAATATGATATAATAACTGCGGATTCACGTTTTCCAGCACATTTACCACCGTGTCAATATCAACGAATGTGGTTGCGCCTCCGAACTCAGCCTGTGTTACACAATAAAAAAAGGCAGCATAAATCTCAAAAGAGAAATAACCGTAGTCTGTATGCAACGGTTGCGATTTGTTACTGCTTTTATAGGCATCCTTTGATTTTTCAGGCTCGTATTTGATTTCTGTCCATTTATTTACACCAATATAGCCCGTAACAGGATCTTCTTCATAAATCAGGGGAATCCCGCATTCTTTTGAGAGAGATCTGAAGTAGGAATCAACATCCGTCAGCTTATTCTCTAATACATGAACAACTTTATGCTGTTTGAATACTCCAGAAAAAGTATCCCGGCCTTGCGTGAACTGTGTAAAAAACTTCATATCTACATGATTTTCGCGTTATCAGGAACATCCTTATCAATGATTTTTCCAACGCCAATCCGTACCTTTTTCCCAATTTTTACGCCTGGCATTATAACAGCATTGCAGCCGATATACGAAAAGGCTCCAATCTCTGCTCCTCCTAAAATTCTGACTCCCGGACCAAGGGAAACGTATTCACGAAGTATAGCATCATGTCCCAGGATACTTCCTGCATTCACAAAAACACCTTTTTCCAGAATAACATCTTTTGAAACAACAACTCCGGGTTCAATTACAACGCCTTTTCCCAAAGGTGTAAACGGGCTTACAATAGTTACTTTACAAGAGACAAAGGGAGAGAGCTCTCCGCCCAATGATTCAAACTTCTCCGTGATTCTTTTTCTCTTTAAGGGATTTCCGATACAAACAAAAAATCGATTGTCTATTGTCCGGAAGTGCTTTTCGACCTGTTCAAAGGTATGATAGATGACATATTTTTCATAAAGCAAATCCTTATGAACATTTACATCATCAAAGAGGAACAAGGTATGATTGCGATTCGCTTCGTCAATTTCCCATGATGTAATTACATCTCTTGCTAATCCGCCTGTCCCAACTATAAGCATACCATTTTAACCATTTAATTGTTTAAGCACAGATTTAACATACGCCGTATTCTTTATTTTTTTTAACTGAAAACGATTAATGATATGATAAAAATAAGGAAATTTTTTACAGGTATCAATTATAATCACAGTTCTTACGCTATTTCCGTTATTCCAGGCTTCGTGCTCAAATGTATCATCAAAAGTAAAGATTTCCTTTTCCCTTAATTGTACCGTTTTATCAGCAACACGCAATCCTGTTTTCTCCGGCTCGGGAATGTCTATTCCAATCTGGGTACGTATGACACTCTGGTTATTTCCATGATGAGCGGGAATATGCTTACCTGGTTCAAGATGGGAGAAAAATACCAGCTGGACTTCATTTTTCCACTTTTGAATCAGTTTTAGTGTCTCGGGAAAGTGCTTTAATGCATCCGCATTTAATTCTCCATACACATACAGGAAATAAGACTTCCATTTCTTATCCTCATTCAAATGGGTTTGTTCTTTAGAAATCTGATCGATTGGCTGACCATGGGAAGAGGTAGCAGAAACATAATTTTTCCATTCCTGAATAATTACATCGACATGTGATTGCAGGTCTGAAGCAGACAACGGATGTTTCTGTCCGTATGGTTTTCGGATCTTGCTGTTTTTGATCAACAATAGCTTTTCAAAGAAAGGACGGTCGTTAAATTGCTTTAAGTTAATACCAAAGATCAAAAAAGTATAATAGAGCATATAGTTAAACACCAAAGGTAAATACCGGAAAAGCCTTGATAATCTGTACAAAGTATCATGGTATAAATGAATGGTATTTTTATAAAAGAAGATCAGATGGAAAAGTAAGATATATACGTAAAGATATGACTGAAATGCTAAAATGGAAAGGGTAATAATTCCTAAATATCTTACATAAAACAGGTTTAAAATCCGATATCCCAAATCTTTTACCGGGTTATATTCAAATGTAAGAAAGGAGGACAGCTCGGATTTTATATTTAAAAAAGTATATAGCAAATAAAAAATATAAAACAGGAGCAGTAAAGTGTTTACTGAATATAAGAAGCAGGAAAACAACACTATTTCAATGCCCGGAAGCACTATTTTGTTAAGTAGTAATATATTCCTGAAACCATATTTTGTGACAGAAGTGTACGTGGAAGAGATCACATCATTGTTCGCATCCTTCAGGTGGTGCCCGGTAATCCATTTTACTCCCTGGATGAAAACCCAGGATAAAAATAAGATGCTTGCTGTAAGGTGTTCGGAATAAAAGCTCTCAGATACGGTAAACAGCAGAATCAGGCTTAAATTTACCTGTGCGGCAAATGAATCATTAATGACAGAAAGCAACGGTTTTTCTTTAAAACGGGCAAGAGGAGAGCTGTAGGTAAAAATTAATAGAAATTCCAGGAGAATTAATACTATTATTTCCCTCTCCTTAGAAAAAACATACCATAAAGCTACAATAGCTGTTACCAGGCAGGATAAAATGAAAGATCGTTTGAGTACACTATGGTCTTTGGCGCGGTTCACTTTATTAACCAGTCTGTCTTTTTCAATATCACAGATGTCATTGAAATAGTAGCCCAGCGAGCCGATAAATGTAAATAGTGTTATTAAAAAAAGTAAATTGGTAACAAAGACCGAAAACTCAGGCTGATAAACCAGACTCCAGACATAGTAGTAGGTAACTAATATATTTAAGTTATTGTCTTTCCACTCGTTAAATCGAAATAGCATGCCGTTTCTATTTGGTTAAGTCTTTGTATAGTCCAGGTTCCATTCAAATCCCATAAATAAATTGCCCGGCAAATTCAATTCGGAGTAATCATAATCAGTGCTGTTCAGCTCAGCTTTAAAAATCAAGACATCGTCCAGAGCGCCTATTTTTTCAACTTCATTTTCCTGAGATACCAATCTTCGGTCTTCAATGACAGATTTAATAAATATCAGGCAAATTTTATACGATTGTGCATTAAATAAATTTGCAGGGAAAACGCAGGTCCATTTATAATTTCCTTTTTCACGCTGTATCTCTGTTTTTTTTGAAATGAAGTATGCGGAAGACAGAATCATATTATCATCTAAATCTTTTATGTTTAAGATCGGATAGATCTCCTGGTCAGAAGTTATCTGATCAAATTCAATATTTAAAATAAACTCTTTATTGGTTTTAAAGTTTTCTTTCTCTCCATTGTCTTGTAAAAGTTCTACTTTTTTCAGCACAAGAGCAGCACTTATTTTGTAGTGTGTAAAATCTGTTCTACAGCAATTGTTTGTATATAGCCGGCCGGTGAAATTTTTAGCAAATGCTTTTTCTGAATAGTCTGATAAGATATTTGCTTTATTGTTAATTGACTTAATACTGCCCTGTTGCATCAAGACAAAAGTATCGGCGCTTTGAATTTCACTTAAATTATGGCTGACGATAATTAAGGTCTTCTTTTCTCTTTTCAGCTGATCGATTTTCTGCCGGATAGTATATCCAAACTCAAGATCTCCCACACTCAGCACCTCATCCAACAAATAAACATCAAAATCCAGGTGTGTCATTATTGAAAAAGCCAATCGAAGGTACATTCCGTTTGAATAATTCTTTACCGGCTCATCAATAAATTTCTCTATTCCTGAAAAAGCTACGATCTCATCAAATTTGCTTTCAATTTCTTTTTTAGTAAATCCATGAATCTGACCGTTCAGAAATACATTTTCCCGTCCACTCAGCTCCGGATGAAATCCCGCTCCTATATCCAAAATGCTGGCAACTTTTCCACGCATAGTAATTTTCCCTGCTGTTGGTTTGGTTACTCCTGCCAGTATCTTTAAAAGTGTACTTTTTCCGCTTCCGTTAGGGCCGGTGATCCCCACGGTTTCTCCTCTCCTGATCTCAAATGAAACATCTTTCAGCGCCCAATGTTCCGGAATAATATTTCCATTTTCCTCAACTTTCGGCTGACGAAGCGAATATACCTTTGAAAGGTTTTCAACTTTTATTACGATCTCAGAGTCCATTCCTCAAGTTTTAAATACGATCTGAAAAACTGCTTTCTCTCCTGTTATAGACATACATTCCCAAAAAAAGCAGTCCCGCAACAATCATAAAATTTACTCCCCAGATCCACCTGAATTCTCCAAATCCGAACAATGACCATCTCCAGGCCTGTATTACATTTGCCATCGGGTTAAGATCCAAAGCAAAAGCATATCTGGATGGTAAAATATCATTGCTGAAAAATACCGGGGAAAACCAGATCCCGAAATAAAGTAAAAATGGTATCAGGTGCAGCAAATCCCGTTTTTTATATGCAAAGACGGAAATCCAGAACACCAGGCAAAGCGCACAGGCTGTATTATAGAATAATACGAGTGGCAAAAAAATTATTTTCCAGGATAGTTCCTGCCCGAAATAGAACATCAACGGAATAAGCAATAGTAAGCTAATTACCAGCTCTACCAGCGCGATCAACATTTTTGATAACGGGATAACACTCTTCGGAAAATAAATCTTTTTAATTAAATGAGAAGATTCCTGCAATCCAAAAGTACCGGCATTAACAATGTAGGAGAAAAAATTCCAGCCCAGCAATCCCGATAAAACATATACCGGATAAGGAATTCCTTCTGTTTTCCAGTTGAGCAAAAAACCAAAGAAAAACGTATAAATAATCAAGGCTGTTAACGGCTGTAAAAGTGTCCATCCCAATCCGATGATTGTCTGGGAATATTTTACCTGCAAATCACGCTTTGCAAACACCCGGATCAGATTCCGGTATTTCCATATTTTCCGGAAATAATCCACAAAGCTGTCTGGCTCGGAAGTCATTATGTGTATTTCTTCACTTCTACTCATTTCCAAAAAGATTTACCTCTCTGATTACTCTTAAAACGGTTTCATCCTCTAAGTTAACGTGCAGCGGCAGACGAACCAGTCTTTCCGAAACGCTTTCAGTAACCGGTAAATCTTGTTCGCCGAACGTTCTTCCCATTTCAGAGTTGTGCAACGGAATATAGTGGAATAACGCTTCAATGCCTCTTTCATTCAAATGAGCGATTAGCTCATTCCTTTCCCCGGCAGTCGGTAAAAGCAGGTAAAAGAGATGAATATTTGCTGCAAGCTTTTCTGCTGAAATCAAATTGATACCTTTTTCTTTTAGTGATTGCAGTCCGTCATAATATAACGTTGAAATCGCATTTCTGCGGGAAAGAATTTCTTCTTCGTTCAGCAGGTTATCATATAATGCTACCGCATTCAGTTCATTCATCTGATACTTAGAGCCAACGTTCACCCATTCGTAATAAGGTTTGCTCTGCTGCATGAACTGCGTCCGGTTTGTCCCGATATGGTAAATGTGGTCCAATGTGTCTTGAAATTCCGGACGGTTACAGATCAAAAGCCCTCCCTGAACGGCAGAAATTTGTTTCGTAATATCAAAGCTAATCACTCCAAAATCACCAATACTGCCTAATTGTTCTCCCTGATATGAATTTCCATACGCCATTGCTGCATCTTCGATCAGGAACAACTGGTATTTTTTACACAATTGCTTCAGGAATTCAAGATCAGTTGCATGTCCTCCATAATGAGTAATAACAATGGCTTTTGTATTTTTCGTTATTTTATCTTCAATTTTGCGAATATCAATATTGAAATCTTCCTCTGAAATATCTACAAATACAGGTTTTGCTCCGTAATTTACAAAAGCATTCGCTGTTGAAACAAATGTAAAGGAAGACATTATTATCTCGTCTCCGGCCTGAATTTTAATGGCTTTTGCTATCATCTCCAAAGCTCCGGTGGCAGAATGTGTGAGCCATAATCCGGAAGCTGGAAAACGTTTTCGGAGCAATTCTAATGATAGCAGCGAATATTTTTTTGAACGAAAATGATCATAATCCGAAAATAAATCTTCAACGTAATTCAAATAATTAATAGATTTGAAAATATCATTAAATTTTACCTTCATTTGATTCGTTTCGTCCATATTATCAATCCCGTAAAGTTAAGTGAAAAATCGGAATTAAGCATCGCGCAGCCTATCACTTTTCAAAGTATGCTGACGGCTAAACGTTTTACAGAAACGAATGTACAAATCGTTACTACGCAGTTTGAAGAAGACAAGACGATCATTCCGGAAGGGTTCCGTCAGCTCAGCAACCTAACGCGCTCTGTGCTGGATGTTAATGCAAAATTATCCCAGCGTAAGCTCCCGCTTATTCATGATATTCTGCAGAAGCTGAAAGAAACCGATGGTGATTATTACATTTTTACTAATGTTGACATTGCCCTGATGCCCTTTTTTTATGAAAGTGTCCGGCAAATAACCGGGCTTGGCCACGATGCGGTTATCATTAACCGGAGACGACTGAAAAATACGTATTCTAAAATTGAAGAGTTACCGTTAATGTACGCCGATCCGGGGAAATCACATCCCGGATTTGACTGCTTTATTTTTCATAAAAGCTTATTGGACAAATTAATTCTTGACAACATCTGTGTCGGAATATCATTTCTGGAGGTCAGCCTGATTCACAATCTGCTTGCTTTTGCAGAAAAACCGTTATATGTTCCGGATGCGCATCTGACTTTTCATATCGGTATGGAAGTGCTGGTACCAAGAAAGCAAAATCCGTTTTACTGGCACAACCGGACGGTTTATTTTGAAAAGATCGAACCCCGGTTAAAATCTCATTTCGACATCCGGAAATTTCCCTACTCCAATGAAAGCTCCGTGAAAAGGGCTTTGAAACATACTTTAAACCCGGCTTTGTTCACTAAGAATTACTTCCGGATGGAGGGCAGGAACCTGAAACGTTCCTTAAAAGAAAAGCTGGACGAATTACGCTGGAATTTCTTACAAAGATAAGCTTCACAGGTACTTGCGCAAATGTTCTACTAATTTTGAAGAGCGATAACCGAAATCGGCTCCGTAGCTGTTAATTACCAATCCTTTCAGATTGTGCACGGAAGATGAAATGGCAAAGAGGATACTTTCATCCGCGGGATCTGTCATTCCTTCAAAGCGGTGTACCTCGTCGATTACAAATTCTTCAGGGGAAAGCTCCAGATTATTGTTATGGCATATCAGACAGTCTTTTTCGTTCATAATTAAGAAATCCGCCGTATAGCCGCGTCTGATCAGATCATTCACTGCTTCGCTTAATGTATCGTAATTGTAAGGTGTTTCGCTGCTCATAATCATGTTCTTTAGGGTATAAATATTTTTCCGAAAAAATAAATGAAGTCCGCAATTTCTGTAAATCCGGACTTTCAATCGTGCTTTATTTAAAGAGCAGTTATTTAAAATATCTTCTTAAGATCCAAGCCATCTTCTCGTGATCTTCCATCAGTCCCGTAAGAAAATCAGCGGTACCTTCATCTCCGAATTTTTCACTTATCGCATCTATGCTTTCCCTCAGGCTACGAATGATCGTTTCGTGATCCCCAAGCAGCTCTTTTATCATGTTCATATTGTCTTCGGGGTTCTTTCCGGGGCTCTCTTTAAGAGAAGACAACTTTGAAAATTCGGAAGTAGTGCCTATCGCCACGCCTCCCAGCTGGCTCACTCGTTCAGCAATCTCATCAATTGCTTCCTGCACTTCGGTATATTGGCTTTCAAACAATTTATGAAGTTCCATAAAGTTATCTCCTTTGAGATTCCAGTGGTACTTACGAAGCTTGAAATATAGAATATGTGAATCTGCCAGGCTATTGTTCAGAAGTGCACATATTTCCTTTAAATTTTTGTCTGTAATTCCGATGTTTGGTTTCATGCTATAAAAATTAAGGTTAAAAAAGTACTTAATAGTATATTCTCAAATGTATCAAATAAATGATAGAATATAAAATTTTAAAGGTCTTAAGTTTTCTTAAAAAAAACCTTCCGTTTTTCTTATCCGGCTTTAGCAAACAGGAGCCCATACAATTAATCAAGATGAATGTAAATAAAAAAGCCTGACATTTGCCAGGCTTTTTCTCCCGGTGAAGGGAGCAGATTTTAATGCTGATCAGTTAATCACTTTCACATTTATCGCGCTCAATCCTTTTGGAGTTTCCTCAACATCATAGCTAACTTTATCGTTTTCTCTGATTTTATTTACCAAACCTGATAAATGTACGAAAATGTCTTTTCCGCTGTTTGAGTCATTAATGAAACCAAAACCTTTTGTTTCATTGAAGAATTTTACTGTTCCTTCTTGCATTTTACTTTAAATTATTATGTTACTATTTGAAATAGGATCAATCTACAAATGTGTAGGCTGTTCCTGTTTTTCCTGCTCTTCCGGTTCTTCCAACCCGGTGGATATAAGTATCAAAGTCTTTTGGGAGCTGATAATTGACAACCAGTGAAACATTGTTCACGTCAATTCCTCTTGCAGCGACGTCTGTCGCAACCAATACCCTGATACTTCCCTTTTTAAATTTTTCCAGTGCGTTTATCCTGTAATTTTGTGACTTGTTTCCGTGGATCTGATCGGATTTGACCCCGGAATTATTAAGCTTTTTTGATAAGCGATTCGCCAGGTGCTTTGTTTCCGTAAACAAAATGACTTTGTCGAAATCCTTATCTGCCAGTAAATCAAGTAAAATTTTGAATTTATCCTGTCCTTCCGGGATTTTGATAATATCCTGCTCCACATTTTTGGAGCTTTGATCTCCTGAGTGAATTTCCACAACAAACGGATTGCTTACAATTTCATTGATGATGGTTTGCTGTTTCGGGTCTTTTGTCGCAGAAAACAACAATGTTTGTTTACGTTGCTTCATTCCTCCCACCAGCTCACGGATATCACGGATAAAGCCCATATCAAGCATTTTATCAAATTCATCCAGCACCAGCACCTCAAATTTGCTGAGCTTTAAATTTCCTCTGTTCCTCAGATCCAGTAAACGTCCCGGAGTACCGATCACCAAATCAAAATAATTGTTCAGGCTCAGGATGTCCTTTTCAATATTTGTTCCGCCGATATAGCAAGCAGCTCTTAGCTTCAGCCCTTCGGACAGCTTTTTAAATTCATCATAAACCTGTAAAGCCAGCTCTCGTGTAGGAACGATAATCAATGATTGAAATTTACGGTCGTTATTACGGAGCAGGTTCTCCAGGATAGGAATAAGGAAAGCGCCTGTTTTTCCTGTTCCGGTGTTGGCAATCCCGATCAGGTTTGCCCCGTTCACCAACTTATCAAAGGTTTTATCCTGAATCTCAGTAGGTGAAATGAACCCCATTTTTTGAATGTTAGCTTTGAGCTGGCGTTGTAAATCCATCTCTTCAAAGCGTGTTGCGACTGTAATTGCTTTTACAGAAGAAACTACTGCCTGTTGAATAAGCAATTCCGGGTTCAGCGTTGATTTTTTTGAATTGTTATTTCTTTGCTGTTGGCCGGAAACTCTTGTTCGGTTTGTTCTGGCAGGTGTACGTTTATTTATACTTGTTTGCATAATTTTCTTTTCCTACCCTTTCGGGTGCTTTTGTTAAAATCAGCGGGATTTTCCCGACTTGTTTTGTATAGACAGAGCTGTTTGTTCTGATAACATCTCTGTCTTTCCGGCAGATTTACTCCCTGCCGGGGTATAATAACACCAAAAGCAAATCCGTAAAATCCAATATCAGCTTCGCCTTTATTGTTTAAACAGTTACCGCATTGGCATTTGCTACTCTGCTAATCTTAAAAACAGTCCAGGCTATTTTAAAATCAGAGCAGGTATAAAAATTCCGAAAATCTGTTGTGAACGAGGAGCTACCTCTTACTAATCAATTCACGAATCCACAGCTGCTGATTCAGATTCGTTTTTTAAATTCAGGCGGAGAACCTGATTTTCTATTTCTTAATTTCAATAACAATTTCCGGCAGGCGGCTATTTGCCTGAGCCATCATCCTTAGCCATCAATCTATTATGGCCGGTTATTTACATGAAAATTCTGAAAGATGATAAGGTTGTTGTACTACGATTTAAAACCTTTGAAACAACCACATGTAAGTTGTTTCCAAAAAGCAGAATTAACTTGTTCGGGAACAAAGATACGGAAATTTCTGATACCAGCAGATTTATTTTCTTTCGGGCTGCTTCCGCCAAATTTAAAATAAAAGTATTATCTTTGTACAGCCAAATACATCTGTAAAATAAATTGGTGCTGTAATTTAGTCTTGTCGAAACGTTTATCGTTTTTTCTTTCTGTTTTATATCATTTTATTTGGGGATTCAGTACTGTTTGTTCTCAGGAAATACAGACATTTTATCTCTTGCACAGAAGAAAAAGGTTTAATTTTCATAATAATTAAATACCGGAGCGTATCAGACATCTTAAATTTTCTCAGACTGTTGAACAGGAATTTTCCAAAGCACTTAAACGAAGAGTAAACCTGTATTTCAAACTGAGCAAAGCACATAAACGGGCAAATGCCAATATGGTTTTGAAAACCATTGTGATGTTGCTTGTTTATACAATACCGGTTGTTTTATTGAGTTGCGGTAGTATTACATCACCTGTTATTGCCATCTTTCTCTACCTTATCAGTGGATTTGGCATAGCGGGAATAGGGATGGGAATCATGCATGATGCCAATCACGGTGCTTACACGAAGCGCTCGCGATTGAGCCACATGCTTAGTCATACTCTGGATTATATGGGGTGCAGCAGTGAAATGTGGAAATTGCAGCACAATGTGCTTCACCATACTTACACCAACATTCACGGGCATGATGAAGATATAGATGCTCCTTTATTTCTGCTGCGCTTTTCGCCATACAGCAAAAGCTATAAAATCCATCGTTTCCAGCATTATTATGTGTGGCTCTTTTATGGGGTGCTGACACTGTACTGGGTGACGGTGAAAGACTTTAAGAAAGCAGGAGATTACTACAAAATGGGATTGATCCGTACAAAGAAAGAATACTATATCCGGTTGCTGAAATTAATACCGTTGAAAGCGTTTTATTTCACGTACGCTTTGGTGCTACCGATGATCTTTGCTCCGTTTTCCGTTTATTGGATTTTAACCGGATTTGTGCTAATGCACTTGTTGGCAGGCATTCTGCTAAGTGTTGTATTTCAGTTGGCACATGTGGTGCCTGATATGCAGTTTCCGCAGCCCGATGAAAATAAGCAAATGAATGCCAATTGGTACACTCATCAATTGCAGACAACGAGCAATTTTGCTCCTAAAAACAGGCTTCTTTTCTGGTATTTGGGAGGACTAACCAACCAGATAGAACATCATTTATTTCCGAATATCTGTCATGTTCATTATCGTACTATCAGTAAAATCGTTGCACGCACAGCGAAAGATTTTCAGGTACCTTATTATGTCAACAAGACACTTTTTTCAGCTGTTTCAGGACATATAAGAACTTTGCGCCTGCTCGGAAGAATGAAAACACTTCAACAATAAAAATTTTAATATATACATAAATTATGGCAGAAACCTTTAATAAAAAAGAAAGAGAAAAAAAGAAATCACAACGCAGAAAAGAAAAACAATCCAAAAAGGAAGCGCGTAAAGAAGGTGCTACCGGAGGAGGTTGGGAAAGCATGATGGCTTATGTGGATGAAAACGGAATCCTCCGCGATACGCCGCCGGATCCGAAAGCGAAAAAAGAGATTAAAGCAAAGCACATTGAAATCGGGATACCAAAGCGTGAGAAAGAAGAAATTGATCCTATACTGAGAGGAGTTATCAATTATTTTGATGATACCAAAGGATATGGGTTCATCAAAACCGCTGATGATGAAAATTTCTTTGTCCACCAGAACAACATTTCAGGAGAGCCTGCAAAAGGGAAAAAAGTACGATTTGAAAAGGAAAAAGGGGCAAAAGGATGGGCAGCAGTACGTGTGGTAATTGAGTGACAACTCTTACCAGCTATATGCGAGAATAACTCTTATAAAAACAATGCTGATGTACCTTTGATGTTAGTTTGATTTTGAAAAATGTAGTCATTGAAGAAATCAGCATTATGTTGCGACGCAAACCGTTATAAATCCTGGTATTGCACAGAGAAATTGTAATTCTGCCATTTCCTTTAGTGGTTCACGCAACCCTGCTTCAGATGTTGTTACCATTTTAGATTTGTTAAGCAGCGATATCACAGCCAAAGAAGTTTACAGAGTAATTTCAAACGATAAAATAATACAATTAATACACGGTATTTTTTTCTCAGAGAATAATTGTCTTATTTATGGTAGTCATCTGACAATTCAAGTCTCGATTATCACCTGGATAATGATCAGTCCAAGAGCAACAATTTATAATGTCCCTTATAAAATGCAGTAAGTACTGAAGTATGGGTTTGTGATATTCCTCCGCTTCATTTCTTTTTTATTTCTTTCATCAAGTCTTCTAAATAATCAATCTGAACTTCTTGGATTTCTAATAACTTATTATTTTGATGGACAAGTAAGTGGTCTATCTTCTCGCTTAACAATTTGATTTCAAGTTCAGCTTTAAGGTTAATTTTATAATCGTGCTCACTTCGTTGTCTGTCTTTTTGTTCTTGCCTGTTTTGGCTCATCATAATTATTGGCGCTTGTATTGCTGCCAAACAAGAAAGTATAAGATTTAATAAAATAAAAGGATACGGATCAAAAGATTTAGTTGTCAAACACCAAACATTTATTGACATCCAAACAATAATAAATGAGAAGAAGGTAATTATAAAAGTCCAACTACCACCAAATGCAGCAACTCTATCAGCGATTTTTTGCCCGATAGTCAGCTCAGCCTCCATTTCATCCTGGATATTTTCAGAAAGTATCGAATTGTTTTTAATTGCATCCATAACATCTCTGTCAATGATTGCCAATTCTCCTTTCTCCTGAATAATCAGTGATGCTAAGTATAGCCGCCTATACTGATTAAGTTCGGCTAATGTGATGTAACATTCTCTGTTAAAGTCCGGATGATCAGCCTGAATTAAGCTAAAAATCCCTTCTCTGATGTCTTGAGCTTTTACATCTTCTCCTCTTGGTATCTCTTGTTTACTAATGTGACTTATGGGCATTTGAAATAGTTTTTAGTAGCTGTCGCTGTTTTCTATCAATGGAATATCATTTCCACTTCTGATTTCAATATATCTTATTTTTCCACCAATCGTACCAGTCTGTTTAGCAAAAAATAAAACTATAAATGCAGTGCGTTTAACTGCTTCTGATTTAAAAATTAATCCTGTAGTCATTCCAATTACTCCTACAACAGGAAAAAATAATTGGTAAATGATTTACTGCTAAATGCCAATGTGCTCCGTTCATAATTATCGTATTTTAAAAACTAAACATTTACTCCGAAAAGATAGCCAACGAATGCAGAAAGGATCATCGCGATTGTTCCCCAAACTGTAATCCGAATGATCGCTTTCAAAATACTCGAACCTCCGGTTTTTGCAGATGCAATTCCCAAGATAATTAAAAATATGATTGTAAATCCATAAAGCCAGTATTCCATTCCTGCAACTGGAGAAAAAAGTATCACCAATAGTGGCAAAATGCCACCAACCGTAAATGATGCTCCGGAAGCCAATGCTGCCTGAATAGGATTTGCCTTGCTCATTTCATTAAGACCCAATTCATCACGAATATGAGTTCCCAAAGCATCTTTTTCAGTAAGTTCAATTGCTACTTGCATTGCGGTTTCTCTTCCGAGTCCTCTCTTCTCATAGATTTGTGCTAATATTTTTAGTTCTTCTTCGGGCATTTCTGCCAATTCCTTTTTCTCTCGTTCGATGTCTGCTTTTTCGGTATCTGTCTGAGAACTTACTGAAACGTATTCTCCAGCTGCCATTGACAAAGCTCCGGCCACTAATCCTGCAACTGTTGCCAAAACAATCGGTTCTCTTGTTGAGCTCGCAGCAGCAACACCTATTGCCAAACTGGAAATAGAAATTATCCCATCATTGGCTCCAAGCACTGCAGCTCTCAACCAATTGCTCCTGTGTATGTAATGATTGTCTAAATAATTGTCAATCGTTATCATTTTATCATCCATAATGTATATTATTACTTAATTTTACTTCGGTTCTTTCTGATTTTTTGGATTGTTTTGCAATGACTGTCAAAAGAGGAAGGAATAGAATCCAATAAGAGCTAAACAATAAAGATTCTGAAATGTAAAACACACTATTATGTAAAAGAAAAATCCAAAATCACGTTTGTACAAGCAAATAATAGAATACAAGCAGTGATTATAAAACTCCGTTTCTTTCTGTTTTGTATGAGCTGATATATTAATTGAATAGTCAAAATATTTGTTTTTTGGGTAGCAATGTTTTTAAAATCCGTACAACGTTTCGGGTATTGCCGAAGGCCGGGGAATTAAGGTACAAATGCTGAGTTCAGCACCGCAGTAAACAAAACCATTTTTTTGTTTACTAATTTACATTTTTTAAAGCAGATAAAAAATGGTTTTTACGGAATAGAAGAAAAGTTGAGGATTGCACTTTCAGCCACGCTTTTGGCAATACAATGTTATTAAAAGTATTAAATCGTATGTCACTATTTGCACTAAAATACTTATTTATCAATTAGTTATAAAAATGACAGGGATAAAATAAAGCATAAAAAAGCAATGAAAAGATAGTATTGTTGTACCAAATGTTGTATCTTTGTATCAGGTTGCACCGCTTTGAAATAGCTGATAAATAAAGGGTTTCATCAAATTGCACTCGTTTCATTTATTTAGTACAACAAACTTAATACTTTTTTTTATGGCATCAATTAAGTTAGTTCTTAGAACAAATCAAGAAGATAAAACAGGTCATAGTCCTTTATACATAAGGGTTATAAAGGATAGAAAAGCCAAATTTGTAGCTACAGGAGTAAAGCTGAAGCAAACAGAATGGGATGATGAAAAGCAGAAAATCAAAAAGAACCACCCAAATAGTGCAAGGATGAATGCTTTTCTCTCTCAAAAAATTGCTGATGCTGAAGGAACTGTAGCAGACCACGAACGCAAACGCCAATCTGTATCAGCAAGAAAACTAAAGGAAGCAATAAAGGGTAAGGATATGGCAAACTTCTTTGAATATGCTTACAACCGTTGTGAGCGTATAAAAGGAACGGTATCGGTTGCTACTTATAAAAACTACAAACAGTACGTAGCTAAGTTTGAAAAATTTGTTGGGCATAGAGATGTGTATTTCGATGATATTACAGTTACAATGTTGAAAGACTACGTAAACTATCTTTCCAATACGTTGAAAAATGGCGGCACCACGATACATTATTCATTGCTGATTTTATCGGTTATGTTTCGGGATGCACAAAGGGAAGATATTATTTCAGAAGCTATTTATCCATTTTCAAAAGTGAAAGTAAAAAGAGATAAAGGCAAACGTTTATATCTGAACAAAGAGCAGATTGAAAAGCTAAGAACCCTAAAAATTGAATATACCGGAAAAGACGAAATATTTAGAGATATGTTCATTTTTGCGGTGTATGCAGGCGGTTTACGTTTTAGCGATGTGGTGAGTCTGAAATGGGAACACTTTAACGAGAAAGAACAACGCATCACCAAGGAAATACGTAAAACCAGAAGAACCCACACTTTTAAAATCGGACAGGTAGCATTGGGTATTTTGCACCAATACAAAACCGAATTTTCGCAACCATCGGATTTTGTTTTCCCGATAATTGAAGATGTAGAGTTGTTTGAAGCCAACGAAGAATACCAGGCACACATCATCAATGCTAAAAATATTTTGTGTGGTCAGAAATTGCGAAGATTGGGTAAGGATATGGAATTGCCTTTTTCACTTTCCTTCCATTTAAGCCGTCATACTTTTGCTACCAATGCTTTAAATAATGGAATGCGGATAGAATATGTTTCAAAACTCTTAGACCATTCAGATATTGGCATCACGCAGATTTACGCCAAGGTAATCAGCGAGGAGTTGGATAAAGCAGTTGAACAATACATCAACTAAACTCAATACAATTTTTTTTCAGAAAACATTTTGCAGTTAAAAAATAACATCGTAATATTGCGATGATAAAATATGAGCTATGGGACTTACTAAATCAGATATATTTTCGGATGAACAAAATAAATTGGCTTCTTTGTTTAAAGTATTGGGGCATCCTGCAAGGATCGCCATACTTCAATATATTATCAATCAGAAAGCCTGTATTTGCAATGATTTGGTGGATGAATTGGGTTTGGCACAGGCAACTATTTCGCAACACCTAAAGGAGTTAAAAAACATAGGTATTATTAAGGGAACAATAGAAGGAAAATCTGTTTGTTATTGCATAGAAGAAAAGAAGTGGAAAGAAGTACAAGGGCTTTTTAATCAATTCTTTGAGCAGGAAGTAAAAGTAAATCAATGCTGTTAAAAGCATTTTTTTAGATCTCTTAATATCGTTATATTGCAATGTAACATATCTTAATAATAGTGCCTTAAATACAGAATTATAAAGCGTAACAGAATATCATAATAAAATAGAAATTTTATGAAACTATCAAACATCAAAGAAATCTTACCAGCATTAGATAATGTTGAATTTCAATTAGAGGACGGAACATTTGTACCGGAGCATTTCCACGTTACAGAAGTAGGTGTAATCACAAAACATTTTATTGATTGTGGCGGAACCATAAGAAACGAAAAAGTTGTCAATTTCCAATTATGGAATGCTAACGACTTTGAACACAGATTAAAACCAGCCAAACTATTAAACATCATCAAACTATCCGAAGAAAAATTAGGTATTGAAGATGCGGAGATAGAAGTAGAATACCAAAGCGCAATCGCAGATTCTCAAACGCCAAATCAAACAATAAATGGTTTGCAAACGATTGGTAAATACGATTTGGATTTTAACGGAAATCATTTTATACTGAAGAACAAACAAACCGCCTGTTTAGCTCAAGATGCTTGCGGTATTCCTTTCGAAAAACAGAAAGTAAAATTATCAGACTTGAATAATGCTTGCTGTACACCTAATTCGGGATGTTGCTAAATACCGTAACAATGGAGATTAGACCAATTACCAAAGATAATTTTTCAGAAGTTGTAGAAATCTATAAACAGGGATTAGCAACCAATATAGCCACTTTTCAAAATGATTTACCACAATGGGAAGATTGGAACAAAGGACATCTTGACTTTTGCAGGATTAGCATTTATGAAAATAATAAAATGCTTGGTTGGACGGCTTTAACACCAGTTTCAAGCCGATGCGTATATGCAGGAGTTGCAGAAGTAAGTGTTTACATAGCACAAAAAGAAAGAGGTAAAGGCATTGGAAAAATCTTATTGAATGAATTGATTAAACAAAGCGAAGCCAACGGAATATGGATGTTGCAATCCGGTATATTCTCCGAAAATCAAAGCAGTATCAAGTTACACGAAAAATGCGGTTTCAGAATGGTAGGTTATAGAGAAAAAATAGGAAAGAAAAACGGCATTTGGAAAGACAATATACTAATGGAATACAGAATTAAAAATATTGGGATAGACTAATTAGTATTAAAAAACAAAAGACTATGTATCCAACATTATCAAAAACAATAGAGCAATTAGCACTACAAAATATCAGCGAAGGACGTAAAACCATATTACAACCGTTGATAGATTTTATACAACAAAAAGTAAACGACAGGCAGGATATAAATATCAATTTCATATGTACCCACAATTCCCGAAGAAGCCATTTGTCACAGGTTTGGGCACAGGCAGCGTCGGCACATTTTAATATTCCAAACGTACATTGCTATTCGGGCGGTACAGAAGAAACCGCACTATTCCCGAAAGTTGCAGAAACATTGATTAATCAGGGTTTTAGCATTTTCAAAATTTCAGAAAATAATAATCCTGTATATGCTATAAAGTACAGCGATAATGCTTTACCTATAATTGGTTTTTCAAAAAAATACGATAACCCTTTTAATCCTGTATCAGCGTTTGCAGCCATTATGACCTGTTCACAGGCAGACGCTGGATGCCCTTTTATTGCAGGTGCGGAAAAAAGAATACCTGTCACATTTGAAGATCCAAAAATTTCAGACAATACACCGGAGCAACCACAGGTATATGCAGAAAGAAGTTTGCAGATAGCAACGGAAATGTTTTATGTTTTTTCAAAAATCAGTCAATAACCCATGCAACCAAAACTAAAATTCTTAGACAGGTACCTAACCTTATGGATATTCCTTGCAATGGCAGTAGGCATAGGTTTAGGATATTTCTTTCCGGGCATTTCAAAAATCACAAATGCTTTATCCGTAGGCACTACAAATATTCCATTGGCAATAGGTTTAATACTGATGATGTACCCACCATTGGCAAAAGTTGATTATTCATTATTGCCACAAGCATTTAAGGATAAAAAAGTAATTGTAATATCCTTATTGCTCAATTGGGTTATAGGGCCTGTTTTGATGTTCATATTAGCCATTTTGTTTTTACGGAACGAACTCGGTTATATGACAGGCTTGATACTGATAGGTCTGGCGAGATGTATCGCAATGGTAATTGTTTGGAGTGATTTAGCGAAAGCCAACAGAGAATATACAGCGATGTTAGTTGCGTTAAATAGCGTTTTTCAAGTCCTTTCTTACAGCTTCTTAGTGTGGTTATTCATCAACGTATTACCAAGCAAATTAGGATTGGCAAATTTCAATGTAACTGTATCAATGAAAGATGTTACAGAAAGTGTATTGATATACTTAGGCATTCCATTTTTAGCAGGTTTTATAAGCCGTTACACATTGGTAAAATCAAAAGGTATAGAATGGTATAATAGAAAATTTGTACCCAGAATATCGCCCATTACATTATATGCTTTATTGTTTACAATCGTATTGATGTTCAGTCTGAAAGGCGATAAAATAGTAGAGTTGCCAATCGATGTGGTAAAAGTAGCCATACCGTTAATCATCTATTTTGTACTGATGTTTTTCGTTAGTTTCTTTATCAATAAATGGCTGAAAGTTCCCTACGATAAAAACGCATCCATCGCATTTACAGCCACAGGAAACAATTTTGAATTGGCAATAGCCGTAGCAATAGCAGTATTTGGTATTCATTCCCCACAGGCATTTGTAGGCGTTATAGGGCCATTGGTAGAAGTTCCTGTACTGATATTATTAGTAAGGGCAAGTTTATGGTTAAAGAAAAAATACTATGATTAAAGAAATTACTAATTCTTAATAGTATTACCTTCTTTAGAAATATTATAAAATAGAAAAACTTAATAAAAAATACCTGATTATTAATACCTTTGTAAAGTGAAAAAGTGTTTGGCGGTCATATTACTTTCCTTATATCTCTGTGCTACAACAGAGCTGTACCAGTTGCTGAAATTTCCCGTTTTGGTAGAACACTTTTTTGAACATAAAGCTAAAAATTCCAATATATCTGTTTTGGATTTTCTGAAGCTTCACTATGCAGGGAATCATTTGCAAAATCATCCGCATGATGATGACTACGAACAGGATCAGAAATTGCCTTTTATTAGCCATCATGATTTTTTAACCATTGTTTTTACCCCGGGTTCTGCGGTATGGTTTGAAATTGAAAATCATAATTTACCCGTCGTTAAACGGAAAATTGCTTCATACAATGATGCATATTTGAGTAGGGAAATCATCAATGCCATCTGGCAGCCTCCGAAATTCTGTTAATCTTTTTTGATTTTTTCAGGTGAGTTCATTCATCTGATATTACTGTTTTTGAAAAAATTCGGAAAGCAGCATCTATACATTTTTTTAGGTGTCGGGTTTTCTGTCAATAATTCATTGGCGGTTATAAAATCACATTCAATTATTTTTTACGATTAACAGAATTAAATATGCTTACAAAAATCATTGAGTTTTCTGTAAAGAACAAACTCATTATAGCATTACTGATTCTTGGTTTGATTGGTGTAGGTTCCTATCAGGTAACAAAGTTGCCGATAGATGCCGTGCCGGATATTACCAACAATCAGGTGCAGGTTATTACCATTGCGCCGTCTTTTGGCGCAACAGATATAGAACGGTTGGTCACATTCCCCATCGAGCAGGCCAATTCCAATATTGCCGGACTGAAAGAAATCCGCAGTTTTTCCCGATTCGGACTTTCACTTGTGACCATTGTTTTTGACGATGGCGTCGATGTCTATTGGGCAAGGCAACAGGTTGCAGAACGATTGCAGCAGGTACAGTCAGAAATCCCGCAAGGGATAGGGAATCCACAATTGGGACCTATTTCCACAGGTTTGGGTGAAATTTACCAATACGTTGTCCGTCCGAAAAAAGGCTTCGAACAGAAATATAACATTACAGAACTCAGAACCATTCAGGACTGGATTGTCCGCAGGCAATTGCTTCAGGTAAAAGGCGTAGCCGAGGTCAGCAGTTTCGGAGGAAAGCTCAAACAATATGAAATTGCTGTAAACCCTGATAAACTTAACGCTTACGGCATTACCATCAACGATGTTTTTGATGCGCTCAATGCCAACAATCAAAATACAGGCGGCGCTTATATCGAAAAAGGACCAACAGTTTTGTATATCCGAAGCGAAGGTTTGGTGGGAAATATAGAAGACATTCAAAATATTTCTATTACCAATAAAAATAACGATGTTCCGCTTTTCATTCGTGATGTGGCAGATGTAAAAACAGGTTACGCCACCCGTTACGGTGCGATGACCTATAACGATAATGGCGAAGTTTCCGGAGCGGTGGTGATGATGCTGAAAGGTGCTAACAGCAGCCAGGTCATCAAAGATGTCAAATCCAAAGTGGCTCAAATCCAGAAAACACTTCCCGAAGGTGTCGTTCTTGAGCCATTCCTAGACCGTACCAAAATGGTGAACAACGCCATCAGCACCGTAGAAAGGAATCTTTTGGAAGGCGCTTTAATTGTTGTTTTTGTGCTGGTTTTATTTCTTGGAAATTTCAGAGCCGGACTTTTAGTGGCATCAGTTATTCCGTTGGCGATGCTTTTTGCCATTTGTATGATGAATCTTTTCGGCGTAAGCGGAAATCTGATGAGCTTGGGTGCTTTGGATTTCGGATTGATTATCGATGGAGCGGTCATCATTGTAGAATCGGTTTTACACCAGTTGATGCTCAATAAAAAATTCAGGAATCTGGCAAAAATTCCCACAGAAGAAATGGATGGTATGGTTACAGAATCTGCCGGAAGAATGATGAACAGTGCCGTTTTCGGGCAAATTATCATTTTCATAGTCTATATTCCGATTCTCACATTGCAGGGAATCGAAGGGAAAATGTTTCGCCCAATGGCAGAAACCGTCGCTTTTGCTTTGCTTGGAGCGTTCCTGCTTTCGCTTACTTATATTCCGATGATGAGTTCGGTTTTATTGAAAAAACGAAGCTTAAAACCTTCCTTTTCGGACAGGATGATGAAAAAAATTGAAGGGGTTTATGTAAAAACATTGCTGAAAGTCATCAAAATTCCGAAAACGATTTTTGCCGTTATCTCTGTTCTTTTCATTGCGGCCATTATTTTAATGAGCAGAATGGGAGGCGAATTTATTCCGTCCCTGGAAGAAGGTGATTTTGCAGTAGATACAAGGGTTTTGCCCGGAAGTAATCTGACGACTACGATTGAAAGCACCCAAAAAGCCGCTCATATCCTGAAAACACGTTTTCCGGAAGTGGAAAAAGTGGTGACCAAAATCGGAAGTGGCGAAGTCCCTACCGACCCGATGCCGATGGATGCTTCGGATATGATGGTCATTCTGAAAGACAAAAAAGAATGGACTTCTGCCAAAACTTTCCCCGAATTGTCGGAAAAAATGTCCAAAGCCCTGGAAGATGTTCCCGGTATTACGGTTGGTTTCCAATATCCGGTAGCCATGCGGTTTAATGAGCTGATGACAGGAGCGAGACAGGATGTGGTCATCAAAATTTTCGGAGATAACCTGGATTCTTTGGTTCAGAATGCCAATAAACTCGGTAAAATCATCGAAACCGTAAAGGGAACGCAAAACCTTTATATAGAGCCGGTTTCCGGGCTTCCACAAGTGGTGGTGGAATACAATCGCCCTGCCATTGCCCAGTATCATCTTTCTGTGGCGGATGTCAATCGTATCATCAATACGGCTTTTGCAGGACAAAGCACAGGTTTGGTTTTCGAAGGTGAAAAACGTTTTGATATGGTGGTTCGGCTTAATTCCAATGACCGGAAAAATATCAATGATATTAGAAATCTTCTTGTCCCAACGCCCGCAGGCAATCAGATTCCTTTAAACCAGCTTGCCAAGGTTGATATTGTACAAGGTCCGAACCAGATTCAGCGGGAAAACGCACAACGCAGAATTGTGGTCGGTTTTAATATCAAAAATAGGGATGTGCAAAGCATTGTGGAAGAATTACAACAAAAAGTGGACAAACAAATTAAATTACCTGCTGGTTATTCTATGACCTATGGTGGTTCGTTTGAAAACCTCAACAATGCCAAACAACGTCTGATGGTCGCAGTTCCGCTGGCTTTAGCATTGATTTTTGTACTGCTGTTTTTGGCTTTTAAATCCATCAAAGAAAGCCTGCTGATTTACACCGCTATTCCGCTTTCCATTATTGGCGGCGTTTTTCTGCTGAATGCGAGAGGAATGCCTTTCAGTATCAGTGCAGCAGTCGGATTTATCGCCCTGTTCGGTGTTGCGGTTCTCAATGGGATTGTCCTGATTTCAGAATTTAACCGGCTTCACAAATCAGGAATCAGAAATATCGTAAGAATTGTGGTAGATGGTGGCGAAAGCCGTTTACGCCCGGTTCTGATGACGGCTTGTGTGGCATCGCTTGGCTTTATCCCGATGGCAGTCAGCAACGGGGCAGGAGCAGAAGTACAAAGACCTTTGGCAACGGTAGTCATTGGCGGACTAATCCTCGCAACCTTTCTCACACTGTTTGTTTTGCCGCTTTTGTACATCAATATCGAAAATGGATTTAAGATGAAAAAACCAAAAATTAAAACTATCACGCCGATTTTAATATTCATCCTAATGATTGGAAGCGTGAAACTCAATGCGCAAACTACGATTTCTCTGGATGAAGCCATAAATCTTGCCGTTCAGAATAACCGGAATCTGAAAAACGAAAAGCTGCGTTCTGATTTTGCCAAAGCACTGATAAAAACATCCACTGCCGATATTCCGCAAACCTCGGTTAGCGCAGAATACGGACAGATTAACAGTGCCTATAAGGATATGAAATTCGGGGTTTCGCAAAGCATTGCTTTTCCGACGGTCTATAAAAAACAGAAAAATCTGTATACCGAAGAATGGAAAAAAAGCCAGTTAAATGTTTCTCTGAAAGAATTTGAATTGAAAAAATTGGTAAGCCAGACTTATTTTCAATTGGTGTATTGGAAAGAAAAGGAAAAATTGCTGAATGAAGCCTTACAATTATATTCTAATTTTCTGGAGAAGGCAAGCCTTCGTTTAAAAGCCGGAGAAAGCAACGTTCTGGAAAAAGCAACAGCGTCCAACCAGAAATCGGCGATTGATATTCAGTTAAAACAAATTCAGCAGGAAGTCAAAACGCTACAGTTGCAGTTCCAATGGTTGCTGAATTCTGAGGTAGAATATCTTCCTTTGGAAACATCCAAAACTAATCTTTCAAATCCAGAAATTTCTTCGCATCCTTTACTAAAAATGTTGGAACAGCAGAAAACGGTTGCTGAAAAACAAACGGAAGTCGAAAAGTCCAGATTGCTTCCCGGGCTTCAATTGGCGTACAATCTTAATTCATTCAAAGGAACAGGAGCAGACGATAAAATCTACAATGCAACGCCACAATTTCATTCGGTAATGCTTGGAGTCGGCATTCCGATTTTCTCGGGCGGGCAAAAAGCCAGAATTGAAGCTTCTAAAGTGGCGGAAAATATTGCCGAAAATGATAGGATAAATACCGAATTTTCTCTGAATATAAAAGCAACGCAACTCCGGCAAATTTATCAAACCAACCTGGAAATTGTAAACCGTTATGAAGTTTCGGAGCTGAAAAATGCAGAAATCATTACCGAAACAGCTCAGAAGCAATTCACGAATGGAGAAATCAATTATCTGGAATTTGTTATGCTCATCAACCAAACGCTTGCCCTCAAAAGCAATTACACGGATGCTCTTTTGAAACTGAACGAAAGCGCAATCGAGCTTCAATACCTCACTTTAAATCAATAAAAATGAAGACAGTAAAAATAAAATATCAATGGATTTTGGTTTTGTTGTGGATATTTTCGGCGGTGCAATGCACGCAGAAAGAAGAATCTGCTCCCAAAACCGGAGCCCCAAAAGACGAAAATACCGTTAGCTTAACCGATGCCCAACTCCGGAATGCGCCGGTAGAAACCACAGAACTTTCGATGCAGTCAATCTCGACGGTTCTTAAATTAAACGGTAAAATTGACGTTCCGCCACAAAATCTCGTTTCCGTAAGCACACCTTTGGGCGGTTACGTGAAAAGTACCGGACTACTCCCGGGAATGAAAGTTTCCAAGGGACAAGTGATTGCCGTGATTGAAAACCCTCAGTTTGTACAGCTGCAGCAGGATTACCTGATGGCAAAATCCAAATATCATTTTGCTCAGCTGGATTATAACCGCCAAAAAAAGCTCAACCAAAGCCAGGCAAGCAGCGATAAGGTGATGCAGATGGCACAATCGGAGATGAACAGCCAGCAAATTATGATGAATGCCATTGCGCAGCAACTGCAGCTGGTGAACATCAATGCAGGAAGCGTAACAGCCGGGAATATCCGTAAAAGTGTTCCTGTTTACAGCAGTATCAATGGTTTTGTAAGCAAAGTGAATGTGAATATTGGGAAATACGTCAATCCTTCCGATGTTTTGTTCGAACTCATCAATCCTGCGGATATTCATCTCAATCTCAAAGTCTATGAAAAAGACCTTGCGATGCTGAAAACAGGACAGCGGATTGTGGCTTACAGCAATATCAATCCGGACAAAAAATATGATGGCGAAATTCTCCTCACAGGCAAAGATCTGGACGGAAACGGAATTGCCGATGTCCATTGTCATTTTGAAAAATACCATCCCGAACTGATTCCGGGAATGTATATGAATGCGGAAGTCGAGACCGAAACCTCTTTTTCGAATGCTGTCCCAGAGGAAAGTGTGGTAGATTTTGAAGGTAAAAGCTATGTTTTTGTTGAAGAGAAAAAACAAACCTACAGGATGACTCCTATTACGGTGGGCAATTCCGAAAACGGTTTTATCGAAGTGCTGAATTTCTCCGACTTTGAAGGGAAAAAAATTGTCACAAAAAATGCTTATACCTTATTGATGAAGCTGAAAAACACAAGTGAAGATGAAGAATAAAACGTCATGAATTCAATATTAATTCAAAATTTAAAAAAAATGAAAAATTCAAACAAAATATATACATCCCTGCACAGAGGGTTACACTGGATAATGGCTATATTGATGACAGTACTTTTTATTACCGGATTTCTGCGGATGTACTGGATGAGTAAACGAAGCATTCTGTCTGCCATCGAAAAAAATATGCAGGGTGTATCTTTAACAAAGGAACAGAGCATCGGAACGGTAAAAACAATTATACATCCTATGTGGGAATGGCACGAATACGCAGCGTATGTCTTTTTTGTTGCGATTGCAGTGAGAATTGTTTATATGCTGGCCAAAGGCATCCGTTTCCCGAATCCTTTTGCTTCCGGAATTGCCGTGAAGGAACGTTTGCAGGGCTTTACTTATCTGCTGTTTTATCTGTTTGTAATCGTTTCTTCCATTACCGGAGCTTATCTGAAATGGGGTGATGGCAGTCTGAAAGAACCGATGGAAGCCGTGCACAAATGGGCAATTTATTGGTTTCCTGTTTTTGTTATCTTGCATTTTGGTGGCATTTGGCTGGCTGAAAAAGGTGTAAAAAAAGGAATTGCATCCAAAATGATTGGTGGAGATGATTAACTTTTTTAAGATGAAAAGAAACCTCTTGTTTTTGTTGATAATGTTCATTCATCTGATTTCTGCACAGACGGATTCGTTGCAATTGATCGGAAAACCGGATGCAGATTCTGCAGTGTATCTGTTTAAATATCAGAAACTGCTGGTTCCTTCCGTGTTTATCGGTTATGGCATTCTGAGTCTGACATCCGATGGTTTAAAACAATTGAATACATCAACAAAACATGAAATTAATGAACATCAGCCGGATAAAATCAAGCTGGACAATTATACGCAGTTTGCTCCGGCGGCAGCCGTGTATGGTCTGAACGCCTTCGGTATAAAGGGGAAGCATAGCCTGAAAGACCGGAGCATCATTCTGGGAACCTCGCTTCTGATCTCCAGTGCTGTTGTACTCCCCACCAAACATCTAGTAAAAGAAGATCGGCCGGATGGTTCTAACAATCTTTCCTTTCCTTCCGGGCATACCGCTTTTGCTTTTGCAACTGCGCAGTTTATGTTTCGGGAATATCAAGAGGATCATTTTTGGTTGAGTTTGGCAGGGTATCCATTTGCAGTTTTTACTGGAATTTACCGAACTTTGAACGACAAACATTGGGTAGGTGACGTGGTGGCAGGAGCCGGCATAGGTATACTCTCCACCGAAGCGGCCTATTGGCTGTTTCCAAAAATAAGTAAAATATTCCACAAACCTAATTCCCAAAATACGGCTTTTGTCTATCCTTTTTATCAAAGTAAAACAATAGGATTGGGAATGTCTTTTAATTTTTAAATTTAAAATCAATGAAAAACATAAATAAATTCATTACAGTACTCAGTATTGCAGTAGTGGCACTACTTCTGGAATTTATCCTGAAAGAGCCTTATTATGCTAAAATTTTAATAACTGTTACCGGAATTATAATGTCAGTCATTCTTTTGAAAGGGATGATCGATGTTCTTCGCTCCGGGAATTTCGGAGTGGATATTTTGGCGATTTCTGCTATTGCCGCAACATTGGCTGTGGGAAATTACTGGGCAGCACTCATCATTCTCATTATGATTACGGGAGGTGATTCTCTGGAAGATTATGCCCAGAAAAAAGCCCGGAAAGATTTAAAATCACTGCTTGATAACACGCCGAGGATTGCCCATAAAAAAATAGGTAATGACCTTAACGACGTTCCTGTTGATGACATACAAATCGGAGACATCATCATCGTAAAACCAAAAGAAACTGTTCCTGTTGATGGAATTCTTTTGAGTGATGAGGTGCTGCTGGACGAATCTTCACTTACGGGAGAATCAAAACCTGTCAGTAAACTGAAAGGCAACAGTTTGTGGTCGGGTTCGTTGAACGGCTCGGGAGCTATTACCATTCAGGTATCCAAACTCGCCAAAGACAGCCAGTATCAGCAGCTCGTTCAGTTGGTTCATAATTCTGAAAAAGAGCCCGCACATTTTGTGAGAATGGCAGACCGCTATGCCCTTCCATTTACCATTGTAGCCTTTCTTATAGCCGGAATTTCCTATTTGATTACCAGAGACCCCAATCGTATTGCCGAAGTTTTAGTGGTTGCTTCGCCTTGTCCGCTCATTCTCGCTGCACCTATCGCACTGATTTCGGGAATGAGTCGCTCCAGTAGGAATGGTGTGGTGATTAAATCCGGAACCGTTATTGAAAAGCTGGACAAAATGAAAGCCATTGCGTTTGATAAAACAGGTACTTTAACCAAAGGAGATCTCGCGATGGATGAAATACTGCCTGAAAATCTTTTTTCCAAAGAAGAACTGATAGATTTGGTAGCCAGCGTGGAACAGCAATCCTCGCACGTTCTGGCAATTTCGATAATGAAAAATATTGGCTCCAAAAATATCCCTCTAGCAACAGATTTAAAAGAAATTGAAGGAAAAGGAGTTGAGGGAAAAGTAAATGGAAAATTGATAAAAGTAGGAAAACTGAATTTTGTTACCAATCAGTCCATTCAGATAAAATCAGAAAAAACTTCTCTGTTTGTTTCGGTTAATGACCAATATGTAGGAGAAATTACGTTTTCCGATGAAGTCCGTCCGGAAGCCAGACAAACCATTGCCCAGTTAATGAAAATGGGTATTCGGAAAATCATGATGATTTCCGGTGATAAACAAAGTATTTCTGAAACGATAGCTAAAGAAATAGGCATTTCGGAAGTGTATGCGGGATGTTTGCCGGAAGACAAACTGAAAATCCTGAAAAGCGTAAGTGATGATCTTCGTCCAATTGTAATGGTGGGAGATGGTGTGAATGACGCACCATCTTTAACTGTTGCCGATGTGGGAATTGCAATGGGAGCCAAAGGATCCAGCGCAGCCAGTGATTCTGCAGATGTGGTGATTTTGAAAGACAATCTGGAAAAAGTAAGTGACACTGTCATCATTTCCAGAGAAACAATGAAGATTGCCCGCCAGTCTGTTTTTATTGGTATTGCAGTTTGCACCGTATTGATGCTTATTGCTGCTTTCGGCTTATTGCCTGCTTTGTTAGGAGCCGGGCTTCAGGAAGTGGTAGATGTGATTTCCATCACTTCAGCGTTGCGTGCTTTGAAGGACAGGACTTAATTTTTGATAAATATGATCTGCGAGGAGAACAATATTTTCATAAAAGAGAGTCTTTCTTTTGAGAGTTTTTATCTGATTTTGAATAGGAGAGAGCCAAGACAAAATTGCCTGAATCTCATTGATAAAAAAACTGTTTTTGCTTTTCCCTTAAAGAAACTTTCCAAGAAAATCGAAAATAAGATTCAAAGGGCCAATTGGCTTCAATTTGTGTGTTCACAATTAGGACTTAGTACCAATTCAGTAAATAGTCACGGAGACAAAAAAGATGATTCTACAGAAGTGTTTTATGGACTTTTTGGAATCATAGTGGAAGCATAACCTGAAAGACCGGAGCATCATTCTGGGAACCTCGCTTCTGATCTCCAGTGCGGTTGTACTCCCCACCAAACATCTGGTAAAAGAAGAACGGCCGGATGGTTCTAACAATCTTTCCTTTCCTTCCGGGCATACCGCTTTTGCCTTTGCAACTGCGCAGTTTATGTTTCAGGAATATCAGGACGATAATTTCTGGCTGAGCCAGACAGGATATCCATTTGCCGTTTTCACCGGAATTTACCGTACACTGAACGACAAACACTGGGTGGGCGATGTGGTTGCCGGCGCGGGCATTGGTATTTTGTCAACTGAAGCCGCATATTGGTTATTTCCGAAAATAAGTAAAATATTCCACAAACCTAATTCCAAAAATACGGCTTTCGTTTATCCTTTTTACCAAAGTAAAACAATGGGTTTGGGAATGTCTTAAGTTTTAAACAACAAAGATGAAACGTCTAATTATAAGAATTCTTACACATTTAGGAACATATTTATGGGCGTTTTATCTTGGAACTGAAAACAAATAAATATTAACAAATGAAACATCCTTTAGAAAAACATTATGTAAATAGAGTGGGTTGGCTTCGTGCCGCAGTTTTGGGTGCCAACGATGGGCTTCTTTCCACCACAAGCATTGTGATTGGAGTTGCTGCCGCTGATCCAAGTCGGCATTCTATCATTTTAGCAGCTTTGGCAGGAACTATTGCAGGTGCGATGTCAATGGCTGCAGGAGAATACGTTTCGGTCAGTTCGCAAGCCGACACCGAAAAAGCGGATATTGAAAGAGAAAAACGGGAACTCGAAGAAATGCCGGAGGTAGAATTGCATGAACTGGCAAAAATATATGAAAAACGAGGCGTAAGCGAAGAAACGGCGTTACAGGTAGCCAAAGAACTTTCCGACCACAATGCCTTGGAAGTTCACGCCAAAGACGAATTGGGCATCAACGAAATTACAGTAGCAAAACCTTTTCAGGCATCAGTTGCATCTTTTTTTTCCTTTCTTGCCGGAGCGGCATTGCCAATGATTTTGGCGATTTTTGCACCAGAAAGTGAAATGGTATATTATCAATATGGTTTTTCCATTGTTTTCCTGATGATATTAGGAGCAATATCTGCTAAAACAGGGGGTTCCAATATCGGAATTGCAATGGCGAGAATTTGCTTTTGGGGAACTGTAGCGATGTTGGTAACGGCAATTGTTGGACATGTATTTGGGGTTAATTTGGATTAAAAAATAAATGAATAATGTTTACAAAATTAAAAAACTTCGTTCAATTTACTGAGGTAACTTCTGTATCTAAGGAGCAATTAAACAATACTTTATTTGATGTTTTACAAGAAAGTGTAATGGATAACGAAGCTTATTGTAAAGAATTGATTAATAAAATTATTAAGCTTCCATATGCAAAATTGCCTGACTTTTTTTCACATCACTGTGATTATGTAGAAAACCCGGTTAAATGGCTCAATAAATTTGAAAAACTAATCTCTGAAAATGAAGAATTATTTGTAAGTACAAGTAGTCGTGGGCGCATGATGAAATGCTACACCATCATAGAAAGCAAGCGAAAAGAATTAGAGATTTTAAGAAACCGTCATACACATATCAAGCCGCCAATGCAATACATCAATGCGGAATGTGAGGAAAGATATTTTTCATTCAGGGAAGTAAAAAGTAAAGTGAATGCAATGAAAGACTACACAGAGAAAATTATGTTTTTGACTAATGAAAAGTTCGATTACGAACAAGCCAGCATAGATTTTATTAATCCAAAATTACCCGATTATTCTGATCAATGTCAGAAAGAAATTGACCAAATTCAGCATTTAATCCGTTTAACCGATGAATTTTCTAAAGAACAAATGAGGGAAAATGCGGAAGGTATTCCATTCAACAAACTGAAAATCAACTGCAACATAAATCAATTGGTGGATATATTTTACCAGTTGCACAGAGAATTGTTTGCCGATGGCAAACCCATTATTGATGGCAATGTGAATGACATTATTGCGGTTATTGTAAACAGCTTTACGGATAAGGACGGACGGGATTTAAGTCCCGACAGTATTGCTACAATGCTCAAGCCATCCAAAACGGACAAACGTCCCAAACCCCACAAAAGAATAGATATAGATAAGCTCCTTTAAGGTTCTTCAAAGTCCCTCTCTTTTGGAAATCGAGGAACAAGATTCGCCGATTCCATAAAATAAAATAATGCAATTTGAGGCAAAGGGATTTAGGGTGAGGCTTTTTTAGTCCCAAGGAACCATTTAGGAACCTTCGGACTTTTTTTCATTTCAGTCCTTTGCTTTCATAATCATAAAATTATTTGAAAATGGAAGCAATTATTTTATCCAAAGACCAATACACAGAATTGGTTACAAGATTAGACGAAATCACCACACGTCTTAACGCCAAAAACGAACCTAAGAAAGATACATTCTTAGACAATCAGGAGTTTCTTATCCTGATGAAAATTTCCAAACGCACCGCACAAACCTGGAGAGATGAAGGGCGTATTTCATTCTCACAGGTCGGAAACAAAATTTACTACAAACTTTCAGATGTAGAGAAGTTATTAAACGAACATTATAACAAGGCTTTTTCAAAGAAATAAGTCTGAAATCTAATGTCTAACATCTAACGTCTAATAAAAATGGTGGTAAGTATATTTCAAAACTTCAATGAAGTGGTGCAAAACCAAAAAATCATTGAGGTATTAAACGACATTAAAACAGGTAAGTATATTAACGTGATAAAATACCTGCGGAAATCTTTGGCAGAAAGCAAAATGGAGGCATACGAAAGGGCAAAGAAATCTTTGCCCGCTTTCACGCCTTCGGCTTCTTTCAAGGGCGGACGGAAATTAGAATTTATTACAACTTACACGCAAATGGTTGTGTTGGATATTGATAAACTTTCTACAGAACAATTAACCAATGCTAAAGCATTGGCAATTCAGAACCAATATACCTTCAGTGCATTTATCAGTCCTTCGGGAAATGGTTTAAAGATATTTGTACAAGTCAATTCATCGCAGGAAAACCACAAAGAAGCCTTTCTAAAACTGCAAAAATACTATGAAGAACTATTGGCTTTGCCAATAGACAAATCGGGCAAAGACGTTACACGCCTTTGCTTCGTGTCTTACGACACGGATTTATTTCTGAACGAAAATGCAAGCATTTTCAAAGTCCTCTCCTTTGGAGAGGATTTAGGAGAGGAAAAACAAAATTCAGAAGCTATCAACGAGCTTACAACCATTGCTTGCAATGGTTTTGCTACCGAGAAATTCAGCAACGATTATTTACCATTATATGAACATTGCGTAAGGTTTACAGAGAAAAAAGAAAGCTACATCAATGGCAATAGAAACAACTTTGTGCATTTGTTGGCTTGCAATCTCAATCGTAAAGGTGTACCATTGCCTGCGGCAATGGGCTATATCCTTTCTGATTACAACTACAATTTGCAGGAAGTAACAGCAACCGTAAACAGTGCTTATAAAAACGTAGTAGAACACAACAAAAGCAACTTATCTATTTCGCCAAATGGCGAAATTTCCGAGCAATCCAAAAGCAATAAATCATCTGAAGATGATACAGACGAGGAAGAAGAAAGACCAAGTTTTATAGACAAGTTGGAGAATTTCTTAAACTACCGTTATAGCTTTCGCTATAACGTAGTTACCGGAAAATTAGAGTACAAGGCATCCAAAGCTACGCTTTGGAAACCAGTAACGGATTTCGTTGAAAACTCCATCCTGCGTGAGATTATGAAAGCCAAAGTAAAATGCAATATTAATACCTTACGCAATTTGTTACGTTCTGATTTTTGTGAACAATACGACCCGTTTAAAGATTACTTTGATGACTTAAAAACCAATGAAGATGAAACCGACCACATTCTGAACCTTGCCAATACCATAACAACGACAAAGCAGGATTTATGGCAGGTGTGTTTCAAAAAATGGTTTGTAGCAATGGTGGCTTGTGTTACCAATGAAAAAGCCATCAATCAAACTGTAATTGTATTTAGTGGTAAGCAAGGCGTAGGAAAAACAACGTGGATAGAAAAGCTCATCCCAAAACCTTTGAAAGATTATATGTTTTCGGGAACAATCAATCCTAACAATAAAGACACTTTAATCCATTTGGCAGAATGTATGTTGATTAATTTGGATGAATTAGAAAACCTAAACCGTACCGAAATCGGTACGCTAAAAGAGCTCATCACAAAAACGCATATCCGTATGCGTAAAGCATACGGACACAATAATGAAACCCTGCCACGCAGGGCATCATTTGCAGGCAGTGTAAACACAGCCCAATTTCTAAATGATACAACTGGCTCACGCCGTTTCTTGTGCTTTGAAGTGGAACATATCGAGTACACCCACAACATTGACATTAATTTGGCTTATGCTCAGGCAAAGCAATTGTATAAAGACAATTTCAGATATTGGTTTAACCAGGAAGAGATCAAAGAGATTAACCAAAACAACGAGCAATACCAACTCCGAAGTCCTGAAGAAGAATTGCTATTAACCTGGTTTGAAATAGCCGATAGAGATACTGCAAACGCATTTCTCAACACCTCACAAATCGCAGCCAAATTAGCCGATAAAGCCAAATTGAATATTACAGACGGTACAGTAATGAAGTTGGGCAAAGCATTAAAGAAACACGCTTATCTGCGATTATCAAAAAAGACTGGTTATGTGTATGCCGTTCGTGAATTGAGTTGGGATGAAGTGGATAGTAAAAACAGGGAAAAAGAACCACCACCGGAACAACCCAAACCACCGGAGCAAACTACATTTAGATTTGGAAATTCTTAAAGGTGCATTTTGCACCTTTTTTCATTGGTTGAAGTGGATAAGTAGGATAAGCATTTTTGGGCAGAAACATTTTTTGTTTTTTTCTGACGAAAAAAAACAAGCCAAAATATATCTATTTAGTGCAAACGGAAACCTACGGTTTACCGTTTTGCACCTTATCAGCCCGATAAATCAGTTTTTTTATTCCGCAGGAATAAAAAAATATTCTTTTGCTGAAATTTAGTTATCCTACTTATCCTTTTCTTTTGCTTTAGTTTGCATTACTATAATAGCAGTATAGAATTAACAAAAATTGTTCATTCAAATACGCTTCGCTTTTTGAAATTTATTCGGTGCATTCTGCACCTCATTACATTAGTTTAAGGGGATAAGTAGGATAACCTTTTTCGGGCAAAAAGATTTTTTATTTTTTATCTGCGATAAAAAACAAGCCAAAACAAACAGAAATAAAGCAAACCGACACTTATACTTCATTATTTTGCTTTCAATAATTCCGATAAATCAGTTTTTGTATTTCTACGAAATACAAAAAATATGTTTTCTAAAAATATAGTTATCCTACTTATCCTTTCAATCAGATGCAAAACAGAGTAGAATAAACAGCGTATAAAATTTGAATTGACAGAACCCTTTTGCCCACGCTCTGCCCACGCACAGAAAAAATACGGCTTAAGCCAGACCCCAACCGCACAAAGCCAACGCTAAGCCTGTCTTCTATGGCATTGCCACCGTTTGCAACTGTCATACTTTTTGCGTTGTTTTTTGCCAACGCTCAACAGCACATTGCAATCCTCGTTCCTGCGGTTGCATAGAGCTGTACCAATGCAAAAAAAACAAAGCAAAAAGACACTTCACTCCAACCACCACCACCGTTCCGTTTATGCCAGTATGCAAATCGGCGGAAGCTAAGTTACATAATGTGGCATTATAGTACATTTTCCCCACGCTTATAGACGGCTATGCCAACGCAAAAATGTCCTATAATAACATTATGTAAAATAGCCAATGCCATAGTCCGCTCCCCGAAAAAATATCCCTACGCACAATCCCAACGCTTATATTTTTCGGGTATCGGAAGCCGTATTTTTTCTTTCCAACGCCTTGCACACGCTTTTTCCCACGCTCCCCACCACCCATTTCAGCGGTGCAGGGAATAAAAAGGCATAAGTAGTAGTTTGCCAATGTGCTTGTGGCAGGTGCAAACAGCGTTTTTCCATTGCATTACACTTCGCTTGATTTGCACCCGCCTCAGCACCGCACAGCAAGCGTATTGCGTTCCGCATACCCTTGCTTTTTCCCACCGCTAACAATTTTGGATATGCCTTTTTATCCCTGCGGATTGTTTGCCCCGTTGCCTACGCTCAAAAACAAATTTCCGTTTTCAATTGAACTATTCTGAAGTGAATTTTTATTGAAATTGAAGTGATAAATAGTTGAATGATTTTCATTGAATAAAAGAAGAATAGGTTATCCGTACCCGGTCAATAAATAAAAAAAAGACAGCAAAGGTAGGCGGCTTGCTGATGCCCACGCTCGAAAAAAAGACAAAAGACTACGGCATAATGAAAAAGGAAAAATTAATTAGAAATTAAAATAATTTTTCCTTTTTCACCCTTCGGGACTTATTCCGTTTCCTTTTGCTTTTTTAGCCACGCCGCCTTTCAAACGGCTTTCTTTTTTCTTTTTTTTCCCTTTTTTTCTTTCTTCTTTTAAAAATATCTCGGCGGAGCAAAATTTTAAAGCCGGGATTATGTACACTCCAAAAATTTACACCTACAGTCCGAAAAATCAAAAATCTGATTTTGAATTTTACGCCCTTTCCAGAGGTTTAAACAGTGGTAAGCCGTTGGATGCCCCTTGCCCTAATTCCTTTGTGATTTCTTGCCGTAATGCACAGGAAATGGACGTTTACCGTAGTTTATTGTTTGGTTTATGGAAAACAAAAGCATTTCATCAATTTTTTGTCGGTTCGGTCATTCCATTTATCCGCATAAGTGATTTTAAAAACTTCGTTTTTGAACAGGCAAGCCATTTGCAAGGCAAAGAACTTGCATTTAAAAAAGATGTAGGCAAGGTTAAAGCCTTAGAGCAAAAAGAAAGGGCAATGTACGAGCAGTTGCTTTTGATTTCAGAACTGAAACGCATCTACATTGCAAGGCATTTAAAAAGGTAGCCCTTCGGGCTACTTTCTTTTGCCTTGACCGTTCCCACTGAATGACCGTTATTGGCACTTTGTCAGCTACATAAAGGCAATGTGAAAGCACCAATTTATAAATAGAGTGCAAAGCGGTGTAAGCAATAAAAAATCCTGCCCAAAGGACAGGATTTGAAAATTTAGCCAATACTAAAAAACTTTTTACTTACTCTTTTTAGGGTTCATTAAAGTTTTCATTAGCTTTTGTTTCTTCGTCATTATCGGTCTGCATTGCGGTTTGTGCTATGGCAGTTGCCACAGTTCCGCCCAACATAGCGTAACCGGCAATGGTTACAATAGTGGCAGGAATAGCCACAGGAGCGGCTAAGATTGCACCGCCTACGGCGGTCAATGTGATGCCTATTGTCCGAATGATTTTAAACCATTTCGGGGTTGGAGCTTTTACACGCTCTACTAAGTTTAAACTATTGCTTTTCATTGTTGAAATTTTTTAAAATATTTTGTTCAATAATGTTTACACGATGTTCCAAATAATCTACTTTTTGATTGAGTAGGTCATAGCTGTTTTTAAATTCGGTTTTAATCAGTAATGCCATTGTTTTTACTTCAGTTAAATCCTTTTCCATTTTCTTAAAATCGGAGTGAAGCTGTTTGATGAAATAGGCAACAATCGCCAATAGCATACTGATAATAGAACCGAATACAACATTTAATGTGATTGCATTTTCCATTAGTCCGCTTTTTTAAAATTGGAAATTGTTTTCAATGCTGATTTGATTTTCATTGCTTTTAGCAATGTTTACAAGCTTTGGATAAATCATTTGGTAAGCATCTTTACTGCGAACTACCTGATAATCGCCATCAACCATTTCAAAACCGAAACCACACAACGGACAACCTGCCGTTTGTTTGAATGTGTTGCCAATATGGATATACACAAAACTGAAATTGGGTAGTCCGTTTATCTCAATCATTCCTTTGTGAAGATTAGGAAATTTTTGTCTGTAATCGGCATTCATACCGCCCCAAGTGTTGAGCCTTAGTGCATAGTTTCCCGTTGGTATGGCTGTTTGTTTTGGGAGCTTTACGGTTCTTATTTTATCTTCCAATAGATAGCATTGGAAGATGCCATCAATATACAATTGGCTTAGTGTGCTTTGTTTGCCTTCGGCAACTCTTATAATTTTTGTTTTCATTGAAGTATAATTTTAAGGGTTAAATAAAAAAGCCTTCCCGAATGAAGAAGGCTTTAGATTTTGTTTGCTTAAAACGCATCTTCAATTCTCAAACAATTGCCCGATGCAAACGAATAATAATTACCGCTTACCTCTTGGAAAAACTCAATCCCGATGCACTGTACAACGGTAACATTCGCACCAAGTACAGGAGCACCCGGAAGCGTAGCAGTTAAGGTAGTTCCTGCAAAGGCTGCATTTAACGGAATATAAGCAGAATATTCAATTATGCTCAATTCATTGTTTAGGATGTCATCAGGTTCATACGTTCCTGTAGTGGCATTGTATGAAAAATCAGCGACTACCGCCATTGCATTAATCAAACGGAAGTGGGTAGAACCTGAAGGAGCTGCAACCAAGTCGGCAGGATTAAATGCAGTAATTGTAAAATCAGAACTTTCTCTACCTACGGTATGGGTAACGTCATACGGAGCATTGAACACACCATTCAAAGAAAGTTTTTTATCAAACTCAAAACCGAGTAAGTAATTTCTTTGTGTAGAGATTTCAACCTTTCTGTATCCCCTTGCTTCTGTACCGTCTTCAAGATTGATTTTTTTCATTATAGAAGTCAAACGTCCTGTTACTTGACTATCTGCCATTTTCGACATTAACGCTGATAAAGCGGTACGAATGGATTTACCAGCCCTTGCACAACCGCCAAATTCATTCATATTTTCACGGGTACGCTCAAATTCGGGAGCAGTTTTAACCTGTTCAGCAGTTGGTCCGCCTACCATTCCGGCGAAAAATCCTTGTTGACCTTTTATTTTGAAGTGTCGCACATCGCCAATCGTGCCAACATACTTCATAAGTCCTTTTTGTCTTGCCATTTTTAAAAGATTTAAAAGTTAAAAAATACTTTGTTGCAACAGGTACAAAGTTCTTTTAATAAATTAGCATAGACAATACTTAAATAGTTGTAAATCAATGCAATATAAAGCAAAAGCACCGTACAGAGTGGAAACCCACTATAAAATTGATGCAGTTATAGATGCCGATAGCATTTATGTATTGCAGGAGTTCACCCGAATGCGTAAAGAAATCCGTCTTTATGGTTTAGATGCACCCGAAGTACATATCAATAGAAAGATGAAACAAGACGAAGAAAAAAGCAGACTTCCGTCCGCTTTATTACTTCAATATGGATTAATGAGCAGGGAATTTTTATTGCAGGTTGCACCCATCGGAACAAGGGTAACAATTCTTACAGAAATCAATAACGAGTTGGATTATTGGAAACGGCAATTAGGATATATCATTTTACCTAATGGGGAATGTTTGAATGAAATTCTTTTGACGAGTGGTTACACCAAAGCAAGCAGAGATTATTATTGTTCAATGTTACCCGAATATCAGTTATTACACAGGCAGGCACAGATGCAAAAAGCAGGTTTATATGCCTTTGTAGAGAAGTTCTAAAAAGTTGTACTTATGTTGTACTTAGTCTTAAAAGTAGTAATTAATTATACTGAAAATCAATGTGTTATAATAAGACTTTTAATAATACAATGTTACCTGCCGTTTCTTATCTTCTCAACGTTTTTATTCATCGTGTGTCTAACAATATTTTGAAAAATAAACTTCTCAAGGAAATTTAATTTTTGTTGATGTTTTGCGTAAAATTCGTCAGGTGTATCGAATAAACCAAAATCCTGATTGATTCCTTTGTCCTGAATGAATGTACTATTTAGATTCCATTCTATTGGTGGATTTTCGAAGTTATCGGTATATGCACCGTAGCCACAAAAGGTCGTTTTACAATCGCTGTTTTTTTCTTGTAGTTTAGTTAAGTATGGTTTATCCAAAATCACACCCTCTAAAAAATACCATTGTTCGTTGACCAATATTTCAACCCAGCTATGCAGAATATTTTTAGGTGAAAGTTTATACCAAATTCCCGTAATCGCTCCTTTTTGTAACGCTTTATCAATCGTAAAACCGTGGATGCGATTTGGTATTTTCGCAGCTCTCAGCAAGGCCATAAGCAATGTGGCTTTTGTGTTGCATTGTCCATATCCTTCTTTTAATATTTCTGATGCTGAAATGTTATCGGAAATATTATAACCGAATTTTATTTCATCTCTTACAAAATTATAAATGGCTTTTATCCTTGAAATACTGTCAAGTTGATTCCATTCTTTATCCTTTACTAATTTCTGAATTGAATTGTGAGAATAGTCAAGAACTTTAGTTTCTTTAAGGTAATTGTTCATATCGCTTTTTTATACTGCAAAGATGAAAAGCAACAATAAAACAAACTTGTATAAAGTGGCTATTTTAACGATGACAAAAATTTAGGCGAAAGTCCAAAAGTTTCTTTGAATGTTCTGCTGTAATGAGAACTATCTGTAAATCCAAACTGATGTGCGGTTTCGGTAATGGATTGTTTTTTTAAGCAGATTAATGATTTTATGAGTTTGTTCCAAAGTTGGTATCGTCTGAAATTCAGACTGGTTTTCTCTTTGAAAAGATGTAAAAACCGTGTTTCGGAAAGAAAGCAAACACTCGAAATTTCTTCAAGCGACACAATTCGGTCAAAATTTTGTTCCAAATATTGAATGGCTTTGTAAATTCTTTCGTCTTCAAAGTGATTCTCAAGTTCACATTGACATTTGAAGTTTACGAAATAGTCGTTAATGTTATGAGCCAAATTGGTAAAATCAGAGCCATTTTGCAAATAATCATCAAAAATTTCTACAAGCTGTTCAAAGTTTTCATTCAAACTCGTAATCTGTATATTTCTGTATTTGTTGTATAGTTGATGACCAATACTGCTAATTGGGTTTATAAGAATAATCAAAGATGTTTCATTACTTTTAAATTGGTGTTGAACATTGCTGTTAATGAAACAAGTTGAGTAAGAATTTTGGTTGTTTTTCTCGCCTGTAATTTCAAATTTTCCTTGCGAAGCGACACTGATTTGTAAAGCATAATGTTTATGCAAAGAGTTGTCGTTAAACTGTCCAACGAACATTCCCATTGTTCTTTCGATATGTATTTTATTTTGAGCAGTGTCGTTCATTAAAATGGCAGATAACGATTTAGGGCTTTGCGTTCGGGCGGGTTTCGGACACAAAGTTCCAATTTATTACTAAAGTAAAAGTACAAAACTTCAAGTTTGCACGTCAGACCGCCTGACGAAAAATCCGTGTCAGGCGTTCGTTTTTTCTATCATTTTATTGTTTCTGCTCCATTCACTCCACGAACCAACATATAATTTGGGTGTTTCGATTCCTGCATAGTCTAATGCTAATAAAGTATGGCAAGCCGTTACTCCTGAGCCACAATGGATAATAATATTTTCAGCCTTAATTTCACCAAATAGTGTTATATACTTATTTCTTAATTCGTCTGGTTTAAGGAATAATCCAATCTGGTCTAAATTTTCTGTAAATGGGACATTTATTGCTCCAGGAATGTGTCCTGCAATTAAATCAATTGGTTCAAATTTTCCTTCATATCGTTCTTTGTCTCGAACATCAACTATCAAATAATTCGGGTTTTGCGACACATTTTCTACCTCGTTTATTTCGATTGTAGGTAATTTCCATTCGTCAATTTGATATGGTTCAGAAGCTCTTTTAATAATTTCCGTCTTTGCACTCAAAGGAAAATTATTTCCTTTAGCCTGACTTAGTCCTCCGTTTAAAACTTGAACCTTTTTGTGTCCAGCTGATTTTAGCATCCACCAAAATCTTGCAGAAGCATTTGAGCCATTATTGTCATCGTAAATTACAATATGCTTGTTTTTTGAAATTCCTAGATCGGTCAAAATTTCAGCAAAAGTTTCTATTCTGGGCAATGGATGTCGTCCTCCTTCTGAAAAGTCACTTTTAATGTCTGCTAATTGAGTATTTAAGTCAACAAAAACCGCACCTTCAAGATGCTCTGTTTCGTAGTTCACTTTAGCGTTTTTACTATTACTTGCATCAAAAATCATCACCTCGGAATCTTTATGAATTTTCAGTAATTCGCCCACTTCTATAATTGGTGATATTCTCATATTTTTAATTTCTGTCTCAGCCGGACGATTCTGTAAAATGATGTTTTTTCAATGAAGTAAACTTACAAAAAACTACAGAATTGAAAAGTGGCAACGGCAAAAAGCACAGGAGTTTTCAATTCAGCACTTCTTCCTGCATTTTTCCAATGCGATGTTATCTTTAGTTTTTCTTAAGCATATAGTTGATTTTCTCAATAATTTTTGGTCCTTCAGATGCTGTTCCCTGCATATGCTCCCCTTTTACTTCCATAAATTCCTTCGGCTCACTCGCATTATTAAAAACTACTTTTGACTGCTCAATTGGAACTTCCTTATCTTCCGAACTGTGGATAATAAGTTTAGGAACTTTATTGATACTTTTAATATCTTCTTTTGAAGAGTAAGGATTTACAAAACTTTTTTCTAAGAAATCTTTGTATTGAGGTGCATAAAATCCTGCAATGTCACCAAAGGAAGACATTCCGCCTTCTAAAATTAATCCCTTAATTTTATTTTGATTTTCTTTTGCAATATGAGTTGCTATTTGAGTGCCAATTGATAATCCATAAATGATAATAGGTAATTTTTTAATCTCCGGCATTTTTGAATATTCATCAAAAACAAGTTTTCCATCTTCAGCAATATTTTTATGTGTAGGAACACCTGTAGATTTTCCATAGCCCCTGAAGTCTACCATAACTACCTGAAAATCTGCTTTTACCAGTCTTATGGCAATTGGATAATAATAAGAAATATTTCCGCCAGCTCCGTGGAAAAGAAAAATAGTTGCTTTTGGTTTTTGTTCAGGCTTTAAAAAAACAGTATTAATGGTGTCTTTCTCTACATTAAAATTTAGTTCTGTTGTATTTTTCCATTCATTTAGGCGAATATCTTTTTTTGGAAAATAAAATTTGTCGTCCATTTGTGCGTTCACGAAAGTGATTTTAACAGCAAGTAAAATCAGTAATAAAAGTTTTGCTTTCATATTGTTTTTTATACAAATATATTTTTGCTCTTTATATTTTGAAAATTTAATTAATTGAACTGTAATTTTTAGTTGCTAAACTGCCTTTAGCGCAATTTTACTTATTTATTATTGCATATAAGATATGATTTTGATATTCACCATTTTTGTAAGTATGGCACTCCAGAACTCCCTCTTTTTTCATTCCTGATTTTTCCAATACTTTGCCCGAAGAAGTATTGAAATCAAAATATGTTGCGAAAATTTTTTTCAACTTTAGAGTTTCAAATCCAAAATTTATTATTGATTTCACAGCTTCTGTTGTAAAACCCTTGTTCCAATATTTTTCATCTAACCAATAACCTAATTCTGCGTTGTTAAATCGCTTGTTTACTGCCAAATCAATTCCACCGATTATTTCGTCATTTTCTTTTAAACGTATTGCAAAAATAAAATGATTTTGATTTTCAAATCCATCTTTGGCAAGTTGTAACCAAAATTCTGCATTACTCCTTGTGTAAGGATAGGGTATATTGAGTGTGTTTTTTGAATAAACTTCATTATTCAAGATCTCAGAAACTCTTTCTAAATCATCAATATTTGGTTGATTTAATTTTAATCTTTCTGTTTCAATTTTTGTCATTTTTTTTTCCATCAAAACTGTTGTTGTAAAATTAATGATAATGTGCCGGCAGCTCTGCGAAGCTTCGGATCAGCTTTTGGCAATGCGGTGTTATCTACAGTATTTTTCTTCTCGTCTGTTTGTCAACGATTTATTTAATATCTTCTATCATATTTTGTCTGTTTAAATTTAGGGCTTTTTCAAACGCAAACTTAAATTCATACCAACCGTCTGTCAATCCGTTGACATATTTCTGTGCATCCTTAATTCAGCTATAATTTCTGATTTATTTTCGGAAAGCAATTGTTCATCAACTTGTCAAAAATTTTCCAATAGTCTTGCCGACCTGTCAATTTATAATCTCTCATTGTTTATGGAAATTTAAGCCCAAGTTCGTTTACGTCTTTTTCAACTTTTATCCACTCTACTCGTTTGTCAATGTCGTTTGGAACTTCTTTTGTCAGCATAAACAAAGGTGTCAGATAAATTACCTCAACTGTCCGGTTGTTGTAGCCTCTTGTTCCAATGTCCTGCATTTGAAACTCCACTTTTTTAAACGTCAGATGTCCGTTTTGATATAAAATTGTCTGTGTCCGCCAAGCACCTGACGAAGATAAAATTATCAATGGGTTTACGGCAAGAATTAAAAACAAGAAAATTGTTGGATAAACTGTCCCAATAATTCGTTTAGTTTTTGTGTAGATAGAAAATAAATTCCAAAGTAGAATTGTCGGTGTCCCGATTAAGAAACTAAAGTAAACAAACGACTTTAGAAACTGGTTTTTGATGTCAAAACTTGTCAAGCCGTCTAACAGGAAAAGCAAAACTGTTAAACAGTAAACAAGATTTAATATTTTGGTTGTCCGTGTCAATTTGTAAGTGTGGTCTTAAAATGTCCAATAACGGGAAACGGCTTGGCGATAGTGGCGGAAAAGAAGCACTAAGTTTCAATTTTGCACTACCGTAGCATGATCCATTTTCTATTTGCCAAATTACAAAAAAGGAAATAGAAATATGGATTATGCGATGATAGAATTGCTGACGTTGATTTTGGCACTTAATCCGCCATTTCGCCAAACCCATGTTATAGGCTGTGGTGTTGGGTCTCCCATTATCTATCGTCTTGCAGTAATTGTCAGTTAGAGGTTAATTAATGCCAAAATCCTTTTGACTTGATTTGTTCGCCTGCTATTCCTTGTGATTTTAGATATTTCCGAATTGAAACCACCATTTTTGCATAGCCAACTATGTAGAAGATACAGTTTTCTTTGTCCTCTAATTGTTCCAATAATTGTGCTGTTTTTTGATTGGTTTCTTCATATCCGGTCAATGTTTCCAACGGAAGCCAAGGACAATTTTTGGTAAAACCTTCGGCTGTTTGTTGGTTGTTGAAACAGATATAGCCATTTATTTTTGCATTGGTCGATGCTAATTGTTGCAAAGCACAAAAATGTCCGATAGCGGTTTGGTCGCCCAAAAATACAAGTTGCTTATCTTCAACAGGATAATGGTTTTCAAAATCAATGTGTATATAGTTCAACGTGTCGTTTTCTTTAATCTCTTTTACCCATTCACTGCCTTTTCCGCTATGGCTTGTGTCGATGTATAATGTGCAGATATGTTCATTATTATCCCACATAGAAGGTGTGTAATCGGTATAATGCATTGCCGAGGTTCTACACTTTATGACGGGTGTTTTATTCCATTTGGAAAAATCTACTTGAGGTAAATGTAGATCAACTTCGCTGATGTTTCCGCTGTTCCAGGGCCGAACGTTTGCTATTGTTGCCGTTTTTGTGATAATTTTTTCAAATATCGATATTCTTTTTTCTTTTGGTCCAACCATAATTCTTTTGGGATTATTTTACAGAACAAAATTAAAAAATAGAGAGATGATAAAGTGGTTCGTTTAATGGACAAAACAGGACTAATCACGGATTTTTTTACGAAATAAGGCTGGCGTTATTCCGGCATTTTTTTTGAACAGTCTTATGAAATAAGCATTGTCTTCATACCCCAAACCATACGCAATTTCCTGAATATTTTTGTCTGTGTGATACAACATTCTTTTGGCTTCGGTTACTATGTAGCGCTGTATCTGGGCGGAAACGGAATTACCGGAATTGGCTTTAATAGTATCGTTAAGATGCGAAACCGTAATGTGCAAAGCCTTGGCATAATCTGCTGGTTTTTTCCATTCCTTAAAATGTTGTTGCAGTAATAGCAGAAAATCACGTTCTATTTGTTTTGCTCTACTACCTTTGCTTTTATCTTGTCGTAAATCTATATCAGTCGCTATCATAGCAAGCAACGAATGCAATAAATAATGCGAAACGGGCAAGTGATAAAATTTGTCCTTTTGCTTTGGTTTCATCATTATTTTTATAATCGTTACGATGTCTTTTAGAAGTGGCGTATTATCCGAAAAAATTCTTTCCTGTAAAAAGTAAGTTTCTAAAATGGGTTTTAATGCGGGAGGCATTAGTTCTTCATTAAAACTTATCGCGTATCCTTCGGTTATATTTACATTAATAACGTGATGCACTTGTGCCGGGCTGATTAACCCGATAAAGGGTTTTGAAATGTTTATATTATCAAAATCAATCACGGCTTCCACAGAGCCGCCGCAAGAAACCATTAGCAAATAATGTTCGTCCCGATGAGGTTCTGAAGTATCGTGTAAAGCATTAAATCCAAATTCTTTGTAAGAAACAATGTGAACACCGTCATTTACGGATGGTGGCAATTGATATTCGGGAATATGTCTTGTTTTCTTTACCACGTCAGATTGTAGAGCGTTTCATTGAGTTTCAAATTTAGAAATTAAAATTTTGAGATTTTTTGTTTATAAATAAAAGTGACCATGAAACGCATAATAAATTCTGTGTTTGTTTTTTTGTCTGGTCGTCAATGTTCCTGCGGCTTTACGCTCGGGCGGGATTAGAATCACAAAGTTCCAAGTTTGCACCAAAGTCAATATTCAATTTGCCACGCAAAATCGCTGTTAACATCAGTTGTTTTATATCTGTCATTGTAGTCGTTTTATTGCTCTTGTCGCTAAAAATGAAGGGAAAAAATCATCTATTTTATTTTCTCCGCCCCAATCGTCTTCATACATATCTGTCAAGTTAAATCCTGCGTCTAATTGTCCACTAATTTGGTCTGTCAAACTATGTCCAAATACCAAAGCTTCATTATTATTTTTCAATTCTTCTAATTTTTCTGCCGACAAAGAGAGCAGGTCTGAAAATGGTTGCTTGTATATTAGTTTCAAATTTTCTTCGTCAAGTTGAAATGAAATTGGATTGATTAAGCCTGTCATTAAAATTCCGTTTGGTTTTAAAACTCGGAAACATTCTTTCCAAACAGGTAAAACAGTGTCAACAAAAACTATTGAGCAAGGATTAAAAATCAGGTCAAACGAATTGTCTGCAAACACTGAAAGGTCTTTCATATCTCCTTGAACTGTTTTTATGCCAAGATCAAATTTGTCGCTTAAAGTCTTGTCTTGCTGTAATTGTCTTTCGGAATTATCAAAAACTGTAACGTCTGCTCCCAAAGTTGCCAAAATCGGGCATTGTTGCCCGCCGCCCGAAGCAAGTCCTAAAATCTTTAATCCTTTCAGATCGGGAAACCAATTATGAGGAACGTGTTTTTTCGGTGTCAAAACGATATTCCAGTTTCCATTTTTTGCGTTCTCTAATTCTTGTTCGGAAACGGGAATTGTCCAACGGTCTTTCTTGTCAACGTAACTGTCCCAAGCTGATTTGTTATGTTTTACAACGTCCATTTTTTTCGGGATGTGTCATCTTACAATTGGTACTAACTTATTTATTGACGAATATAATTAATTCTTTTATTTTATGAACAGCCAGATTTGTAATCAATTACGTTTACCTACCAGAGAAAAAATAAGATCTCTTGCTCGTTCGTGAAGTCTTTTGTTGACATTATGAAACAAAAAGCCAACCCTAATCGGATTGGCTTTACTCTTGTGACCTCAAGCGAGGAAACTTCGAACTTTTTATGGAAGATTTGAAACCATACGGCGATATATGAAAAGAACACTCGAATTATTTATGAACTAAAGAAATAAGCGATTTCGAACCAATAACATCAATGTGTTATTCTCTCTAATTTCTGGGTTGATAAAGTGTAAGATTCCATGAAAATATCATCAATTAAAACTCAAAAATAAATCCAATCGAAGGTACAATTGTTGCCGAACGCTGATTTAAAATATACGGAATGGCATTGCTTCCATCGGTTGCAACAGGATTGCCGTCTGTTGTTGCAAACCCTGTATTATCTTCGTTTCTTTGGAAAGTAAATCGCGATAAATAGGGTGTTTTATATAAGAAAACATTTTGAAAATCAATGAATATAGTTAAGCTTGTTTTCTTAAAATTGAATTTTTTGTCTACCCGTAAATCCAATTGATGAAAGAAAGGCAAACGTTTGCTGTTCAATTGTGAATAATCATACACTCCTGTTCCGGTGGTTAGATAACTTGCGGTTGACTGTGCAATATCAAAGGGGGTGTATGGCTGTCCTCCTGCGATTCTGTATTTTGCTCCTATTTCCCAGTTTTTCTTGAATTTATATCCCAATGTGGTAGAAACAATGAATCCATAGTCCCAGGTAGAAGGTCTAAAAACACCATCTGCTCCTGAAAATTCCGATTTATAAAGTGTCGCACTTACTACGTAAAACAGGTTTTTAATTAATTTTTGCTGAACGTACGCTTCTATTCCATAAACACGTCCTTTTCCGACGGAAGTATATGAATCGTTCCCTACAGCTGAAAAATCTGTTCCGATATTAGCCATGGAAATTCCGTTTGTCAGAGAAACGGGATAATCTCTGTAGTCTTTGTAAAATGCCTCAAATGTAAATCGGAAATCACTGCGTGGAACAAATTGTGTCCCGATTGTATAATGAATAGCATGGATATAATCAAGATCTTTATTTACCAGTTCTCCCATATTTCTATATCCAAGAGCTGTGTAAGGAGCCAATTTATAATAACTTCCTGCTGAAGCGGAAATGTTCCATTTTTGATTGAATGCGTATGAAAATGATAGTCTCGGGGAAAGTGTTTTCAACGGATTTAGTCCGTTAGTAGTGAACGTATTCAAATCAGTTCTCAAACCGCCCGAAAGCAATAGTTTTTCTTTGAAAAAGTATTTACTTACATGTCCGTAAACTCCCATCTTGAAAAATTCGATGGCTGTTTCACTTGAAAAAGTAATAGAGGGACTGATTACATTATTTGCTGAATCGGTTACTTCTTTCGAAATGGTATTGAACAAAGAAGCATCATATTTTACATATTGGGTACTGGCACCATAGGAAAATTTCCATCCGTTTTTATATTTATTCATGTCAAACCGAAGTTTATTTTCTGTTTCATGACTACCCAGACTGAACAATTTATTGCCACTGGCACTGGCATTGTTTTCATATCTGTCAGCTCCGTTGAAAAACATATTTCGACTCAATGCAACTGTGAAAAATCCGTTTTTAACCAATCGTTTCAATGATGCACCTATTGTATAGTTCCACTGATTGAGTAGTGGATTGGAGCGCAAAATATATTCATTTTCAGCATCAGAGGATTTTGGCGCTACTACTCGGAATTTATCAATGGCACCGATTCCTATAAAATTCAATTCCGTTTTATTATTGATCTTATGATTTATCTTATATTGAAAATCCCAATAATCCGGACGTATAGGTAAGTCCAGTAACTGAAACAAAAATTGCAGGTAAGATCTTCTGGCAGAAGCCATAAAAGTTGTTTTCTTTCCCAATGGCCCTTCGAGCGTTGTCGCAAATTCACTTCCCGAAAGCCTGATATTTCCTCCGAATTTATTCGGATTTCCTTTTCGTTGCTGAATAACGATTGTTGATGCCAGTGCGTTGTCATATCTACTGTCAAAAGCGGAGGATGTTAATTGTACATCATTGATAAATGATACGTTGAGAATACCTGTTGCACCACCGCTTGCCCCTTGTGTCTGAAAGTGGTTCAACACCGGAATCTCTATTCCGTCAAGGTAATACACATTTTCACTGGGGCCTCCACCACGCACAATGATATCATTTCTGTTGGCAGTTGTTCCGCCTGCTACACCAGGCAGTACCTGAATAACCTTCGAAACATCAAAATTACCTCCTGGATTTACCTTTATTTCTTCTGCAGTTAGTTTTTGTGTTGCCAAAGGTGTTGTCATATCCGTTGCTTTTGCAGATTTTGCAAGACTTACCACTACTTCGTCCAATTGTTGTGTGTCCGGATTCATTTCAATTTGTACTACAAGCGCATTTCCTGATGTAATGTTCAGGTTATAAAAGGCAAGAGGCTCATACCCAAAAAATGTAGCTTCAAGATTGTATCTGCCAACAGGAATTTCCATATTGAATTTTCCATCCTCGTCAGACAATCCATAAAGGGTATCATTTCCCCTCAAAATAATCTTTGCACCCATCAATAATTCCTGTGTATTTTTATCTTTGACAATACCATTTATATTTCCCATTATTTGTGAAAAAGATATAATTGGTACAAAAACATATAAAAACAAAGCAAATATTTTCATAATATGGCATTTTTGTACAAATATATACTTTTATTTTATTTTGGAACAAAAACATACAAAAAGTAATATATGAATAGCCTTGAATTATTGAAAGTGCTGATTGATAAGCTGGAACGATATGAAAATAGTATTCCGGATAAAACAAATCTTTCTTTGGAAGCATACATTCAGTCATTTCAGTCTGAACTAACGCCTGATGACTATAAAAACTCACTGGTGGGTGATTATCAGATTCCGGAGCGGGAACGTAGTCTTCATATCGAAAACAATATTGAGCGTGTCATTACCCAGCATTTATTGTTTTTAAATCGTTACATCAAATTTTATTCAAAAACAGCACTGTCTGACAGTAAAATTAAGACATTGGAAGAGTTTAGCTTTTTAATTACTGTAATGCAACAGCAGCGGATTTCTAAAACGGATATTATTAAACGGAATATATTTGAGAAAAGCAGCGGTATTGAAATCATTAACCGGTTGATTAAGGCAAATATGCTGGGGCAGGTGGATAATCCCGAAGATCAGAGAAGTCAACTTATCTTTCTTACCGATGCAGGAAAATTTGAATTATTCAGTGTATTTGAAAAAATGAATACTCTTGGTAAGATTGCTACAGGAGAATTAACATCGGGCGAGAAAATTCATCTGGCAGGAATATTGAAAAAGCTGGATGCATTCCATTATGACAATTACACCAATAAAGAGCTCCGGTTACTTGAAGATTATTTGCCGGATGAGCAGAATTGAAAGGAATGATTGGAAAAACTGTTTTTTGACTGATTTATTAATGTTATAAAGCATTTGAGAATGTTATACATCACTTATTTTAGTAACTTGTTGATGTTGTCAATAACCAGTTTGGGTCTTCAAGGTTAATAAAATGCCCGGATTTGGAACGAATTCCGGACATAGGGGAGATTATGTGAACTGGAAATCTTTTTTAAGATTCTATACATTCGATTTGTACTATAAAATCAGAGAATTTTTTAGAAGAAGAAAGAAAAGACCCAAAAGGATTCTAACCAAAAACGCCAAAAGTTCAACGTTTTAATTTTTGTATAGAAAATCTGGAGCTTTATACTGTAATTCTTTACGACTCTTAAAACTCACACTCATCCTTGAAAAAGAACGGGAAAGAGCGAGTATGAAAGCGAGAGAAGATATTAAAGCAAAGCACATTGAGATCGGAATACCAAAGCGTGAGAAGGAAGAAATTGATCCTATACTGAGAGGAGTTATCAATTATTTTGATGATACCAAAGGATATGGGTTCATAAAAACCGCTGATGATGAAAATTTCTTTGTCCACCAGAACAACATTTCAGGAGAACCTGCAAAAGGGAAAAAAGTACAATTTGAAAAGGAAAAAGGGGCAAAAGGATGGGCAGCAGTACGTGTGGTAATTGAGTGAAAACTCTTACCAGCGTATATGCGAGCGTAAATCTTTATAAAAACAAACATTCGGGAATTTTGACCTCATGTCTGATCGGTCGTCCTTCCGGGTTATTTTCTTAAGATCAAGTTATGTGAAGCACGTTTTTGTATTTTAGAAAATTATCACATCTGAGACTTTAGCTTAAGAAATATCATAAAGAAAAACAGCCGAAATATAAAACCCCGGCTGAATATTTTGAGCTAATTTAATTGTAGAATTATTTTACTCCAATCATTATTGGTTTGTTTGAATTATACCAAATTGTATGATTGGCATTTCGAAATGTCGAGCAATAATACGTATCATTACTCTCATCTTTAAATGTAAATCCCCAACCTTTATTGTTCCTAAAAGTTAAAGTATACTCATAAGGTATTGGCGGATTGTTGGTTTTTACATTTGCATTTACAATTCCTATATCTTTCGCTCCAGTAGAAATAATTGACTCTCCATCAGGGACAAGTCTTATAGATTGAAAACCGCCAGAACTTTTAATCAGGTTTTTATCTAATTTTTTCAATTCGAGATCAATATTCTCTTTTGTATATCCTTCAGATTTAGGATATCGATTGCAAATTTACTTCCTTTTTCACTTACAAATTCTACTAAAATGTAATTTTCTGTTGATGTCATAATAAATTTATTTTGTTTAATTCCTACTCTATTTACATTCGGTTTTTCGGATTCCACCATTTGTTTGAAATACTAAAACCAAATATATCCTGTATCAATCATGCAGAGAAGAGGGAATCTACCCGTTTTATTCAATCAGGTAATTCTACTATGTTGTAGTTATATCTATCCCTATGAATCACTAAGGCTTTTTGTACAAATAGTTTTGATAAAGACAGGTGATTCTAAAAATGCGGCTGATTGAACATCAGGGCTATGAAAAAAAGAAGAAATTAATATTCCAAAAACGGGATCAGTAATTCGCCAATACCTTGTTGTGCCCCCTAAAGGACAAACTTCTAATTTTTGATGAAGGATATGGAATATGTATTACAACCTGAAACCATTAATTTTTCTTGATTGAGATAAGTTCAAATTTGAGATAAACATTTAATGATTAATTGAGTTTTTTTCCATTTCTTTTTTCAAGATTTGAAAAAAACTTTCGATTGTTTGAAGAACTTTCATGTTAAATTCCTTTGAAAAGTGAAGCGCTATTTTGTCAAAATCAATTATCGCAATTAATAATCCCCCGTTTCGCTTTGCTAATTCAACTCCCTTTTTTCTGTCAACCAATGGTATACAATTCTGAAAGATATTTCATTCCTACGAACTCTTTCCCAATCTTCCATGTTGCAACATCTACAATGTAAATAAGTGGATGAGTCGGTTTTGAAAAACCAAACAACTCTGTCAACTGACTGATCGAACTCAATCGGAAAATGTCTTCTTTCATTTGTTTATTCCTTGTATTTAGCCTGAATAAAATTACCCAACACACTAGCAACAAAGTAACACTATTCAACGAATTGCTAACACTTTAAAGACTGCTACTGAGTGTGAAAATAAAAAATGAGGAACATTTGAATGAAAAACCAATTGCTCCATTGTAATTAGGGCAACTAACTTTTTTAATCAATTTAGGATAATTGAAACTGAATAAAAAGATAAATGCTTACCGATCGGTGGGCATTTATCTTTTTTTGTTTTCGTGACCTGGGGCGGAAAACGTCAAACTTTTTGTTGGAGGATTTGGAAAGTTTATTACAATGATAAACCATTGTATAGCACAGTGTTTCAAAGAAATTCAAATTATCTAATGATTCCGGCGTAACTAGATATTTTCAATACAAAGCTTTAATTTGGTTGTTCAGTAACACCTTTAGCAATACCTTGAAACTAGTCGATCGTGTTTTATTCTACCAATGATTCTAAATAATAGGAATGAACCAAATTATTTACTTTCAAATAGATTGTATTATTCCCAAAATCCAGAAATAAATGAAATCTCTTTAAAAAGTTATTCCCAATAATATCATTGTTTTCAACTGAACTTTCGGTAGTTGCCAAATCAATTGGAATTCTATAAAACCGATAGTTTTTTATTCTTAGTTCATCCAACAACACCAAATCATTTTCTATCACATTGTTATCCGAACCTCTTGACACTGAATTGCCAATTTGAATCATTTTACCGAATAATTGGCGTTTTCTACCTAATAGATTACTGATCATTAGTGAACCGTCAGAACCTGTATCCAGTTCGTACCAGTCGCTCATTTTTTTACCTTTCACAACCAAGGTTAATTTTACAAAAAACAGGTTATCAATCTTTTTGCATTTCAATTTCATATATTCCTTCGGAATTTCAGGAAGCTTATTGTGAATGATGATTTTCTTAATTCCGTAATTGATATTAACAACTTTGTTCTCAAAGTAAGTCCAACCAATTATGCCATCTTCTAGATCATTTTGATAGTCCAAGATTAGCAACTTGTGGTCTTTTTTATGAAAGGAGCCTATATTTATTTCATTCTTTGAAGATGTTTCGACCAATGATACTCCGCCGACACCAACATTTTCCTCTGTTCCATCAATTTTAACAGCTGCTTTATCTAAAATCGATTTTTTTATGGCACACACATCTGCGCCCGTATCGTACATAAAATTTAATTCATCCGAATTATTGACCCTTACTTTTAGATAGATTTTATTGTTTTTACCGATGCTGAACGGTATAGTATCCTGTGCGAATAAACTTGTTTGAAACAAGATAAATGCAATAAAGAATTTAGTTTGTATCATTTTAATTCTATTTTTCAGCAAAGAATGAGATAATCCTCTGGATAAAATAGAACAGAATTAGCCTGATTAAAGTTTTTGAAAATATTTAGGATTTAATCCTGTAAAGGTTTTAAAAACTCTAATGAAATGACTTTGGTCTGCAAAGCCACAAAGAAGAGCTATTTCTGTTAAAGAAAGGTTGGTGTTTTTTATCAAAGTAAGGCTTCTGTCTATTCTTAGTTTTCTGACATAATCTCCATAAGAACAACCGAAATATTTACTGAAATGCTTCGAGATGGTAACAGGATGTACGCCTAAACGGACAGATAATTCAGACAAGCTGTGATTGATGTTCCATTCATCATTCAAAATATCCCTGAGTTCATCGATCCATTTAACCAATTGGTAATTAACTAATTTATCATTGTTCAGAAAATCCAGCAATACTACCTGAATGGCTTTTTCTGTTATTGCATCATTCAGTTGAAGTTCAGAATGCACTTTAAGCATAAATAACCGGCTGTTAAAGCTATTGTCAACTACATTTTTTAACCCCGTTTCTGACATATCATTTTCTTTCAGGAAATGAGTGTCAATTTCTAAGTTTAAGTTTTTTGTCTGTTTGTTTGTCGGAATTGTTTTATGTAGCTCTCCTGAATGATAGAACAATACATCTCCACTACTTTTTAAGGATTTCTGAGATTTTTTATATTCACAGTTTCCACCACGCAGGATAAAACTCAAATGAGGATTTTCGTGATAATGGAACTCTGAATTATAATTGTTGGCATAAGTTGTTTTGCTCGTTATAAAACCTGCGTATTCCTTCAAGTTTTGGACTTCCCCAGAATAATTCCCCTTATCTAGTTTGATTATTTCATGCATCGTTACGAATGTCGTTGATCGCTGTAGACAACAAAGATAAACAGATTTTTAGTTCAGGATTCACCACCCCGGAATTAGGAGATTAGAATCGTGTCCAATATTCTCTTTTCGTGGTGACTCTAGTTTAAGATGTTTCGGAGAATTTAGTAAAGGATTTGAAACTTATTATCTAATAGAAGTTATAGCTGGAAACCCAATAGGATTCGAACGACTTTGATTCGATGAGAAAACACAGTAAATCATGGGTTTGCGAATGATTAAGGTTTAACCATCCTCCTCAGTCCTCCTTAAAGGAGCAAGTTCAATCGAGACTTCGAACACGAATTCTCTTTCTCATCCACCGCGGCGGACAAGGCTTTTCTTTTTGTGGTGACCCCGGCAGGATTACATATCCCCGCGTATTCGTTCAGCCCGAGCATGGAATCCGCCATCTGCTGTGCAGCTGCCACGGATTTTTCATTTCAACTGCTTTCGAAAGTGAACTTTCGACACAGCCAGAAATGAAAAATCCGGTTCATCTTTGATGAACCGGATTCCTTTCGTGACCCCGGAGGGATTCTAACCCCCAACCGCTGGAGCCGAAATCCAGTGCTCTATACAATTGAGCTACGGAGCCTTGTATCAGATCTCCAGTTTACATCTTCCAAAAAAGGAAAGAAGTACCTTGGTGCTGATATGAATTAAATTTAGTTTTTTAACTTTGCTAATGAAATAACTTTCGCTTCAAATCGTTTTCTTCATGATTATGAAACACCTCGTATTTTTCTTTTCGCTGCTTGCAAATATATTCGTTTTTTCTCAATTAGCAACATATGATTGGAGATTACATGTTTCATTCACCAATCCGTCAGAAGTGGCTACAGACGGGAAAACGGTGCTTTGCGCTTTCAGAAACGGAATCCTTGAATACGATATTGAAGCAAATGAAACGGCCATCTGGAGTTATACCAATTACCTTTCAGATGTAGTGATCAGCACGGTCTATTACGATCAAAATTCCGATTCTTACTGGATAGGCTACGAAAACGGGAATATTGACAGAGTTCATAAAAATACGGTCGTTAATATTCCATATCTGAAAATGGCAAGCGTGCTCGGACCAAAAAAAATCAGCAGCTTTTCCCAGAGAAACGGGACGATATATGCTGTTTCAGGATTGGGTATTCTGGTTATAAATCCCGAAAAAAACGAAATAAAAGAAACCTGGTACACCAACAATAACGGAGATCAGAACCTGAAGCTTGAATTTCTGAACGACAGCCTTTACGCATTGACATCTAAGGGATTATATAAAGCTTATAAAAACAACCCCATCCTGGTAGATTATGCTCAATGGCAGCCTGTTCCTGCAACAACGATCACTAATGATTCCCTCTTTTATACAAAAATGACACTGTGGGATCAACAGTTGCTGCTGATCAAATCAAACGAAAAATACGGGAATGATACCTTGTTGAAATACGCTAACGGCAGTTTAAGCTATCCGCTTTCCGGAGACAACGAACTGAAAGACATTAAAATATTCGACAATAAAATGTACCTGGTGGATCCGTACGGTGTAACAGAATATGACCAGGCATTTGTGAATCTTGAGCGTTTCTATAACTACGAATTTGGCTCTCCGCTCGACATGAGAGCAGTTGTAAAAGTGAAAGAAAATGAATTTTACATTGCGGATAACGGTGCGGGACTGGTTAAATTTAACGGAAACTGGAATAATAAAAAACTAACACCTGCCGGTCCTCCTTCCAATGAGTTTTATCGGATTAGCGCCCGGAAGGAAAAGCTGATTATGTCTGCCGGGAGAGTTTCGAAATTCGGAGCGAGCTATATCGGCGCACAAGCCTATACTTTTCAGGATGAAACCTGGAAGCACTATTCGAAATATAACCAGCCGATGCTCGACTCGATCCATGTATGGGATCTGAATGGTGTCGCCATTCATCCGAAAGATGAGAATATCATGGCGATCAGCGGCTGCGGTGAGAAGTATTCCTTGTTTATTATTAAAGACAATCAGCAGGTTTCAGAAATGTACGGTCTCGGAAATTCAGTTATTGAAAATTTCCTTACTCTTCAAAGTTTGACTTGTATTTCGGAAGTGCAATACGACAGTAAAGGGAACCTCTGGATGATTAATACACATACTAACTATCCTTTAAAAGTCCTTACAAAAGACGGCGTACTGTATAAATTCGACACGGGAGGCAGCACCAAGCAGCGGTTCGTAGAAAAGCTGCTTCTTGATGACGACGGGAATCCCTGGTTTTCGGTTCCGGGAATCGGTATTGTCGGTTATTTTCCAAATGGAACAATCGATGATGCCTCGGATGATACTTATAAAATTCTTAATGAAGGTGATTTCACCGGTGCTTTGCCGAATAACGACGTAACAGACATCATAAAAGCAACTGATGGAAAATTATGGATTACTACGACAGAAGGTTTCTCTATTCTTAGTAATCCGGGATCTGTTGCCGCCGCAAGCTATGGGAATTATAACACCTATCGCCCAAAAATCGAATTTGGTGAAAGTACGGAATATTTCTTCGGAGAAACTTATATCACCTGTGGAACGGTAGATGGAGGTAACAGAAAATGGTTTGGGACCGCTAATTCCGGTGTTTTTTGTCTGGCTGCTGACGGGTACAGCATTATTCACGAGTTTAACACTACCAATAGCAAGCTGATTTCCAACAACATTCTCGACATGGAATTTAACCCTAAGACAGGAGAGCTGTTTGTAGTAACCAGTCTAGGATTGACCTCCCTGAGAACAGATGCTTCCACAGGTACGGAAACATACGATGAAACGATCGTTTTCCCGAATCCTGTACAGCCGGAATATGAAGGTGTAGTTACCATTCAGGGAATAAAAACGGATTCCGATGTGAAAATTACGGATATGGCAGGCAATATCGTCTATGAAACTGCTTCCAATGGAGGAACAGCGGTGTGGGACTGTAAAAAAGTGACAGGAGAAAAAGTCGCGACCGGCGTTTACCTGATCTGGACGGCACCAAAGGAAGGAAAAGGAAGAAAAGTAGGCAAAGTAACGGTCATTCGTTAACGTGAAAGAAACGTGTAAAGCAATTATCATTAAAAGGATCAGCTATAGTGATACAAGTGTCATAATCTCCTGTTTTACAAAATCGTCCGGATTAAAATCTTTTATTTATAAAGGCGGAAAAAAGAAAAATGCAGCAACACTGCTTCCTTTAAGAATTGTAGAAATTAATTATTACCAGCACAATGAAGATGCGCTGGCAAGCATTAATTCCATTAATTCAACAGCTGCACTTTCCAATCTTTATCAGCATCCCGTAAAAACGAGCATCCTCTTTTTCATGAACGAATTCCTGGGACAGCTGCTCGGGAAAATTCAATATGCAGAACCTCATCTTTTTGAAGAGATAGAACAAGAGCTGATCTGGCTGAATGAATCAGAGGAAATCACTAATTACCCTGTTTTCTGGATGATCCGGTGGATTGAAAAACTAGGGCTGAAGCCAAGCACTTCTTCCGGAAAGTTTTTTGATATTGAAAGCGCCCGCTTTTCGGATCATAAGCCCGACGGAGTGCTTTATCATTTCGGGGATGAAATGGAAACATTATCTTTTTTGTTCCGGCAGGATCGCCTTACGATTTTAAGTTATCCGCTTAAAAAGAACGACCGGAAAAAATTGCTGAATGTGCTGATGGATTATTGCAGGTTCCACATCCCGGAATTTAAAACCTTCAAATCTGTTGAAATTCTACAAACTGTTTTTGAGTAAGCAGAACTAAATAAAAAACGCATCCGTTTTATCCAGATGCGCTACCCGTTGTTGCAAGCTGAGAGGGCTAAAAGTGTTAATAAAAAAGATTAATTATCTACCTTAAAGATACAGGAAAAATCATTTCTCGTATCAAAGTTGCCGTTTAAAAATTTTATTTTTTCATTAAACAAAAGGTACTTTGCCGGAGAAAAAAGCTTTATGTTCGCTTCTTTAGAAATTTTTTCATCATTGATAAATCCCTTGGAAGCATAATACTGAAGAATATACTTATCCGTCTGTTCTCTGAAGACAGAAGGCAGCATTAACCGGTAAATCAATACATCCGGGAAATCCGTGCCGGAGCTCAGGTTTATTTTATGACCAGCAAAATTTTTCCGTACAAATGATTCAAATTCCTGGTTCACATTATCGAAATACATATCCAGGCTGGTAATGGTATGCGCGTCATAATTCTCAAGATCATAGAGGGAATAATAATGAATCAGCTGATTCTGGCATCTGCTCTGATTGTGTTTTTCCGGATTAACCATTGCTTTGATAAACTCAATATTTGGATAAGAGGAAGTAAACGATTTTTCAAAGTTGATCGCTAAAACGGTTATCTCATCCTCTTTCCGGACAAAAAAACTTTCTGAAAAATAATCGTCTGCCTTGAATTTTTTAGCTGCTTCAGAAATATCAGACGTAAAAATACCGTCAACCTGTCCGGAAGTAAACAAGTGCAAAAGCTTGTTTTTAGGAATATTCAAATTCAGACGATACGCATTTGGATAGGAGAAATCTCCGTTGCCTTTTTGCTTGAAAAGTGCATGATTTTTAAATACCTTCAGATGTACCTGTTCTCTTGAAACAGCACTAACGGAATATAAAGCTGTTCCGATGAGATCTTTGAGTTCTTCAATTTTCTTCAGTTCCTTTGGAACAACAAACAATTCTATCGCGGCTAATTCCCGCAGAAAATCGTTTTCAGACACATTCTTTTCCAAGCTGATGATGAGCTCATCATCTCCGGCAGGAGTCAGTTTCTGGAACGTGGAAAGAAAAGCTTTTACCTGCGGATATTTTGAATTTTTAGCAAAAAGACGAATAGAATGGGCGATATCCCCGGCAGAAAGGTATCTTCCCTTATCCAATCGGAAAACAGGGCTGTCGTGAAATACTTTGGCTGTGTTTACCTTTAAAGCGATTTCACTTTCATGTACCCAGCGGTAGGAAGAAATAACCGCTGACTTGACCTGACCGGAATTTTCATCGTAATAGAAGACCGGATCGCACACCAGGTCTTTAATAAGTTTTGAGAAAGCGTCATTGCTATAAAAATCAAACGCTTCCAAACGGCATTCGGAAGCGATCGATATGGTATTTTGTTCGGATTTAAGAAAGGGGTTTTTGGCAGCTTCCGAACAGGAAAACAACACAAAACCCATTAGTATGAAAAGGTTATATTTTAAAACCCAGCTTTTCACGGACTCTTTTTAATATGACGGTAGAGACAGCCGTTGCTTTATCTGCACCGATCTTTAAAATTTCTTCGATCTTTTCCGGGTTATTCATATAATCATCAAAAATCCGGCGTTGTTGCTCAAATTTTGTCAGGATCAGGTTCAGCAATGCGGTTTTCGCGTGGCCGTAACCAAATCCTCCGTTCAGATAGTTTGCACGCATCTGCTCGTTTTCTTCAGGGGAACAGATCAGCTTGTAAATGTTGTAAATGTTGCATTCATCCGGATTCTTCGGCTCTTCCAGAGATTTTGAATCGGTCTGGATCGACATTACCTGCTTCTTCAACTCCTTTTCGGGAGCGAAAATATTGATGATATTATTGCGGGATTTGCTCATTTTATTCCCGTCTGTCCCCGGAATGATCATGATTTCTTCCTGAATGATTTCTTTCGGCAGCAGGAACGTTTCTCCGTGGATATTATTGAAGCGGGAAGCAACATCTCTGGTCATTTCCAGGTGCTGAAGCTGGTCTTTCCCAACCGGCACATATTCCGCGTCATACATTAAAATATCTGCGGCCATCAGCATAGGATAATCAAATAAACCGGCATTCACGTCCTGTAAAACATCTTGCTTGTCTTTAAATCCATGCGCCAGCGATAGGCGTGTAAATGGAAAATAACAGTTCAGGTACCATGTCAGCTCCGTCACCTGTGGCACGTCGCTTTGACGGTAAAATACGGTTTTATGAGGATCCAGCCCGAAAGCTAACCAGGCAGCAGCTACTGAATACGTATTCTGCTTCAATATTTCAGCATCTTTGATCTGTGTCAGAGAATGCAGGTTTGCAATAAAAAGAAATGCATCATTTTCTTCTTTATTGGCTAATTGAATTGCAGGATAAATTGCACCTAAAATATTCCCCAGATGAGGGGTTCCCGTACTTTGAATTCCTGTTAGTATTCTTGCCATTTATTTTGTATTTTTACCAAAATTAAAAATTTTAAATTCTAATAGAATAAATTCTTCCGGATGAAGCTGCTAAAAAATAGTTTCTATTTCCTTTACAAGCTGTATTATCTGGCGGTATTCTTTGCAGTATTCCTTGCGCTTTATCCCTTATTCCTACTGGGATTTTACATTATAAAAAACCCAAAATTCACCTATTTTCTACACCGGATCTGGGCAAGAGTTTTAAACTTATTGACACTGGTTTTTCTGATTACCGAAAATAAAGCTGTCGAACTTCCAAAAGAGCCTTTCATTATTATATCCAATCACACTTCATTTCTGGATGTTTTTCTGATGTGTCATATTTTACCCGACTATCCGTTTATTTTTATGGCTAAATCTGAGCTGCTGAAGATACCACTCTTTAAAACATTGTTTAAGCATTATCACATTCCTGTTTACCGTAAAAACCAGAAAAAAGCGGCACAGTCCCTCTTAAAATGCCGGAAAGCACTGAAAAACGGATTGTCCATTGTGATCTTTCCGGAAGGAGGAATTATCGAAGGCTACGCTCCTCGCCTGGCACCGTTTAAAAATGGTGCGTTTGAGCTGGCCAAAAGAGAAAATATCGCTGTTCTACCTATCACATTTACAAGGAACTTTAAAATCATCGAAGAACCGAATCATTGGTTCTCGGTCGCTCGCCCGGGTATTGCCAAAGCTATTGTTCATCCTTATATATCCAGGGAAGAAGTTCAGTCAATGGGAATGTCAGAGCTTAGAAAGAAATGTTTCGATATAATCGAAGAACCTCTTCGTGAGCTTTATGGATTTAAATCAACTAATAACTAATTAAAATGGCACTTATAAAATCTTGCCGTGGTTATGCTCCCGTTTGGGGAGAAGACTGCTGGATGGCTGAAAACGCTTCGATTATCGGCGATGTGATAATGGGCAATCAGTGTTCTGTCTGGTTCAATGCCGTGATCCGCGGCGATGTCAATTCCATACGCATCGGCAATGCAGTAAACATCCAGGACGGAGCAGTCATTCACTGCACGTATGAAAAAACCAAAACCGTTATCGGTGATTTTGTTTCCATTGGCCATAACGCAATTGTTCATGGATGTACGATTGAAGAAAATGTGCTGATAGGAATGGGATCGATTGTAATGGATAACTGCCATATCGGGGCAAACTGTATTATCGCCGCAGGAGCAGTGCTGCTGGAAGGAACAAAGGTTGAACCATGGAGTGTTTATGCAGGTGTTCCGGCAAAAAAGGTCAAAACACTTTCACCTGAACTGTTCAACGGGGAAGTGGAGCGGATTTCAAGAAATTATCTGATGTATTCGGGGTGGTTTAAAGAGCAGGAAAATAAATAATCCTGGAACAAGCCAAACTGGCCATCGTGCATTACACCGGGAAATTCACCCTGAAACCAACTCCGCGTATTGATTCCAGTTTTATACGGCTGTCCAGCTGCAGAAATTTACGTAATCTCGTCATAAAAACATCCAGGCTACGCCCCAGAAAATAATTGTCTTCTCCCCATAATTTTTCTAAAATCTCTTTCCTGCTGATCACATCATTGTTCCGGGAAGATAATAGCTGTAAAAGATCAGCTTCTTTTTCGGTCATGCAGAATGTCTGCTCTTCATATTTCAGCAGGTACTGAGAAGGGAAAAATTCATAATCCCCTATTCTGATCTTGTTTCCGGATGGGTTACCTGTTTGTCGTTTCAGAATATTACGGAGGCGGAGAATCAGCTCTTCCGGCTCGCACGGTTTGGTGATATAATCTTCTGCTCCGAGCTTTAAGCCGAGAATCCTGTCAATGCTTTGTCCTTTTGCAGTCAGAAATAAAAAAGGAATCTGCGTATGTTTACGCAACTCCTTACTAAGCTGAAAACCATCCATTCCCGGAAGCATCACATCTAAAACCGCTGCATCGAAACCGGAATAGTCACTAATGCTTTCCAAAAGAGCCGCCGGAGAGCTGAACCATTTGACCTCAAAGTCGGAAAACTCAAGATATTGCTTCAGCACCGTTCCTAAATCAACATCATCTTCTACCAGAATTATCTTATTTTTCATTTGGCAGGCTGATTTTAAATGTTACTCCACTTACCAGGCCGGAAATCACTTTAATAGAGCCCTTATTTCTCCCGATCATTTTTTTTACCAGATACAAGCCTACGCCAAGACCGTTAATTTCATGATTTTCAACACGTGATACCCGGTAATATTTTTTAAATATATGAGCGTGCTCTGTTTCCGGAATCCCGATCCCGTCATCCGAAACGGTCAGCTCGATCATCTTTCCGAAAGTCAGCTGTATCAGAACATTTTTTGCTTTGTATTTAAACGAATTATCCACCAGATTTTTTAAAACCGATTCAAACACCTGTTTTGTCAGTGATTCATTTTTTGTGAAGTGTATTTTATCAAGAATATGCAGAGAAGGATAGCTGCTTTTGATCTGTTGAATGCATGCTTCTATTTCTTTTTCAATGATCAGCTCGTCTTTATTTTCTGTTGTATGAATGGAAGAAACAATATGTTCCAATCGATCCAGCTGCCGTTCCATTAATTCTCTGGAAGTATCCGGCCCGGAAGAGGCGATCGCGAACTTCATGGTCGTTATAGGTGTATTTAATTCATGGGCAATCGAATCAATCGTTGTGTGAAGCTGGGCGATCTTTTGGTTCTGAAGCTCAATGCTTTTAAGATTCCTCCAGAAAAGATAGAGCAGAAACCCAAGAATAGAAAGACTTACCAGACACAGAGGAATAATTTTCCGGATTACTAAAGAATGGACATTCAAAAGCTGAAACGTCGCTTTTGATTTTAATATATAATTGTATTTTTCATCCAGGTTTTTATCCGTATCTGTCTGCGACAGGTGGCTGTTCCATTTTCCTTCACTAATAACATGTCCTTCTGTTACCTTACTTGTACTCTGATACAAAACTATAGGGTTAAGTGCCGGCAGCAATTCTTTTTTTTGATTTTCATCATAAATTGAAAAAACTTCATTTTTCAAAGCTATCTGAAAGCCCGTCCCCTGTGTCTTTTCTTTCAGCAGCTTATCCACAGCCTGATTGAAATGCTCCGGTGGCTGAAAAGAGCGGCTGAAATGATGAATCTCTTTGTGTGTCAAAAATGTTTCCCGGTTCAATAAGAAAATATTTCTGACAAACTCCTCTTCGTCTGTTTCACTGCTTATTTTAGCCATTTCTTTCAAAATATCATCAGAAATTTCACGGGCCTTCCTGTTCATTTCCTTTTCTTCGAGACGATAAGAATTATAGATATAAAAAACCTGTAATCCCAGCAGAATCAGAAAGCAAAGGCTAAACAACAGAATAGTATTTCTTTTTTTGTTCATCATTCAAAAATACGACATAAAATATTCCGTCGGATAGCCTTAACCTGTCATTAACCCTGCATTAACCGGGCAGGCAGATCAACTGTCTCATCTTTGCAGAAAAAACAATATGAAATTAATTGCGCTCTTCTCCTTTTTATTTCCGTGCCTTCTGTCAGCTCAGGTCATAACTGAAATCCCTGCTGAAAAATCTTCAGATACTACAGTGACTGACAGCTTGTATTACATTGACCCGGTTAAGATAAAATCAAATAAGCCTATGTTAAAACGCAAAGTGGACCGGTTGGAGTTTACCATTGACAAAACTCCTTTGCAAAACCTGAATGGCTGGGAAATCCTCCGGAATACACCTAATGTTCTTATACGGAACGAAGCCATCAGTGTAAGGGGAAGCGATCAGATCGTGGTAACGATTAATGATAAAAAAACACTGATGACGCAGGAAGAGCTAAAGCAGTTCCTGGAAAATATTAATGGAGATCAGATTTATTCGGTAGAAGTAATTACCAATCCGCCGGCAAAATATGAAGCGGAAGGAGCAGCAGTCATCAATATAAAAATGAAGCAGAATAAGCTGAAAGGCTACAGAGGAAGTGTTTCCGGGCGCTATCACCAGTCAATTTATGCAAAAGGAAGAGTCGGATTAATGCAGTCCTACAATACAGATAAATGGCAGCTAAGTGGTAATTATAATTTTGTTTCCGGAGATTATGTGCGGCAAAATTTTGATGTGGCGACCTATCTTCAGAACGGAACCCGTTGGGAGAGCGATATGGTAAGAAAAACAAGCGCACGCCAACAGCACCTGTACAGCTTTTCCGCGCTTTATGAAATCGATACTCTTTCTGCGATCCAGTTTGGCTTCGATGGAAACGTCAACCCGAAATCAGAAGGAAAGTACCGGATTCCGACAAGAATTTATAATACCGGTACTAACCTGATGGAATCCTATTACCTGACTGCCAACGACCGCCTCCAGAAATACAATACCTTAAACGCCTACTTTATGTACGACAAGCAGTTTAAGAATAACTATTTTACCTGGAGCAATAACTTCAGCAATAAAAATTATAGTGAAAATCAGGATATTTCAACCTGGCGGCACTTTCTTAACGAGCCCGAAAGCTTTAACCGGTTCGGGAACAACAGTAACCAGCAGATCAGGTTATTTTCTTCTCAGGCGGATTACAGGCTGGAAAAGGGAAATTTAATTTTTGAAAGCGGTGCAAAATACAGTCTGGTAGAAAATGACAACCAGCTTGATTTCATGAGTGAATCTGCCGGAAGCCTTATTACAGACCCTTCACGAAGTAACCATTTTAATTATAAGGAGCAGATCATCGCGGCTTATATCTCCGCTGAATATAAATGGAAAAAATGGTTTTTTAAAGCCGGGCTACGCGATGAGATAACGCTGATCCGCACCATCTCTGATAATCCGCAGATCATTAATAAGACGAAACGGAACAACCTGTTTCCTACCTGTTATGTCCTTTATGAATTAAAGGAAGACCAGCAATTGGGCTTTTCCTACGGAAAACGGATTGACCGACCTGTCTATGATTTTTTGAACCCTTCTAAATCATATTACAATTATTACTCTTACTTCCAGGGAGATCCTTATCTTAAATTTACACTGGTAGACAATCTGAGCCTGACTTATACGCTGAAAGACTGGAATTTTGAGATCTATTATAACTATATCAAAAACCCATCCATGGAGATATCGGTTCAGAATCCGTCCACTTTTGAAACTATTTATCGCTATACCAATATCAGGAATGGCAGAAATGCGGGAATGAACTTTTCAAAGAATTTTACACTGCTGCCTTTCTGGAAATTGAATGTATTCGGGATGGGAGAGTATAACGAAAATTATTTCTTCGGAATAGATAACCTGCTTTACCGCAACAAAGTATTTTTCTACCATATTAATTTGTCCACTCAGCTGACACTGGATAAAGCGAAAACCTGGAGCCTGAATATCGGATACCTTTATAATTCAAAAGCGATCCAAGGGCCGTTTAACATCAGCTCTTCCCAGAATACGTATGTAATTTTAAATAAAAAGCTGTTGAACAAACAACTGGAAATCGGACTTGTTATAAACGATATTTTTAAGACCGACAAAAACACAATTTCTACCAGATATGCTGATCAGAATCAACAATTCAAAGACTACAGGGATACCCGTTATTTTATGATTAATCTCAAATATAATTTCGGGAATCAAAAAGTAAAGGAAACCAATGCTGTTGAGAAGACAGATGAACAGAAACGCTTGTAATTTCTTTTAAAATAACATGTGCTCTTTCTTCATCCGGCTTCTTCTTTTTTCGCGGGGAGGTTGATCAGGATTACCATCAGAATGATCAGGGCGATTCCTGACCATTGCAGCAGATTGACCTTCTCGTGCAGGAAAAAATGGGCCATCAGAACGGAAACAGGTATTTCCAGCGCGGACAAAACAGCACCAAGCCCCATTCCGGTTAACGGCATTCCGAGATTAAAAAGAATGGGCGGTAAAATAGTTCCGAAAAGTGCAAGAAGAAGTCCGTAATTTGTGAAAATGCTCCAGTGCAGGCCATCGGCAATAGCTGTGGAGGAAACGATCAATACGACAACAAACCCTCCGCACAACATCCACAAGGTCCGCCTGAACGGATGCAGCCCAAGTCCTACCCTGTTGTTCGTAAAAACCGTTACCGTATAGGAAACCGCAGCTAAAAATCCCCATAAGATTCCTCTGATATCAAGTGTTGCATTTGAATTGATCACATCCGTTGAAAGTACAGTGCCAGCCAAAATCAATAAGACAGCTATTATTTTAAAGACAGAAGGCCTTTGCCGGAAAAATATGGCTTCTACCACCACTCCCAGCCAGACCGTCTGCATCAACATGACAATGGCTAAAGAAACGGGAATGTACTGTACTGAGATATAATAGAAAGTGCTGGTCAGTCCCAGGGAAGTTCCGAATAAAAGCAATCCGAACACCGGGTTTTTAGATGTTCCGGCTGTTGTCCTTTTGTTATTTTTGCCGTTCCTGGCAAACAGCAGGTTGATTACCAGCAGACCGGCTATTCCCCAGGCAAACTGAGAAACAGTTACATCTGCTAATGTGTAATTCTCATTATATGCCAATCGTACAAATGTTGCCAGCAATCCGTAACATGCTGCTCCTGCGCCGACTAATATTCCTCCTTTTAATTTTTTTCTATCCATCTAATTTAAAATCACACTAAATAAGCAGTCGGCAGAAGTTATATATAGCTGTATATTAGTAGCTTTTGAATCTTTTGTGTCGTTTGACAAAACTTTTACAATTCAAAAGAAAACAAAAATGTAAATTTGCGAAGAACTTTTGAATCACGCAATTTAAAATAAATGTCAATCGCAGGAAAAATTAAAACCTACCTGACTTTTACGAAGTTTCGCTTGTCTTTTACGGTGGTGTTGTCTGCGGTTTTGGGATATTTATTTGTTGCCGGTTACTTCTGGACCTGGAAAGACGTGCTGCTGATCGCAATAGGAGGATCCTTTCTGACAGGCGCTTCGAACGCCTCAAATCAAGTTTGGGAAAGAGAATATGACGGGCTGATGAACCGTACAAAAAACCGCCCTCTTCCAAGAGGTGAAATGACATTAAACGAAGCTTACACCGTGATTTCCGTTTTTCTGTTCATTGGATTGCTTTGCTTGTATATCCTGAATTATAAAACATTTTTACTGGGAATTTTAGCGTATGTATCCTATGTTTTTATGTACACTCCTATGAAGAGAGTTTCTCCATGGGCTGTGTTTGTAGGAGCAATTCCGGGATCTCTGCCGCCCTTAATGGGAGCGATCGCTTTCACAAATGACTTTACATTTGAAACAGGCCTGCTTTTCTTTATACAATTTGTATGGCAGTTCCCGCATTTCTGGGCTATTGCATGGATCTCCCATGAGGATTACGCAAGAGGAGGCTTCAGCCTGCTTCCGGTTGCTTCCGGCAAGTCAAAAAGTTCTGCAGCTTTAATTGTGATCTATTCCTTGTTTCTGATCCCGTTTACGCTGATTCCGTGGTTAATGGATATCACGGGCATCTGGTCGCTGATCATAGGTGGATTAATGTCCATCCTGTTTTTTCTGTCGGCATGTAAGCTTTACCTGACATTAGATGATAAAGATGCGAAAATTTGCATGTTTGCCTCAATCATATACCTGCCTGTTGTACAATTAGTATTAGTTTTGGATAAAATTGCCTGAGAATGGGAAAAGACTATAATGTGGATATCTCTTTTGAAACAAGAGAGAAAATGAAAAAGAACCTTGTCTATATTGGTATCTTTAGTATTGTAATGATTTTTGCAGGTTTGACCTCTGCTTATATCGTTTCAATGGGAGGTGCTTTCTGGGTCAAATTTCCTTTTCCTTCCAGCTTTTATTTCAGCACTGCCTCCATCGTTTTAAGCAGTGTTACGTATATTCTGGCCATAAACGCCACTAAAAAGGACGAGATCAAAAAAACAAGGGTTTTCATGATTCTCACACTTCTTTTGGGAATCGCTTTCAGCTTGTTTCAATTTAATGGATATAAGCAGCTGTACAGCAAGGGAGCTTTTCTTGTCAGCCCGATCACGGTAGTGGATGGCCGTTATGGTGATTACTACGAAGTAAAGCAAAACGGGCATTTTGTTGAAGTGGACGGAAATAATTACTTATTGCAGGGAAAACGCATGACTGCATCCGAAATGCAAAAGCTTCAGAATTATTTCAGAAACTTTGAAAAGATTACCACCTCAAGAGATTCCGACCCGGTTTTTAATAACCTGGATTCAGACATCATCCTGTATTATAAAAATGAACCGCTCCAGCTAATTGACGGGCATTTCGTGAAGCCGGACGGGACCAGATTATTAACAGTTGATCTGCAGCGTCTCCAGATGCTGAGCTGGAACATCCGTGACGGAAGAGGAGACTTTTTCCACAAAGGGGAATATGGTAAAGATTTCAAATTATACTTTAAAGGAAAAGAGCTGCAATATAAAGACAGATCGCTTTATTATCAGGGTAAAAAACTGAATGTTCCGCTCCAGAACAAGCTAAGCCAGTCCCGCGATAATGCAACTTCTTATTTGTACGTGATTACGGGTTTACATTTATTACATATATTAGTGACATTACTTTATCTTCTAAGAATGGTATTTGTCTCATTTTCAGATGATTTTAACGAAAATAAAAAGTTAAGCATAAAACTGGGCGGAATTTTCTGGCACTTTTTAGGCTTATTATGGCTTTATTTACTATTATTTTTACTTTTTATTCATTAAACTTGCAAAAAAATAAAAAAAATGGCTGGACACGCTGCACATAATTTGAATCAAACAACGGATTGGGGAGGAAAAACATCTCCTTTTAAAATCAGTTACGGAAAAATCATGATGTGGTTTTTCCTATTATCAGATGCATTAACTTTCGGAGCATTTTTAGTGGCATTGGGATTTGCACGCTATGCGGCGCAGGATGCCTGGCCGATCGGAGAAGAAACATTTAATGCGTTGCCATTCTTAGGTTCCGGCTTTCCGCTTGCCTATGTGGCGTTCATGACATTCTTGCTGATCCTGTCATCTGTAACAATGGTATTAGCTGTTGAAGCAGGACACAGAATGGATAAAAAAGGAGTTATCAAGTGGATGATCGCAACCATCATCGGAGGTTTTTTCTTTGTAGGTTCCCAGGCTTGGGAATGGTCTCACTTCATTCACGGAACTCATTTCGGAAGAGTTGAGCTGGAAGACGGATCATTGGCAAATGTAGTTGCCGGGCCAAACGGGAAATTGAAATTCGGAGAGATTAAAAGCTTTGAAGTAATTGAGGCAGGTCATCATTACAGATCCGGACAGGTTTTAACTTCCAAAGATCTGGATTTAGATCATGAGTGGCAGCACGCTGTAGTCGGAGGGCATATCCACGGAAATGAAATTCATTTACACGATGGCTCTGTTGCAAGGATCAATAAGGAAAAAGATGAAAATGTCCGACTGTTAGTTAAAAAAACAGGAGGAAAATATAAAATCGGTGATGCCATTGACGGCGAAGAGGCGGTGAATATGTACTACGGTGCATTCAATAACGGAACTCCAACCAAAGTAGTTTATGGCGCCAATATGACTGAAAATGAGTATGGTCCGAAAACGTATGCAAATCTGTTCTTCTTCATCACAGGGTTCCACGGATTCCACGTTTCTATAGGTGTATTGATAAACATTATCATTTTCATTAATGTGTTAATGGGAACTTACGAAAGAAGAGGACACTATGAAATGGTTGAGAAGTCAGGATTGTACTGGCACTTCGTTGACCTTGTATGGGTGTTTGTATTTACATTCTTCTACTTAATCTGATTTGTTAGACTTTTAAAAATATTAAATTATGGAAAGAGACGACGTTTACGAATATTCATTAGATACGCACCATAGCGAAGAAGAAGGGAAAGCAGTCCGCAAAAAAATCTACCTCGTTACTTTAATTTTATCTGTGATCACAGCAGTTGAAGTAATGTTGGGGATGTATGTTAAAAATGACGGTTCTGTTACATGGAATACCATTAAAGCACTGTTTATTGTTTTAACACTTGTTAAAGCAGGATATATCGTGATGGTGTTCATGCACCTGAAAGATGAAAACAAGACCTTCAGAAACTTTATCCTTGTTCCTTACTTTATTTTCATGATTTACCTTACTTTCATAGTATTATATGAAGGTCATGCCGTAGGTCACGCTTTACAGGTGTACGGAGCACATTAAGAAAAAACAGAGCATTTAATGGCTGATAATATTAAAAAAGCCGGTTCGATCAAGAAGTTGCTGATGGCGCTTTTAGTGATAGGGCCGGCTTCTATTTTGGTACTCATTTCAACACTGAAATGCGAGCATAGATTCAAGAAGCTGGATGTCTTCGGGACAATTCCTGCTTATGAAGCTGTTACCGGAGAAAACCGGAAGATCAATAACAATACCTTTAAAAATGAAGTCGTGATCTACACGACTCTCCAGGAATCCTGTCCGAAGGAATGCGGGATCAGCCTGTGGTTTGTGGACCGTCATCTGTTCCGGCATATCCGGGAGAACAGAAAGAAGCTCGGATATGTTAAGATCGTTTCCTTTGTCATTGACAAAGACGGAAATCCCGTTGATGATGTGAGCAATATGGAGCAGATCCTTCGGGACAATGTTATTGAATACGACCCGAATATCTGGATCTTAGCCAAAGGAAATGCCCAGGCAGTATTTAACATCGAACATAACGGGCAAAATCTGATTGATGCAAACGGCGAAGAATTCATTAATGGAAAAGCATACAACTCTCTTTTATTGCTTGCCGATAAAAAAAATCAGCTGAGAATGGTAATGAGAGGAGATTCGGAAGGAACAGTCCGGACGCTGCAGCAACATTTGTTCTTACTGTTGAAAGAATACGACCTGGAAGCCTATAAAGAAGCTCATTCAAAAAAATAAGCGCTTCTTTTAGGGCATTTTTTAAGTATTTGTAAACAAAATAGCAGTTCTTTTCCCTTGCCCCAATGATAATTTGAGATACCTTTGCCGCAGAAAAGTAGTGATGCAAATGAAAAAAATCTTTCTTTCCTTAATAATTCTTTCTGCTTTTCTTTCCTGTACAAACAGGGAAAACACCAAACCGCGCGTATTGCCGATCCTCGGAAATTACGATATAGACTACAAAACAGTAAAAGGGAAGGAAATTGCCGATACGGTTTACCCTGAAGTTCCGGATTTCAAATACCTGAACCAGGATTCTGCATGGGTTTCGAAAAATGACTTCAAAGGGAAAATTTTAATTGTCGATTTCATGTTCACACATTGTCCGGATATCTGCCCTCCGATGACTTCCCAGATGAAGCGGCTTTCCATATTGACAAAAGACCTGAGCGATCAGATACAATTTATCAGCTTTACCATTGATCCGGAAAGAGACACGCCTTTTCGTTTCCGGCAATACATCCGGGAAATGGGAATTGACGCGAAAAACTGGTCGTTTCTTACCGGGGATGAAACAGAAACATATGACCTGGCGCTTCAGTACTTTCATGTAGGAGCACAGCGAAGCGATAACCCGGAAGAAGATTTTCTCCACGATGATGAATTTGTTCTTGTTGATAAAGAAGGCCACGTAAGAGGTTTATATGCCGGAACAGAAACAGAACAAATAGATAAACTACATAGCGATATCCGTAAACTTTTAAAATATGAGTACAATATTAGCTCCGCAAAAAATTAAAAACCTCCGAACACTGATTATTATTCTTTCAATTGCAATTCCTGTTGTAGTTGCCGTTCTGTTCGGAGTAAAAATAGAAGGTGTCGATTTGTCTTTTCTGCCACCGGTTTACGCAGGAATTAATGCGCTGACAGCAGTTTTATTGGTGGCTGCGTTAATTGCTATAAAAAACGGGAAAATAAAAATTCATGAAACCATCATAAAAATATGTATCGGGCTGTCCCTTATTTTCCTGGCCTGCTACGTGGCGTATCACATGACATCGGATCCAACACCATACGGAAGAGAAGGAGTAATGAAGTATCTTTACTTTTTTATTTTAATTACGCACATTATCCTAAGCACTGTTATTGTGCCGTTTGTCCTGTTCTCCTATTTACATGCCTGGTCCGGAAATTTTGAAAAGCACCGCAAACTCGCGAAAATCACCTGGCCGCTTTGGTTCTATGTGGCTGTAACCGGTGTTGTTGTTTACTGGATGATCTCTCCTTATTATCAGTAAATAAATCTATCCTTTTTGTAATAACCGAAAACCAAAGCTCAGCCGAATATAACGGTTAAAGAAATTATTTTGCCCATCACCCAGTTCTCTGAATGAAAACAGGTAATTTAATTTTATTAAAAGCTCATTGGACTTAACCGGAATTCTTGTACCGATGCCGACAGTTACTCCTCCGTTTATACCTGATAAAACGTATTTTTCTTTCTTCATAAAAGTATTAGGATCTGCTCCAGATGAGATTGAAGAAAAAGTTCCTTTACGATTTCCACTTACATAAAAATCAACAAATGGTCCTGTTTCCAGAAAGAATTTTACTTTCTTTCCTATATTAAACCGTCCCATCACCGGAATGGAAACACTGTGTAAATTGTACGTAATATCTTTGTATGAAGCGAAATGACCTATATATGCCGTTTTTTGAAAAAAACTTATTTTATCATAAGATAGACCAATTACCAAATTCACCCAACTGGCATCGAACCACGTTCTGGAAATCCCCAGACCAAAACCAAAACGACCGTTGGTATTTACATTTTGAACCGTTGTACGATTAACCGACACTGTAAACTCGTTAAAGATTAACGGAAATTTTTCTTCTTGTGAAAAAGAAAGGAAAGATAAAAAGAAAACAAGAGTAGCAACTAATTTTTTCATTTACAATGAATATCAAATTTGCAGTCTATTACCGTTTCATCGCCCGGTCCATCTCTCGCTTATCGTCTTTTTCTTTCAGGGTTTGTCGTTTATCATGAAGCTTTTTACCTGTAGCACAGGCAAATTCTAATTTTGCCCAGCCTTTTTCAGAAATAAACACTTTAAGCGGGATTAATGTATTTCCCTTAACGCTTAAAAATTTTTCGATCCGGTTGATCTCTTTACGGTTGAGCAGCAATTTTCTGTCAGCTCTCGGAGTATGATTATAAAATGAGCCGTTTTCGTAGGCTGTAACATGCATATTACGGATAAATACCTCTCCTTTGTGTACTATACAATAAGCCTCTAAAATAGAAGCTTTACCAGCTCTGATGCTTTTTATTTCCGTCCCGGAAAGAAGCATTCCGGCAGTAAAACGTTCCTCCAGAAAGTATTCAAAACTTGCCTTTTTATTTTTGATATTTACCTGTGCTGCTTTCATCTTTTACAAAAGTAGCAACATTCCTTCAAACTGCAATTTTTCAAAAAAAATACTTAAGTTGCTGTATCTGTGGTAAATGTTAATTTACTATGCAGTAAATAATAAAAATGTTATTTTATTCACCTAATTTAAAAATTCGTCTATATTTGCGCACTGAAATTACAATTTTCTAAAGATGAAAAAATTAATACTAAACTTAGCGTTGCTCTTTGCTGCAGCAACAGCAACAGCTCAAACCCAGCTTCCAAACTCAGGATTTGAATCTTGGACATCCGGTTTGCCAAATAGCTATTATGATAATACAAAAGGTAATAGTACTGCTCAATTAGGCCCTCAGACAGCTTCCCAGTCGACAGATGCGCACAGCGGTTCTTATTCTGTTCTGGTTGAAACAAAAGATTATTTGTTCGGTACGGTTGTCGTAAACGGTAGTTTGACTTCCGCTTATGTAAATGCACCGGATACTGATAAAGCAAAAGGTTATATCGGAACACAGGAGCATGGAGGCAGCGGTGTCAGAAGAATTGCGTTCACAGACAGACCGGATTCTTTAGTAGGATGGTTTAAATACACTCCTGCAAATAATGCACCCAATGAAAAAGGAAAAATCAGAGTAGTTTTACACAAAGGACATTATTTTGATCCGGAAACTCCTGTTTCAGGAAATCATGCGGATTTGTCTGCAAATAAGATTGCAACAGCAACATTCATAACTGCAAATCAAACATATAGCGGCTGGACAAGATTTTCTGTCCCGTTTGACTATGTAAGCACAGATGCTGTAGAGTATATCATGTTCACGGCAACGTCTTCCAATGATCAAATGACAAATAAAAAAGGATCTAAATTTTGGATAGATGATTTAGAGCTGATTTATAACACTTGTGACGCTCCGACTTCATTAAGCGCAACGGATAATAATAACGGAAGCATCTCAGCTTCATGGACAGCTCCTGCTGCTGCTCCTTCAAACGGATACCTGGTAGCAGTTGCTCCTCAGGGAACAACACCTGCTTCCGGGGACTATGTTACAGTAAACAATACTACTTACACGACTTCTTCTTATAACGGATCTCCGTTAGTAACAGGAACAACGTATGTGGTACATGTAAAAAGTGACTGTGGTTCTTTGGAATCAACAGAAGCGACTGCGAATGTAACATTTACATACGCGCCTCCTGCAGGATGTGATGCTCCTACAGGGCTGACACTTACGGAAACAGCAACAGGAAATAAAATCAATGCAGTTTGGACAGCTCCTGCAACAGCGCCTTCCAATGGATATTTATATGCAGTATTGCCACAAGGAACAACAGCAGTATCTTCAGATTTTGTTGCTTCAGCTACAACAAGCGTTTCCAACATCGCTGCAACAACGAATGCAGGTGCGACTCCGCTTGCTCCCGGATCCGCTTATACTGTAACTGTAAAATCAGATTGCGGAAATGACGGAACATCTTCTGTTATAACAAAAGACATCACTTTACAAAACGGCGTTGGCGTAAATATCATCAACGGAGCGGTATTCTCTGTTTATTCAAGCAGTCAGGAAGTAATTGTAGATTTCTCTGATGTTACTATTGAAAATGGAATCATTTCAATCATTGACTTGTCAGGAAAAAGAGTTGCAACAGCAAACCTTGCTTCTAAAACAGTAAATACCATTACACTTCCGTCTAACATTACAACCGGAGTTTATGTATATCAGATCGAAGGTAAAAATGTTACTAAAACCGGTAAGTTAGTATTTTAATAATCATAACTATCTTTTTTCAAAAAACCCTACTATTTTTGTAGGGTTTTTTATTTGCACTGAATTATGAAAAAATTCATTCTACTCTGTATACTTTTCTTCAGTATTTCCATCTCTTTTTCCCAAAACAAGGGTTATATGAAAGGAACGGTTTATGAAAAGGAAACCGATGAACCGGTAATAGGAGCAACGATCAGGAAGCTGAACGACTTATCCGTCGGAACGGTTACTGACATCGACGGGCAATATTTTCTTGAGCTGGTTCCAGGAAAGTACAAATTCACCTGTGGTGCAATTGATCTTGGAAGTGAGACATTTGAGGTGGAAATAACCCTAAACGACACACTTGTACATAATGTTTACTTGTCCGATATCAAGGAAATACTGGAAACCGTAGTTGTTTCTACTTCGAAGTATGCGCAGAAGCTGGAAGAACAAATTGTTTCAATGGAAGTGCTAAAGCCAAAAGTGCTTGAAAATAAAAATTCCACAACAATTGAAAGTGCTATTGAAACAACCGGAGGCGTTTCCATCATCGACGGAGATCCCCAAATCAGAGGCGGAAGCGGGTTCACTTTTGGCGTCGGAAGCCGCGTGGCAATTGTAGTGGATGGACTACCTCTGTTAAGCGGCGATGCCGGAAAGCCGGAGTGGTCTTACATTCCTATTGAAAATATTGAACAAATAGAGATCATCAAAGGATCATCATCTGTTTTATATGGCTCTCAGGCTATTAATGGTGTTATACATATACGTACTGCTTATCCGAGAACCAAGCCTAAAACTATGATCAATGTATCTACCGGGTACTATTCCAAACCGAAAGCTCCTGCACAGAACTGGTACGGTGATTCATCCTATCAGGGCTTTACAAATATTAATTTCCTCCACAGCCGTAAAGTTAAAAACTGGGATATTGTTGTCGGAGGAAACTTCAATGTTGATCAGGGATATATCGGCCCGGCTCCGCAGGAAAAATACAAGCCTCAATCCTTAAAAGATGCGCTGCACATGTCAGACTCATTCCCTGTTTATACAAACAAGGATATGTTGAAGATAAGAGGACGTGTCAATTTTAATATCCGCTATGTCAATCCAAAAGTAAAAGGCTTGTCTTATGGTGTCAACGGTAACGCCATGTATAACAAGACTTATCAGTCGTATGCCTGGCTGGATGATAGTTTGGGATTATACCGGAGCTATCCCGGCGCGTTATTTCTCATGCGTCAGATCTTATTCAATATCGATCCGTTTATCAAATATACTGCGCCGAACGGAGTATCCCACAGCTTAATTACACGGATATTTGCTTCTGATAACCAGATAACCAATAATCAATCAAACAGCGGGGTGCTTTACTATGCAGAATATCAGATCCAAAAAAGGTTTAAAGCGATTGACCTGAATTTTATCGGAGGTGTTGTATCGAATATTTCTTCATCTGAAGCCCAGCTATATGCTTTAGCAGGAAAGCCGGTAAATGTCAATGAAAACTACGCCGGATACGTACAGGTTGACAAAAAATTATGGAATATCCTTAACTTGTCCGGTGGGGTCCGTTATGAATATTTCCAGACCAATAAAAACCGTTCGGAAGGAAAGCCTATTTTCAGAGGTGGAGCTAATTTACAGTTAACAAAAGGAACATTTGTACGTGTTTCAGGAGGACAGGGATTCAGATATCCGACCATTACAGAACAATTTTTGCTGACTAAAGCAGGATTATTCGGATCTTATGCGAATCCTGATTTAAAACCGGAAAAAAGCACTTCTTTCGAAATCGGGATCAAACAGGGATATAAGTTCGGAAACCTGATGGGTTATCTTGATATTGCAGGCTTTTACCAACGCTATGAAAATACAATTGAGTATTTATTTGGTGTCTGGGATCCGACCTTTACTGTTGCAGGCTTTAAATTTGTAAATACCGGCCGTTCGAGAGTAAGAGGAATTGACGCTTCTATAGTCGGAATGACAGATGAAAAGAAAAACTTCCGGGTGAATTATATGGTGGGTTATACGTATGTGGATCCGAAAACATTAGATCCTGACTATAATTATGCACAAATGAAAAATACAAGCGGTGAGTATATAGATGTTTACCTGAATTACAATACAACTTCCGAAGATACGACAAACCATACTTTGAAATATCGCTTCAATCACATGTTAAAAGGTGACCTGGAATTTTCATATAAAAAATGGTCTGTTGGTTTCAGCTACCGTTATTATTCCAGAATGAAAAATATTGATAAAGCAATCCGGGAACTTGAGTATGTGACAGAAACCGGAAATAAATTCCTGGATGAAATCAAATACACTAAATTCTGGGAAGCGCATAACGGCCAGCATATCTTTGATGCGCGCTTAGCGTATAAATTAAGCGAAAAGCATAAGTTTGCCGTAATCTGTAATAACTTATTAAACGAAGCATATTCTCTGCGTCCTTTGAAAATCGAAGCACCAAGAACTACTTCCGTTCAATACATTTTGACATTATAAGCATTCAGATTTTAAATAATTTTTGACAAAACGTCAGTTTGATTCATTTCATTCTGACGTTTTGTCTTTTTAATCGGTTTGGATATTAATTTGAGCACCTTTTGAAAAACAAATTTTAACCTTCAAAAAGTATAAAATGAATTTTGAAAAGTTTACATTTAAGTCACAACAGGCAATTCAGGCAGCGCAGGAATTAGCACAGGAATTGCAAAATGGCGCGATTGATACGGTTCATTTGTTCAAAGGAATGATGGAAGCCGACAAGGATGTAATACCTTATATACTTGAGAAAGCCGGTCTTTCCTATACAACCGTTGAAAATATCATCAACAAACAACTGGAAAGTATTCCTAAAGTGCAGGGAGGCCAGTTGTATATTACAAGTCAATTGTCTGCAACATTTAACAATGCGCAGAAAATAGCGGGCACGTTCAAAGATGAGTACGTCACGATTGAAGCGCTGTTTATGGCATTGATGGAAAACAATGACAGCATTGCGCAATTATTTAAGGACCAGAAACTAACAAAAGATAAAGTAAAAGAAATTATTATGGATTTAAGAAACGGACAAAATGCAAATTCGTCTAATTCGGATTCAACTTACAAATCACTTGAGAAATACGCTAAAAATCTCAATGAGCTGGCGAAATCCGGAAAATTAGATCCTGTGATCGGACGGGATGATGAAATTCGCCGTGTATTACAGATTCTGACGAGAAGAACAAAAAACAACCCGATTTTAATCGGTGAGCCGGGTGTTGGTAAGACAGCTATTGCCGAAGGTCTAGCACACCGGATCATTTCAGGCGATGTTCCTGAAAACTTAAAAACAAAAATTGTTTACTCTCTGGACATGGGAGCATTGATCGCGGGAGCGAAATATAAAGGAGAATTTGAGGAACGTCTAAAAGCAGTAATAAAAGAAGTAATTGATTCAGACGGTGAGATCATTCTGTTTATCGACGAAATCCACACGCTTGTTGGCGCAGGAGGAGGCGGTGAAAGCGCGATGGACGCTGCAAATATCTTGAAACCGGCACTGGCACGAGGTGAACTGAGAGCTGTGGGTGCTACGACTCTAAGCGAATATCAGAAGTATTTTGAAAAAGACAAAGCTCTTGTCCGCCGTTTTCAACCGGTATATGTGGAAGAACCAAGCGTGGAAGATACGATTTCAATCCTTCGGGGAATCAAAGAGAAATACGAAAATCACCATAAGGTACAAATAAAAGACGGTGCAATTATCGCTGCGGTGGAATTGTCCAACAGATACATCACTGACCGGCAGCTGCCGGACAAGGCGATCGACCTCATCGATGAAGCCGCATCCAAACTGAGAATGGAAATTAATTCCAAACCGGAAGAAATTGACGAGATGGATCGTAAAATCATGCAGATGGAAATTGAAAAAGCAGCGATTTTACGGGAAAATGACACTAAAAAAATTAAAAGCCTGGAACAGGAGCTGGCAAATCTGAGCGAGCAGAGAGATGCGCTTCAGGCGAAATGGCAATCCGAGAAAAATGTCATTGATGATATTCAGAGCCTAAAAGTACAGATTGAAGATCTGAAACAAGAAGCAGATAATGCGGAACGTCAGGGAGATTATGGAAAAGTTGCTGAAATCCGTTACGGAAAAGTAAAAGAAGCCGAAAATGCTTTAGAGGAGAAAAAAGCAAAGCTTTCAGAAATGCAGGCCACTCAGAAAATGATCAAGGAAGAAGTAGATATCCCTGAAATTGCGGAAGTCGTTTCCAAATGGACAGGAATTCCGCTGTCCAAAATGATGGAAACGGAAGTGGCTAAATTACTGCGTCTTGAAGAAGAGCTGGGTAAACGTGTGGTAGGCCAGGATGAAGCAATTCAGGCGCTTTCTGACGCAGTGAGAAGAAGCCGTGCGGGATTGCAGGATCCTAAAAAACCAATTGGTTCCTTTATTTTTCTCGGAACAACAGGTGTCGGGAAAACAGAGCTTGCCAAAGCGCTTGCAGATTATCTGTTCAATGATGAAAATGCGATGACACGTATTGACATGTCCGAATACCAGGAGAAGCACTCCGTAAGCAGGCTGATCGGCGCGCCTCCGGGATACGTTGGATATGACGAAGGCGGCCAGCTGACGGAAGCTGTGAGAAGAAGGCCTTATTCCATCGTATTGCTGGACGAAATTGAAAAAGCGCACCCGGATGTTTTCAATATCCTGTTACAGGTGCTAGACGACGGACGTTTAACAGATAATAAAGGCCGTGTGGTGAACTTTAAAAACACGATTATCATCATGACGTCCAATATGGGATCGCACCTGATCCAGGAAGAATTCGAGAATGTGAAAGAAGAACATTATCAGGACGTTGCGGAATTAGCAAAAGTGAAGGTAATGGAGCTGCTGAAACAGCAGATAAGACCGGAATTCCTGAACCGTATTGATGAAATCATCATGTTTACTCCGTTGTCAAAATCTGTTGTGGAATCAATCATTAAGATTCAGCTGGAAAACCTGAAAAAGCAATTGAGAGAAAATGACATAGAATTGAGATATACAAAGGAAGCGGTTGACTTCCTGATGAGCGAGGGATATAATCCTCAGTTCGGAGCAAGGCCTGCGAAAAGAGTCATTCAGCGGTTGATTCTGAATGAGCTGAGTAAGCAGCTGCTGGCAAATACGATCGACCGGGACCTTCCGGTAGTGCTCGATGTCTTTGACAACAAAATTGTTTTCAGAAAGCCAAATGAAGGCGAATTAAAATAATAGAATAAAAAAGCAAAGGCTGGAAAAATTTTCCAGCCTTTTTCTGTAACTAAACAATCAAAAATAAACAACTAGTTTACAGATTTATGGAGAGCTCTTTTTTCCTTTTTTGCAGCGAGGGCTTCGTTCCACAGCTTCATTTGTTTCTTGGACAAAATCCGGTTTAATTCTTTCTCCCGCTCCGCTCTCAGCTCTTTTAAAGCTGTTCCGGTTTCTTCGCGGGATATAGATTTGTTTTTGAAAATATCATCCTTTTTAAGCTCTGATTCAACAACAGAAGAAAAAACCTTATCTCTTTGTTTTTCTGTCAACCCGACAATCTTATCCAGCTTATCAGTAAAACGAAGCGCCCGTTCATTTGCCGAAAGAGGTGTTTTCACTTTCTTTCCTGCTTTTACGGATTTATGATGCTCTCGCTTTAACGCAGTCTGCTGCTTATATTGTTGGCGCTGCTCTTCAGTTAATACTTCACCTATTTTATTCCGCTTTTCCGAACGGATCTTTTTCAGCGCTTCCATTTTCTGCTCAGAAGAAAGAGCTGTATCATTTTCAATCGCTTTTCTTTTTTCCAGGTGCTCTTTCCGGATTTCCTCCATTTTTGTCTTTTGATCATTCGTCAGATTATCAATTGTCATTACAGGAGAGAAATCTCTTCTTTTTCCGAACTGTTTTGTCGTGTCACTCTGCGCTAAGGCTATCTGAAAAGATCCAAGCAGCAAAGCGATGATCATTAATTGCTTTTTCATATTTATCTCTTTAAATTAAAACTATATTATTTTTTAGGTACTGGTACCGCTCTTCTTTGACTATCAAGCCGTACCGGCTCATGAATTCTTTCCATTCTCTGCGGAAAAAACCAGGTATGAGGATTGGGGGCACATAATTTATGGTGATTATGAGGAGCCTTTCTATTCATCTCACTATGTGGGATTTCCGGCCCTTTCATCGGAGCTGTCTGAGCTTGCGCAAAACTGCTGATTCCCGTCAGCAATAAGCCCGCAACCAAAAATGTTCTCATTGTTTTCATACCCCTTTCTTTTTAAATCGTTATGATTCAAAACATCCAAAGGTTATGCCAAAATGAAAATCAGAATATAAGCGCCTTTATTTCAGTATATTAAAATACGTGTTTTTACCTGTTATCTCAAAGATTTCTTTAAAATATCAAAGAATGTCCGGACGATCGAACGCTGCGCCTGTTTTCCGGCACTGCTGCTTAATGCTTTTTCGATCCATGATTTCTCTTCTTTTGCCGGCTTTTGTGAAGCTGTTTTAGACGGTTTGTTTGCGGTAACGGCTCCCTGTTGCATTTTTTGAAGCAGCAGCTCATACGCCGAATCAGTATCAACAACCGTATTATATTTATGCCGCAGGATGGATGCATTAACAATAGTGTCTAATTCCTGCTCACTTAAAATATCCATTCTGGATTTCGGAGACAGCAAAAAAGTGTGAGCAACCGGTGTCGGGATACCTTTGTCGTTTAGACCTGTGATCAATGCTTCCCCTATACCTAATTCCGTGAGCAGCTGATCTACCTGGTAAAAATCACTTAACGGGTAATTCTCAGCCGTCTGTTTGATTGCTTTGCGGTCGTTAGCAGTAAAGGCCCGCAAAGCATGCTGGACTTTTAAACCTAATTGCCCCAAAACGGATGCAGGTACGTCCATCGGGTTTTGAGTCACAAAGAAAATACCGACTCCTTTACTACGTATCAGCTTAATGACGGATTCAATCTGATTCAGGAGCGCTTTGCTGGCCTCTTTAAAAATCAGATGTGCTTCATCAATAAAAATAACCAGCTTCGGTTTGTCCAGATCGCCTACTTCCGGTAACGTTTCATACAGCTCCGCGAGCATTTGCAGCATGAAGGTTGAAAACATCTTCGGGCGGTCTTGTAAATCGGTAACCCGTATGATATTGATCATTCCTTTTCCGGAAGCGTCTAAACGCATCAGATCATTCACCTCAAAAGACAATTCGCCAAAAAACAGATCTGCCCCCTGTTGTTGTAATTCGATAATTTTCCGCTGGATAATACCTAAAGATTGTGCTGAAAGCTTTCCGTAATCACGTTCGATTTCCGCTTTTCCCTGTTCAGAACAATATTGGATCAGCTTGATCAGGTCTTTCAGATCAATTAAGGGGAGCTGATGATCGTCAGCATATTTAAAAAGCACGGACAGCAAACTTTGCTGTGTGTCGTTCAGCTCTAAAATTTTGGAAAGCAAAACCGGCCCGAATTCAGTAACCGTCGCTTTAAGACGGGTTCCTTTTTCTTCGCTCAAACTCAAAAACTCTGTCGGAAAAGCCCCGGGAACATATTCTTCATGAAGCAATGCGTAACGTTCTGCCAGGAAATCCTTTCTTTCTCCCGCTACTCCCAAACCGCTCAAATCTCCTTTAATATCCAGCATAGCCGAAGGGATTCCGCTTAAGCTCAATCCTTCCGCGATTACCTGCAGTGTCTTGGTTTTTCCGGTTCCCGTGGCTCCGGCAATTAAACCGTGCCGGTTCAGCATTTTTAAAGGAATACCTATTGAACATTCAGGATATATTTTCCCCTGATATTTGACTGCTCCTAATTTAAGAAACGCTCCTTTGGAAGAATAGCCTTTCTGAAAATGTTCAATTAATGCGGATTCACTCATAAAACACTGTTTTGAGGCTTAAAATAGGAAGAAGAACCGAAATAATTAATTGCTGAAGTAATATTTTGCCAGATATTCTTCAATTTTTTCCGGCTTTACAACCGGACTGAAACGTTTTACCGGCTTTCCGTTTCTGTCAATAAGGAATTTTGTGAAGTTCCACTTTATATTCTTTGTGAGAAAACCCGGGAGCTCATTTTTAAGCCATTTGAACAGCACGTGCGCGTTTTTTCCGTTTACATCCACTTTTGCAAACATGGGAAAAGTAACACCATAGTTCAACAAGCATTCCGATTGGATAGAATATTCATCCCCCGGCTCCTGATTGGCAAATTGATTACACGGAAAACCAAGAATGACAAAATCCCGGTCTCTGAATTTCTCATATAACTTCTGCAAGCCTTCATATTGAGGGGTCAAACCACATTTACTCGCAGTATTGACAATCAGGACGATCTTTCCTCTGAACTCTTCCAGTGAGATGATCTCTCCTTTTATATCTACCGCCGCAAAATTATAAAGTGTTGTTTCCAATGTAAACGTTTTCTCAAAATTAACCCCAAAAAAGATGTCCGCTCTTCATTTTAACAAGTCAATATCAAAAAGGGGATTTCAGACAGAAAATTCGAATATAAAAGGATTATTGACCAATATATTTTCTAATAAGCGGTTCCGTTTTTTCAAAACAACCAATTCAACATTAATAGTCAGGATATCACCATTCAAAGCCATTGATTTTTTCTCAACTATTTTACAGATGCTCTTTAGCTCCTGAAAAATTTCCTCCACCTGATCGTAGTCTTCCTTTTTTACTGAAAAATGGCCAATCCTTGTTACTTTTCCGGAAAATAATAGTGTCGAGATGTACCTGCCGGTTAACAGAACGATGGAAACAGCAACTAAAAAATAAAGAGCGATGAGAAACTCCCCGAAGCCGATTGCCATTCCGACAGCCGCCGCCGCCCAGATGATCGCTGCTGTTGTTAAACCGCTGACCGCATATTTATTCTTAAAGATCACTCCGGCGCCCAGAAAACCGATTCCGCTGACAACATAAGAAGCTATGCGCGTGGCATCTTCGCTTGCTCCTGCTCCCATTTTGTAAGAAAGCAGCGTAAAAACAGTGCTTCCGAGACAGATAATCGTAATGGTTTTTAAGCCCGCGGACTTGTCTTTTAATTCCCGTTCGACACCAAAAATTAATCCTGCAATAACGGAAAACAGGATTTTAAACAAATCCAATGTTTCCCATTGACTCATAAATAAATGCCACCCTTCCGCCATATTAACGCAATTTGAATTTTGAAGATAACTCTTTTTTCGCGGATCACAATAAACGAATCCTATAATAAACACTAATGTGATTTTGATTCTAAATTCCGGCCGGATTTCTTGTACAATACGGATGATTCAATCCAATAGAATAATGAGGTGAAAGCGAAACAGGCAGATAGCGAATGTCCGTCGATATAATCTTCGAACAGATAAAATTTATACCTTTGCACTCCGATGAACGAGCAGAAACCAAACGTTTTATATATTTCTTACGACGGTATGACTGATCCGCTCGGGCAGTCACAGGTTTTGCCTTATTTATCCGGGCTCTCCGAACATTTTAAATTCCATCTGATCAGCTTTGAAAAGCCGGATCGCTTTACCCAGGATCAAAAAACTATTGAGGAAATCTGCTTAAAAAGCAACATTGAGTGGCATCCGTTGATTTATACCAAACGGCCTCCGGTTCTGTCAACGGTCTATGATATTATAAAGATGTTTAAGCTGGCGAAAAAATTAGACCGGCAGCTGGATTTTAAAATTATCCATTGCCGGAGCTACATCAGCGCATTTGCCGGCTTGTCTTTCAAACAGAAACGGAATAAAAAATTCATCTTTGACATGCGGGGTTTCTGGGCAGACGAACGTGTTGATGGCGGGATCTGGAATTTAAATAATCCCGTTTTTAAAATAATTTACAATTATTTCAAGAAAAAGGAAAAGCTGTTTCTTGAGCATGCAGATGCCGTCATTTCCCTGACCGAGAACGGTAAAAAGGAAATGCTGACCTGGAATATTCCTCATCTGGAAAGTGATAAAATTACGGTAATTCCATGTTGTGTGAATTTAGATTTGTTCAGGAATGAAAACATTTCATTTCCTGAAAAAGAGCAGCTGAAAAATAAGCTGGGAATTCATCCTTCCGATTTTGTGCTCGGTTATGTAGGTTCGGTCGGCACGTGGTACATGCTACCGGAGATGCTGGATTTCTATAAGGCGCTTGTAAAGCAGAAACCGAATGCCCGCTTATTATTTGTAACCGGAGATTCACCTGATTCCATTTTACAAAAAGCAACGGAAAAAGGAATTGATATGAACAGGGTCATCATAGATAAATGTTTACACAAAGACGTTCCTTTATATGTTTCATTATTTGATCTGTCCGTCTTCTTTATCAAGCCGGCGTATTCAAAAAAAGCCTCCTCTCCTACAAAGCAGGGAGAGTTGATGGCAATGGGCATTCCGGTGGTATGTAATTCCGGCGTTGGTGATACGGATGTTATAGTGTACAAATATCATTCGGGAATTGTGATTGATACATTAACTGAAGCAGGCTATGAACATGCTTTAAATTCAGATGTTGTATTTGACCAGCCAGGAATTATACAGGGAGCGGAAGAGTATTTCTCTTTAGAACAGGGCGTTGGCCGCTATTTGAAAATATATACGGAAATCGCATGAGTAAAACTATTTATTTTATAGTTCCTTATCCTTATCAGGAAGCTCCTTCGCAAAGATTCCGGTTCGAACAATATTTTCATTATCTGAAATCAGAAGGATTTGAGATTGAGATCCATTCTTTTTTAGATCAGAAAACGTGGAAACAGCTCTATGGAGAAGGAAACACGGCAGGAAAAATAAAAGGAATCCTGAAAAGTTTTGTAAGAAGATTCCGGTTACTGTTTTCCTTAAAAAAAGCCGATTATATTTTTATTCACAGAGAAGCTTCACATCTGGGACCGCCCGTTTTCGAATGGATTATCTCCCGGGTTCTGAGAAGAAAATACATTTACGATTTTGATGATGCCATCTGGCTTCCTAATTACAGTGAAGCAAACGCAAAATTTCACCGGCTGAAAGCTTACTGGAAAGTACGTTATTGCATGAAATGGGCACATCAGATCACGGCAGGGAATAATTACCTGGCAGCGTATGCCCGTCAGTTTAATTCTAATGTCACAGTGATTCCGACAACTATCGATACGGTAAACCACCATAATTTAACCACTGATTATGAGGCGGAAAAGATAACCATCGGCTGGACAGGGACACATACAACGATGCATTATTTAGATGATTTAATTCCGGTCTTAAAAGAGCTGGAATTGGAATATACATTTGACTTTGTAGTTATTTCCAATCAAAAACCTGATTACGACCTTAAGAGCCTGTTGTTTGTTCCCTGGAATAAAGAAACTGAAATTCAGGATTTAGCACGCCTTAACATCGGTGTTATGCCGCTCAAGCAGGATATCTGGTCAGAAGGTAAGTGCGGATTTAAAGGATTGCAGTATATGTCACTTGGAATTCCGACACTCATGTCACCCGTCGGAGTAAATACGGAAATTGTCGAGAACGGGATAAATGGCTTTTTGGTTCAGACTCCTGCTGAGTGGAAATCAGCCTTGGAATTGCTCCTTCAAAATGCACAGCTCCGTCGTGAGATCGGAAAGGCAGGGAAAGAAAAAACTGAAAAAGTCTATTCCGTAAATTCCAATAAGCTGAAATATAAAGCGTTGTTTCAATAAAGCATATTATTGCTTCACTATTTTATACATTCCGTCGTTTACCTGCAGAATATAGATACCACTTTCCAGAGCAGATAGATCGATTATTTCCGAAGAAGAACCGGATTTTACGTCTATCACTTTTTTCCCGTTGAGATCATATATAGTCATATCATTTAATGACATTTCTCCTTTCACAGTGACAGAATGATCTGTAGGGTTCGGGAATATTTCCAGCTGACCGCTTTTAATCTCCTGAACAGATAGTCCGGGATCAATCACCTGTGGAGCACAGGTAGCCGGATCACAATAAGGAAGTGCGAAATAAATTTCCATATAACCGGGAGCGAGAAAAATATCATTCGGCCGGCAGGTGACTAAAGTGCTGTCAAAGAGTAAATAAGAAGCAACCGATGGCATCCAGTTTTTTAAAAAATCAAGACAAGCAATCGGATTGGATGAAATATCCAATACAAATACTGAATTCGGAATAGACGGAAGTGTCGTCAGCAGATTATTACTTACATCTATATTGGTAATTCCCGAAGGGAATGTATCAATATGAGAGATCTGATTATTATGGATCCCAAGAAATTTAAGCTGATCCGGCAGATCGGGCAAAGTAGCCAATAAATTATCTCCGACCCTTAAAATGGAGAGAGATTCGGGAAGTACGGGCAAAACAGCCACCTGGTTGTCATCAATAAATAATTCAGTTAAACTGTCCGGTAAATCAGGGAGTGTATCCAGCTGGTTGGAAAAAGCACGTATAGCACTGAGTTTACCCGGCAATTCAGGTAACGAAGTAAGCTGATTTATGGGAACATACAGTTGTCTAAGCGAATCGGGCAAAGCAGGAAGGCTTGAAATGGAAGTGCGTGAAATGTAAATGCGCTTTAAGGTATTGGGGAAACCTGTAATTGTTGTTAATGGTGAATTCACACAGGTAAGGCTTTCCAAAGCCGGAGGAAGCGCAGGTAAAGTGGAAAAAGGAAGCATGCCACACTTTAATGTCGCAAGAGATGCCGGTAAATCCGGGAAAGTTACAAATGGATTGTTGGTACAATCTAAATTCTTTAAAAAAGAAAAACTACTAAGTTGCAGCTGTGTAAGCTGGTTCTCTACACAATTAAGAGTTACTATACCGGGCGGTAAAGAGGGAAATGAGGTTAACGAATTATAGCTGCACGTTAATGATTTTAAACTATTGGGCAGAAAAGAAATAGTAGTGATAAAATTAGATTCGCAATCCAGCTCTTCCAGCAACGGCGGTAAGTGTTGAATCTGAGTTAGCTCATTGCCGGAACAATTAAGGCTTTTCAGGTTGTCAAAATATTGAATCCCATCAAGATCTGTGAGATATAACCCGACGGATATATCCAGTGTTGTCGCGGAAGTAATAGCTGTACAGGTCGTATCCATCTGGTTTCCGTTCATACAAGCCGGGAAGTGCTGCTGGAGCCAGTTTCTAAAATTAGTATCCGGAATCGATACAAATTGAGCCTCAGCCGTTATTGCGGAAAGCAGGATCAGGAATAAACCTATTTTTTTCATTTGAAATAACTTATGACAATGTAAACCATTTTCAAGTAATTCTGTAATTTTTAAGATTTATTTGAGCAGGGTTTCAAAAAGCTATCTCCCTGGTATTTGAGAGATAGCTCAGCTATTTAAAATTCAGAAGTTACTGCGAGGTGATTATCTTGTCAGAGCGACATTTCCATTAAATGTTTCAACGGAACCATCATTTAAGTTTACAGAAATGATGTAAACATATACTCCGGTATTCATTAATTTGTCCCGGTATGTTCCGTCCCAACCTTCTGTTTTATCCGAGGTTTCGAACAATAATTCGCCCCAGCGGTCATAAATTTTCATGCTGATTTTTTCTATACACTTTCCATGTACCTTGAAAACATCATTTTCACCATCTCCGTTAGGAGAAAAGATATTCGGAATAAAAATTTCCCCACATCTTATTTTTACAAAAACTTTTACTGTTGTATCTATATTACAGCCATCCGGTGTTGTAATCGTTACTGTATAAGTGGTTGTTTCCTGAGGAGAAGCGACCGGACTCGGACAGTTGGAGCACGATAATGAATTAGGCGGCGTCCAGGTATAAGAGTTTCCCGGAATATAAGGAGAGAAAGTGCAATTTAACTGAACGCTTTCTCCTTCTGTAACCGTCGCCGGGCTCGGAGATACCTGAACTGCAATATTGCTCGTCTGATTCACGGCAACCGTACCGTTTGCCTGGCATCCTCCTGCATCTGTAACCAAAACTGTATAAGTTCCGGTGGATAGATTGGAAATGGACGATGTTATTCCACCGTTTGACCACTGATAAGAATAAGGTGCTGTTCCTCCAACCGGCGTTGCAGTTGCCGTTCCCGGAGTAGTAACTGATCCGCAGACCATATCTGTGCTGTTCATGTCAATCTGGAAAGTACCCCCAACTGCAATTGTTATGATCTGAGGGATTCCGTTGCCACAGGCATTGGAAGGTGTTACTGTCAGTATTCCTCCGGAAGTAACATTGTTCAATGTAATTGAATTACCGCTGCCCGTAATAGTTCCGCTACCGGAGTAAGACCAGGTATAAGTTACACCCGGAACGTTCGTCACAGAATAGATGCCCGATGTAGTTCCACAAGCAATAGTTGTACTGCCTGAAATCGTAGATGGTTGTACCGGAACAGCACCCGTAGTAATTGTTATTGTCTGAGGAGTGCCATTGCCACAGGCATTGGAAGGCGTGACAGTAAGTGTTCCGCCCGAAGTGATATTATCCAATGTAATCGAATTACCGTTGCCGGTAATAGTTCCGTTACCGGAATAAGACCACGTGTAAGTTACACCCGGAACGTTCGTCACGGAGTAAGCGCCCGATGTAGTTCCGCAGGCAATGGTTGTACTTCCTGAAATGGTTGATGGTTGGGAAGGTGTGGTTCCACCCATAGTAATTGTTATCGTCTGAGGGGTTCCGTTGCCACAGGCATTGGAAGGTGTTACTGTAAATGTACCACCGGAAGTAATATTATCCAATGTAATCGAATTACCGCTGCCGGTAATAGTTCCGCCGCCGGAATAAGTCCAGGTGTAAGTCACACCCAGAACGTTTGTTACAGAATAAACGCCTGATGTAGCTCCACAAGCAATGGTTGTGCTGCCTGAAATCGCGGACGGTTGAGCAGGCACGGAGCCCGCAGTAATTGTTATGGTTTGAGGTGTACCGTTACCACAGGCATTGGAAGGTGTGACCGTAAGCGTTCCACCTGAAGTGATGTTGTCCAAGGTGATGGAATTACCACTGCCTGTAACGGTGCCGCTACCGGAATAAGACCACGTGTAAGTCACACCTGGAACATTCGTTACGGAGTAAGTTCCTGATGTCGTTCCGCAAGCAATAGTCGTACTTCCTGAAATGGCTGATGGCTGGGAAGGTGCTGTACCATCTGTTGTGTATTCAATTGTCACCTTTCCATCCGCACCTTTTCCTCCGGTACCGAATTTCCCGCCACCACTATATCCGGTGGTATGTGCTACTCCGCCACTTCCGCCACCGCCTGCACCTGAAGCACTGTTTCCATTTTTTGTTCCATTCGTTATTTTATTACCATTGGCACCATTATTAGCACCTGTTCCTCCTGTTCCTCCAACCGGAGCATTACCTCCAACCGGGGAACCTGCATCACCACCATTTCCGTTGGATCCGGCACCGCCACCTCCTGCGCCGCTGAAATCAAAAGAGCCACCTCCTGTTCCAAGTGAGCCGCTTCCTCCGGAATAGTTAACACTTCCCCCGGAAGCAGTACCGCCAGTACCACCTGCGCCACCTGTTCTCATATGAGATGTAGGATAGCCACTGTTATAAGAATTCGCTTTTATACCTCCGGCACCGCCGTTTGCAGTCAGATTATAGCTGTTCCCAGTGAAACTGCTTAATCCTCCGGCTGCTCCGTCGGTCGCGGAATTATTTGAACTGCTTGCTGTTCCACCGTTTCCACCCGCCCCGACTGTTATGGTATAGGTTTGTCCCGGAACAACGGTATAGATTTGCTGAGTATAACCGCCGCCACCGCCACCGCCACCCCCGGCACATGCTTCAATAGCAGTTCCAAATGAATCACTGGAATTATTATCCATTTTTACCCAGGCTGCACCTCCGCCACCGCCGGCGCCCCATACTTTTACAGTAATAGAGGTAACACACGGGGGAACAGCCCACATATATGTTCCCGGTGATGTAAAATTTTCCGGAGATTGTCCATTCGCAATGGTATAGAGTAAAAGGGTAAGGGTAAATATTGGTAATAATTTCCAATTTGTCATAGCAGTAAATTTTTCAAACCTAAAATCAGACGTTAAAATACTCTAAAAAGATATCTTTTGTTACAAACAATCAGGGGGAAATATTTACCTGCAACATTTAATTTGCCGTTACGTTCCGAACGGAAGAGATTAATGAGTTTATAATCAAAAAACAAACTCTTTTTTCACGTTCAATAGAATAGTTCTAAATTATGCGGTTCAGGACAAAACAAAGAAGGAAAAATGAACAGAAAAACTTTATTTCACCAGTTCGATCACTCTTTCAACCGGTCTTCCGATAATCGCTTTATTATCTTTGATAATAATCGGTCGCTCAATTAGTTTTGGGTTTTCTGCCATGATTTTAATCCATTCCTCATCAGAGAACGTCTTACCTTTATAGTTCTCAATAAAAAGAGGTTCTTTTTTACGGAGCAATTCTTCCGGCTTTATTCCCAGCATCCCGATAACTTCACGCAGCTTCTCTACTGTAATTGTATTCAGATAATCAATTACTTCAATTTCGCAGTGCTGTTCTTCCAGATAGTGTAATGCTTCCCTGCTTTTAGAACAGCGGGGATTGTGAAGGATGATCATTTTATCAGCTGCCATATTCCATCAAATAAGCTTTCAGAAAAGGGAAAATATCTCCGTTTAATACTTTATCAGGACTATTTTCTGTATAATCTGTCCGGTGATCTTTTACACGTTTATCATCCAGGACGTAGCTCCGGATCTGGGATCCCCATTCAATCTTCTTTTTACCAGCTTCAATTTCCTGACGGGATTCCATGCGTTTGCGCAGCTCCATTTCATAGAGCTGAGAGCGAAGTAATTGCATTGCTTTTTCACGGTTCCCCAACTGAGAACGTGTTTCTGTATTTTCAATTACAATCCCTGTCGGAGCGTGTTTTAGACGGACACCAGTTTCAACCTTGTTAACGTTCTGACCTCCGGCACCACCTGAACGGAAAGTGTCCCAGGAAATGTCCGCAGGATTGATCTCAATATGGATAGTGTCATCAACGGAAGGATAAACGTAAACAGAGGCGAAAGAAGTCATTCTTTTTCCCTGCGCGTTATAGGGAGAAACGCGAACCAGGCGGTGGATCCCGTTTTCTCCTTTCAGATAACCAAATGCGTGGTCACCCTCGATTTCGATCGTTACCGTCTTGATTCCGGCAACATCACCTTCCTGGAAGTTCAATGTTTCTGTTTTGTATCCGTTCTTCTCCGCCCACATCAGGTACATACGGTGCAGCATACCCGCCCAGTCACATGCTTCTGTTCCTCCTGCACCTGCTGTAATTTGTAAAACGGCATTTAAAGCGTCTTCTTCTCCGGAAAGCATATTTTTCAGCTCGACTTCTTCGACCTCTTCGATTAAGGTATTATAAGCTTCTTCTAATGCTGTTTCTTCTTCCAACCCTTCTTTTACAAAATCAAAAAGAACTTTCAGGTCTTCGGATTTACCTAACAGATTTTCAAAGCTCTCCACCCAATATTTCAGGGAACGGATGGTCTTCATCTCTGTTTCCGCTTTTTTAGGATCATCCCAGAAAGAAGGATCCTGAGATTTAAGCTCTGCCTCCTGCAACTGAATTTTTTTCTGAGGAATTTTTAAATATTCCCCTATTTCTTCAATCCTTGTATGTAGTTCTTTTAAATGATCCTGATTTACCATAACGCAAAGATAATAGTTAGAAACAAAATGATATACAAAGAGCTGCGGATTTGATAATTTCTTTTGAATTTCATTTTAAGTGAGGATATTTATTTCGAATAAAATAATACATTTGTGATAAATTTTTAAATCAAAATCGAAATGAGCATTCCGGCAGAATTGAAGTACACAAAGGATCACGAATGGGTGAAAGTAGATGGTAATATCGCAACAATAGGTATCACTGATTTCGCACAGGGAGAACTGGGTGATATCGTTTATGTTGAAATTGAAACAGAAGGTGACACATTAGGACAAGAAGAAGTTTTTGGTTCTGTGGAGGCTGTAAAAACGGTTTCTGATTTGTTTATGCCGGTTTCAGGGAAAATCATTGAGTTCAATTCAAAGCTGGAAGCAGATCCTGAGCTGGTTAATAAGGCTCCGTATGGTGACGGATGGATGATTAAAGTGGAAATCGAAAATCCTGCTGAACTGGATGGTTTATTAAGCGCGGCAGATTATGAAGCTTTAATTGGTTAATAAGCATTCTTTATATGCACTATATATTTTAAGAATGAGGCCGGGAATTCCCGGCTTTTTTTGTTTCCCCTATCTTAGAAATTTCGTCCGCTGAAAAGAAAAAAGTAACCGTAAGTAAGTTCTTTTTCTTTATATGGTCAATATTCTTTAGTTTTGTATTGATAAAATCAATAACATGAATATTCAGCAGTTGGAATATATTGTTGCTGTGGATACCTGCAGAAATTTTGTTCAGGCAGCAGAGAAATGTTTCGTTACACAGCCAACTTTAAGCACCATGATCCAGAAGCTGGAAGATGAGCTGGAAATCAGGATATTTGACAGAAAAAAACATCCGGTCGCCGTAACAGAAGCCGGCGAGATGATCATCCGGCAGGCTAAGATTATTCTCAACGACATTAAACAGCTCAGAAGTGTTGTAAATGAATATAAAGGAGAAATAAGAGGGGAAATCCGATTGGGAATTATTCCTACGGTTGCACCTTATTTACTTCCATTGTTTTTAAATGAGATCAGTGTTAATTACCCACAGCTTACCTTAAAGATCGAAGAGCAGACCACAGAGAAGATCATTGAGAATATCAGAACCGGCTCCCTTGACCTGGGAATTCTGGCTACACCTCTGAAGGAAAACAGTATTGCCGAATATCCTGTTTATTATGAACGTTTCCTGGTGTACACCAATCCCGGCCACCGAAAGGACCTCCGGGATAAAAATATCACGCCGATGGATCTAAAAGATAAGGAGATTCTTTTGCTGGAAGAAGGTCATTGCTTCAGGAACCAGCTGATTAAAATCTGTGAGCTGAAAGAAAAGACCAGCAGCAACATCCGTTTTGAAGCGGGAAGCATTGAAACGCTGATGCATCTTGTCGATGAAGGATACGGGCTAACTTTATTACCGGAGCTGGCATTGAAATACATGAATGAGGATAAAAGGAAGAATACTTTAAATTTTATTGATCCTCAGCCGGTCCGGGAAATCAGTATTGTTTCGCATGTCTATTTTGAACGTAAGAAAATTATTGATGTTTTGCGGCAGGCAATCTTAAAAGTGGTATTACCTTTGATAGAGAACCGCAACAATAATTTAATTGAAATATAGTTACCTTAAGATAGAAGATTGCAAATTACAGATTGCAGATTGAAATTTAATTTGGAAATTGATCTTCTATCCCGATATTGCTTTATCTAAAAAAACAATTATGAAAAAAACACTTCTATTCCTAGGTTTTTTGAGCACATTTCAGCTAATAGCTCAAAAACCGGTCTTTGTAACTGCAAAAACCAATGCCGTAACGCTTTATTTAAACGGTGCAGAACTTTCACACACAGCAAGCGTTGGTCTTCAGAAAGGAACAAATGAAATTGTGATAAAAAATATATCTAATCAATTAGATGACAATTCCATACGTGTTTCATCCAATAAGCCGGTTACAATTTTGTCCGCTGCTTTTTCTAACAGGTATTATAATGAATATGAAGTAGATCCCAATTCTGTTCTTCTTAAAAAAGTTCAGGATAGTATCGTATTGATCAATAAAGACCTGTTATCTGTGAGAAATACTATTGAAACAGAGCAGCAAACTATTCAGCTGTTAGATAAGAATAAAGAAATAGGAGGTACAAATTCAGGCGTAAATGTGCTTGAACTATCTAAAATAGTTGACTATTACCGTCAAAAACGATTAGAAATTGCGAATAATATTAATTCTTTACAGGAAAAAGAGCAAAAGCTGAATAAGACTTTACAACGTTTACAAAATCAGCTGACATTTACGGAAAGTCAGGAAGAAAAAATTTCGAATGGAAAAATTGTTCTCCAGGTGATGAGCGATTATGCCCAAACCATCCAATTTGATCTGGCATATATTACAAATCTTGCCGCGTGGTCACCGTTCTATGAGATTGAGGCGAAAAGCGTTGATCAGCCATTGCACTTGACCACAAAAGGAAAAGTTGTTCAAAATACCGGTGTTGACTGGAAACAGGTAAAGCTTTCACTTTCCAGCACACAGCCAAATCCAAACAATGCTATTCCGTACTTTTCACAGTGGGTGCTTAGCTTTAATCAACCCTATCGAAGAGAATACGGGAATGTTCCGCCACCGCCAACACCGACAATGAATAAAAACATTGCTTACGACAAGCAGCTGGAGGAAGTTCAGGTGACAAGCAGCAAAAAAATTTCACAAACTTCTGCAAATTATACCGCCGTTTCCGAACAGGTATTGAGTGTAAATTTTGACATCAGCATTCCGTATGATATATATTCTAACGGTAAAGCGCATACAGTAGCTCTTTCTGAACAGGACGTCCCTGCTTCTTTCAGCTATTATGCCGCACCTAAGCTGAATAAAGATGCTTATCTGATCGCGCAGATTGCTGATTATTCACAGTACAATTTACTGGCCGGTGAAGCAAATATCGTGTTTGAAGGAATGTTCGTGGGGAAAACATTCCTTGATCCTGCAAGCACAAAAGATACGCTGGAGGTTGCGCTTGGTGTGGATAAAAATGTGATTATCAAACGCGAAAAAGTATCGGAAAAATCAGGAAATAAAGTGTTATCCGGTTATAAGGAATCCGCTTTTACGTATGATATCTCTGTGAGAAACAATAAAAAATCAGCGATCAAGCTGGTGCTGAAAGACCAGTTCCCGATTTCGGCGGATAAAGAGGTTACAGTGGAATTAACAGAGGTTGACCGCGCGAAACTAAACAGTGATGTCGGAACATTAACGTGGGAGCTGGAGATCAAGCCTCAGGAAACAAAGAAAATACGGTTTGGCTACAAGGTCAAGTATCCGAAAGACAAAACGATTTATAATTTATGATCAAAAATGGAGCCTTGAGCTCCATTTTTTCTGATACATTTGCATCCATGTTCGCTAATTTAAAATACCATCTGCTGATGCACCTCATCATTTTTATCTGGGGTTTTACCGGTATTTTAGGTAAGCTGATCCATCTGGAATTTTATCAGATCGTTTTCTTCAGGGTATTGATCGCAGGAACCAGCCTTCTGTTATTTCTGCTTATCGCAGGAAAAAAAATCCGGATTAAAAATACCGCTTCCGCTTTAAAAGTAATCGGCGTCGGGATAATTGTTGTTGTTCATTGGCTCACTTTTTTCAAAGCGATACAGGTTTCAACGGTTTCACTTGGTGTTTTGTGCCTTTCCACAACAACTCTGCATGTCAGCTGGCTGGAACCTATTGTGATGAAAAGGAAATTTTCCTGGATCGAATTTTTATTAGGGCTGCTTGTTATTGTCGGAATCGCTTTCGTTTCCGGAAATATCAATACTTCTCATCATAAAGGAGTGTATTGGGGGCTGCTGTCTGCAATGCTGGCTGCGTTCTTTTCTGTTTTCAACGCCCGCCTGAATCGTGATGGAATCCCGTCCTCGTCACTCACTGTTTATGAGATGTTAACCGGAACTATTGTCATTTTTTTATGGTTGTTCTTTCAGGGAGAAATCAATGCCGGCTTTTTTGAAATGACTCAAAGCGATTTTGGCTGGTTAGTATTTCTCGGGATAGTCTGTACCTCGGCAGCTTTTATGCTGATGATCGAAGTAGTTAATAAGATCGGTGCTTTTTCAGCATCGCTGAGCATTAACCTGGAACCCGTTTATACGATGTTGCTGGCCATTTTCATTCTTCATGAAAATGAGCAGCTGAACAGCCGGTTTTATTTCGGGGCTTCTTTTATTGTTGTGATTGTATTTTTAAATCCGGTGCTGAAAAGCTTAATGAAACGTAAAAATGCTATCGGATAAATTAACGGGAATATCGATTCTGGTTGCTGTTTACAATTATTCAGTGGAAGTATTACTGGACGGACTCACATTACAACTGTCTAAAATCAAGATTCCCGCCGAAGTGATTTTTATGGATGATTGTTCCGCGAATACTGAAATTTCCAGACATAATTTAACATTGACGGAAAATAGGACAGCTATCAGATATATCGTTTCGCATAAAAATGTCGGGCGCTCCGCTATCAGGAACCGTCTTGCACAACAGGCAAACTATTCTCATTTGCTATTCATTGATGTCGATTCAAAAATTGTAAATCCTGATTTTTTAGAAAATTATCTTCTTCACATCGAGGATGCTCCCGTAATTGCGGGAGGAACTGTTTATTCAGAACTAAAAAATTCCTTGCACAGCCTTCGGTTTTATTATGGGAAAAACCGTGAAGAAGTTGCTGCGGCACAGAGAAATCAAGATCCTTATGCTGCTATAACACTCAATAATTTATTTATTGAAAAAACTGTTTATCTGAAATTTCCTCTGGACGAGCAGCTTACTCATTACGGACATGAGGACACTAAATTTGGCTATGAATTAAAAGCAAACAACGTCTCTTTGCTTCATATCGACAACCCTGTCGAGCATATCGGTCTGGAAGATAATCCGGCTTTTCTGGAGAAAACAAAATTAGGAGTTATTAATTTTGTAAAGCTTGTCAGAGAGGGACTGGGACATGAAAGCAAGCTGTATCGTGCATACCAGAAATTAGAGCGTTTTCACACGATAGGACTATTCCGGTTTTTTTATACTCGTTTTTCAAAAAAGATCATGAAAAATCTTTTATCCGAAAAGCCATCCATACGGCTTTTTGATTTATACAAGCTGCATATTTTTATCGATGAATTGAAAAAAGTCAGCTGATAACTTTTCCAAGCTGATTCCAAAATACTTCTGATGATTTGATACAGCCGTCCATAAACATAAGGTGGATTTCCTGCTCTCTTTCTTTTGAATACGGTTTTTCAGTCCGGAAAAACGTCAGATCGCCGGCAGATTGTGTTAATGCGGAATGAATTCCTTGTGTGTAAGACAGATCAATTGCCGTATCATCGCTGTTTTTTTTCTGGATAGCGATTAATTCCAGTGTTTGCGGCTTGCAGTGAAAGACAAAACAGGCATCTGGTGTCTGTTTTTCCAGAAATGTTGTCTTTTCATAAACGATCTGCAGCACATGATCGGAGAACAGCTCAATGAGGCCGAAAGCTTTTTGCGGTTCTTCCTCGTTCAATCGTTTCCATTCATCGCCATAAATGCCATTAATGATCAGAAATTGTTTTAGTTGTTCATTAAGGTGGGAAAGTTCCTCATCGTTAAGGATCCGGTATTTCATGAAATTAAGTGCTGGTATTTCAATTTTTTCGATGGATGAATATAAAAATAATCCTGGGCATAATCCGCAACAGGCTGTTGGGTCAATTGTCCGTCTTTATAAAAGTATGTTTCATAGCCCAGTGTAAATAACGTTTCTTCTACAAATGGTTTTGAATCCCCGCTGATCTCAATTTGAATGCAGGGAAACGTTCTTTCAAGCAGCTCTTTTATTTCCGGTATAATATATTTTTCATATCCTTCCACATCCATTTTCAGGTAATCTAACCGCTGAATTTCTCGGAACAGAATACTGCCCCGGATCATTTTCGCGGGAAACAGCAGCAGCTTTTCAGCTGAAGGTGGATTGTTTTCATCATAAACTTTTGGAAGGCCTGTTCTCAGATAACCGTATTGATCGGGCACGGAAAGCTGAATCTCCTTTTCCTCCGTTCCCAGGGCATAATTGTAGAGCACCAGGTTTCGGTGGTTTCCCAGAAAGTACGTTATATTCTCATAAAAGGGCTTTACCGGCTCGACGGCATATACTTTCCCGTTCCCACCAACAGCTTTCAGAAACATTCTTGTATAATAACCTAAGTTAGCGCCGATATCCAGTACATGATCATCTTTCTGAATGATTTTCTGTGTAAACTGATGTAATAAATAAGACGGGTTCTTTTTGAGGAAACCACTGTCAATTGCGAAGGCTAAAGAACGGTACAATAACCGCAGGTAGTTTTTGAGCCCGAGGATTTTGTACAGAGCTGTTTTTACAACTTTTTTCATTTATACTTAGACGTAATGAGGATAAAGCTAAGCATTATTTCCAAGAGTGCGATGTATATGAGCCAAAAAGCCGGTTCAACGATTAGTTGAACCGGCTTTTTAAATTCATTTTATTCGCTTGAATTTACAATTTGAAAGCTACACCTGCCTGCGCAATTGTTTTTCCATAGCCCAGCTCGGTATAAACTCCTATATTCGGAGTGAAATAATATCTGACTCCGACATTTGCACCGTAAATCAACATCATTCCAAACGCTCCGTCAGCAGGATTATTTCTTTTTGGTATGGCAAAAGAAAAACCTGTACCTAAAGAAAGACCTGCATATACGTCCAGTTTTTCTGCAAAGTTTTTACCTGTTTTGTCGTTAATTAGTTGCAGAAAGTGGAAATTTCCAAAGAATACAACAGGAATAGCCAAGCCGGTAAATCCGCTACCGTGATAATAACCCGGATAAGTATAATAGCCATGACCTAAATCTCTTGAAAATTCCAATCCTGAAGCAATTCCTATCCCCACATAATCATGAATCCCTGCTTCATACTGCACATTCAAAGATCCGTATGAAGAATAGGAGTTATTATTAATAGGGCTGCCGAAGAAGGTAAAATGATGATTTAATCCTAAACCTAAAAGCAGATGATTAGAGCCTTTACCTCCGAAGGCCTGTGCATTTGTCTCGTTGCTGATTAGTAAAGACAATGCGGATACGAAAATTATAAATAATTTTTTCATTGTTTTATAAATTAGTGTTTATACTCCAAAAATAAGTTTATAATTTCTTGCTTCTTTGTTTTTGTGATATTTTAAAACGAATCTTATAAATTTCGCAACTCTAAAGATTTCAATGTATTAATCATTAAAGAGGCAATGGTCATTGGCCCGACACCTCCCGGAACAGGTGTGATATAAGAAGATTTGGGAGCAACATTTTCAAAATCAACATCTCCCACAAGCCTCCAGCCTCTTTCCCTTGTGGCATCTGTTACACGGGTTGTTCCTACATCAATAACGACTGCTCCTTCTCTTACCATCTCTGCAGTGATGAAATTCGGACGGCCGATCGCTGCGATAATAATATCCGCTTTCAGGCAAACTTCCTTTAAATTTCTGGTTTTGCTGTGCGCTAAAGTTACAGTGCAGTTTCCCGGATTTGTATTTTTGGAAAGTAAAATGCTCAAGGGCGACCCGACAATGTTTGAGCGCCCGACTATTACGCAATTCTTACCCTCCGTTTCAATCCTGTAATGCTTTAAAAGCTCTAAAATACCGGCAGGCGTAGCGGAAACAAATGTAGGTAATCCCAAGGCCATTTTTCCGACGTTCTCAGGGTGAAAGCCATCCACGTCCTTTAACGGATTGACAGCCATCAGAATTTTTTCTTCATCAATATGCTTGGGTAAAGGCAGCTGCACGATATACCCGTCAATTTCAGGATCGTTGTTCAGCTCCTGTACCTTGTCCAGCAACTCCTGCTCTGAAATAGTTTCTTCAAACTGAATCAGCGTACTTTTGAAGCCGCATTCTTCACATGCCTTTATTTTATTGGCAACGTAAGTCAAAGAGCCTCCGTCACTGCCTACTATTACTGCTGCTAAATGCGGAATTTTTTGTCCGTTTGCCTGTCTTTCTTTGACTTTTTCAGCAATATCGGATTTAACTTTTGTAGCTGTTGCCTTACCGTCCAGTAAAATCATGAGAGTTTTACTGCAAAGATAGTATCCGTAATCTTATGATACGGATTTGTTAATTACTTTTTTTGGATAGAAATTAACGGAAGCTCAGAAGCCCGGTTATTTTCCGATTATCTTTTTCAGATCATCAACAGCCTGGTCCGCAGATTTGGAAATTTTAATATAATTGTCGGGAACCTGCATTTCATCCGCATACGGATCGACAATGATCAGCCTGCAATCCGGCTTTGTCTGATAGGCTAAAGCCGCGGCGGGATAAACCTGTAAAGAAGTGCCGATTACCATCAGCATGTCTGCTTCTCTTGCTATTTCCAGCGCTTTCGGATAAAGGGGCACATCTTCGCCAAACCAGACGATATGCGGGCGAAGCTGATAACCGGAATCGCAGAAGTCTCCCGTTTCAATTAATCCATTCGATTTTACTTTGTAATATTTCTTTTCCTTGTCCGGCCCGGAAGATTTAGCCAGCATAATTTCTCCATGCAGGTGAAGGACATTCCTGCTCCCGGCCCGCTCATGAAGGTCATCAACATTTTGCGTAATGATTTGCAGATTATAGTCTTTTTCCAGCTCTGCCAGGTATAAATGTGCTGCGTTTGGCTGCGCATCCATGACATTTAACCGCCGCTGATTATAAAATTCCAGTACCAATTTCCGATTTTTTCTCCATGCTTCAGGAGCAGCAACATCTTCAATACGGTGATTCTCCCACAAACCGTCTGAATCCCGGAAGGTTTTTATTCCGCTTGGTGCACTTATCCCCGCACCGGTAAGTACTACGATCTTCATGCAGATGTTTTATTTACAAAAAAAGCTGTGGTTTGCACAGCTTTCATAATATCATAAATTATTAATTATCAATGTTTTATTATAATACGTTTATTTTGCACTACTTTACCGGAAGAAGTGGTAACAGTCAAAATATAAACACCATTGTTCAGGTCTGAAACATCTACTTTTTTAGTTGTCCCGATTTTTTCACTGTAAACCGTCTTACCTAAAACATCAATGATTTTAATGGTATTTTCATTAGAACCATTTACAGCTACTGTCAGATAGTTAGTAGCAGGATTCGGATAGCTTGAAACAGTAACATTCACCGCTTTGTTTAATTCTTTTACACTTAAGCTGGCAGTAGCTTTTACGTCAACGGAATCAATGAGAGTCCCCTGATTCGTTGCAATGTAATATCTGTAATTTACATCTGCCGGAATATCGTATTCACTGAAAATAAATTCAAATAATCCTTTTTCATTATTTCCCAGTGTCAGCGAATTCGGAAATTCGTATGTTTCAGAATTGACGTCCACATCATAAAAGTTCCTGTTACCGGCTAATGGACCGAAGCATAACTGCTCTGATAAATTAAGCTGAATAGTGGCAAGCTGTCTTCTTGTCAGGATATAAGTTTCTTCTCTTCCGGAGATATTTTTGAAATAAATATACCCTTCATATGTTTGCCCGGAAAGTGAAATGTTCAATGTCTGCCCGGAAACATTCGTTGTAGTATTCCCGTCATAAATCTCTACCTGTCCCCACGCCAGCGAACCGGTAAATAGTATGAATGAAAATATGTATAAGTAAATGTATTTCATATTTTTTGCGTTAAGACATCTGCACTAACACCAAATATACTATTTTTTTGATACTTTGCAGACGAGAATTAATAAATTATAAGCAACAAAAAATATTCCATAAGTTGAAATATGAAAAAATATTTGTTTTCTCTATTGCTGATATCCGGAAAATCAGTAAATGCTGACGGAATATATCAGTTTGACTATAGCTCTGCGAACTGTCATGTAATCGTTTACGTGATGAAAAAAACACATATGAGATACTGCAGGCAGTTAAGGTTGAAATTGTTCCCTGAGAAACCAAAAAATATTTCTAACTATAAAAATTCCAGCACTTTTTTGATATCTTCAGGTGTATCAATATTAGGTGTTTCGATCGTTGTCTCTGCAACATCTATTGTATAGCCGTAATACAGCCATCGCAGCTGCTCCAGAGATTCGAGCGCTTCCAGCTGCGTAATTTCAAGGCGGATAATTTCTTTTAAAACAGTCCTTCTGAAACCATACAGTCCGATATGCCTTAAAAACAATCCTTCTTCAAAAGCATTTCCTTTGTATTTTGCTGTATTCGGAACAGCGCTTCTGGAAAAATACAACGCCTGATTTTTATGATTAAGAACAATTTTAATCCTGTTCTCATTGTACAGATCTTCTTTTTCCGTTAATCGGATTCCTAGGGTTCCTATCTGTGTCTCAGGAGCGTCAAACAAACGAATAAGCTCTTCCAGCTGGCGGAAATCAACCAAGGGCTCATCCCCCTGAATGTTGATAATCACATCATATTCGGGAAATTGAGCAGCGACTTCCCCACAGCGGTCAGTACCGGTTGTATGTTGTTCCGAAGTCATGACAGCTTCTCCTCCGAAAGAGAGCACACATTGAAGAATCCGTTCATCATCTGTCGCAACAATGAGCTTATCAATCAGTGTCGATTTTTTCGCACCTTCATATACACGCTGGATCATCGGTTTTCCTTTCAGATCTATTAATGGTTTTCCGGGAAAACGGGATGAATTATATCTTGCCGGTATGATTCCTAATACTTTCACGATTAAAATTTTAGCTGAAGCTGTGCCATGAATGACCGGGGAGCCTGTATATCTCCCGGACGTCCCATGTATTCGGCATTAAGCAAATTATTTACCATTAGCCCTACACGGAAATGTTCGTTGATTTCATAACCGATCCGTGCATCAAAAACAATTGCTCCGGTATGGTGCTCCCGGCGATAGGATTTTAATCCTTTTAAAATTTCAATTCCTAACAAACCGTCTTCAAAGATCCGGTCGATATTTTTCATATAGCTGTTGTACCGCAGAGAGAACCCGACGCTGAATTTTCTATATTCCACTTCCACATCTGCTTTTGCCATGTGATTAAAACGATACTTTAGCAGGTTGGTCGTCGTATCGGAAAAATTAGAACGATACGACGAATCTTTGTTCAAGCTTACAGGATTCAGGTAGGTATATCCTACAAGGGTTCTCAATGTAACCTCACCTATTTTTCCTTCGGAAGCAAATGAAAGTTCTCCGCCTAAAATTCTTGCTTCTTCCGCATTTTCTGCCCTGAATCCGATCCATTTTATAAAGTAACCTTCCGAATTAGGATCCAGAGAGAGAGTGATATTATCCGGATTCCACACCCCGAATGTAAATTCCGTCATGTTTTTGTACTGATTAATAAATCCGGCAAGATCCAGCATTCCTTTCCAGCTCCCTATTTTAAAAACTTGTTTAACACCGATCTCTCCTGCGTAGCCCTCTTCCCTCTTCAGGTTCGGATTCGGAAAAAGATTCAAAGCTCCGACAGACGTGGAAACAAAACGTTCCGAAGTAGCAGGATAACGGACTCCCTGTCCGAATGACGCACGGATAGTGGTTGATTCCGTAGCCTTATATGTCACTGCTGCTCTGAAAATAGGATAAACCGGCATCTGAAAAGAAGAATCTTTTCCTAAATACATGTAAGAATCAATCGGAGAGCTGTCTTGTTTGAAATATTCGACACGCATTCCTCCCGTCAGCGTAAATCGTCCTAATTTTTTATCCAGCTGAGCATACATTGCAGCATTATCCGAATGGTGATCACCGTACAGATTGGAGAAAACCTGTGTTCTCGTATAGGTTGCTCCCGCACTCAGATTAAAATCGTGACCAAAATCTTTTTGCATCAGATAATCCACATAATAAGTATTCCCTAATGAGCTTTGTGAACTGTTCGAAACACTTTGATTATTTACTGAATAAAAGCGTGTTTTTAAGGAATGCTTCATTTTATTTTTCCCCACATATTTCAGGTATGGGTCGATCATCAGCCGCATACCGTTCATCACTGAAAGGGAAGATCCCGGAACAGAAATATCCGCTCCTCCCTGCGGACGATATGCTAATGAATCGCTTTCCCAGATCAGAAAATTTCCCACTTGCTGAAAATGCAGAGAGTATCCTAATCCGGCTTGTAATCCTCTCACTTTTGGGAAATTGTAGCCGAAAGAACCTGTGATGCGCGCTCTTTTTTCAATTTCACCTTCACGGTATCCCTGATCGTTAAATAAATTCAATGCGATGTTATAAAAGAAATTTCCTTTCTTCTGTCCGTGGGCAAATTCTGCCAGTTGGAACATTAATGTTTTGTTCCTCTGAAGACTTGCGCGTTGTGGCTTATCATATATACCTGCCTGTAGCTTTGCGCGGTAATAGGGTTTTTCGGTCGGGATAATTTCAGAAACCGCAATAATACCATTTAAAGCCCCACTTCCGTATAAAACGGAAGATGCTCCTTTTATAACTTCAATTTTAGAAGACAACTCCATTGGCACAGTGTTCCATTTTGCATCGCCGGCATCAGCAGAAATCATGGGAATGTCATTCCATAATAGCAAAACCCGCGATCCCGCTCCGTAAGAAAATCCACTTCCTCCACGAATGGAAATCTGACCGTCCATTGAATAAACACCCGGTGTCTGATCCAGCGCCTGCTCAATATTTGTGATTCCTTTATTATCAATTAAAGTTGGCTTCAGGACTTCCATCGAAATAGGCACCTCTTCGACTTTCTGCCCACGGCGGGAAGCTGTTACCACCACATTTTCCAAATTTTGAGATGTTTGAGGCTTTAAAGGAAATTTTACCGCACCTGCCGAAAAGACTTTCAGGCTGTCAGACTGGTAATCATCGCTTTCAAATCGTAAAGTTACAGGAAAGGACTTCACATCAAACGTAAATTCTCCCTGCGTTCCTGAAAAAGTAGTTTGCCCTTCGGAAGTTGTGATTTCCACGCCGATAGCGGGCATGTTCGTTTCCTTATCTACTAAAACGCCATTAATATTCTGAGAAAGAAGTACAACGGGAAAACACAAGATTAAAAGAAGTAAGTATTGCTTCATGGAATGAATTTTCTTATATTTAAGTTAGTCGAAAATATAAATAATTTTGAAATCTACTCTTTTACAACAGCAAATCGCATTATCAATTTTGAGAACCTCTGGCAATAAGAAGCTAAAAACCCTTTTAGATACTCATGATAATTTAGAAAATTTTTTCTCTGGAAATACAGCACACGACTCCTCGAATTCAACCCGCTACCGTTTTGCCACAAAGCAAAAACGGGCAGAAGCAATGTCTTTAGCAGAGGATTACCTGCATTTTTTTAAAGATGACTCTATTGAAGTATTGTTTTATAAAGAGGACAATTATCCTCAGCGGCTGTTGGAATGCCATGATGCGCCTGTAAACTTATTCAAACAGGGAAATTTTAATCTGAATACCGGAAGAGTAGTCTCCATTGTCGGGACAAGAAATATTACCAGCTATGGTAAAGCGATATGTGAGCATCTGATAGAATCATTTAAGGATAAAAATATTCTTGTCATCAGTGGGTTGGCGTACGGAGTAGATGTATATGTTCATGAATTATGTATAAAGCACGGAATACCTACTGTCGGGGTTTTAGGACACGGATTTCATGTAATGTATCCGGCAAGCCATCGCCCTATATCCAAAAAAATGCAGGAAAATGGAGGATTAATCTCAGAATTTCTGCCGGGAACAAGAGCCGATAAAATTCATTTTCCCATGAGGAACAGAATTATCGCAGGATTAGCAGACGCAACAATTGTGGTTGAAAGCGGAACTAAAGGAGGTTCTTTGATCACTGCTGACATGGCCAATGGCTATAACAGGGATGTCTTTGCCTTTCCCGGGACTATTTTTGACGAATATTCAAAAGGATGCAATCAGTTAATTAAACAAAATAAAGCCCATCTGATAAATTCAGGAGCAGAATTCTTAGAGTATATGAACTGGAACAATAATTCAGCTCATAAATCTGTTGAAACAGAGCAAATAGCTTTATTCGATCCTTCGACCAGCTTAACAGGTCACGAAAAAGAGATCTTCCAGTTTATTAAGAAACAGGCGAATGTTCCGAAAGACGAATTACTATTTCACTTTCAGCACCTTTCAAATGAACTGTTCGGAATCCTTTTACAATTGGAAATGAATGATTTAATAGTTTTTTTGCCTGCCGGTACCTATAAATGTAAATCGTATTAGTTTTTTGTTAGATTTGTATTGAACTTAAAAATGAAAACGATGAGAAAAATTTTACTATCATGCTTATTTACAGCAGGTTTTTCTGCTATTGCTGCCGCCCAATGTACACCGGGGCCAAATTATGGAAACGGTATTTATCCCGATACTACAACGAATTTTGTGAGAGGCTGTAAGAATACTCCGTATGAGCAGGTGGTTTCTATAAAGGTCCCGGCTGACACTGCTATTACGTATGCCGGCACATCAATTACAGCTCATTTCAATTACATTGAGGTACAGGGAGTATCCGGACTGCCTACAGGCTTTGACATGCAATGTAATCCAAATAACTGTAAATTTCTTGGAAATGATGTCGGTTGTGCGGTTATCGCAGGTACGACAAGCGAAGTAGGAACACATAATCTTACGTTCAGCTTGAATGCCAATTTAACAACGGATCCGCTTCCGGTTGTTGGTCCGCAAACAATTAATCAGCCATATCAGTTAACTTCTTACAGAATCATTATTGATGAGGAATGTACAACAAGTACGACTAACTTAACAAATAATGCTTCATTTGAAGTCTTTCCGAATCCGGCAAAAGGGCTTGTTACAATCTCCAATCTATCAGATGACGGTTCTGTTAAGAGCATTCATATTTTTAATGCGGAAGGGAAAGTGGTAAAAACATTCTTCACGGAAAATAATTCTATCCAGTTTTTATCCAGCAACTTTACTTCCGGTATTTATTTTGTGAAAGTTATCCAAAAGAATACTCAGGAAACAGTAAAACTGATCATTGAATAATAACTTAATCGAAAAAATTTATATAATTGAGGACCCGGATTTAATATTCGGGTTTTTTATTTAATAGTTCAATAGTTTAACCCATTCAAATTCTTGTTTTTCATTTCTTAATACAAATCAGAAATTTTCTTTTAGAATTCTTTTCACTGAGTTTGTATTTGTCTGTTAAATAAGATCTTAATCGTCCTTCAATCTGTAAAGTATCTATAGTCTTATTCCTTCATATGCAACAACTAATTATTTCCTGAAATTTTAATGACATGATTGTATTATAGTTTCTGGCTGTTTCCTGTTGATTGCTTCTCTTCTCACTTCCCTATTGTTTCATTTAGAATAATAATATAATGATAAATAGTACTGTTATTTGAACAGGGTAGTGGTATATTAAAAAGTTAATAGGTCCGTTATAAACAAAAAAAGCTCATCAATTAGTATTGATGAGCTTTAAAAAGTGGCGTCGACTTACTCTCCCACCCTCAAAAGGGCAGTACCATCAGCGCAATCAGGCTTAACTTCTCTGTTCGGAATGG